>Ga0233425_10000073_pt1 | contig 243688 bp, 236 predicted proteins | sample Watercolumn_Towu_2_FD_181712 | JGI IMG/M metagenome (GOLD analysis project Ga0233425, IMG submission 181712) | Freshwater microbial communities from Lake Towuti, South Sulawesi, Indonesia - Watercolumn_Towuti2014_140_MG | ecosystem: Environmental > Aquatic > Freshwater > Lake | place...
TTGAGCGAATATTGATGAGCTGATGAGCAGATTTGTTAATGTGATAATTAACGCTGCTCTTAATTTGTACATTTTTCTTTTCATGCTTATTAATTTTAAAATTTTACTTCTGTTTGTTTTTTATTGTGGAGATTATTGAATTCAATAATTTCCTAATGCTGATTATTAATGTGATTAAATCTTTTGGTGTAGGATAGTTTAGCGATTTTTCGCATAGCATAAGCCAATATTCGGTCTCATCTGCTTCCTTCGCTGCTATTTTGAGTTTATGAATGAAATCAGAACTACTTTCTGCATTTTGTGCTTCTCTGATATTTGCACCAATTGAAGTACCTGATTTTAATAATTGACGTGCAATTACATATTTTCGGTTTTCTTCAAGTTGCTCGCATTATTCAATAACTTTTAAAGCAAACTCAAAACTCAATTCTAATATTTCATTCTTTTTCTCCATAATCACCAAATCCTCTAATCATCACATCAACGAATCAATTAGTTTTTAATAATTTTAAATGTTTTTACTTCTTTGTTCCCTTGAATAACTTTTACAAAATACGTGGCAGGAACAAGATTGCTCATAACAATACTTGTTTGGTTGCCTGTAATATTTTCATTTTGTATTAGTTTTCCCTGAGTGTCGTACAGTTGAAAGTTTAGGTTTGAAAGTTCAAAATCCTTTATTTCCAATGTAAGATAATCGGTTGTTGGGTTGGGATACGCAGTAACCGAAAGGTTTATGCCTTTGGCTTCTTCTATCGCCATTACTATCGAAATTTCATAAGGCTGTTGTACGCCTTGTGCCACCGAGCCGCTTGTACCGGTGTTTGTAGTGTAAACAACTTGCCCTACGGAATAACTCACCGAGCCTCCGCTACCCGAAGCGCTGCCGCCTGTGGCGTTTACGCTTGTTTGTGCCTGTAAACCTGTCAGTCCAAGTCCTAACAAGAGTACGGCACTTAATTTTAATCGCTTGTATCGCATTTTCGTCCTCATTTTTAATGGTGAATATTCATTTTTGTTTTTCTGTGTCGTTACGGTTTTTTCCACTGAATGCCAACGCGCAAATATACGAATGTTTTATAAAATTTACATTTTTTTAGAAAGTAATAAAAATAGCGTCAAAGTGCTGTTTTATAGTTGTAAATAATAATATTTATTGCGCATAATAAATATATATAAATGAATTTAATCCAATTATTATAATCCAAGATATTAAAAATACGCACTATGGATTTTACCGATTACCGATACAATTTTGAAGAAGGAGTTCATCACGAAAAAAATGTAATTTTAAATTCTTTCATTGTCTGGATAAGGTTGTCTTTTAAGTGACCGCTAACTCACAAATACACGACAGTTTTTGGGAAATATTCTATCCCGATTAATAGATCAATTCATTGCTTTGTCAAGATGATTTTCAGGTTATAATCTTACGCTAGCTAGTGGATTTTTTCTTGATTAAGCATAGAAATTTTTCTTGAGTACTGATGGTATGATTGAATTATGCAGTTTGTTGAACATTAGGATTTTTATTGTATGTTTGCTGTCAAATAACACGATGATGCAAATATTCAAATTACAACTGTATTTATCTTTATTGTTAGTTGTTGCTGCTTGTACTGATATAAATAAGCCTAGCTTTAAAGGTCCAAATCGCACGTTTGAGAGTTCATTTGAAAGCCTAGATGACTTTAAAGGCTTTTATGTTGAATCAGGACCAAGCTTTGATAGCAACCAACAACTAGTTAGTGATAGTGTGATGGATGGCATGTTTTCTCACAAAGCTTGGATTCTTAAAAGCCGAGCAGTTAACAACGATGGGTTGATATATCTACCTCATCGTGCTTACCCAACCATACAGTTTCAGAAAACAAAAGATGGGATTTTTCGGACTCCATGTTTGCTTACCCTATGGGTAAACTTAGACGTAACACTAAAGCAACGTCCCAAGGGTTCCATTAGCGACTGGTTTAGCTTAATAACCCTCACACCCGACCAAAGTGATAATTGGACGCGTACCGTGGTAGTAAATCTTACTCCTGATGGTTACCTTAAATTAGTTCACGTTCCCAATCAAGGCGAACAAAAATGGATATATCAAGCAGATTCGATTAACAATCCATCAAAATCACTCCAATTCAAAATGAAATCATGGAATCGAATAGATGTTCTTATCGACTTTGATGCTCAAAATGGTTATGCCAAACTTTGGCAAAATGGACAGTTGGTTTCATCTGCAAAAGTGAATGGTGGAAATGGAGGATTGGCACAAGTACACTGTGGATTATACGCTTGTGCAGCTTTAGAATATGCGGTGATTTACAATGATAAATTACGAATCATGGAGATCAATTCTGAAAGTGAAGCATTACCATTTTTAGCCAAAAGCCTCCGTTACATGAACCGTATAAACCTATTTTAAAGAATCCTTATCCCAATTAGTAGAGTTGTTTATGATGTATTCCGATATGTTTAGATACGACTGTTCATCTCGTATAATGTGTTTGTAGAAATTGCGTTGCTACAATTTACCCATCGATTCATTGTTGTTTTTAAACAATTTCAAACATTCATTTGCCACCAACGATTTGTACGACCCCACAATGTCGGATATCGTAGGATCATTCCTTGCAGTTGTCGCTGGGCTATATGTTTTGATTATGAGGATACTTTCTAATACACGACAGTTTTTGCATGTAATCTATCCGTATCAATAATTCGATGAACTTAAAAGTAGAAAAAAACTATAGCTCAATCGAAGCAAGATATAGATTTTAGGGCTGTTGGAACTAAAGAGTTATGGAGTCAGGCTTCCTAATTGGCAAGCCATTTTATAGCGTCAGACCAATTTGTAAAGGCCTTGACATTTAGTCCTCTATTTACAGCTACAGTTTCTCCAAATCGGTCTTTGTCAATTTGTGGTTCGTTTCCGATAACAGCTATTTGACCTATATTTATAAAATTCTGTTCTTTAGTATATCCTACTAAGAATTCTGACATTTCAAAACGTTCCATTGCGGATATAGATCCCTCTACACCCTTAACATCTATTAAAATCTTAGACTTTTTATGTTCTAATGCTGTGTCAACAGAGTATTTAAACATTCTAATAGCCTCTGCGAGAGAATAATAACCCATTACCTGAAGGTGTAAATAATCACTCTCAATTTTGGTTTCGATTTCAAAACTCATAGTGGTAGATAATAACATAGATTTAACATAAAATTATGGTTTCGAGGTCAGTTTCACTATCTCATTAAAAATTGACAAATTGGGATTATTGTATTAACACAGACCTACTTTCTTCGCTATTAATTCAACTAAGATAGTGTATATTTTCCATATTATCGTAATTCTAACTTTGTCATCCTTATTTTTTAGATCAACATCATCATATATCCAAACTAGTAATTTTATTTCAATTAATATTATGTCCCAAAGTAAGAATATACACTATGAAATGCTTGTTCATATTTCTCAATTTTTGTCCCAGTGAGGTTTAATATTTTTCACGTAAAGCCAACCATTTTACCAATAGGTAAAACTAAATACGCATGTATTTCTTCTCTGATTTCAAATTTCATTTTTGTCTTTTGTGCTAATCAACCTTTCTTTGGAATTATCAACATATAGGTAATTGTACATGCAACTAACGAAAAAATTTTACTCTGTTATACAATTGAATTTAAATCAATGTTTACCTTGTAAATACCATTTTAGTTGGCTTAGAAAGTTGGGAGTTATACCAATAGCCTTCGGCATTGAACCCTTTCAAGTCAGCCAGTTGCTCAATCTGGTTTTCCACCACATAGCGCACCATCATACCACGAGCTTTTTTGATATACACCACTATTGGTTTATAACCATCATCCACACTTTGTAAAAATTCAAAGTCTATCACTTTAGCTTTTAGTAGTGGAGCTTTGACACATTTAATGTATTCTCCCGAAGCAAGATTGAGCAACACCTTTTCTTTGTGAGGAAAGCTTTCAAAAGCTTCGTTGAGAGAGTTTGTAATTTTTGTCCCCCAATAAGTGTAGAGGTTTTTGCCATCTATTTGAAACTTATCCCCCACATCCAACCGATATGCCTGCATCAAATCCAGTGGACGCAACACTCCGTATAGACCGCTAAGAATTCTCAAATGTGACTGCAGATAGTCCATCTGGGTATTATTGAAACTATGAGGGTCTAGGCCATGAAACACCTCACCATTAAAGGCAAAAACAGCTTGTTTGGCATTTTCGATTGTAAATGGCAATTGCCACTGAAAGTGTCTATCTACATTGAGTTGTGCTAGGTTTACATTTACTTTCAATAATGCTGCCAACTCGGACAATGATAACTCCCTTATCCTGTTCATTATTTCACAGGCCTCATTAATATACTGAGGTATAGAGTGATTTGGAAATTCTACAGATGATTTAAAATTCTGAATCTTTGCTGGCGACAATAAACATATCATAATATTTGATTTTGTAGATTATAACAGAGAAAGATATAAAATGTTAAAAAAAAATCAATAGGACTACAAAAATGGGTAAAAAACATCTATATTTACCGTTATAAATCCATCCAATATTCATTATTAAAAGTAAACAAATTATGTCAGTAAACAAAGTTATTTTGGTAGGTCATGTGGGCAAAGATCCCGAAGTGCGTTATTTGGACAAAGATGTAGCCGTTGCTAATTTTACACTTGCCACCACCGAACGTGGTCGCAAACTGTCAAATGGCAATGAGATACCTGAGCGAACCGAGTGGCACAACATAGTTGCCTGGAGAGGACTTGCAGATATTTCAGAAAAATACATTCGCAAAGGAACTCAACTTTACATCGAAGGGAAAATCCAAACCCGTTCGTGGGAAAAAGACGGCATAAAACGTTACACAACTGAGATTTACGCCGACACAATCAATCTACTTGGAAAACGCCCTGACACAACCGAAGCTCAAAGTGTTGGTACATCTTCGTCCAACAATGCAACACCAACAGATATGGTGCAATCTCCTCCTCACACCGAGGATGATCTTCCATTCTGATGTAGCAGTTTATCAAATGATCACACATCCATCCCAACAGCTGCACTGATGGGATGGATTTTTTCGAAAAACCTTATACAATTAATACTATGAAATACATACTACTATTTCTATCCTTTAGTGTTTTATTGAATTTTACTTATTCACAAAGTTCAAAAGATTATTACAACAGAGCAATAGTAAAATTCAAAAACCAAAATTTCAAAGATGCCATTTTGGATTTAGATATGGCTATTGAATTTGATCAAAACTACGTCGATGCGCTTTACAAAAGAGGTGTAGCAAAACACAACTTGAAAGATTATAGCGCTGCTATCAAAGACTTTGAACGAGCTTTGGACATCGACCCACTCTATGCTGCTGCTATTTATCATAAATCTCTAACCACTTCTAAAATGAATGATTTTAGAGGCCAAATTGACGAAATAAGTTCGGAACTGGTAGATAATCCAAATAATATTGATGGATATAACAAAAGGGGCTTACTTAAACTAAAAATAAATGACGTACAAGCAGCATTGATGGATTTCAACACCGCACTTGAGATTGATTCAGTGCACGCCTTAACCTATAATAATAGAGGATTGGCTAAATTTAAAAACAAAGACCCCGAAGGGGCTATCGCAGATTTCAATAAAGCAATCCTGCTTAACAATAAACTAGATCAGGCTTATTTTAATCGAGGTACAGTAAAACTAACATTGGGAAGAAACAAAGAAGCTTGTGAGGACATAAGCAAAGCGAGCATTCTAGGAAATGAGGAAGCTTTGGATGCATTGAAAAAAAATTGTCAGTAATTGATTTGCATCCCAACTTATGTACACTTCAAAGCTGAAACGAAAGCCATTATTTTTAATACTCTTGCAGTAAATTTTTGATTAAAAATGAGTAATTTTGATTTTTATCATTTTTACAGTATCTTTACCTGACAAGCTTGTGTTAGAGAATAAGGGCTTATTGATGCAATATGTTGGCATATCAATTAAAGCATGGATCCGCACATCTTATTAAATATTTTGAAAATACTATACGTGCAAGTCAAATAAGCTTTGACTCAGAAGGTAATGATTAATGTGTGAGTTCACCCGTATAGTAAGACATGTCAAGCTATCTAACAACTAAAAACAATTATTAGCAGATGAAATATAAATTGGTTTTGGCCTTTCTACTTTCAATTAGTACCTCAATTTGGAGTCAGAATTACGACAGCTTTTTTACCAAAGGGAATAAAGAATTCGATCAAAAAGATTATAAATCAGCAATAGCTGATTACACTAAAGCCATTGAAATCAATCCTAAACTTACTGAAGCATATTGCAACAGAGGCTTGGCAAAAAGTATGATTTTCGATTATAAAGGTGCGATTATCGACTTCACTAAATCAATCAAAATCAATCACAATCACGCAAACTCCTTTTACAATAGAGCATTGATTAAATACAAACTTCAAGATTACGAAGGAGCAATAGCTGATTATAACAAAGCCATCGAAATCAATGGATACTTCACTGCAGCTTATTCTAACAGAGGATTGGCCAAAATGAAAAAACAAGATTACAGTGGAGCACTCAAAGACTACAACGAAGTATTAGAAATTGACAAGAACTATGCTGATGCATATTCCAACAGAGGAATAGTAAAAACTAAACTTCAAGATTACGAAGGGGCTATCACAGATTTTTCGAAAGCAATAGAGATTAAACCTAATATTGCCGAAATCTACTCAAATAGAGGTCTGGCTAAAGCAAATGTTCAAAACTATTCGGGTGCAATTGCAGATCTCAATCAAGCTATAACCATCAACCCAACTTTTGCAGACAACTACTCAAATAAGGGTACTACAAAAGAAAATACCATTCGAAATTTTAAAGGCAGTATCGCACAATGGACTAAAGCTATTGATATGAATCCCAAATTCATAGATTTAAAATTGAAAGAAAAAGGGCTCAAAAAAGACACAGGACTTTCTGCTAAACCATCCATTGCAGACTGGAATAAACCTATCGAAGGTTTTCCAAAATACATTAAAGGATTTTATAACAAAAGTATAAACTCTGACAATAATGATTACAAAGCGGCATCATCTGATTGGAGCAAAGTGATAGACATTAACCCTAAGAATGCTGATGCATATTTTGGTAGAGCAATATCTAAATGTTATACTTTGGAATTTAACAGTGCTAGCAACGACTTCACCAAAGCCATTGAATTAGATCCAAAAAATGCTGACAATCACTACGGTAGAGGAACTGCTAAATACTACCTTCAAGACTACAAAGGTGCAATTGCTGACTTTACTAAGGCATTAGAACTAAACCCTAAACATGTGGATGCACTAATATTTAGGGCCAATTCCAAATTCTTTAGTCAGGAATATAAAGCCGCTATAGTAGATTATTCTAAAGCAATTGAATTAAACCCTAAGGATGCTTATGCATACAATAACAGAGGTTTCTCAAAAATTGAACTTGGTCTAAAACCCGAGGGAATTAATGATTTAAGCAAAAGCATTGATTTAGGTTATAACAGATCAAGTGAAATTATTCAATTCCTTAAAGAATAGTACACATTACTCTAAACCTGAGTATCATAGACTTCACTATTAAGATATATTGCTATCTACCAATACTTTAATCAGAACCATTGGTCTAATTTAGAGCGGGGTTTACCCTCATTGAATCATTCATGCGTTTTTCCAAAACCTCTAATTATTAATACGGGTTTAATTTTCAAAATCAGCAAAAAAACAATGGCTGGATAAGTAAACAAAGATGTTTCTTATCCAGCCATTTTGACTTATAAATACTGCTTATTCTGCTGCAGGAGCTTCAGTATCTTCTACTACTGGAGCGTCTATCTCTTCTTGTTTTGCTTGAGGAGCCTCAGCCTTTTTTGCTGCTGAAGAACGGCGAGTACGTGCTGCTTTCTTAGCTGCTTTTTCTTTAAGCATGTTTTCGTTATAATCAACTAATTCAATAATACACATTTCAGCATTATCTCCAAGACGGAAACCAGTACGTAAAATACGAGTATAACCTCCTGGTCTATCAGCGATTTTTTGTGCTACATTTTGAAATAGCTCTGTTACTACTTCCTTATTTTGAAGATAGCTAAATACAGTACGACGAGAATGCGTAGTATCTTCTTTTGATTTTGTCAAAAGAGGCTCAACATATACCTGCAAAGCTTTTGCTTTTGCCAATGTTGTAGCAATTCTCTTATGTTGGATAAGAGAAGATGCCATATTTGACAACATTGCCTTTCTATGAGCAGTCTTACGACCTAAATGGTTAAATTTTTTATTGTGTCTCATCTCTGTTACTCTTTATCTAATTTATATTTTGTGATGTCCATTCCGAAGGACAAATTCAGACTCTCTAATTTCTCGTCGAGTTCGGTAAGTGATTTTTTACCAAAATTACGGAACTTCAACAAATCATTACGGTGGAAACTACACAATTGTCCCAATGTATCAATATCAGCAGCTTTCAAACAATTTAAAGCACGAACCGACAATTCTAGATCTGTTAGTTTTGTTTTTAACAACTGACGCATGTGTAATACTTCTTCGTCAAAATCATCATTACCTTCGCCTTCGCTTGCTTCAAGAGAAATTTTCTCATCAGAAAACAACATGAAGTGATGTATAAGAATTTTGGCTGACTCTTTCAATGCTTCTTTAGGATGTATAGAACCATCAGTTGAAATCTCAAGTACTAATTTCTCATAATCAGTTACTTGCTCTACACGATAATTTTCAACCGCGTATTTTACATTTCTAATTGGGGTGAAAATAGCATCAATTGGAATAACACCCAAATCTGAATTATTCGATCTATTTTCCTCTGAAGGTGCATACCCTCTACCCTTATTAACAGTAATATCCATTTGGAATACAGTACTAGAATCCAATTCACATATTACCAACTCTGGATTAAGAACATCAAAATTAATAAATTGCTTGCCTAAGTCACCTGCAGTCAAGCTTGTTGAACCAGGAGTATGGTGGAAAGTGATCTTTTCTGTATCCATTCCTTCTACCACTTGTTTAAAACGAACTTGTTTCAAATTCAAAATGATATTAGTAACATCATCTATTACACCAGGAATGGTAGAATACTCATGATCAACACCTTCTATTTTTATTGAAGTAATTGCAAAACCTTCTAACGAAGACAAAAGGATACGACGAAGTGCGTTACCTACTGTAATACCATAGCCTGGTTCTAAAGGACGAAATTCAAATTTTCCATGAAATTCGTCAGCTTCCAACATGATAACCTTTTCGGGCTTTTGAAATGCTAATATAGCCATTGTTTCAATTATTATTTAGAATACAACTCAACGATTAACTGCTCTTTGATATTTTCAGGAATATCCTCACGTTCTGGTACATGCAAATAGGTGCCTGATAAGCTAGATGCATTCCACTCAATCCAAGGATATTTACTATGATTAAATCCATTAAGTGAAGCATGAATCACTTCCATTGATTTATCCTTTTCACGAACAGCAACTACTTGACCTGGACGAATATGACAAGAGGCAATATTTACCACTTTACCATCAACAGTGATGTGTCTATGACTTACTAACTGACGAGCTCCTGCACGTGTAGGAGAAAATCCTAAACGATATACGATATTATCCAAACGCGATTCTAACAATTGTAATAATACTTCACCAGTAACACCTTTTGTACGTTGAGCTTTTTCGTACAAGTTACGAAATTGCTTTTCCAAAACTCCATAAGTGTATTTTGCTTTTTGCTTCTCACGTAACTGAATACCGTATTCAGAAGTCTTTTTACGACGACCTTGACCGTGTTGACCTGGAGGGTAATTTTTCTTTGTTAACACCTTATCTGGTCCGAAAATAGCTTCGCCAAACTTACGAGCAATTCTTGACTTTGGTCCAATATATCTTGCCATTTTATTATATAAAAATTTTAATAATTGATTATGTAATCCGCGTTTACAAATGGGAACAACTATTCAGCCGCGATTGCAGAGAGGATTATGTGCAATCTTGTAACAATATTACCAGTGCCTTACGTGGATATCGTTAATTTAGATTATACTCTTCTTCTCTTTGGAGGACGACAACCATTGTGAGGTAGTGGTGTAACATCAACAATCTCTGTTACTTCAATACCTGCACCGTGTACTGTACGTATCGCAGACTCACGTCCATTTCCTGGCCCCTTTACATAAGCCTTTACTTTCTTTAAGCCCAAGTCAAAAGCTACTTTTGAACAATCTTGAGCTGCCATTTGTGCTGCATAAGGAGTATTCTTTTTAGAACCTCTGAACCCCATCTTACCAGCTGACGACCAAGAAATAACTTGACCATCTCCATTTGTTAGCGTTACAATAATGTTATTAAACGATGAATGCACGTGCAATTGACCTACTCCATCTACCTTAACAACTCTTTTTTTGGCTGCAACAGTTTTCTTTGCCATATCTTTAATATTATATCTTTAATCTAAAATTTTTCAAACAGTTAATAACCTAATTATTTGGTTGCTTTTTTCTTATTTGCAACTGTTTTCTTTTTACCCTTACGTGTACGAGCATTATTCTTGGTACTTTGACCTCTTAGAGGTAAACCAATACGATGACGTACTCCTCGGTAACAACCAATATCCATCAATCGCTTGATGTTTAATTGTACTTCAGATCGAAGATCACCTTCTACTTTGAAACTTGCTCCGATTATTTCACGGATCTTTGATGCTTGGTCGTCAGTCCAATCCTTAACTTTGATGTTGATATCAACACCAGCTGATTCTAAAATCTTTTTTGCACTACTGCGACCTATTCCGTAGATATAAGTCAATCCAACTTCTCCTCTTTTGTTTTGAGGTAAATCTACTCCGACAATTCTTATAGCCATAAACTAATTTTTTTTCAAGATAAATTATTACCCTTGACGTTGTTTAAACTTAGGATTTTTTTTGTTGATTACATAAAGACGTCCTTTTCTACGAACGATTTTACAATCGTCGGTACGTCTTTTAATTGATGCTCTTACTTTCATAAAAATTTTTAAGCCCCTAAAATTCCCTTCGACCCGGAACTTACCAACTATCTGGAGCCATTTAATAGCTGGGATATTATGTATTGATTTATTATAGTATGATTAATCTAGTTGTTGAGGACGAATCATTTAGAAAAATTACTTGTATCTGAATGATATTCTACCTTTAGATAAATCATAAGGTGACATTTCCACTTTTACCTTATCTCCTGGAAGAATTTTGATATAATGCATTCTCATCTTCCCTGAAATATGCGCTGTGATTACGTGACCGTTTTCCAATTCTACTCGGAACATGGCATTTGATAATGCTTCTATAATTGTTCCATCTTGTTCAATTGCTGTTTGTTTGGCCATTACTTATAATGCTTTATTTCCTAAAACTTGTTCTATGTACTCAAATGTAGATAAGATATCTGCTTTACCCTTTCTCACAACTACTGAATGTTCGAAATGAGCTGATGCTTTTCTATCGATTGTTCGAGTTGTCCATCCATCCTTTTCAAATACCAAATTTCTACTTCCTAGATTTATCATTGGTTCAATTGCTAGAGTCATTCCTGATTTTAGCATGATACCGTTGCCTTTCTTTCCGTAGTTTGGCACTTCTGGCGCCTCATGTAATTTACGCCCCACCCCGTGACCTATCATCTCTCTAACTACTGAATATCCTCTTTCCTCACAATAGCTTTGAATCGCATTTCCCAAATCACCCAGTCGTTTGCCTTCAATAGCACATTCTATGCCTTTGTACAATGACTCTTTGGTGGTAGTTAATAAAGCAACTATTTCGGGTTTTACTTCTCCAACACAAAAGGTATAAGCAGAATCTCCATGAAATTCATTCATATATACTCCGCAATCAACAGAAATAATATCCCCATCTTGCAGAATAACCTTGTCAGATGGTATTCCGTGCACAACCTGTTCGTTTACAGAAGTACAAAGTGTATTAGGATAACCATGATATCCTAAAAAACCTGGAACACCGCCATTATCCCGGATAAACTCTTCGGCTACTTTATCTAGCTTTGCAGTGCTTACACCCGGTTGAATCAATTTTGCTACCTCAGCTAAAGTTTTTGATACAAGTTGATTACTTTGTCTAAGTAATTCAATCTCATCATCAGTTTTTAGAAAAATCATCTTTATCGATTATTAGTATGCAGCTGCAGATCCTCCAGTACGTCCCTTAATTCTTCCAGACTTTAGCAATCCATCGTAATGACGCATTAGTAGGTGACTTTCAATTTGTTGGAGTGTATCTAAAACTACTCCAACTAGAATCAAAAGTGATGTTCCTCCAAAAAACTGTCCGAATTGTTGATTGATACCTGCCAAAGTTGCAAAGGCGGGCATAATAGCCACCAAAGCTAAAAAAACTGAACCAGGTAAAGTAATACGCGACATAATTACGTCTAAATACTCTGCTGTCTTTTTACCTGGTTTAATTCCGGGTATAAATCCATTATTACGCTTCATTTCTTCAGCCATTTGATTTGGATTAACTGTGATAGCAGTATAAAAATAAGTAAACACTATTATTAATAATGCAAAAACAGCATTGTACCAAAATCCAGTATTATTCATAAATGCACCGAAGAATCCAGTTAATGCCTCTGATTTGGCAAAACCAGCAAGTGTAATTGGAATAAACATAATAGCTTGTGCAAAAATAATTGGCATTACACCTGCTGCGTTTATCTTTAAAGGTATATATTGACGTACACCTCCATATTGTTTATTACCTACTACACGTTTTGCATATTGAACAGGAATTTTTCTAGTTCCTTGCACCAATAAAATCGAAGCTGCTATTACAAGCAACAAACAGATTAATTCACCTAGAAACATTACCAATCCACCACCTGCATCACCAAGTCTTGAAGCAAATTCTTTAATAATAGCACCAGGAAAACGAGAAATGATACCAACCAAAATGATAAATGATATACCATTACCAATTCCTTTATCAGTAATTCGTTCTCCAAGCCACATAACAAACATACTTCCACCGCACAAAATCAATGTTGATGTAACTACGAATAGTGAGCCACTAGGAATAGCTGAACCAGCTTGAGCCAACTGCACACTTAAATTAATTAAGTACGATGGTCCTTGCATCAAAAGAATTACAACTGTTAAGTAACGAGTATATTGATTCATTTTACGACGACCACTTTCACCTTCACGTTGTAATTTCTGAAAATAGGGGACAGCAATTGTCAACAACTGTATCACAATAGATGCTGAAATATAAGGCATGATACCCAATGCAAACACAGAGGCATTGGCAAATGCACCACCCGAGAACATATCCAATAGAGCTAACAAACCACCGCTTGTTTGATTTCGCAAAGCGCTTAGGGCTGAAGGATCAATACCTGGCAATACGATGTAAGAGCCAAAACGATAAATAACAACTAATAGAAATGTAGTAATTAATCTACTACGAAGGTCTTCAATCTTCCAGATATTACTGATAGTCTCAATGAGCTTTTTCATCTGTTTATTATTGTTTTTTTAAATTGTCAGATGGAACTTGCACTAAAAAATCTCGATGTGAATCAGAATCCATTTTTAGTGCTCGTTTCATGCAATTACAGTTTTACTACGGTTCCACCTGCGGCAACAATTGCGTCTTCTGCCGTTTTAGAAAATGCGTTTGCTTCTACTTCAACCTTTGCAGTCAAAACACCCTTTCCAAGTATCTTTACTAATGCTGTTTTAGAAATAAAACCAGCTTCTCTTAGTTCGTTAAGACCAATTTTAGAAAGGTTATTTGTTTGTGCCAATGTTTGAATTGTATCCAAGTTGATAGCTTTAAATTCTACGCGGTTGATGTTTTTGAAACCAAATTTTGGCAAACGACGTTGAATAGGCATCTGACCTCCTTCAAACCCGATTTTTTTTGAATAACCCGAACGAGATTTTTGTCCTTTGTGTCCTTTAGTGGAAGTACCACCCAATCCAGAACCTGTTCCACGACCGATTCTTTTTCTTGTTTTAACAGAACCTTGTGCAGGGGTTAAATTACTTAAGTTCATATCTTATGATTTATATAGTCTAGGAATAAAATTAATTGATCACTTCTACCAAATGTTTAACTTTGGCTAACATTCCCATTATTTGAGGAGTAGCTTCATGTTCAACTACGGCATTCATTTTTTTCAAACCAAGAGCTTCTAGAGTCAACTTTTGATCTTTAGGAGATTTGATTTTACTTCTAACTTGTTTTATTTTTATAGTTGCCATTATTCAATTATTTAGCCGTTAAATACTTTATCTAATGATACGCCTCTGTTTTGGGCTACAGTTTGTGCATCTCTCAATTCTCCCAAAGCTACAATAGTAGCTTTTACCAAGTTATGAGGATTTGATGAACCTTTTGACTTTGCCAAAACGTCAGTAACTCCTACACTTTCCAATACAGCACGCATCGCACCACCAGCTTTTACACCAGTACCATGAGAAGCTGGACTTATAAACACTTGAGCACCACCAAACTTAGAATATTGCTCATGCGGTATAGTTCCATTCAATACAGGCACTTTAATTAAGTTCTTTTTAGCGGCTTCAGTTCCCTTTGCAATAGCAGCAGTTACTTCACCAGCTTTACCTAGACCCCAGCCTACGATACCATCTTCATTTCCAACAACCACAATTGCAGAAAAACTAAAAGTACGTCCACCTTTAGTAACTTTTGTTACACGGTTAACAGCTACCAATCTGTCTTTTAATTCTAAATCATTAGTCGATTTAACTTTATTCATATTTGTTGCCATAGTCGATTAAAATTTAAGACCAGCTTCGCGAGCAGCTTCAGCCAATTGTTTAACTCTTCCGTGATATAAATAACCATTACGATCAAAAACCACAGATGTAATTCCAGCTTCTTGAGCAACTTTTGCTACTAAGGCGCCAACTTTTGCAGCTTGTTCAGTTTTAGTTACTTTTTCGTTTACGCCCAGTGAAGAAGCAGCAGCTAATGTTACACCAGCTACATCATCTATGATTTGTGCATAGATTTGAGTGTTGCTTCTAAATACTGTAAGACGTGGTTTTGTGGCATCTCCTGACACTTTGTGTCGGATATGTGCCTTTATTCTTGTTCTTCTTTCTATATTTTTTGACATATTCTCACAAGTTTACGTAAATTATTTACCAGCAGATTTACCTGCTTTGCGGCGAAGAACTTCGCCAGCGAATTTAACACCTTTTCCTTTGTATGGTTCTGGTTTACGGAACGAACGAATTTTGGCACAAATCTGACCAATTAATTGTTTGTCACAACTTTCCAAAATAACTACTGGATTTTGGTTACGCTCACTTTTAGTTTCGATTTTAACTTCTGATGGAAGACTCAAAAAGATATTGTGAGTATATCCCAAAGCAAATTCTAAAACTTGACCTTGATTTGACACACGGTATCCAACCCCTACTAATTCAAGGGTTTTCTTATATCCCTCTGACACTCCAGTAATCATATTTTGAATCAAAGCACGATACAATCCATGAAATGCACGATTTTGTTTTTCGTCATCTTGACGTGTAACAGTACAAACATTGTTCTCTACAACAATACTGATGTTTGGGTTCACATCTTGTGTTAAAGTTCCTTTAGGTCCTTTAACTGTAACTAGTGTATCCTGTACCGAAATTGTTACTCCAGCAGGTACATTGATAGGTAATTTTCCAATTCTTGACATTCTACTTTCCTCCTCTACGATTAATAAACATAACAAATTACTTCACCACCTACCTTTAAGTCTAGAGCTTCTTTGTTGGTCATTACACCTTTAGATGTAGAAACAATTGCAATACCTAAGCCATTCAATACACGAGGCATATCTTTGTAGCCTACATATTGACGAAGACCAGGAGTTGAAACGCGAATTAACTTCTTAATAGAGTTAACTTTATTTACTGTGTCGTACTTCAAGGCAATCTTGATAGTACCTTGTGGACCATCTTCTACAAATTTGTAGTTTAAGATATAACCCTTCTCGAGCAATATCTTGGTCATTTCCTTTTTCAAATTCGATGCTGGAACTTCCACTACTCTGTGGTTAGCTTTGATAGCATTCCTCAATCGAGTTAAATAATCTGCTATTGGATCTGTCATTTCTAATGATTTTAAATTAATCCCGACTATCGGGACAATATTTAAAGCCCCCTACATCCCCCTTAGGAGATTTCAAGAACCAGTTAATTTAATTTATTTTATATTCAAGCTAAGCTTTTTTCCTATTCACCCTTGGGGTTTTGGAAATTTTACCAGCTTGATTTTTTGATTCCTGGGATCAATCCATTTGAAGCCATTTCGCGAAATTGAATACGCGAAATACCAAATTGACGCATATATCCTTTTGGACGACCTGTAATTTTACAACGATTATGTAAACGAACAGGTGAAGCATTTTTAGGTATTGATTGTAGGGCCTCAAAATTTCCTTCTGCAATATATTGCTCACGTTTTGCAGCATATTTTGCTACCAACTTAGCTCTTTTAACCTCACGGGCTTTCATTGATTCTTTTGCCATAATACTCTAGATTAGTTTTTTTTGAATGGTAATCCGAATTCCTTCAACAATGCAAAACCTTCTTCGTCAGTTGCAGCTGTTGTTACAAATGTAATGTTCATACCCAATAGACGAGTAATACTATCTATATTAATTTCAGGGAAAATAATTTGTTCTTGAATACCCATAGTATAGTTACCACGACCATCTAATTTATTTTCAATTCCCTTAAAGTCACGAACACGAGGCAAAGCAACACGTACTAGTCGCTCTAAGAATTCATACATTCTGTCTCCACGCAAAGTTACTCGAACACCGATAGGCATTTTTTTACGAAGCTTGAAATTAGAAATATCTTTTTTAGATAATGTAGCAACAGCCTTTTGACCAGTTATTGTGGTCATTTCATTGATAGCAACTTCTATAATCTTTTTATCAGCTACTGCCATTCCTAATCCTTGATTAAGTACAATTTTCTCCAATTTTGGAGCTTGCATCACTGAACTGTAAGCGAACTCTTTCATTAAGATTGGAACGATACGTTCTCTATAATCTTGTTTTAAACTTGCTGTATTCATTCTATATTTCCTCTCCTGTTTTTTTAGAAATACGTACTAATTTTCCCTCCTCATTAAGTTTTCGTCCAACTCGAACAGGTTTACCATTTTCTACTGGATTTAAATTTGAGATATGCAAAGCAGCTTCCTTTTTTATAATTCCACCTTGAGGATTTTTAGCATTTGGCTTGGTACTCTTTGATACCATATTTACTCCTTCTACGATAGCTCGTTGTTCTTTCACAAGAACTTCGATTACTCTACCAGTTTTGCCTTTGTCAATACCAGTATTTACGTATACGGTGTCACCTTTTTTTATGTGTAATTTACTCATCACTATATTATTTTACGAAGATTAAAGCACTTCAGGTGCAAGTGATATGATTTTCATATTGGTAGCACGTAATTCGCGTGCTACTGGTCCGAATATACGGCTACCACGGATTTCCCCACTATTGTTTAATAAAACGCATGCATTGTCGTCAAATCGAATGTATGAGCCATCTTGACGACGCACTTCTTTTTTTGTACGAACTACTACAGCTTTAGAAACTATTCCTTTTTTAAGGTCACTAGAAGGGATTACGCTTTTAACAGACACTACGATGATATCACCTAGTGTAGCATAGCGTTTGCTGGTACCTCCTAATACACGGATACAAAGAGCAGTTTTAGCTCCACTGTTATCGGCTACTATGAGTCTGGATTCTTGTTGTATCATAATTACTTAACTCTTTCGATAATTTCAGTTAATCTCCATCTTTTTAATTTACTCAGCGGACGAGTTTCCATGATACGTACTGTATCACCAATGTTACAGTCGTTTTTCTCGTCATGAGCATGATATTTCTTAGTCTTATTTACGAACTTTCCGTAAATAGGGTGTTTTTCTTTCCATTTTACAGCTACAGTAATGGTCTTTTCCATCTTATTGCTGAATACAACACCTGTTCTTTCTTTTCTTAAATTTCTTGTTTCCATCAGGGTGTGAATTTTATTGATTTATTTCTCTCTGACGTAACTCTGTTGCAAGGCGCGAGATCGTTCTACGAACCACTTTGATTTGCAATGGATTATCAAGAGGAGTAATGGCATGATTCAATTTCAATCGATCAAGTTGTGCTTGTTCCACAACCAAACGTTCTTGAATTTCTTTATTATTTAATTCTTTAATTTCTCTTGTTTTCATTTCCTTATGCGTTTACAGAGGTGAAATCATAATCTCTTCTTACTACAAATTTTGTGGTAACAGGCAATTTTTGAGCAGCTAAGCGTAATGCTTCTTTTGCTATTTCATAAGACACACCTTCCACTTCAAATATCATACGACCTGGAGTAATGGGTGCAACAAATCCTTCTGGAGCTCCCTTTCCTTTACCCATACGTACTTCTGCTGGCTTCTTAGTGATTGGTTTATCTGGGAATACACGTATCCAGATTTGACCTTGACGTTGCATATAACGAGTTACAGCGATACGGGCAGCTTCAATTTGACGACCAGTTAACCATTTAGATTCTAACGATTTTATTCCAAAAGATCCGAACGCCAATTGATTCCCTCTTTGGGCATTACCTTTCATGCGCCCTTTTTGCTGTCTCCTGAACTTTGTTTTTTTAGGTTGTAACATAATTTCCTTAAATAAAATTCATTAATAACAGTTATTTTTTTCTCTTTTTAAATCCTTTACCTCCACGGTCATTCGGACGATCTTGGAAACGGTCGTTACCGCGTTCATTGCTATTGCCACGTGCTGTTTCCTTTGAAGCAGTGAAGTTTGGAGCTAAATCTTTCTTTCCATAAATTTCACCTCTACATATCCATACTTTTATACCGATTAAGCCTACCTTAGTTAAAGCTTCAGCATGTGCATAATCAATATCGGCTCTAAATGTATGTAATGGAGTTCTTCCTTCTTTATACATTTCAGAACGTGCCATCTCAGCACCGTTTAACCTTCCCGAAACCATCACTTTGATACCTTCAGCACCTAATCGCATTGTTGATGCGATAGCCATTTTAGTAGCACGACGGTAAGCAATTTTTCCTTCTACTTGGCGAGCGATATTGTTAGCGACAATAACTGCATCCAATTCCGGACGTTTTACTTCGAAGATGTTTATTTGAACTTCTTTATCGGTTATTTTCTTTAACTCTTCTTTTAATTTATCTACTTCTTGTCCACCTTTACCTATAATAATACCTGGTCTAGCTGTACATACAGTGATAGTTACAAGTTTAAGTGTACGTTCAATTACTATTCTCGACAAACTAGCTTTTGCAAGACGAGCATTTAGATATTTTCTTATCTTATTATCTTCTACTAAGGTGTCTCCATAATTGTTTCCACCATACCAGTTAGAATCCCATCCTCGAATAATACCTAAACGGTTACTTATTGGATTAATTTTTTGTCCCATCGAGCATTAATTTTGTGTATCGTTAGTAATTTTAGTATCTACAAACAATGTCACGTGGTTTGAGCGTTTACGTATACGATATCCACGTCCTTGAGGAGCTGTGCGTAAACGTTTCAACATTGTTGCTGAATCCACGGAAATTGAACTTACATATAAGTTTGCATTATCTGCTTTTTGCTCAGTTTTGGTTTCCCAATTGGCAATGGCAGATTTCAGTAATTTTTCAAGTCTACCAGAAGCTTCTTTTGAAGAGAACTTCAATACACTCAAAGCTTTATTTACTTCCATTCCACGAATCATGTCCGCCACAAGGCGCATTTTACGAGGTGATGTAGGAACGTCATTTAGCTTTGCGAAGTAAAGAGACTTTTGAGCTTCTTTTCTAGCATCGGCTGATATTTTTTTTCTTGCACCCATTTTTTAGAAATGTTTAATTTTGTCTTTTGTTAAATTTCAATGGATTATTTTTTCTTTCCACCGTGTCCTCGGAAATTACGAGTTGGTGAAAACTCTCCTAGTTTATGACCTACCATATTTTCGGTGATATAAACTGGTATGAATTTATTACCATTGTGAACTGCAATAGTGTGACCAACAAAATCAGGTGAAATCATTGAAGCACGTGCCCAAGTTTTGATTACGGTTTTCTTCCCGCTTTCATTCATGGCAATTACTTTGTTCTCCAACTTCAAATAGATGTATGGTCCTTTTTTTAATGAACGGCTCATATTATTTACTTAGTTATTCGATTATTTTTTCTTTCTTTCAATAATATACTGACTTGATTGTTTTTTCGGAGTACGTGTTTTGTATCCTTTTGCTAACAAGCCTTTACGAGAACGTGGGTGACCTCCAGAAGCACGGCCTTCACCACCACCCATGGGGTGATCAACCGGGTTCATAGCAACACCTCGTACTCTCGGACGGCGTCCAAGCCAACGTGAGCGTCCTGCTTTTCCTGATCTTTCTAATGCATGATCTGAATTCCCTACACTTCCTATTGTAGCTTTACAAGTAGACAATACTTTACGAACTTCACCTGAAGGCAATTTGATAATGGCATACTTATCTTCACGTGAAGTTAGCTGCGCAAAACCTCCAGCCGAACGTACCATCGCGGCACCTTGACCAGGACGTAATTCTATGTTATGAATTATAGTTCCTAAAGGAATGTTTTGTAATGGCATTGCATTACCTACTTCAGGAGAAACATTTGCTCCTGATACTACTGATTGACCTACCTCCAATCCATTGGGTGCAAGAATATAACTTTTTTCTCCATCTACATAGTACAATAGAGCTATACGAGCCGAACGATTTGGATCGTATTCTATTGATTTTACTACAGCTGGAACACCTTCTTTGTTTCGTTTAAAGTCAATTACTCTGTATTTTCTCTTGTGTCCGCCACCAATATAGCGCATGGTCATTTTACCGTTGTGGTTACGACCTCCGGTTTTTGCTCCACCAACTACAAGAGATTTTTCTGGTGCACTTGCAGTAATTGTGTCAAATGTACCAATAATCTTGTGTCTCTGCCCCGGTGTTGTGGGTCTTAATTTACGTACAGCCATTTTTCTAATTAAATATTGCTATAAAAATCTATTGTTTCTCCGTCTTTTACAGTAACTATTGCCTTTTTATAGGCTGAAGTGCTTCCTTTAATAACTCCGCTTTTAGTAAAGCGACTCTTTTTTTTGGCAGCAACAATGATCGTATTTACACTATCTACAGTTACATTATACATAGCCTCTACGGCTTGTTTAATCTCTATCTTGTTAGCATCTTTTTGTACTTTAAAGCCATAGCGGTTCAGCGAATCGCCTTGCTTGGACATCTTCTCAGTTACAATTGGTTTTATGATAATTCCCATTTCTTTACCTCCTATGCATTAAATATTTGTTCTACTGCTCCTATAGCTTCTTCTGTCAGCACTAAAGATTTAGCATTCAAAATAGCATAAGTACTTAATTCCGAAACAGTTACAACGTTAGCAGATGCTAAATTACGAGCCGACAAATATACGTTTTTATTTGCAGATGCTAAAATTATTAACGGTTTTTTATCTGTAAGCTGTAAACTTTTTGTCATTGCTACAAAATCCTTTGTTTTTGGGACTTCGAATTCAAACTTGTCAACTACGGTAATAAGGTTGTTTATAGCTTTGTAAGACAATGCAGATTTTCGTGCTAATTGTTTTACTTTTTTATTCAATTTAAAGCTATAGTCACGTGGTACTGGACCAAACATACGTCCACCACCTACACGTACACCTGATTTGATGTCACCAGGACGTGCTCCACCGCCTCCTTTTTGTTTACCAAGTTTGCGAGTACTACCTGCAAGTTCACTACGTCCTTTTGCTTTGTGAGTGCCTTGACGTTGGTTTGCCAAATATTGCTTTACATCTAAATAAATAGCATGGTCATTTGGCTCAATACCGAAGATAGCATCGTTAAGCGATACTTTTCTTCCTGTGTCTTTTCCTTTGATATCTAATATATTAAGTTCCATGTTATTTATTAATGATTACGATTGAACCTTTCGCTCCTGGAACAGAACCTTTGATTAAGATCAAATTGTGTTCAGGAATAACTTTTAAAATTTGAAGGTTTTGCATGGTTACTTTGTCACCTCCTGTACGCCCTGCCATACGCATTCCTTTGAATACACGTGATGGGAAAGAAGATGCACCTAACGAACCTGGAGCACGAAGACGATTGTGTTGTCCGTGTGTAGATTGACCTACCCCACCAAATCCATGACGTTTTACAACTCCTTGAAAACCTTTACCTTTTGAAGTTCCTACTACGTCAACAAACGTATCGGCTTCAAACATGTCAACGGTGATAGCATCACCCAATTTGAATTCATTCTCGAATCCTTTGAACTCAACCAAGTGTCTTTGAGGTGCTACTCCAGCTGCTTTGAAAATACCTGCTTCAGCTTTGTTGGTATGTTTTTCAGATTTTGGCTGAAAACCAACTTGAACTGCTTTATAACCGTCAGTATCTACAGTTTTGATTTGAGTAACAACACAAGGACCTGCTTCAATAACAGTGCATGGTACATTTTTACCATCGGCACTGAAAACGGATGTCATTCCGATTTTTTTTCCTAATAATCCTGGCATTTCAATTAATAATTTACCCCTAACCCCTAAAGGGGGATCGGCTTTGTTTAAAAAAATTGTTATTTTGTTTCCTTATCTCTATTTAACCAGAGAGAGGGTCACACTTTAATTTCTACTTCTACACCACTTGGCAATTCTAATTTCATCAAAGCATCTACAGTTTTGCTTGTAGAGCTATAAATGTCAATTAGACGTTTATACGAACATAGCTCAAACTGCTCACGTGATTTTTTGTTAACGAATGTCGCACTGTTTACAGTGAAAATTCTTTTGTGAGTTGGAAGAGGAATTGGTCCACTTACTACTGCACCAGTTGCTTTTACAGTTTTCACTATTTTTTCAGCTGACTTATCAACCAAGTTGTGATCGTAAGATTTTAATTTGATTCTAATTTTTTGACTCATAATTTTTAAGCAACTTAATCCTTTGATATTTAAGAATCAGTATGCGATTTTAATTGTTATTATTTACTTAGTTTATATAATTTGCTTACTTGTTCATTAAGAGTCATTCACTAATGAAGCTTGGCAAAATATTTAGTTTACGATTTCGTTGTCTTTAACAAAAGATGTATTTGAAAATTATAATAATTCAACTTTTCCTTTTGCTTCAGCCACAACTTCCTTAGCAATAGCTGAAGAAACTTCGGCATAATGCGAAAATTCCATTGAAGATGTAGCACGACCTGAAGAAATGGTACGCAGAGTTGTTACATATCCAAAAGTTTCGGCCAATGGAACTTTTGCTTTTACAATTCTTGCACCTGAACGGCTAGATTCCATTCCTTCTACTTGACCACGACGTTTGTTTAAGTCACCAATTACATCACCCATATTTTCTTCTGGTGTAACCACTTCCATTTTCATAATAGGTTCCAAAAGTACAGGTTTTGCTTTAGCACATGCAGTTTTATATGCCATTTGAGCACATATTTCAAATGATAATTGATCCGAGTCAACTGCGTGATACGATCCGTCGATTACAGTTACTTTCAATTTATCCAATGGGAAACCAGCTAATACACCATTTTTCATAGCTATCTGGAATCCTTTTTGAATTGATGGAATATATTCTTTAGGGATATTACCTCCCTTAACAACATCAACAAATTGTAGTGTACCATCAAAGTCAGCATCTGCTGGCTCAACTTTTACAATCATATCGGCAAATTTACCTCTACCACCTGATTGTTTTTTGTAAGTTTCGCGTATTTGAACCTCTTGAGTAATAGCTTCTTTGTAAGATACTTGAGGACGTCCTTGATTACATTCTACTTTAAACTCACGTTTCAGGCGGTCGATAATAATTTCGAGGTGAAGCTCACCCATACCACTAATAATCGTTTGACCTGATTGCTCTTGAGTGTGTACAGTAAATGTTGGATCTTCCTCAGCTAGTTTAGCCAATCCCATACCCAATTTATCTAAGTCTTTTTGAGTTTTTGGCTCGATGGAAATACCGATTACGGGTTCAGGGAAATCCATAGATTCCAAGGTAATTAGATGAGCCTCATCACATAAAGTATCACCAGTACGTATATCTTTAAATCCAACTCCAGCACCAATATCACCTGCAGAAATCAAATCAACAGGATTTTGTTTGTTAGAGTGCATTTGGAAGATACGCGAAATACGCTCTTTCTTCTCCGAACGAGTATTAAATACATACGAACCTGCTAATAATTGTCCTGAGTAAACTCTGAAGAAACATAGACGACCAACATAAGGGTCGGTAGCAATCTTAAATGCCAATGCACACAATGGTTCATTTGCATCAGGACGACGAACTACTTGTTTCTCTGGGTCGCGAGGATCATGTCCAATAGTTTCTGGAGTATCCAATGGACTAGGAAGGTATGCACAAACTGCATCAAGCATAGTTTGTACACCCTTATTCTTAAATGCAGATCCACAAATCATTGGGTTTATCTCCATTGACAAAGTTGCTTTACGAATAGCAACCTGTATTTCTTCCTCAGTAATAGTAGAAGGATCGTCAAAGAATTTTTCCATCAACACATCATCGTATTCTGCTACTACTTCGAGCATTTTGTCTCTCCATTCTTGAGCTTCATCCAACAAATCGGCTGGAACTTCTTCAATAGAATACTCTGCACCCATAGTTTCATCATGCCACAAAATAGCTTTCATCTTCACTAAATCAACTACTCCTTTAAATTTTTCTTCTGCACCAATAGGGATTTGGATAGGACATGGTTTTGCACCAAGTACATCTTTAATTTGACGTACTACTTCGTAAAAATCAGCCCCAGATCTATCCATTTTATTTACAAAGCAGATACGAGGTACACTGTACTTATCTGCTTGACGCCATACAGTTTCTGATTGAGGTTCAACCCCTCCTACAGCACAAAATGTAGCTACAGCACCATCCAAAATACGCAACGAACGCTCAACTTCAACAGTGAAATCTACGTGTCCTGGAGTGTCAATCAAATTCACTTTGTACTTATCATTTTTGTAAGTCCAAGATGTGGTTGTTGCAGCAGATGTAATGGTTATACCACGTTCCTGCTCTTGTTCCATCCAGTCCATTGTAGCTGCACCATCGTGAACCTCACCTATTTTATGAGTCAAACCGGTGTAAAACAGAATGCGCTCGGAAGTTGTAGTTTTCCCAGCGTCGATATGCGCCATGATACCGATATTTCTATTATAACTCAAATCTCCTTTAGCCATGGGGATAATTTCTTTATTTTTTGGGTTTTACAAATTAAAATCTAAAATGTGCAAATGCGCGATTTGCTTCAGCCATACGATGCATATCTTCTTTTCGTTTAAATGCACCACCTTGGTTATTAAATGCATCAACGATTTCTGCAGCCAATTTATCTGCCATCGAACGACCTCCGCGTTTGCGAGAGTAAAGAATAAGATTTTTCATTGAAATTGATTCCTTGCGATCAGCACGGATTTCAGTAGGGACTTGGAATGTAGCACCTCCTACACGTCGAGATTTTACTTCAACAAGAGGAGTTATGTTTTCGAGAGCTTTTTTCCAAATTTCGAGAGGAGCTTTATCTTCGTTAGGAAGTTTTGCTTTCACTGTTTCTAGAGACGAATAAAATATGTCGAAGGCAGTAGATTTTTTGCCATCGTACATCAAATGGTTTACAAATTTTGTTACCATTGACTCATTGAAAATCGGATCAGGTAATACGATCCTTTTTTTTGGTTTCGATTTTCTCATTTTTTTAAGAATTTCCGTTTTTGTTTTTTTGGTTGCTTTTAAACTTAGTCTTACTTCAACGATTCCTCTGAATCATTTACTCAACCTTTCATCCACCACCTTCAAAACTCAAACAAGTGTTTAAACTTGATCTTTTTTAGTCTTTTTCTGAAAGGATATTGAAACTGATTAGCAAGCTATCAAATTGATTTAATACAATCAGTTTCAGAACGCTTTATTATTTCTTTTTACCTTTAGCTGGTGCTGCAGGTGCTTGTCCTGGTTTCGGACGTTTTGCTCCATATTTTGATCTACGTTGAGTACGACCGTTAACCCCTGCTGTATCGAGAGTTCCACGAACAACGTGATAACGCACACCTGGAAGATCTTTTACACGACCACCACGTACCATTACTATAGAGTGCTCTTGCAAATTGTGTCCTTCGCCTGGTATGTAAGCATTTACTTCCTTTTGGTTAGTTAAACGTACACGGGCTACTTTACGCATAGCTGAGTTCGGCTTTTTAGGAGTAGTAGTGTACACACGAACACAAACACCACGACGCTGTGGACATGAATCCAATGCTGGCGATTTGCTCTTGTCGATAAGTTCTGCTCTTCCTTTTCTAACTAATTGCTGAATTGTAGGCATTTTACTTTGTTTTTAATCTTAAATAAATTTATTCTTTCCGTTATAGGTATATCCAAAACGGGTTGCAAAGATAGATATAAAAATTTACTGTACAATGTATTTATATAAATTATTTTCAAAAAATTTATTTTATACAGTAATTGTATATAACAAGCTGATAATTAAAACTGAATCTATGTCTCATATTAATAAGATTTCAAAGGTTTCTTCAATATTAAAAGTATCTTTGCAATTGATTTTTTCTCTATTGCGAAATGAGCACCAACTTAAGATGCATCAGTTAATTCTAATGTTGGTATTTTTAATCCTGACAAATGAATGATTTTGTTAATTGAAAAACATAAGCATACAAAAAGCTATAAATCCATCAAATGTGAATCAATAAATGATAGTTTATTCTATAAACTGTTGGTTTGATGTGACAAGAATGAAACATGTCTAACAATAAATAATTGCCTCACAAGGAGAAGTTGTTGTGCAATCTATCGGTTAATGACGAAACGAGCTAAGCGATTTTAAAAGACATTTTAAAAGACATTAAACGAGCATGACAACTACAATTAAATTATAAACAGATGAAAACATACTTACAATTATTCCTCTCGTTTGTCAAGATTGGGATGTTCACCATTGGTGGTGGATATGCAATGATTCCTTTGCTTGAAAATGAGGTTGTGAGTAAACGGATGTGGCTCACACGTCAAGAATTTTTGGATATGATTGCCATATCACAAATGTCTCCAGGTGTATTTGCAATTAATTGCTCCATTTACATAGGTTATAAAATCAAAAAGAATCTCGGAAGTATATCTGCTATGACGGGTTGCGCATTACCTTCATTTGTGATCATTCTAGTTATAGCGCTCTTTTTTGAAAACTTTAGAAGCTATCCTTTAGTTGAACAAGCACTTAAAGGAATTAGACCTGTAGTAGTAGCTCTAATTGCAGCGCCTATGATTCGTATCGCTCAGAAGTCCGGTACAACTTGGAAGACAGCACCCATCTCTATTCTTGGAACTATTGCAATTTGTTGTTTAGGTATTTCACCCATGTATATTATTATACTAGGAATTATTGGTGGATTAATATGGGGATTTGCAAAAAGCAAACAACATCCATGAAAATGAGAGCGATCTTATCTTTACAATGATTAATCCCGAATTAATCATTAGATGTTTTGAATAAATTGAACGAGTGAATTAATAAGGGTGAATTCTGCTCTATCTAGTCCATATTTATTTTGAAAAAGCCATGGGAACTAAATAGAAATAGACTAAGCATTTTATAATTCATAATCTGGGTTAATTTGAGTTTATGCGATTTTGTTTTCACATTAGATATTGAATATGAATATTTATCTACAACTTTTTATTTCATTTTTTAAAATAGGATTATTAGGATTTGGGGGTGGTTATACAATTTTATCGCTTATTCAAAACGAAGTGATTATTAATCATTGGATGACACAAAAAGAATTTACTGATATTGTCGCAATTTCTCAAATGACTCCCAGTCCTATAGGCACTTGTGCTGCAACTTACGTAGGTTTCACAGCATCGGGAGGTAGTGCTATAGGAGCAGCTGTAGCGCTTACAGCAGTAATATTACCTTCGCTAATTATTATGACTGTATTTAGTAGGTGTTACTTTGTGTTGAAAGACAATCAATACATACATTCAGTAATGATAGGACTAAGACCAGTTGTATTAGGATTGCTAGGAGCTGCCATCATGCTTTTACTAACAGACGAAAACTTTGTTGATATCACAAGCATTCTACTCTGTGCGAGTGCATTTTTCGCTTCGTATCATTTCAAAATCAATCCCGTAATAATTCTAATTATTGCAGGCTGTTTAGGTATATTTATTTACTAACAATATCTAAAAAATGACAACACAAAATCGTCTCTACAAAACACCTAATCGAATTTGCAAACCAGTAAAACCCAAATTATTTTGGAGAAATATCTAAAGTTTTGGTAACAAATAAAACAAAAATTACGTTTCTCTAAATTCTTAAACACTGTTTAGTGTAATATATTATATACTTCATATCTGAAAAAAAAATCTCGCAGGTGAAATATACCTACGAGATTTACAAATTCGAACAATAGTTCATTTATTTAAATGAACCACCCATAATATCCAGCAGTTCGTTAGTAATGGCTTGTTGACGAGTTTTATTGTACAATAAAGATAGATTTTGAAGAATATCATCTGCGTTATCACTTGCAATCTGCATTGCCATAGTTCGTGCAGCATGCTCAGATGCATTTGAATCAAGCAAAGCTGTATAAATCTTAAGTCTTAACACTTTGGGTATCAACTCATTCATTATACTTACAGGATCAGGCTCAACAATATAATTCAATTCTTTATCACCTTTTGAATTTGGTTTCAATTGAAAAGGCAAAAAAGTTTCTTTAGTTAAAACCTGAGAGCTTTTACTTTTGAAGTGATGATAAATCAACTCAACTTTATCAACAGATTTAGAAGCAAACAATTGCATTATTGTATCGGCAAGTTCTATCGATTCTTGATAATTAGGTTTGTCAGCCATTTTTTCGAAATTGCCTTGAGGTTCAATTCCTAATTTCTTGGTGGCCTTAGCAACTTTCTTTCCTACAGGAAAAATTAATATATTTTCATCCCCCAAAGACTGATATTCCTTAATTGATTGAGTTAAGCGTTTGATTACATTAGCATTGAATCCCCCACACAAACTCGAATTTGAAGCAAAAACGATAATAGCAACTTTATTAACTTCACGCATCTCAGAAAAAACAGAAATAGCTTGTTCTTCAGAACTTAAAAAATTGGTTAACAAGCCATTCAATCGTTGTTCATACGGAAATAAATTTTCGATTGTTTTCTGAGCTTTACGTAACTTAGCAGAAGATACCATCTTCATTGCTGAAGTAATCTTCTGCGTGGACTTAACCGACTGAATACGTGATTTTATTTCCTTTAATGAACTCATATATAATAATTTCAATTAATAAATCACATTTTTTAGCATAATTCTAAAACAAGTGATATAAAATGCATTGCCAATTATTGGACTCAAACTTATACAGTCAAACGTTTAGTAACATCAATCGCTACTTGTTTCAAAATAGCAGTAATATCATCATTGATTATACCTGATTTTAGAGGATCAAGCACATCCGATTTATGCGACAATTCTAAAACCATCAAAAACTCACGTTCAAACTCTTGTACCTTATTCAATGGTACGTTTGACAATAAGCCACTAGTACCACAATAAAGCACAGCAATCTGCTTCTCTACAGCCATTGGTTGGTGAATAGCCTGCACCAAAAGGCGAGTATTCTTCTGCCCTTTATCTATAGTCATAGCAGTTACAGCATCCATGTCACCTCCAAATTTTGTAAATGCTTCCAATTCTCTAAACTGTGCTTGGTCAATCTTCAAAGTTCCTGCAACCTTTTTCATTGCTTTAATTTGAGCATTACCACCCACACGCGAAACAGAGATTCCGACATTTACAGCAGGTCGATTTCCTTGATTGAATAAATCAGTATCCAAGAATATCTGTCCATCGGTAATCGAAATTACATTAGTAGGAATGTATGCTGATACGTCACCTGCTTGTGTTTCAATAATTGGTAATGCAGTTAACGACCCTCCACCTTTAACTTTACCTTTCATACTTGCAGGTAAATCATTCATTTTTTCAGCTACTTCTTGTTGTGAAATTACGCGTGCAGCTCTTTCTAAAAGTCTTGAATGTAAGTAGAAAATATCACCAGGGTAGGCTTCACGACCGGAAGGACGACGAAGAATTAATGAAACCTCACGATATGCAACTGCTTGTTTTGACAAATCATCATAAACTACAAGAGCATGCTTTCCTGAGTCTCTAAAGTATTCACCTATTGCAGCTCCAGCAAAAGGAGCAAAATATTGCATTGCTGCAGGATCAGAGGCATTTGCTGCTACAACAATAGTATAATCCATAGCACCATGCTCCTGCAATTTATTCACAATAGTGGCAACAGTTGAACCCTTTTGACCAATTGCAACATAAATACAATAAACAGGATCACCAGCTTCAAAATTGGAACGCTGATTTATAATTGTATCTATTGCAATACTTGTCTTACCAGTTTGACGGTCACCAATAATTAACTCACGTTGCCCTCTTCCTATAGGAATCATGGCATCAATAGATTTCAATCCTGTCTGTAACGGTTGGTTAACAGGTTGTCTGAAAATAACACCAGGTGCTTTTCGTTCCAGAGGCATTTCAACCATTTCGCCGCTTATTTTTCCTTTTCCGTCAAGTGCATCACCCAATGGATTAATTACACGGCCTAGCATAGCTTCGCTTACTTGAATAGAAGCAACGCGTTTTGTACGTTTTACTGTATCTCCTTCTTTTATCTGGCTACTTGAACCAAGAAGTACAGCACCTACATTGTCTTCCTCTAAGTTCATCACAATGGCCTTTACTCCGTTTTCGAAAACCAATAACTCATTAGCTTCTGCATTTTTAAGACCATAGATACGAACTACACCGTCACTTACTTGTAAAACGGTACCTACTTCGTCGAACTGGACACCAGTGTCAATTCCTTCTAGTTGCTTACGAAGAATTTCTGAAACTTCGCTTACTTTAATATTATCAGACATCTTATATTAATTAATAGGTTATAATTAGCAATAAACAATTTTGAGCATAATAGGAAAGTTTGAACAGAAAACTTTTTTGCCTACTATTGTAAACTACTTATTATTAATCATTTGAATTATTGCATTCTTTTGTTCTTGTCGATGTATTCATTTTTGATGCGTTGAAGCTGAGCTTTCAAACTTGCATCCCATCTTACAAAATCAACCTCAAATTGAAATCCACCTAAAATAGCAGGGTCAATTTTCTTTTCAATTTCAACTTCACCACCTGTAATTGATTGTATCATTGATACCAATCTCTTTTCAGTTGATTTATCAATCTGCGTAGCAGTTGTTAATTTCCCAGAGTGTATGTTTTGCTGCTTCCGGTAAAGTTCTAGATATCGCAACATAATTGCCTGTAAATGTGCTTCTCTATTGCTGTTTAACAACAAGTCAAAAAACTTTTGTAAGAACTTACTCAGTTTTCCTCCTGCTGCCAATTCAATTACTTTAAGTTTTTCAACTTTAGATAACACTGGATTTTCAAGTACTGACTTCAAGGTATTAAATTGTTCAAAACTATGAATGACAATTTTTGCCTCATCATATACTTTGTTGCTTACACCAGCATTGTTGGAATACTCCAACAATGCTGTTGCATATCTTGCAGATATAAGTCCATTGTTCATTATTCACTACGATTTTGAGATGTTGATATCATCGAGTAAGCGATTGATCATATTCATTTGCTCACTACTTTTATCTAGCTTTTCACGAAGTACTCGTTCGGCTATATCTACTGATAATTCAGCTACCAAACTTCTGATATCACGCACAGCGTCTTCCTTCTCAATCAAAATCTGCTTTCTAGCTTCTTCAACCAATTTTGCAGCTTCTACCTGAGCTTTCACCTTGGCATCAGTAATAATTTGATCTCTAGTTTGAGTAGCCTCAGATAAAATTTTTGATTGCTCCCGTCGTGCATTATCTACAATAAGCTCACCATCTGCTTTTACTTTAGCCAATTCTATATGAGCTTGTTTTGCCACTTCAAGAGATTCATCAATGTACAATTTTCGGTCCTCCACCATTTTTACAATAACAGGGAAACCAAACTTTGCTAGGATGAAAAACACTATCCCAAAAGACAAAACCATCCAAAACAACAGACCGGAATCAGGTATTAACAATGACATAATTAAATAATTAATGGTGAATAATTAATAATTGTCTTACCACAAAGCAAAAACTCACTTGTAGAAAGTCTAAAACAAAAGAAAAAAGTAAAATTTACTTAAATATCTTCTTTACAATATAAAACCACAAACAACGATTGCAAACAGTGCTGCACCTTCAACAAGAGCAGCTGCAATAATCATAGCCATACGGATGTCCGATCCTGCTTCTGGTTGACGAGCAATTCCATCCATTGCCGAACCACCAATACGACCGATACCTAATCCTGCACCAATTGCTGCTAATCCTGCACCTAATCCTGCACCTAATTTTGCCAATCCTGCTGCTCCTGCAGCTGCTTCCAATAAAATTGTTAGTAACATAGTTCTTCTTATTTAAAAATTAGTAATATTAATATATAAAATTCTGTTTAATCGTGTTTGTGTGAATGATGTGGTTCTACCCTTGCTAATCCAATAAAAACGGCTGATAACATAGTAAATACATATGCTTGTATATAGGCAACTAATAATTCCACCAGACTTATGAATACGCTAAATAAAACAGATACTATTGACATACTTGCATTCATTGCTACTCCAAGTTTTACAGTTACAAAGACCAAACAAGTTAGTCCCAAAACGATAGAGTGACCTGCCAATATATTTGCAAATAGACGAATCATAAGCGCAAATGGTTTTGTAAACACACCTACCAATTCGATAGCAGGCATAAGTGGAATTGGAATTTTCAACCACAATGGTACCTCAGGCCAGAAAATCTCTCTCCAATACTCTTTTGTCCCAAATAGATTCACAATAATAAATGTACATACAGCTAACACAAAAGTTACAGCAATATTCCCTGTAACATTTGCTCCGCCTGGAAAAAATGGGATTAGTCCAAGTAAATTATTCAAGAAAATAAAAAAGAAAACAGTCAACAAATAAGGTGCAAATTTTTTATAATCTTTACCTACGCAAGGTTTAATTACATCATCATTGATATTCATGATAAACATCTCCATAAATCCATAAAAACCTTTTCGTGCTGAAAGTGGGTCTTTTTTATAAGACCTAGCAACTGACATTACAATCAAAATAAGTAAGATGCTACTCATAATGAGTGTAAATGAAACTTTGGTAATCGAAATATCAAATGGTTTAATTTCTTGTCCATTGACAATTTCGACAATTTTTCCTTTGTTATTACCTTCCTCGGCTATTTTGAATCCTTCATATTGTTCACCACCGTGTAATACCGAAGATAAAAACACATGCCATCCACTAGTACTGCTGTATACAATTACGGGTAAGGGAATTACTACATCATGTTCGCCCATTTTAGTCACATGCCACATATAGGAATCAGCTAAGTGCTCAAGAATTAACTCTTTAACATTTATTTCTTCTTGTTTCTCAACCTCCTTAGCTGGTTCATTGGCATAAACCATCGTCCCCATTAAGAAGAATGTAATAACAGTTAAGTATAGTATTTTATGAAAGTTTCCCATCAGTATTATTCTTTTTAATTACTTGTTCTACTCTATAAAAGAAATAAGTTTCCAATCCCATGTACAATAGATAATATGATATAAACACCATGCTGAATTCTTTTAATTGTACCTTCACAGCAATGAGATAAATACCAGTTATAATAAGACTTATTAGAATTTTAACCAGCTTAAGAATCATATAAAGGTTAGTTAATTTACGAGGGTTATCCTTCTTTGAATTTATCAACACATTGATAAAAACCATCCCATAAATATAAAAAAATGTTGGAATAAAAGGATACCAGTAAAAATAACTACCAGTAAAAACAAACTCCAGTAACCACCAAACTCCCCAAGCAGTAAACAATATAAATACCGTTAATAGGAGATAGAAAAGTTTCTTTAGCTCTAGCATTACTAAATTATGATACTAATTCTAAACAAACCGTTACCAAATTATTATTCACTTCAACAAATCCACCTTCAATGTTTACTTCACATTGCTTTCCTTCTGCAGTATATGTCAATACTCCAGTTTTAAGTGAAGAAATAAATGAAGCATGATTTTCCCACAAAGTAAAAAGGCCACTCTTTCCTGGTAAGGTAACTGAAGTTACATCGCCTGAAAAAAATATCTGCTCTGGGGTAATTATATCAAGTTTCATGGCAAAAATTTAATTTTAAATCAATCTAAGTTGTACAATGTAATTCAGTTATAATTTTAAAATTATTTCATCCTCACCATCCGATTACAATAAAGGCTTATAAGGAAATTTAGCTGAACTTTGATTGTATAATATTATTTTGACTATTTCTTTGATTGTTCAATTAGTCGCTTAGCTTTCTCAATTGCATCATCAATAGTACCTACATTGTGGAAAGCCATTTCAGGCAATTCATCCAATTCTCCATTTAGAATCATTTTAAAACCTCGTATCGTTTCCTCTATTGGAACCATCACTCCAGGTATTCCATTAAATTGGGCAGCCATAAACAAGGGTTGAGATAGAAAACGTTGAACTTTTCGTGCTCGTTGTACTGTTAAACGATCCTCATCTGATAATTCCTCCATACCTAAAATAGATATGATATCCTGTAATTCCTTATTACGTTGAAGGATTTGCTTAACTCGTTGAGCAGTGTTATAATGTTCATCTCCTACTACCAACGGAGTAAGGATACGTGATGTAGACTCTAAAGGATCTACGGCAGGAAATATACCAAGCTCAGAAATTTTACGACTTAATACCGTTGTTGCATCTAAATGCGAGAATGTTGTTGCAGGAGCAGGGTCTGTTAAGTCATCGGCAGGTACATATATAGCCTGAACTGATGTAATTGAACCATTTTTTGTGGAAGTGATTCGCTCTTGCATTCGTCCCATCTCTGTTGCTAGCGTAGGCTGATAACCTACAGCCGATGGCATACGACCTAACAATGCCGACACTTCGGAACCTGCTTGAGTAAAACGGAATATATTATCAATAAAAAACAGAATATCTCTACCGCCACCAGCACTGCCATCTCCATCACGGAAGGTTTCGGCAACTGTCAAACCAGACAAAGCTACAGAGGCACGAGCTCCTGGTGGCTCATTCATCTGACCAAATACAAGTGTTGCTTGAGATTTTGCTAGTTCTTCATAATCAACTTTTGATAAATCCCAATCGCCTTCTTCCATTGATTTTTTAAACTCCTCACCGTATCGTATAACTCCAGAATCAATCATTTCTCTTAATAGGTCATTCCCTTCACGAGTACGCTCTCCTACTCCAGCAAAAACAGAAAAACCATCATGTCCTTTTGCAATATTATTGATTAGCTCCATGATAAGTACTGTTTTTCCTACCCCAGCACCACCAAACAATCCAATCTTACCTCCTTTGCTATATGGTTCAAGTAAATCGATTACTTTGATACCTGTTGTAAGAACACTTTCAGAAGTTGTGAGGTCCTCAAATTTTGGCGGCTCACGATGAATAGGATATGCTCCTTTCTTATCTAGAGTTTTCATACCATCAATTGAATCACCAATTACATTCATCAACCGTCCTTTTACCTGATCACCAATTGGCATCGAAATTGGAGCACCTGTGGATATTGCTTTCAATCCTCTTCGTAGCCCATCTGTTGAATCCATAGCCACAGTACGAACTGTGTTTTCACCAATGTGCTGTTGAATTTCTACTATTAGAACACTACCATTTTCTCTATCGATGCTTAATGCTCCATTGATAGGAGGTAATTTTAAATCTCCACTTCCTTTCAAATCAAAAAATACGTCCACAACTGGACCAATGACCTGCGAAATATGACCAACTAACTCTGACATAATTTATAGCGTTTGGGTAATTTGATAAATTAATTTCCTTAAATATCTAAATACAAAAATACATATATATTTGAACTTGCAAATAAAAATTGTATTTTTTATGCGAAAAATTCCAAAAATGTCAATTTTGCTCCATTTTTATAATTAAAATAACTTATACTTATTAAATACAAGTCAAAATACGAATTAAAAATGCACAAAAAAAAAGCATTAACATAAAAACATAAAAGCCTCTCAACTGATCTATCCAGTCTAGAGGCTTTTATGCTCATATATTTTGTTTAAATAGTTAAAAAGACCAACTAAAAGTTAAACAACCAATAAAAAATTAATTTCGACCTATTGATTAAGTTCTTTGCAATATTGATACATTACATCAGCACTCATGGTCATACTAGAAAATCCACCATCATGTAGTAAATTCTGCATAGTTACTTTTCGAGTCAAATCACTAAACATCATCACACAATAATCAGCACAGTCTAATGCTGTAGCATTTCCAAGTGGCGACATGCGTTCTGAATAATCCAACAAACCATCCAAATCCTTAACTCCACTACCTGCTGTAGTAACTGTTGGAGATTGAGAGATGGTATTAACTCTTACTTTTTTATCACGACCATAAATATATCCAAAGCTTCGAGCGATTGACTCTAACGTAGCTTTTGCATCAGCCATGTCACTATATCCTGCAACTGTGCGTTGAGCTGCCAAATATGAAAGTGCCACCACAGAACCGTATTCATTGATTGCGTCCATTTTTTTTGCTACTTGAAGCACTTTATGGAATGAAATAGCAGACACATCTAAAGTTGTATTCAACAAATCATAATCCAAATCATCATAAGACCTTTTTTTACGAACATTAGGTGACATTCCAATCGAGTGCAACACAAAATCAATTTTACCTCCAAGAGCTTCCATTGAAGTAGCAAATACATTTTCCAAATCCTTAACACTTGTTGCGTCTGCAGGAATTAGAGTCGCATTTAGTTTTTTCGCTAATTCATCTGTAGTTCCCATTCGAACTGCAATTGGGGTATTAGACAGAGTGATGATTGCACCTTCTTCTACGACACGTTCAGCTACTTTCCATGCTATAGACATATCGTTAAGTGCTCCAAAAATAATTCCTCTTTTGCCTTTTAATAAGTTGTATGACATATTGTTTATTTGAATTAATTATCAGTCAATAAAAATTTATAAATACATTTGATTTGGATTTTTCGACACAAAGATAATGAAAATGTGAAATACAATTACATTTTAACATTAAAAAAATCCATTTTTGGTGTTTCCTTTAGTTATAATGTAATAAAAACACTAGTTAACTTTGTACTTGGAGTTTCCTGTAGTTATAAAATCTACAATTTGCTTTGCAGCTGCTATACCGGCATTAACATTTGCTTCTGCAGTTTGAGCTCCCATTTTTTTAGGTGTTGAAAAATAACGATCTGCAAACAGTTCATTCATTTCGGCATTATTACTTGGTAGTATATCGGTGACATACTTAAAATCTAAACGTTGCTTCATAAATTCAACCAATTGCTCTTCATCAATCACTTCTTTTCTTGCTGTATTAACAAGAACAGCCCCTTTTGGGAGTTTTGACAATAATGAATTGTTGATTGATTTTTTGGTTTCTGCTGTTGCAGGTATATGAAGTGATATAACATCACATGTTGCATATAATTCTTCGGCAGAATTCAATGCTGTCACTCCATCTTTTTCAATCAATTCAACAGGACAAAACGCATCAAATGCATACAATTCCATACCAAATCCTTTAGCGATTCTCGCTACATTTCTACCTACATTGCCATAAGCATGAATCCCTAGTTTTTTTCCCATTAATTCGGTGCCCGAACTTCCATTGAAATGATTTCTAATAGAGTATACCAATAAGCCAAAAACTAGTTCAGCAACTGCATTGGCATTTTGACCTGGAGTATTCATAACACACACATTTGCTTTAGTAGCGGCATTCAAATCAACATTATCATATCCAGCTCCAGCTCTAACAACAATTTTCAATTCTTTCGCGGCATCTATTACTTCTTGATCAATCAGATCACTTCTAATAATAATGGCATTAGCATCCACTACCGCATCGAGCAACTGTTGCTTTTCAGTATATTTTTCTAACAATGCAAGTTCAAAACCTGCTGCCTCTATTTCTTGGCGTATTCCATCTACTGCTTTTTTTGCAAATGGCTTGTCTGTTGCAATTAATACTTTCATTTGTTTATAATTGATTTTTTATTTGTCACATTGTTTGTCTCGTCTTAAGAGAGTAGTCACAATTCAAAACTTACTCATACCCTGGTGGGTCAGAATAGATTTATTGTTGTAAAGCTTGTAACAACTAATTATATTTTTCTAGTAAAATTATTCTTGAAGAATATTGTATTCAGGACAATTTATAGAGTAGTAAAAATTTATAGTTGGCAGATAAATCTAGATCTACTACTTCAAATTGGACTTAAAATTTACGATTCGCAAATTACTTGTTGATTTGCTCAAAATCTTTCATACATTCAACCAATGCTTGTACACTTTCAATTGGCAATGCATTATAGGTAGATGCACGGAATCCACCCACAGAACGATGTCCCTTAATACCTACCATTCCTCTTTCACTGGCAAGCTTTTGAAAGTCTGCTTCTAAATGTTCGTATCCTGGAGCCATTACAAAACAGATGTTCATTCGAGAGCGATCTTCAACAGCTGCTGTTCCCACGAAAAGTGGATTACGGTCTATTTCGCTGTATAAAAGATTGGCTTTGGCAATATTGTTCTTTTCAACTTGCTCCAATCCACCTTGAGCTTTCAGACATCTCAAGTTTTCTAATGCAGAATAGATAGGCAATACTGGTGGAGTATTGAACATTGACCCATTTTCGATATGTGTGGTATAGTTCAACATGGTTGGGATGTATCTTGAAACTTTTCCTAGCAATTCGTCTTTTATAATAACAAATGTCAATCCTGCTGGAGCAAGATTTTTCTGTGCACCACCGTAGATCATACCATATTTTGACACATCAATTGGACGTGAGAAAATATCTGATGACATATCGGCTATTAATGGAACAGGAGAATCAATATCGGTCAAAATTTCTGTACCGTAAATTGTGTTGTTGGTTGTGATGTGGAAATAATCTGCATCTGCAGGTATTACATAGTCTTTAGGAACAAATGTGTAATTTGAAGATTTTGAAGAAGCCACTTCGATGGTTTCACCAAATCCTTTCGCTTCTTTCATCGCCTTGCTTGCCCACGCTCCTGTATTTAAATATGCGGCCTTTTTTTCCAAAAAGTTAAACGGGATCATGCAAAATTGCAAGCTTGCTCCACCCCCAAGAAACACCACAGAATATCCTTCAGGTATATTTAGAAGTTCTTTAAATAATGCAATGGCTTCATCAACAACTGGTTGAAAATCTTTAGCTCGATGGCTAATTTCGAGAATTGAAAGCCCTGAACCATTAAAATCCAATACAGCCTGAGCTGTTTTTTCTATCACTTCACGTGGCAGTATTGAAGGCCCCGCATTAAAATTGTGCTTCTTCATATTTATAAAAATATTATGTTTTTGTTTTAAATTTCTTCTAAAATATCAGATTGCAAAGTTACATTTTTTTTAGGCTTCAACCTAAAAAAAATGTAACATTAATGATTTATTAAATGCAAATATCAACTAAAATTATATCCTACTTACTATGAATACTTGCTTTTTTTGATTTTAAATCTTGAAAATCACTTGCCTGTAATGATTCGTTTCACCTCATTTAATTTATTTAAGGCTTCCAAAGGTGTCAGGTTATTTACATCCAAATTTTTAATTTCATCTCGTATTTGTTCAAGCACTGGATCATCGAGTTGAAAGAAACTCAATTGCATATCCTTAGATGAATCAGATTTTGAGTCATCAATTTGATTCGTTACTCCGGTAGCTTGTCTATTATCTTTTTCCAGTTGTTTTAAAATCTGTTCTGAGCGTTTCACGATACTTGTTGGCATACCGGCCATTTTTGCCACATGAATTCCGAAACTATGTTCGCTTCCTCCTGCAACAAATTTTCTGAGGAATATTATTTTATTATTTACTTCTTTTACTGTTACATTATAGTTTCTTATCCGTTCAAAGGATTTTTCCATTTCGTTTAATTCATGATAGTGAGTCGCAAATAGAGTTTTGGCTTTGAAGCTTGGATGATTATGAATATATTCAACAATAGCCCATGCGATAGAGATACCGTCGTAAGTACTAGTACCACGACCCAATTCATCAAAGAGAACCAAACTTCTATCCGACAAATTATTCATAATGCTGGCAGCTTCATTCATTTCCACCATAAAAGTGGATTCACCTTGCGAGATATTATCACTAGCCCCAACGCGTGTAAAAATCTTATCAACAACACCAATGCTGGCACTCTGTGCTGGTACAAAACAGCCTATTTGTGCCATCAAAGTGATAATTGCTGTTTGTCTTAGCAATGCTGATTTACCTGACATGTTTGGTCCAGTTATGATTATTATCTGTTGATTATCATTGTCCAAAAACACATCATTAGCTACATATGTTTCTCCTAAAGGTAACTGTTTTTCAATTACAGGGTGTCTACCCTGTTCGATTCTTAGAGTATTGGAGTCTGTAATTTGAGGTCGAATGTATTTATTATCATTTGCAACTTTTGTAAATGATAATAAACAATCCAATTGAGAAATCAGATTACAATTTAATTGAATGGCAGAGATATAATCCGTAATACCCATGACTAATTCGGAGAACAATTTTGTTTCTATAGCAAGTATTTTCTCTTCAGCTCCTAAGATTTTCTCTTCATATTCCTTAAGTTCTTGAGTAATATATCTTTCAGCACTCACGAGTGTTTGCTTTCTTATCCAATTCTCTGGAACCTTATCTTTATGCGTATTTCTAACTTCTATATAGTATCCAAAGACATTATTAAAGCTTATTTTCAAGCTGGGAATTCCTGTTGCTTCACTTTCTCTTTCTTGAATTTTCATCAAAAAATCTTTACCCGAAAAAGCCAAATCTCTAAGTTCATCAAGTGTAGTATTCACACCTGACTTAATAATGCCTCCTTTATTAATCTGAGTGGGTGGGTCATTCGAAATATCCTGTTCAATTTTTTCTGCTATTAAATTGCATGCATTCAGCTGATCACCAATTTTATTTAGGGTCAAATTATTCGTCTCCAAACATGCTTGCTTAATTGGAACTATTGACTGCAAAGCAATTTTTAGTTGGACAACTTCGCGTGGATTGATTCTCCCTACAGCAACTTTTGATATTATTCGTTCCAAATCACCTATCAATGCTAGGTTTTGTTCCAACAATATTTTGAGGCTCGGATTTTTAAAGAAATGTTCAACCACACTAAGTCGTTCTTCTATTGGCTTTACGTCTTTTAAAGGGAAAGCTACCCACCTACGTAGAAGCCTAGCACCCATTGGACTTATTGTCTTATCTATAACTTGCAATAATGAGCTTCCACCTTCGTTGAGGGTAGAATATAGTTCAAGATTTCGAACCGTAAAGCGATCCAACCACACAAAGCGATCTTCTTCGATGCGAGACAATTGAGTAATGTGGCCAGTATGTTCATGATGAGTTAAGTCTAGATAGTGAAGTATTGATCCTGCTGCAATTATTCCATTTGGAAGTTTATCAACACCGAAACCTTTTAAACTTTTTGTTTCAAACTGTTTCAAAAGTCTTTGTTCGGCAGACAGGCTTGTATATGCCCAATCTTCGAGAGCGTAGGTAAAAAATTTAGTCCCAAATGACTGTTCAAATTCACTCTTTTTATTTCTTTCAAATAATATCTCCTTAGGAGAAAAACTATTTATTAATTTATCAATATACTCTACAGAACCTTCTGTTACAAGAAATTCTCCTGTTGAAATGTCCAAAAATGAGACTCCCACTATTGATTTATTGAAAACAACACTTGCTAGAAAATTATTTTCCTTATGATTAAGAGTGGTATCACTATAAGAAACTCCAGGGGTAACCAATTCGGTAACACCCCGTTTTACAATTTTCTTGGTAAGTTTTGGATCTTCCAACTGGTCACATATAGCTACACGCATACCGGCACGTACCAGTTTGGGTAAATATGTATCCAATGCATGATGTGGAAATCCAGCAAGCTCGATGCTTTTGGCCGAGCCGTTTGCCCTACGTGTCAAAGTAATACCCAAGATTTGTGACGCTTTTATGGCATCTTCCGAAAATGTCTCATAAAAATCACCACAACGAAAAAGCAATATCGCATCAGGATGCTGAGCTTTGATTTCGTTAAACTGCTTCATCATGGGTGTTTCAACAATATCACTTGCCATAAAACTACTGGGAATCAAATAAATACGAAGGCGTACTAAAAACTAATAAAGGTTACATAAAAAACTAAGACAAACTTAGAACTGCATCAGTCATTTTTGACCAAGCAAACCTTTGTTTCTCAATTTTTATATTTTCCACCATAAGTGCTGAACGTTGGTTGGTAAAAAAATCAACCAATGCATCCGAAATTTTTATTATATCTACATCTACAACATATCCTACTTTCCCATCAGGAACTGAATCGGCAAGTCCACCAACATTTGTAACCAACATAGGCTTTTCAAAATGATATGCAATCTGACTAACTCCACTTTGAGTTGCTGCTCGATAAGGCTGTGTAACTATATCAGCAATACTGAAATAATTTCTCACCTCACTATCGGGGATGAATCCATTACGAAGTATGATTGATTTTTCGAGACCCAGTTTCAATATCAAATCCAAATATGGCTGTGGGTTTTCATAAAACTCACCTGCAATGATTAATTTCACCTGTAAATCTCGCAAACGTTGATCAGCCATCGCATTTATCAACAAATCCAAACCTTTATACTGCCGTATAAAGCCAAAAAAAAGGACGTAATTCTTGTTTTGATGCAATCCCAATTTGGCGGATGCTTCATATTTAGTTAATGTTTCTCCATAATGATCGTATATAGGATGTGGAGATACCAACTTAGGTTTATTTTTATTATCAAATTTATTGATGTCGTCCACCACTGAATCAGACATAGCTACAAATCCATGCACTTTTTTCACGAATAGCTTAGGTAGCCATTTGTCCAGAATTGTAGGTTCGTGAGGGATCATGTTATGAACAAGAGCAATGATTTTGGTCGATCTAGTTCTGGCATAACAAGCAATCGTTGCAAAACAAGGAGCAAAAAACGCCATCCAATAACAAAACACCACAATATCAGGAGATTTAATATATATTCTTCTCCCTACATTGATCCAATTAAAGATACTCATCGAATTGATTGCTCTAGTTATCTTTAAATCTCGTGGGGGTGCTTCTGAAGACAATTGAGTCTTGCCAGGGAATAAAAAAGATGGATATTGACGAGTAAATGTAACGATTTCAACCTCATGACCTTGACGTTGAAATTCACGTGCAAGTCTTTCGTTGTACGATGCCAATCCACCTCTATAAGGATATGCTGTGCCTACAATTATTATTTTCATAATATGCGTAAAATATTCACAAATAAATCTTTTGCGACTTATTTGTCATTATTTAAACTTTCAAATCGAGCTCATTGTTCAATTTTAAATACGATAAACAAAAGTACAATTTTTTTCCTTAATACTTTTACTACTTACATTATATTGGATGATTTATTTATTCATACAGATGCTCTATAAAAGTGGCATCTTGCATAATTTGATGATTCAATCTCACTAATCGAATTCTTTTTTACAACAAACCCAAGGACAAACACTTTTCCAAAAAATAATTATACAATAATCTGCAATCATTTTAACTATAAAAACGAATAAAAACAGTAATTTTGCTAACGGAAAAACCCATTTATTCATTTAATGGTTTACAAATTCAATTTAAATATCAATACTAATATATTATGAGCAAAAAAGCATTACTAATGATTTTAGATGGATGGGGTATAGGTACTGCATCCCATGCCAATGTAATTTACAGTACACCAACACCTTACTGGGATTCATTAATAGCCAACTACCCTAATTCTCAACTGCTTGCTTCGGGCGAAGATGTAGGACTACCAGAGGGGCAAATGGGCAATTCAGAAGTTGGACATTTGAATATTGGTGCAGGTAGAATAGTGTACCAAGATTTAGTTAAAATCAATATAGCCTGTCGCGATAATAGCATTTCAAAAAATCCTGAGATAGTAAACGCATTTAGCTACGCACGCGACAACAAGAAAAAAATACATCTGATGGGATTGGTCTCTAATGGAGGAGTACATAGTTCATTAGATCACCTTTTCAAATTGTGTGATATTGCTAAAGAATACCAAATAGAAGATACTTTTATTCACTGCTTTATGGACGGACGAGATACCGACCCTAAAAGTGGAAAAGGTTTTATTGAGGATTTAATAGCACACACAAAAAAATCAACTGGACAGATAGCATCAATCATTGGTCGTTATTATGCCATGGATCGTGACAAAAGATGGGACCGTATAAAAAAATCGTATGATTTAATGGTTCATGGTATCGGTGAGCCTGCTATGGATTTGATTGCAGCCATTGATGCTTCCTACCAGAATGGAATAACAGATGAATTTATCAATCCTATTGTGGCTACAAACCAACAAGGTGAAGCCGTTGCAAAAATTGAATCAGGTGATGTGGTATTATTCTTCAATTATAGAAACGACCGAGCCAAAGAACTAACTGTGGTTTTAACTCAAAAGGACATGCCCGAAGAAGGAATGCAAACACTTCCACTTGAATATTATTGCATGACCCCTTATGATTCCAGTTATACAGGTCTGCATATTTTATTTGACAAAGACAATGTCCAAAATACACTAGGTGAATACGTATCATCTCTAGGGATGAAACAATTGCGTATTGCAGAAACTGAGAAATTTGCTCATGTTACTTTTTTCTTTTCTGGCGGTAGAGAAAGTGAATTTGAAGGCGAAGATCGCATATTAGTTGCATCACCTAAGGTTGCTACCTATGATTTACAACCAGAGATGAGTGCGCCCGAAGTAGCTGACAAATTAGTTAATGCTTTAAATACTCAAAAATATGATTTCATAGCTTTGAATTTTGCTAATGGTGATATGGTAGGACATACTGGCGTATATGAAGCAATACAAAAAGCAGTTGAAACTATAGACAATTGCGTAGAGAAAGTAGTAGAAGCTGCAAAAGCAAACGACTATGAAGTAATCATTATTGCAGACCACGGTAATGCCGACTATGCCGAAAACCCAGATGGATCACCCAATACTGCACATTCGCTTAACCCTGTGCCATTTGTATACATCTCATCCGACAAAACATGTTCAGTAGAAAATGGAATCCTGGCTGATGTAGCACCCTCACTTTGTCACATTATGGGAATAGAAATACCATCAGAAATGACTGGAAAGAGTCTAATAAAATAAGATTTTTCCCACAATCAATACTTTATTCGTTTTAATTATACGCCTCAGTTGATAGCTGAGGCGTATTTTTTAACTCTATTACTTAACCCAAACAATCAATAGGAGATGGACAGAATAGAGAGGGATAGCTCATTAGGATAATTTGGGTATAAATGAAAAACATCCGATACACAGTATATGTATATCGGATGTTTTTTAATATGAAATGGTATTAGAGAACTATTCTGCTACTACTTCGAAAGCTACTTCTACACTCACTTCTTTATGCAATTTTAACACCGCATTATAAGAACCAATTTCTTTTACAGGATCTTTAATTACAATCACTTTACGATCAACAGTAAAACCTGCCTTTTCGAAAGCTTCAGCAACTTGTATTGGACCCACAGCTCCAAATATTTTTCCAGTAGTACTTGTTTTTGCACCCACTGTAAGAGTAATATCTTTTAAACTTTCAGCCAATGCTACAGCTTCGTTTTTCAAACGTTCAATTTTGTGTGCACGTTGCTTTAAATCCTCAGCCAACATCTTTTTTGCTGGTACAGTGGCTAAAATAGCCTTCTTTGTTGGGATAAGAAAGTTACGAGCATATCCATCTTTTACCTTTACAATATCACCTTTGTAACCTACATTGATTACGTCTTCTTTCAATATAATTTCCATGTTGTATTTCCTCCTTATTTATTATTTCATCATATCGGTTACGTAAGGAAGCAACGCAATATGGCGTGCTCTTTTAACAGCCTGAGCCACTTTGCGTTGATATTTCAACGAAGTGCCTGTAAGGCGACGAGGAAGAATTTTTCCTTGTTCATTCAAGAATTTTTTCAAAAATTCTGGATCTTTGTAATCGATAAATTTAATGCCGCTTTTTCTAAAACGACAATATTTTTTCTTCTTTACATCAACAGATGGTGGAGTTAGATATCTGATATCTCCTGAGTTAGCTGCCATGATTTAGTTCTCCTTTACTTCTTTAGATTTAACACTTTTTCTTTTTTCTGCATACTCATATCCGTATTTATCAAGACGGAATGACAAGAAACGTAATACACGTTCGTCACGACGGAACTGTAGTTCCAAATTTGCAATCACAGATGACTCTGCATCAAACTGAAGTAAGGAATAAAATCCTGTAGATTTTTTTTGGATTGGATACGCAAGCTTACGTAATCCCCAATTTTCCTCATTGGTGATGGTCGCTCCATTTTCTGTTAAAATGGATTTGAATTTTTCTACCGCTTCCTTCATCTGAACATCAGACAAAACGGGAGTTAAAATGAAAACGGTTTCGTAATGGTTTAACATACTTGTTGTTTAGCTTTTTAGTAATTAAATAATTTTGATTTTAAAGCGGGCACAAAGATAAACATAATTATTTGATTGGCAAAACTTTCTGCCACTTGAGTCAATAATTTTTATCGAACAAAAATTTGTTCCCCAATAACGATTCTATAATAGCAAACGCCACGAACTAATAACTTCATACAAAAACAATCAAATCCGACAACTTACATATTGACAATATAAATCACACTCAAACCCATAACGAACAGTACTCTACTATTAATTTACACTAAAATCAAATGAAATAATATCATTTTGACAGCTTACAATACAATAAACCTCCATTCGTATTGAAGAATAAAAAAATGTGTACTTTTGCACCAAACTAAAAAACACATATTTATGTTAGATGTATGATTGACCACGTTCATGATCCTAGCCACCAGCCTTGTCATGCTGATGACGCCAGGATTGGCCTTTTTCTATGGAGGATTAGACAGTAACAAAAACATTTTAAGTATTATGATGCAAAGTTTTGTGCGATGGGTATCAGCACAATTCTCTGGTTTGCATTCGGTTATTCAGTTTGTTTCAGTGGAGACATGGCACACGGCAACGACTTCTATGGAATAATCGGCAATTTTAACAAAGCGTTTTATCATGGCATCACGCCATCTACGCTTTACTCTCCTGACAAACGTTTTCCTGAGTACATATTCATTGCGTATCAGATGATGTTTGCTATTATTACCCCTGCACTTATTACGGGCGCTTTTATCAACCGAGTTTCATTCAAATCGTACATTTTTTTCCTTGTCCTCTGGCAGATTTTTGTATACTAACCCTTTGTACACATGATTTGGGGTGGTGGTTTACTTGCAAGTTGGGGAGTTTTCGATTTTGCTGGAGGTATCACTGTCCATGCCCCTGCAGGCTTTGCAGCACTTGCCTCAGTCTATTTTGTGGGTCGTCGTCCCGAAAAAACTGAGCCAAATAATATTCCACTCGTAGCAATCGGGACCGCTTTATTATGGTTTGGTTGGTATGGCTTCAATGCTGGAAGTGAATTGGCAGTAGATTCAATAACTATATCTGCATTTCTTAATACAGACACAGTAGCGTCTTTTGCGGCAATCACTTGGTTACTGATAGAATGGAATACAGGTAATAAAAAACCAACTTTCATAGGATTAATGACAGGAGCAGTAGCGGGTCTTGCAACCATCACTCCAGCAGCAGGTTATGTAAGTATTTACTCTTCAGCTGTTATCGGAGTAATCGCTGCAATAGGATGCTTTTTGGCTGTAAAATTAAAAGAGCATAAAGGCTGGGATGATGCCCTTGATGTATGGGGAGTGCATGGTATGGGAGGTGTTATTGGCACTATTTGTCTAGGTTTTTTTGCGGACAATGTAGTGAATGCTGCCGTGCCAAATGGCATATTATTTGGTGGTGACGGAATGTTGTTTTTTAAAGAAGTAGTAGCAATTATTCTAGCTATTATTTGTGGCTTCTTCTTTACCCTGATACTATTCCGTGTAATTAATAAGTTCATTCCTGTAAGAGTATCAGAACATGTACAAACTGTAGGTCTAGACCTTGTACATCATGGTGAAGTAGCTCGACAAAACTAAATATCACAAGAAATATAGCTACAGGCATGTTATGATCTAATAACATAGTAAATATCAAACAGCTACCCTATCAAATTTAACAGCCCTCTTGTCAGAACGACAAGAGGGCTGTTAAACAATACTATATTTACAAATTATTTAATAATTAACTTTGCCACGTAAGTATCATCTCCACTTTGAATTTTAATCACATAAATTCCAGCGTTTAATGAAAATTCAGAGAGATTCAGCTGCAAAGATTCAACTGCACTTACAGATTTTGAACCAACAACAACACCATTCAAATTATTAATAGTAATAACAGACAGCGCATCAAAACGACCTTTTATTGTAATATTATCAGATGCTAAGGCTGGATTAGGGTAAACCGCAACTACATTATTCACATCTACATCAAATACAGATTTTGGAGTTGTACCGCCAGTTCCCTTCAAAGTAAATGTTTTTTTACACTGATCAGGCATTTTAGCATGTGCAAGCATATCTAAACTTCCATTAATAGGAAGATTAATAGGACCTTTTTTTATTCCAGAAGCATAAGAATATTTGGATGCATCCAAGTCATACTTATCTACTCCTCCAATTAAGATAGGAGTAAGATCTGCATAACTAGCCCATGAATCATCAGTAAAACCACACCACACACCGATTGAGTAGTTATTGAGACCTGTATAGGTAATGATATTATCTTTTAAAATTTTAGCATCATAATTATTACACATATTATCTGTCTTTGGTGTACAGCTTGCATCAAAATTACTTGGCTTTATATTCGCAGAACAATCTTCTGATTTATTACCAGTTAAATTGTTATTATTATGCCATATTGACAATGCAACCGTTCCACTTCCATTCAACAAGTTAGTTCCAGGAATGACAGCCGTAGTATAGGTAGTTTGACCTGGCACCCAACTAGCTGATGAAATATCATCATACGCGGCCCATGTATCATCGTGAGCATATGCACACCATGTTTTTCCTACTGTTAGAGGTAAATTTGAAAAGGTAGCCACTTTTTTATTATCACAATATACACCTTTTATTCCATTACACATGGTAGGGTCTTTTGTGTAATTAGTTGCAGCATTGGCAGTCATTATAACAGCAAGAAAAAAGAAAAAAGAAGCAATTTTCGTTTTCATTTTCATAAGTTTTAGATTGATTATATACAGATATATATCAACATGTTCTAAAAAAACACTACTAAGTAATGATTTAACAGAAAACGGGCAAATATTAACATGAAAACAAGAGTTTTTAGTTAATACACACACTCACAAATCACCTTGACAAAAAAAACAGCAACAGCTAAAAAAACAACAAAAATCTAAATTTTATCACAAATCCAAGAAAAACAAAAACAAATATTACAAATTAAAGTCAATCCGCCGACAAAAATCAAACAACATTTAACATTAAAAATTATCAATAAAATAAATTTACATGTGTCATCTTAACGAAAAACCAAAGAGCAATACATTTCACAATGTATTGCTCTTTATAATAAGTAGTATACTAGAAATTAAGGTTAATGGAAAGATTGATATCATTTAGCGTTCTGCAAATAACGCATATATTTTATCCGAAAACAAGAAATCAAATATGTTTTATAACATGTATTAAGATTTTGTTAAATTTCGCTATGTAAATATTCAATTAAATCAGTGAAAAATAATTGAAACTGAGAATTTAGATAGTCGTAGTGAGATTCTAAAAACTTTCTAGCATCATGTGATGAGATAGCAGGTGTTTTGAATTGTTGCATTATTGCAAAGGATTTCTCAATACCATCAATCTTTGAATAAGTCACCAGCCTATTAGTAAGAATAAAATGCCAAACAAAACTCTTTACTTTATCTGGCAATAAATAATAGTTGAAGATCAGAGTAGCATAAAAAGACAATGAGAAGCAAATAAGATTTTGAGAAGGAGCAAATTTCTTAAAATTTATGGCTAAAAAATGATCAAAATACACATCCAGAACTATACCTGAATATCGACCAAATACAGGGTATAATCTTTTTTTTGTATCTAGTACCACAAGATGATTGTCAGTATAGGTATCAATTTTCCGGTGAAGTCTGATGCCATCCTGAACTAAAAGTGGATAAATACTAATCTTATTCCCCTTTACAAAATCTGCAATAAAGTTACCAATTTGTATTTTAGGGATATTTCTTGATAGAAAAATATGAGCGAGATAATTCATTTAAAACAAGCTTTGATGGGACAAAGTCATACAGTTGGTCTCAGTGTCACAAAGAAATAATTAAACTTAATAGTCTAATGACAAAAATCAATGGCTCTTAAATTCATACTCAAATGCCAACCACAGTTTGTCATCATCGGGCACAGGTGCAGTGATGTCAATGGGTAGTTTGGACACAGGGTGTATGAATGAGATGTGACGGGCATGGAGGCTAATGCCACCGTTGGGGTTGGAGCGTGCAAAGCCATATTTCAAGTCGCCTTTGATGGGACATCCCATCTTGGCAAGCTGGCAACGTATCTGATGATGCCGACCCGTTTCAAGGTTGACCTCCAGTAAGTAATAGTTGTCCGAATGAGCGATTAATCTGTATGTCAATGCGGCTTGTTTGGCGTTGGGCACCATCTTGAGATGAGCCACCGATTTATTTTGCTTTTCATTCCTCACCAAATAATGCTCCAATCGGCCTTCTTCAGTAGTCGGTTTTTCCTTGACAATAGCCCAGTAAGTCTTTTTGACTTGCTGGGTTTTGAACATTTCGTTCAAGCGAGTGAGTGCTTTACTCGTTTTGGCAAACAGCACCACACCACTCACAGGGCGGTCCAGCCGATGCGTCACTCCGATAAATACTTCACCAGGCTTGTTGTATTTTTCCTTTAGGTAAAGTTTGATGGTTTCGGATAGCGGTTGGTCGCCAGTCTTGTCGCCTTGAACTATCTCTGATGAGCTTTTATTGACAGCTATGATGTGGTTGTCTTCGTAAAGTACGGTCATTGGGGAGTGGGTAATTGGTTTATTAGGTTTATCTGTTCATAGAGTTCATTGGGTTCCATAGGGTTAATTAGTTCATGAGGTTAATTCGTTTAATGTTTTAAAAATTTAGAAATGTCTTTTATTTGTATAAACCGTATGAACAAATCAACTAATTATCTCTATAAACTCTATTAATCAATTAACCTTAGAACTAATAAAACAAAACCCCAAACTACCCTCTCTGCCTTACTACTTCATACATCAGTACTCCAGCTGCAACAGATACATTGAGAGAATCGATGCTACCAAGCAGTGGAATTTTTACCATATCGTCGCACAATCGGAGATGCTCAGGTGCTACGCCCACATCTTCTGCTCCCATGATGATGGCAATGGGTTCGGTAAGACTTGCTTCGGTATAGTTTTTAGTTCCCTTTTCAGTAGCTGCTACGAGCTTGATGCCCGACGAGGCAATGAATTTAAGTGCATTGGTCAAGTTACCCTCCCTGCACACTGGGATGGAAAGCAATGCACCTGCAGATGTTTTTACTGCATCGGCATTAATGGCTGCACCACCACGAGTAGGTACAACGATGGCATCCACACCAGCACACTCACAGGTACGAGCTATGGCTCCAAAATTGCGAATATCGGTAATCCCATCGAGCACCACGATAAATGGTAATCGGCCTTCTTCGTAAATGGCAGGAATGATATTCTCAATGTGCTGATAAGTAACAGCTGAGATAAATGCCACCACACCCTGATGATTTTTGGTGGTGATGCGGTTCAGACGTTCCAGTGGCACTTTCTGGATAGGTACTTCCAATCCATCAAGTGTGGCATAGAGTTCGCGAGACAAATCGCTGGTCATGTCACGGCGCATGATAATTTTGTCAATTTCTTTACCTGCCTGTATGGCTTCTATTACGGCACGAATCCCGAAAATCATTTCTTTTTCAGGTCGCTGTTTGTGATTATGGTTGATCATTTTATTTTTTATTAGCCTTACGGCGATAGATACTTCGTGATATTTACTTCGTGATATTTACTTCGTGATATTAGCTTCGCGATATTATGTTTTGAACCAGTTAACCAATAAACTAATTATCCTTACGAACCAACAAACTCAATTCTGCCATCAGTGCTTCCCGTTCGAACGAGAAAGTCTTGTCTTTCTGACAAAGCAACTCCAACAGCATGAGGCTTTTGGAATATAGAGAATGTGCCTGTATTGCGTTTATCAACTCTTTGTTTCGTGCACTTTCTAGTGTCAAGTGAGCGATGGTTTCCAAATAGGATGTTGTGTGATTTGCCTTAATGATTATTTCTTTAAAACGTTCCAATGGCATCACCGAAAGCTCATCAGTATCCACATGGTAAAGTTCTCTAAACACCTCATCAGACAATTTGAGAGCATCCTCAGGAAATCCCTTGTCTCTGAAACCCAACATAGCAGCTATCACGCGACTAAGTTTTTCGAGGTATTTTTGCAGGTAATCTTCTTTGGGCATTGGCTCTACTGATAATGAATGACAAAGATAATTATTTTTTAACCCGAATTAATCATTAGGAGTTTTGAAAAAACGAGCGAATGATTTCATGAAGGTAAACCCTGCTCTAATACCATCGGCACAAATTAAAAAGTAGAATTTCGACAATGTCTCATCTACAATATAATTTGTATTGCCACGACATTAGCACCAGCCACCGATACTTGACCTTTCCGTTCATCTAATATGTGAGCCATAGTTGTGGTAATTTGAGTTGTTAGCCCCCCTAAATCCCCCATAGAGTACTTTTCTGAGGTGGGGGTATTATATTGTTCGTTTGTTGAAAAATATAGGTACTATTTTCTATCCGTCTAATAAAAACTTAGTTTTGAATTTTGTAAATTTATTAACGACCTTACCGCTGTAAGGCCGCCAATAAAGCACAACACTAATCAAAAAACAATCTATTAGAAACAGTGAATCTATATGGTTCGAAGAATCCTATAATTGGAACTCCACTTTTTCTTCCAAACAGTTGGTATCGATATGATCCAATAAACCATCCATAATTTGTTTTACCAAATTAGCACCACCTTCATAACCGGTTTTAGCAAAATAATTATGTCCTGGACGGTCGGCAATAGGGAATCCAAATCTTACTAATGGAATGTTTTCATCCCTTGCAATGTATTTTCCATACGTGTTGCCAATCAAAAGATCAACACCTTCTTGCTTGATCCATTGGTGCATACGGAACATATCTGCTAGCTCACCACTCATGAATTTAGCTTCTGGAATATCTTTGAGTATTTCTTTCATACGTGAATCAAAATACTTGCTATATGTACCTGTCACTACATAAACTGGTTTCATATCCATACTCACTAGGAATTCTGTCAATGGCACCAAAGTAACAGGATCTCCCCAAAGCGCCACACGTTTACCATACAAGTACTTAGCGCTATCGGAAATAAGATCTATTAGTCTACCACGCTCATTAGACAAACTTTCTGGAATTGGCACATTGGCATGACGACTGAGTGACATCAAGAAACGGTCAGTTGCTTTGAATCCGATTGGAATATCAACCACATCAAATTTAACTTTACATTTATTTTCTAATTTGATACACGCATCTTCAGTACATGATTGACCTAACCCGATAGTAAATTTGCTATCACCAGTAAGTTTCATATTTTCGATAGTTGTACCTCCATTTGGATACATTTTATAATGTCCGTCAAGTGGAGCATCAAGCACATCGGTCATATCAGGAAACAAAATAGTGCGAGCCTCCATTACTTTGGACAGACGTTTGATCTCACGCATATCCGAAGGTTCCATCCATCCTGCAACTAAGTTGATAACATTTCTCTTTTTAGGAGTAGCAGTAGAGAAGAAGTTCACAAAAGCCGTTAATTGATTGGCATAACCAGTAACATGAGTTCCTACATAACTTGGTGTATTGCAGTAAATCACTTGTTTGCCTTCAGGCACACAGCCATCATCTTTTGCTTTGGAAATAATTTGTGTCATATCATCACCAATTGTTTCGGACAAGCAAGTAGTATGAACAGCTATCACTTCGGGATTATACACAGTGAAGATAGTATCAATTGCTTGAACTAAGTTGGCAGACCCCCCAAACACAGATGAACCTTCAGAGAATGAGCTAGTACCAGCCATGATAGGTTCACTGAAGTGACGTGAAAGAGCACTTCTGTGGTATGAGCAACAGCCTTGTGAGCCGTGGCTATGAGGCAAGCATCCGTGGATGCCCAATGCTGCAAACATTGCGCCTACAGGTTGACAGGTTTTGGCTGGGTTGATAGTCAGCGCTTTTCTGTCAATTTCTTTTGCAGTGGTATGTCTTAGTAACATATAAGTTATAATTTATAGCCCCCTAAATCTCCCTTAAGTGAGGGGACTTTTGAGGATGTGAATATTTTAAAATGCCCTCTTAATTGAGGTGTTTTTAATTCCCCTTTAGGGGCTAGGGTTAACCTTAACTGAATACGTATTCTGCTTCAATAAGTTCTTCAGATTCCCAAGGAGCTTTCATTTGTTTGAAAATGGTACTACATGCTATCATTTCGATATCTTTGTAGAAGTTTATCGCACCTTCGAAACCTGCATAAGGACCTCCATTGTCGTAGTTATGCAACTGTTTCATAGGGATACCCATTTTTTGAACCACATATTTTTCTTTGATACCTGCACAAAATACATCTGGATGATACAATTCGATTAGTTTCTCCATTTCGTAGTGACTCAAATCATCTATTACAAGAGTTCCCTTTTTCATATCTGTCATCATACCCTTGTATTCGTTAAACTCAATTTCGAAAGCTTCTTTGAGTTGAGCCAATTCTTCCTCACTTTTACGAGGATTGAATCGAGTAGGATCTGGATAAACAGTTATTTCTTCAATGTTACGGCTATCTGCATCTATTTGAATTGATGGTATTACTCTTCGTCCTTCGTAGTCGTCGCGGTGTCCAAATTCATAACCAGCCACCAAGGTTTCCATACCCAATTCGTTGAACAATTCTTGATAATGGTGAGCACGCGAACCTCCTACGAACATCATAGTAGTTTTACCTTCTGTTTTTGGTCTAATTTTCTCAATAGCTGCGTTTACTTTAGCCATTTCTTCGGCTATTACCACCTCTATTCTATCGATCAATTCTTGATCACCAAAGTACAATCCTACCTTGCGAAGAGTTTTAGCTGTAGCTTCTGCTCCAATAAAATTAGCCTTAGCCCAAGGAATACCGAAAGAGGTTTCAAGCATCTCAGCCACATAGTTGATTGAGCGGTGACACATCACCAAACTGAAATCGGCAGTATGTGCTGTTTCGAATTGTTCTAGGGTAGAGTTACCAGACATGGTAGCAATAATATCTACCCCTATTCTTTCGAATAAATCGTCGATGACAAATGCATCACCACCAATGTTGTATTCACCAAGTACGTTTACAGCATATTTATTTTTACGTACATAATTATCATTATTACCAATAAGGTGTTTATACACTCCATTGTTGGCAATGTGGTGTCCGGCAGATTGTGATACTCCACGGTAACCTTCACAGGAAAACCCGAAAATATTTACATCTGGAAATTCTTCTTTCATTTGTCTTGCCACACGATGCACATCATCTCCGATAAGTCCAACAGGACAAGTTGAGAAAATTGCGATACCCTTAGGTTGAAACAGCTCATACGCTTCGCGAATGGCTTGTTTTAGTTTTTCCTCACCACCGAATACAATGTTTGAATCTTGCATATCGGTTGAGAAAGCATATGGGATGAAATTTTCCATTTCAGGTTGATCAGCACGAGTCTGATTGCGTCGAGTTAACCAAGAGTAAAATCCACATCCGATAGGACCGTGTGTGATATTGATAATGTCTCTGGTAGGCCCAAGTACTACCCCTTTACATCCTGCATAGGTACATCCACGTTGGGTAATAATACCAGGTATGGTACGTACGTTGGCTTGTATTTGAGGGATTGCATCCGGATCGTTTACCACGATGCTTTTAGCTCTTTTCTTTGCCACTTTTTTGGGATAAGCAGGACTTACATGGTCCGTAAACTTACTCAAATCGATTTCACTATTATTTTTTTTCATTTTTATATCCTCCTATTAAACTAATCCAATGTGATATCTCCTGTTTCACCAGTTCGAACTCTTATGGAGTCCACTACTGGCGTGATAAAGATTTTTCCGTCACCCTTTTGACCAGTTTGATTAACTTTCAATATAGTTTCAACGGCTAATTCTTTTTAATCATCTGTTATTATAAGTACGATCATTCTTTTAGATTTCAGTCTATGTGTTTCTGGATCCAATTCAGAATTATCGTCAATAACCAATTTTTTCAGAGCTTCAATATCACCGGTACCTTTACCCCTACCTACCACTGGCATAGCAGTGAAAGAAGGAAGACCAACATCAGAAAGCGCCAATTTTGTTTTGGTCATTTTATCAATTCGTATAATTGCAAAAATTTGTTTCATATAAGATGTATTTTTTTTTGAACCCCAAACCCCAAATCAAGGGGGTAAAAGTCCAAGTTTGTAATTAATAACCGCAATCGTCAACAAAAACGCATCGCTTAGCTATCTGCTGACTCCCCGTGAGGGGTTGGAGGTCTGTTTAATCCTTTTTACCACTTGAAATGGTATAGCTTTCTTCTACAGGAGTAACGAAAATCTTTCCATCACCAAACTGTCCGTTTTCGCCCGAACGTGCTGCAAGCATAATCGTTTCCACTACAAATTCTTTATCTTTTTCAGGTATAACTATCATTAACAGATCCTTAGGTAATTCGTCATAAGTTACGCTTCCTACTTTTATACCTCTTTGTTTACCTCTACCGAATACGGCTGTTTTAGTCACTGCAGGAAATCCAGCATCAAACAAGGATTTAATTACCACTGAAGACTTTTCAGGTCTTATAATTGCTCTGATTAAATACATATTTTTATTTTTTTTTTTTGATAATAAATTTTGAAAGAGACCGTGTAGCAGATCTCATTTTGAGAACACAAATAATCGCAAATAAATTAGTTCAAGATACCGAAGCTTACTAATAGGTTTTCAAGATCTTCCATTTCCAATGGATTTGGGATAACATGCATGGTGTTGTCATTAATCTTTTTAGCAAGTGCACGGTATTCATCAGCTTGAGGGTGTTCTGGAGCATGGTCAATTACCGTTTTACGGTTGATTTCGGCATGTTGAACCATATTGTCACGAGGAACGAAGTGAATCATTTGAGTACCCATTTTTTTTTGCAAACTCTTGTATCATGTTAGCTTCATTGTCCACTTTACGTGAGTTACAAATTAAACCACCTAAACGAACACTTCCTACTTTACCAAATTTGTGAATCGACTTACAGATATTGTTTGCAGCATACATAGCCATCATTTCGCCAGAGCATACGATGTAAACTTCTTCAGCTTTACCATCACGAATTGGCATTGCAAAACCACCACAAACCACGTCACCAAGTACGTCGTAGAATACATAGTCCAGTTGCTTATCGTCATCATAAGCTCCTAATTGTTCCAACAAGTTGATTGAAGTGATAATACCACGTCCTGCGCAACCAACACCTGGTTCTGGACCACCTGATTCTACACAGCTTGTGCTTTTAAAGCCACCTTTCATAACATCATCCAAATCGATATCTTCGCCTTCATCGCGAAGCGTGTCCAATACTGTTTTTTGAGCCAAACCGTGTAATAACAAACGGGTAGAGTCTGCTTTTGGGTCGCAACCCACTACCATTACTTTTTTTCCCATTTCAGCTAAACCAGCTACAGTATTTTGAGTTGTGGTACTTTTACCAATTCCTCCCTTTCCGTAAATTGCAATCTTTCTCATAACGTTTATTTTTTGTTTAAAGTGAATAATCTGCTAACCCCTTATTCATTAACCGTGCCATTAGCATTTAATCTCTATTCATCCAAAAAAAATATTCGTATTTAACTGATTATCAACACAAAAAAAATCAAAATATTTGTTGATTGTGTGTTTTGGTGATTTTTCACTAGTTTTAGGATATAAAAAAACCTACATAAATGTAGGTTAAATAGGGTGAAATGTAGCTAAATGTATCTATTGGGGAGGGTGATAATGGGCATGTGATTTGAACACTTCATTTGGTTTATCCATATTCACCACTTTGCCGCCTTTGAGCACCATCACTTGGGTGGCTAGTTGCATTATTTCGGGGATATCATGACTTACCATCAAGGTTGTAGTGCCTAGATGTATGTGTGACTTGATTATAGCTGATCTTAGCTCACTACGCATCTCGTAATCCAATGCTGAAAGTGGCTCATCGAGTAGCAGTAATTGAGGTTTGGCAGCCAATGAACGTGCAAGTGCCACTCGTTGCTTTTGCCCACCAGAAAGTTGGTGTGGATATCTACGTTGCAACTGCTCAATTCCAAATTCGCTCATGAGGGCTTCCACTTCATTATTATCAGATATATTTTGTGCATAAGCAATATTCTTTCTTACCGTCATATTCGGGAATAGAGCATAATCTTGAAACATAAAACCTATTTTTCTCTTTTGAACCGATAAATTTATCTTTTGCTCAGAATCAAACCACACCTCATTGTCATATACGATTCTCCCTGTATCGGGTTTTAATAAGCCAGAAATAATCTTAAGTAGGGTAGTTTTTCCACAACCCGATGGACCAAAAAGGCATACCAACTCTCCATTTTCCACTTTCGCTTTGACGGTGAGTGCTTGCTTGCCATTGGCTGTTATCATCATTTTAGAAATGTCAATTTCAAGCATGGCTAATAGGTTTTAGGCTTATTGAAACTAAATATTAAGGTCAGAATTACAAATGACAACATAAAAAGTACGAACGAATATTTGTTGGCAGTAGCATAATCCATACCCTGTACCGCATCGTATATAGCTATAGACGCCACCTTTGTTTCTCCAGGTATGTTGCCACCCACCATGATTACCACCCCAAACTCACCAATAGAATGAGCAAAAGTCATGGCTATGGCAGTTACCATGGACGGTATCATATTGGGAACCAGCACATGGATAAAAGTCTTGAACTCTGATTTCCCAAGTGTATAAGATGCTTCTCGAAGACTGGTAGGGATGCTCTGAAGTCCTGCTTGTAATGGCTGAATCATAAATGGCAAACTAAATACTACACTGGCTATCAACACACCTGTAAAACTAAAAGCCAAACGAACATTGAGATATTGATCCAAGAAATGTCCAAAACTATGCTGTGGACTATAGGCGATCAACATATAAAAACCAATAACGGTGGGTGGCAACACCATGGGCATGCTGATAAAAGCTTCCACTACTGACTTGAGGGCAAATCTTCTGAAAGCCAAAAGATAAGCAACTGGAAAACCAATTACTAGCAAGATGATAGTAGTAAGTCCAGCAAGTTTAGCAGTGAGCAGCAAAGTGGATAAAAATTCTTGATTCATGGTTTAAGTGTTTGATAATTGAGAGCAGTCTCTATTTTATAATACTTCCCTTATCTTTCAAATATTAGTTAGTTCGTTTCATTTTACACTTCAGATCTGTTTGGCTATGTGAAAGATGAACTGTGCATATCATCCAAACAGGCTATCCATTTATGGCACACCATATCCGTACTTTTTCCAGATTACTTTAGCAGCTGCAGAAAGAATGAATTTTTGAAACAGCACTGCCTCAGAAGTAGGATTTGGAGTTTTAATCAAAAGACATGTTTGCTCTATGGGAGTGTAATAACGATCGGGCACTATGAAATAACTCCCCTTTGAACTCATATCGTACGACATAGCTAGAGATAGGGCAGTAAATCCAATTTCAGCATTACCTGATATCAAATATTGTGAGCATTGTGATATATTTTCAGCAATAACCAGTTTTTTTTGTACGGATTGATATTGATTGATTCGCTTAAGAACTTCAATTGTACTTTTGCCATAACTAGCTAATGAAGGATTAGCAATCGCAATTTTGTGAACTTTAGTATCGTTCAAACTCTTCATACCCAATCGTACCACATCTACACTGGTGCTATAAAGAACCAATTTTCCAAACGCATAGGTATGCAAATCACCTATATTGAGTTTGTGTTCAATAATTTTATGTGTACAATCTTTATCGGCTGAAAGAAACAAATCAAAATTGGCACCGTTTATTATTTGTTGCGTCAGCATTCCTGAGCTACCAAAAGTGAGATAAATATTGATGTTGGAGTGTTGCTTGATAAAAACTGTTTTCATTTCTTCCATCACAAGTTTCAGATTTGAAGCTGCTGCTACATTTACACCGTGTGCAGTGATGGAAATGATGAAAAGCAATAATGTAATGGTAAATTGTTTCATCTGTTTATAATTTAATTTTAGTTGTCAGATAGAACTCTCATGTGTTTAATTATTTAACCTCCTATTCCCCCCGAGGGGGGGATAGGAGATGTAGTAAAAAAAATCATGTTATGAACGATCAAATTCTGTGAGAATAACACTTACGCAATTTAATATAAATTTGTTTATTTACGAAGCTCCCAAGTCAATGACAAATAATACATAGCCCCGATGTTTGACCCGCCCAAAATCGAATAATATGATTTATTGAGTAAATTGGTTGCACCCACTTTGGCTGTTACACCCAATGGTTCGAACGTATAATTGCATTGCGCATCTAGTGTCCAAAATGCAGGAACTTGACCACTTACTAAAAACGAAACATAATCGTATTTAGTTTGGTATCGGCCCGTAATACTTGCTCCTAGTTTCTTCCAAATATCGTTTGCAATAATGGTTCCATTGCAACTAAACAAGGGCGTATTAAAGCCATCCTCAAGTCCATCTTTATCTTCAGTTTTGTCAAGTTTGGAAAATGTCCCGTTTGCCATATAGGTCCAATATTTATTGAAGTGATATTTCAAACCCATACTTGCACCATAGTTGTATATTTTACTGGTAGAGTTGGTCCACAACCGATACCTGCTTTGCTTGGCTTTTGAATATAAATAAGTAGGAACTGAGTCAGCATCGTTGGTGTTGGCAACACTTGCTTCCACTTGAGCAATGAAATTATCATACGAGTTATAATAAAAGTCAGCGTCAAAAAACAAGTTCTTATTCAATGCAAGTCCTTTAAATCCAATTTCGAACGAACGTACGTATTCAGGTTTTAAATAAGTATATGGATTTTTCTTAAGCATAGCTTTATTCTTTTCAATCGCTTGACTTTGAGTTAATTTTAAGGTGTTGATATCGCTGGTAACTTGTGATTGAAAAGCATCAATTGAAGCTTTGGTGTAAGAATTCTCGAAAACTCCATCCGACATGACCTTCAATCCTCCTACACGCTTAACACCACCACTGTTGACATTCGAAAAACCTTCGAATATACTTGGGAATCGATAGCCACTTTGATACGACACACGAAAACTCAACTCCTCTGTTGGCTGATACACCATGGTAAATCGAGGATTGATTTTTACATCAAAATAGTCTGACTTGTCAGCTCTGAGAGTGGCTCCTAAACGGAGTTTGTCCTTGAACAGATTTTTATTCACTTGTATAAAACCTCCCGATTTACCATAAATCAAATTACTACCTGAATTCACAGGATTGATAAAGTAATTCCCATCAGGCACAATGATATAGGTTCGATAATCAAAACCACTGAGCAATTCTAAATTTATTTTAGAAAACAAAGACGGCACCAATTGATTCCAGTTAATCAATCCTTCTGAATGGATTAAACTGGATCGAACTCTAAGTGCTGCACCTTTATCCCAATTGTTGATATTTGTCAATTCAGCCTTTTTATTTTCGAAAGCTTCGGTACCGGGTTGGTATCGACCGTTGTCAGATACAGTTCGCGCTTCTTTGTGAGCATCAGATATAGTCATACCTTGACTAATTGCATTGTTATAAGCTTTGGTATAATCGGCAAACCACAAATCGTCTGATTTAAAAGCTCTATCCATATTTTCGGCCAGCGATCTCAGATTATAGGACTTACCTGTATTTTCTTGAGTACAATAGCCTTTAAATTGTATGGCTTTTGAGTTGAAGTCCAATACATATTGATTCAGAGTATAATCATCCAATCTGAATCGATTGGAACGTTGGTAATTGTTATTAATCAATGCCCCTTTATAGCTGACTGACAATTCACTACTATGGGTTGGTTTAAAATATAGACCTACATCTCCTTTAAAATTTTGAATATCGTTATTGGCTATTTCCACTTCCTTATATCCAGTTCGTGCTACAATGTATTTTTTGCCATTCAAAGTAAGAGTTTTACGATTGGACGACTCATTGCCATATCCATTCACAGCATCGTATGCAGGATTGTCTTTCCCAAAAAGACCTGTCGAAGAATTGATATTAGGAGCCAAATCGTTATAATTATCGGCCAACCAATCAGTTGCTTTCATATAAGAACCGTTTACTTTAATAGCAATTTTAGAATTGAAGGCTTTTGCATAACGCAGATTGCTGGTGAGATATGGCTGCACACCCAGTTGGTCATTTGCACCCAGATGATTCACCCCCGACAATTGCTGAATACTCAAACCTTGATATACAAATGGACTCTTTGTCCTAATATTCACCATTCCATTGATTGCATTCATACCGTATAAAGCCGATGCCGTACCCGGTACTATTTCTATTTTGTCAATATCCAAATCATTAGCTCCCAATGCATTGGCTATTGGAGCACCTAAGTGAGGAGCTTGATTATCAACTCCATCCACAAGTTGTGTAAAGCGCACATTGGTGGTATTGGCAAATCCACGGGTATTGATAACCTTAAAACCCAAACTAGGTGTAATAACTTGAACCCCTCTGCTATTTTCAATGGCATCAAAACTACTGGGAGTCCCCATTTTCTTTGCATCAGAAGAACTAATCAAATCAATACTGATTGGGGAACGTAACACTGACTCCGAAAATCGAGATGCTGTTACCACTACTTCATTTAGTAGATGTTGATTGACACTATCAACTTTTAGACTTAGGGAGTCACTATCGCTATTAGCATAGCTTGACAGTGGTTGTAAAACAGCACAACACATACTTATTCCTATGTTACGTGTTACGCTGATTTTTGTTAAATGAAAAAATTTCATGTTCTGTTATTTTTAGAAAAATGAATAGTAAATCCTCTATAATGTCAAATTAATTCGGCTGCGTTATATTACTTGATGAATAACGATTCCTAATTCTAAAGCGATATTCTATAATATGAATATCGCTAGGATTAAAAAAAACAATTCTCCAGTTCGCTACTACTCTCATTGAGAAACTGCGAAATACTCAACACTTTCAATTCATAGGTTCGAATTAGTTTCATACCATAAGGACTGATCTTACATCCTCCACCATCGCGTCCACCCTTCTGTCGGATAACAATGGGAACTGGAGAAAGTTGATTCAGCTTATCAAGGACATGCCATGCGTGTTGATACGACATTTTAAGACTCTTGGCTGCTGCATGCATTGACCCATCGCTTATTACTTGCTTGAGTAACCTAATTTGCAAAGGTCCCAGAAACAATTCGTCTTCTCTGTAAAATGAAAGTTCTGCGCTCATTTTGAATGTATATTTATCCACAGATTATCGCTTTATAAGAGTTAGCTAAACTACTCCGGTGCACTCGGAGTAGTTTCAGATTCGCTAACTAAGTAACCAATTAACGTGCCAAACTTTCAATATGTTGATTTTCTGAATATTATACAAATTATCGATATGGATAAATGACAAAAATTCCTACTTGATTGGAGGATAAAAACATCAAAAACTACATTAATGTAGATTCCAGACGGAATCTGATGTTCGCTTACTGAGTTGACTACGTCATTACACTTTACATCAGAGGCTGGTAAGGTGACTTAGATTGTAGATGGTATAGGCGGCAAAAATGCAGCTATCATTGATGGCATACTCTATCTGTGATTGAAAACTACTCAAACGAATAGCTACTACTAGGGACAAAAAAGCATTCTCCATCTCTCGAACCAAATGCACCAATGGTAAAATATACGTACACAGCTATACCAATGTCTACTACAAAAAAGCAATGGGAAAATAAATCTACTTGTGGCATTTAATGATAGTTAATGTATAAATTAGAAACTCGATGGAAAAAACAGGACATAGACTTTAACCAAACTATGATATTAATTGACTAAAGCCCTGTGATTGTTGAAATTGTTACCTTTCTATAACAGTGACGGTAATCGATGTTAGTCATTACATCCAAAAGAGATGTTGTATTTGTAGATTACGTTACATTATTCATTTCCTTAACCATAATGGTGAAACTGTCATATGGGAGATATTATTTCTTTTCCCTAAGTGAGAACGGTTGATCAACCACTAACTACAAAGTCATTCCAGTTTGAATATCATCACTAGAAAATCACAAATGAATCTCTAGGTGTTTACGAAACCCATTTTTTTTCTTTGAGAGTTTGGTGTTAAAGTGCTTGACTATCTCACAATTGAGTTGCAAGAGTGATGAATTTTGATTAATTTTGCGCTCCAAATTATTATTTCTTCATATTTATAATTAACCCATATATGTTATCCTTCATAAAATCTAATTGTATCAAATCCCTTTTTTTGTCCCTAATAATGATTGGGTCAGTTCAACTATACGCCCAAAAATCCACTCACACATTCGAACTTGGTGATAGTACTTTTTTACTTGATGGTAAAGCTTTTCAAATGATTTCGGGTGAGATTCATTACCCTCGTATCCCCCGTCAGTGCTGGCGTTCGAGTATAAAAGCCGCCAAAGCTATGGGATTGAATACTATTGGAACTTATGTATTTTGGAACCTACACGAGCCCGAAAAAGGCAAATATGATTTCAGTGGTGATAAAGACATTCTGGAATTTGTAAAAATAGCTCAGCAAGAAGGGATGTGGGTCGTACTTCGCCCAAGTCCTTATGTTTGTGCCGAATGGGAATTTGGTGGATATCCCTACTGGTTGCTTAAAGAGGAAGGTCTAATTGTACGAAGTAAAGAACCTAAATACCTTACTGCATACCGCAATTATATACACGAAATAGGAAAACTTCTTGCTCCTACTCAGGTCAATCACGGTGGAAATGTGCTCATGGTACAACTAGAAAATGAGTACGGATTTTATGGCAAGGATAAAGAATATATGAAGTTAAATCGTGAGATGTTCATCGAAGCTGGATTTGATGGAATACTTTACACCTGCGATCCATCCTATACCCTTAAAGACGGTCATTTACCTGGCTTACTTCCTGCTGTCAACGGTGGTGATAAAGCCGATGCCATAAAAAAAATTGTTCGTGACAATCACGATGGTAAAGGTCCATTCTATATCGCTGAATGGTATCCTGCTTGGTACGATGTATGGGGAAAACCGCACCACACCATCCCTCCTACCAAATCATTGAACTACTTGGACTCCATTTTATCAGCAGGTATCTCAATCAACATGTACATGTTTCAAGGTGGTACTACTAGAGGATATATGAATGGTGCCAACATGGATAGACACATACCCTATCAACCTCAGATTTCGAGTTATGACTATGACTCACCACTGGACGAAGCAGGAAATCCAACTGAAAAATTCCGACAATTCCGTCAACTTATTAGCCGACATCTGCCGGCTAACACGGTGCTACCCGAAATTCCAGAAAAAAGACCTACTACCAGCATTCCTGCTTTTGAGCTCAACAAATGCGTTTCTGCATTCAGTCAATTACCTATAGCTGTAAAAAACAAATATCCTCTAAATTTTGAGAGTTTGAACCAAGCCTATGGATACGTGCTTTATCGTACTACTCTGAACCACCAAAAGTCTGGATGGTTTAGAATCAATGGTCTTAGAGATTATGCCATCATTTTTGTAAATGGCAAACGCGCTGGAACATTGGATAGACGATTAGCACAGGACAGCATTTTGCTTGAAATTCCTAGCGGTAAGGTAAAACTGGAAGTAATGGTGGAGAATATGGGTCGTGTCAACTTTGGACCATTCATCATGGAAAATCACAAAGGTATCACCCAGAGCGCTGAGTTAAATGAAAAGGAACTTACCGACTGGGAAATGTACTCATTACCTTATGAAACGGTGGATGTAATAAAAATAGCGGGTGTCAAACTTACAGATGATACACCTGTGTTTCGTAAAGGATATTTCAACCTTCAAAATACAGGTGACACTTACCTGGACATGAGCCAATGGGGAAAAGGATGTGTATGGCTAAACGGTCATCATCTAGGTAAATATTGGGAAATTGGGCCACAACAAACCTTGTTTGTGCCCAGTGAATGGCTCATAGAAGGTGAAAACGAGATCATCGTTTTGGAACTTTTGAAACCTGAACAAAAAACGATCCAAGGACTTGAAAATCCGATTTTGGATGTGTTGAAAAAATAATTTCGACGTATATACCTTATCTAAACAGCTAATAGAAGTTTTTCTACTAGCTGATTTCTTTTTATTCGGCAAGAATTTCAAGCAATTCACTCACAATCATTGCAGTAGCTCCCCATATTTTGAATCCTTGCACCTGAAAACACGGTGCTGTGATGGGGGTTTGTGATCCTGAAACATAAAATTCACTACTCGTTCTATGGTGAAGATTTTCCAAGTCTGACATCTTAACTTCAATCACAGACTGTACTTCTTGAGGATTGATTTCATAGTGAGGTTTACCAGTGTGGTATGCAACAAATGGCTTGATTAAGAAATTGCTTGGAGGAATGTATAATTCTGTCAATGGACCCAGTATCTGAAATTTCGAGGGCTGTATACCGAGTTCCTCATGTGTCTCCCTTAATGCCGTAATCACTAGATCTTTATCGGAAGTATCCTTTTTACCACCTGGAAATGCTATTTGACCACTGTGTGTCCCATCATATTCACTTCTGTGAATAAATAGGGTGTGTAATTCCAATTCTTTCTCAAAAAGAATGATTAAAACAGCACTTTCCTTTGCATTCTTCAAGTTTATTATTCGTTCCAATTCTTCACGTCGTTGTGCAGGTGCCATCTTGAGTTGAGCAGTCCTACCCGGCAAGGGTTGTTCAAGCCTAGAAAGTAATTTTTGAAGATTGAAAGCTTGCATACTAAAGCTGGATAAAATTAGTCATATATCACAATCGTCACTACAACATACTACTTTCTATTTTGTAGTCCTCTTCCTTTGCTAGGTCCTGCATTGGATGGTTTGGTATGTTTTGGTGAACCATTCTTTCTACCATTCGAATTACTAGATCGCTCTCGAAGTTCTCTGGCTTTAGGGTTCTGATTGGAGGCTTTGTTGTTTTTTTTCACTATGCCTGCTGTAGCCTCAGCCATCGATTTAGCACCTCTCGATTTCAGAGGCTGTTTCGACATTGATGTTGATGATTTTGCGGTTGAAGTTGAGTTAGCTATTGATTTCATGATTTCAGCCATCTCATTAGCCTCCAATAGCCTCCACTCACCTAAAGGCAGCCCTTTAAGATTTATATTCATTATCCTAACACGTTCAAGTTTCACTACCTCATATTCAAAGTAATCACACATACGTCTTATTTGTCTATTTAGACCTTGAATCAAAGTGATACGAAAACTATAAACGGACTCCTTTTTTACTTTACACTTTTTGGTCATTTCACCTAGAATGGGTACTCCAGCTCCCATTTTTAGAATAAAATCTTCTGTAACAGGTTTATTTACTGTCACTACATACTCTTTCTCATGACCATTGCCAGCTCGAAGTATTTTATTTACAATATCCCCATTGTTAGTCAAAAATATTAGTCCCTGCGAATCCTTATCCAATCTACCTATTGGAAAAATTCGTTCGTGATAGCCTATATAATCAACAATACTGTCTTTGACTCCTATCTCAGTGGTGCTTACTATTCCCACAGGCTTGTTGAAAGCCAACAAAACAAATTCATCAGCATTTTTGGGTTCTATCAACTGTCCATTAAGCATTACTTTATCGCTTACACTTACTTGCGTACCAATAGCGGCTCGCTTACCATTTACATACACATGACCCAATTCGATGTATTTATCTGCTTCTCTACGAGAACAAACACCACTATCACTTATAAATTTATTCAGACGATACTTTATGGACATATACAAATTTGATTAAAAAAATATGCCTCAAAAGTACAGAAAACAATCCATACTTATGAGACATACTCTTCTAGATATTTTATTGACAGATGACGCAACCTTCACATTTGGAAAGCTCACCTCTAAGACGCTTTTCGGTAAGCATCTTGATACGATCTTGTAAGGCATCAATACGTATGTTTTCAATCACATCGTTGGTAAATGCAAACATGAGCAATAGTCTAGCTTCCTTCTCAGGAATACCCCTTGATTGCAAATAGAATTTTGCAACATCATCGAGTTGGCCTACTGTTGCACCATGCGAACACTTCACATCATCTGCATAGATTTCCAACTGAGGTTTGGTATTCATTTTGGCTGTTTTGCTGAGTAATATATTTCTGTTAGTTTGAAAAGCAGCTGTTTTCTGAGCATCCTTTGCCACATATAACTTACCAGTGAATCCTCCAACAGCCAAATCATCAAGCACATACTTGAATAATTCCACGGAGTTACAATGAGGTTTGTTGTGATTGATGGAAGTAAAATTATCCACCTTTTGATTTTTATCACCGATTACCATTCCATAAAGTGAACTTTGGCAATTTTCTCCATTAAGGCTAATTTCAACTGTGTTTCGAGTAATACCATTGTGCAGAGTAATGATATTGCCTAAAACACTTGATGAAGCCGATTGATCAATCAATAATGTCGATAAATTCGTGGTTTTTGTATTAGTATTTTCAAGTTTGTAATGTTCATAAGTTGCATTCTCTCCTACAAAAACTTCGGTGACACGGTTGCTTAAAAACTTCACATCATCCACAGTATGATCACATACCAATAGTTGCGCCTTAGCTCCTTCTTCTAATATCACTAAGTTGTGACTGTTTGCCATAAAGTCAACATCCGAACGCATGATATTTACCAACTGTACCGGTCTATCAAGAACAACATTTTTGGGAACATACATAAAGAAACCATCTTGAGCAAACACACCATTAAAGGCAATCAAACCATCTGATTTGGAAGCACTTAACTTGCACAAATATCTGTTAACCAAGTCTGGATTTGTTATCGACAATTCTTTAAGGCTTCCAATTATTACACCTTCTGGAAGAGCCTTATTGCGAGGATCAGATACTGGGTAAAATCCATCATTGACTACAAAATACAAATAGGAATGTATCCCAGGCACATCACAGGAAAACACTTCGTAAGGATTTACTGGTATTGGAATTCGGTTGATATTCAAACCATAGTCAACAGAAAATGACGCCTTCAAATCGGTATACTTGTAGTTTTCCAATTCATTGGTAGGAAAACCAATCTTTTCAAAAAGAGCAAATGATGCATCTCTGAACTCATTAAGCGGTCCTGCAGAATGCTTCTTGACATTGCTGTGTTGCTCTTTGTATAAGTCAATATATTGTTGTTCCATCCTATCAGTCTATTTCTTTTTTGATCCAATCATAGCCTTTTTCCTCTAATTCAAGCGCCAATTCCTTACCTCCTGTCTTTACAATACGTCCGTTGTAAAGCACGTGAATAAAATCTGGCACTATGTAATCTAATAACCTCTGATAGTGAGTAATAACAACGGTAGCATTATCCGAACGGCGTAGTTTATTCACGCCACTAGCCACTATTCTCAAAGCATCAATATCCAAACCAGAGTCCGTTTCGTCCAGTATTGATAGTCGTGGGTCCAGCATAGCCATTTGAAAAATCTCGTTACGTTTTTTCTCTCCACCAGAGAATCCCTCGTTAACAGATCTGTTGGCAAGCTTGTTGTCCAACTCTACCAATTCCTTTTTCTCACGCATCATTTTCAAAAAATCAGAAGCTGATATAGGTTCTAAGTTTTTGTACTTACGATGTTCGTTCACGGCAGTACGCATAAAATTGGTCATACTCACACCAGGTATTTCTACTGGATATTGGAAACTAAGAAACACACCTTCTCTTGATCTATCTTCAGGTGCTAAACTTAGCAAGTCAGTTCCGTAAAACGATACTTCACCTGTAGTAACTTCATAATTCTGATTACCTGAAAGTACAGAAGCAAGTGTTGATTTTCCAGCACCGTTGGGCCCCATTATAGCATGTACTTCACCAGGATTCACTACAAGATTTAGGCCTTTTAATATCTCTTTGCCATTAATACTGGCATGCAAATTTTTTATTTCTAACATATTTCATTTAATTATATCACATAGTTCACATTCATTTATTACTGTATAAGTTCAGATAGTAATGTCTAAAGTCATTTATTCTGTTGGCAATATTGCTAATTTTTCTGTAACATAGGTTTATAGTCCTTCTCTAAAAATATTTGTACAGTAAAAATTTATTATAAAGCCTTTTGGCTTGTTAAGCAGTTTCAGATAAGTAAGTATCTGTAATAATGTCCTTGAAGCAATTTCTCGACAGCATTAATCTCAACTATAATTAAGTCCTCATCTAACAAATCGAGCATCAAGGCATTATCAATTATATTTCCTTTGAATACTACTGGCACTTCCAGCTGGCTCTTGACTTTTAACCCACGTTTTTCAATTAGCATTAAAAGTGCTTTTTCATAAGTCCTTTCACAAAGACCTGTACCAAGCTCTTTATGATCTTCAATGGCACATCACAAAACTATACTTGTTAAACTTTTGATATACTTCTGAGTAACTATAAGATTTATTTAGAAACAACATTGTTGAATTTTCTATGTGTCCTAAAAATTTATGTTTGTGATGTGTCCTTTGTGTCGAACTACAGGGGTTGGGGTTCTATATTACCCCACACTACCTTCCAGTGTTATCTGTAGAAGTTTCTGTGCTTCTACAGCAAATTCCATGGGTAATTGATTCAACACTTCTTTGGCATAGCCATTAACTATTAAGCCTACTGCATCCTCGGTAGAGATACCACGCTGATTGCAATAGAAAATTTGATCTTCATTTATTTTGGATGTTGTAGCCTCATGTTCCACAACGGCTGTGTCATTATATACCTCCATGTAAGGAAAAGTATGTGCTCCACATTTGTCACCCAAAAGTAAGCTGTCACACTGCGAAAAATTACGTGCATTTTCTGCTGCCTTATTAATACGCACCAAACCACGGTAGCTATTTTGACTCACACCAGCAGAAATTCCTTTGGAAAGGATGTGACTCTTGGTGTTCTTCCCAATATGCAACATCTTAGTACCAGTATCAGCCTGCTGATGATGATTGGTAACAGCCACAGAATAAAACTCTGCAGATGAATTATCACCCAGCAAGATACAGCTTGGGTATTTCCATGTTATAGCTGAACCAGTTTCAACCTGTGTCCATGATATTTTTGAGTTTTCACCCTTACAAATGCCACGTTTGGTAACAAAATTATAAATACCACCGTTTCCATTTTTATCTCCTGGATACCAATTTTGTACGGTAGAATACTTCACCTCTGCATTTTTCATGGTGATGATTTCCACAATGGCAGCATGTAATTGATTTTCATCACGCATTGGAGCTGTACATCCCTCAAGATAAGATACATAACTATCTTCATCTGCCACTATCAATGTTCGTTCAAACTGACCTGTGTTAATTGCATTTATCCTGAAATAAGTTGACAACTCCATTGGACAGCGAACACCCTTAGGGATATACACAAATGAACCATCACTGAAAACAGCACAGTTGAGCGTTGCGTAAAAATTATCGGTATAGGGTACCACAGATCCCATATATTGCTTTACCAACTCAGGATGATTTTCTACTGCTTCACTGAATGAACAAAAAATAATGCCCATTTCGTTCAGTTTTTCTTTGAAAGTCGTTTTGACTGAAACACTATCCATCACCACATCCACTGCAACTCCCGAAAGCATTTTTTGTTCTTCGAGCGAAATACCTAACTTGTCAAATGTTTTGACCAATTCAGGATCTACCTCGTCCATGCTTTGAGGTGCATTTTTACGAGGAGCAGCATAATATGCAATACTTTGGTAGTCTATCTGAGGGATGTTAAGATGTGCCCATTCTGGCATTTTCAAAGTAGTCCAGTGCTTGAATGCTTTTAGCCTAAACTCCAACATCCATTCTGGTTCATTCTTCTTCTTCGAAATAAGCCTTACAACCTCTTCATTTAGTCCTATAGGGATAATATCTGTTTCAATATCAGTGGTAAAACCATACTTATAATCAGCTTGGGTTACCTGTTCTAATAATTCTTCTGACATAATATAATTTAAAAAAATGATAACTACAATCTAGCTTGTAGTATGTTTGCATAACAAGCCGATAATTGAATTTGTTTTTGATATCCCTATTTTTAAGTGGGCTATCTTTACTGATTAAGCAAACATTTCTGCATCAACTTTTGTGATGATATTCCCACCGAGAATGATGAGTCGCTCTACTACATTTCTGAGTTCACGGATATTTCCTGTCCATGCACGGGATTGTAAATAAACTATGGCTGTATCTTCAAACTCTTTTTCTTGAATACCCTGTTCGGCACAAATCAAACTACAAAAATGCTGAATCAATAAGGGGATGTCTTCTTTTCTATCGTCCAGTTTCGGCACATGGATGGGTATCACACTCAAACGATGGAAAAGATCTTCTCTAAAGTTGCCTTGTTCTATCTCCTTTTTTAGATTCTTATTGGTAGCCGCCAATACTCGCACGTTTACTTTAACGCTTTTATCACTGCCTACTCGAGTCAACTCGTTTTCTTGAAGAACCCTCAATACTTTTGTTTGTGCTGAGAGACTCATATCTCCTATTTCGTCAAGAAAAATGGTACCACCATCAGCTTGTTCAAATTTACCTATTCGTTGCTTAACTGCAGAAGTAAATGCTCCCTTTTCATGTCCAAACAATTCACTTTCAATCAATTCTGAAGGAATGGCTGCGCAATTTACTTCTACAAATGGTGCATCGGTCCTGTTACTATTTTCAAAAATAAGTCGTGCTACCACTTCTTTTCCTGTACCATTTTCACCAGTGATAAGTACACGTGCATCAGTGGGTGCTACTTTCTCTATCAATGAACGCAACTTTTCTATAGCTGATGAAGAACCAATCATCTGATGACGTTTGGCTACTTTCTTTTTTAAAGTTTTGGTCTCTACAACCAAGCTATTTTTATCCAAGGCATTGCGAACCGTAATGAGCAGTCGATTTAAATCTATCGGTTTCTCTATAAAATCGAAAGCACCCTTTTTTATACATTCCACAGCTGTTTCAATATTACCATGTCCTGAAATCATCACTATAGGAGCTTCAATTTCTTTTTCTTGCAAAGCTGTCAAAAGTTCTATGCCATCCATCTCAGGCATTTTGATGTCAGAAAATATTAGGTCAAATACTTTTGAAGTAGCCATTTCGTAAGCTTGCTTGCCATTTTCGGCCAATGTTACTTCATGCTTTTCAAACTCTAGTATATCCTTGAGTGTATTGCGAATGCTTCGCTCGTCATCTATTACTAATATTTTGGACATGATATTTTTTTATTCGTTGAATTTTGCTGTGTATTAAAACTAGGCTTCGAAAAACATATGTAATGCAAATTTCGTACTGCCATCAGGCAGTGGTTTTAGCCTTTTATAATCAAGCTCCCTAACCCCCTAAGGAGGAATAAATAGTCATTTCTATTTTACAATCATTGCCTGTTTCAGAGTATCAATATGTTTGCTGGATAACTCGTTCACTTGTTTACCTGTCTACTCGTCCACTAACAAAAAAACTACAAATCAAACCCAATATCAGCCCTGAAATACTTCTTCTCATATTGAATTTTTTGTGCATTGGCAAATGAACTTGCTAATGCATCAGATTTGCTATTACCATACGAACTCACAGCCATCACACGTCCACCGCTGGTAAAAATCTTACCATCTTTCTCTGTTGTACCTGCATGAAAGACAATGCTTCCATCCACTTGATCAAAACCAGAAATCTCTTTTCCCTTTTCAAAATCTTCGGGATAACCTCCTGACACCAATACTACGGTAACAGCTGAGCGTTCATCAAATTCGATGGTTTTTTCATTCAGATTACCATGTGCCACCCCTTCGAGCAAATCCACAAAGTCGCTTTTGATGCGCAGCATCACCACTTCAGTCTCAGGATCACCCATGCGAGCATTATACTCTATTGTATAGGGTTCGTTGTTCACATTGATAAGACCGAAGAATATGAATCCCTTATATAGGATACCTTCACTATTAAGACCGTCTATGGTAGGTTTGATGATTCTATCTTCCACTTTTTTCATAAACACTTTATCGGCAAACGGCACTGGCGAAACAGCACCCATACCTCCAGTATTTAAGCCTTTATCACCTTCACCTATACGCTTGTAATCTTTCGCTTCGGGCAGTATTTTATAGTCTTTACCATCTGTCATAACAAAAACCGAACATTCTATACCTGACAGGAATTCTTCTATGACCACAGTACTACTTGCAGCTCCGAATTTTCCATCCAACATGGACTTCAACTCCGAGATGGTTTCGTCAAGGTCATTTAAAATTAGCACCCCTTTACCAGCTGCAAGACCATCTGCTTTTAATACATAAGGAGCTTGAAGACTTTTCAGAAACGAAATTCCTTCTTCGAGATTATCTTTTGTCACACTCAGATAGCCTGCAGTAGGAATATTATGTCGAAACATGAATTGCTTGGAGAAATCCTTACTTCCTTCTAGCTGAGCTCCAAATTTATCGGGTCCCACCACAGGAATAGATTTCAGAGCATCATCGGTAGCAAAAAAATCAACCACTCCTTTCACCAATGGATCTTCGGGACCTACCACCACCATTTGAATATCATTCTGTAGTACTGCATTTTTCAAACTAATGAAATCATCTGCAGCGATTGGTAAATTAATTCCTACCTGAGCAGTTCCAGGATTTCCAGGAGCAATAAAAAGTTGGGATAATTTTGGACTTTGAGCTATTTTCCAAGCCATTGCGTGTTCTCGACCACCTGAGCCGAGCAAAAGTATATTCATAATTAGTATGTGATTTTTGAGATTTATAGAAATGGAATTCACAGAGTATTACCCAATTGCTTAAGCATTTACACTTAAGTCTGATAATGAAGTACAAAAGTAGCAATTTTTCGCCATTAAGCAAAGAAGGATTTCCATTAAGGAAGCTTTGGAAATGAGATATAATACAAATTGTTAGTTGACAAATGAGGCAAGAAATGAAAGGTCTATAAAATGCGAAAGGTAGCTAACCTCACGGCCTGCTACCAATCTTTGTTAACCTTAAATCTAATACTATGAAAAAATCACGATACAAAGATACAGTCAAATTTATCAGTTTCCAAACATTTCAACCACTTTTTTTCAAAAAAATATGTTTTAAAACATATTTTCTTCTAAAATCACCTATTTTAAGCATTATTTAGGATGAAAAAATATCACAACCACTTCTTTCGTCTGAAAAACCATATCATAAACAACGAAGTGAGTATCATCACTAACCAAAGAAATGCATATCCATATCTAAAATGCAACTCTGGGATAAAATCAAAATTCGTGCCATAAACCCCAACTAAAAAGGTAATAGGAATAAAAATCACTGAGATAATGGTAAGCACCCTCATTATTTCATTCAGCTTTGTGCTTACAGAACTATGATAGGTATTTAGTAAGTCGTAAAGTATCTCGTGATAACTATCGGCAAGTTCTATTGCTTCGTTGATATTATCCTGCAATTCTCTGAAATGAATCTTGTTTTCTGGCTTGATAAAATCTGATTCCATTTTATTGAGGGTCAGAATCACTTCTTTGGCTGGTTTGATACTCTTACGAACAAAAATCAATTCGCGTTTGTAGAAATTAATTTTTTCGAGGGTATCATGTGTTGGGTCGTTTGAAATCTGCTCGTCTAGGTCCTCAATTTTGTCACCTAGCAATCCTATTTGATAGATATAATGGTCCACCACTACATCAATCAATGCAAACGTAAGATAATCATAGTCTGCATTTCTAATCTTGGTGGACGGTTTACGGATGCGCTCACGTACAGGATCAAAGAATGTTCCTTTCTGCTCTTGAAAACTCAACAATGCGCTACTTGACAATACAATACTGAGGTTATCTGCCATTAATCTATCTGAAACATCAGCTTTATGCAACAGCTTAAACATTAGAAAAATACCATTTTCAAATTCTTGAACCTTGGGCCTATTGGAAGGATTCATGATATCTGAAATAATATTCTTATCGATATGAAACCTTTCGGATAAACTCTCCATCAAAGCAATATTATCTAGTCCATTTACGTTCCACCAGCCAGAAGTATCTTTCATTTGAATTATCTGATTGACGTCGGTGCTGTCAAACTCAATCTCCGAAACATTGTCGTGATTGTATTTAATGATTTTAATATCATTTATATCGACACGCTTTTGACCTCTATAAATCAATGCATAAGGTGATAATCCAATGTCTTTTCTATCTGTTTTGTGATATCGTTGCATATTAAAGTTTGTAAAAAAAGCCACATCAGTATATTGATGTAGCTTTTTGATATAAATTATTCTACTATTCGATGTATTCGTTCTGACTGTTTGGGGTAAATTAGTATCGGCACTTTTTCTTCAATCACCGAACTGGTATCAAGGTTTAATGCCTTTACATCTGTAATACTCAGACCCTTAACAAAGTTATGTATACTCATGATAAAGCTTTCTATTGGAGGAAGTTTAAAATCGTTTGACAACACCCTATCCAAGTTGACAAACAAAAAGTCAGCTGTGATATTGTGTTTTCGCAGGGACTCATACGAGCTAAGAATACTGATTTCGCCATTCTGCACCATGTCCTCAACCGCCTGTCTAAAATACAAATTGACACGACGCTCTACTTTAAAACCAAGATTAAACTCCAACTTAATTACTTTCCCTGGCACTATCACATGAGACTTATATTCAAATGTATCAGGTGTCTCAAGGTCATTGATATGTAGGAACCAATAAATGTTTGCCCTTTTGGGTTGTTTGTTGAAAATAGAATAGATGATTTTTGACTCTATCATTTCAGGCTTGTTGCCCTTGGAGATATAAATAAGATTGGAGCTAATCTTAGCAATAGAATCATCATTGCTCAAGGATTCAAACATTTGCTTGTAATCATTCAGATTGACATACGAAATATAACGATTTTTGATTTTTCGGCCAAAATGCCAACCATACATGACTATAAAAAACATAAAAGCTAACAGCAAACTGAACCAGCCACCATTGGCAAATTTATTTAAATTGGCTATCAAAAACATGGTTTCAATCACTAGAAACAACCCAACAATTAACACATGAAAAACGAGCTGTATCTTCACCGTTTTAAGGTATTGATTTAGAAGTAAAGTAGTCATTATCATGGTCAACGAAATGGATAGTCCATAGGCAGCCTCCATTCGCTGTGACTCCTGAAAATAAATAACGGCCACTGAACAGGCTATCCACAAAAACCAATTGACAAAAGGAATATACACCTGACCTTTAACGTCTGTAGGGTAAGAAATCCTGAGTTTAGGCCAAAAACTCAATGAGGAGGCTTCACTGATAAGCGTGTAAGAACCAGTAATTAAAGCCTGACTGGCAATAATAGCGGCGACTGTAGAGAGAATAATGCCAGGCACTATAAACCACACAGGCATGATAGCAAAAAATGGATTTTGAGCTTGTGCTAGCGAAGCATTATTCATGATCCATGCACCTTGCCCACAGTAATTCAGAACCAGAGTTATTTTTACAAAAATCCAGCTGATGCGTATATTTTTCAAACCGCAATGTCCCAAATCCGAGTACAAAGCTTCGGCTCCAGTTGTGGCGAGAAAAACAGCCCCTAAAAGTAGAATGCCGCTCGGATACATGGTGAGTAAATCGTAGGCGTATTTTGGATTGAGTGCTTTTAAAATCTGTGGATGGTAGATGATTTGTGAAACTCCCAACACCCCTAGCGTCATAAACCAGACGAACATGACTGGACCAAAAAAGTTGCCGACAAACTTGGTCCCAAACTGCTGGATAAAAAACAGTGATAGCAAAATTAACAGAACCACCGGCACTACAGGCACCTCGGAAAGAACGAGACCCAATCCTTCAATAGCTGAGGTCACTGTAATGGCAGGCGTAATAACCCCATCTGCCAAAAGTGCACTACCACCCACCATTGCTAATACTGATAATGAAACAGTTTTCTTGCGTATCAATCCAAACAATGCAAAAATACCACCTTCGCCATGGTTGTCGGCTCGTAGTGTGATGATCACATACTTAAATGAAGTTTGCAATGTTAAAGTCCAAAATATACAAGATATACCACCATAAACTAGAAGTTCGTTGACTTGATCAGCCCCAAAGAGAATGGCTTTCATCACATAGAGTGGGCTGGTACCTATATCCCCATAAACAATTCCAAGAGTGATTAGCAATCCAGATAATGTTACTTTACTTAAAGTGTTGTTTTGGCTCATGATGAATAAAATTTTTCGCAAAATTAAGACTTTTGTGTCATTTATCTATGTATTACGTCAAATTTTCGATTTAATAAATATACATTTCCATAAATAAACACATTTTTGCTATTTCTTTTCAAATATCAGCGAACCAAAATTGTCAATTTTTAAAATGTAAGCGTTTGGTGCAAGCATTATGACAGAAACAGTAGTATCTCCATTGATTTCTCCAGACAATAATAATCTTCCTTGCATATCACATATTTGGTAATTACGACTAGTTTCGTAGTCAGACAAATGCATATGCAACTCATTTGTAGTAGGATTAGGAAAAACTTTCAACTTCACCCTAGATTTCGAAACGAGGGTGCCCGATGACATAAAATCAAAATAAATAGTACTGTCCTGTGCGTTTTCAACTATGTTTTGAATTGGCTTATCTGTATTTTGACCTGCCCATGATAGGGAATTGGGCATTGATATATCACTGAAAATGGTATTGGAAGTAGAGCCTGGGAAAGGACAACCGGTAGAATTAATTGAATAAACTGCAGACTCAACACCATTACCTACACTTGAATTGGCAGCCATGATATACATCCCTTGGTGACTTGTATTGTTCACATCATTCGAACTCATGTGGCTAAACACATAAGCACTATCCACATGATAGATAAGCATGCCTTTGCCCGGTACTTTGCTGTTAAATCCTATCTTTTGACGATTTTCCAACAGAAAAAATTCTCCGGGAGTAGTGGTATTAATTCTATAAAAACTATTTGAGAATTGATTGGAATTTTTTAAAACCAATGACTGACTAGTTGAGATAGTAGTTGCCTTAGCCCAGTTATAAATATAGCATTTTGTAAAAGCATTTGGATGGGCTGGTGTCTTACCTGAGTTATTCCATGTACCACCTGCTAGAACATCCCACTTCCCTGTCCCCACATAATCTCCATTTTTTGAGTAATCCGTATCGTAAAAGTCTGGGGCACCTAGCACATGACCAAATTCATGACAGATGACACCAATAGAGGAGATATTAGTTCCTTTGTTTCCTGCCAACTCTGGAGAACATGAATACTTGGATACGCTTTTCCCATCACATATTACTGGGCTAGAAAGTGACCATGCATGTGGCCATATACAATCACTACCGCCACCTGACTCTTCTCCATAGCCAGCATAAATAACATATACAGCATCTACATAACCATTATTATCATTATCAAAATCCTCATAATTCACATCTGGATCTGCAGCTTCTATAGCTTCTTCAATCAAAGCACGAGGGAGTGTATCATTATCTTGGGAGTCATTTTTACCATAATAAGCCATGTCATTCGCTGCAGTATAAGGGCCAGCTACAGTAACACTAAGGTCAAGCTGCCCATAGGATGCTTCATTGAAATAATCATGAACGCTACCAGTAGCACCTTCTAAATTAAAGCCAGTTTGATTAAACAGATTGTCAAAGTCAGTCTTTGTTCTAGATAGAGACACATCATTGAAATTCATCAATATACAAATCAGTTTACGTGTTCCTGTGGAGGGGAATGCTTTTTGAAGTTTCTGCTCAGAGTCTATAATTTGTCTTATCTTCATCCTCATTGTTCTCTGAGCCTTGCTATATTGAATATGTTTGGGGATTTTTGCTAGCCTTGTTTTAGTTTTATTATCTCTATTGGCACTATTTTTAGCTACAATACCACAGGGAGCAATATCACCATTTTTATCTGGAGCTGCATATTCAAGATATCCTTTCTTATTATTCATGAGGGTATAACCGTCTTCGGTCTCTGCATATTTCATCCTTTCGTCACCTAGTAGATATACTTTTACCGTAGTACCATCTGGTTGTTTATAATCTACCAATCCAGGATAAGCAGGCATTGCCTTGCCTACCATAGCAATGCAAACAAACAAGATTAGGAATGTGTATTTAATATTTTTCATAGATTCTTAATCATTTTAAGGTAAGTAAAATCTTGAAACTAACACTTATTACTATATACCAACAAATATAATTACATAATTGAACAATTAGTTATTTATAGCTATTTTTGTTATTCGAAATACAAAAATATTTTTATCTAACATGAGAAAGCTAGTAGTATTAACCGGTGCTGGAATGAGTGCCGAAAGCGGAATTGCCACTTTTAGAGATTCTGGTGGACTCTGGGAACAATACAAAGTGGAAGTCGTGGCAACTCCCGAGGCTTGGGAGCACGATCCAAAACTTGTGATGAATTTTTATAACCAGCGGAGAGTGCAAATGCTCGGTTGCAAACCGAATAAAGGACATTTATTGCTGGCAGAAATGGAAAAAGAATTTCGAGTGGAAATTATCACTCAAAATGTAGACAATCTTCATGAAGTAGCAGGAAGTTCTAATGTGTTGCACTTACATGGAGAACTAATGAAAATTAGATCAACAGGACCGAGACAGGATGTGTATGATGTGGACCCACAAAAGCCAGAATATCAAATAGGAGATTTGTGCCCAAATGGATTTCAGTTGCGTCCTCACATTGTATGGTTTGGTGAAGATGTTCCAGAAATTGAAAATGCTATCCAAATAGTTAAGCAAGCAGATATTTTGCTGATTATTGGTACTTCGCTTAAAGTGTATCCTGCTGCAGGATTGGTAAATTACGCACCACCACAATGTCCCATCTACCTCATTGACCCCAACGATATTTCAAATCTACCGAGCTCAATTACAGTCATACAGAAAGGAGCCTCTGAAGGGATAATGGAGTTGCGAACCAACTATCTGATGCAGTAAATCTGGGTCTGACAAGCTTTTTCTCAAAAATAAAAAATGCTCAAAAACTTATTGAAATACCATTAAAAACCCCAAAAGTATGAAATCATTCATCCATCTGACCATCATCGGACTGTTCCTTACTACATGGACGTATTCACAAACTACACCATCTACACTTGTTGTAGAGGGTAAGTCAAAAATATTTGTTATTCCCGAAATTGCAAAAATTTCGGTTAACCTTTCTTACGAAAACAAAGAATACTCTATTTGTATTGATTCGCTAAAAAATCAATCAGAATTGCTTCGTAAGTATCTTATTTCTCATGGTGTTGATGCAACGAGTATTAAATCAAGCAGTTTTCAAATCGGGGCAAACTATGATTACGACTCTGGCAAAAGAAGAAAAAAAGCATACCAAGCCAGTCAAAGTGTGGTGGTAGAAATAGTCAATGACTTAGACAAAGTCAATAAAATTGCTGATGCAATTGGCAAGTCAAAAACAAAAGGAGAAATGAACATTCATTTCGAACTATCTGAAAATAATAGAGAAATGGTCAAAGCCAAATTAATCGAAATTGCAATAAAAGATGCATTTTCAAAAGCCCAAATCATAGCAAAGAGTAGTAATGTGACACTGGGAAAAATACTGAAAATAGAATATGGAGCAGAAATAAATTTCACACGAAAATATTCTGATTCGGTTGTAGCGATGACTAAAATGGAAGAAATGTCTGAAAGCATTACGCTTGCTATCTCTCCTCAAGAAATTGAAATGACAGACGATATAGTTATGGAGTGGGAGATATTGAAATAGAAATCTGGAATGTAAAAATATTTATTTCAAATATTTTTTGCCAATACAAAATGATTATCTATCTTTGCAGTCCAATTTTCAAGAAAAAAATTTATTACATTAAAATACAACAAATTATGATCGTAGTTCCAGTAAAAGAAGGCGAAAACATTGAAAGAGCTTTGAAAAAATTCAAACGTAAATTTGAAAAAACAGGCGTAGTAAAAGAGCTTCGTCGTCGTCAATGTTTTGACAAACCTTCCATCGTAAATCGTGAAGAAAAGATGCACGCCATTTACGTACAAAAGAAAAATCTACGCGAGGAGTAGTAAATAATGGCTAGAATACTTGCTTTCTGGCCATAATTATTATAACTTCGTTGCAGAAAAGAATAGGGTTATGATGAACGAATTTCTGCAATATCTACAGTATGAAAAGAATTATTCTTCTCATACTGTTTTGTCGTATCATACTGACCTTATCCAATTCTTTGATTTTCTTGAAATTACTCCTGAACAATTTCAACCAGCTGCTATCAAACCCCAACAAATACAAATGTGGGTTTTGCATCTTATGAATAATCAAGTATTTGCCAGGACATTATCTAGAAAAATATCAACTCTAAAATCATTTTGGCGATTTTTGTTATCTCGTGGGTACGCATCACTAAATCCCACCTTGAAAATCATCCTGCCAAAAACCAACAAAGCATTGCCTGCATTTTTCAAAGAAAATGAAATGGCATCTGTTTTGGACGACCAGTTTTTAGTCAATCAATACGATCGGGTACGCGATAGGTTGATTCTAGAACTGTTCTATATGACAGGCATTCGGCTGTCAGAATTGATTTCCTTACAAGACAAAGACATAGATCTGGGAGAAAAAAGCATTCGTGTAATAGGCAAGCGGAACAAGCAGAGAGTTATCCCCATTGGAGAAACACTATGCCAAAATATTAACAGCTATCTAAAGCTGAGAAATGAGACAGTAGCTACTACCAACGAATACTTTTTTTTGAGAGAAAATGGCAAACCCATGTATCCAAAAATGGTATACAATATCGTACACAATAAAATGACTGAGGTAAGCAGCCTGCACAAAAGAAGCCCACATGTGCTAAGACACACATTTGCCACTAGCCTATTAAACGGAGGAGCAGACATCAATGCGGTAAAAGAACTTCTAGGACACAGCAGTCTGGCTGCAACACAGGTTTATACACATACCAGTTTTGAAGAATTGAACAATATTTACAAACAAGCTCATCCACGAGCTAATTAGAAAGGAGGACCTTATGAAACTAAGAATTCAATCAATTAATTTCGATGCCACATCTACACTTGAGACTTATATCAATAAGAAAACATCGAAGTTGGAAAAAGTATCTGATGACATCATTACTATAGATGTATATCTTAAAGTAATAAAACCCGAAGTAGCATCAAATAAAGAAGCAGAAATAAAACTTTCGATACCTGGTAACGAGTTTTTTGCATCAAAAACATGCGACTCGTTTGAAGAAGCCATAGATTTGTCAGTAGATGCACTCGAAAAACAGATTATAAAATTCAAGGAAAAAAGCATGAATAAATAAAATATTTTTCGAAAAGATTTTGTATTACAAATTTAATTCGTACATTTGCAAGCCGTTTGAATAAGTGAATTCAAACGGCTTTTTAAACGCTATAAAGCTGATAAATAATAGATTGCCTCTTTAGCTCAGTTGGCCAGAGCACGTGATTTGTAATCTCGGGGTCGTTGGTTCGAATCCGACAAGAGGCTCAAAACAACAGTATTAGTACATAATATATAGTATTACATCTAAGATATATTTTAAAAAAAATGTTGTTGTGAAGTAATATCAGTTTGTTTAAAAATAAATTGGGTAGTTACCAAAGTGGCCAACTGGGGCTGACTGTAACTCAGCTGTCTTTCGACTTCGGAGGTTCGAATCCTTCACTGCCCACCATGACCCCCGTCCCCTAAAGGGGAGTCATAATTTTGTTCCCCTTTAGGGGTTAGGGGTTTAAATTGCGGAAGTAGCTCAGTTGATAGAGCATTAGCCTTCCAAGCTGAGGGTCGCGGGTTTGAGCCCCGTCTTCCGCTCTGATTGACACAAAATATGAGTTATAAAATGAGAACTGTAAAGATTCTCGTTTATTAGCGGATTCATGCTTTGGATGATCAAGAGTAATGATATAGCACTAAGGGTTTTCGAGTTATCGAAAGCCCAGTGTTATGTTCAAAAAAAAGGGTGATTATTTATACAGAGAATTGATAATATTTGATGTTTCGCCCATTTTGCTGTTGTAGCTCAGGGGTAGAGCACTTCCTTGGTAAGGAAGAGGTCGCGGGTTCAAGTCCCATCAACAGCTCTACAACTAAATCAGCTTTTATTAAAATAGATAAATTTACTTACTAATTAAAAAAATAATCTTTGAGTTATGGCAAAAGAAAAATTTGACAGGTCGAAACCCCACGTTAACGTAGGTACAATTGGACACGTTGACCATGGTAAAACTACTTTGACCGCTGCAATTACTACAGTACTTGCAAAAAAAGGACTTTCTGAATTACGTTCATTCGATTCAATTGACAACGCACCAGAAGAAAAAGAGCGTGGTATTACTATCAATACAGCACACGTTGAATATCAAACTTCAAACCGTCACTATGCACACGTTGACTGTCCAGGTCACGCTGACTACGTAAAAAACATGGTTACGGGTGCTGCACAAATGGACGGTGCTATCATCGTGGTAGCAGCAACAGATGGTCCAATGCCTCAAACTCGTGAGCACATCCTTTTGGCTCGTCAGGTAAATGTACCTCGTATTGTTGTATTTATGAATAAATGTGATGTTGTTGAAGATGAAGAAATGTTAGAACTAGTAGAAATGGAAATGCGTGAATTGCTTTCATTCTATGATTTTGACGGTGACAACACTCCAATTATTCGTGGATCAGCTCTTGGTGGATTGAACGGTGTAGCTGAATGGGAAGATAAAATTATGCAATTGATGGATGCTGTTGATTCTTGGATTGAATTGCCTCCACGTGCTATTGACAAACCATTCTTGATGCCAGTTGAAGACGTATTCTCAATTACAGGTCGTGGTACAGTTGCTACTGGTCGTATAGAAACAGGAATTATCAAAACAGGTGAAGAGGTTCAAATTATTGGTTTAGGACAAAGCGCTCAAAAATCAGTTGTAACTGGTGTTGAAATGTTCCGTAAAATTCTTGACGAAGGTCAAGCTGGAGATAACGTAGGACTTTTACTTCGTGGTATCGACAAAGAAGCAATCAAACGTGGTATGGTTATTACCCACCCAGGAAAAGTAACTCCTCACACTACGTTCAAAGCTGCTGCTTATATCTTGAAAAAAGAAGAAGGTGGTCGTCACACTCCATTCCACAACCGCTACCGTCCTCAATTCTACATCCGTACATTGGACGTAACTGGTGAGATTACATTACCAGAAGGAACTGAGATGGTAATGCCAGGTGACAACTTGGAATTGACAGTTAAATTGATTTACCCAGTAGCATGTAATGTAGGTCTTCGTTTTGCTATCCGCGAAGGTGGTCGTACAGTAGGTTCTGGTCAAATCACTGAATTGTTAGACTAAACCATTAGTAAACAAGTATACAAGTAAACAAGTAAACGGCATATACCGTGCCTTGTTTACTTGTTTACTGATTACTAGTTAGCTTAAAAAATACGGGCGTAGCTCAGTTGGTAGAGCACTGGTCTCCAAAACCAGGTGTCGGGAGTTCGAGTCTCTCTGCCCGTGCAAATTCTATATTGTATGAAGATTATAAACTACATCAAAGAGTCGTATTCAGAATTAGTTCAGAAAGTATCTTGGCCTTCGCGCGAAGAGCTTACTAGCAGTGCAATAGTGGTACTAATTGCTTCCATCATTCTTGCATTAATGGTATGGGTTTTGGATTTAGGTTTTGAAACTACAATGAAATTAATTTACCAACAACTATCTTAATTATTTTAAAGGAGGTTTAAAGTGTCTGAGTCAACAAATTTTAAATGGTATGTAATGCGTGCCATTAGTGGTAAAGAGAACAAGGTTAAAGAATCTATTGAAGCTGAAATCAAAAATTCAGATCTTGGTCAATTTGTAACTCAGGTACTGATTCCAACAGAAAAAGTCTATCAAATCCGTAACGGTAAAAAAATTACGAAAGAACGTAGTTGCATGCCTGGTTATGTGCTAATTGAAGCCTATCTGATTGGAGAAATTACTCACCGTTTAAGAAACACCCCCAATGTTATTGGTTTTCTTGGAGAAAGAAACAACGAACCTACTCCTATTCGCCCTTCAGAAGTGAATAGAATTTTAGGTACAGTAGACGAACTTCAAGAAACAGCAGAAGAAATGCTGACACCTTATTACGAAGGGGAAAATGTAAAAGTGATCTTTGGACCTTTTTCAGGTTTTAGCGGTATTATAGAAGAAGTAAATACCGACAAGAAAAAACTTAAGGTAATGGTAATGATTTTCGGACGTAAGACTCCCCTTGAATTGTCCTTCACACAAGTAGAAAAAGAGTAGTAGATTCCGTTACAAATCTATAAACTCTAACTTAACACTAAAAATAATTTGAATTATGGCTAAAGAGATTGCTGGACTTATTAAATTACAGATTAAAGGAGGTGCGGCAAACCCATCTCCCCCTGTAGGGCCTGCTTTAGGATCTAAAGGGATCAATATTATGGAGTTTTGCAAACAATTTAATGCCAGAACCCAAGACAAGCCAGGTAAAGTATTACCTGCTGTCATCACCTATTATACAGACAAATCATTTGACTTTGTTATCAAAACTCCACCAGTTGCAATCCAATTGATGGAACTTGCCAAATTGAAAAGTGGATCTGCTGAGCCTAACCGCAAAAAAGTAGCTGAAATCACTTGGGAACAAGTACAGGCTATTGCAGAAGATAAAATGGTCGATTTGAATTGTTTCGAGCTAGAAGCAGCCATGAAAATGGTAGCTGGTACAGCAAGAAGTATGGGTATTACCGTAAAAGGTACATTTCCAAGTAAAAATTAATTAACACTTCAATTAGAATGAGTAAACTGACAAAAAATCAAAGGTTAGCTTTAGAAAAAATTGAAGCAGGAAAGGCCTATTCTCTTAAAGAAGCAGCAGCATTGGTAAAAGAAATAACCAATGCAAAATTTGATGCTTCTGTAGATATTGATGTACGATTAGGTGTTGACCCTCGTAAAGCTAACCAAATGGTACGCGGTGTTGTATCGCTTCCAAATGGTACAGGAAAACAAGTAAAGGTTCTTGCATTATGTACTCCGGATCAAGAAGCAGCAGCAAAAGAAGCTGGTGCAGATTATGTTGGTCTCGATGAATATATCGAAAAAATTAAGGGTGGTTGGACTGATGTTGATGTTATCATCACCATGCCTGCTATCATGGGTAAATTAGGTGCATTAGGTCGTGTATTAGGTCCTCGTGGATTGATGCCAAATCCTAAAAGTGGTACAGTTACCAACGAAGTTGGTAAAGCTGTTAAAGAAGTAAAACAAGGTAAAATCGACTTTAAAGTTGATAAATACGGTATTGTACACACTTCAGTAGGAAAAGTTTCATTTACTGCTGAGCAAATTGTGGAAAATGCTAAAGAATTTGTTTCTACTTTGATAAAACTAAAACCCACTGCAGCTAAAGGTACTTATGTAAAGAGCATTTATCTTTCAAGCACAATGAGTATGGGTATTAAAATTGAACCCAAATCGATTGATGAATAAAATTAAACGTTTATTATGAAAAAGGAAGATAAAAGTGCTATAATCAAACAACTAGAATCATCATTATCTGAATATGCACATTTCTATTTGACTGATATAGGTGGCTTAAATGCTGCTCAAACAAGCGAATTGAGAAGAGTGTGTTACAAACAAGATGTGAAACTTGTAGTTGTAAAAAATACTTTGCTTAAAAAAGCACTGGAAAATTTAAACGCTGATTTTACTGAATTGAATACATCCCTTAAAGGAGAAACGTCACTTATGTTATCAAACACAGGTAACGTCCCTGCTAAGATTATTCAAGATTTTAGTAAAACAAGTAAATCAAAAAAACCAGTTCTTAAAGCAGCATATGTGGAGGAAAGTTTCTATATCGGTGAAAATCAATTAGAAGCTCTAATCAATGTGAAGACTAAAAACGAACTTATTGGTGAAATCATTGGATTGTTACAATCACCAGCTAAGAATGTTGTGTCTGCACTCCAATCAGGAGGAACTACAATTCATGGCGTGTTAAAAACATTGTCAGAACGATAGAATTAAATAGTTATTTGAGTGAATTATATCAACTTACACTTAACAAAAATTGATACGATTAAATTCAAGTAACACAAACAAAAATTATAAACAAATTCATAAAAAATAAATAAAATGGCAGATTTGAAAGCTTTTGCAGAACAATTGGTTAACTTGACAGTTAAAGAAGTAAATGAGTTAGCTCAAATTTTGAAAGACGAGTATGGTATTGAACCAGCTGCTGCAGCCGTTGCTGTTGCTGCAGGTCCAGCCGCTGCTGCTGCTGAGGTAGTTGAAGAAAAAACATCATTTGATGTAGTTTTAAAAGCAGCTGGTGCTAATAAATTAGCTATCGTAAAATTAGTTAAAGAATTGACAGGTCTTGGCTTGAAAGAAGCAAAAGATATGGTAGATGCAGCTCCTTCTGTAATCAAAGAAGGCGTTACAAAAGACGAAGCAGATGCTCTACAAAAACAACTTACTGAGGGCGGAGCTGAAGTAGAACTTAAATAACATTGCCTGATTATCAGGTTTTTGGTTTAGAATCCATCCAGTGATGGATTCTAAACCTTTTTCTGTCTTAAAATAACTGAGTTCACAGCACCTTCTAACATCTTTGAAAATGTCGTCAATAACAAAAGCTCAAAGAATAAATTTCTCTTCTATAAAGAATCAACTGGAATACCCTGATTTCCTAGAGGTACAAATCAAATCATTCCAGGACTTTTTTCAAATGGACACAGCTCCTGAAAAAAGAAAATCCGAAGGATTGTATAAGGTATTTGCCGAAAACTTTCCTATTGCAGATACAAGAAATAATTTCATTTTAGAATTTCTTGACTACTATGTTGATCCTCCTCGCTATTCAATAGACGAGTGTATTGAGCGTGGACTAACTTATAGTGTTCCACTCAAAGCAAAATTAAAATTATACTGTACCGATCCTGATCATGAGGATTTTGATACCGTAATTCAAGACGTATATTTAGGTCCCATTCCATATATGACAGCCAAAGGCACATTTGTAATAAATGGTGCCGAACGTGTTATTGTATCTCAATTACATCGTTCTCCTGGCGTATTCTTTGGTCAAAGCACACATGCTAATGGTACTAAACTCTATTCTGCTCGTATTATACCATTTCGTGGATCGTGGATTGAGTTTGCTACTGACATCAACAATGTGATGTATGCATATATTGACCGCAAGAAAAAACTTCCTGTGACTACATTACTTCGTGCTATTGGATTTGAAAGTGACAAAGATATTTTAGAAATATTCAATCTTGCAGAAGAAATAAAAGTAAACAAAACAAGTCTTAAGAAAGCAGTTGGACAAAAATTGGCTGCTCGTGTTTTAAAAACATGGTTAGAAGATTTTGTTGATGAAGACACTGGTGAAGTTGTTTCTATTGAACGTAACGAAGTAATCATCGACCGCGAAACAATTATTGAAAACAGTCATATTGATGACATTTTGGAATCTGGTGTTCAAACTATACTATTGCACAAATCAGACGCCAATCAAAATGATTACGCCATTATATATAACACGCTTCAAAAAGACCCTAGTAACTCAGAAAAAGAAGCTGTACTTTACATCTATCGACAATTACGAAATGCAGTACCTGCTGATGATTCAACAGCTCGTGAAGTCATCAACAACTTATTCTTTTCTGAAAAACGATACGATCTAGGTAATGTAGGACGTTATAGAATTAACAGAAAATTAAATTTAACTACAAGCGAGGAAGTTAAGGTATTAACTAAAGATGACATTATCGAAATCATCAAATACCTTATTGAACTTATAAATTCAAAAGCTGATGTAGATGATATCGACCACTTGAGCAACCGTCGTGTTCGTACGGTAGGAGAACAATTATACAATCAATTTGGAGTTGGATTATCACGCATGGCACGTACCATACGTGAACGAATGAACGTTCGTGATAATGAAGTATTTACTCCTATTGACCTGATTAATGCCAAAAGTATTTCATCGGTTATTAATTCATTCTTTGGTACCAATGCATTATCACAGTTTATGGATCAACAAAATCCATTGGCTGAGATAACTCATAAAAGACGTATGTCAGCATTAGGACCTGGTGGTCTTTCGCGTGAACGTGCTGGTTTTGAGGTGCGTGACGTACACTATACTCACTACGGAAGACTTTGTCCTATCGAAACTCCCGAAGGACCAAACATCGGTTTGATATCCTCATTATGTATTTATGCTAAAATCAATGATCTTGGTTTCATTGAAACACCTTACCGAAAAGTTAAAGACTCTGTTGTTAATATTAACGACGAAGGTATAGAATACTTTACAGCTGAAGACGAAGAGAATTTGATTATTGCTCAAGGAAATGCACCACTGGATGATAATGGTAAATTTATTCTACCTAAGGTTAAATCTCGATTGGGTGCTGATTTCCCTGTAGTAACAGGTCAAGATGTTAACTTAATGGACGTTTCACCATCACAAATTGCATCAATAGCGGCGGCACTTATCCCATTCTTAGAACATGATGATGCAAACCGTGCATTGATGGGTTCAAACATGATGCGCCAAGCAGTGCCTTTACTTCGTTGTGATTCTCCAATAGTAGGTACAGGTATTGAAGCTCAATTGATACGTGATTCACGCACTCAAATTACAGCTGAAGGTAGTGGAACCGTAGTATATGTTGATGCAGAATGTATTAAAATAAAATACGACAGAACTGATGATGAAGAATTCGTAAGTTTTGAATCTGCTATCAAAGAATATAAATTACCAAAATTCCAAAAAACAAATCAAAATACAACTATTGACCTTCGTCCAATAGTGAGAAAAGGTGCTCGCGTTATTGAAGGTCAAATTCTATCAGAAGGATACGCTACCCAAAACGGTGAACTGGCAATTGGTAAAAACCTAAAAGTGGCATTCATGCCTTGGAAAGGATACAACTTTGAGGATGCCATTGTAATAAACGAAAGGGTAGTTCGCGACGATGTATTTACATCTATTCATGTGGTAGAACAATTACTTGACGTGCGTGAGACAAAAAGAGGTGTTGAAGAGTTTACATCCGACATTCCAAATGTTAGCGAAGACGCAACCAAAGACTTGGATGAAAACGGAATAATACGTATTGGAGCAAGAATCGAACCAGGTGATATCATTATCGGTAAGATTACCCCAAAAGGAGAATCCGACCCTTCACCAGAAGAGAAATTACTTCGAGCCATTTTTGGTGACAAAGCTGGTGATGTTAAAGATGCTTCTTTAAAAGCAACTCCTTCACTTTCTGGAGTTGTAATCGGCAAAAGATTGTTCTCAAAAGCACAGAAGAATCGTAAATCTAAATTGGCAGATAAAGCAATATTGCCAAGACTGGATGAAGAATTCGAAAATCAAGCATCGATACTAAAAAACACTTTACTTGAAAAATTGATGATCTTACTTGCCGATAAAACTTCGGCTGGTGTTAAAGATTTCTTAAAAGTAGATGTTATTTCTAAAAATAGTAAGTTTACAATCGAACGCTTGCGCGAAATAGATTTCTCGGCAGTTCAACTAAGCAACTGGACTACAGATGCAGATAAAAATGAGCTAGTAAAACAGCTTATTATGAACTACCTTAAGAAGTACAAAGAACTTGATGCACAGATTAAACGTCAAAAATTCAACATCACAATTGGTGACGAACTTCCAAACGGAATTGTCCAAATAGCGAAAGTATATATTGCTAAAAAAAGAAAAATTCGAGTTGGAGATAAAATGGCGGGTAGACATGGTAACAAGGGTATCGTATCGCGTATTGTACGTCAAGAAGACATGCCGTTTCTTGAAGATGGAACTCCAGTAGATATTGTACTTAACCCACTGGGTGTACCATCTCGTATGAACTTAGGACAGATCTTCGAAACTGTTTTGGGATGGGCTGGACAATCATTAGGGGTAAAATTTGCTACCCCAATATTTGATGGTGCATCACTTGAAGATTTAAATCATTGGACAGAAAAAGCAGGTGTGCCTAACTATGGAAAAACATATCTATACGATGGAGGTACAGGTGATCGTTTCGACCAAACCGCTACAGTAGGTGTTATTTATATGCTAAAACTGGGTCACATGGTTGAAGATAAGATGCACGCTCGTTCAATTGGACCTTACTCACTCATTACTCAACAACCACTTGGAGGTAAAGCTCAATTTGGTGGTCAACGCTTTGGAGAAATGGAGGTATGGGCACTAGAAGCATTTGGTGCTGCACATATTCTTCAAGAAATCCTTACTGTAAAATCGGATGATGTAATGGGAAGAGCACGTACATACGAAGCAATAGTAAAAGGTGACCCAATGCCAGCTGCTGGAATTCCTGAATCTCTGAATGTTTTACTTCATGAACTTCGAGGCTTAGGATTAAGTATAAGCTTGGACTAAACAATAAACATCTATCTCTAATTACATAGAGATAGATGGATTATCAGTTATTTATCTGATAAAATCAATAATAAATTTTATAACTCTTTATAAAATAGAGATATGGCTTTTAAAAACGACAATAAGATAAAGAGTAATTTTAATAAAATATCCATTGGCCTAGCATCGCCTGAGGAAATCTTAAAATTATCAAGTGGTGAGGTTCTAAAACCAGAAACCATCAACTATCGTACCTACAAACCCGAACGTGACGGATTGTTCTGTGAGCGTATTTTTGGTCCTACCAAAGATTTTGAGTGTCACTGTGGTAAATATAAACGTATTCGCTATAAAGGGATTGTATGTGATCGTTGTGGTGTAGAAGTTACTGAGAAGAAAGTTCGTCGTGAACGTATGGGACATATTCAATTAGTAGTTCCAGTAGCTCATATTTGGTATTTCCGTTCTCTACCTAATAAAATTGGATACCTTTTAGGTATGCCTACCAAAAAACTAGATTCCATAATCTACTACGAGAAGTATGTAATTATTCAGGGAGGTCTTTTGGAAAATGGTGAAAATATTACCATGGGAGAACTACTTACCGAAGATGAATACCTTGACATCCTTGAAGCACTTCCACGTGAAAATCAACTGTTGGATGATTCTGATCCTAATAAGTTTATTGCTAAAATGGGTGCTGATGCTGTATATGACTTATTAAATCGATTGGATTTGGATGAATTATCTTATGATTTACGTCATAAAGCTAATAACGATACATCGCAACAACGTAAAAACGAAGCATTAAAACGTCTACAAATTGTAGAATCATTCCGTGCATCAAAACTTCGTAATAAACCGGAGTGGATGATTATCAAAATAATACCTGTAATTCCACCAGAATTACGTCCATTGGTACCACTTGATGGAGGTCGTTTTGCTACTTCGGATTTGAACGATTTGTACCGTCGTGTAATTATTCGCAACAACCGTCTGAAACGTCTTATAGAAATCAAAGCTCCGGAAGTAATCTTACGTAATGAAAAACGTATGCTTCAAGAGGCAGTAGATTCACTATTTGACAACTCACGCAAATCAAGTGCAGTTAAAACCGATGCAAACCGTCCATTGAAATCTCTTTCAGATTCATTGAAAGGAAAACAAGGACGTTTCCGTCAAAACTTACTAGGTAAACGTGTCGATTATTCAGCTCGTTCGGTAATTGTCGTTGGTCCAGAATTAAAGATGCACGAATGTGGATTGCCTAAAGATATGGCAGCCGAACTTTATAAACCGTTTGTAATACGCAAGTTAATAGAGCGCGGTATTGTTAAAACGGTAAAATCAGCGAAAAAAATCGTTGATCGCAAAGACCCTGTTATTTGGGATATTTTAGAGTACGTGATGAAAGGACATCCCGTATTACTAAACCGTGCTCCAACGCTTCACCGCTTGGGGATACAAGCTTTCCAACCAAAAATGATTGAAGGAAAAGCAATTCAACTTCATCCACTTTCTTGTACTGCATTTAACGCCGACTTTGACGGTGACCAGATGGCTGTTCACTTACCACTTGGCAATGAAGCAGTATTGGAAGCACAAATGTTGATGCTTGCTTCACACAATATCTTGAATCCAGCTAATGGTGCACCTATTACGGTACCATCTCAAGACATGGTGTTAGGACTATATTATATCACCAAACCTCGTACAGGAGCACTTGGAGAAGGATTGGTGTTCTATTCTCCTGAAGAAGCTGAAATAGCATATAACGAGAAAAAGGTTGCACTTCACTCATGGATCAAGGTGAAAACCAAAGACTTGAATGCCAACAGAGAACTGGTTGACACCATGATTGAAACTACTGTAGGACGTATCTTGTTTAACAAATGCGTACCAACTGAAGTTGGATATATCAACGAACTACTTTCAAAGAAATCGCTTCGTGACATCATTGGTACTGTTATCGAAATCTGTGGAGTAGCTCGTACTGCTCAATTCCTTGATGATATAAAAGATCTAGGATATATGATGGCATTTAAGGGAGGTCTATCGTTCAATTTAAATGATGTAATTATCCCTGCTGAGAAAGAGGCACTTGTAAAAGAGGGTAATGCAGAAGTGGAAGAAATTTTGAATAACTACAACATGGGATTCATCACTTTCAATGAGCGTTACAATCAAATTATTGACACCTGGACTCACATCAACTCTAAGTTGTCTAACATTTTAATGAAACAACTTTCAAGCGACAATCAGGGATTCAATTCAGTATACATGATGTTGGACTCTGGAGCTCGTGGATCAAAAGAACAGATTCGTCAGCTATCGGGTATGCGTGGTTTGATGGCAAAACCTCAAAAATCGGGCGCAGAAGGTGGTCAGATTATTGAAAACCCAATTCTTTCTAACTTTAAAGAAGGACTATCCGTTCTTGAGTACTTTATATCTACACACGGTGCACGTAAGGGTCTTGCGGATACGGCTTTGAAAACTGCGGATGCTGGATATTTGACTCGTCGTTTGGTTGACGTATCGCATGATGTGATTATCAATGAGGAGGATTGCGGAACATTACGTGGCTTGATGGCTACAGAAATGAAAAACAATGAAGATGTAATATCTTCACTGTTTGAGCGAATACTTGGCCGTGTATCCGTTCACGACATCTATCACCCATTAACAGGTGAACTAATAGTAGCCTCAGGTGATCAAATTGTTGAATCTGCAGCTAAAAAAATACAAGACTCACCTATTGAGCGAGTTGAAATTCGTTCTGTATTGACATGCGAATCAAGAAAAGGAGTATGTGCTAAATGCTACGGACGTAACTTGGCTACCAACAAAATGGTACATATAGGTGAAGCAGTAGGAGTAATTGCAGCTCAATCAATTGGTGAGCCAGGAACTCAGTTAACATTACGTACATTCCACGTTGGGGGTATTGCATCGAATATTGCCGCAGAGTCAAAAATTGTACTTCGCTACGACGGTCGTTTGGAATTTGATGAATTACGTACAGTTGAAGCAAAAGATGAAAATGATACTACATATCAAGTGGTGGTAAGCCGTTTGGCCGAAATGCGTGTGATTGATCTCAACACAAGAATAGTTCTCACATCACAAAACATACCATACGGTTCTAAACTATATGTTAAAGATGGAGAAACTGCAACAAAAGGACAGTTAGTATGTGAATGGGATCCATTTAATGCGGTAATTATTTCAGAAACAGAAGGAAAAATAGAGTTTGAAGATGTAGTAGAAAACATTACATTCAAAACTGAAACTGACGATGCAACAGGATTAAGAGAAAAAATCATTATCGAATCCAAAGATCGTAACAAAGTTCCTAGTGCACACATTGTAGCAAAAGATGGATCAATACTTCGCACATACAATTTACCCGTGGGTGCTCACCTTGTGTTAGATAATGGCGACAAAATAAAAACAGGTCAAATGCTTGTTAAAATACCACGCGCTGTAGGTAAGGCTGGTGATATCACGGGAGGTCTTCCACGTGTAACCGAATTATTTGAAGCACGTAATCCATCCAACCCAGCTGTAGTAGCCGAGATAGATGGAGAGGTAACATTTGGAAAAATCAAACGTGGTAACCGAGAATTGACAGTAACTTCAAAAACAGGAGAAGTTAAGAAATATATGATTCCACTTTCACGTCAGATATTGGTACAAGAAAATGACTTTGTACGTGCAGGAACACCTCTATCAGACGGTGCTACTACACCATCAGATATCTTGATGATTAAAGGTCCTACTGCAGTTCAAGATTATATCGTAAACGAAGTACAAGACGTATATCGCTTACAGGGTGTAAAGATTAATGATAAACACTTTGAAGTAATTGTTCGTCAGATGATGCGTAAGGTAGAAATACTTGAACAAGGTGATACTCGCTTCCTTGAAAAGCAAATTGTTGACAAACATGAGTTTATGGAAGAGAATGATCGTATCTGGGGCAAACGAGTAATCATAGATGCTGGAGATTCGGCTACATTGAAACCAGGACAAATCATTACTGCTCGTAAACTTAGAGACGAAAACAGTATGCTTAAGCGAAGAGATTTGAAAATTGTAGAAACCAGAGAAGCTATTGCAGCTACCTCAAATCAAATTCTACAAGGAATTACCAGAGCAGCATTGCAAACCAACAGCTTTATGTCGGCAGCATCTTTCCAAGAAACAACAAAAGTATTGAATGATGCAGCTATCAATGGTAAAGTTGATCGTCTTGATGGTATGAAGGAAAACGTTATATGCGGTCACTTAATTCCAGCAGGTACAGGGCAACGAAACCTCGATAAAATTCTGGTATTCTCACGCGACGAGTACAATAAAAAAGTAGAAGCTAGACGCAATGTCCTCGATATTGATGTTCGTGAAACGGAAGAAGTTCTGTAGTCTTTGAAATAATTATTACACACAAGGTTGTTTTCTTATGGGGAACAACCTTGTCATTTTCTATTCACTCAAGAAGTCATTTTTTTACAAACCATTCAAAAAGAAATAAATGAATCCTAACTATTGTGTAATCATGGCAGGTGGAATCGGAAGCCGATTCTGGCCATTCAGTAGAAATCAACGTCCAAAACAATTTTTAGATTTCTTTGGTACTGGAAAATCATTACTACAACTTACTTTTGATAGATTTAGACAAATAGTTCCAGTAGAAAATATTCTTATTGTCACTAACTCTATTTATAAAGAACTGATAATCGAACAACTTCCAGAAATAAAACCTTCTCAAATACTATTAGAACCAAACAGAAGAAATACAGCACCTTGTATAGCTTACGCAATGAATAGGATTAAAGCAATTGAGAAAAATGCTAACATCATAGTTGCGCCATCTGATCATCTGATTTTGAAAGAAAATGAATTTTTGGAAATCATTAAGCAAGGAATAGAATTTATTGAATCAAATGATTCTTTACTTACTTTAGGAATAAAACCAAGTAGACCTGAAACTGGATATGGATATATTCAAATAGAAGATATCAATAAAAATATAAGCAAAGTAAAAACCTTTACAGAAAAACCGAATATTGAATTGGCTAAAGTTTTTTATGACTCAGGAGAATTTGTCTGGAACTCAGGTATCTTTTTATGGAATCTTAAAACTATAGATGCAGCATTTTCGGATCTATTACCAGCTGTAGCAACTAAGTTTAATTCTGGAGCTGCTTATTTCAACACAGAAAAAGAGCAAGAGTTTATTGACACTCTATACCCATCGTGTCCAAATATTTCAATTGACTATGGTATCCTCGAAAAAGCAGAGAATGTATCTGTTTTAAGTGCAGAATTTGGATGGTCAGATCTTGGTACTTGGGGTTCGTTGTATGACATTTCAGATAAAGATGACAACAAAAATGTAACACTAAAATGTGAGTCCATTTTCTATCAAAGTAATGGAAACATTGTGGCTCTACCTGAAAATAAACTAGCTATTATTCACGATTTGGAAGGCTATATAGTAGCCGAATCCGATAATGTTTTGATGATCTGTAAACTAAAAGATGAACAAAATATTAGACAGTTTGTAAATGACGCTGATATTAAATACCAGGGAAAATTCAACTAGAGAACCAAAACCAATAAATGCAAAAATCTCTTTAGACAAATATCATAATTGAAATAACGAACTACGTAACTTGAAATGAGTGATATAATTCATCTTTTACCCGATTCAGTTGCAAACCAAATAGCGGCCGGTGAAGTGATTCAACGGCCTGCTTCTGTTTTGAAAGAATTAGTAGAGAATTCGCTGGATGCAGGTGCTACATCTATCAAAATAATTATAAAAGATGCTGGTCGTACCTTGATACAAATAATTGACAATGGAAAAGGTATGAGTGAAACCGATGCTAGAATGTCGTTTGAGCGTCATGCAACTTCAAAAATTAAAACTGCTGATGATCTATTTTCACTCAACACTATGGGATTCAGAGGTGAAGCGCTTGCTTCAATTGCTGCTGTAGCTCAAGTAGAATTAAAAACCAGACGAAAAGATGACGAATTGGGAGTATATATCGAAATTGCTGGAACAAAAGTTCTAAAACAAGAACCCACTCATTGCGATATAGGAACCAATTTTACTATAAAAAATCTATTTTTCAATATTCCAGCTCGTAGACGATTTTTAAAGACTGATGCTACAGAAAAAAATCATATCTTGACAGAATTTTACAGAATAGCATTGGTAAACCCCAATATAGAATTTCAGTTTTTTGATGGTGATGATGAAATTTTCAATTTATCATCATCCAATCACAGAGTACGTATTTCTAATATTTTTGGGAAACTTAAATCCAAAGCCTGGCAACAACAATGGCTTACTATTGAAACCTCTACCAGCATAATATCGATATACGGTTATATAGGAAAACCTGAATTTGCACAAAAAAATGCATTTCAATACTTTTTTGTAAATGGCAGATACATGCGACATCCGTTTTTTCATAAAGCTGTAACTGTAGCCTACAATCAATTGATTCAATCATCGGATAGTCCCAATTATTTTATCTATTTGGAGGTTGACCCTCAAACTATAGATGTAAATATTCATCCTACTAAGACAGAAATAAAATTTGAAAACGAACATGCTATTTGGGCAATACTCTCATCAGCAGTAAAAGAAGCACTGGGTAAATTCAACATCGTACCTTCAATCGATTTTGATCAAACTGACAGTATTACTATGCCCACATTGAACTCCAATAGCAACATAGAACCCCCAAAACATAGTTTCAATCCCTCTTATAATCCGTTTAAAACTAACACCAATTCATACCAACACACTCAAAGAGTAACAACTGATTGGGAAAAACTTTACCAAGACTTTGACAATCAGGAAATCAAAAAATCAGACTCCCCCTCGTTTGATTCATCATTAAATATTAGTCCAATTACAGAATTAGATATTCCCAATTCTCTGATTGATATCGAACAAAATGAAAACATGGTTAATAGCCATTTACAATTTAAACGACAATACATTCTTACAAGTATTAAATCCGGACTATTAATTATCGACCAAAACAAAGCACATATCCGAATACTTTTTGATCAGTTTATAATTCAGTTAAACAATCAAAGAGGTAATTCACAGCAATTACTTTTTCCTGAAGAACTCATATTAGGTGAAGAAGAATTAAGTATTTTTGGCACAATAAAAGATGAATTATGTTCAATAGGTTTTGATTTTGAAATGGTAAATCCAAAAAGGTACTTAATCAAAGGGATACCTGCCCAATTAAATGCAAACAATGTATTAAGAATATTAGACGACCTAATTTCAAAGGCAACAACTATAAATCTTGACATAAAAACAGAATTATACGAAACCATTGCGTTGACAATGGCAAAAAATACTGCTATTAAAAATGGTCAAAACTTGACAAATATTGAAATGACAGATTTAATAGATAAACTATTCGCTTCATCAAATTGCAACTACACACCTGATGGTAATCTAATAATGTCTATTTACACTCAAGAGGAGATAGAAAAAAAATTTGTTAAATAATTGAGCATCTTTTTAGTTAACTGAAATATATTCAAACATCCAATCCCATTTTCAGATTTAAACCCAAATTTATCATTATAAGTTTTGATTTTTTGTAAAAACGGTGAACCAAGCTTTAATCTCATTCACTCTTCCAGCCTGCTCATAAGTTTTACATTTAATTAATAAAACATTGAATGCATCAGAAATCTCATCTATAGTAAATCCTAAATCACGATTCTTTAACATTTCCAATAAATCTTTTTGAGATTTATACATATAACATAACTTTCTAAATTCATGATCCGAATCTACCAATGTTATAAATTGTAAAGCATTATTTAAACTCATAATTATCAAATTTTAATTACAATCCAACGAACAAGAACCACAAGTAGTACCACCACATGATATTTTATCAACCAGAGCCTGTTCGTAGTCATAAAAATCCAAATTCCCATTTACTGAAAATGAAATATTTGTTTCCAGATTGTCACCTTTAGCTTTATAGACAATAAAACCTTTATTTAAAAGTACTTTCAGTGCCATAGGCAAAATGTTTTTGACAATAAAAACAGAAACATCTTGTTTTTCAAGAGCTGGTAGCAATTCACCCATTGAACTTGCATAATCTAATGTTTGCTTCCATTTTAACCCGTCCTTAACCATATCGTATATGCATAAATATCCTAATACACTGAGTGAATTAGCTATCATAAATTTATTGTGATGTAAGTCCATCACTGGTATCGCAATTTTCATAGGCGAATAGAGTATTAAAAAATGGACAAATGAGCAAATGGTAGCAAAACCAAATTAATACCAATTATTGATGCATTTTACATATATAGTTAAAATATGATTTATGAGCCTTTTCAATGGAATTTACCATTATTCTATATCGAATGACACAACTTATGGAAAGTTAACTCGTATTATTCATTAGAAATTTTGAAAAAAATTCACGATGACTCCATAAGTGTAAACCCCACTCTAATACCGTTAGCATATTTTAAATAGTACAAGTATTTTTGAAAATGCCTTGTGAACTAATTATACCAACTGAACATATAAAATGACCCAAAGTCATTTTTGTGTCTACAGTTGTTAATGCCATTGCTTCAAACAGATAGTATCAATGAGACCTAGTCGAATTTGGACTATATTGATTGTGCAAACGGTATTAGATTGCAATTGCGCATTCACTAATGCGAAATTTGGGTTAATCCAATATTTTTGTCCAAAAATGATAGGTTGGAGTTGTTGGACAAAAACCAATGGCTTTATAAATCTTCATTGCTATTTCATTATCCTCACGCACTTCGAGTGTGATTTTACAACATTTTCGTTTCGAAGCAATATCAACCAAATGCATCATTAATTCAGTGCCCAATCCATGTGAACGTTGTGCCGAATCAATAAAAAAATCATGGATATTCAACATTGTTCGTGCAAAAAATGTGGAAATATTGAAAAACCCAACCGCATATCCAACAATAAGCTCATCATAAATTAAAAAAACCACTAAAGCATTCGAATGATTTGCTAATGCGTCAACAAGTCTAAGTTGCTGTAATTTATTCAAACCAGTATCACATGCTCCCATAGGATCAGTCATATAATTACCAACTAATCTAACTAAAGCATTCAGATGATCTGGATTTTCAAAATCGCAATAAATAATTGATGTTTTCATTCAAGATCTTCTAACTTTTGTTTTGAATCTTTTACTTTAAATCTCTTAGCGTCAATATCATATTTTTTAATCCTGATACCCATCATTCTTTCAGTAAGTCCAAGCATTTCGGCAGCTTTGGCACCATTACCTTTGCTAGATATTAATGCATCAACAATGAGCTGCTTTTCCATTTTTCCAAGTATAACTTCAAGAGTTCCCTCCTGCATCGTTTTTGATGAAGCTGCAGTTTGTAAAGATGCAGGCAAGTTGGTTATACGAATAACTTGATCCATACATAAAATACAAGCTCTTTCGATGCAATTTTCTAATTCTCTAATATTACCAGGCCAATGATACACCATCAATGTATCAATTGCAGAAGCAGTAATTCGCTTGATGCTTTTACAATGACGTTTGTTGAATTTATCAATAAAAAAGTCTGTTAATACAGGTATATCGCTAATCCGTTCGCGTAAAGACGGGATATAAATTGGAAAAACATTGATCCGATAATACAAATCTTCTCTGAATTTATCTTTGAGTATCAGATCTTCCAAATTTCGATTTGTTGCACACAATACACGTACATCAACTTTAATAGGTTTTGTCCCACCCACTCGTTCAATTTCACGCTCTTGAAGCACACGAAGTAACTTTACTTGTGTTGAAGGAGGTATATCACCGAATTCGTCTAAAAAAATAGTGCCTCCATTTGCCATCTCAAACCTACCTATACGTTGTAATGTTGCCCCTGTGAACGATCCTTTTTCATGACCAAACAATTCACTCTCTATTAAACTTTCGGGCAATGCTGCGCAATTTACCTTTACAAAAGGTTTATCTTTTCTAGAACTATTGTAATGAATTGCATCTGCTACCAACTCCTTTCCTACTCCACTCTCACCCCGAATAAGTACTGTTGCATCAGTATAAGCAACACTTTCAATGAGAGCAAAAACCTCGTTCATTTTACTAGAACTGCCTTTGATACGATCAGGAATGATACGATTATTTAATTCCCCTCTAAGACTTTGATTTTCACGTTGTAATTGCTCGAGTTCTTCAGCATATTCTTGTCGTCTACGCATAGTACGACCTATCATCGAACCAATAATCTTGAGCAATCTTTCATCATAATCAAAGTATACTTCACCATTATATACTTTATGGAAACTCATGGTTCCGATAACTTGATCTTTGTAACGAATAGGAGTACAGATAAACGAAACATCTTGCCCTGCAATTATAGTAGGAGCTTGAGTAAGATTAAGAAAATCACGTGACTCACCAATTTTTAATATCTCAATGGTTTCACCAGTTTCGATAACTTTACCAATTATTCCTTGACCAATTTGATATACAACAGCATCTTTTTCTTGTTTTGAAATTCCATATGCACCTTCAATAACAATATTTGAATTCTCTCGATTCAATATCGTTAAAATAATGCGTTCGGCTGAAAAATGCTCAGCCATCAACCTCATTACTTCATCAAGATCAATATCCTTGTTACTAAGAAGCGAACTAAGTTCCAATAAAAGTTCCAACTCTTTAGTTCCATAACAATCTGGATTATTGTATTTACATAAGGATTGCATAATCAAGTTTATATTTAAAAAACCATGAGAAACAACATAAAATATTTTTAATGCATATATACATATTATTATTTCCTTTTGCTACATTTACGAAACTTTCTATCTCTTTTTCATGCCTATTGTTTATTTTTGTAAGCTTTTTGATATTTTAAAATTCAATTTATCATATTAATATGCCTTTGTATTATATTTCTAAAAAATGCTTTTATTATGTGATAATATTTTGCAAAAGTCACTTTTGGGTTTAGGTATGTAATTTTGCCATCGAATCTAGTCACAAAAAAATTGTCGAACATTTTTGTATTAAAAATGTTCTAAAAAGATAGATTAAAGAAATTTTTCTTTAATTTTGCATTCAAATAAATAACCCCCATGAGAACCACTTATATTGCAGCAGATTATCAACCTGTATTAGTTCAGTTTTTCGTAGCATTATCCTTTGTTGTAATTACTATGGTTGTAACCCATTTAATTGTAAGTACAAGAAAAAGGGTACGTACCCTTAAAAAAGAAGAAAATTTCGAATGCGGTATCGAAATTCACGGGAATGCACGTTTCCCATTTTCAATCAAGTATTTTTTGATTGCAATATTATTTGTACTATTTGATGTGGAAGTAATATTTTTTTACCCTTGGGCTGTGAACTTTAAAAATGCAGATTGGAACTCATTTCTTTATATGTTACTATTTATGTCCATGTTCATTTTTGGATTTTTTTATATCTACAAGAAAGGAGCATTGGACTGGCATAAGGACATCGAATAAGCAATAAGAAATCACTACAACAATTGAATTGTGAATATGGATAAACCAAATAATTATATTTTAGCTGATGCTCCAGAAGGTTATTCTTCACCAGGACTATTTGCAACAACATTGGATCAGGCTATAGGACTGGCAAGAAAAAACTCAATATGGCCACTTCCATTTGCAACTTCGTGTTGTGGAATTGAGTTTATGGGTACAATGGCCGCTCATTATGATTTGGGTAGATTTGGTGCAGAACGCCTTAGTTTTTCACCTCGTCAAGCAGATTTACTGATGGTGATGGGAACTATTGCAAAAAAAATGGCACCCGTAGTACATCAGATTTACGAACAAATGGCTGAACCTAGATGGGTAATTGCAGTAGGCGCATGTGCATCAAGTGGGGGAATATTTGATACATATAGTGTGTTACAAGGCATTGATAAAGTAGTGCCTGTAGATGTTTATGTTCCAGGTTGCCCACCTCGTCCTGAACAAATCATAGATGGATTTATGAAAATACAAGAATTAGTGGGCAATGAGAGTTTGAGACGGAGGTATAGCCCAGAATACAAAGAAATGCTTGAAAAATATGGCATTAAATAAGATTATACTATCTAACTAAAGAGACAACAATTTCTAGAATAAACACCATTTGGAGCGTGTACAATGGATAATAAAGACCTATTTCAAAACTTACATTCGCAATTTGATGACGCAATTCTCTTTGAAGAATCAAGTAATGAAATATTTACTTTGGGCGTTAAATCAGAGTCATTAAAAAAAATAATTCAGTATTTAAAGAATGAGGAAGGCTTTATTTTCCTTACCGACCTGTGTGGCACTCACTATCCTGATCAAGAGCTGGAATTGGGCATTGTCTATTTATTACACAATTTAAAAGAGAACAAAAGGATACGCATCAAAACCTTTGTTTCTAAAGAAAGTCCTATTATAGACAGCATAACATCTGTGTTTTCTGGGGCTAATTGGATGGAACGCGAAACATTTGATTTTTTTGGAGTGCTATTTACAGGACATCCAAAGTTGGAACGTATTCTCAATGTAGAATTTATGAACTATCATCCAATGCGTAAAGAATATCCACTGGAAGATGCAACAAGACTGGATAAAAATGATAGTTACTTTGGACGATAAACTGAAGAACCAATTTATATTTTATGTTTTTCTGAAGGCCCTGATTTGATACACATTTAGCAAAGATTTTTGAATACAATATGAAAACGATAAATTCAGAACACCATTTAGACTTAACAAATCAGGACGAAAAGGTTTATAGTACACTTAACCTAGGACCCACTCACCCTGCTACACATGGTATTTTTCAGAATATACTCACCATGAGTGGTGAAACCATCGTACATGCTGAGCAAACTATTGGCTATATACATCGAGCATTTGAAAAAATCGCTGAAAGAAGACCCTACTATCAGATCACAACACTTACCGACCGACTGAATTATTGCTCATCACCTATCAACAACATAGGTTGGCATCTGGCTGTAGAAAAGTTGCTAGGCGTCGAAACCAATAAACGCATTGATTACATGCGTATCATTATAATGGAACTTGCCCGTATTGCTGATCATTTGATTTGTAACAGTGTGATAGGTGTGGATAGTGGAGCACTTACGGGCTTTGTATATGTATTCGAGCAAAGAGAAAAAATTTATGAAATATATGAAGAACTTTGTGGAGCTCGACTCACCACAAATCTTGGAAAAGTAGGTGGATTTGACAGAGATTTCTCTATAAATGCTCATAAAAAAATTAAAACATTGCTAAATGAATTGCCAGAGGTATTAAAGCAATTTGAAAATCTTTTAATGCGTAACCGTATTTTTATGGATAGAACCATTGATGTAGGTTCAATCTCAGCCGAACGCGCATTGAATTATAGTTTTACTGGACCCTGCTTACGAGCAACAGGTGTTGATTATGACATTAGAGTACAAGAGCCCTATTGTTCATATACGGATTTTGATTTTATCATTCCTATTGGTCAAAATGGCGATACATATGACAGGTTCTGCGTTCGACAATCAGAGATGTGGGAAAGCATAAAATTGATTTCCAACGCTTACGAAAATTTACCCGAGGGTAAATTCAATGTTGAAGTACCAGCACTATATTTCCCTAATAAAGAAGATGTTTACAGTAAAATGGAACCCTTGATTAGTCATTTTAAAATGGTAATGGGCGAAATTGATGTACCTAAAAAGGAAATTTACCAAGCAGTAGAAGGTGCCAATGGCGAATTGGGATTCTATGTAATATCTGACGGTGGACGTACACCGTATCGTCTCCATTTTCGTAGACCAGGATTCATCTATTACCAAGCATATCCCGAAATGATTACAGGAACTACACTATCTGACGCTATTCTAACAATGAGTAGTATGAATGTAATTGCTGGCGAATTGGATGCATAATTTTGACAAACATTATAATTTTCAACAAAGTTACGTGGCGAATAATTCATTAAACAAATGAGCGAGAAACATTTCAAACATAAACTATATGTAAAAGAGAATTCAAATGTCGCTTTTACAGATAGTACTTTAGACAAAATCAAAACTATAATATCTCATTATCCTGAAGGTCAACAAAAATCAGCATTGATTCCAGTTCTTCATATTGCACAAGAGGAATTAGGAGGCTATTTGAATGTTGATATTATGGATTATGTAGCTTCACTACTGGGTATAACCCCAATTGAAGTATATGAAGTTGCAACATTCTACTCTCAATTTTATATTGATCCAGTAGGCAAATATGTAATTGAAGTATGTCAAACTGGGCCTTGTGCTATTTGTGGCGCGGAAGATATGATATCATATTTGGAGGACAAACTACAAATAAAAGTTGGTGAGACAAGTTCGGATGGACTATTTTCACTAAAAGCTGTAGAATGTTTAGGAGCTTGTGGATCAGCTCCAGTATTGCAAGTGAATACAGAATTCTACGAATTCCTTGATTTGAAAAAAATTGATGAAATACTAGACGATTTACGTAGTAAAAAGGATTTAATGAAACCAGAAGCACTCACATGGAAAGAAAGATTATCTTAGAACATATTGACATTGAAGGGATTCGAAGTATTGAAGTGTACCGTAAGTATGGTGGTTACAATTCGGTATCGAAAGCTTTGAATTCAATGAGCCCCGATGAGATAGTGGAACAAGTTAAAACTTCTGGACTTCGAGGTCGAGGAGGGGCAGGATTTCCTACAGGTATGAAATGGAGTTTCATTGATAAAAAAACTTCTAACCCCAGATATCTTATTTGTAATGCTGATGAGAGTGAACCAGGCACATTCAAAGATAGATATTTGTTACAACATATTCCACACCGTCTTATCGAAGGGATGATATGTGCTGCCTATGGATTGGGAGCTAATAAAGCATATATTTATGTTCGTGGTGAATTTAAAAACATCATTGGTATACTTAACATAGCAATCAAAGAAGCATATGCAGCCGGACTATTGGGTAAAAATATATTAGGCAGTGGTTTTGATTTAGATTTACATGTCCACTCTGGAGCTGGTGCCTATATCTGTGGTGAAGAAACAGCCTTAATAGAATCACTTGAAGGCAAACGCGGCAATCCACGTATCAAACCACCATTCCCAGCTGTAAAAGGATTGTACCAATGTCCGACAGTGGTAAATAATGTTGAGACACTAGCCAACATTGGCTGGATTATTAACAATGGTGGAGAAGCATACTCAAAAATAGGTATAGGTAAAAGCACAGGGACAAAACTTATTTCGGCATGTGGTAATATTAACAATCCTGGTGTTTATGAAATCGAGTTGGGGATGAGTGTCTCAGAATTCATTTACAGTGAAAATTACTGTGGAGGGATTAAAAACGGGAAAGAACTGAAAGCTGTTATTCCGGGCGGGTCATCAGTTCCAATTCTTCCTAAGAATTTAATTCTTAAAACAATTAATGGTGATGACCGATTGATGAGCTACGAATCACTTTCAGATGGAGGTTTCATATCGGGTTCAATGTTAGGGTCAGGCGGGTTTATCGTATATGACGAAGATGCATGTATCGTGCGTAATACTTATAATTTTTCGAGGTTTTATCATCATGAATCTTGCGGGCAATGTTCGCCATGTAGAGAAGGAACAAGCTGGATGGAAAGCGTATTACACCGCATCGAAACAGGTAAAGGAAGTAATAAAGACATTGACTTACTGGTGAGCATAGCATCTAAAATAGAAGGGAATACCATCTGCCCATTAGGCGATGCGGCATCATGGCCTGTAGCAGCGGCGATTCGTCATTTCAGACATGAGTTCGAATTCCATGTTAACCATCCTGAACTGATTATAAATACCAAACATGGTAATATTGAAAAATTGAACCCAGTAAATTAAACTCAGATGTTTAAAATAACTATAGATAATCAAACCATAGAAGTAGAACCAGGTACAACAATTCTACAGGCTGCAAGAAAAATAGGAGGACAAGTAGTACCTCCAGCAATGTGTTATCATTCTGAACTTAAAAATAGTGGTGGAAAATGCCGTACTTGTATGGTAAAGGTTGTACAAGGATCAGAAAAAGATCCACGACCCATGCCAAAATTAGTAGCATCATGCCGTACAGAAGTAATGGATGGAATGGTGGTTCAAAACATTACATCACCCGAGGTAGTAGATGCGCGCAAAGCAGTAGTAGAATTTTTACTTTTAAATCATCCACTTGACTGCCCTGTATGTGACCAAGCAGGAGAATGTGATTTACAAAATCTGAGCTTTGATCATGGTACAAATGACACACGTTTTGAAGAAGAAAAAAGAACCTATGATAAAGTTGACATTGGTGAATTAATTCAATTTCATCCTAATAGATGCATCCTATGCTACCGTTGTGTGTATGCAGCAGATCAATTAACAGAGAATAGAGCACACGGAGTATTATATCGAGGAGAAAAATCTGAAATTTCTACATTTATTCATCAAGTAATAAATAATGATTTTTCTGGAAATATTATTGATGTTTGCCCAGTAGGAGCACTAACAGACAAAACATTTCGATTTAAAAATAGAGTTTGGTTTCTTAAACCAATGGATGCACATCGCGAATGTAGCAAATGTTCGGGAAAAGTAACGATATGGTTTAAAGGCAATGAAGTATTTCGAGTTACAGGTCGAAAAGATAAATACGGAGAAGTACATGACTTTATCTGCAACGACTGTCGTTTCGATAAGAAGAATAGTTCAGATTGGATAATTGAAGGTCCTAGATCAATTGAAACTCATTCGGTAATTAACCAAAATCACTACAAAAAAGTGACAATACCCTTGGTAATTAATCCTTTAAAAGAAAAAATGGAATAGCTATGGATTTTAATTTTATAATCTACAAATTAGCATTAGCTGGTATCATATTACTACTTAGCCTAGTAATAGCGATGTATGCCACCTTATTGGAACGCAAAATAGCTGGATTTTTTCAAGATAGATATGGCCCCAATAGAGCTGGTGCTTTTGGACTATTACAACCAGTGGCTGATGGTGTAAAATTATTTATGAAAGAAGAGTTTATGCCAGCAAAAGCTGACAAACTACTTTATATTATCGGACCATCGCTTACCATGCTTGTTGCATTACTAACCAGTGCTGTAATTCCATGGGGAAAATCTCTAACCATAAATGGTGTTGAATATCCACTTCAAGTAGCTGATATTAATATCGGAGTGTTGTATGTATTTGCAATAGTTTCAATTGGAGTCTATGGAGTAATGATTGGAGGATGGGCATCAAACAATAAATATGCACTTATGGGTGCAGTTCGTGCTGCGTCTCAGATGATCAGCTATGAACTTGCAATGAGCATGTCCATTGTAACCATAGTGATGACCACTGGCAGTCTTAGTTTAAACGAAATAGTAAATCAGCAACATGGTCTTAACTGGAATGTTTGGACACAACCTATTGGTTTTTTAGTATTTACCATTTGTGCATTTGCCGAATGTAACAGAGCTCCATTTGATTTACCGGAATGTGAAACGGAATTAATTGGAGGTTATCATACCGAATATAGTTCTATGAAACTAGGATTTTATCTGTTCTCGGAATACATCAATATGTTTATTGCTTCAGCAATGATTTCAGCAATGTATTTCGGTGGTTATAATTTTCCATTCATGGATGCATTAAATTTGCCACCAAATATAATGACCCTATTAGGAACAATCGTATTTTTCATAAAAATTGCATTTTTCATTTTCCTATTTATGTGGGTAAGATGGACACTGCCACGATTCAGATACGATCAATTAATGCGTTTTGGGTGGAAAACTCTGCTCCCTTTAGCTTTAGCAAATACTATTATTTCAGGATTTTTGCAATTATTATTTAAGAACTAAGATGCAACAACAAAATAAAAAGTATACACTTACTAGTCGATCTAAGATAGTTTCAAATAAAAAAATGAGCTGGGTCGAACAAATTTATTTACCTGCAATTTTCAAGGGTATGACAATTACCTTGAGCCATCTTTTCAAAAAGAAGGTAACAATTCAATATCCTGAAGAAAAAAGACCAGTGTCAGATATCTATCGGGGCCAACACGTTCTTAAGCGTGATGATCAAGGGAGAGAACGTTGTACAGCTTGTGGACTATGTGCATTGTCATGTCCAGCAGAAGCAATTACAATGACAGCAGCAGAACGCAAAGATGATGAGCTGCATCTGTATCGTGAAGAAAAATATGCTTCTATGTACGAAATAAATATGCTAAGATGTATATTTTGTGGCAATTGCGAAACAGCATGTCCAAAAGAAGCGATATTCTTAACAGAAAGATTTGTATCGAGTGAAACAACTAGAAACCAGTTTATCTATGGAAAAGATATACTACTCGAACCAAAGGATGCAACTATTGATATCTCGAAACGCCAAACGCCAGAAGTATTAGCATTTAAAAAGGACAAAACTAAATCTCATAATAAATAAAGCACAACTATGTTTTCAATTTATATCTTCATCTTTTTAAGTGTAATAGCTTTAGTCTCTGCATTGAAAGTATTGCTTTCGAAGAAACCAATACATAGTGTACTTTACATGACATTGACATTTTTTACTTTGGCAGGTCATTATATATTACTTAATGCTCAATTTCTGGCTGTAGTGCATGTGATAGTTTATGCAGGTGCCATAATGGTACTTTTCCTGTTTACAGTGATGCTATTGAACCTAAATTTGGAAGGTGAATTTTCAAAACCCTTAATTTTAAAAATCATAGCCTGGATATGTGGAGGTTTACTATTTATGGTTCTAATTGGGTCACTTAAATCATTTGAAGTGGCAGCCATAGCAAACCCAGAACTAACTCAAATTGGTCTGGTAAAAAACTTGGGTAACATCCTATTTAAAGACTATATATTACCCTTTGAACTTTCATCCATACTTTTCCTTTCGGCTATGGTAGGTGCTGTGATGTTAGGTAAGAAAGACTATTAAAATAATAATCAATGGAAAATACAATTGCTCAAATTCAAACTATACCATTACAGTATTACATATTGTTTTGTTCTGCACTCTTCTCTATTGGAGTAGTAGGAGTACTTTCAAAACGTAATGCTTTGGTGATTTTTATGTCGGTAGAACTAATGCTAAATTCAGCCAATTTATTACTCACAGCATTTTCAGCCTATAGAAATGACCCTGCAGGTCAGATATTTGTATTCTTCATCATGGTAGTAGCTGCAGCTGAAGTTGCTATCGGGCTGGGATTGCTGGTGGTGGTATATCGCTCTACCAAAACAATTGATATTGATGTACTTAATCGACTTAAATGGTAACAAAAGAAATTTAAATTTATGCAAGTTTTATCACTCCTATTACTACTTCTGCCATTTGTGGGTTTCATCACACTGGGATTTACACAGAAACTAATATCTCGATGCACAGCAGGTATTTTAGCTTCGTTCGTTATTTTTCTCAACTTTGTAATTTCGGTGATCATATTTTTATATTCCGACTCACATTCATCAGATTGGAATATTCTGATATTTGATTGGATTCAATTCGATAATATGCGAATACCATTTGAAATTACTATTGATGCGTTAAGTACACTGATGATACTTATAATCAATGGTGTAGGAATGCTTATTCATATTTATTCAATTGGATATATGAAAGACGATGAAGGAGCAAATAAATTCTTTTCATATCTCAATTTATTTGTATTCTTCATGTTGATACTTGTATTGAGCAGTAATTATCTGATGCTTTTTATTGGATGGGAAGGTGTTGGATTATGCTCATATTTACTCATAGGATTCTGGTTTCAAGATCATGCCAACAATAATGCTGCAAAAAAAGCTTTCATCATCAATAGAATTGGCGATGTAGGATTTTTAGTTGGTTTGTTCTTTTTATTTTCCACTTTTAATACATTAAATATCAAAGACATCTTACAACAAGCAAGTTTGATTACAAGCGGTACACCAGTTTTGTTTTTGATAACAATCTGCCTATTTATTGGAGCTACAGGTAAAAGTGCGCAACTACCTCTATTTACCTGGTTACCGGATGCAATGGCAGGTCCAACACCAGTATCAGCCTTGATACATGCTGCAACAATGGTAACAGCAGGTATTTATCTCATTGCACGATCAAGTATTCTATTTATTCTATCTCCTATTACTTTGAACATTATTCTAATAATAGGTACAACCACAGCATTAATTGCAGGATTGATAGCAATTTATCAAAGTGATATCAAAAAAATACTTGCATACTCAACAGTTAGCCAACTTGGTTTCCTTTTTATGGCTATAGGATTTGGTTCGTTTGATGGAGCTATGTTTCATATGTTTACACATGCATTCTTTAAGGCACTACTTTTCTTAGGAGCGGGTAGCGTGATTCATGCATTAGACAATGAACAAAACATCAATAATATGGGTGGTTTAAGTAAAAAGATACCATTCACCTTTGCTGTGTTTCTAATTGGTACAATTGCTATTTCGGGAATTCCTCCTTTTGCTGGGTTCTTCTCTAAAGAATTGATATTAGGTGAAGCATACCATCACAGCTTGTTTATGGGATTGATAACAACTTTAGTTTCTTTACTAACAACACTGTATATGTTTAGATTGCTATTTGTAGTGTTTATTAGAGAAGCAAGTGAATCAGTAAAGCAAAATTATCATATTCATGAATCACCAAATACGATGTTGATACCGATGTATGTACTTGCTGTATTATCAATAATTGCAGGATTTTTGAATGTACCTAAATTGTTTTCATCCAACCAATACTTTGAAACCTATCTACATCCTGTATTTGCAGAGGCATTCCAATTGAAACACCATTTAATTGAAAATCATGAAAGTATAACATTTGAATGGATAATAATGATTGTGCCACTGCTCATTATTGGTAGTTTGATTTACTTCAGTTATTTCCGATTTGTGAAATTAAAGCAAGATACTACTCAATATAGAGGTATCAATAAAATTTTTGCAAACAAACTTTACATAGATGAGCTGTATTATACTTTGATTACAAAACCTCTCAATCACATATCAGAATTCTTTAGAGAAATCATAGATCAAAACGTGATTAATCAATTTATCAACTGGATAGGTAAATTCACTTTAATTATTGGGAATAAAATACGAATGATACAAACAGGTAATGCTGGTTACTACATGTTGATAATGGTATTATTCATCATCTCGATGTTGTTTTATAATATAATACTATAACTGCTATGATAATTGTACTTTTAATACTTCTTCCATTAATTGCATCTATTTTGCTGTTCACCAACACATTAGGAAAACACAGTAAAACATTTGCACTTGTAGTTTCACAAATCACTTTTATCGTATCACTCGTTGGAGGATATGCATTCACATTTGCATCCAACAAGATATTGGTTATTGATTTAGATCTCAAAAAATATCTGGATTTGAACATTACCATGACAATGGACGCGCTTTCATTGGTATTGGTTACTCTTACCACATTATTGGTTCCAATTATCATTGCTTCATCCGAAAAAAATGAGAATAGGACTTCCACATTTTATGCATTCATCATGCTAATGGAATTGTCTTTGATAGGTGTTTTCACGGCTTCTGACATGATTTTGTTTTATATTTTCTGGGAGTTGGCTCTTATACCTATATTTTTTATAACTGCATTTTGGGGCAGTGGTGACACCAAACGCATAAGTATAAAATTTCTAATTTACACTATAGTAGGTAGTTTTGCGATGTTGATTGCTATTTTATACTTATATACTTTAACTTCAATTCCACATGGATTTGATTTCAAAACAATTCTTTCACTTAATTTACCTTATCACATTCAGATCCCAATATTTCTAGCATTTTTTCTAGCATTTGCAATTAAAATACCTCTCTTTCCATTTCATTCATGGCAAGTTGAAACTTATAATTCATCTCCTGTTCAAGGCTCGATGTTATTGGCAGGTATTATGCTAAAAATGGGGCTTTATGGTATTATTCGATTTATATTGCCCCTATGTAAAGATGTACTATTCAGTGAAGGATCAATCATTTACATCCTATTTATCACATTTGGTGTGTTATATGGAGCTATAATAGCTATTAATCAAGCACATATCAAGAAATTAATCGCATTTGCGTCCTTATCACATGTTGGCATCATAGCACTCGGTATTTTCTCAAATACCAAACTAGGATTACATGGTAGTATATTGCAAATGTTTTCTCATGGGGTGAATGTAGTAGGTTTATTTGCATGCTATAATATCATCAAAAAAAGAACAAAAACGGATATTATAAAAGATTTAGGTGGAATAGCCAGTCAGGCTCCAGTATTTGCAGTAGTATTCTTAATAATAGTACTTGCAAATATCTCACTACCATTAACAAATAGCTTTGTGGGTGAATTTCTAATTCTACTAGGAGTATTTCAACAAAATATATGGATTGCTATCATTGCAGGACTTAGTATAATACTTGGAGCTATATATATGCTTAAAATGTATCAACAAGTAATGTACGGAACTGCATCAGAAGCTAGTATGGGATTTAAAGACCTAACAAAAGAAGAAATAATGATATTTGTTCCAATAGTATTATTGATATTTGTTATAGGAATATACCCATCATTAATACTTCATTTGTTAGACCAAGTAATTTAATAAACACCTTATTTTTATATATTTAATATGTACGCAATAATTACCATAGCCATAGTATCGCTTATTGTTTTGATTTTAGGAGCCATAGAAAAGAAGAAGATACTTTTACCCATTATATATATTGGACTAATAATTGCTTTTGTATTAAATGTGATTGAATGGAACCAAGATATTCACTTATACAACAATATGTATATAGTGGATAATTTTAGTATTTCATTTAATGCAGTACTTATTTTTACTACATTACTCGTATTTATTTTTGCTCCAGTTTACTACAAACCAGTAGCACGAGCACTGGAAGACATCTATGCTTTAATACTCTTTGCATTAATCGGAGCAATGACTATGACCGCATTTGGAAATTTGGTAATGTTTTTTGTAGGAATTGAGACTTTATCAATTTCGTTATACATCCTTGCTGGAAGCAAAAAATTTGATCCCAATTCAAATGAAGCAGCAATGAAATATTTTCTCACAGGATCATTCGCTTCAGGCTTCTTACTATTTGGTATATCTCTCATTTACGGTGCGACAGGAAGTCTGGATTTAGAGTTAATTCGGGAGTATGTAAGTACTAACGAATTATCAATGCCACTAATGCTAAATATTGGTTTGTTGCTTGTTCTTATGGGAATGACTTTTAAAATAGGTGCTGCTCCATTTCATTTCTGGGCACCAGATGTTTACGAGGGTTCTCCGACTTTGATAACAACTTTTATGGCTACTGTAGGAAAAGTAGCAGCAGTTGCAGCATTTTTTCGACTGATGAATTCTAGTTTTGACGAAGTAAAAGGACTTTGGGACAGTTCATTATCGCTCTTTGCAATGGCAACAATTCTGATTGGAAATCTATCAGCATTGAACCAAGATAATGTAAAACGAATGATAGCATATTCAGGAATTGCACATGCAGGTTACATGCTTCTAGGAATTATTGCACTCGGGAAAGATGCCGCTGGAGTATTATTACTTTACTCACTATCTTATACCTTTGCCACTATTATAGTGTTTGCTGTACTAATATTAGTAAGAGAAGAAACCGGAACATTCAATATTTCATCATTTAATGGACTTTCAAAGCACAATCCTACAGAAGCTTTTGCTATGACGATAGCTATGCTTTCACTTTCGGGAATTCCACCATTGGTAGGCTTTGCTGCAAAATACAATTTATTCCTAAATGCTATTAATCAAGGACATTTAACCCTAGTAATAGTAGCTATTATTGGCTCTATGATAAGTATGTATTATTACTTTAGGCCTGTTGTAGCTATGTATTTTAATCCACCTTCTGCCACATCAGCAATTGATAGCACAAGCAATTATAAAAAGCAAATCTTTATAGCTGCAGTATTAATCATTATTCTGGGCTTAGTACCTGGTTTGATCCTAGATTTGATTTGAACCAAAAGCTTTTAGATAAGACCCAACATCATCATTTCTATCACTAATTCATAAAAAAATTGAATTGAACTGTCCCCAAAAAGTTAGACAAGTTATTTCTATGCAATATTTAAGGACTGATTTCTGTACGGTACAGAAATCAGTCCTTTTAGTTTAAGTTTTATTCCTAGCTATTATAGTAATATATTAGGACAATTTTAGAAATCAATTTTTAAGTTATCAGTGGTATTCTCATCAAAATTTCGATGCGTAGCTATTAGAATAATAGCTACTAAAGCTGCTATACTACTTATTTGAATCAATGTATCTTCAAGACTAGAAACTATAATATAGGAAACAACTAAACAAACGGTTAAATATCTGTTACTAGATTTATTTATCAAATACCCTAAAATAAAAAGGAACAATAACATTGCAAATATACCTGACTCAAGCCAAAAATGCAAAAATTGATTGTGTGTGTTGTATCTTTCATGTAGACATAACGTCATTCCTCTCTTAGCATATTCATCACATAATACATCTTGAATATGTGACATCCCAACTCCAGTCCAAAAATTTGATTTGGACAAATCTACACCTACTTCCCATATCGAAAAACGGGGATCTAAAACACGAATTTTACTGTAATCTAAAGAGAATATTTCATTAAGCATCAAGTTTCTAGTCAACTTCATTGTGGATATAACACCAAATAATGCTATAACTAATGCCAATGAAATGATCTGAAATAGTTTGTTTTTTCTGAATATTGAAATTAAACCCAGCACAAAAAGAACAACCATCACTATTAAACCTGATCGAGAACCTGTGAAATAAATATAAAATGCTATAAATATAATAGCTCCTATATAAAGGAATTTCCTTTTATTAAAATGCCTTTCAACGCGAATTAAATAGAATAAAGACGCGAGTGAAATACTGCCACACAATCCCATTGCAGCTCTGTGTTTAAAAAGTAGTGTAATGGTGTTTTGAAATAATGTCACCTCAGATGCTATCGAAACAATACTATTAGATGTAGGAAATGCATTGTATACACCTTGATTGATAAAAATTATATGAAAACGCAATAATAAAAATTCAATCAGAAAATAAATCATAGCAACTAAATTACCGGCAATCAATAATTTCAACACCCGAATCAAATTAATACTACTTCTATTATACAATAACAATATTGGTAAAACCAAATAAGATAATTGATTATCAAAGTGAACTTTAATAAAATATGCTAACTCACTATGAACAACAGAAGAAAAGAATCTTACAAGTAATAAAGCTGTAAACAACACAGCTAAAACTACGTTTTCTTTAATTAATTTTGGACGATGATATAAAGCATAGATCCCAAAAGAAAACAGCCACAAACCATAGGTCCACTTCACTACAAAAATTGGGAAACTAAGCGACACCAGATAAATATAAAAAAGATACTCTTGAAACTTTAATGAAAATTGATACATCTTATTGTTCATACTTAATTCTTTTTATTACTATTTTTATTTCTTACAAGATTATACTTTCTAAATGATGAATATGCAAGCGTTGTACTTATCACCCAACCATAATATCCATCAAGAAATCCTCCCTTCAGTATATAAATTTTTATAAACCTAACAATTGCTTTTAGATATGGAATTATCGGATAGACTTTGCGGTTCTTTTCCATCAAAATTTGAGCATTAAGTTCAGAATATTTATATTCCTTACTTTTATGCTCTTCAATTGTAGTGCAGGTGTAATGCAACAAATCTCCCTTTAAATGACTTGTTTTCAAGCCATATTTATCCAAAACAAGCTTTTCGTGAACTAAATTCGTAGACCAGTTTAGACCTTTCTTATTAAATAACCGAACCTGTTTATCGGGGTACCAGCCACAAAATCGGATGGGTTTACCACAGTAAATATTTAGTCTATTAAACGAATAACAATCGTATTGTGTCCCTTGCTTTGCTTCAAGAATAGAATTAGATAATAATGGACTTAGTTCTTCATCTGCATCCAGTGAGAGTACATATTCAAAGTTAGCCAAATCTGTAGCAAATCGCTTTTGACTTCCATACCCATCAAATTTTCGTTGATAAAACTTGACACCGTTTTCAATACAGATTGCCTCTGTTCTATCAGTTGAAAAAGAATCAACCACAATGATTTCATCAACAACGGGCATAAGAGCACGAATACATCTTTCGATGTTACGTTCTTCGTTATATGTTATGATCACACCCGATATCTTCATCATATTTTTTCTATAATTCGTTATAAACAGTCATTAAATCTGATGCTACTCGCTGGTCATTAAATCTTTCGGAAAATATTTTCCCTTGAATTTTCATATCTAAAAGCCTGTTTGAATCTTGAAGCAAGCTTCCAATTTCAATACCCAATTCTTCATGTTTTGAAGGGTCAATGTAGATACTACTACTGCCACCCACTTCTTCGAAACATGTGCCTGAGGAGCAAATTACAGGTGTACCGCAACACATTGCCTCCAAAATAGGAATTCCAAAACCCTCAAAAAGTGATGGAAAAACAAAAACAGAAGCCATATTGTAAACAGCAGGCAAATCATCTGTTAAGACTTCATGAAGAAACATGACTCTATTTTCCAAGCCCAATTGATGTATCAACTCTTGTAAATATAAAATGTATTTTGTTGGTTTACCAACGATTACCAAGGGTATATCTATATTTTGATACGAAAGCGCTTTAATAATAAGCTCAGCATTCTTTCTTCTTTCAATGGCTCCTACAGTAAGCAAATACTGATTGGGTAAATTGTATTTGAGCTTAACACTTTCCTTTTTCTGCTCAGAAATTGGACTACGAAAAATATTATTACATCCCTGATATACAATTTTTATTTTGCTTTCTTCTGTACCAAAATAATTAATAATATCTGCTTTAGTCTGCTCGCTAATAGCAATTACCACATCAGAATGAGCTAAAGCGTACTGGTTTTTTTTTAAAAAAATACTTCTATAAGTTGGTGAATAAAGCTCAGGATAACGCATAAATATTGCATCGTGAACTGTAACTACCGATTTTACTTTAGTCTTGTGAATTCCGTATGGGAGTTCCTGACTGAGTCCGTGATAGATGTCAATGTTTCGTTCTTTTAAGTCGTGAATCAATCCTCTGGAACGCCATAATGATGGAATGAGTCTAGAAATAATGGTGCTCGGATATACTTCCACACATCTAGTTGGTGGAGTGTAATTGATTTTTGATCCAATTTTGGGATTACACAAATAATACTCATTATCTGGATAAAATGAATTCATCAGCCGGATTACCTCTCTGCTGTAATTCCCCAGGCCTCTAGAATTATGGAATGCACGCTTGGCATCAAACCCTATCTTCATGTTCTGATTTATTAATCCCATAAGGAGTATAACTTACACCATTAGTAATGTTATCGGCTCTCAATTTCTTATTTGGTTCGTAATCCGTGTTAAACTGCACGTGATAATAATGAAATTGTATCACCATATGTTTCTTAGAAAGTGGATGTACTCCTATACGTTTCAGTCGATCTTCAAGATCTGTATCTTCGCCAGTTCCTGGATAGGTATATCGTTCATCAAAACCATTGACCTTTATAATATCTGACTTATGAAGTGAAAAATTACATCCCCAAAATCCTCGTGGCTTATCTTTGATAAAAAGCATTCTCAGCCATTTATTTCTTACATGCAACATATTTTCAACATGCGTTGGGAATTTACAAAACAGGGTAGGAACGAGTAACTCAAAAAACACCCAAAATTGTAAATATTTTGAATGCATCTTCGAAACATTTAATTTCTGTGATACTTTCTCAGTGAGCATCACCCTTCTGCCACTAATAACCCTATTGGCAGCTTTGTTTTCGAAGTGTTCTTGCAAAAACATCGGATGAGGCAAACAATCACCATCCAAGAAAACCAGATAATCCGACGTTGCTTGTACCACTGCTTTGTTGAGTATCTTGTTTTTTTGCCATCCGTTATCCTCGTGCCAAACATGATGGATGGGGAAACGGTAATTGTTTTTGATGAGTTGAATCTCATCCACAATCTCGCGTCGTGATCCATCATCTGCTATTACCACTTCAAAATCTTTCAATGTCTGCATTTCAAGACTGGCAAAAATCAATTTCAACAATTCAATTTTGTTGTAAAACGATATGATAAGGCTCAATTGTGGCTTCATCTTAGGATTGCTCTTATTTGTTTTACCAATTGTGTCATCTTCTCAAATCTTGAGAAGATTGGCTCCTTTATGGCTTGTGAAACGTGCTGTCCTCGTAATACATACTTATCAGAAAAGGTTCTGGAAGTGATGCCCCACTTTTTTATAAAAGTGTATTGACCTTTGTTCTTTTTAACTCTGCCTGTAGATTTACACCCAAAATGATACACCAGACTGTTACCTTTACCAACGAAATGCCTTACTCCTATTTGCCAAAGCTTTCTACTCAAATCTGGATCTGAATACATACCAGGACTGAATTCGATGCTCATGCCACCTACCAGATCCCAACAATCGATATGCATCACGTTGGGTGGCCAGGTACTACCATTCCAGTCCTCTCTTATAAAACTTGAATACTGTTTTAACAACTCCTGCTCTTTAAATGTAGCTATATCAGTCCCAAAATTTTGAGTTACAGTGCATGTATTGTATCCTAGAGGTTCTATCATAGTAGATGATAGCATAAATGACTTATGACCAAGTTTTTGTATTTCATCAAAAAGAATCTTATCCCATCCAGGGAGAAAATACATATCGTCGTTGGCATAGGCTACATAGTCAGTCTTTATAAGACTTCTACATGCGTTGAGTGCCAAGCAAATGCCAATATTGGTTGGAGAGATAATATAATCTATATCCTTCTGAGACTTAATCCATTCCACAGTGCCATCGCTTCCTTCATTTACCACCACTATAATTTGGTGAGAGAAAGTAGAATTACTGTTGATACTCCTCAGACATAGCTTGAGATAATCGATATTATTCCAAGTAGGCAGAAGTATTGTAAATACGTAAGACTTAGCAGTATCAGTATTGGAGTATTTCTCAATTTCGTCAATCATGTTTTGCTTAAATTTTGTTCTATTACATTAGTGATGGATTGAATTTCTAAATGATTCATGCATGCATAATCTTTTCTGTAACATGGCTTTTGACCATACACTGAACAGGGTCTGCACTGCATGTCTGATTGGATGATATTCTTGTTGCTTTGATTCCATCCTAGAAATCCGGCATAAGGATGAGTGGCTCCCCAGACTGAAACCACAGGAACATTCACTAATGAGGCTAAATGCATATTGGCCGAATCCATACTCATCATTACATCCAACACGCTGATGATAAGCAACTCTTGCTGGAGGCTAAATTTACCTGTTAGCGAAAAAGTGTTTTTATATCGCTCCTGCCACTTTTCAGTAATTTCCTTTTCAGTACTTCCACCACCAAACAATAATATTCTCACATTATCCTTTTTTGATAGATAGTCGATAATTTGTTCTGTTTTAGAAAGCGGAAGAATTTTACCCTCGTGCTTAGCAAATGGCGCTATGCCCACCCATTGATTTGTATTTTTTGCCTCCCACTGGTCGGATAAAAACGAAATGTCATTTGGTTGATTCTCGCTAAATATGGAGGAAAAGGAATATTCGAATGTAAAACCCAATTGCTTGAACACATCATAGTATCTGTCGAAACTGGATTTCAACTGTTTGAATTCTTTATTATTTGATTGAGTAAGCAATTTTTTTTCTCGCCTACCTTTGTCTATTGATGCAGATTTGACACCAAAAAAACTGAGAAACATTCGAATGATTTTAGATCTGACAACAGAGTGTAGATCTATCATGCAGTCAAACCTTTCATGTTTCAACTTTTGGGCAAGCCTCAGGATTCCTGCCAGTCCTTTGTATTCGTATTTCAAATCTACTCCCATGACAGAGACATTAGGAGGGAGATTTAAGAATAATGGCAAGAATGGTTTTCGAGTAAGAATGCATATTTGACAATCCTTATATTGTACTGCAAATGAGGCAATAACAGGAATTGTCATTGCCACATCACCCAGAGCACTAAAACGTACAATAAGAATTTTTGTCATCGATCATTTTATTTTGCTTGACCGTAAAGAACAGGGTTCAGATTGGGGTCGTTATACATTTTCATCTGCTTATACACTTTCATCTTTTTTTCTCCCTGTGAAATTGAATCTAAAAGCTGAGTAATGGATAGTGAAAGATCGGTCTTTTGTTCCAAAAGAATATTCAATTTGTTTTGACAGGCCGAGATATGAGATGCATCTACATCTTTGCGAAGCACTTCTTCTTTCATGTGATAGATTTTAAGATGCAAAATAGAGAGTCTATCCACTGCCCAAGCTGGACTTTCGGTATTTACTGTTGCATCACTGGCAGGCCTTAATCCTGAATAGAGGTCAAGAAAATAACTGTCTATCAATTCTACTAAATCAGTCCTATCTTGGTTGGATTTGTCTATCCTACGTTTAAGTAATAGGGCAGCAGACGGTTCAATATTCGGATCTCTGATGATGTCTTCCAAGTGCCATTGGACTGTATCGATCCAGTTTTTTAAGTACAGATAGTATTCTATACTTTTTAGTTCGTACTTGTTGTTGATAGGAGCATCCACATGATTGGTGATGTGATAATCGTTTACCGACTCCTCAAAAATCTTATTAGACAGATCTACAAAATTCATTTGAATCTAATTATTTACTGTTATTTATCCGAATTTGACAAAAGCTTTGAACGGAAACAAGGCTTTGGCAAGTCTATTCTTTTTCTTAAAGCGCTGCATTCTGTGTCCAAAGTGCATCAACAGTGCAAAAAGCTGGAACCGATTCACCAATGAACGAGTGCCATACAGTTGAGAATAAGTTTTATAAAACTCTTTTTCCTCTACTAAATGCAGCTCAATATTATCTGCAAAGGTAGCTAATCTTATTGAATTATAATTTAGCCCCTCCGTTTTTGACTGTCTTTTCTTTCCTAGAGTGGCGTTGGAAGTGTGTATTCTGAATTTGACCAACGGCCGATCTACAAAACTTATTTCTGAAAACTGAACAGCTCTAAATGCCAACCAATAATCATAGGGTATAGGTTTTGGAAATGGAATGGATTTTTCCAGAAGCTCCTTTCTTATTAGCATCGTATGACCGGATATCACATTAAAAGGGGCAAAGTTGATACAAGAATCTATCACTCCCAGTTGACGTTTGTCAGAAGTATTTATCTGCAATGGCTCATCATTTTCATCTATCAATTCATCATCGGAATATACCATCCATGAAGTTCTAATATTAGCTACTAAATCCGATATTTTTGATGAAATCCAGATGTCATCTTGATCGGAAATGGCTATCAACTCGGAATTGGCAAGCGACAAAGCTTTTTGGAAATTAGCGTTATACCCAAGGTTTATTTCGTTGCGAAATGGTTTTAATATTTGGCATTCTTTCGAATAGCGCAGAAGTATATCCCATGTACGGTCAGTAGAACAGTCATCTACACATATTATTTCGGAGATAGAAAGGTAATCTTGATCAATTATGCTCTGAATTTGCTTTTCTAAAAACCTATCGCCTTGATAGGTACAGAGTACGACTGATACGGTGGGAAGGTTGAATGAATCTATATTTCGAGAAGCAATCATGAGTTATGATTTTTTCATCAGTTTATTAAATACTGGCAATGATTTCAGTGGCAAATCTCGCTTTATCATAAATACTACGAATGCTATCATCAATATTGATTTCAGAGCGATGTTCATCAACGAACTATGAAAATGAATGAACAAACTCAATACATAGAGCAAAGCCGCCAATCCAGTGTAAAGACCTATTGATTTCAAATCGTATTTTATAGGCATGTATTTTTGTCCAAAAAAGTAGGATACCAGCATGATGATAAAATAGCAACCAAAAGCCGACCATGCCGATCCCAAGTAGCTGTAATCAGGAACAAGCAGTACATTGCCAAGCACTATGACTACTGTGCCTAAGATGGAAAACCAAGCTCCATAGATGGTTTTATCCGTAAGTTTGTACCACAACGAAAGATTGAAGTAGATACCTTGAAACACAAACGACATAAGAATAACAGGTAAAACATCCAGCCCAATCCAAAAATTGCGCTTAATGATAAACTTAAATACATCAACATACAGCACCATACCTAAAAAAATGACCAAAGTAGTGATAATGAAATACTTCATAGCATCGGCATAAACTTTGAGATTGTCCTTATCCTTACTCTGAGCAAAAACAAAAGGCTCGTAAGCAAATCGGAATGCCTGTGTAAACATCATCATCACCATAGAAAGTTTGGATGTTACACCATAAACCCCCAATTCTGATTTACCCAGCTCTCCGCCACGAAGGTACGGGAAGATTATTTTATCTAGATTTTGATTGGCAATACCCGCAATACCCAATATCAACAATGGGAGTGAGTATTTCAGTATATCATTCATCAATTTCATATCCAGCTTAAACTCCGCTTCAAGGATGTATGGGAGTAATAAGAGTGTCTGGATACCAGTAGCCATTAGATTGGAAACGAAAACATACCCAAGACCGTATTCGGGATTATAAAACCAGCTAATGGTACTTGGTGCATGCTTCATAATCCACGGACAAAGGACCAAGAAAAAGATGTTGAGAATAAAATTGAGCACAATATATACAAACTTCAGAGCAGCAAATTTGATAGGACGGCTCTTGAACCTGAGGTGAGCAAAAGGAATGGAAGCAAACGCATCCATAGCTACTACCACACCCAGCATCCAGATAAATTCAGGAACTTGCCCATAACCCATGGCATTGGCTATAGGATGTGAAAAGATACAACATAGAAATGCAAATAATGAAGACGTAGTACCCACTGCCATAAGTGAATTACCATAAACTTTGAGTGCATCTTCTTTATTCTTGTTGGCAAAGCGAAAATATCCTGTCTCCATGCCGTAGGTAAGAATTACTAGTAACAGTGAGGTCCAGGCATATAGATTGGTAATAACACCATTATCGGCGGCAGTAGCCAGGTAGAAGGTATAGATAGGTGTGAGTAGCCAATTGATGGATTTACCCAAAATACTACTTACTCCGTAAATGGCGGTATCTTTCGCCAAAGATTTCATTTGTTGTGCCATAATTATTTCTTTTGATTATCAGCAAATCGCCCTAGATGTTACCAACAGGGGCTTTGCCCCTAAACCCCACTTTCATTTTTGTCTTGACACAAAAAAGAAAGCAAAAAAAGTTAAGACAATGCCCTCTTCACTCGAAAAACTTACGCTCGGCAGGCTCAAATCGTCCAAACTCGCCCTGTCGGAATACGACAGGACTCTAATAGGAAGATTTTTAATCGCCTACCTCACTTGTTTTTCGGCTCACCGGACAAGGTCGGTCTCTTACTAGCTGTTTGTGAATTAATAGGCTATTTTGTGAATAATCATTTTCAAATGAACTTAGGACTAAAACAAAGTCCCAGTTTCTCCGTATTTTACTTTTCCTAAATGTTTGTATGCCAACTCTGTTACCTCTCTACCTCGAGGTGTTCGCTTAAGAAATCCTTCTTTGATAAGAAATGGTTCATAGACTTCTTCCAGAGTACCCGCATCTTCGCCCAGTGCAGTGGCAATAGTTGTGAGTCCCACTGGTCCACCCTGAAACTTATCGATGATAGTTGTCAGTATCTTATTGTCTATCTCATCCAAACCATATCTATCAATATTTAATGCTTCCAAAGCATATCGTGCTATTTCCACATCGATGCTACCATTGCCTTTCACTTGGGCAAAATCGCGCACGCGTCGCAGCAAGGCATTAGCTATACGAGGTGTTCCTCTACTTCGGCTCCCTATTTCCTGGGCTGCCTTATGGTTGCAATCCACGTTGAGCAAGCGCGATGATCGTTTGATAATTTCTGTAATCACCTCTATGTCGTAGTATTCCAAGTGGCAGTTGATACCAAATCGAGCTCTAAGAGGGGCAGTTAGCAGACCACTTCGTGTGGTAGCACCGATGAGGGTAAATGGATTTAATTCCAATTGTATAGACCTAGCACTTGGACCTTTGTCTATCATGATGTCAATGCGGTAATCCTCCATGGCAGAATACAGGTATTCCTCCACGATAGGGCTCAGACGGTGAATTTCATCGATAAAAAGCACATCATTTGTTTCCAAACTGGTAAGCAAGCCAGCCAAATCACCAGGTTTATCCAGTACGGGTCCAGAGGTGATTTTAAATCCAACGTTTAGTTCGTTGGCTATGATGTTTGAAAGCGTGGTTTTACCCAATCCTGGAGGACCGTGTAGTAGTACATGATCCAGTGACTCGGTACGCATACGAGCAGCCTGAACAAAAATCTTGAGGTTTTCTACTATCTTATTTTGACCACTAAAATCAGAAAATGCAAGAGGTCGAAGTGCGTTTTCAAATTCCTTTTCTCCTTTTTGATTGTTACGTATGTCAAATTCTTTTTCTTCCATTCTTCAGTACTGTTACTTATGTGTAAGCATTTTGAACACCTCTTCCATGCTTCTTTCCACCTTCTTAAGACTAAGGATTTTATTTTGGTTGGCCACAGCCAGATCAAACACATGGGCTCTGATGTCATTACTTGAAGCTATGCGTACTAGCTTACTATCAATACATTCGATAGAAATAGTCTGAGGTAAAGATTGTAAAACGATATCTTCCATCTCATCTAAAAACTCAACTTCTATCATATAGCTATTTTCATCAAAAGCATTGATTTTGGACAAATCAGTATAGTCGGCCACTATTTCACCTTGATTGATAACCATCACCCTATTACAGATTGCCTTTATTTCCTGCATGATGTGGGTACTGAGCAACACAGTTCTATCCTTTCCTATTTCTCTGATAAGTGTGCGAATCTCTTCTAGTTGATTGGGGTCAAGACCGGTGGTTGGCTCATCAAGTATAAGCACTTTAGGATTTGGGATAAGAGCCTGAGCAAGACCTACCCTCTGTTTGTAACCTTTTGATAACTGACCAATTTTTTTATGAAATTCAGGTCGAAGTCCTACTTGATCAATTAATTCTTCAACCCTTTGATTTTTTGATTTGCCAAGTTGATAAATATCTGCCACAAAATGCAAATACTCCCTTACATACATATCTAAGTAAAGTGGATTGTGCTCTGGTAGATATCCTAGATAAGACTTGATAAGCAGTGGATGCTCTGCGACCTCTTTGCCACATACTTTTACCGACCCCTGAGAGTAGGCTAGAGCACCTGATATTATTTTCATGGTAGTGGTTTTACCAGCACCATTAGGACCAAGAAAACCCACTATCTCTCCTTCACCGATATGAATATTGATGTTGTTTAAAACCGTTTGATCTGTGTATTTTTTGCTTAGATTGGAAATACTGATTGACATGCTGATTCTATAAATTGATGCAAAAATACTAAATACTGATGGTAATTCTACTTAACCACACTAATAATGAACCGAAAAGGAGAAATTATTGAACCACAAAAGGCACAAAAGTTTAAATTTAAAAGCATTTTCAGATTTAACCACATAGATACGAGAGTTTAGTACATAGAAAGTTTATTCATTTAAATTGAGAAAGTTCACTTAGCTGATACCGATAAATCAGAATCTTTAACTTGATTGGCTATGTATCTATGTGAACTATGTGGTTATAAATCAGCGTTAGTTTGTGATTTTTGGGTTGCTCACTTTCCAATAAGATATTAACCACAAAACCAATGACAACAGTACGTACCAAACTATAATGAAAGCAAATGATCCAATGCCTGTAACAATCATAATGGCAATACATCCTAACAAAAAAAGGAATTGTGATTGATTGTCAGCCCATCTCAGATTCTTGAATTTGAGCGAAAACATGGGTAACTCCGCCAATAATAAATAGCTAAACACCAACGCACCACCTATCAATAACCATGGCTGACTTGCCAGAAAGGTCGAAAAAGAATATGCCATCCCTGCCCAAAATATGGCATTGGCCGGCGTAGGAAGTCCGATAAATGAAGTGCTTTGACGTTCGTCCACATTAAACTTAGCCAATCGAAGGGCGGAAAACACTGGTATCACAAATCCCACAAAGGGTAGATATTCTCCCATGCCTGCGTTTGTCAAAAGTGAAAACACCAATGCGCCAGGCGCAAGTCCAAAACTGATAACATCGGCCAACGAGTCCAACTCTTTACCCATGGGTGAGTAGGCTTTGAGCACACGCGCTGCCAGTCCGTCCATAAAATCAAAAACTGCTGCCAACAAAATGGCAATTAAAACTCCGCTATATTCACCACGAAAAGCAAGATATACCGCCACACAACCCGAAAATACATTCAGGCAAGTGATGGAGTTAGGAATGTGTTTTTTTATGCCCATTTGGTTTACTGGTCTACTCGTTTAATGGTTAATTGGTTTATTTGTTTACTCGTCAACTGGTTTACTCGTTTCATAAAACCTATTCATCCGCACATATCAAAAGAGTTCCCCTTCAGGACTTAGGGCATTACTCCTTATTCCTACTATCCATCCAGATGGTAACTGGACCATCGTTGACAAGTGACACTTTCATATCGGCAGCAAAAGTACCTGTTGCCACCTCTTTGCCTAACTTAGATGCCACCTCATTGCAAAAATGTTCGTAAAGAGGAATGGCAATTTCGTGTTTGGCGGCTTTGATGTACGAAGGACGATTACCTTTTTTGGTTTGAGCATGAAGTGTAAACTGACTCACTATCAGCACTTCACCATCAATATCTAATACCGATTGATTCATCACACCCTGCTCATCATCGAAAATTCGAATATTGACAATTTTACCTGCCAGCCATTCACTATCACTTACAGTATCCGCTTCTTCAATTCCCACCAACACCAACAAACCCTGTCCGACGCACGATTTAATACGCCCATCGATGCTCACAGAAGCTTCACAAACCCGTTGAATTACTACACGCACAAACTTTATTTTTTCTTGATATTGAATGACAAATTTACAAAAAAATGTTCAGAGTCAACATTTAATATATACTATTCATTTTCAATCAATTCCTTTGTTTGCAATAAAAATTTAAACTATTTGGTAAAAATAATTGAATAATATCGGGTTTTAACTTCCTAATTATTGATTATTTAAAGTGAATTTTTATATTTGTGCTTTGAAAATGATTCACGTCTAGGATTTTTGTCGTTTAACCCAGATTAAGCATTAGAAAATGCTTAATCACTATCTAATTAGTTACCAAGTTTATTTTAAACTTTTAGATTAAATAGAGTGGGGTTTTCACTTTCAAAACTTCTTATGAAGAATTCGTTTTAACAACAAACTTTGTAAATCTCTAATTTAATTTAATAATCTTATGAAAAAAACTTATCTTTTCAAATCATGTGTTTTAACTGCATGTATTGCTCTTTTGACTATTGGATGTGCAAAAGAAAATTCTGATTCAATTGATGACTTAAAAACAGCTGGAGCTGACAATGCTCAGTCTTCATCCATCAGTGATGATGTTGTATCAACAGTTGATGGTTTCGTGAATAAAGCCGAAACTACTATACAATTTGTTGGTTCGGATCCAAGTAAAGTATCAGCTCAGGTTGATACCACTGCTGTCAATGTAACAGTAGTAAATGACAAGACTAGCATAACAGGTTATCCCAAAACTGTTACAATAGACTTTGGCACTGATGGTTATACCGGCAAACGTGGTAATGTATATAAAGGAAAAGTTATTGTTACAGTTTCTGGACTAATGCTAACGCCTGGATCTGTTCGTACTATCAAATATCAAAACTTATCAGTAAACGACAATGCCGTGGCAGGATCTAAAACAGTAACTTGCAAAACACCATTGTCATGGGAAGTAGTAGCAAAAGATACCATCACCAGAGCATCTGATGGCGCTAAGATTATATATAATTCTAATCATACACGTACATACGTCCCTTCAAATACTGAATCTTATTTCGTAATTACTGGTACAGCTAATGGTGTAAATGCTAAAGGCAAATCATACACTGCAGAAATTACAACATTATTAAAAATTTACGTAGGATATAAACATATAGTTTCGGGAATATTGACTGTTAAATCAGGAAGTAAAACAGCTATTATCGACTATGGTGACGGCACCAAAGATGACAAGGCAAAAGTAACCATCGGTATAAAAACCTATGATATAACATTGGCTAAATAATCATATTTCAATAGCTTCTCTTATTACTCATGGTCTGATGAATTTATAAGCATCAGACCATGTTTTTTTTACCTTATGTACCAACCTCATGGCCTAAGGGCAAGCCCTAGCAAATCCTGCACGAAAACAGTTTAGTTACCTCTTAGTGGAAGCTATATATTACTAAAACAGAAGCAGATAAATCCCGAATAAAAATGAGAAGTTTTGAAAAACCGAACGTGTAAATAAAGGGAAACCAAAAAAGATGTAAAATATCGATTACTTGCTACTTAGATCATATGATTATTTTGTTGACTTTATCTATCTTAACTGGCATTTCATTTCGTATCATAGTATGTTATTGGCGATAGAAATTCGCATCAAAACACCAAACATTGAACATCTGAAATACAAATCAGATTTCTTAATTTTACAAACAAGAATAAACTTAAAGAAATGAGAAAAATTTTACTTTTTATAGCTACAAGTTTGGACGGATATATAGCAAAACCAAACGATGACTTGAGTTTTCTGAAAATAGTTGAAAAAGAAGGAGAAGATTATGGCTATTCAGAATTTACGTCAAACATTGACACCCTAATTATTGGTAGAAAAACTTATGATTATGTTGTGAATGAGATAAGTTCATCTCACTACAACGATGGACAACAAGATGTATATGTAATAACGAGGTCAGATAGACCAAGCCTTGGCAAAACTACTTTTTATTCGGGCGAGTTGTCAGAATTAGTGCAAAGACTAAAATCTGAAAAAGGAAAAAATATTTATTGTGATGGTGGAGCAGAGATTGTCAATGAACTTCTCAAGCATGACTTGATTGACGAATTTATCATTTCTGTTATTCCAATTTTGGTGGGTAAGGGAACAAGACTTTTTAATGACAACAGACCCGAACAACTCCTTGAATTTATTAGTGCAAAATCATTTGAAACCGGACTTACACAACTACACTATAAACGAAAAAGAGACTAGTGAGCCTTTTGTGAATTGATTATAAATCTATTTTAACTAACTAGCAAATTCAAGACTTTTTCAACAGTAAGCAATGATAGACATCGATTAATTTTATTATTTTTGTAATTAAAAATAAATGGTTAAACAGTCTCAAATCTGTTAACTATCAAAGGATAAATCTATGAACGAAATACTACTGAAATTCACAAAGTTTTGTATCGTTGGGGGTAGTGGTGTTTTCGTTGATTTAAGTATCACTTACCTTTGCAAAGAAAAATTGAAGTGGAACAAGTATTTGTCAAGTTCACTTGCATTTATTGTTGCAGCTTCGTCCAATTATTTCCTCAATCGCATATACACTTTTAATAGCGATAATCAGAATATTACTACCGAGTATTTTAGCTTTGTTCTTGTTTCCTCTGTTGGACTGTTGATTAACAACCTAACTATTTGGACAATTCATGATAAGTTTAAGAACAACTTTTATTTTTCAAAAATAATTGCTATTGGAGTAGCCACATTGTGGAATTTTATAGCCAACTACGCATTTACATTTTCATCGTTACACTAAATAATTGCACTCCATAAAGATGAAACTAGACAAGCATCATTATTTTTATCTATTTGCAGGATTCTTATTTTTGGGTATTGTTTCAATCAAACTCTTATCAGATGGTATGTTTCTAGACGGACTGTTGTATGCCGATATATCGCGTAATATGGCACAAGGAATAGGTAGTTTTTGGAAACCCCATTTGAGCAATTGTCTCTTTAGTGAGTTTTACGAGCACCCACCCCTAGCATTTGGACTTCAAAGCCTTGGGTTTCGATTATTTGGAGATTCGATATACGTTGAACGAATCTATTCTCTTTTTACATTTATTGTAGTAGGATACTTGATAGTTCTGATATGGGGAAAACTTACCGATGATTTAAAAAATGGCTGGATACCGCTTATATTTTGGATTGTAGTAAATAATGTTACTTGGGCAGCTACCAACAATATGCTAGAAAACACAATGAGTATATTCGTTTGTTTGTCTATGCTTTGCTACCTCAACAGTTTTGACACTAAGCCAATAATATGGGTAATTCTATCCGGACTATCTCTTACTTTGGCGCTTTTAACAAAAGGACCTTTCTGCTTGTATATCTGGGGTGTTCCATTTTTTATGTGGATTTTTTTACGTAAAAAAAACTTTCTTCAGATGATTATTGACTCACTCATATTAATAGCATGCACACTTATCCCAATAGTATTGTTGTATGTCTTTATTCCAGATGCTCAATACAACATACAACATTATTTGGATTATCAGGTAATGGGAAGTATCAAAAGTGTGGTAACCGTCAATTCACGATTTACTATCATTGGCAAGTTCCTTGAGAATATAATTACATCGCTTATTATTGGCATAATTGTGATTGTAGTTGGACGCAAAAAAGCTGTTGACAAACATCTATTTATCGAGAATAAAAACACTGCCCTAATGCTAATTGTAACAGTACTATCGGGCGTACTACCCATTATGGTGAGTATGAAACAACGTGACTTTTATATCCTTACAGTATATCCTTTTTTTGCCATAGCATGGGCATACTATCTATACCCGCTAATAAAACTGGGAATAGATAGAATTTCGTTGGAATCAAAAGGATTCAAAATATTCAAGAGAATTTGCTTTGGAATTATTATCATAAGCATAGGGATTACCATCAGCCGAATCAATAAAGTAAGTCGAGATTTCCAAATGATACATGATACTAAAGCGGTAATTAGTATTGTTGGGAAAAACAATACCATTAACATTTGCCCTAGTATGTTCACATATTGGAGTCTACATGGCTATTTTTCTCGCTATGGTAATGTGAGTCTAGAGGCGAATGAAACCAATAAATGTAAATACTATTTATCTAATAACGATTGTAACAAAGAAATACTTACAGAAAATTACGACTTAGTCCCTATTAAAACTATGGATTATAAGCTGTACTGCTTGAAGAATTCCAAAATATCAGCTAAATCAAAATAGCTATCATAGACCAGTGCTGTTGTTTAACACAAAAACTAGTTACTGTTAGCCTAGTATCAGTTTTCAAATCAACTTATTCGCTGATTAGTGACTGAATAGAATTCAAATTAACTGTATTTGCCTATCTAAAAGCATCTACAACCTGTACAACCGCGCTAACCCCTACCTCTACTACATCGACACCCAGAACATCAACGGCACACCCACACCCGTGCTCAAGTCACTCTCCATCTTCCCCATCCTACCATCTGTAAGCTGGTCGGTGAGGTTCTAGTGGGGATGAGTCTCTGTTACCTCACCAACCACACATCATTAACACATCCTAGTGTTACATTATGAAATATGTGTTAAATATCAAACTCAATCAAAAGACACCTGTCTGAATAACAGAACATTAAACATTTCCAAAAAAAAATAAATGATAAATTAATGCTCTATTATGTTAATTTTAAACATTATCTTTGCCAACATAAACAAAAATTAGGCTCGGGAAAAGTTTGACGACACCCCCGAGCCTAATAAAAATCCTAACCACATAAATACAGAAAGGAGGTTACAAAGATAAGAAAAACAGGTAAATATACCCAAAACAGGTAGGTGCAAATTTGCACCTAACGACCAATTATTTAAAACAAAACAAATAACCATTTATGTCTGCAACCGTGCAAGACAAAACAATTACAAGAAAAAAATGAAAACAAAAATATTATTCTTATCTCTAGCATTTATAGTAACTTTGGCGTCGTGCTCCAAAGAGGCTGATTTGACAAGCAAAGCGACGAATGCGCAAACAAGTGCAGATTACAAAATCGAAGATGGAACTATTAAGTTTAAAAACAAAGAAGCCTACATAAAAGCATACCAAAAGTTATCTACAGCTTCTGATGAGGAAATTAGCAACTGGAACAAGCAACTTTCATTCAAAACTTTGAAAACTAAAACCGAGGAGGATATTAAGAATCAGAATCCTGAAATAGCTTATGATAGCCTACTAATTAACAGCCCTTCACATTATAATCAAGGCGTGTATTCAATAGCAAACTCGGCTGGAGAGTTCTGGGTTGGAGACACAATAATGAAAGTCATGGGTGAACAGATTTATCTAATTACTGATGGAGACAAGAGCAAGTTATCTATAATCAATTCGAATACAGACTGTTCACAAGACAAGAAAATTATCAAACGATTGATTATAGCAAACCAATCTCAAAAGTTCAAAGTATCTGCCGCCCCAGTAAATGGTTTGATGTTGGAATATGCATACGCCGATAAGATTTCCTATAAAACTTTACTTGGAGAATATTCATATTCGACTGGAAGTGGCTGGTTTAAAAGAACTGTAACAAAAAAAGAATATATCGCACTGTGCGCAAGGCTAATATCCAGTGGCGTTGGCCCTTGGTATGATCAGCTAAAGTTGGAAATAACAAACTGGGTATACTCCCCTCCAATCAATGGGCTAATCCAGATGCAATCTGGAAGCATTAATGTTGTAAGTGGAAAATATTTAGACGGCAAAAATTTAACACCAGCTCAAATAGGAAATGGAAGTAATACATCAACTGTTACTGCAAGCATTTTTAGTATCAACGGAGATTTTAAGGATGTAGAAATCAGATATGATTTCATTAGTAAATGGGGGAAATGTCAAGGCCCTGCAACTATTGTTTACAGTTACAATCCTTCTGATCCTTTTAGCGCAAGGTGATATTTCAATTCTTGAAATTAAGACTGACCTCTGAATACAAATCTGGACAACTTTATTGAATAATTTACATCCAATCTATGTAATTTCAGTCCAAAATATTAATTAAACTCTCTCAGCTGTTGAATTAAATCTCATCAGCTGAGAGTTATTATTAACTATAAATACATATTAATGGTTTTTTTTCAAAACAAACACAAAACTCTAATATCAACAATAATTATTAGCTTTGTATTACCACACGTTTTATTTTCCCAGCAAGAAATCTATCTTGACAACACGCCTAAAGACTCAATTGCAATAGAAAACTTAAAAGGCTTAGAGATTGGCTTTATTGGGAGTTACAATAGAACAAACATTAATAGACTTATCAATGGTCTAGATGACAATATTCTTTCAAGAAAAGATTTTCAACTCAACTATTTTCATGAGTTCAGACTATTCCCAACTATAGGATTAATCGCAAAAGGAGGCTTTCATTTAAGACCTTATAGAAAGATAATTATGGACTCAACAAACGTGTTTAATTTGCAGTTCGAAAATAAAATCTCTGGCGGACTTCAACTTTCATTAGAACCACGTTGGCACATTGGTTTCAAAACACGATATAGGAATGGCAAGGGAGCATTAAACTCTGGTTGGTATCTGGGTTTGCCGATGGAATCCGTGAATTACAATTTTATCAATTCAAGTTTAGTGACATTTTCTGTTTCACCATCTTTGGGATTCCAGCACGCATTTTCTAAGAAGATTTTCCTTGAAGCAAGTGTTGGTTACACTTTTTCAACCTTTTTTATTCTAACATCACAACCTACAACTTCCCTCAAGATTGCCTATTGTTTATGACACCTAGCACCATATTAAAATTCGGATTTTGTATTTTTCTAACACTCTATGTGTGCTCATGTACTCGCACCGAAACCGAAGAAATACTTACGAGCACGGATCAAATCCCAGTGGTAATAGGTATTTTGAGCTCAGGCGATACCATCGGCATCACACTTTCGCAGACATTGGTCACTGGCACTAAGCCTAACCCTGCTCCCTACCCCGAAGCGCGCGTATATATATCTGTGCAAGACAGTGCTTGGAAAGAGCTGAAGCGAATCCGAAAATACAGTTGCGCATTTATAGACACCACCAAGCACAACCTTGCTATAGTGGGAAAAACCTACCATCTAAAAGTGGAATTGGCAAGCACCACCTTGACAGCAACTACTCAAGTACCGCATGAAACCATACAAACTACCGACGCCTACTTTACCATCAATGCTAAATACAATAATGGACAAATGAGTGGTGAGCTCTCCATTGTACATTCCCCTATTTTGAATTCAAGTTTCACATATACGTGTGATATGGAATATCCCGAAAACAAAAGCCAGAATGGACAATTCCTCATTGATGTATCAAAAAATGTGTTTTCCCGTGATTGGTATGAGAATGACACTTCAACATGTATGGTAGGTATAAATACTTTCAATAACGATATTCAAAATTTATCAAAAAGTATAGAAATAGCATCACAGAATGGTCAGATTAACAATTCCAAAGTTGGACTAATCACAGCCATGATGAGCTATGGTGGAACCATGCCACAATACAATAATATTAAAAACGGATACGGCTTATTCAGTGCTTATGCCAAGGGAAACAAGGTAAAACTAAGAATGATTATAAAATGAGAATCCTGTCTATCTTTATCGCTTGTTTTTTACTGGCATCAATAAGCGCGCAACATAAAACATCACGCTACCATCTGAAAGGTGTAATCAGTAATGCCGTAAGCAAAAAAAATCAGAAGTATGTATCCGTTCATTTATTGCCTTACGATAAAAAAATACTAACCGACAGCAAAGGGCAGTTCAAACTTAATGTCCCAAAGGGAGACATAATATTAAGCATTGATCATCCACCATTCAGGAAGAAAAACGTCAATATAAATGTAACTAGCGATACGCTGATAGCTATTGAGCTAGAAACGGACTCCAATTTCAGAGTGTTAGATGAAGTGGAAGTGGTGGCACATGCACCCATGGCACATGCACCTTTAGGCATCAACCACCTAGACGCCAGCAACATTAGGTACCTACCTGCACTTATCGGAGAAAGAGACATCCTCAAAGTTTTAGCTCTTACTGCGGGAGTGTCATCTGCTGCCGAGGGAACTTCTCAGATACAAGTACGTGGTGGAACGCATGGTCAAAACCTCTTCCTGCTGGATGGAGCTCCACTATACTCTACCCAACACATGCTAGGGATGGTATCTACCTATAACTCCACCATCATAAAAAGTGCCGAACTATACAAATCGGGATTTCCTGCTGAGTATGGAGGTAAACTATCAGGGGTGATAGATGTAAAATCCAACGATGCTAATACTACCAAGCTCAATGGCGAAGCGGAATTGGGCATACTGTCGACCAAAGCAACTCTGAATATCCCAATAGTGAAAAACAAATTGGGAATGAATGTGGGTGGTCGCATTTCCAACTTCACCATTATAAACCTAATCAATCTATTTACTCCAAAGGATGGCTACAAAATAGGACTGGACTTTGCGGATGTCAATTCTAATATCACTTGGACTCCATCAGTAAACGATAAAATAAGGCTAGGAATGTTTTACAGCCACGACGGCTTCTTTAGCCAACAAAATATGGTTGAAATGAGATCTAAATTTCAGCTAACCAATGACCAATTGAACCTTAACATCCTGTGGTTTAGCAAAATAAATGAACACCTAACCAACCGTTTACTCATTTATGCTGACAATTACAAATTTGATTATTACATCTTAAACAAACAATATGACAAAAGCTCCAACTATCAAATTACCACAGCTATACGCTCATTCACATTTAAAGACAAAATTTCATATACTCCCAGCGAGCACATTGAATTACAAGGTGGTATAGAGACAAATGCGTGGGGATTTTGCCCTATCATCAGTCAATACGACACCACAAGCAACTTAAGCCCCAAGATTAATTTCACGAAACAACAGATACAGGGAAGTGTTTTTACGGAGGCTAAATGCAATTTGAAAAAGTGGAATTTCACTACTGGTATCAGAGCTACTTCAATGGGTAATTATTCCAAAGTGTATTCATCTATAGAGCCAAGGCTGAATGCTACATTCCAACTTAGCTCCGACTTGATGTTCAACGCATCAGTATGTAGAATGACACAACCGATTCATCGCATTGCAAATAATGGATTGGGTTACCCACTCGAAATTTACGCACCGTCAGACAATACGTTGAAACCCGAGAGCTCGTGGAATTTTTCAATCGGCATGGCAAAGGACATGAATATCTCAGTGCTAAAGATATCCTATAAGGCAGACTTGTGGTACAAAAGTTTGTACAACCTCACAGAATTCAAAGATGGTCATGATATTACTATGGATTTCTTGTACCCATTGCTTACATTCTCAACCACAACTATTCCAACGAACGAAGATGTGCACAGTATTGTAACCCAAGGCAATGGCAATGCTTATGGATTAGACTATTCACTATCTGCTGACTTTCAAAGATTTAAATTCAAAATGGACTATACGCTCATGCAAGCCACCAGCCAATTTGCCGAACTCAACAACGGGAAACCATTTGCTGCACCCACTGATATGCGACACACGCTCAGCACTACTGCCGAAGTCAAACTCTCCGACACATGGACTTTCTCCGCAACTTGGCAATACCATACAGGAAGACCCATCACTGTGCCACGAAACTTGTTTCCTAATCCATATTATGTACCTGGTGATGAAATTTATAATCAATATTTACATGTTATTCCAGAGCGAAACAACTACCGCACCAGAGATTTTCACCGCCTTGACATTGCTTTTTCCCATAAATACAAAGCCTTTATGAAATACGACGGGCTTTTCTCACTAGGCATCTACAACCTGTACAACCGCGCCAACCCCTACCTCTACTACATCGACACCCAGAACGTCAACGGCACACCCACACCCGTGCTCAAATCACTCTCCATCTTCCCCATCCTACCATCTGTAAGCTGGTCGGTGAGGTTTTAGCGGGGATGAGTCTCTGTTACCTCACCAACCAAACATCATGAACATATCCTAGAGTTACATTATGAAATATGTGTTAAATATCAAACTCAATCAAAAGACACCTGCCTGAATAACAGAACATTAAACATTTCAAAAAAATTGATAAATTAATGCTCTATTATGTTAATTTTAAATATTATCTTCGCCAACATAAACAAAATTAGGCTCGGGAAAAGTTTGACGACACCCCCGAGCCTAATAAAGATCCTAACCACATAAATACAGAAAGGAGGTTACAAAGATAAGAAAAACAGGTAAATATACCCAAAACAGGTAGGTGCAAATTTGCACCTAACGACCAATTATTTAAAACAAAACAAATAACCATTTATGTCTGCCACCGTGCAAGACAAATCAATTACAAGAAAAAAATGAAAACAAAAATATTATTCTTATCTCTAGCATTTATAGTAACTTTGGCGTCGTGCTCCAAATAGGCTGATTTGACAAGCAAAGCGACGAATGCGCAAACAAGTGCAGATTACAAAATCGAAGATGGAACTATTAAGTTTAAAAACAAAGAAGCCTACATAAAAGCATACCAAAAGTTATCTACAGCTTCTGATGAGGAAATTAGCAACTGGAACAAGCAACTTTCATTCAAAACTTTGAAAACTAAAACCGAGGAGGATATAAGAAATCAATGTACAGATATTACCTATGATAGTATTCTAGGAGAGAGCCCATCTCAACTTAATTCGGCATTATATTCAGTTGCAAATTCTAAAGGTATATTTCAGTATGGTGACACAATATTAAAAGTGAAGGATGAATATCTTTATCTCATTACGAATGGTGATAAGAGTTTAATAGAAAATATTGATAACAATGTAGATATCTCCAAAAACAAGAACATTATCAAAATTAGACACATAGTACCATTAAAGCCTCATGTAAATGACTCATTACAAAAAAGTTCATTACAAAAAATAGCTGGATTAATAAATAATGGAGGATATAGTTACAGAACATACACAAGAGAATATCAATTAAAAAATTGGATAGGAACTATAGACAAAAGAGAATATATTCAATTTGATGCATATATGACAAGCAACGGGAAAACCGAAGCTTTAACTATCTATTATCCAGATGGAAGTACAAAAGTGATTGAAGTTCCTGTATATAATATATTTAATTGTAAAATAACAAATCAATGTCAAACAAAATTTGCAACTTGGCAAACACCAAGTTCTGTTAATTTAAATTGGGGACAAATAGATGTTACAGGGAAAATCAATAATGAAACGCACAACTCAGGCACTATGAAATATACGTCCCCAAGTTCGGTTAAACTCCAAATATATACCAACGGTAATTTTTCAACACTAACCGCAACTTACAATTATTTAAGTAACAGAGGATTAATTGGTGGGACAACAACTATTACATATAATTGCTCTAATTCAATCTCTCAGCACAATAGTTCAAACAACTAAAGCTAAAATTTTACTTTTCAAGTTAATTATTTACACAACAACTTTTTCAATATGATTTGAAAAATGCACAAATAGTTAACTTGAAAAGTTTAATAATCTTCCTATCAAAACTCAAAACACAATAAGTCATGAGATTTTCTCTATTATTTATATTTACTATTGGAATAACACATTCTATCTTCTCTCAGAAAGAAATCTTCTTTGACAATACACCAAAAGATTCAGTTAAGGTAAAAGAACTAAAAGGGGTTGAAATTGGATATACAGGTACATCAAGCTTTACTTATAAGAATTTTGTCAATTTAATTATTGATAAAAACTTCAATGAAGAATTTGCCAAGACACTTAACTTGAACACCTTCTATTTCAATTATTTTAAAGAAAAAAGATTACTTAACTCAATCAGCCTACTGACACAAGGCGGTTTTTGTTTCACTTATTTACCATTATACAACTACAGCAGCATTAGTTACTTAGGCTTGACTTTATCTGCCGAACCACGATGGTATTACAACTTCTACAAAAGATATAGGACAGGGAAGTGTGTTAACAATAATGGATCTTTTTTGGCATTACCAATCGAATTTTTTAGTTATACCCGCATATTAAAATCGAATAATTCACAAGACTACATTAAAGTCTATTTAAGCCCACAATGGGGATTTCGTAAATCAATTTCAAACCATTTGATTTTTGAAACGATAGTGGGAGGCAGTATAAGTACCAATGATAATCTATTGGGTAAAACAAATAACGGTTTTAAAATTTCACCTCTTGCTTCACTCAGAATAGGATATCTATTTTAAAATTAAAACCTTAGGATGAACAAAAAAAATACAACTCTATTACTTCTAATCTTTATCTGTTGGTATAAATCATTTTGCTTTTCTCAAAATGAAAACTATGCCGAAAAAGCTATGTCAACACTTAATAAAGAAAAATTTAAGGGATTTAACATTGAATACTTTGGTGCTTCTAACCCATACTGTTACTTATTATTGAAAGGTTCTACAGACATAACTCCCTTTACATCAGACAATTCAAATTACCTACTCAACACAATAGCAGTAAACTATTTTCAAGAACACTTCATTTCTCAACATTCATCCATTATACTTAAAGGAGGTACTCATTACACGCCTTTAAAAACAATGGTATTTTCAGCAGTTAATGATGGAAATGGTTTCATTCGATTTCAATATACTGACCACTTCGGGATATTATTATCGGCAGAACCACGTTACTATTTCCGTAGACTAAAAGATGACATCAATAGTAGTATTTACAATTTTAATTGCGGATTTGTCAGCTTTCCATTGGATTATGTAACTTATTCAAATTTTTATGGGGCACATTTAATCAAACTTTATTTTTCACCTCAATTGGGATTTCGCCAACCAATCTCAAATCATATCTTTGCAGAAGGAATGCTTGGATGTAGAATCACTGGTACTTTCAATACAGAAGGTAGTTTATTTAAACCATATTTTCTTCCTACTGCATCCTTAAAATTATGCTATATGTTGTATTAATCCAACTTCACAAATAACATCACGAAATATAAATCTGTCTATAAAACACTAATAAATCTTTAGTTGAAACAGATCTCTTTACTTAACATATTTCCTAAAAATGAACTTAATTCATATAGCAGTCATTCTATTCATTGCATCTTGCTATCCCCTTTTGAGCTTACACGCCCAAAAAGAAATATACTTTGACAAAACACCAGAAGACTCCGTAAAAGTAAAAAGGTTACACGGTTTTGATGTGGGTTATTACAATTCATATAATCCCAAATATAATTTTTGGATGCAAAGAAATGAAATTCAACTCAACTATTGGCATGAAATTGGGCTAGGTTCATTCTCATCTATCATTTTGAAAGCTGGTGTCAACATGGATAGAACTTTGTTTTGTGTTCGAATTAACCAAACCAAAGTAATGGTAGATACTATTGGTAATTATATGGACATTTATAATGGCACAAGACCTGAACATAGACTTTATGGTGGTGCTCACTTTACCGTAGAACCGAGATGGTACCTGGCTTTCAAAAAACGCATATATGCGAACAAAGCACAACTAAATCAAGGATGGTATATAAGTTTGCCAATTGAGATAGTGGGTACAACTTCCGAAATGTATTGGGATAACAATAAACCATTAAAATTTTTCAACGTCCATAAATTCTTTACTCCGACGCTTGGATATCGAAAAGCATTGACGAAACATCTGCTAGTTGAAGGGACTATTGGTTTTCTGGTGGTTCCTTTTACTTCATATAACAATGTTCCAGAAGGCATAGCATCTTCCATCAAAATAGGCTATGCATTTTAAATCCATAACATCAAATTTTTACCTGTGAAATTTACTTTTCTTATCATATTTCTATCGATATTCCTCATCTCTTGCAATCGCACTGAAATAGAAGACACCCCATGGAATAAAACACCTTTGCCAGCCGTAATAGGCATTCTCAATGCCAATGACACCGTCAGCATCTACCTCACTCAAACATACGTTTCGGGTACTGCCACACATGGTGCAGCCTACCCAGAGGCAAGAGTTTTCATTTCTGTAAAAGACAATGAGTGGAAGGAACTAAAACGAAACAGCCTTGACAGTAACCGGTTCGCCGACACCACTCAATCCAACACTGCAATAGCTGGAATGCGATACAAACTTCGCATAGAGCTAAAAGATAAAACTGTAAGCGCCGAAACTACAGTACCGAATGCTTTTGTCAACATCACAGACGCATACTTCACCACCAAAGACCCTAATGGCAACTATCCCATAGGCATCACAACCTATAAATACATATTGCCAATAGGCAACTACAAATACATAGGGACTTCAATATATGAACCATACTCCAACTTATTTTACACTGGCATGCTCACATTCAACGACAGCATTCAAACTGACAAGACTTACTATGGTTCAACAACTGACTCTGCTACAGTAACCGCTGTTTTCCAAACTCTTAACCCAGACCTGTACGAATTTAGAAAATCTATCTATCTCAATTCCTATAATACATTCTTAGGGACAGAACCAAGTGCAATATTGATAAACGCAGTATTTAAATTTGGAGGTGTACTTCCACAGTTTTCAAACATTACCAACGGTGTGGGGATTTTTAGTGCTTCGTGTACTAGCAAAAGAAAAGTAAGATGGGAAAAGTAAAATATGCAGTTATATGTGTAATTTTGACGATATTGTGTACAAAAGTGGATGCACAATCGGAACAAACACGCTTTCATGTGAAAGGGCGAATCATCAACGGGCGCTCAAAAAAAACCATCAAGTACGTATCGATAAAGGTAATGCCTTTCAACAGAACCATTCAAACCGATGGCAAAGGTGAATTTCTGTTTAATATGCCAAAAGGTGAATACTCACTGGAAATAAACCACGACCCTTTTGAAAAAAAATCCATCGCACTGCCTGTCACCAAAGACACTACATTACTGATAGAGATGGAGTCCACCTTCCTGTCCCAATACCTGGACGAGGTGGAGGTCATCTCTCACAAAACCATGGCAGATGCACCCACTGGCATCAACCAAATAAGCAGTCAAAGCCTGAAACTGATGCCCGCACTAAACGGCGAACGCGATGTGCTTAAACTATTTGCCATCAGTGCGGGAGTATCATCGGCAGGTGAAGGTTCATCGGAGATACAAGTCAGAGGTGGCGTACATGGGCAAAACTTGTTTCTTCTGGACGATGTACCTCTATACTCTACACAACACATGATGGGGATGGTATCTACCTACAACTCTGCCATCATCAAAAGTGCCTCACTCTACAAAGCTGGATTTCCTGCCGAATTTGGAGGTAAACTATCGGGGGTTATCGATGTAAAATCCAATGACGCCAACACTTCCAAGTTAAATGGGGAAGCTGAATTGGGTCTCTTATCGTCCAAAGCCAATATCAACCTCCCAATAATAAAAAACAAAATAGGAATCACTACCGCTGGACGGATATCAAACTATACTTTAGCCAATCTAGTCAACCTATTTACCAAGAATGATGGGTTTAAAGTGGGTTTGGATTTTGCCGACCTTACTACCAACGCCACATGGATAATCAACGACAAAAACAAGTTGAGAATCAACTACTTTTACAATCGTGATGGCATCTTGTCCCAAGACGCTTGGAGTGGTAGCGTACACAGGACATGGATAACCAACTCACAGGACAATGTAGGGATAAAATGGGATCAAAAAATTTCGGAGCAGTCTTCCAATCAACTTACGGTGTACTCCGATATTTATGGATTTAAAATCGGCACTAAAGAGACAGAGGAAAAACCAGGTGCTACATCCATTTACAATCAGACAAGCACAGGTATAAAATCCTACTCCATTCTGGAAAAATACAACACTCAACTGAACGAAAAACTGGAACTCAAATGTGGATTGGATGGGAAGTTATACTATTTCTCTCCATTCAGCAATGTGATGAATGCAAGCTCATTAACACAAGTGGAAAGAAAATACACAAGTTCACTATCGCAAGCAAGTATATTTGCTCAAACAGTTTTTCATCCACACAGCAACCACTCCATCACCGCAGGTATAAGGTCAAACACAATAGGAAACTACACTTTCAAACCCATCACTAATATTGAGCCACGGTTCAACTACCGATATAGCATCACACCCGACCTGTCACTAAGTGCATCGGCTAGCCGAATGACACAATCCATTCATCGAATTGCCAACTCTGGGCTGGGTCTTCCCTTTGAAATATTCTTACCTGCTGACTCCAATCTCATACCCGAAAGCTCGTGGAATTTCTCCATCGGCGGAGCTAAAGACATCACCGCCAATAGGTTCAAACTTTCGCTCTCGGCAGAACTGTGGTACAAAACCTTCCAAAACATCACAGAGTTCAAAGACGGATTTGATGCTACTACCAGTTTACTGAAAATAGACGGTATCAATATCACAGATCCATTTGTGAAAAACATTACCGACATAGTCACACAAGGTAAAGGAGAAGCCTACGGTGTAGATTTTTCGACTGTACTAGACACCCGATGGCTAAAACTCACATTGGATTACACCTTGATGAAAGCCACCAACCAATTCGCTGAGCTCAACAATGGTAGACCTTTCGACGCTCCTACCGACATGCGCCACACGCTCAATACCACTGCTGAGATAAAACTATCCGACACATGGACATTATCTGCCATCTGGCAATATCATACTGGGCGACCTATCACCATGCCCACGTCCGTCATAGCACCCAGAGGCATAAATATACAAAGTATAGACAATGGATACATGAATGACATTTTCATCCCCATCATAACAGAGCGCAACAACTACCGCATGAAAGATTTTCACCGCTTGGACATAGCTTTTTCGCACAAATACAAAGCCTTCGGAAAATACGATGGACTATTCTCGGTGGGCATCTACAATGTGTACAACCGTGCCAACCCCTACCTCTACTACATCGACACCCAGAACGTCAACGGCACACCCAAACCCGTGCTCAAATCACTCTCCATCTTCCCCATCCTACCATCTGTAAGCTGGTCGGTGAGGTTCTAGTGAGGATGAGTCTCTGTTACCTCACCAACCACACATCATTAACACATCCTAGTGTTACATTATGAAATATGTGATAAATATCAAACTCAACCAAAAGACACCTGCCTGAATAACAGAACATTAAACATTTCAAAAAAATGATAAATTAATGCTCAATTATGTTAAATTTAATTATTATCTTCGCTAGCCTAAAACAAAAATTAGGCTAAAGAAGAAAAAAGAATCGAAATGAGTATTGGAATTTAGTGGACACATATTCAGATTCGATTCAAGCATTATCAGACGAAGAAATAATTTCTAAATCGAAAGGTTTGGGATCTTTGATAAGGATTTTTGATTTTAAGAACGATGCTGCAAAAACAATTGATAAATTTCGAAACAATATTAATTTTGCTAAAGGAGGTTGGTGTGGCCCTTGGGCAATGAATTATATTTATAATTCGGTCAAAGGAGGTAATGATTATAGCCATTTTGAAAAATTTGCAGGCACTATTGGTTTAGGTAGTTTAAATTTTGCATTCTCTGCTATTAGCGGAACTAAACCAATGTTTCCATCAGAAATGAATCTATCAATGGTTTCTCGAGGCATTTGGATTGACCTTTTTTTTTCTTTTAACCAATGGGATGGATATTTTTATGTACGAATTATTCAAAGACCACTTTGTATTGCAATTGTAACTAGTGGTCAGGGACATTGGATAGTTGCATACGGTACAAAAACGACAGGAACTTATGCTTGGAGAAATTATTGGTATGCTATTAATGATAATGGAACCATGACGTCTAATAGCGAATATTGGTGGCAGGCTCCTTGGTTTATAGCCTATGTACGGGTTTTATATGTTTAATTAACAATAGTTATATTCTATATGACTTATATGGAATAGACAATTATAGCGCTATAAATAAGCTAAATAACAAACCACTCTAGTTAAGAGTCAACAACCTAAATCAATTTAAATATGCGTCAATTTGTTTTCATTTTATTCATTTTAATATTATTTTCTTGTCAAACAAAAGTGGAATTTGAACATATTAGCACTTTTCAAGAAAAATATCCATTTAATTTCATTGGATTGGTAGGTGACAATTCAGATTCTGCTTATATCGAAGTTTTTTATAGTGAAGCCAATCAATTTAATAGTAATGTAATAACTCATAAATTGATAAAGTTGCCAGCGATAATTGGTGGACATGAAACATTTGTGACTTTTGATTCTATAGTTAAAAAGATTACAGGTACAGGTAAATCAAGAATTGAAGCTGTAGGGAGAGAAGCTAAAATAGATTACTTGGACAATCACTCTCACTATATGAAGATTATCAATCACGGTTCTAAGCCTATTGAGTTTTTTATTGTCGGCAATCATCCATTAAAAACCTATGATTTAAGTAAAGTATATGCAGGACCATTTATTGAGAAGGGTGATAATCATATTGCTCCACCTATAGCAATTACAACTGATGTATTACCAGAAGTTTTTTATATGGGAACACCTGTTAAATATCTTTTATTTCCTGAAAAAAAGCCCAAAACTAATTTGTATAAGATCTATAAAGATGGTGTTTATTCTAAAAATGGGAAAGAATATTATGGATACGCTGGTATTGATACCTTATTTTTTGAAAATAATAGATGTGGCAACCTAATTGTTAATAAATCTTGGTCTATTTCAGAAGTTATTAAATTATATCGTGCTGAATACAAAGGAAATAACGATACCATTTTAACAATTTCATATTGTAAAACAGAAAATAGTTTTCAAAAAAACAGAATCTCTGGTGGGGCTGAAAAGAATTATTCAGAAACGAAGATCAACTCCTTAAAACCATTATACTATGGGATTATACCAGCAGGAGGAACAATTCAATCATCAGAGTCTGTTCCATTTATTACTCATGTTAATTACGAATATTATCATGATAAACCATCGGATTAAGAAACCATCATTTTTATTTTTTGTTCTAATTACTTCATTCCTAATTTCGTGTTCTAAAGAAAACCTTGACCAGCCAATTAAAAGGTTGGTTTTGGTTTATATGGTAGCAGATAATGATTTGGATTATTTCGCTATTCAGAATATAAATGAGATGGAAAAAGGTCTAATGTCTTGTTCTAATAGAGATTTGTATGTCTAAATTGACAGAGCAAGTAATGCAAATCCATCACATCCGTATTTAATGAAAATTAAACCTGACACTACCAAAAAGGTGATTTCTCAAATTGTTAGAATATATCCAGAACAAAATTCTGCAGATGCACAAGTTTTAAGAAGGGTTATCATCGACACAAAAGAAATTTCAAATGTCAGTTGTAATTCTTTAGGATTAGTACTTTGGTCTCATGGTAGTGCATGGCTTCCAAATGGTATATCTATTAATTCTAATAGAGGTAGTATTATTGACTCAACGAAGTCTTTAAACCGTTTTAAAGCATTTTCTATAGATAATCAGCTTAATCATAGTAATTCTGATTCAGCAGAAATGGATATTAAAGCACTAGGACAAGCTTTGAAAGGATTTTACTTAGATTTTATAATCTTTGATGCGTGCTTTATGTCATCAATAGAAGTTGCCTATGAACTAAAAAATTGCACAAGATATCTAATTGCATCGCCAACAGAGATATTGTCATTTGGTTTTCCATATAAACAAATTACTCCGCTACTTTTTGATGAATCATTCCGCCCCAATGAAATTACAAATACATTTTATGATTCTTATTTGAAGCAAAATGGTGTTCTCAGGTCAGCTTCAATTACCGCGATTAATACAAAAAGACTAGATGATTTAGCGACTTTTGTTTTTTTAATTAACTCAAAGTCTAAAAACAATGAAATGGTGAATACAGATAGTATTCAGCAATTTGACAGACAAAAAAATTATCTTTTGTTTGATTTAAAACAAACTTTATTACTTCAATTAGATGTTTTAAGTGATAAAATACTAAAAGAATCATTTAATAATACTTGGTCACAATGTATAATTTCTGAATACCATACAAATAGTATTTTGGGATCTCTAGAATTAACAAATTGTAACGGAATATCAATTTTTATTCCAACTAAGCGACAAACCAATCTATATAATTATTATAAAACACTTTCATGGTATAAAGCCAGCGGGTATGAAAAACTATATTTTTGCAATTAACTTAATATTAATTGTATTACTTAATTCATGTAGCAAAGACGAATCTTTGCCGATTGATTCGTATAAAATATCTGTCGAAAATAGATACTTTGAAAGAATTGATTCAATTTTTGTTGGCCAATATTTTGAAGATTCCTTGCTTGTAAATCAGATTTCAAGACAACTAAAGCTCAAGAAAAACTCTTATACGTTTTCATGCATTACATATTCAAAATTAAAATTCAGTGCAATTATATTAATCCAAGGTCAGAAGGAATATCTTAAAGTCTTGATTAACGAATCTGGCAAAATTAGTATTGAATAAAAAAAGTTAATCTATACACCCAACCATCCACCGCTTGGACATTGCTTTTTCCCATAAATACAAAGCCTTTATGAAATACGACGGGCTTTTCTCACTAGGCATCTACAACCTGTACAATCGTGCCAACCCCTACCTCTACTACATCGACACCCAGAACATCAACGGCACACCCACACCCGTGCTCAAATCACTCTCCATCTTCCCCATCCTACCATCTGTAAGCTGGTCGGTGAGGTTCTAGTGGGGATGAGTCTCTGTTACCTCACCAACCACACATCATTAACACATCCTAGTGTTACATTATGAAATATGTGTTAAATATCAAACTCAACCAAAAGACACCTGCCTGAATAACAGAACATTAAACATTTCAAAAAAAATGATAAATTAATGCTCTATTGTGTTAATTTTAAACATTGTCTTCGACTCCATAAACAAAAATTTTATTCTTATCTCTAGCATATATAGTAACTTTGGTGTCGTGTAGTAAAATTGGAGTACTTAATTCAAATGAAAATACCGATGTTAGTCAGATAAAAAGTTTTGGACAGGAAATTAAAAAGGGTAGAAAACTAGAAAATCCATATAATTATATAAACTGGAAGTAATATGAAAGATATTTTTATAACTAAACACCTTTACTTGATCCTTTTGCTACTGCTAGGAGTTAAATTACAAGGTCAAAACACCTGCGACACAGTAGCAAAACACAAATACCTATCTGTACAATCGGGTTTGCTTATTGACAGTTATAATAATGTTGGGTTACGAACATTTTTTGAATACCAACAGGATTTAAAAGGAAATTGGCAATATGGAGTTTCTTATGAAAATACAAGTCACTTACATGCTGCTGCCACCGACGTACTTGAATTGCTTTCAAATTTGAGACTTTTAAGTGTTAATTCATATTATAAACTCAATTTAATAAAAGACAGATTGTTCTGGACAGTAGGAATGGGTGCTGGAGCGATACATGTTAATTGGGAGAATGAAAACAGATTTGGTGTCACACTGAATGCTAGTATCACACTGAACTTTAGAATCCTAAAAAACATCTATATTGAAACTTCGCCACTCACTGTTTTATTGCCAGTCAATAGATTGTATTATTCTCCTTTGAAGATCAATCAGTTTGACCAATTTTATGGGTATACACTTCTTCCAATTGGGGTAAAAGTCAAATTATAACAAAATCACATTCTGACTCATATCTACCCAAGAGTTATGTTAAACACGCAAACTAATGAGATAGCGATTACGCATTTTCTAATGTGTAATTTGTGATATAATAATAGCCATCCCTAGTCTAATAATAAATTGAGACTTCAAGTCAATTAAAACAGAACGGTCTGCTGAAATCTCTCAGCAGACCGTTCTCAGTATCAATGATTATTTAAATCCCTACACATTAAACCTAAAGTGCATGATGTCGCCGTCTTGCGCTACATAGTCTTTGCCTTCCACGTTCATTTTTCCAGCTTCCTTACAGGCGGCTTCTGAACCTAGACGAATGAAATCCTCGTATTTGATTACTTCGGCACGAATAAATCCTTTTTCAAAATCGGTATGTATCACACCAGCACACTGCGGAGCTTTCCATCCTTTTTCGAATGTCCATGCACGAACTTCCTGTACACCTGCTGTGAAATAAGTTTGAAGATTCAGAAGGTGATAAGCAGAATTGATAAGACGTGACACACCCGATTCGGTCAGTCCAACCTCTTCTAAAAACATCTGACGTTCCTCATAAGTCTCCAGCTCAGCAATATCCGCCTCTGTTGCTGCAGCTACAATAAGAATATCAGCATTTTCTTCTTTTATTGCTTCACGTAAGGCATCCACATAGGCATTACCTTTTTTGGCTGAGGCTTCATCTACATTACATACATATAGTACTGGCTTATCGGTGAGGAGATACAAGTCTTTTACCAGTTTAGCCTCTTCTTTGTCAAGAACTACTGTTCGAGCAGATTTGCCCTGCATCAAAGCATCTTTGTAACGTATGAGGATGTCGTACACGGTTTTGGCTAGCTTGTCGCCACCTGTCTGTGCTTGCTTTTGTACTTTGGAAATGCGACTTTCTACGGTTTCCAAGTCTTTTAACTGAAGCTCTGTGTCAATAATTTCTTTGTCTCTCACCGGATTGACAGTTCCATCTACGTGAGTGATGTTCTCGTTGTCAAAGCAACGGAGCACATGCAGTATCGCATCCGTTTCGCGGATATTTGCCAGGAATTTATTACCAAGACCTTCACCTTTGCTGGCACCTTTTACCAGTCCGGCTATGTCCACTATCTCAACGGTTGTGGGTACTATACGCTGTGGCTTTACCAGCTCAGATAGTTTGTTGAGTCGCTCATCGGGTACGGTTATCACGCCCACATTGGGTTCTATCGTGCAGAAAGGGAAATTTGCTGCTTGAGCTTTTGCATTGGAAAGACAGTTGAATAAAGTAGATTTACCTACATTGGGCAGACCTACTATTCCGCATTGAAGTGCCATTTTATTATCAGTTAATCAGTTATTTGTACTATTATCAGATCGCTATTTCGTTACACAACACACCTGTGATTTTCAGCTTGCAAAGATACAAAAAAATCAAGGATTTCAGCACTTCTGCCAAACCCTTGATTTTATATAATTGTTGTATACTTTCAAATAATTATTTTACGTCCAAGTCCACACATGCTTTGTAGATATTCTCTACTAATTCGGGGATAGCTGCCTGAGGAACAGCCGAGAACGCAAGGCGCACCACATTGCCCAATACAATAACACCTGTACTGTATTTTTCGAGTAATAATTTACGTAGCTCTTCGGCATCAATCCCCTTTTGTGGCTCAACACACATGAAATATCCAGAGTTAAAAGGTAATGCTTTAAAGTAGTCAGCATATTCAGGTTTTGCTAGTTCCACCTTGAGAGTTTCATATCGGCTTTTTAGGATATCGAATTTTTGTTTTTTGGAAGCCTCGTATGTAGGAGCTGTATATACTTTGTACAATAGCGACTGTGACAGCTGGCTGATGTTAGAGATATTTCCACGCACGGCACCCGCAGTTTTATTTTCCAAAGCTTCGTATAGTTCAGCAGTTCCACCTTTGATAGCATAGGTGATAAATCCGGCACGAAATCCCCACACATAATCCTCTTTGGTAGGTCCGTCAAGTTTCACAGCCAACACATTTTCAGAAAGCTTAGCCAGTTTAGTGAAAATTGATTCCATAAACACACCTTCTTCGTACACCAGTCCGAAATAGGCGTCGTCAATCAACACTACTACTTTTTTGCCTTTATCCGCTACTTTTTTGATTTCGGCAGTGATGGCATCTATCTCGCTCACCAATGGAGTGTAACCAGCAGGATTGTTGGGGAAATTGAGCAATGTTACAATTTTATCACCTGTCACAGCATTCAGTTGCGCTCCGAAATCAGCCACATTAAAACCACCATTGGTAAACAACTCGAATGTCTTTACTTCAGCATTATAATTGTTCTCAAAAATCAAATTGTAGTTTTCCCAATAATGATTGGAAAGCAAGACAGTATCACCCTCATCGGAAAACAAATAGCCAGCCATGCTGATGCCGTGTGTCAAACCATTGGTAGCCACAGGATTACTTATCACAGTATCTCCTAAGGAAGGATTCTTGCGATATATAGACTCTTTCCATAGAGAGCGTAACTCAGGTTTTCCGAAACTAGGTGCATAAGGGAAAATATTTGACACTGGCATATTGATCAAAGCATCAAATTCGGGCAAGTGCATAGATGATCCGTCATCTTCAACAGCTTCACCTATGGTGGCGTTAATCTTCTTTCCTTTAGCTTGAGCAGCTTGCGCTAATATACCTAGCTTTGGGAAAAAGATGTTTTTTCCACGATCGGAAAGCATGTGAAATACATTGATATTTTGATCCTCGATTAGCTTGTTTAAACTTAAAGCTTGCGCTTCCATATAAAGAGTGAATTAAGTAGATTAGTGTATTAAAACCTTGAAGTATGCTTTTTTGAGAGTGCAAAAGTAATAATAATTTACGAAATTATAAATCAGATGCGACATAACAATCAGGGCTATAACAATCAAAAGGATGATAAATGTTCGACTGAATTATAAAAAAAATTCTACTCCTTCTTATTCTTCCATAATGACTGAATAATTTTTGGAAAATGCTCGTACTCTAGCTGATGAACTTTATTGGCAATACTTTCGGGAGTATCAGTTAGGTCAATTTTACAGCTAGCTTGAAAAATAATATTTCCTTCGTCATAATTTTCGTTCACATAATGTATTGTAATGCCAGTTTCGGTTTCTCCTGCAGCAGCTACTGCCCTATGAACATGGTCGCCGTACATACCCTTACCTCCGAATTTGGGCAATAATGCTGGATGTATATTGATAATTTGATCAGGATAATTTGAAATTATTGAATCAGGAACTTTCAATAAAAATCCAGCCAAAACAATGGCATCAATTTTATATGAATGTAACAATTCCAGAATTTGACTTCCATCAATAAATTCCTCCTTATTAAATGTTACACTTGGGATGCCCATTTTTAATGCACGTTGATGAACAAAGGCATCTGCTTTATTAGATATAATTACAGGAAAACTAAAAAAGCTGTCATTCTCAAAAAACTTGACAATGTTTTCAGCATTAGAGCCTGATCCCGAAGCGAAAATAGCAATACGACAGATCATAAATAAACGTTAAAAATTGCTCACAAAAAGTGATATTGTGCAAAAATTATGATTTTTTTGCTAGAAAACGATGTAATATCAATAAATTTTGTTTCCTTTGCACCGCAAAATTAATCAACAATTTCTATTTATAAACTTAAAAACAAAAATTATGTCAGAAGTAGAAGCTAAAGTAAAAGCGATTATCGTAGAAAAATTAGGAGTAGAAGAATCAGATGTAGTAGCTACTGCAAGTTTCACAAATGATTTAGGAGCTGATTCACTTGATACAGTAGAATTGATCATGGAATTCGAAAAAGAATTCGGTATCTCTATTCCAGACGAGCAAGCTGAAAAAATCACTACTGTAGGCGAAGCAATTGCTCACATCGAAGCTTTACAAAAATAATTTATTCCAATATTTATGGGATTGAAAAGAGTTGTAGTAACAGGTTTAGGTGCAATATCACCACTAGGCAATAGCGTTTCTGAAACGTGGGAAAAAGTGCTGAAAGGTGAGAGTGGAGCTGGACCTATTACACATTTTGATACTTCCGATTTTAAAACAAAATTTGCATGCGAAGTCAAAGGCTTTGATCCTTCAAAATATTTTGACCGAAAAGAGGTACGCAAAATGGATATTTATGCTCAATTTGCATTAGCATGTGTAGCCGAAGCAATTGAGCATAGTGGAGTAAACTTAGATACTTTAGACAAAGACGAAGTTGGAGTAATTTTTTCTGCGGGAATAGGTGGTATAGATACTTTTGAAGAAGCGATTGGCAGCTATTATGTAAATAAAGAGTTGGGTCCTAAATTCAACCCGTTTTTTATCCCAAAAATGATTTCTGACATTGCAGCTGGTCATATATCAATTACCTACGGTTTTCGTGGTCCTAATTTTTCAACGGCTTCAGCTTGTGCATCGTCTACCAATAGTATTATTGATGCATTCAATTATATCCGTTTAGGCAAAGCAAATATGTTTGTTGCAGGAGGAGCCGAAATGGCAATTACTCCTGGTGGAGTAGGCGGTTTTAACGCACTAACAGCACTATCAACACGTAACGATGAGCCCACTAAGGCGTCACGTCCTTTCAGTAAAAGCCGTGATGGTTTTGTTATGGGTGAAGGTGCTGGCTGTTTGATTTTAGAAGAGTTAGAACATGCAATTGCTCGTGGAGCGAACATCCTTTGCGAAGTAGTAGGCGGCGGAATGTCAGCTGATGCTTATCACCTTACTGCTACTCACCCAGATGGATTGGGAGCGAAACTTGTAATGAGAAGAGCATTGTCTGATGCAGGTATGGATCCTAGTGAAATAGATTATATCAATGTACATGGGACTTCTACCCCTGTAGGTGATATTTCTGAATCGAAAGCGATTAAAGAAGTTTTTGGAGAACATGCCTATAACTTAAATATCAGTTCGACCAAATCAATGACTGGTCACTTGCTAGGAGCAGCGGGTGCAATGGAAGCTATTTTTGCAGTGATGTCAGTAGTCAACGATATCGTACCACCTACTATCAATCATGAAGAAGGTGATGAAGATCCCGATATTGATTACAAGCTCAACTTTACATTTAACAAAGCTCAAAAACGAATTGTAAATGCTGCATTGTCCAATACCTTTGGTTTTGGAGGTCATAATGCAAGTATCATAGTAAAAAAATATACAAAATAATTACGTGATTAGCGGTATTCTTTCAAAGATAAGGCTCATTTTGAAACCTCAAAATGAGCCTTATCTTTATCTAATAAATCATCTTGGATTTAAACCCCGAAATATTGAACCCTACCTTCAAGCATTGAAGCATAAGTCCAGTTCCAGTTTAGTGGATCATGATTCAACTCAAAATAACGAACGCCTAGAATTCTTAGGTGATGCTATACTTAATGCAATTATCACGGATATACTCATTCATAATTTTGAGGACAAACAAGAAGGTTTCTTAACCAACACTCGCTCCAAGATTGTAAAAAGAGAAAATCTCAATCTCCTGGCAAAAGAATTAGGAATTGATAATATGCTCAAAGTAAGCAAAAACACCAATAATCAATCGAATAAAAACATATACGGCAACGCATTAGAGGCACTGATAGGTGCTATCTATCTCGATCAAGGATATCAAATGTGTAAGAAATATGTAACCTACCGATTGCTTACTTTAATGGACATTGAAAAGATAGCATCTGTGGATGATAATTTCAAATCTATTCTCACCGAATGGTGTCAAAAAAACAAAGCTAATCTTAATTATAAATCTTTGGGTGCTACAAAAACATCAAATAACAATCACCTTTTTATCACTCAAGTGATTATCAACAATACTCTAATTGCCACTGCCGAAGGGAGTAATAAAAAAATATCCGAGCAAAATGCGGCCAAAATCGCAATCGAAATACTATACAAATCTCCTTCGATAGTAGAATTCAATGAGTCTAAAGATCATGTTTAAGTATTCGATTTCACTTTTTCATAGCATGTATCGCTTTTTGCTGTTAAATTAACTACTATCACAATCTTTTCTTTATCTTTGCTTGATGGGTACTTATTAGTTTTTCAATTAAATATGATTATATACTCATTTTAATTATTGATAATAACTTATTCACAGTTTAAAGTTATAAGATATGAATTCGAATTTCTCCCAATTTATTGCAAATCAATCTTTAAAATATAAAGATAAAACAGCACTCAATCACAGATATCATGTTCATGCCCATTGGGAGAGAATTACTTGGACAGATTTTGCAAAAAAGATACACTCCACTGCACAAGCTCTTATCGAATTAGGAGTACAAGCTCAACAATGTATAGGTCAGTTTTCCCAAAACAAAGCCGAAAATCTAGTGGTGGACTTTGCTGCATATTCATGTAGGGATATTGTGGTTCCAATTTATCCCACCTCTACCCTTACCGAACTGAAATTTATAATTGAGAATGCAGAGATTGAAATTCTTTTTGTTGGAAATAAAGAACAATATCAACTCGCACAAACTGTACTCAAAGACTCTAAATTTCTAAAAAAAATTATAGTTTTTGATACTGATGTGAGACCTTTATCAGGAGAAAACATCCAATATTATTCTGATTTAGAACTAACAAAGGCTCAAAAAAGCATACAAGAAGAGTTAGATCAAAGAGAAAAAGACTTTCAAATTAATGATATAGCTTGTATACTCTATACTTCTGGAACGAGTGGCATATCTAAAGGTGTACAGATTTCACATGAAAACTTACTTGAAGCTATGCGTATCCACGATATCAGACTCACTTTAATATCGGACAAAGACAGGTCTCTTGCCTATTTACCTCTTACTCATATTTTCGAACGATCATGGAGTTACTTTTGCCTATTCAAAGGTGTAGAGATTTTTATCAACCATTTACCTGGTGAGATCAAGGACACATTACTTGAAGTTAAGCCAAATTACATTTGCACAGTACCTCGCTTTTGGGAAAAAGTTTACGAAATTATAACTCATGAAATTTCTCATTTTTCACCCATAAAACAAGGTTTTTTCACTTGGGCATTAGCAATAGGCCAAAAATATAACTTTGAATACGAACGAATCGCACGTAAAGCAGATTGGAAATTACAGCTAAAATACTTTATCGCTGACAAATTAATATTCTCAAAAATCAAACATAAGCTTGGAATACATAATGCCAAAATGCTTCCAATAGCGGGAGCAAGATTGTCCGATGAGTTAATCGAGTTTTTTATGTGTATGGGTATTCCAATAATATATGGCTATGGATTAACAGAAAGTACCGCAACAGTATGTTGCTTTGATAGAATTGGCTATAAGATTGGGACTCTGGGTAGTTGCATGCCAGATGTAAACGTTAAAATTGGGCCGAACAGTGAAATTCTCCTTAAAGGTAAAACTATAACATCTGGATATTATAAAAACGAACAAGCCAATCAAGAAGCATTCACAAAAGATGGTTGGTTCAAAACAGGGGATGCAGGGCATTTTGAGGGTCATAATTTAATACTTACTGATCGGATTAAAGATCTATATAAAACCTCGAATGGAAAATTTATTGCTCCTCAAAAGATTGAAGCAATATTAACAATGGATAGATACATCGATCAAATTGCAGTGATAGGCGATGATAGAAATTATATTACGGCTCTTATCGTACCTGTAATGAATGAGATAATTGAATATGCCAAAAAACACAAAATTGTCTATGAAAATGCTGATGACCTTTTGAAATCACAAGCTATTTACGAGCTGATTGATGAGCGAATTAAATTTCATCAAAAGGACATGGTACAGTATGAGCACATAAGAAGATTTGCACTAATACCTCAACAATTTAGTATAGAAACCGGCGAACTTACCAATACGCTTAAAGTAAGAAGAGCTGTAATTATGCAGAAATACAAATACTTGATTGAAAGTATGTATTAATTGATGCAATTATAATTGTATTTTAAGATTACAATTATAATTGAAAAGAACAATATTGATCGTTATATAAATAAAGAGTTAATTTTTCTGTTCATTTCTTGATATAATTAAATAAGTTTTTTTATTTTTGCCTGTATATATTATCAAATAACAAGTAAACAAAAACGCAAGATTATGTACAAAGAAAAAATTGGTATCAATGCGGGCCTAATATGGGAAGCGCTTGTTGCTGGAGAACAAAACGTAAAAGCTGTAAAAAAAGTTACAAAATTGGCTGAAAAAGATTTAAACTTGGCTCTTGGCTGGTTGGCTAGAGAAGGTAAACTTGTATTCAATGAAGTAGATGGAGAGTTGTTTGTGAGCTTGACTTAATTGGATAATGAAAAAATAAAAAGTGGATAAGACTTGATGTCTTATCCACTTTTTATTTATAGACCAAAGATGAAATGAAGTGTTTTTTATGAAAAATACTTTGTGATTTAAAAAAAATAACCTATCTTTGCACCCTCTTTTGACGTAAAGAACTTTGTTTGTTTATGCGAAAATAGATCTTTGGTAGAGCACACCTTGCCCAAAGGAATGGACTGAAATCCGACCTTGGCAAGATTATTAATTACCAAACACCAAATATTGCGAAAATAGCTCAGTTGGTAGAGCACGACCTTGCCAAGGTCGGGGTCGCGGGTTCGAGTCCCGTTTTTCGCTCAATAGAAAAACGATACTAAAAATAAAACGGGACGAAGAAGTTTATCCCGATTATTTTATCGGGAAGTCCCGTTTTTCGCTCAAGTGAGTATCACGCCCGGATGGTGGAATGGTAGACACGAAGGACTTAAAATCCTTTGGCTTCACGGCTGTGCGGGTTCAAGTCCCGCTTCGGGTACTCATTATAAAAAGCCTTTATGGAATTAACCATAAGGGCTTTTTTTATAAATCAAACGCAACAAAATATCATTAGAACTGTTTTCTAGCTATAATAAACCCAGATTACACATTAGAAAATGCGCAATCTGGGTTGAATACTTGAATCATAAATTCAAAATCTCAAATGACAATTTCATGATAAAAAAAAATAAGTCCTTACTATATTATCATGTAGCCCCATTCAATTATAATTGTGCTCAATCCATTCTAAAAGGTTTTCAGGATGAATTTCTAATTCAGCAATCCGAAATAGAAGCATACAAAGCCAATGGAGGAGGAAAAGCTGAAGGTGGCATTTGTGGAGCAGTGTTTGCAGCAAACAGACTACTTGCACAAGCTGGCAAACCATCTATCTCCGATGAATTTAAAAATGTGGCAGGTAGTATTTACTGCAAAGACATTCGTGGTGTAAAGTTATCATGTAAAGATCTGGTGCGAATAGCAGATGATTTACTTACAGAAAGTATGAAAAAATAATAATCTAACTATTTATTAATTAGGTTAATAAATTCTTCTCTTGTTTTTGCTGTTTCAAATATACCTGTAAAGTCAGATGTGGTAGTTATAGAATGTTGCTTTTGGACACCACGCATTTGCATACATAGATGTTGAGCTTCAATAATGACCATTACACCCATTGGATTGAGTGTTTTTTGGATACACTCTTTGATTTGGGTTGTCATTCGTTCTTGTACTTGCATGCGTCTGGCGTAAACTTCAACTACTCGAGCAATTTTACTTAAACCAGTTATTTTCTTATTTGGTATATATGCTACGTGCGCCTTACCAAAAAATGGCAACATGTGATGTTCACACATTGAATAAAAGTCAATATCTTTGACTATTACCATTTGTCTGTAATCTTCTGTAAAAACTGCTGATTTTATTATCTCTTCTGGGTCCTGTTCGTATCCCTGCATTAGGAATTGCATTGCTTTAGCAACACGTTCGGGCGTTTTAACCAAACCTTCGCGTTCTACATTTTCTCCCAATAATTGAATTATTTCGGAATAATGTTCAGATATTTTGGATGTGATAGATGAGTCAAATTGGAGGGCTTGATTATTATTAAAATCCATTTTTGTACTTATTGTTTTGCTTGTATTAATATTTGTTCCTTCACGATATAAACTTCACTACGCATTGAAGGAAACGCTTTAATGAATTCTGCTTGAAAACTTTGAGCCTCTGATTTAGTTGCAAAATCACCTATTCGAACTTTCCACGAAGGTGATGTATAATTCACATATATGGGCTGATTGGGGAAAATTTCTTTGATTTGATTTTCCACATTGTATGCTTCAGTTTTTGAAGTTTTCAAATCGCTACCCGAAAAAACTTGAACTCGATACCCTGGCACTGAAGTACTGTTTTCCTTATTTGTGGTAACAACTTTTTGAACCAATAATTCTTCTATTCTTTTATCTTGATGTATGATTACATTTCCAGTTACCGAGTCCTTGGTTGACAATACATCAAAAATATTATTTTGACTCATCATATTGATACACATAATGAGAAAAAAAATAAAGATAGTAGGCTTTTTGATCTCCATAAGATAAGTATTAAATTACAAGAAATTCAATATGTAGTAACAATGAGACAGCAAAGTTAAATAAATGTTATCGCATTTTTCACAATTTGACAAAAATACTTCGGTATCAATGGAGTTAATGATTATCTTTGCTATTTACAAACACATTATTCTGATGGAATTACCAAAGGTAGCTATCATTGTTGCAGGGGGAAAAGGGCTAAGAATGAATTCTGAAATCCCCAAACAATTTCTCAAAATTAATCATCTGCCCATCTTAATGCATACCTTAATTGCTTTTTCAAGATACGATGCTTCCATTCAACTTATATTAGTATTGCCAGCCGTACAAATAGAATATTGGAAGCAGCTCTGTCATGAACATTCTTTTGCAATTTCACATACCATAGTTAACGGAGGAGATACTCGTTTTGCTTCGGTCAAGAACGGACTCAATGCTGTAAAAGTTCATTCCTTGGTAGCTGTTCACGACGGTGTGCGTCCATTGGTGAGCGAAGACACCATTGATCGTTGCTACAAAATGGCTCAACAATTTGGAGCAGTAATTCCTACTGTAGGACTTGTAGATAGTATCAGGTTGGTCACCGAAAATAGCAATCAAGCACTGGATAGATCAAAGTACTATATCGTGCAAACCCCTCAAGTATTTGACAGTGTCATCATTAAAAATGCTTATAATCAGGAGTTCTCACCTTTATTTACAGATGATGCATCTGTTGTAGAAGCAGCTGGAAACTCAGTGATACTTGTTGAAGGGAATCGAGAAAATTTAAAGATAACAACCGATATTGATTTAAAAATAGCATCACTGTTTTTATGAGTAGTGAATCCAAAAACATTCAATGGCTTGATACTTTAAGAGCATTAGCCACACTAGGTGTAATATTAATCCATGTATCCGCTCCAGTAGTAAACATGGCTTTTCGGAAAAATATAGAATACTGGTGGATAGGAAATTTAATTGATAGTGCTACCCGATGTGCTGTACCTATCTTTTTGATGCTTAGCGGTGCTACTATGTTGGGCAAACAATACGAGTTAAGAGACTTTTATATCAGGCGTTTGACTAGAGTGATGTTACCATTTCTTTTCTGGATGGTAGCTTACTGGATCTTCAGGTGGAGCATGCTCCCTGCTATGAGCAAACCTGGCAATGTACATATCTTAATCAACTGGGCAATACAGTTATTATTAAATGAAGGCATCTCGAAACATTTTTGGTATATTTATATGATTTTATTCATATACTTATTTGTACCATTTATTGCCAAAAGAATACAAAAATTAAGTATTAAAGCCATTACTTTAATTCTGCTACTATGGTTGATTCTTGTTTTTATGACTCGTGATTATCCTCTGAGCATGTATAGCTTTACAAAAAATTTAGATAGTCGTATTATTGGAAATTTGCTTTATTCGGGCTTTCTTATACTTGGTTATTATCTATCAATACTACCAAAACACAATCGAAGAACAGCAATTGTATCTGGTTGTATCTACTTAGCTACTATCGTTGTCACTTCAATAGCCACGTATTATCTTTGCATCAAAGCAAACAAACTCGACTTAAGAATGTATAGTTATTTATCCATTAATATCATCATTCAATCCATTGCACTATTTGTTTGGATTAAAGATACGAGCATTTCAAATAGCATCATACTCAAGATTCAACAACACATTAGCGATTACAGTTTCGGCATCTATTTGGTTCACATTATTCTACTCGGAGTATTTTATCGAATAGGTATATTTTGGACTATGGCTCATCCTGTAATATCAGTGCCAAGCCTAGCTTTGATAACACTCTTATCTTCTACAGCAGTAATATTTGTTTTACGTAGAATACCGCTAGGCAAATACATTGCTGGATAATGAAGCAATAAGACGGAAGCCTAAAAAAGAAATCAATACTAAATAAAAGGGATGGATATTTATAAGCATGATATAAAATTTCTTGCAGGTGTAGGCCCCAAAAAAGCGGAATTACTTCGTACCGAATTGGGATTGTGTACGCCCGAAGATTTACTACGATACTATCCCTATAAATATGTAGATAGAAGCAGGTTCTATTATCTACATGAAATAACTTCCGAAATGCCCTATATCCAAGTAAAAGGGCAAATAATCCAATTTGAGAAAATAGGAGAAGGACGCAATCAACGTTTAACTGCTATATTTACCGATGGCAAAAGCACCATTGAATTGATATGGTTCAAAGGCATTAAATATATTACTGAAAATTTCAAGCCACGTATCGACTACGTGATTTTTGGAAAACCAACATCATTTAATGGTAAATATAATATTGCCCACCCCGAAATTGAACTTGCCTCCAAAACACCACCCGCCGAACAGCTTGGTCTTCAACCTTTTTACAATACGACTGAGAAAATGAAAAATAGCTACTTGAATTCCAAGGCTTTGCAAAAAATCATTTTCCCCATTGTACAACTTATAAAACCAGGTATTTCAGAAACTCTACCAGCATATCTTTTGAAAAAATTAGGTCTGATGAATCTGACTGATTCATTAGTAAATGTGCATTTCCCCAAAAATGCTGACTTACTTAAAAAAGCACGTCAAAGACTGAAATTCGAAGAGCTGTTTTACATTCAACTAAGTATTCTTCGACAAACAAAATGGCGTGAGATGAACACACTGGGATTCAAATTCCCTATCATTGGTCATTTTTTCAATACATTCTTCACCAATTATTTACCTTTTGAACTCACCGGTGCTCAGAAACGGGTTCTCAAAGAAATTAGAATAGACCTAGGCAGTGGAAAACAAATGAACCGTCTGCTTCAGGGAGATGTAGGTAGTGGAAAGACACTTGTTGCTCTAATGACAATGCTGATGGCAATAGATAATGGCTATCAAGCTTGTATCATGGCCCCTACCGAAATACTTGCTAACCAACATTACGACACAATTCGTGAGTTCATTAATGACCTTGGTGTAAACACAGCACTACTTACAGGCTCTACAAAAAACAAAGAACGTATTTCTATTCACGACCAATTAAAGTCAGGTGAACTGCATATTTTAATTGGAACCCATGCCCTATTAGAAGATGTGGTTCAGTTTTCTAATCTAGGCTTGGTAGTGATTGACGAGCAACATCGATTTGGAGTAGAACAACGTTCGCGTTTGTGGAAAAAGAACACCACACCTCCTCATATACTGGTAATGACAGCTACACCCATACCTCGTACTTTAGCCATGACATTGTATGGTGATTTAAGTGTTTCAGCAATCGACGAATTACCTCCTGGAAGAAAACCAATAGAGACCTATCATTATTTCGAAAACAAACGACAAGCACTTAATGGATTTATCACCAGACAAATAGAATCTGGACGACAAGTTTACATTGTATATCCACTCATTCAGGAATCGGAAAAAATTGACCTCAAAAACGTAGAAGATGGATATGCAAATGCTCGAGAGACATTCCCCAATTACAAAATTAGCATGGTGCATGGCAAACTAAAACCGGCTGACAAAGAGTTTCAAATGCAACAGTTTGTAAACGGTGAAACCCAGATAATGGTAGCTACTACCGTCATCGAAGTTGGTGTCAACGTACCCAATGCCTCGGTGATGATTATTGAAAATGCTGACCGATTTGGACTCTCGCAACTCCACCAACTTCGCGGACGTGTAGGACGTGGTGCAGAGCAATCATACTGTATTCTTATTACAGACTTCAAACTGGGCAACGACACTCGTAAACGAATGGAAATAATGGTACGAACCAATGATGGATTTGAAATATCCGAAGCCGATCTTCAATTACGTGGGCCTGGCGATATGGAAGGGACTCAACAAAGCGGCATGCCATTCGAACTAAAAATTGCTAATTTGGCTCAGGACGGGAAAATGCTAGAAATAGCTAGAAATGAAGCCATGGAAATACTGGATGTCGATCCCGAATTAAACAAAATAGAAAACAGAGTCATGGATAGCCAACTAGCCAAATTAAAGGCAAACACTACCAACTGGGGAACAATAAGTTAACCCACCTAAATACCTGCTACCGTACCCACTATCTGTTTACAATTACTCCTAACATCAATTACATAACTGAGTCCGAAATGACTAAGCAATAATCACAAAAGTAAGAACTCACAATTATTGCATTCAAGTTTATTCTTCAAAGTATCCTTTAGCAAAGCACATTTAACAGTGATGAACTGTAAGATAAAAATGTAATTTGGGTTAAAAAATCATATGATTTTTTGCATACCCCATTCATTTTCGCTATTTTTGAACTGCATTGATAAAAAAACACAACAACAAGCTCACAATTTAACCTTTATATTTATGGAAAAAACACTTGTGATATTTAAACCATGCACATTACGCAGAGGTCTTGTTGGAGAGATTACGCATCGATTCGAGCGAAAGGGATTGCAATTGTGTGGAATGAAAATGATTCAGTTAGATGAAAATATTTTAAACATTCATTACGCTCATCTATCTCATCTTCCATTTTTTCAAAGGATAAAAAATGCTATGATGGTTTCCCCTGTGATTGTATCCTGTTGGAAAGGGAAAGAGGCTGTTCATGTGGTTAGAGAACTTACAGGAACTACCAATGGCAGACATGCTGCAACAGGTACTATTAGAGGTGATTACAGTATGAGTATGCAAGAGAACATCGTTCACACTTCCGATTCTGTAGAAAATGCAGAAATTGAAATTGCACGTTTTTTTAAAAATGATGAAATTTTCGAGTTTGAAACTATTGACATGGACGTATTTTACGCCAACGATGAAATCTAAAGAATGATGCTTATTTCAAAACAAAAATGCATTTCTATAATTTTTTTTCTGACCTCTTTTGTTTCTGTTTATTCTCAGAAGCAAAAATATAGCTATTCGCTCATTCCTAAGCGCGATACAGTGAACGTGTATCAAGAGATGCTGAATGATGAATCTGACGACTTGATGGAAAACCACCCTGCCGAAGATATTTATAACAACATCTGGACTAGCGACAAGCTTAATCCCTACAAAATTCCCATTGACAGCCTTCCTGATTCTGTTACAGTAGATGTATCACGTTTCCAAGTTCCTGTACCGGGTTATGTAACCTCGCATTTTGGACCTAGAAGGTATCGATATCATTATGGTATTGATTTAAAAGTTAATATAGGAGACACTGTACTGTGTGCATTTTCAGGCAAAGTACGAATTATTAACTATGAAAACAGAGGCTATGGAAATTATATTGTTGTCCGTCACGATAATGGATTGGAGACAGTTTACGCACACCTTTCTCAAGTTTTAGTTACATTAAATCAAAATCTCAAATGTGGTGACTTGATTGCACTTGCTGGCAATACCGGCCGTTCTACAGGGCCACATCTTCACTTCGAGACACGCTATCTAGGCAATGCCATCAATCCTGCTCATATCATCGATTTTGAAGCTGGTGATGTAATTGAAGATAATTATTTGATCACTAAAAAAAGTTCGTTCTACTATCAACACGAAGCCAAAGCACTAAAGAAAACTTCCAAATACTACAAAGTTAGACGAGGTGATACACTTTCAAGAATTGCAGCACGTAGAGGAATGAGTGTCAAACAACTTTGTAGATTAAACGGCATCAAAAAACGTTCTCATATCCGTCCAGGAAGAAGATTGAGGGTGAGATAAACCTCAATTAATCAATAGAAGTATTGAAAATACAATCGATTGAATCCATAAGGTATACCCCGCTCTATTTATTCTAAGGGTTTAGAAGAAAGCCTTTTGAACTACTAATACCAACTGAACATATAAAATGACCCAAAGTCATTTTTATGTATACAGTTCTTAATGCCGTTGCTTCAAACAGATAGTATAAATGAGACGTAGTCGAAATTGGACTATATTGTTTGTGCAAACAGTATTGGATAGAGATTGTGCATTCTCTAATGTGTAATTTGGGTTGAATTCATTTTACATAGATGATTCAAAGCATCGTTTACTTCACCACAGCTTGGATAGCCCACCACCACTTGGTAGTGAAGAAAAAGCAGAAATAAAACAACAATCACCGCCACTCTCTACTTAATAAGAAGTGGCGGTGTTTTGCTTATACACCTGAAAAGTAAATTGGTCAGTATAAAACAACGAAACCCCTAATAATTATCCAAAAAATTAAATCTACATTTGTAGAAAAATTGAACCAAAAAATGCCATTTTATAGCCTAACACTATATTCTGGGAGTGATGTAATTCACCCAGTGTCAGATTTCTATAAAATTTCTCCAATTTCTCTCCCAGCTGTGATAAGCCGCTTCTGCATATTTAAAAGAAGCCTCCTGCCTTTCATGAATCATCACCACATTTGTTTGAATGAGGAAGAGTGTTAACTTGGACTTATAAAGGATCAAAAAAGACGGATTTTACTTGGTTTAGAAAATTTATTCAAATTTATTTTTTAACTGATGCAACAAAAATCAATAGCATTGCATCTTATTAATTGAATGGCAAAACTTATGAATACGACTGTTGACGAGACAGAAGTTATTGAATCATGCAAAAGAGGTAAACAATGGGCACAATCCTACCTCTATCAGATGCATGCCCCTAAAATGATGGGGGTATGTTTGAGATATGTATCCGATTCTGAAACAGCTCGCGACATTGTTCATGATGGTTTTATCAAAGTTTTTACAAAGATAAACACCTATACTGGTGAAGGATCATTGGAAGGTTGGATTAGACGCATCTTTGTGACCACGGCTCTGGAATACTTAAGAAAAAAAGACACCCTTAGCCTTAGTGAAAGTGTGGAGACTATAAATATAGCTTCTAATGAGAATGAGGTTGGAATAATCTCAAAGTTAGGCGCAGAAGATTTGCTCAGATGCGTACAATCATTATCCTCAGGATATAGAACGATTTTCAATATGCATGCAATAGAGGGATTTAGCCATTCTGAAATTTCGGATATCCTCGGTATTTCGGAGGCTACATCGAGATCACAATTTATGCGTGCACGTAACATACTTAAAGAAAAAGCATTGAGCTTGGGCTATCGATATGAAACAGTATAAATCAGACATTACGAACGAATTGGTTAATGAGTTATTCAGATCGAAACTCAAAGACTTTGAGGTGCCAGTAGACGATGCCATATGGAAAGGTATAGAAGCTGAGTTACACCCGAAACGCAACAACAGAAAAATTATAATTTGGCTGAGTATCGTATCTGTTGCGGCTTGTTTTGCGATGCTAGTTGTTCTACAAACATCTGGTTTGAATGATGTTAATTCAAATTCTACGGTTATATCACATTATTCTACAAAAACAACAAACACTAAGTATGCTACTGCAAAATTGAAGGTAGTTACACCATATCCGCAGAAAAAATCAGCAAATACAACGAGTACAAGGGGTCAAAACAATATTCAAGAAGAATGTAAACCCCGACTTCCAATAAAAAACAACGAGAAAGCCACAGCTACAACTGATTCAAATACATCGGCTCTAAGCATTAGCATGGTTGATAAAAATCATAAACAAAATGATAGTGTTGTAAATAGCAAAAATGGGAATGATGAATCACTGAGCACCGACAAAGTATTGGATAATAAGCCAATTGCTGAACAAAAACATTCAAAAAGGAAAACACAACTTGAAAAAATCGAGACAGATGATGACGACACAAATTCTGATGAAACTAGTACGGCCAAAAAAGATTGGAGTATTGGAGCATTGTTAGCTAGCAACAACTCTCAGAACAATGTTACTCAAGTAATACATACTGATAATTTTACTCAAGGAGTAAAGGGACCTATAACTGACACACCAACTCAAACAACACGTATTTATTCACCTCCAGTCTCATTGGGATTAATAGTGCAAAAGGAATTGAATAAAAAAGTTAGTTTGCAGACTGGTATTTTTCTTAAAATAATAAGTTCAAATACAAATGACCAAAATGACCTTATCAATCAGTTTTATATTGGAGTACCAATTGAACTAGCCATCAATTTGTGGCAATTTAATAATTGGTCTACCTATTGTTCAATAGGGGGAACCGTTGAACAAGGAATAGTTTATACAGAAAGATTGAGTGGAAATACAACCAACAATCTCTCTACATCAAGTTATATGGGAACCAAGGCTTTTCAAACATCTGCCACAGGAGCGTTAGGTTTAGATTATAAACTATCATCACAGATACACCTGTACTTTGAGCCAAAATTATGCTATTACTTTTACAACAACCAACCAATAGGGAGCTTTTATCAAAGCCAACCCTTATCACTAGGAATATCAGGGGGCGTAAAATTCAAAATTTAATTAAACTTTAAAATTTAATTAAACTTTAAAATACCAAAATTATGAAATCAAAAATTTACGTAACAATTTTATGTGCAGTATTATGTGTTTTATCATGTTCCGAAGAACAGGCAGTAGTGTATAATTACATGCGTTTCAAGAGAGACGGTGGAGGTCATATCGAATTTAAAATCTATCAAACAAGCAATCCCGAGAAATTAAAAGTGGTGGTAAATAAATATAATTTTAGAGATACCACTATTCAGTTTGAAATATCCAAAGATTCAGCATTATCAAAGGCAGTGACTGCTTTTCAAAATGCCTTAAATAATAATGTATCGATTACAGGAGATTTCAAACAACCTACTTTACCTACAGGAACATGGAGCTACATGTATCTTGGCAACAACTCAATAGAAAATGAAATAACCAATTCAAATTTGAGAAACTCTCTTGAACCACTCGAAAACCAAATACGTGACAATATAAAGTGATTGATTATAAGCCCTGATTCATCGTATGTGGAGCCTACTATGCGCTAAAAGCAAGGCTCTTGCCTCGCAAAACGAAAACCATCATCTCTGTGAATCGTGCTTAAATAAAAATGACAGGAAGCTTTATAATAACATAGGTCACAGACCTGCTCTATCAACGCCCTCATAATTTCAAAATAACCTTGGTCACTAACACTTTAGCAATCTAAATGACATTATCTATAACAGTAACTAATATTTAATTTATGAAACTAAAAACAAAACTATTTTCTGTTTTTTTGATAACACTTTTTTTGTTCAGTTGTAAGGATTACAACACCATAGATTCAATTCCTACTAATAAATATTATACGTCAGAAATTATGCCAGATCAGTATAAAAATGCATATGGCAAGTGGCGTGTAATTGGGACTTCGGGAGGATATACTGGTGAAGGATATGAAAAGGATTTTGATTATTTAATTTTAAAAGAAAAAGGAATATTTGGGATCCTTAGAAATGATTCATTAATAGCGTATGGAAAATTGGTATTAACTCAAATTCAAGGTTCAATAGTATGTAAATTTAATCCTGAGAAATCGGCTAATATAGAACTATGCGTTGATCCTGAAAAAGAAATTAAGGTTTTTAATAATGACACATTGTATCTATTTGGTCCTTGTTGTGATAGGTTTAATATTCATCTAGTTAGAGTGAAATAAATCAGGAATCATTAACATTTACCCTAGCTTATCCTAAGCTCCGCTATCGTGGAGGAGAGCGTTTTGAAAATGAACTGCGATTGCTGCTCGAAGAACAAAAGATAGAAATCGATGAGATTTTTCCCATGATGTTCAACCCCTTCGGGGCTGTTTCAACCCTCCGGCTTCACTGGAGGTTATGCACATACAGTCCTTTCAGGACAGTGACGCTCAGTTCCCTAAAAGGGGACAATATGAGTACCGTGGGTGTAGCCCATGGAAAAGGGTACAGCCCACGGATGAAAGAGTGTAAAAGAAAACAGGAGACATTGGCACTATGACCAATATCTCCTGTTTGTATAATCATCGCAGAGCTGTGAACTCTTAGTAGCGATAGTGTTCTGGTTTATACGGACCGTTTTGATCCACGCCTATGTAGGCTGCTTGGTCGGGAGTAAGCACTGTCAGCTTTACGCCTAGTTGCTCTAGGTGCAAGCGTGCTACTTCTTCGTCCAGGTGTTTTGGAAGGCGGTACACATCCACTGCATAGTCTTTGGTGTAAAGTTCTATCTGTGCCAAAGTTTGATTGGTAAATGAGCTACTCATCACAAATGATGGGTGACCGGTAGCACATCCTAGATTCACCAAACGGCCATCGGCCAACAATATCACACAATGTCCATCAGGGAAAATGTATTTGTCCACCTGAGGTTTGATGTTCACGCACTGGATGCCCGGGAATTGTTTTAATTTCTCAACTTGGATTTCATTGTCAAAGTGTCCGATGTTACAAATGATTGCCGCATCTTTCATCTTAGCAATATGGTCGATGGTGATAATGTCTTTGTTACCTGTAGTAGTCACGTAGATATTACCTTCTGCCAATGCTTCTTCGATAGTTGTCACTTGGAAACCTTCCATAGAAGCCTGAAGTGCACAGATTGGGTCTATTTCGGTTACGATAACGCGTGCTCCGTAAGCCAGCATCGAGCGAGCACAACCTTTACCCACATCGCCGTAGCCACATACCACCACCACTTTTCCAGCAAGCATGATATCGGTAGCGCGTTTGATACCATCGGCCAATGATTCACGACAGCCGTATAGGTTATCAAATTTTGATTTGGTCACTGAGTCGTTCACATTGAAGGCTGGGAATAATAGTGAACCTTCTTCCAACATTTGGTATAGACGGTGTACACCAGTGGTAGTCTCTTCACTTACACCACGTATGCCTGGTACCATGCGGTTCCAAATGCCATTATCTTCTTTCAGTACATCTTTGAGGATGGTGTATAGCAATCTTTCATCTTCGCCACCAGCAGCTTTATCGAGCACTTTTGCATCTTTTTCGGCAGCAGCACCTACGTGTATCATCATGGTAGCGTCACCACCATCGTCAACGATTACGGTAGGACCTTGATGACCTTCGAATGTCAAAGCCTGAAGCGTACACCACCAATACTCTTCCAAAGTCTCACCCTTCCAAGCAAAAACAGGAATGCCGGCAGCAGCAATTGCGGCAGCAGCATGATCTTGAGTAGAATATATATTACAACTACACCAACGAACCTCAGCACCAAGTTCTACCAATGTTTCTATCAACACTGCTGTCTGGATGGTCATGTGAAGCGAGCCCATGATACGAGCACCTTTTAGCGGTTTTTGTTGACCATATTTTGCACGCAATGCCATCAATCCTGGCATTTCCTTCTCTGCCAATTCTATTTCTTTACGACCAAATTCGGCCTGCGACATATCAGCTACTTTATAAGGAAGTGTGCTGAATAGCTCTGTTGTACTCATGTGATATTTTGATTTGTGTTATATTTATGATAATAGGAACGCAAAGATAACAGTTTTGGTGGAAATAATTATCTTTGATGTTCTAAAAATTAAGTTAGCTTGTACGTTGATATACATACCCATCGCTTGGCTGTACCCAATTCATTAGCCATCCACAACCTCAAATTTGATGAGGCTGCACAGATATTGGGAAATATAATGAATACCTATTTCTCCATTGGCATTCACCCGTGGGAGGTGCATACTTATTCACCTACTGACTTGGATGAATTGCGTAGTTACTGCACTCATGAATGCGTTGTAGCAGTAGGTGAATGTGGATTGGACAAGCACAGTAAAGCCCCGTTGGAAATACAAACTATATTTTTCAAAGAACAAATCCATATCTCCGAGCAACTGGGAAAACCACTGATTATCCACTGTGTAGGACATTTCAATGAGCTGATTCGTATAAAAAAAGAGACAAAACCAGGTCAACCGTGGATTATTCACGGATTCAGAGGCAAGCCAGATATGGCTAAACAATTACTAAGAGCTGGATGCTATTTATCATATGGTGAGCATTTTAATATCGAGAGTGTTAAAATTACACCATTAAACAGATTGATGATAGAAACGGATGAAAGCAAATTAGATATTGCTGAGATGTACCAAGCAATATGCATGGTGAAACAAATAAATCAAAGTGAGTTAAAAACAAACAGTATTGTGTTCAATAGACTTATACCACTTTGAATTTATGAATTATCAATAATCAATTATTAATTACTTATGTTATCTTTGTGATTCTAAAAAAAAATATATGAGGAAAATTATTGGACTAGTACTTGTTATTTCTATGACAGGCAGTTTATTCGCACAAGGTATTTCGCAAGAACAACAACGTAAACTCAATAGTGCACTCAACATCATAACACATATGTATGTTGACAGTATCAAGGATAAAAAAATCGTAGAAAGCACACTCGAATCCATCCTCAAAGAACTAGACCCACACTCTTCATATATCCCTGCCGAAGAATCCAAACGCGTACGTGAACCACTTGAAGGAAGTTTTGAAGGAGTGGGAATACAATTCCAAATTTACGAGGACACATTACTCGTAGTACAAACCATTTCGGGTACTCCAGCTGCAAAAGTAGGGATACAAGCAGGAGACAGAATACTTTCCATCAATAATGAAAACATAGCAGGTATTAAAATTCAAAACTCTGGAGTTTTTAAACGCCTTCGTGGCCCTAAAGGGACTGAAGTAACTGTGACCATAAAACGTGGTGGTATCACTGAGATATTAGAGTTTAAAATAATACGTGACAAAATTCCAATTTATAGCGTGGATGCTACCTACATGATAGGCAAAGAGATTGGATATATTAAAATCAATCAATTCGGAAGTACTACAGTTCAGGAATTTAAAAAATCGCTTGCCTCACTTCAAAAAAAAGGCATGAAACATTTAATTTTAAGCCTAAAAGGCAATGGAGGTGGTTACTTGAATGCTGCGACCCAACTTGCTGATGAATTCCTTTCCGAAAATAAATTAGAGGTTTTCACCAAAGGACTTAACCAACCCAAAAATGAAACTCTTTCAACTAAAGAAGGAGGATTTGAAAAAGGGAAACTAATAGTTTTGGTTGATGAGTATTCGGCATCTGCTTCAGAAATTGTTTCGGGAGCTATCCAAGATTGGGACAGAGGTATTATTGTTGGTCGCCGAACCTTTGGAAAAGGGCTTGTTCAAAGCGAGATACCTTTTTATGACGGCTCATACATGAGGCTGACTGTTGCGAGGTATTACACACCTACAGGTAGATGTATTCAGAAATCATACAAAGAAGGAACCGAAAAATATCATAATGACCTTATTAATCGATACAAAAAAGGGGAATTTGTAAATGCCGATAGCATACATCTTGTTGACACATTAAAATATCACACCCTCACACTCAATCGTACAGTTTATGGTGGCGGTGGTATTATGCCAGATGTCTTTGTTCCTTTTGATACTACACGTATGACTCCCTATTACATCAATATGGTGGGACGCGGAGTTGTGAACAAAGTAGTAATGCAATATATCGACAAAAATAGAACTGAACTCAAAACAAAGTACTCAAGTTTTGAAAAATTCAAAACTGAATATCAAATTGAAGACGCCATGATGGATGCTTTTGTTGTTGCTGGCAATAAGGAAAAGGTTAAGTTTGACACCACCCAGTACGAACTAGCCAAACCTTTAATCAAGCTACAACTAAAGGCATTAATTGCCCGTGACCTTTGGGAAATGAATGAATACAACCAAATCATGGACGCCGACAATGAAACACTGCAAAAAGCTATAGAGATATTACAAACTGCAGGAGCTTATGAAGGAATTTTAAAATCTAATCATTGAAAAAAGGTTTTGACTACTTTCTTGTTAAAGTCAAACTAATTTACTTGCATTACAAATTAAACTCTAAGTCTTTAGGCTTAGAAATCAACATTCTATCTAAATATTGATACAGAATAAATAAAAAATTGTAAATTTGACCACATATTATAGCTAATTACTTATAGACTGTATGGCGACAATGCCTAGCAAAAAAAGATATTTCACCATTACTATCAATAAGCATAATATCCATTGGGATCTGTTTAAACTACAATTCACATCAAAGATTATGAAAAAAACAATAATTACAATTACTATTGTCTTCATCACTGGAATAATCATAATGGCATTCTCCGAGCTAAATGAGTGTACTCGAATGTCAAAAAATGCCTCTGGAGCACGTGTAGGATACAGCGGCGACCCTGCTGTTGGAGGAAGAAACTGCACATCCTGTCATGATGAGAGCCCTAACCCTGAAAATAAAATTGGATGGATTGTTACTGACATACCAACTACAGGTTATATACCTAAAACAACCTACAAAATTACAACCACAGCAGTTGGCACAGGTCATTCAGTATTTGGATTTGAGATGACGCCTCAAAACAGCAAAGGAACATTTTTGGGCACTTGGACTGTAATTAATTCAGAAACAAAACTCACTACTAATCCAAATTACATTACTCAAACTTCAGAAGGCACCTTAGGAACTGGATCAAAAACATGGACTTTCAATTGGACTGCTCCAGCAGAGGGATCGGGAGCTGTTACTTTCTATGCTGCATATAACTTGGCCAATGGTAATAGTTCTACTTCAGGTGACACAATAAAGCTCTCCACACTTACAGTAAATGAAAAGGGAAGTAATGCTGTGGATGAAATAGATGTTATGAGTACTAATATCAGGGTTTATCCAAATCCTGCTACAGATGTGATTACTTTGAAATCAAATGGTGATGCTAAATCCTACTTAATAACTGATGAAAGTGGCAAAACCATGATGCGTGGAGATTTAATTGACGAAAAAACTTCTTTAACAATATCACACTTTAACCCAGGAGTCTATTTCATTCAAACAGGTACTGGAGGACACTCGAAAGCAATTAAACTTATCAAAAAATAATTATAAGGTAGGAATATTAATTCCTGTTATTTTTCGATACATCTCGAGTGCATATACGTCAGTCATTCCTGATACATAATCCAGTATGGATTGAATTTTTCCATACACAGTTGAGCTATTTGTTTCATATTGAGGAGGTATACGCATCAACAGCTGTTGAGAATAAGCTTTATTGGGAGTGAGGACTGCCTCTACGAAATGCTGAAGCAATGTAAGCATGATTTTGTAACCAGCTAATTCCACATCCAATACCTCTGACGAACGGTATATTTTCTTATATGCGATGGCTGAGCATCGCTCATAGGCCTCTTTGCTTTGTTGTGGCAACTGCTTGATTAAACTAGAAGCAAATCGACCCTCAAGTATCAACTGTTCATAATTAACAAAAGCGTCGACACATTGCTCCACCAACTTGCCAATGACTGAAGAACGAAGATATGCTATCTGTTCATTTTCATCACTTACAAGTGAAAGATTGTTGTTCATCTTAGCTTGCCTTTCGACATCAAAAAAGTTGAGAAATAGAAATTTCACTTCATCAGTACTCAGAATTTTCAACTTATGCGCGTCTTCAATATCCATAATCTGATAGCAGATATCATCAGCAGCCTCTACCAAATAGACCAATGGATAACGAACATATCTATTACTATTACTTTCAGATTTATGAATCCCCAGTTCTTGGCTAACAGCAATAAAGTCATTAACTTCGGAATTAAAAAATCCAAACTTTTGTTTGTTGACATCAGAGTATCTTGAAGCATAAGGATATTTTACGATAGAAGCCAATGTACTATATGTTAGCACAAAACCACCAGGTCGACGTCCATTAAATTGATGAGTTAGCAATCTGAATGCGTTAGCATTTCCTTCGAATTTGATACAATCGTTCCATTCATCTTCTGTCATTAATTCTTTTAATTTCAAACCATCGCCCTCAGAAAAGTATGTAGCAATGGCTTTTTCGCCAGAGTGACCAAAAGGCGGATTGCCCAAATCATGAGCCAAACAAGCTGCAGACACTATGGCACCAATCTCTGACAAATATCGTATGGAGCTATATTCTACATTCTTCTCGATTAAACGTTGTGATACACCATATCCTAATGATCGTCCTACACAGGCTACCTCCAAACTATGAGTAAGTCGATTATGAACAAAAACACTTCCAGGTAAAGGAAAAACTTGCGTTTTATTTTGTAAACGCCTGAAAGGAGCTGAGAAAATCAAACGATCATAATCACGCTGAAACTCAGTACGGTCATCAAAACGAGTGCTGTGGTATGTCTCCATCCCGAATCGTTTTGTAGATAATAATTGTTCCCAATTCATATTATAATAATTTAATTCGGCATGTGATATTTTTTTAGTTCTTTTCGCAAGCTTTGGCTCTTACCCAATGTCACTTTATCCATCCATTGCCAAAACTTAACACTATGATTCATCTCTTTGGTATGACATAGTTCATGTAAAATAACATAATCAATCAGATAAGCTGGCAACAATAGCAAATACAAAGATAAATTAATCGATTTACTACTCGAACAACTACCCCATCGTGATTTACTCGACTGAATTTTTATATCACTCACAGTAAAACCATGAATATCTGCCAATTCGTGAACTCTAGCGGGAAGTATTCTCTTTGCTTCTTTTCTTAAAAAATAGATTATCCCATTCCAAAATATTTTTTGGTTTTGTTCCAAATCACAATCCAAACCATCTGGAAATTCAATGACTAAACAGGCATCTTGAAAGCGAAAATGTATATTCTTTCTTGGCTTAGATCGAGTTACTATCTTAAAACTGAGAGTTTGGATTTGAGTATCACTATCTATGATATAATTGCTATTGATTTCAATTTGAGTTATTCTCTTTTGTTTATTAATCAGTTTCCCCCTAATAGATTGGATAAAATCCATAGCATCATTTTCAGATGACTCAGGTGGTAGGCTTACTCTCAAACCAGATTTCAATATCCGTACTCGAATGTGCTTGGAACGTTGATTTACAACAAATTCTATCTTACCTAATTCATTGTCAATTATCATTTGGCACTTGTTGAATAATAGTATGTTAAAAATTAAAATCGAATGAATGATTCAATAATGCAAACACTGCACATAGAATTCCAAGTATTATGAATAAAACTTGGGAATTAAAATAAAACCGATTCGGTGTATTATAACATGAAAAATAAATTAAAAATAAACAAAGGTACATTTTTTATACTAGAAAACTTTGATATATGGTCGAAACGAATAACTTTGCAAATAAATATCAATAGATGCATACAATCTGTTGAATTAAACCTTTTGATGATTCAAGCAAATAATATATTTAAAAGCTACGGTACTTTAGAAGTACTAAAAGGTGTAAAACTGCAAGTAGAAAAAGGAGAAATCGTTTCAATTGTAGGACCAAGCGGTGCAGGTAAAACCACTTTACTTCAAATTTTAGGCACATTAGACAAGCCTAACAGCGGTGAAATCTATATCAACAATACTAACATCAACCAACTGGGCGAATATGAATTGGCAGCATTTCGGAATCAACATATTGGATTTATCTTTCAATTTCATCAACTTTTGCCAGAATTTACAGCACTAGAAAATGTGTTGATTCCGACAATGATAGCTCGCAAGGATGTGAAAATTTCAACTGAAAAGGCTAAAAGTTTACTTTCATTCCTACAACTTTCAGATCGTATGGACCACAAACCTAACGAACTTTCAGGAGGAGAAAAACAACGTGTAGCAGTAGCCAGAGCGCTTATTAATGAGCCATCACTCATATTGGCTGATGAACCATCAGGCAGTTTGGATTCCAAAAACAAAGAAGAATTACACAAACTGCTGTTCGAACTTCGTGAAAAATTTGGACTGACCATAGTAATAGTAACTCACGATAAAGAACTTGCCGCTCTTTCTGATAGAGTAATCAAAATGAATGATGGTCTTATCTTTTAATTCTTCTAACTAAGGCAAATAAAGTGTTATTAACATCGTTTTATTAATTATTATACAAATTGGAGCATTATGAATAAAATATACCTCTTATTCATCGCAATGATTATTCACACAGTATGCTGTGCCGAAACATCCGATAGTCTTTTTCTCTCTGGAGTAAGAAAAGGAAATGCAAAAGACTATGCTGGTGCTGTATCCGATTTTTCAAAAGTATTAAAAGCCCAGCCACTTCATGTCGAATCCTACGTTAAAAGAGGAATTGCCAAATCATACCTAATGGATTATGATGCAGCAATTGAAGATTTTTCAAAAGCCATTGAAATTAGTCCAAAAAACGAACAAGCTTATTACCAAAGAGGGCTAGCTAGAGATTTAGCAAAAGACTATGAAAATGCGCTTCTTGATTTTGAGATTACAATTAATAACAATCCAAAAAATTCGGATGCATTCTTTCAAAAAGCCCTTACATTAGCTGTTTTAAAGCGTCATTCTGATGCCATTGATGACTTCAACAAAGCATTGGAGCTTGACCCCGAAAACGCAAAAATAATATATTATAGAGGCGTCTCTAAAACAGAAATTTCTGACTATCTTTCGGCTATCGAAGACTTTAGCAAAACGATTGAAATTGCGCCCAATAATTCTGAAGCATACATTAGACGAGGCATTGCGAAAGGTTCACTTAAAGATTTGCCGGCAGCTATCGAGGACTTCAATAAAGCCATTGAAATTGACCCAAAAAACGAAGGAGCTTACTATAATAGAGGTTTGGCACGAGACATTAAATCATCCATACTTGACTTCGACAAAGCCATAGCTTTAAAACCTAATTATGTTGAAGCATTTATCCGTAGAGGTATAGCTAAAGGCATGCTCAACGATACCAAAGGTAGCATAGAAGACCTATCAAAAGCTATTGATAACGACCCAAGAAACTCAGATGCATATTTCAATAGAGCAATAGGTTTGAAAAAAATTAATGAAAACAGTGGCGCTCTCGCCGATTTCACAAGGGTTACCGAACTTGACCCAAAGAATGCTATAGCGTTTTGTAACAAAGGAGAACTCAATTTGAAATTTGAATACTTTAGCGATGCTATATCAGATTTAACTAAAGCGATAAAAATAAAACCCGACTTTGCTATTTGTTATTACCTAAGAAGTCAAGCTTATTCTAGAATAAACGACAAAGAAAAAGCTTGCTCTGACTATAATCAGGCAAAACAATATGGATATCAATCGTCGCCATTTGACTTCAAAAAACCATGTGACTAAATCAATGTACCTTATATAAAGTGTACGATTCAATAGAACTTTTTTCAGCCAATAATAATTCATAATTATTCAAATTGACAGTGCTAATTGTCCCTATAAATGTGTTATTTATAGGGACAATTTGTTATATTTGTATTCATTTTTTTTATTATTTTTACATTATGTAAGATATTTAAATTAAAGTCACATATATACCTGATTTACAGGCACAAAATTAAATTCATCTTTCATTTTTGAATACGAACGTTTTGATCGATATGTCATGTAAAGCAGTAATTCTCAAAGAAATTTTGGTTAAATCAATAGATTTTTTAAGCCAAAATTGACTTTGAATAAAAACAATTGATTACTTTTGGGAAAAATTTTAAATACGACAATTATGAAAAAGCTGATTTTATTTTCTTTGATTGTATTAAGCAACTTCACAACATATGGGCAAAATTTTCCTGGAACAAATGTCGAATTGCTTCTAGGCAAAGAATTAATTGTTAAAGAAAAAGATGAATCATTGCAAAGATTTGGATACAATGACTTCTATTCAGATGCAGCTTTAATTAGAAAGTTTAACTGTTGTGAGAATAAATCAAACACTCGTCACAAAACACTAGTAGGTAAAATATTCAAGATGTTAAGTTATGAACCATATACCGACTTAATGGGTGTTGATAAATTTAAACTCAAAATTGAGAATCCCGAAGTTGGAATCATGTTCTATGACTACGATCCTCGTTTTGAGCTTGAATTTGAATTTGAAGTAATCGGAGGCTTGAACTATCCAGAAGACTTCTTTTGTAAACAAATTGTAACTAGCAATGATATGTTTACAGGAGAAACAGATTACGCATCTCCTTTTGCTCCTGTTGAGTTTTACAAAATCATTAAAGGAAATACCGCTAGAACTCAGATAACGTTAAAGTCTCAAGCATCAATTCTGACACTTAATGTAAAAGGTGTTATTATACTATTGGAAAATGGATTTAGAATTGAACGACCAGAAGCTAAAATAGATATTAAAAAAATCAAAGCATTGGATGGAACAGATGCATTTGTTTACACTACTGTATTCGATTTAAGTGAAAACGACATTAAATTATTAGCAGAGAATAAAATGCTTAAATACAGATTATTCAAACATGATACAAATGTTACTACAGCCGAAACTTTGATGAACTATATGAGATGTATTGCTGAGAAATAAAAGAATCATTTTTTTTTGTCCCATAAATTCCAACTGAAGTCATAGCTTTGCTAACGATTATTTATTCGATGACAATTAGAACATTATAAATATGAAAAAACTAATTTTACTTACTTTGATTGTACTGAGCAATATCGTTGCTTATGGTCAAAATTTCCCTAGCACCAGTGTAGAGTTGCTACTAGGCAAAGAACTTAAAGTTCGTGAAAAGGCCGAACAACTACAAAAATACGGCTATAAAGACTTTTATGTAAGTGAAATAATGAAAGTGAAATACGACGCAGGCCAAAGCGATGCTAACACAAGATACGAATCGTTAGTGGGGAAAGTGTTTCGAATGATAGATTTCAAACAATACACCGATAGAACAGGTGCTAAAAAATTTGCAATTAAAATTGAAAATCCCGAAACGGGGATATTATACTATGACTACGATCCTAGATATGAAGAAGAATTTGAATTTGTTGTGATTGGTGGTCTAAAATATCCAGAAGGATTTTTCGACACATTTGTTAAAACATTTAGAGATAAATTTAAAAATGAAAAATCATATTCGACACCTACTGGATGTGACAAAATTACATTTTTGAAAACAATTTCTCATCCTAATATCTTCAACTCTGCAAAAACAGTTAGTAAAATTTATATGCAAGTAAGTGAAATTGCTAGTGAGATAAAATTAAACTCACAAGGAATGACAATACTTTTGGAAAATGATTTAAGAATTGATATTCCTAGAGAAAGATTAAGAGTAGAGACAAATAGTGTTTCAGAAGGTTTTGTTTACACTGCATTACTTGAGCTAAGACCTGATCAAATAAAAATGCTTACTGAAAATAAGATGACAGATTATAGGTTGTATTTATATGACAAAGAGATAGTATGTGGCTACACATTAAAAGAATATCTGAAATCTATAGTAAAAGTAGGCGAAAAACCAGTTGTAAAACCCGTTGAGAAACCAAAAGTTGAAGAGGAGGTAGTTAATCCAAAAGATGCTAAAGGGAAAAAAGGAGCAACCGGAAAAGATACTAAAGGGAAAAAAGGAGCTCCAAGTAAGGATGCTAAAGGGAAAGACACCAAAAAGAAAAAATAAAAACTTGAGGATTCATTAAAATTTCTTGATTTAAAAACATTTGATTACTTTTGATATACAATTTAAACAAAGCAATTATGAAAAAACTGATATTATTTTCTTTGATTGTTCTAAGCAACATATCATATGGACAAAGCTTTCCAGGCTATAACCTAGATTTACTACTTGGTAAAGAGCTTAGAGTAAAGGAAAAAAAAGAATCACTTCAACGATTTGGATACAAAGACTTTTATACAGATGATAGTTTAAAAACCAATTATGATTGTTGTGAAACAGTAGATAATACCAAGTATTTAAGTCTTGCTGGAAAATCATTTAAAATGGTAAGCTATGAAGCATATAATGATGCAACAGGTACCACAAAATTTAAATTGAAAGTAGATAATTCAGAAACAGGTACTATTGTCTATGATTATGATCCACGTTTTGAAAATTCGTTTGCATTTGAAGTAATTGGCGGAATTGTATATCCACAAGAATTTTATTGTAAAGACATATTCTTTTCAGTTGATAAGTTCTCAGGTGAAATTTCATATTCTACACCTCACGGACCGATTGAGTTTTATAAAATCATAAAGGGAAATTCTGCGAGGACTCAAATTTCATTAAAAGTATACGGAAATCAATTGGTATTAAACACTAAAGGTGTATATATACTTTTAGAAAATGGATTTAGAATTGAAAAACCTGATGTAAAAGTTAATGTATCAGCAGTGAAATGTGCTGCAGGCTATATGTACTCTGCCTTCTTTGATTTAAATGAAAATGACATTAAACTTTTAACAGCAAATAAAATTACAGACTATCGCTTGTACATCTATGACGATGTTGTTTCAACTGGTAATAAGTTGATGGAATATCTCAAATGTATAGCTTCTAAATAAAATCAAGTATAATTGCTTTATATAATACGAAATGCGCCTCAGTGATGAGGCGCATTTCGTATTATATAATTGGAGTAGCTATATTCAAATGTCTATTTATATGCTTTGTATATCAATTTGTTTGACCCGAATTAATCAATAGAAGTTTAGAAAAAACGAAGGAATGACTCCATAAAGATAAAGATCACTCTAAATATTCTAAGGAAATTGAAAAAAGCAATAGTTACTAATTAGAAACGATAAGGCTTTTTCTAATATGTTACTTGAGTTTAACATAGTCCCGCCGGGAATCGAACCCGAATCTAAAGTTTAGGAAACTTTCGTTCTATCCATTGAACTACAGGACCATAATAATGGATTGCAAAATTACATATTTTTTGAAAATTATTTACACTAACTCAGAACATTTTAATACATAAAATCTGAACAAAATGGCAAAAAATAAATTTTTTGTTGTATGGGATGGAAAGGAACCGGGCATTTATCACAGTTGGGATCAATGCAAAATGCAGATACATGGTTACGCAAATGCAAAATACATGGGCTTTGCAACTGAAGTGGAAGCACGTCAAGCCTTTTTATCTCCATACTGGGACTATATTGGCAAAAATGCAAAAATGAATAAAACAAAAGTAAATATCGACTCAAATTCTAAAAAACCAATACTTGAAAGTATATCGGTGGATGCAGCATGCAGTGGGAACCCAGGTAAAATGGAATATCGTGGGGTATATACTAAAACGGGAGAAGAGATATTCCGTCAAGGACCTTTTGATGAAGGAACAAACAATATTGGTGAATTTCTAGCAATAGTACATGCTCTGGCATTGCAAAAACAAAAAAACACTTACTTACCAATATACTCGGACAGTACTATTGCTATTAATTGGATTAGGACTAAAAAATCAAAAACTAAACTAGAAAAAAACGATAGAAATACGAATGTTTTTGAATTGATTGAAAGAGCAGAAAGATGGCTCCTAATTAACGACTATAATATTTCTTTACTGAAATGGGAGACAAAACATTGGGGAGAAATTCCAGCAGATTTTGGTAGAAAATAAGCATATATCATCTCATAGAATAACAATATACAAATAAAACTTATACTCTTGAAATTTCTACTTATAGAAAATCGGCCATAGAAAGAAATGGTAATTCACCAATTTCTTCTCTTACTAAGTTCTTACTTTGATAATAGGTTCCAACTTGAGTTTCTACAGAACTTAACATCCCTTGTTTCATTACCTTTAAAACCTTTTCATCTACAGGTGAATTTTGAGATGTGAAAGCAACTGTCGACTTTAAATCGAAAGAGAATAACATAGAATCGATTAATTCTTTAAAATTAGTTTCGTCAGAGATATAAAGATTCCCTATTTTTAAGAAAGTATAGTTCTTTGGGTTGAGTTTATTATTAAAAATTTTCAACTTTGGTAATACTTTTAGCAAAAAAAAGCCTTCGAAACCAAGCATATTAAGTATAGACCATCTGAGCTTTTTTACCTGTAGACCTGCTGTAATCCTTCCCTTATTCTTAAATACATAATAACACGACTCATCAAACGATTCTTCAATGTCGATAAAAGAATGACCTTTGTATTGTTTCTTAAGCAGGCTTATCATTACTTGCTTTTCAGTAGGCTTAATCAATGAAACATATGGAGAATTTTTAGGAAATAATTTTATGTAATTAGGTGCTACAAAATTGGCAAGTAATTTGTAATTAATTTTCTCTGTTACCCTCTTTGAACGCTTATTTCCTAATTCGATGAATGAATAGATAATTGTTTTTTGATAATTTTTGAAGATATATTCCGTAACGGTATTAATCATCAAAGTGCAATAACCTTTATTAGTATGAGCCGGCTCTACACCCCAAATACAACTGTAGAAAGCATCGACTTTTCCAGAAAGAATCTCAATCTCCTTTCGATTGAACAATGAAATACCTATAAGTTTTGATCCCTTATAAAGGGAAACATACATAGGATTTTTGAATTTCTGAAATTCGAATGCTAATCCAAACATCTTATACAACAATCCCTCTTGACCCCACAAAATAGATTCGGCAAAAGACACAAACTCAGTTGTGTATTCTTCTGACATTTGTATTATAATATCATCCTCTGGATTTTGATATAAAATCTTCATAATGAAAAAGAAAAGATTATGAGATATTCAATTTTCTAAAACGAAAGACAAAATTACTTAATTTATACTTCAATTAGATATAAATTATGATAAGTTGATAATAAATTTTAAATATTTATCAAAGATTCTCAAATTGTGTCACAAATTGATATAAATGGGAAACGACCTAAACTACTTAAAGAAATGGAATTTGACTTAACATAAATGGACGCACTTGCTTTTTTATTTTTTAATACAAATGGTTGCATTTCGTTCATAATCTGAGAATCGATGTAGGCATCTTCCAATCCATAAGCGAGACAGGTATTGACGTTATACTGATGCATTATAGCATTAAGAAGCTTTTTAAATGCATGCTTATCATTGAAATAGATATTGCCAATACTGATGTAAATGAACTCAGTGGGATCAAAATATTTTTTCAAAAAGGATATTTTTCTATAGATATTAAACAGTATATAACCTTTGATACCATCTATCCATTTGAGGTCCCAATGCATTTTTTTAACTTGCATTCCTGCATAAATGGTATCACCTTCAGAATAAACATAATAGTCGTGTTCGTCAAAGGAATACATGATATCATTGAATGTCCTGTTCACATATTGTTTGTTCAATAATTCAAGCATTTTTGCTTTTTCATGTAACTTTAAATGCCGACAGTTTTTATTTGCAACAGGATAAATATTAATAGCAGTAGATATATTAAAATCCGCAAATGAACGGAAACCAGCCTTTTGAACCACTCGTTTACCAATAACATTATTACGTTCGACAAAAGCATAAACTAAGGCGTTTGAATAATTTTCAAATAGATATTGTGTAAGTTGATTAATCATTAATGTTGCATATCCCTTGGAATGATAATTAAGGTCAGTACACCATAAACAAGAATAAAAAACATCTACCTCTCTACCGTTAATATGTAGCACCTTATGATTGAGTACACTGATAGATATTAATTGCTCTTTTACATACAAAGAGACAAACAAGGGTTTAGAAAATCTAAGAAAATCAATTGCTAAACCCTTCATTGAGAATTTTACACCTTCAGTACCCCATATAATTTGCTCTGCAAAATTTACATACTGGGATGAATAATCAGTAGCAATACAAATTTCAATAGCATCTTCTTCATTTTTATATATTGTGCTATTCATAGTAAGGTAAGATTTAATTGGTTCTTATATGACAAAACAGGAAATATATAAATATAGAGAAACATATCGAATAACAGTATAGTACTAAATCAGTAAATTAACTATTTGATAAGCTTTAAGCCTGATAATGCAGAGGTATCATAGGGTCGTATTACTAATGCTTGATTGAACAAAATTTTAGCATCACTTGGTCTTCCAGTATTTAATTTGGACCAAGCAAGCATTATAACAGAGTTGTAATCTAAAGGATAAAGATTTACGTTCTTTTCAAACAGTTTTGACGCTGTTGCGTAGTCTTTTTTGTTGTAATACATCACTCCTAACCAATAATTAGCAGTGGTGTTTTGAGGATCAATTTTTAAAATTTGGATGTAATTAGCCTTCACTTTTTCCCAACTTTCAATAGCACTCAAAGGCTTGATGCATCCAAACCGAGCTTCGATAGCATAGGGTTTTAATAAAATAGCTGCTTCGTAGTACTTAATAGCCTCTGTATATTGTTTAGAAAGATAATAAAGCCATCCTAACCGAATGTTGAGTGCATAATTGGCCGTAGTACTAAGCGGCTTAAGATCATTGATAGCTGCCGAATAATTACCCGCTTGTTCGGATAGGTAGCTTTTTGAAAATAGAGCTTGTGCATTGTTTTCGGCTTGAACTGACCAAAAGCTACAAGCAAGTAAAAAAGTGACAATAATTTTTTTTATAGTTTCCATATTACTCCTCCTGAAAATGAATGTTGATTATATAATTGTTTAGTAAAATCGGGATTGATGAGTTCTTTTTTGTCAAAACCATAATTAAGAACAAGAGTTAAATGAAATAAACAACTCCAATATACTGAACCTCCAGTTCTGAGAGTGGAGGCATCTACAGAATTGTATAGATACAATGCGTCTTTATCCTGAAAATTCATCATATTTCCATTTGTCACATTAGCTTCCACCCAAATTGACTTATGTGGTGCAAAACCGATTTTTTGATTGAATACCCATCGACTATTGAATGGATGGAAAGATTGATCCATTTGATACAGATAAGAAGCAGAACTTTTGAATGTTAGAAAGAGAGCTTTTGGGATGGTAAAACCGATGCTTGCATCCAATTGATTGAAATATTTACTTCCTATCATTCTGTTGAAAAATCCAATTGTATCCTGGCGTAATACTGAACCTCCCAAAGTTAAATCTAAGAAAGCTATTTTAGTAGAAAATTTGGAATAAAACAAATCACCCTTCAAGGTGTCATTTAGTTGTCTTACACTTGATTCTTTGTTAACATTAGTGTGTACAAAATGATATGCAGCATCTAAGGTACTGTAAGCATTTAGAACAAAATTGGTTTTCAAATAATACTCTGCTTGCATACCTAGCACACCTGATTCAATTCCTTGTTGAAAGAAAGAACCTGATTGGTAAATGCTTAATCTATCAAGTAACTGTGTGTTTATTCCCAGTCGATAATAACTCGGATTGGATCTTATCTTACTGTCATTAGATCTGTAATTGTATTCCAAATCTATTGCCTCAAGCATTTTGGTTGATTTTATTTTTAAGTACTTTTTTGTTGCATCACCAAGCAATGAAGATCTATATCTAGTATAAACATTATTGCCTGTATATAATCCACAATAGTACAAATAGAGTTTTGTGATATCATCTGAGGTATCAAACTCTAGAGCTTTTTCATACTGCTTTTGTGCTTGAACGTATTTCCCCGTCATAAAGTACGAATATCCCATTAACTGACGCAGTATTTTGTAATCAATACTACTCTTCAACGCCTTATTAGCCATAGTTATCAGCTCCTTCCATCTTCCATCTTTATAACAAATATGGATGGTACTATCTACCTGTGTATATGTGACTGTATCTTGGGCATTTAGCTTGAGAATGGTGAATAATAGTCCGAATATTATCATGAATTGACGCATATTGCACTAATTTTTTCGTCTTTGGATTGGTATGTAAATCCGATTATTTTACCTTTATCAATGGATATTTCGCTTCTAGATTCGGTAGATGACTTGCCAAAAAGAGACACCTTAATACTTGATAACAGTTTCAGAGATTGCGACTCAAAAGGATTGTCCATTGTACATGAGACAATAGTATATTTTACTTTGATAAATCTGTAAAATGGAGCTATAAAGTCATGAAGAAATATGCTAGATTTTATTCCTCTAAGTGTATTAATTGGCAAATTATCGTGCACATCAGCATTCCCTGTATTGCCAAGAAATACTTTGTACGAAGATAGATAAAAATAGTAAAGTAAAGATTTCCTATTGCCATAAAAACCAGTAAAATAGAAAATAGAACTATCGTTGAAATAATAGGCAGTACTATCGGTTTGTTTACAATAAACATACTTATTATTAAATGCATCTGTGTGTGCCTCCCAATTTTCATATTTTGCAATGCCTTTAGAATCTGTGTACTGAAAGTTGAAAGATGAATTGGGCATTATATCAAAGGCAGTTTGAAGCATCTTAATGGGTTCAATACTAGATACGATTGAACCTTCTTTGGGACGAGAAAATTGAGTCATTTCAGACGATTTCTTACCTACTGTACTATAATATGCTAAAGGATAGTCAATTGTTTTGGCCCCAAGCAATGGAGTACATTGGACTTGAAAGTGTAGATGCGGTTCGGGTGATCTTCCTGAATTACCACACAATGCCACTACCTCTCCGCGTCTAACGTATTGTCCTTTCACCACACGAAACGAAGCCTTTTTCAAATGAGACATTTGAGTGTATAGTCCAGATAAATGACGAATGATGATAGTGTTTCCCCAATTGCTACTAGTGTTTACTTTTCCTATTTCATTGTCGTCAACAGAATCAATTATTTCTTCTACATACCCATCAGCTGGAGCTAAAATGGGTTTATTATAGGAATAATAATCCTCGCAAAATTGGCCATCTCCACTGTAAGTATTGCCATCATCATCACAGATCATGAAGTCAAATGCTTTACCCCATTCTCCCTTGTGAGTATGATTACCGTCGTGCCCCTGTGTCACTGTCCACTTACCCCAAAATGGAAGGTAAAACGGATAATAGTAGGTGTCAGCCAATCGATCATTGTTGTTCTCAAAGGTGTATAGATTCGTTTCGGGAGAATAATTCTGTATAGGAGTGGTGATTAGGTGAGTAGGATTCGTTCTTAAATTTAAAAAATACAGAAATAATATCACAACAAAAGAAAAAGGTAAGGAAAAAATATGGAGTTGAAATATTTCAAAAAACGTGGTAAAGAATATCAATACCAATGATGTCAATGGCACTAAAAGGATGGTCCATAGATAAGAATAACGAGAAGGAATGACAAAAAATCCTCCAATGGCAATAGCTACCATGATGTAATTGGACCCTATATTATAATAATTGATACTTGAAGCCTCAGAACCCGAAAACCTTGCAAAAAAATACGCTGCGAAAAAGCCTACTAAAGTCAATGAAAATGCAATACGTGAACAGATGAGTAGTGCTATTGCAATGAAACAACCTGCCAACATATTATCTTGGAAAAAAATAGAACTTAACGACCGTAAATAAACACTTATAAGTTGATGTACTGGAAATGAATCAATGGTTTGGAATATATTCACCAACTTATCACCTCCGATAGAGTATAGTTCATTCAACCAATATATATTTCGTTGTGTAAGCCCAAGATTCTCAAAATGAGAGGAAGGCAAATCAATAAACCAAAATGTCAGTACAAATGGAATGCTGAGTACAGGTAAACCATACTTGCCAAACCAACTTCCGAGGGTTACCGAAAGTATCAATGTGAGCAAGGAAGCAAGAATGAGCAAACTAAAGAAGACAAAACTAGGGTCGAACATAGTACCCATGCCTATACCAGTGAGCAAAGCATTGAAACTATACAAACCCTTTTTGAGTTGAACCTTATCCACGCCCATATAATGGCCTATCAAAACAGCTATTAGAACTGAAAGTAAACCACTTATACCTGCAAAAAAGTTGAAAAAGGAGACCAGCATCAAAACAACAGCAAAAAATCGGTTGTTGAAAAAAAACACCACCGAGTAGCTATTCAGCGTAGCTGGTAAAACAATAGACTTAAAATAATTTATGCTGTCTTTAAATGGCATTTTTCACTTTTAATTTGTTCATTAACAAAGTCATAGAACTACCATTAAAAGGTTATTCCATGACTTACATAATTGATTCTCAAAGATAAAATTTTCAACACATCGGTTGAATAGAAACCGAAGCGCTTAAAGCAAGTGGCGCTATGCTTTGACTGACTCAGTTGTAGATAAGGCTACAGGCGTGAGTGGATTGTATTCCAGATGTGCTGGTATCAATTCATTTTCTGTAAGCGTATCCAGTGTTTCGGCTTTGCGTATGACATGGGTTTGATTATCCATATCTATCATCACTATATTAGGTCGTAGGGTGATGAATTGCATCCATTGAGTCATGTTATAAGCTCCTACTTTGTGCACCACCACATGATTTCCTTTCTCTAAAAGTGGCATGGTGATACTTTCGCGTACTATGTCAATGTTCATACACAGTGGTCCATAAAGCACCATTTCTTCGGCGTGATGACCAAATTCTTGGGCTGGACTGATTTTATGATCATACCAAAATGCAGTGAACAAGGTATTAACTCCAAAGTCCATGATAGTAGATCTGCGTCCGTCTGACAAGCGCTTGGTGGCAAGTACTGAACCAAGTAGATATCCAGCATCGTCTATCAATGCACGTCCAGTTTCAAGAATCAACATAGGTAATTCTTCGCTTTTGAATCCATAGCCAAGAATAACATCAGTAATAGCATCAGCAAACTGGTCGATAGAAGGAACTGTGTCAGAGCCAGGAAGGTATGATCCTTTCAGAGTATTTTGAGAAGGGAATCCTCCTCCAAGGTCAATGTATTGTATGGTTTTTTTGTATTTTTCTTTCAAGCTCCACGCCAGTTCGCACAATTTGCTAGCGGCTGTACCATACGCCCAAGGTGCTAACATGAATGTTCCAATATGGCAGTGAAGACCAACCAATTCAAGGAATTCTGAATTGACGATACGTGTCAAAGCATTCCAGGCTTGACCATTCTCATAATTGAATCCAAATCGATCCCATTTAGGGTAAATGCCTGTGTCCATATTTACACGGATAGCAACACGAGGTTTCAGATGGTTGTCCTCACTGATTTTAATCAATGAGTAAAGTTCATCAAAATGGTCGATGTGTATCAACGAATTGTTTTGAGCAGCTTTGAGCAGTTCGGCATCACTTTTATCAGGACCATTAAAAATAATTTTGTTGCCAGGGACGCCATTACGCAAGGCTTTTTCATATTCAAATCCAGAAACAACTTCGGCCCATGAACCCTCTTGATGATACACTTTGCATACAGCGTCCATGTAGTTAGTTTTATACGACCATGCAAATTGCACTTTCGGATAACGGGTTTTGAAAATACGATTGGCACTTTGAAAATTGCGACGAATCTGCTTTTCGGAAATCACAAAAAGTGGTGATCCGTACTGGCTTATCAAAGTTTTTACAGGCACACCTTCGATGTGAGTTACAGGCTCGTATTCGGTACGAGTTCCAAATTTATTCATCAAGCCTTTGTTCATTTTCTGAACAATAGGTCTTTCGTATCTTTGCTTTTCCATAGTGGTATTAATTTATTGCAAATGTGACAATTAGTAAGCAAGTTGACTCTTAAACTAGTAAGCGGGAAAATGGGTCTGTAAGACAAGATTCTTCGCTATTGCATGGATATAGTAACCTATCGACAAATCGTCCAATTTTTATTCATAATTTTAATTCATTAGAGTTCACCAGTGCCCGATATTTTTTGAAATTCAGCTATGTTAGTTATATGATCCCATGCATATCGGATGAAAATTTTGCCAACTTCGTAGTCGGTAAAGGGCTTAAGTTTATCACCAAGAGCTAGCTTGACCAATGAAGCAGGTTGATTTTGACCAGCAGCAGCTGTAAGATAAATCCAAGCAGGGAAGCGAGGGTTTACTTCCATGATGTAAGATTTGCCATCTGCTGTTTGCATTACTTCCAATTCGCATCCCCCCTTCCATTTGGTAGCTTTAATAAAAGTTTTGGCAAGGTCAATAAATGCTTGCTCTTCGAGTGTTATTCCTGCCCATGCTTTTCCTTTGTCGGTGATGTACAGTTTTCGCATAGGTATTACACTGATGGCATTACCTTCACCATCACCCAGTGCTGCGATATTAATCTCGGTACCGTTGATAAACTGTTGTACGATGATAGGCAAACCCCATTTGGCTTGAATTTTATAGAATGCTTTTTCGGCTTGTTCTAAGGTATTGGCTATGATAGCGTCGTAGAATTTACCTTTAACCACCAGAGGGTAACCCATTTGTGAAGCAGTAGAAGATAAGTCATGAGCTGAATAAATTACTCTATCAGCAGGCACATGGAGTCCATGAGATTTTCCAAACTCAAAAAGTTTCATTTTGTCACGAGCTTCAAACTGATCTAAGTCGGGCAAAAAAGTATGAATGCCTATTGCTTTGAGTTTGTCACGAAGCTTGATGAAGTTGTATAGTTCGGCATCGAAATTTGGAATCAACACATCTAGCTTTTCAATCTCATGTATATGAAGCAATCTACCAAACAAACTATCTGTTCCAGCTGATGGGTAAGGTATTTGATAGGTTTTATCCACTACATCGTGCATATAAATGCCTGGTTCGAGGGCTTCATAAGACAAGCCAATAATACGAACTTCAAAATCTGGACATTCTCTGATGGCTCTGATCACCGCTACACCTGGACCCGGACTGTCGATAGCATTGAGTGCTGTCACTGCTATGACTAGCTTGCGCTTTGAGGTTGATTGGTTTTCCATGTGCATTAATCTAAAATAGCGTAATCACTAAGTTGTGATTTAAAATCATCTAGATCCTTTTCAAATTGAGCTGGCTCCACATCATACTTTTCACAGATTGCTTGAATGATTTCCTTAACGGATTTATCTTCTTTAAGAAGAACTATAATATCTTTCCCAATGGGATTGGTAGAGAAGGAATCGCCAGTAGATGGATTGAAAATAAACCCTTCTTCACTTGTGGCAATGTTTTTTTTTAGTTTCATATTTTTTGGAGATTTAAAGGGTGAAACAAAAAAAATTAAACCCAAATTACGCATTAGAAAATGCTTAACCGCTATCTAGTTAGTCTCCAAGGCTTTTTTTCAAAACCCTTGGACTAATTAGATCGAGGTTTACCCTCATGGAATCTTTCGTCGTTTTTTTAAGACTTCTAATGATTAATTCGGGTTGAAATAGAATCTGTCAGTTCTTTATCTATTGCAAATGTAATAGGAACTTATAAATGTTAAAAAAAGAATCAGTGAAAGTGTGAAAGATATCAGTAAAAATTATATCTGAAATGGGTAAAGACGAATTAGTTATGAATTTTTGCCAAATATTCCTGTTCAGTTTGACCTGGTGTGGGGATTAATTCTGCTTTTTGTAGGCAGTTTAGCGTATGCAGGTCCATAATGGTAGAATAACCTGAGCGGCAAATGATTTTTTCGGCTCCCAGCATTACGGCAGCCAAGCTCCGATCGTCGAGGTGTGGTAGTAATGTGATATGCTCTAATATACGAGGGGTTTGATGGCGCGATGGTTGACCAGTAAGGATAAGTACTTTCTCACTGGCACCACTAAATCTACGAATCATAGCCTGCTCAAAAAGTGTACGCTGAGGTTCTACGCCTGATAACAATATTAGTATTTGATAAGTAGTGTCTGGCACTACATCCATCAGCGAATCAAAACGGGACAAAATACCAATGAAACTAGCATTAACTGGTAATGGAAAACGATGAGCTAAGTCATGAGTCAATCCACCATCATGCTCCAAGTCTGGTATCCAACATTCATTGTATTGTAAGATGATTTTTTGATGCAGTTTCCAGCCCAACCTTTCAAGAAATTTTAATCCAATGGGCATTTTTATCAACATCTGGTGAGTGATATAAATGGAATGAACCTCTGAGTGCCACATTCCAAAACGATTGTCGGAAATGATGTAGTGAAATTTCTCATGTTTGAGTAGATCCTTGAGCCATAGGTGCTCACGAACAATACCAACCAAGACACGTGGCAAACTGAGAGCCATGGCTATAATCTGAGAGTTTGATTTTGAATAGCGTATAGAATACGAAGCAAGTTCGATGTATCGAAGTGATGGAAATTGCTGTTGAAGAAATTCCAAAGGATAAGCATCCGCCACCACCACTACTTCACAGCCATTTGCTATCAGGTGTTTGATAATAGGCACACAGCGGGTGGCATGTCCCAGTCCCCAGTTAAGCGGACAGATCAACACTTTCCCCTTCCACTCGCCCTGTGAAGGAGTGGATTTATCCAGCCACAGAGACTTCAAATCCATGGGCTCTGAGTTTTTCGGCAATGATATTGAGTTCATCCAGGGATACTTTCTCCAGTCCCTGAGCAGGAGTTTCACGGTCAATGGAGTAGATCATAACTTTTTTGGGGCGAATCAGCTGAAGTGCATTGATCCATGCAGACAATTCTTCATCTGTAGTATTGTCAAAATATACGCCTTCAAACGCACCACGAAGAAACATTGTTTGAATGATAAGATTTCCGTTAAACTGCTGCAGGTGTTCTATCAACCAACTCACGCTAGGTCCCTTTCCAGTAGGGCGGTCAATAAGATGTAATGTGTGCTCAGTAGCTGCATCAAATTTCAGAATGTTATTATCCACGCGATTCAACGCTCTGAAAACTGATGGCTTATGAATCCGAGTAGAATTGGACAGTACACTCACTTTGGCAGTAGGACAGTGACGGTCTCTGAGCTCCAAGGTGTCATAAATGATTTCTTCAAACTGAGCGTGTAAGGTAGGCTCGCCATTGCCAGCAAAGGTAATCACATCAGGAATTTCATTGGCAGCAATCATTTGAATGAGTTTCCCATCCAACGCCTCCCGCACTTGCTCACGTGTAGGGATAGTGGCATCATGTATGGTGGTATTGAATCCACACTCGCAGTAGATGCAGTCAAAAGAGCAAATCTTAGCATCCGTAGGGAGTAAGTTGACCCCCAGTGATAAACCTAAACGCCTACTACGAATGGGTCCAAAAATTATTTGGTCAAATAGAATCATTGGGTAATTTTGCGATTAAAAACTTTCATTATTGACAAACGAGATTATCAATATGTTTTACTGTTTCTGGAGAATCTCCTTTGTATATGCTATGGTATCTAGTTTATAATACTTTGACACACCATTTGAATGGTTATATAAGTAATGAGTCAAAACTGCCTCCTTATTATTTTCGGATTCAATTGTTCTAACTCTAAACTTTTTTCCATTAATTTCCTCAAGTGAAATTTTCTCAGAAAATTCATCTTCTTAATTTAAAATTGATATTGTATTCATTTAAACTCATGAATCAGTGATCTTGTCAGCTTACTATATCTTTATAATTATCCTTTCGCCTAGCATTTTTGAGAGATCCTTTTTGATAGTTTCCAACTGGCTCATTTCCTTCATTAGTTCATCCATACGCTGGTTGTTCTTTTCCTCATTGGCTACTTTCATTTCTATGAGTTTTTGCTTAATGCGGTCTATTAGTATGCTGTTTTTATATTCAAACACTATACGTGGTACTATTTCTACTAAACGTTCGGAATCTGATTCTACCTTCTTAAGCTTGGAATGAATTTTACTCAGCTGGTATTTTTCGGATAATAGATCGGCTGTAAGCATACTCACCTCATTGTCAAAATGATGAAGAAAATATCTCTTTGGATCAAAATCTTGTAATTTCAACTGTGCTTTGTATTCATTCAATACTTTGAGGTAAACAGGATTTTCCAATATCAATTGATCAGACTCTAGCTCATAAAAAATAAAATTAGCCACAGTAGTGGTATATTTCTCAGTCCCTTCGACAAATACCAATTCTTCATGTCCGTGCTTTAGCAGCACTTGAATAATATTACATTCCTCAGTATCAAATTTGGAGGTGTGATGTGCGTTCAGTAGATTTGTATTGCTAACATTATTGGACGACACATTGGACTCAGGCTTAGGGGTGGATAGCTTCTCTTTTTCAGTAGTCTTAAGCTTGTTGATTTCGTAATACAACATCTGCTCGTCCACGCTAAGCAATGTGCTGCATTCCTTTACATATTCTCCGCGAACGGCTTGACTGGGTATAATGGCAATACTTCTCACGATATCCAGTACCAATGCCGCACGTTTTACGGGGTCATTGCCGGCATCTTCCAAAAGAAGTTTTGTTTTGAACCGAAGGAAGTCCGAAGATTCACGCTCAACGAAATCTATAAAATCTGAAGCATTGTTCTTTCGAGCAAATGAATCGGGGTCGTCGCCGTCAGGTAAGAGCAATACCTTGATGTTCATACCCTCTTCCAGTAGCAGGTCAATACCACGAATGGCAGCTTTGATACCAGCTTTATCACCGTCATAAATAACCGTAACATTTTCGGTAAACCGGTGAATAAGCCTTATTTGCTGAGGAGTGAGAGCAGTACCCGATGACGCTACCACGTTCTCGATGCCATTCTGATGCATGGATATCACATCGGTATATCCTTCCACCAGAAAGCACCTACCTTGTTGTAGAATGGATTTTTTTGCAAAATATATGCCGTAGAGTTCGTTGCTTTTGTGGTAAATTTCCGACTCGGGCGAGTTGACATATTTAGCTAGTTTATCATCCTTTTTGAGGATACGACCTCCAAATGCTACTACTTTGCCCGAAAGTGAATGAACTGGAAACATTACACGACCACGGAAACGATCGGCCAAATAATTATTATCACCTTCGAGAGTGAGTCCAGTTTTGATTAGATAGTCTTTATTGTAGCCAGCTTTGAGTGCTGATTGAGTGAACTCGTCACGTATCTCGAGGCTGTATCCGAGTTGGAACTTTAAGATAATGTCGTCTCTGAAACCACGCTCTCTAAAGTAGCTGAGACCTATGGATTTTCCGTCGATATGATGATGGAGTGTGTGTGTAAAATGCTTTTGAGCATATTCATTGACCAAAAACATGCTCTCACGGTCGTTGCGCACAGCTAACTCCTGAGCAGAAAGCTCACGCTCAGTCACTTCGATATTATATTTCTTAGCTAGAACTTTTAGCGCTTCGTAGTAGCTTATTTGCTCATGCCCCATCACAAAATGTACTGCATTACCACCTTTACCGCAACCGAAACATTTGAAAATACCCTTGGCTGGCGACACCATAAAGGAAGGAGTCTTCTCATTGTGAAACGGACACAAGCCCAATAGATTGGTACCTCGCTTTTTCAAAGCAATATAGTCACCCACAACGTCCTGAATTTGTGCGGCATCTATGATACGGTCTATGGTATTTTGGTCTATCATCGTATTATTTGTTGTATAACAAACTGGAGGGGTTGCAAAAATACAAATTTATTAACTAAACCAATGATTATAAGCATGAGGCATTGATAAATTTATGCACAATTTTTCAACCATTACTATTGAATCTCTTGAATTATCTCAAGAGTAACATAGCACAAGTAAGCTGTAACTTGAAATCCCATTTCGGTCAAAATACTTTTATATCTTCGGATTTGTTGAATGTACTTTTCGTTTTGATTCTCTCCGAATTTATAATCAATTACAGTGGCATTGTCTCCTTTGATCATCACACGGTCAGGGCGGTACTGCTGTCCTCCGGGCAATAGAATAGTTCTTTCATTGAGAACTTTCCAGTGAGAATCAAACCAGTGAACCGTATGTGGCAATTTCCAAAATGTTTCGAACTGCTTTTCAATCACAGAAACTTCCTGACAATTAATTCTACCCTCTAACAATAGTTTTTGAATTGCATTATGCTGATCTGATTTGTATTGCATAGCACACAAAATATCGTGCATAATGATTCCATAATTAAGATTGCTATCTGAAATGGATGGATTATGTATCCACATATCTTGACTTGCATGTTTCAATTTGAGGCGCTTATCTATTGATACGGATGGATAAGAATTGATTTTTATTTCATGTGAATTATCCTTTTTATTTGCTTGTACTATAGGAGTAGTTGGCATGCCCATTTCAAAAGTAGATGTTGACTGATCAAAATATTGACTGATAGTTACGGTATTGGAATTGGTTTGAATTGTTGAATCAGAACATATCTTATACAAAATATCAAATAAATTTCCTGTTTTTGTACTAAGCTCTTTTTGTGACTTGGACAATGGAGTGAAGCAAATCAATTCGTGCTTAGCACGTGTAAATGCCACATAAGCTATGTTCAAATTATCTACGTATTGATACAGTAACTCATTGTAATAATAGGAAGCAAAATATGATTTGCTGAGACCATTATTAAATTCTATAGGGAGCAAAGAAATCTGATTGAAAGGATGTTGATGGGTTTCACACCATAATACACCTCTTTTACTGTACATTTCCCAATTGCAAAAGGGCATTATCACAACTTTAAAGTCAAGACCTTTGGATTTGTGTATGGTCATTAACTGAATTGAATTATCGTTTTCTGGTAATGAAATGAACTCATTATTAGAGTTCTTCTTCCACCAAGCAAGGAAAGCACTTAAATCAGTCGATTTAGAATTTGAAAATCGGAAAACTACATCTTGAAATGCTTGAACAAACACCGTTTGATGTTTCCAATTTCCGATTTGAAATAATTCGATGATGTTTTCAACAATATCCAATAAGGATACATGTTTAATTGAGTGTAATTTTTGGTTTATTTCATCAGAGAACAAATGAGAGTATTGTCCATATTGTAGATTCTCTGTTGTAACACTCTGATTCAAGGCATCGCTATCGTCCATCAATTTGTATCCCTTATTGAATTCAAAATTTACAATAAGTTGTTGCATGCCGTTGTTGGGTTGATGTAGTAAGTGCATCAAACCAACGATAAATTTCACTGCTCCAGATTCAGAGATAAGCAATCCTTCATTTCCCATGATATTGTAACAACAATTTGGTTTTGCTTGGTCACTAGACTTATAGTTGAGTAATGTTTGTACAATTTGCTTTGCTTCGCTTTTTTTCCGTACCAGTATAGCTATATCTTTGGGTGAATATCCCCTATCTTGTAATTCTTCTACAATTGATGGTAATCTATTCAGACTCTCTTGTTGCCAGGTTTGATCTGAGTCATGATCTAAAAATGTAATTTTCACATGACCTTCAAAAGCTTTGGGAGAATGACTTTGAATACTATTCTCATAAGCATGTGTAATTTTGGAAGTTAGATGATTTAGCTCTGGTAATGAATCGAGCACAGCATCTAATTCGTTGTTTAAGTTATTCTGCAACAATCGAGCGGCAAGTTGAAAAAATGAATTGTTGAAGTCGATTATATTCTTGTCACTTCGCCAGTTAACATCCAGGTTTTCATTATGGATTTGATCTGGATTGAATTGGTGCATGATGGTTTCATCCAATAGATTCCAATCCGAATTGCGCCATCTATAAATACTTTGTTTGACATCTCCTACAACTAAATTAAATTTTCCAGACGATAGACTATTAGTAATCAAAGGGAAAAAGTTTTTCCATTGCAATGACGAAGTGTCTTGAAACTCATCAATCATAAAGTGATCAATGTGAGTACCTGTTTTTTCATAGATAAAAGGCGTCTCACAATTATCAATAATTTTATTCAAAAAAAGATTACTATCTGAAATAAGCATCAAATTTTGTTCCTGGCAAATTTCTTTTATTTGGACAGCTATATCTGACAAAATACCTAATGTGTTGATATTTTTCAGTATTAACTCAGCGGTATTATATTCAATATTTGCCTCCCCTTGTAATAGATTGACGATGGCGAGTAATGTATCTTGTAATCCAGAACTATAAGCATTCTCTATGGACGAAACAGTGTTTTTATCAGTAGTTTTTGAATAGGCATTATTTACATCAGCACACATTTCAAAAAATGTTTTTGATGGATCGAATATTCCATTTTCTATCTTATTCAAGTTTTTCATCGCCGACCTCGAAGCCCCTTTAAAACTTTCGACGGTCAGACCATGAGATTCGATAATACCGAGCCCGCTGGTAGCTAAATTCTTTAGATTGGATCTATATCGATTACATATTTCCTGAAGCGATTTCCTGTAATTGGCCAAAAATTGCTTATCATGTAATTTTTGACTTGTTTCATCCACTTTGTTTTGATAGTTTTCTTTAAATATCTCTTGACTTAGCTCAAACACAATCGACTTTATGTCCCAGCCTTCGGAATTTTCAATCCGATGTTCAATAAACTCAGTGAGCCATTGAAGCAATTGTTTATTCTTAGGCTTAGTCAAATCATAGTATAGATTATCAATTGCCTGTGTTAGTATAGTCTGATTGTCAAGTTCAAGATTATATCCTCCATTCATTCCTATTTCACGGGCAAATGCTCTAATAATTTGCTGAAAAAAAGTATCAATAGTTTGAATAGAAAAAGACGAATAGTCGTGCAATATCTGAGTAAGTAGTTTCTTTGAACGTTGATTTACAGCCTCCTCGCTCATATAGAACTTCTCCATCAGTCCTCCGCGGTAGTCGGATTTCTGATCTGTAGCCATCAGGTGAAGTTCCTTCAAGATGCGGGATTTCATTTCATCTGTAGCCTTATTGGTGAAAGTTACCGCCAGCACTCTGCGATGAAGATTATCTTTCTTGGGATCAAAAATCAGGTGGATGTAATCCTGAGTCAGGCGATAGGTCTTTCCAGAACCAGCAGAAGCACGGTACACATTGAGCATAATGAATGATATAAAAATAGCCGACACTGTTTTGTTTCGGCTATCAATTTTATGATTTGAGTAATTCTAGCATCTTTTTAGAATCTTGTCGATTGTCCCAAAATCCAACAATGATTAATTCCTTATCAGTAATCCTATAAAGTAAACTAAAGTGACCAAGTGATGAGATGCAAACATCTTTAAAATTTGTCTTTCTGAACGAATAAGGATTTTTTGAGATAATATTCACTCGCACTCTAATTAGTACAATCAATCTTTCGGAATAAGAAGTTGACCCATTCTTTTCGACCCAAAATTTTAATATTTCTCTTCTTTGCTTTGATGCAGTTAAAGTCCAAACTACTGCTCTTTTAACCATTTTAAATCTGATTTATCAATTTCAGATTGTGATATTACATTCCCATTGGCAATGTCTATTTCGCTCAATTGTAACAAAAGAGTATACTCTTCGGATAATTCTATGCAATTACTTTCCACAGCACTTTTATCTACTAGCTGATAAAGTGCTGATAAATAGTCCTTATTACTAATGGCTAAAAGTCGGTCAATAATGCTATCACGCAGTAAATCTATTTTATTCATTTTTGCAACAATTATTGACACAAATATAATTCCATTTTTGGTAGAACAATCATTTAAAATTGATTTTTTTCACCTTATATCCCATTCCATTTAGTAAATCTGATACCTTCACACGAACATCACCCTGTATAAGAATTTCACCATCTCGAGCCGAGCCACCTACCCCACATTTTATTTTCAGCAGTTTAGCCAGTTCTTTGAGTTCATTGTCAGATCCTTGAAACTCAGTTACCAAGGTGGCAGGTTTTCCATTGCGTTTGTCCAGTTCCACCCGTAATGGTTCCTTCTGAAGATTTGATGTGTTTTGTTGGTTGTTATCAATTGCTTCTTCTACCTGTGGTAGTTCAGCTTTTAGACCGCTAAGTTGTTCTCTCCAATCCATGATAAAAAAAAATTATTTGTGAAAGTCTTTGAAACTCATTTCATTAATCGAGAGCACATTTCCCATATAATGATACCACCAGTGACACTGACATTGAGTGAATGCTTGGTGCCATATTGTGGTATTTCTACACAACCATCACAAGCATCTACCACTGCTTGCTGCACTCCTTTTACTTCATTGCCCAGGACTACTGCGTATTTTGCTTTGGGGTTTACTCTCAGCTCAGGAAGCAGGGTGCTTCCTTTGGCTTGCTCAACGGCAAGGACGGTATAACCGTCACTACGGAGTGAGTTTACCGCATCCAAAGCCTGATTAAAGTACTTCCACACCACGGTATTCTCAGCTCCAAGTGCTGTTTTATGAATCTCGGCATGTGGCGGGCAACAGGTTATGCCGCAGAGATAGACCGCTTCTACAAGAAATGCGTCGGCTGTGCGAAAAACCGAACCCACATTGTGCATGCTGCGTACATTATCAAGTATAACTATTAAAGGTGTTTTTGTTTTTGCTTGAAATTCATCAACTGAGAGTCGATTCATTTCTGTAATTTTAAGCTTTTCCAATGTTGTTAGGGAATTTAATTGCAAATATACTCATTTTTCAAATAACAAAAAGACTCGAAATTCTCGTGCCTTTTGCTGTAAATATCACACCAATGGCTGGCTTATAGCACAACGAAGTTTGAAAGTTTCTCTGAACACCTCTCGCAAAATTATGGTTATGTAACGCTTTGGTTGGGTACAAGACATTAATGCCTGCAGCGATAGAAGGTTCGCAATATTTGCCTTGGTGATAGTACCCTAGATCGGCATAGCGTCCTCGCTACGTCGTATTAAAAGACAAGGCAGTTTGCAATCATCACTTATTTTATCATCAATGCCACTGCCTTTTCGATGATGGTGTCATCGCCTTTGTCTATGTCGGATTGGATCAATGCGCATGGGTAAGTAGGATTTATGCCCCACTCAATTTGATTCATATCGGCATCCAGCATTTGTACTTGCGATAGACGCACCATCCACCCGTTAGGAAGTTCGGATGACATAGGTAAACCGCCACCGCCACCAGTTTTATCACCTACAAGTATAGCATTAGGGGCTTGCTTCATCATACATGCAAAATCATTGGTAGCACTGTATGACAGTCGATTTGTCAACACCGCAACAGGCAATTTCCACTGTGCTTTTTGTGAATCAGGAATAATGATTTCGGGAGTAGGGATACCAAAATCGGAATGCCCACTTCCAGTCTTGTGGCGAAAATAACTTACCGTTTTACGAGAGTTAAAGAAACAAGTTGCCAAAGTTTTAGCTAAATCTGCCGAACCGCCACCATTGTTTCGCACGTCTATTATAAGCGCCTGGCAATCAGAAAAATAATCAAAAATGTATTTCAGATTTTGATCTTTAAAGTTATCGCTAAAACTACCATAATAGATGTAACCGATTTTTCCACCAGCAATTTTTTCGTACTGTAGTCCGTTGATACTTCCATAATTTTTCCCTAGATATTTAGTAGAATAGATCAGAGAGGAATTGAAATTGGAAGGGTAGTCTTGGTACCAATTCCAATATCGACTTCTGTTGAATGGTGAATAAAGATTGACATGACCATCCTTTAATTCAGCAAGCATATTTGACATAATAGTAAAGAAATCTCTCTCTGATTGCTTTTTATCAGGATTATCTTTACTTGCAATGGAAAAAGAATCTACCTTTGATTTATACACCTGATGGATTGAATCCCAGTTGATTTGTTTATAATCTAAATAACAGTATTTTGTATCTACAATTTTCCAAAGAGCTTCAAAGTTATCGCTAGGAGTGTTAGGAATAACTACTGGTTGATCCAAACAAGATGTAAGTATTGTAGTCAGAAATAGTAATTGAAAAATATTTGTTTTCATAAGTATGGTTCTTCTGGAGCTAATCTTTACTAAACTTTAATTATTTGAATTTATAAAATGGTTAGGTGGTGTTTTAACTCTTCCTGTAAAAGTAGCGATGTCAAAAGAAGCACCTATGCTAATACCAGAAATTTTATTTGAGAACACCATATCGTTGGCTTTGTAGATGACAGAATAGGTATTCAACCCCAATCTCCAGGTCATATATTTTAGTGGGATTTCAAATCCAAAGTTTTGTCTATAACCCTGTCTATTCAACAAATGACTAAAGTGAGAAGTATTGGAGAAGTCGCCCATCAATAAAATTTCGTAGTAGGATGCACCTCCTAATGGGACAAACATATAACCAAAGATAGGAGTTTCGAATGTCAAACTGACACGCATGATTCGACGCGGTGTAATGATGTTGTATTTCAATCCAATTGCCAAATTAATATTGCTTGACAAGTCGACATTAAAAATATTGTTCACATTTCGTGAATTATTTTTGTAGCCAAATTCGTAGTCCCACACACCTCCAATTAATAATTGAAAATTGCTGTAGGGGCGATAATGATATAAATAACCCCAGCCATAATTATAAGATACATAGGTGTTAAAGGCATTACCATTTGAATTTTCTAAAAACCCAGCTAATGCATATCCGCGGGTATGAAATGACACCTGATTTCTATCGGGCTTAAGATATTTATCAGTTGTTCTATTATATTGTATACCTATACCTCGATACATCAATGGAGATAAATATGGATCAACTGAGGCAATGGTAGGGATACTGAAATTAGATGTCACTGATTTTAAAGCATATTTGATTGTATCCTTGTTTTGGGCTCTTAGTGTGATTGTAGCTAGAGAGACGCAATAAATGTAAATACTGATTTTAATGAATTTCATCTGTTAATATTTATTTTTTATGTGTCAGATAATTTGTTCCATCCTATTGGAAGAACTCGCAATTATCAGCACTTTGTTTGTCAAAGATTATGTATAAAGTTCATTTCACTTTTATAATACAACTAAAGTAGTGAAAATAAATTGCAATATGACAATAAAGATTTTTAGTCCTTATTAATAAGATAAATTAATTCTTATTACCGTTCCATAAATGGTACGTATAATGAGTTCATCCTATTTGAAATGTGACAAATAATTGGACAAACAAAAACTCAAATCCAATGTATGTAATTTCTGCACAGTACTAAAATAAGGCTGCCTTGCAAAGCTTTCATTGGAAATATAGTATTTATAACCATCGGTGGAGGTAATGGCTTCCACCTGATGAAACATCAATGAAAGAGGTATTTTACGCTTATTACCTCCAAAAAAATCAGTGCCTTTGAAATCATAAAGCAGATAAATAAAAGGTTGAAGTAAGACACTATAACCTGTCAAAGCAATAATCTGTTTGTTCTCCACGAAACTGGCTCCGGTGATTAAACCCTGTACATTGAATGTGCTAATCAGTTTTGCCACCTGAGTACCTGGTGTTTTGGAAAGGGAGTAAATAGATGTTTTGTTGGCCGTCCATTGCTTGGTAAACAGGTAAATACTGTCCGAGTTGACTATCATTGCTTCGCAATCAAAATTGGTTTTGTGAGCACCAGGGGAGTCAAAATTAGTCTGATTGGAATACGAAAAAATTATGGTGTCCAACTTAGGAGCAAGTGTAAACATCTTTGCTTTAGGGATTTTGACTATTCTCAAGTTTTGACGGTTTCCATTATTATTCCCAAAATCACCGAGATAAATAAAATCATTATCTTGAGTTATCTCCTCCCAATCCTCATTTTTGGTACGGAGTAATTTAAAACTTTGAAGCACCTTACCCGATATGGTGTCAATGGCATAAAGATTGGTATTTGACCCACTGTCATTGTGCGTCCACAATTTTTTGTTCCAAAACATGAGACCCGATGTTTCATTCACTTCAGCTGGTAGCTCTACACTTGCACTTGGCGAAATGATGGTGTCTTTGTAAATACAACTTCCGTCATTTTCAGTAGCTACTTGATTATAATTCGAGGCTAATGGGTCTGTACATCCTTTGTCTGAAGCCTTCAATGTGCCAACTGTAAACGTAAATATACTGGCTACTAATATGGTTCGGATTTTCATCTGTATAAATAATAAGTCCTGTTAATCCCACTTAGAGGACATACTGAAAAGATTTATGTTGAATAATTTTTTGAATCAATCGATTTTCAATTCCCTTGTGTGTAAATAATTTAATGTGCTAAAAAATCTTTTATCCAAAGTCCACTGTCCTTGATAATGCGCTTTTGTGTTTTAAAATCGGTATGCACTAATCCAAAACGGGACTTAAAACCAGCTTTCCATTCAAAGTTATCCATGAGTGACCACACAAAATAACCACCAATATTAACTCCCTCATTTTTAGCTCGCAGCACTTGGCCAATGTATTTTTGAAGGAAATCAACTCGTTTCTTATCATGTACTCTTCCATTTTGAACCCTATCGTGAAAAGCTGCACCATTTTCAGTTACCAAAATTTTCTTGATAGGATATTCTCCAAACTGCTTAAGAATCTTGTATATTCCTTCGGGATATACCTCCCAACCATTAGAGGTGAGAGGTCTATTGAGCTTATGAAAAGGTTTGATTAAAGCTCCAATATAAGGAACCAGTGGAACATCATAGGCTACTAAGGAATAATAATTTTGAATTCCAATGAAATCAAAATCAAACTTTATCAACTCAGGGTCGTAGGGTTGTATGTACTTTTCGATACGCTCCAAAGCCGGCAAATCACGTATGGGATAGTCCATCCCCAGCAGAGGTTCAATGTGTACACGATTAAACATCACATCCACTCTTTTGGCTGCAGCAATATGTCTTGGGGCATCAGAAGCAGGACTTACATGCGAGCAACCTATTGACGTCCCGATATAAGCATCAGGTATATTACGCCTAATCACGCGTGCACCTTCGGCCTGGCAAAGCGTAGCATAATGAACAGCAGGGATGTAATTATTAATACCATAACGACCAGGAGCATAATATCCAAACATATATCCCAAAGCAGTAAAGGTAAATGGTTCGTTTATAACTATCCAATTTTTCACCCTATCGCCAAATGCACGTGAACAGACATCGGCATATTCTTTGAAGCAATTGACTATCATTCTACTGGTCCATCCACCTCTATTTTCAAGTACCTGAGGCAAGTCCCAATGATAAAGTGTAAGCCATGGTGTAATACCTTGCGAAAGGCAATAATCAATTACCCGATTGTAAAAATCTAATCCTGCTTGATTTACAGTGCCTGTGCCGTTAGGAAGTATGCGAGGCCAAGCAAGCGAAAATCGGAAGTTTTTTAAATTCAAAGATTTGACAATATCAATGTCCTCTTGGTAACGATGATAAAAATCACATGCTACCGTACCGTCAGATCCATCTTCTATTCGTATACCTTTATGTGAGAATTTATCCCAAATAGACATCCCACGCCCATGCAAATCGTAAGCTCCTTCTACCTGATACGATGAGATGGTTACTCCCCACTCAAAATCGGGTCCAAAATCATGTCTTGAGTATTTTATCATCGTTACATCTATAATTTATTAGATAATAATTGAACCACAAAAGACTTAAAAGATTTAATTCATTATCATTTTAAGATTTAACCACATAGATACAGTAGTTTAGTAATAAAAGCCTAATTCATTTCAATTATAAAAGTGCACATTGTGATTCCGATAGATCGAAATCTTTAGCTACATTTGCTATGTATCTATGTGAACTATGTGGTTATAATTTAGCGATAATTTGTGCGTTTTGAGTTACAATATCCTTTGAACCTCAAAAGGCACAAAATTAGAGACATAGCTACTTCTTTTCTCCAAAAGCCAAATCTCCGGCATCGCCCAGTCCTGGGACAATGTATGCATGCTCGTTCAGGTCAGCATCGATAGCAGCTGCCCACAAAGTGGTATTTTCAGGAAGATGTTTCACCACATAATCCACAGCACTCTGACTTGCTATTACACAAGCAATGTGAACAGCAGCAGGATGTCCCTTGGTGAGGAGTGCAGCATAAGCTAGCTCCATTGATCCCCCAGTGGCAAGCATTGGATCGGCTATGATGAGGGTTTTTCCATTCAAATCAGGTGATGCAATGTATTCGATATTTACCTCAAATTTGAGTGCATCTTTATACTTGCGGTAGGCTGACACAAAAGCATTTTCGGCACCATCGAAGTAACTCAAAAAACCAGTGTGAAATGGCAAGCCTGCCCTAAGAATTGTTGCCACCACCACTTTTTCATCTACTACATTGACATCGGCTACGCCCAAAGGTGTAATAACTTTCTCTGAAGTATAGCGTAAAGATTTGCTTATTTCATACGCCATTAATTCTCCCAATCGCTCCATATTCCTCCGAAATCGCATGGAGTCCTTTTGAATTTCTTTAGAGCGAATTTCCTTCAAGAAATTGCCCAATATTGAATTTTGATTCGATAGATTGATGATGTTCATAGGTTGATAATTAAACCCCTAAGCACTGAAAGGGAATTAAGCGATGTTTCAATTTTAGAATCTTTACTTGCAAGATGCAATTTGATTAAGCTTTGTCTGATCGTTCATAATGTCCTTATTTTATCAAAGACGCTTTCAATCCTTTTATCACTGCATTGGTAAAACCATTGGCTTCCATCTCGTTGAGTCCTTTGATGGTAATACCGCCTGGAGTGGTTACTTTATCAATTTCCACTTCGGGGTGTGATTGGTTGGCTTCTATTAATTCTATTGCTCCGCGTAAGGTTTGAAGCACCACTTCTTTTGCCACTGTAGGGTATATGCCCATCTCAACGCCACCTTCCATGGCAGCACGAATATATCGGAATGCATAAGCAATGCCGCATGATGACAGTGACATGAAAGCATTCAATTGTGATTCGGGGACCAAAAATGCTTTGCCCAATTCGCCAAACATACTTAGAATCAAATCTTCCTTATCTTTACTGGCATTAAGCGAAGAGATGGTTGACACACTTTCTAATACATCTATAGCTGTATTAGGAATCACTCGGAACATTGTAGCTCGTGGGCTAAACAATTCACCCATTTTTTGCAAATCTACACCAGCAGCTATCGATACTATAATTTGCTTGTTATAGTCTATCAAATCTCGTATTTCATCTGCTACTACACTCACCAACCAGGGTTTTACTGCAAGTAATATAATATCAGCACTTTTAACAATTTCTATATTGGATTTTGAAATCTTAATATTTGGATTTGAAGCTAAAACGGCATCTAGATTGAATTGAGAGATATCACTGATACTTATATTAGCTGGCATTACCAAAGTACCTTTTGCTAAACCACGAGCTATAGCGCCACCCATATTTCCAGCTCCAATGATGGCAATTTTTAGATTACAATTTTGCATTTGATTTATATTTACCTGTTATTAGAATCTTTGATTTACAAAGATAGAATAACTAATCAATAAAGCGTGATAAGGATTAAAATAAAAAAGCGTACTATTAGGAATATGGAAAGTATGTACTGAAGAAGGATGTTATACTAGAAATTATACAAAATGAATAATGAAGTGAAACAATAATATTCTTAGAAGGCAAGGTTTTGCGTTTTGTGGATGGAATATACAAGAAAAATATAAAGAAAGCTCATTGGACGATTAGACGACGACACATACATCGCATGCAGCTTCTGATTAAAAGGTGTTTAACATAAAAACAATAAAATAAGAATTTTAATTTTGTGTTCTATTGTATTTTTAAAGATCCATTTCCAATACTTTAAAGAGCCATTATGTAAAAGAGGCGGTTAAATTTTGTTATAAATTCAACCGCCTCTTTAATATGTATTATAGAATTACTTTACAACAATTCTATGAGTTGATGTCACCGAACCTATTTGTGCTTTAATTACATAGATACCATTAAATACATTGATATTTGACAGTAAATAATCCTTATCTCTAGAGTCTTGTTTTAAAACGGCAACTTGTTTGCCTGTAATATCATATACAGTTAGAATCAAATCCTGAATCTCAACTCCATCTGCAACTTTGATATGTAAAGAACCATCTACTACTGGATTAGGTGTAATACTAATTAAATCGGGAGTTACAGTATTGATTTCTTCAACATCATTACTTACACATAAAGAACTTGCAGGTGTTGTAACATCAGGAATTGAATAGAACAAACTTACCAAACCTTGAGCATACCAGCGTGCCATGTAGTCATTTGGATGAAGTTCATTAGTCAAACAGTCTTTTGGACTTTTGCGAGTATAAAGGGTGTCGCTAAGTGAGGTCATATCTAAATTTGCTACGCCTACTGCCTCTAGTGATTTTAATGCAGTTTGGTGAGAATACATGCAGTCTTTACCCGTTTTAGTTGGAGTTCCTTGATACCAATTATTATATACCGGATCAGGAAGCAAGTTTCCAATAAGTATAAATTCTACAGTTGGATTCTTTGCTTTAATAGTAGACATCGTAGTTTGAATTCTGGTTTTGAAATTATTGTATTGATCAGAATCATAAAGATCATTCATACCCATATCAATAATAACAAGATCCGGTTTCAATGGATTTACAAGTAAATCAGCATTGTCGGCAGCCCATTGTGCTTTTTTCCCTGGACAGGCAACATTATAAAGTGTGACTTTTGAACCAGAAAGTTTTTCTAATTCCAATTTCATCATTTCAATATAACCTCTCATATATGGAGCTGCCGCAGGAATTCTATCAATATCAACAATACCTCCACTCACATTCTGACCAGCAGTAATACTCATTCCAATTGCAGCGATTCTTAACTCTTGTTTCGCAGCAAGCTTTGCAGCTGATAATGGAAGATTATTTGACTTTTGAAATGCAGGAAATTTCCAGTTAGTCCGATCAGGGATATAGGTTACGCAAACCCAAGAAGATTGAATGTAATTTAATCCTTTCCATAATTTCTTATTCTTAAGATAAAGTGCTGAAGGGGCTGCGGAAACTTGGGTCAAAGTACGTCCTGATAGCGTAATGTCTTTTCCTAAACAAAAATCGGTAGCACCATCAAAACTTTTGATAGATAGAATTCCTGCAGCACCACCTTTAGGATTGAATAACAATTTACCTGTTTTACCTGCACCAGTAAGTAACACTGTTTCATTGTAAACAGCACCAGAAGACCAAAATGGCGCAAGATATTGATCATAATTACATGTAGCAGGCTTCGTATCATCATATAGTGGATATAATATTGTTCCTGCTGTTATATATGCAGTGTTCAGTGGTGTGGTACTTTGAGAGCCTGATTCAAAAGATAATGTGTTACCATTTGAATCATAACAAGTTACACCAGCAGTTGAATTGTAGAAAACCGTTAATGGCGTTGCGGCTTTTGTGCCAGCTGGCTGTCCTGCATTAGCAGCCACAAATGATGCAGTCATCATCAATAATAAAATCGGTAATTTTTTCATTTTACGTTAATTAATCTCCTAATCTTACAGAATTAGTAGGCGGTTAGTGTTTAAAAATATATGAAATAGTTTTTGCGTACTTATTATTTTTGTTGTGGTAATAAATATAACTAAGTAGACTACAAAATTATATGTTTTTAAGAAAATGGTTTTTACAAATTTCATGTTTTATAACATGTTTAAAACATTTGTTTTTGAGCTGAGACACCATTATATTTGATGAGATAATTTAACAAATTTTTCTTTTTTTCACACCAAATTTAATTAGAAAGTATCACCACTTCTTAATTATTAATATAACTATAAGGCAAAAAAAACACAATTTATAAAATACATTTATTATTTTTGTTGAATTAATTGCTTAAACACATTTAGAAACTAGAGCTAAGCTAAAACTAGAGATGATACAGTTTTTATGAAAATAAATCTTTAAACACACATTAAATTCTAACTTAAATATAGTACTATGAAAACAAAAACTATTTTCAAATCTTTCCTAGTAGTATTATTTCTAGGAGCTAGTATGGGTGCAAGTGCATATGTTAAAGACCCAACATGTGCAAGTGCATATGTTAAAGACCCAACATTATGTAAACCAGTTACAGCTAAATGGGATGCAATTGCAAGAACATTTACTCTTTCTAATCTTCCTGCTGGTTTAAAGAATGAAGATCCGTTTTGTGCTTGGGTAACAGATCCATCGTGGGCTGAAGGTACTTACGATTGGACTATAACTAAGTATGATGGATCATTTACTCCAGGTATGACTACTTACACAACAGGTCGTCTTTCATCTAAATGGGGTGATCCTTTAAAAGGCGGTACAAATGGTTCTTCTTATTTATATATTGCATTAAAAGGTGCTGGTAATGACATCCCAAAATGTAATCCAAAATCAGCAGACTGTTCTAAAACTTTCAAGCCAGTTCTTTGTTGTGGTCCAGAACCTATATTTTGTAAGAATTTCAATGCCACCTTTAAAGGTTCCATCATCATTTTAACTGGAACTCTTAACTACTCAAACGACAATATGTATTTAATAGCTAATTCAGACTTTACTAAATGGCAAATACTGCCACATGAATATAATGGTTATCTGAGTGACACTGCTACTGCCAGTGTAGAGGATCTAGTGTATTACAACACTTCAGAAAAAGTATATCCTTATGCCAAAGGAGTTATGGTCTATATGAACTCTGATGATAAAGGAGGTGGAGATTCTGGACATGGTCCAAATTATTGCAGCAAGGCTTTTTCACCTACTCAAACAAACATATCTGATATCATCACACACAGTATCAGCATCACTCCCAACCCAGCTACTTCTTCCGAAACCATCACCATCAAAGGAGAATATGCCGCTGATGCCAAAGTGAGCATCACATCAGTAAGCGGTGCGATGGTAGGAAGTGTAATTCCATCTGTTGGTGCCGATGCCATGACTGTATCACTATCAGGACTTAACCTCCAAGCAGGGATATACTTTTTGAGAATTGACTCGGGTGAAAAAGTGTATGTAGGTAAACTGTGTGTGAAGTAACACAACAAAATAGTGGGTCAGATAGGATGTATTTCAATTGCCATCCCATTTATGGCACGGTACAAATATTCATAGATCAAAGGTCTTTTCCCCAATTTTAATCATAGTTTGGCTAAAGCCAATATCTTATAATACCAACAATAGACATAAAAATGATCCAAAGTCATTTTTATGTCTATTGTTGATTATGCCGTTGCTTCAAACAAATATTATCAATCAGACGAAGTCGAAATTGGACTATATTGTTTGTTCAAACTGCATTATACTACCTGACTATCCAGTCCATTAAAGGGCCGAAAATTGAAACAAAGAATACATATTAGATTCTACTTGTTTGTAATCTACCTGCCTAAAAGCTCAAACTTAAACATATTCTCACACCCCATGGGCTAATGCCTGGTTTATTAAGATCTGTGAGTCTTCGCACCACTTGTAGTGTGAAAACGCGAAAAATATTGGTACATCCTGCGCCTATTTCCAAGTAAGGATACTGAAGGGGCGCAACAAAGCTTGGGATATCCATTGCAGATTGATGAACCGCATTCATCCCTCCAACTAAAAAATTGCAAGTAAGCATTTCTCGTAAATTGAGGTACTTCACCAATGGAAGTTGATTAAAAAGCAATCCGTTTAGAATCAATTCGCTATGAAAATTGACATACCTGTCGGCAACATATTCCATATAATTCATCTTACTAAATTGAAAGCTATTATACACCGAGGTTTCATTTCCAGCTGGGATAAATAGTAGTGGATATGGCAATTTGCCAAACAGTTGACCAGCTTCTATCATATAATTAAACAATCCAATATCCATTCTAACACTATGACGTATGGATGAAATAAATTTTATATAATTTCCCATCTTACTTCCTGTATTGAACTGACCCAATTCCAGAGTAGTATATATAACCGGTTTGAAATTATTTGTATAGATACGCTGCAGGTGATCGTCATATGTTTTTTGCCCAAATGAAAATCGTGTAGAAAAAGTCACTGCATGCTGGTAGAGATAGGAAATTGGATTGCTATTGAGCAACATTGGCAAATTTGCATTAGCAAACAAGGTATTGAAACGTATAAAAATATTGGAGTCAATATCAGTATTCCAATCGTTGGCAAATGACAGGGTCAATTCTTTTCGTTGGGATAAGCCTATTCCAACTTTTCCACTTAATATAGAACTTGTGAAATCTTCATCACCACTTATCAATGGGTTTTCACGCGACATAAAATCATTGTAATTATAATCCACACGGCGGAAATCATTCATATAATTCACTCCTATCACCCTGCGCTTGAGTCCTGGAAGGCGAACCTGAGCCATGGCACTATAGTTGGCAGTTTTATTAAGAAATCCATATCCCAAGTAACCCCCTATCGATAACTTTTTCCATAGATGTTGGTTGGTTCGAAAAGGAGCTGTGATTCTGAGACCTTCAGAATCGGTTATACGGATGATTTGCTGAATTTTACCAATATCAATAATTCCAACGGGGATAAATCCGGTGATAAGCACATCACCTATAAATCGGGCTGTACGCATCACTGGTGTAGAATTAAACTGTTCCAATCGGTCGTTGATTGACTCGGTTGTATATTCAGATGTCGCAAATAGTTTGTTGGAGGTGTTTCTGATTGTATCCGATATTTGATAATCTACACTATGTTTTACCAATATATCAGGATGTGGCCGAGTACTATCAGAAAGTAAATTATAGCTCATATTCACATTCATTATTACACGATTAAGAGCCCATCGGTTTGATGCCAAATGTTCAAAATGTTGTGAGATACGAAGTTGATGAATGTAATTGATATTGGCTTCAACGGGGAGTTCTGCTTCCACACCGGTAAGTGCATAGGATGTGGAATCTATCCATAGTTTTCCATTAAAAGCTAAATTTTTGGAGTTTTTGGATTTGAATCTCAACTCGTATTGCTTGCCATAGATAGATACAATGCTATCTGCAAGATAGTAATCATAAAATACATTGCCTATATTGGCAAGCGGACTGATCATACTTTTGCCAAAAAGCGTAACTGCATTGTCATAAAAGTTGAGCTGGGCATCCAATTCGAAAGCAAACTGGGCCAACAATTTCTCCGCTATTTGTGGCGACGAAAAAATGTTTTTAGACAATACTTGTTTCGAATTTGGACTCAACAAATTTTTAGTTTCTGACATGTACAGAGGTACAATCAATGATGAGTCAGAATGTGTCAAAGAACCGGTTTTAAATTGATTAAAAAGTCTTTTACTTACTGATGCTTTTTTTACCTTAGTCAATAAAACAAGATTTTGCTCACACGAGGTAACCGAAAAGTGAGGCATATGGGCGATATCGTTGACCTTACGCATGAGTCGTACCTTTTTCATCATTTCCAATGCGGGATTAACCCCTGGCAGAATTATCACCTCTTGAATAACAGTATTTTCCTCTTCCATCACCACCTGTGTTCCCATACTTTGCCCTGATTTTATGGGCAGTTCCACTGTCTTATAACCCACCGATGAAAAAACCAAAGCATGAACTTTTTCATTAGACCTTAGCATAAAATAGCCAGCCGTGTCAGTCGACATAGCCGTATTCGTTCCTCTAAATCGGACATTCACACCCGCTAGAGCTTTGCGATCTGCCTTATTGATCACCTGCCCCACAATAATTGTTTCTTGACCATGAATATAAAATATTGACAGTAAGAACAGGTAAAGTAGCAATACTCTTTTGACCTTATTTGACATGAAACCCTGATTTATTCATTGGGTGACAATCCATAATGGTTTGTCGTAAATAGTGAACATCTATATGTGTGTAAAGCTCGGTAGTAGTTATAGATTCATGACCGAGCAGCTGCTGTATGGCTCTCAGATTGGCACCATTTTCGAGCAGATGCGTGGCAAACGAATGACGAAACGTATGCGGACTAACGTTTTTTTTCACACCTGCAATTAATGCCAGATCTTTTACAATTGTAAAAATCATGGCACGTGTTAATTTTGAACCTCTTCGATTAAGAAAAAGTATATCCTCATCACCCTTTTGAATTCTGAGTAAGTTTCGGTCTATATTCCAAAGTTCTATCTGTTTTAAAGCCTGAGGCGAAAGTGGCACCAATCGTTGCTTGCTACCCTTGCCTTCTACCAACATATAGCCTTGATCCATATAGATTTTAGACAGTTGCAAACCGATAAGTTCAGAGACACGCAGCCCCGAACCATAGAGTACTTCCAGTATCGCTTTGTTGCGTTGACCTTCTGGCTTGGACAAGTCAATGGCATTGACCATAGCATCAATCTCAGCTACTGAAAGTACCACAGGCAATCGCAACCCTATCTTGGGACTCTCGAGCAAAACTGTTGGGTCATGCTCCAATTTGTCCTTGTAAATCAAAAAGTGATAGAAAGATTTGATGCTGGAAAGTATTCTAGCTTGCGAACGAGGATGAATGCCCAGATTGCTAATCTCAATGATGAAATCTCTTAAATGCATGGTATTTGCTTCTATAAGCGTAACATGCGCATCGGCCAAATATGTGCTCAATTTTAATAAATCACTCTCATAAGCCTCTATTGTATTGGCAGATAATGACTTCTCCAATTTCAAAAACAAATGATATTCATCCAGAACAGGAAGCATAGCGAGCAGTTTGGTGGCATCGTGATTAATTCACAAAGATATCAAAAAATAAGTTCATTATACAAAATATCAATTAACTAGATAACTTATTTTTAACCCATACATTTAGGTCAATAGCGATAAAAATCGTATTTTTGTGGTCACACCCTTATGTGTGATTTTTAATCAGATGCTCATATGATGTCAATGAGCTCCGAACAGAATTAACAAATTCATTAATTAGTAACTAATTTAATAGATATCCATTAAGTATGCAAATCAACATTGTTAACCAATCCAAACACCCTCTTCCTGAATTTGCCACTTCATTATCAGCAGGGATGGATCTCAGAGCCAATATTGATTCAACCATTATATTGAAACCCTTAGAAAGGAAACTTATCCCTACTGGTTTATATATTGAACTACCAGCAGGTTATGAGGCTCAAATTAGACCTAGAAGTGGTCTTGCTCTAAAAAAAGGCATCACAGTACTTAATTCGCCTGGCACAATAGACGCTGATTACCGTGGAGAAATAGGAATTATTTTAATCAATTTATCAGCCGAACCATTCGAAATAAATGATGGAGAACGAATTTGCCAAATGGTAATTGCATCGCATGTTCAAGCCACATTAGTGGAAGTTAACGAACTAGGAAATACTGAACGAGGGTCAGGAGGTTTTGGCCATACTGGCAAACAATAATCGATAGGCATACACTACTCGCATTGATACAGATTAAGTTTCAATATTGATTTATAGGGGTAAATATTAAGACCTGCCTTGCTTTTAGATTATCCAAGCGAGAAACTGAATATAAACCCCTATGCAAAGCAGTACAATTGAATACGAGATGCTGTCGAGGGAAAAATATAGCTCAAATCTTGTAATACAATCAGTCTTGTTTCATTTTCAGTCAGTGTAAATGATACTTGTTAGAAGCCGATTTCAACAAATTTGATAACTGGCATATAATGTATCAAAAATTAATTTCATCTAGCTACGAATTCAATGCTCAAAACTAAAATCCTGGTATTATTGCTTACTGTTGTATGCTTTACCAGCATTGCACAAAATAAGCATACCCTACCTAAAAATAGCAAACAAACAGTGTCTGAACCCACTCAGACACGCTTTTACTATTACTATTTTGATGCATTACGTTTGAAAGATGAAGGCAAACTGGATCAAGCTCTAGAACTATTTCAACTGTGTACAAAAATCGACTCTACTGATGCAGCATGCCATTTTGAGGTAGGTGCTATTTATTCCATTTACGGTCTCCGAACCGAAGCTATTAACTCCCTCGAAAAGGCCATAAATTACGATCCATCTAACTGGTGGTACAACGGTCAGTTGATAGCACTGTTAACAAACAACAAATTGTATCGAAAAGGAGAAGAAAAAATATTCTACCAAAACGTTGTAAAGGCACTTGATAGAGCCATACAACTAAAAAACCACTATCCCAACAAGCCAGATGTATACAGAATACTTGGTTCATTATATACTCAATTGAACCAACTCAATAAAGCAATAGATGCCTACAATAATCTTGAGCGAATTACAGAAGTAAACCTCGAGCTATCCATCACAAAATATCAATTGTACTTGATGCTAAATAAGCCTAAAAATGCATTTCAAGAATTGGATAAAATAGTAAAGAAATATCCTTACGAATCAAAATACAAAGTTTTACTTGCCGACCAGTATTTTGAACAAAATCAAGAGCAGAAGGCATTTAATTTGTATCAGGATATTCTAAAAACGGAACCCAATAATCCATTTGTTTTTTCGTCATTAGCTAATTTTTATAAAAAGAATAACAACCCCAAACAAACTAAAATATACATACAAAAAGCCTTGAGAAGCGAAGATATGGACTTTAAGGATAAAACTATGATCCTCAAAAATTATATCGAATCATCATTGAAAGACTCATCAAGCATTCAAGAAACCGAATCTCTTATAAAATTACTCATCGAAAAACATCCTTTAGAAGAAGATATACATGGCTATTATGGCTCATTTTTAGATTTTAGAAAACGAAAAAATGAAGCAATACAAGAATTCGAAACCATGATATCCATCAATCCAAAAAACATCAATGCTTGGATCAATCTTTTACTCTTGGCTGAAGAAGAAAAAAACTTTAATAACATAAAATTAATAGCTGAACGCGCACTTTCTAATATCACAAACAACTCATTATTGTACATCTATGGAGGAATAGGTAATTTCAAAACTTCCAATTTTGATAAAGCAATAATCTACTACAAAAAAGCACTTGAATTACTCACACCTGAAAATGACAAAATCAAAAGTGATGTGTACGAACAACTGGGTGATGTCTATTACACAATGAATGACAAACAAAAATGCTTCGAAAATTATGAATATGCTTTGAAAGCTGACCCCAACAATGTTTCAGTAATGAATAATTTTGCCTATTATCTCTGCGAAGAAAAAAAAGATTTAAAACAGGCCGAACGCTTGAGTGCTAAAACAGTTGAAAAGTTTCCCAACAACAGCACTTTTCTTGATACCTACGCATGGATACTTTTTCAACAAGCTAATTACTCATTAGCCAAATATTATATCGAAAGAGCTATTGAAAATATTAAAGATGAAATTGATGGTGTGATTTTTGAGCATTATGGAGATATACTTTGGATAATGAAAATTGATGATGAAAAAGCCCTATCTATGTGGCAAAAGGCATATAATGCAGGAATTAAATCGGATATACTTAAACAAAAAATTGATAATAAAGGATGGAAAAGAGACTAATTAATTCTTTAATAACTAGCCTTGTAGTATTGGCACTGGTTGCGTGCAAAAGCACTCAACAAATTGCAAAAAAAACAGAAAAAAGTGGCAATACTACTCTGTTTTATATTGAAGAAATTCAGAAAAGTCAAGCGCATTTCAAAACTGCCAATTTTAGTGAAGCACACATCAATTTCACCTCAAATGGGAATGATATGTCCATCCCAATGAGTATAAAAATTAAGACTGATACTACAATATTTATCAGTATAAAACCATTTATGGGTATAGAGGCATACAAAGCCGAGCTAGAACCCACCAACATCAAAATCTTTGATAAAATCAACCAACGTTATTTCAACACAAGCTATGCATACTTATCCCAACAATTTGGGATTGATATCAATTTTTACAACCTTCAATCGCTACTCAGCAACCAACTATTTTGTATTGGAAAAGCCGAAATCGATGCTGACAGTTGCACTCTGAGTAAAAACACTAATGGAACCATTAACATAGAATATATCAATGGAAACCTATCTCAAAAATCTAGCTTTGGCGACAAACTTAACCTTATTCAAAACCAAATCACGGACCAATCCAAAAAACAAGCTGTGAAATTTGAATACTCAAAGTTTGCAACTACTAACGGAAGGTATTTCCCAATGGAAATGAAAATTTCACCATCCAATTTATCAAAACTTTCAAACATTAATCTTACTTTTGAAAAAATTGAATTTGATACGTCAATACGTTTAAACAGTACAGATTATCATAAGTATACCAAGGCTAAAATTGAAGAATTATTAAAGTCAAACTGATAAAATAAAAACAAAATAATAAATGCAGCTACGTAAACATTCAATTTGTTGTACCGTCTTAGCAATGATGACGATAATCGCTACATTGTCGGCTCAAAGTGTAAAAGAACTTGAGCGACAAAGACAACAAACTTTACAAAAACTAGAAACCACAAGTAAAAAACTAAGCGATACTAAAAAATCGACCAAATCAGCTCTTAAAAAATTAGCCGTAATCAATAAAAGTATTCAAGAACGCAAAGCCGTAATTTCAAATATTAATGGGGAGATAACTATTATTTCTTCCAAAATGCGTCAATTGGAATACGAAAAAATTGATTTGGAAAAGAAACTTAACAAACTCAAACATGAATATGGTAAAACCATTCAAAATGCTCATGTAAATAGAAATGTATATTCAAAAATGATGTTTGTTCTTTCTGCAAATACATTCAATCAAACATATCGTAGGATAAGATATGTACAAGAATATACCAATTACCAAAAATCACAAGCTACACAAATAGAAAAAATTAAAATAAGAATATTAGAAAAAAACGACAGCTTAGAAGGACATAAAACTCAAAAAGAAGAGGTGGTTCAAGAAAAGGAAATCGAAAAAGAAAAACTGTCAAAAGATGAAGAAAAAGAAAAAGAATTACTTACCGAATTACAACAAGAAGAGAAAAAGCTAAGGGCTGATCTGAAAGTACACCAAAAAAAAGCAAGCGAACTTAACAATAGGATTGAAGCAATTATAGCCGAAGAAATTCGAAAAGCTGAAGCCAAAAGAGCTGCCGATGAAGCCAAACGATTGGCTGCAGAAAAAGCTGCTAATAATAACTCAAACAAATCCAAAAATGGATATACCTATAACTCTAAAACAAATACGAATACGAATACGAATACGAGCAACAACACGAATTCTAACAACACAACCACACCAACAACTTCACCAACACAGTCGGTAAATACACTCACTAAAGAAGAGCAACTCATCTCTGGCAACTTTGATAAAAATCAAGGTCGCCTTCCATGGCCTGTTTCAAATGGATTTATCAGCGGACATTTTGGTGTACAGCCACACCCTATCTTGCGCCATGTGACCAACAACAACAAAGGCATCTACATCCAGACACCATCCAACGGATCGGCTCGTGCCATATTCGAGGGTGTTGTCACACAACGATTCTCCATTCCGGGTAACAACAATGCTGTAATCATCAAACACGGTGCCTTCCGTACCGTATACGCCAATCTCACCCAAATATCTGTAAAAGAAGGCGATAAAGTAAATGCCAAACAAGTGATAGGCAAAATTTACACCGACGACGAAAACGATAACAAAACCGAACTCTATTTTCAAATCTGGAAAGACAAGGTCCTACAAAATCCCGAAAACTGGCTGACAAAATAGGGATTGGTTAATTGGTTTATAAGGTATTTGGAAAATTGCTTAGTTCATTGGGTTCATAAACCAGTGAACTCTATTAATCAGAAATAAAACACCTCCCCAATTCCCCTATAGGGGTTAGGGGTCTTAAATAATATGGAAGAACTAGAACCCACTACCCCACCATTAGAATATGGCGATAGCAACATCGTCACTCTGGAAGGACTGGAGCATGTACGACGCCGTCCAGGAATGTACATCGGAAAGCTCGGCGATGGTAACCATGCCGACGATGGTATCTATGTACTGCTCAAAGAAGTACTGGATAACTGCATCGATGAGTACCGCATGGGTGCAGGTACCAAGGTTGATGTAAAAGTAAAAAATGGTGAAGTAGAAGTCCGCGATTACGGACGTGGTATTCCGCTAGGTAAGATGGTAGATGCCGTATCCATGATGAATACCGGTGGTAAGTACGATTCCAAAGCCTTCAAAAAATCCGTGGGGCTCAATGGAGTGGGTACCAAGGCGGTAAATGCTTTGTCCGAGCTGTTTGTAGTACAGAGTTACCGTGAAGGACAGACCCGACGTGCCGAATTCAGCAAAGGTAAAATCACTACCGACACAGACGTGATAACCGATAACGATAACTCCGAACGTGGCACCTACGTGTATTTCAAACCCGATAATACCCTCTTTGAAAATTATGTGTATAAAGAGGAATATATCGAAACCATGTTGCGCAATTATGCCTACCTGAACACTGGATTGGCTATCAACTTTAACGGCAAACGTATCTTCTCCAAAAATGGACTTACCGATTTGCTCAACGAAAATATCACCGCCGAACCCCTATACCCCATCATCCACCTCAAGGGCGAGGACATAGAAATTGCATTCACCCACTGTCAGGATAGGGAGGAGTATTACTCCTTTGTAAACGGGCAACATACCACTCAGGGCGGAACTCACCAGAGCGCATTCCGCGAAGCAGTGGCTCGTACCATCAAGGAGTTTTATGGTAGAAACTTGGATGTGGTAGATATCCGAAACGGTATAGTAGCTGCCATAGCCATCAGCGTAGAAGAGCCTATTTTTGAATCACAAACTAAAACCAAACTAGGCTCACGCGACATGGCTAAGGACGGTGTGTCGGTGAACAAATTCATTTCCGACTTCCTGAAAAAGGAGCTGGACAATTACCTACACCGCAACAACGAAACGGCAAACATCCTTCTTCAAAAAATTCAAGACTCCGAAAAAGAGCGTAAAGCCATAGCTGGTGTGACCAAGATAGCACGTGAGCGTGCAAAAAAAGTAAACCTGCACAACAAAAAACTGCGCGATTGCCGGGTACATTACAACGACTCCAAAGGCGACACCGAAAGCTCGTGCATCTTCATCACCGAGGGTGACTCAGCAAGTGGCTCCATCACCAAAAGCCGTGATGTGAACTCCCAAGCCGTGTTCAGCCTGCGTGGTAAACCGCTCAACAGCTACGGTCTAACCAAGAAAATAGTGTACGAGAACGAGGAATTCAACCTTCTACAGGCAGCCCTCAACATCGAAGACGGAATAGAAGGACTGCGCTACAACAAAATCATTGTGGCTACCGATGCCGACGTGGACGGTATGCACATCCGCCTGCTACTCATCACATTCTTTCTCCAGTTTTTTCCCGACTTGATAAAAATGGGGCATGTGTACATTCTTCAGACACCACTCTTCCGCATACGCAACAAAAAAGAAACCATCTATTGCTATTCGGAAGAAGAAAGACTAGCTGCCATTGCAAAACTAGGTGCCAACCCCGAAATTACACGCTTCAAAGGATTAGGAGAAATATCGCCCGACGAGTTCAAACATTTCATCGGTCGTGATATGCGGTTGGATCAAGTTACTCTCAAAAAAGAAGACGCTGTGCAAGACCTCCTCTCTTTCTACATGGGCAAAAACACCCCCGAACGACAAGGCTTCATCATCGACAACCTGGTGGTGGAAGAGGATGTGGTGGTAAATGGGTGAGTAGAATAAAAATTGTGATATGACAAGATACCCCAGCTGGGTAATTATAAAAAAAATGACACACTACTACTCATCATCACCCGAAGAAGCACCAAGTCAAGATGAACTTGACATTCGATTCATGCAACAAGCCCTTGCTGAAGCCAAACTTGCTGGTGATAGGGATGAAGTACCCATCGGAGCCGTGGTGGTGTGCGAAGGCAGAATCATTGCTCGGGGTCACAACCTCACCGAGATGCTAACAGACGTTACTGCTCATGCCGAGATGCAAGCCATCACCGCCGCTGCACAGTTGCTCGGTGGTAAATACCTTGTTAATTGCACGCTCTATGTTACCCTAGAGCCTTGCGTAATGTGCGCCGGGGCAATTTCTTGGGCGCAAGTATCACGCTTAGTATTTGGTGCTGGTGATGAAAAAAAAGGATATCGGAGGTTTGCTCCTCATGCTCTACATCCTAAAACAGAAGTAAAAACAGGGGTTTTGGAATACGAATGTAGCTCAATGGTTAAGGATTTCTTTAAAATGAAACGATAAGTAAATTTGCTGCAAAGACTCAGCCAGTATTTGAAATTTGTATGTTGAACAATATCTGATTTGATTCGTTTACCATTAGTCATCAGAAAACTATAAATGAAACGAGCATGTCAATATTTAATCTATTTTGACTCACAAGGGCATGATTAAATTTTGTGATGAGAGTTCCATCTGACAACTAAAATTAAATTATAAACAGATGAAATATAGAATTTATTCAATCATATTACTTGGATGTCTTATTTTCAATCTTTTCAGATTCGAAATACCCTACATTCAGTTTGTGATCTTCAAATCCTATATTGCCAAAAATCTTTGTGAAAACAAGGACAAACCACATTGCTGTTGCGAGGGAAAATGCTTCAGAGAAAAACAACTCAAGCAAGTTAACTCCACTCGTGAAACAGATACTTCCACCGAAAAAAACACTAGCAAAACTACGCATTCCAAAGAAGTAACAGAGTTCTTACTTATACAGAACCTTTTATCTCCTATCACAGCAAATGAAATCGTTCATTTACTACCACCCTCCACAATCATTCTCTCGAGATCAGTCGGCTCTATCTTTATTCCTCCTAAGGCTTAAACCCACATTTAATATCTTTTTTTACTGACAGTATTTTATTGCCTGCATATTGCACATGTCTGTAAACGAATATTGTGCCGTCAAATAATACTAACTGTACATATAAAATGAGTCAAAATCATTTTATATGTTCACTGCTATTAATGCCATTACTTCAAACAAATAATACCAATGAGACGAAGTCGAAATTGGAATATATTGATTGTGAAAACGGCAAATGGTGCTGTGTAATAATTTTCAGAGGATTGAATCTTCTGGAAGCATTGTCATATTCCTATAAGTTCATAAAATATAGACTAGATAGTAACTCAATACTTATCAAACTAACATAACATATAAAACAGATGAAATCAATATTTTCAAAAATCATACTTTTGATGGCTATTGTTGCCATCACAGTTTCTTGTAAAACAAAAGAAGAAGAAATAAAAACGACTGACCCAATGGCTGGATTGATTAAACTCAAAGAGGGTTTTGCTATAGGGGCTGGTACCAAAGTACAAATATGGGGTACCAAAAACTTTTTCATGGGCTATAATCCACTTACAGTTATATTGCTGGACTCGGTGAATCCAAAAGATACAATCAAAGATGCTCACATCCGCTTTATGCCAATGATGACAATGGAGATGGGAATGATGCCAATGCAACACAACTGTCCTATTGAAAAACCTGATGAAGAAGCACCTAACGGTCTATTCAAAGGAGCATTAGCATTTGTAATGGCTACAAGTACTTCTGGCTACTGGAACTTGGATGTATATGTACACAACCATTCGAATGGAAAATATGGTACAGCCAAATTTAATCCTATCACTGTGGACAATCCCACCAACACTTCTTTGAGCATATTCACTTCTCAGACTGCAGATTCTAGTAAACTTGTATTATCGATGGTGGCACCCACCACACCAAAAGTTGGGGTGAATGATATCGAATTCACCATTCACCGCCAAGAAAGCATGATGTCCTGGCCTGCTGATAGTACATATACCATAGAAATATTACCAGAAATGCCAAGTATGGGTCATGGTTCTCCCAATAATGTGAATCCGATACATACAGGCAACGGTCATTACAAAGGGAAAGTAAACTTTACAATGACTGGCGAATGGAAAGTGAATGTATCGATTAAGAAAAACAATACGGTAGTTTCGAAAAACGCGAACTTCATTATTAATCTTTAAAAAGATTATCCGCAAAGTGTCCTAACGACAGACATACACCCTGCACCCTATAGACATTGGCCGGTGAACCAAAAAACAAGTGAGGTAGGCATTTAAAAATTAAGCTGTTTTAGTCCTGTCGTATTTCTACGGGAACAGTTTGGACGATTGAAGCTTCCCTAGTGCTAGTTCTTCGAGTGAAACGGGCACAGTCTTGACCTTTTTTAATTACTTTTTTGTGTCATGACAATGAGAGCGAAGGGTAAATCGCCGACACGGTTCAGTGGCAAAGCTCCTGTTGATAAAATATGAGTCGCTTTGCGGACAATCTTTTATAGTGCAAAGTTAAAAACCAAATAATATAATGATGTTGAAGAAACAACTGTTCTTCCTCCTTGGCTTTGTGGCTTGCATTTGCACTGCTCAGGAAGTGAAAGTCAAAAAATCGGCCAATGATACTATTGTATTGCAGGAGGTGTCGGTTACTGAACGAATACCAATGAACAACAATGATTTGTTGAATTTCTACCGTACCAATCAGTTTGCTACGATAGATAACATCACTGCACGAATGGACGTCATGTCGCTCATCAAACGAGGAGCTTACGCCCTCGAACCGATGGTGAATGGGTTTTCGGGAGGACAATTGAATGTGACCATCGATGGGATGCGTATGTTTGGTGCTTGCACCGACAAGATGGACCCCATCACATCCTATATTGAACCTACCAATCTGAAAAGCATCAGTATCAAGCAAGGAACCAACAGTTGCTCTTCGGGCTGTAATATTGGTGGTGCTGTTGACCTATCGCTAGTTGACCCAATTATGGACTCCGGCTCTACAAAACTAGCTTCCTTAGCCAGTGGATACGAAAGTGTGGCCAATGCCAGAAATCTTTTGTTCTACATTGGTAGTGGATCCAGACATTGGAAATGGATAGTCAATGGTGTGTATAGAAAGTATTACAATTATAGTGATGGTAATAATAAAACTGTGCTCTTTTCTCAATTTGAGAAACTGAATTTACACAGCTCTATGAAATACCTTATAAATGAAAGCAATCATTTGAAGGCGGATGTACTCCATGACCTTGCTAACAACGTAGGGTATCCAGCATTGTCTATGGATGTAAGTAAAGCTCAGGCTACTCTCATTGCCTTGGAATACCTACATCACTCCACCTATCAACTAAAAGCTAAATTGTATTTTAATGACGTGCTTCACATCATGGACGACTCCCATCGTGACAGTCTTTACCTTCTAAAATCCAAAGTTGTTGGGAAATCGGACTCGGTTTACATGCGCATGGACATGCCAGGCAGAAGCAGTACGGTAGGCACTTATGTTCAATTGAAGTTGCCCTTAAGCAGGACCAATAATCTAACAATCAAGGCTGACAACTATATCAATAGGTCACTAGCTGAAATGACTATGCACATGAGATTTGCGGGCAAGGAGAGAGAAGCTCCAATGTACATCCAGACATGGCCCGATATGCTTCGAAACGTTACCGGACTTTTTGCCGAAAATAATACTTACATTTCTGATAGATGGACACTCATAGCCAATGCTAGAATGGATTATAACATCGATAAATTAATGTCTGATATTGGCAAGCTACAATTTTCTAACTTAAATTATTCGCTTACTACTACCCAAACTAAATTGGTGAAAAGTGCCAATATCTCTATCGTATGTCGTCTAAGCAACAAGGCATCCATCACAGCTAGTACCGGCTACTCCGAACGTATTCCCACCATAGGCGAACGCCTAGGATATTACCTGTACAATGCTTACGACGGATACGACTACATCGGTAATCCTTATCTGAAAGCTGAGAAATCAAACTTTTTTAGAGCCAATTTTCAGTACGGAAATTCTCTCTTTAAGTTCAACCTCAATCAATCATTGAGCTTGATTCATGATTACATCATGGGGATGAAAAATGGAGATATTCAACCAATGAATTTCAACACCAATGGGCTAAGAGTTTATACCAATGTGCCCAATGCTAGACTGTTTAGCACGGATGTTCAACTATTGTTTACTCCCACCACCAAATGGACAGCATTTATATTGTCAAAATATACCTGGGGTGATATCAATCGCGGTGAACCAATGCCACTTATCCCACCGCTCAAAAACATTGTAGCAATTCAATACAAAAAATCAAACTTCAACCTCCAAGCTGAGAGTGAGTGCGGAGTAAAACAGAATAGAATCAATACGAACTACGGCGAACGACCAACACCCGCCTACATTATCTTTAATTTCAAAAGCGGCTATCAGTTCCGACTTCTATCTTTCATTTGCGATGCTGGACTAAGTATCACCAATATCTTCAACCGTGCTTATTACGAGCACTTGGACTGGGGACGTATATTAAGACCAGGTCGTAGCATAAATCTTTATTTAAAAGTAGCAATTTAACACCACTCGCTCAACATTCAGCCCTACTATGCTGTTATAATTGCTTGGATAAAAAATTATTCTCTAACGAATGAAGTTGCAAAACCTACGTGGTTTAATTTTATCTTATTGACTTGCCCTATCTAAAGGTTATGGAAACAAATAAAATTTCATATACAATGACAGCCAACCGTATCAACCGTGAGGTTTTAAAACAAAGACTGGCAGAAGAATCATTCAGCCGTACCACCATTTCGTTTTACAAATATTTCGACATTGAAGATCCTAACAGTTTCAGAAATCAAATATATCATGACTGGAATGAGCTGAACTGCTTTGGTCGTATATACGTAGCACACGAAGGAATTAATGCCCAGATGAGTGTTCCAACTCATTATTTAGACTCATTTCTATCGCTCCTATATTCCATTCCCGAACTGACTAACACTCCTATCAAATATGCAGTGGAAGATAACGGAAAATCGTTTTACAAGCTTACCATCAAAGTGCGCCCATTTATAGTGGCTGATGGACTTCCAAGCAAATCTTACGATCTATCAAATGTAGGAACTCATCTTTCTGCCTTTGACTTTCATCAAGCCGTACAAAACCCCAATGCCATTGTGGTAGATATGCGCAATCATTATGAAAGTGAAATTGGTCACTTCGAAAATGCGTATTGTCCCAATTCTGACACATTCAAAGAAGCAATAATTGATGTAGTAGAAAAATTTAAAAATGAAAAGGATAAAGAATTTTTGCTCTATTGTACAGGTGGTATTCGTTGCGAAAAAGCAAGTGCATACCTGATACATAATGGTTTTGAAAATGTATCACAGCTTCACGGAGGTATCATCGAATATGCCCAACAAATCAAAAAATTGAACCTCAGTTCGAAATTTATTGGTAAAAATTTTGTATTTGATGAGCGCCTTGGCGAATCCATAGACGGCCAAGTCATAGCCCATTGTCACCAATGTGGAAAATCTGCCGATACTCACACCAACTGTGCCAACAACGATTGCCATTTGCTTTTTATCCAGTGCAATGAGTGTAGAAAACAATTTGATGGTTGCTGTTCGTATGAATGTGCTCGTATCATCACGCTTCCTGCTGATGAACGAATAAAAATCCGACAAGAGAATGCGGAAAAATATGCCATGAGCCAAATATATAGAAGCCGAAGAGCTAAAGCTTCATCAGAGAAATCATCCGATTAATATTCCAATTCGATAAGCACAATTTCGGACTGGGTGCCAATGCGATATTGAGGTCCCCATATACCCAATCCAGAGGAAACATAGTAATGTGTGTTTCCTTTTTTCTTGTAGCCATACCCCAGTTCATACATCCATTTTACTATCAAATTGCCAGGAAAAAACTGTCCGTTGTGTGTATGACCTGAAATTTGAAGATCCACACCATTTTTCTCTGCTTCCTCCAGATGAAAGGGCTGATGATCCATCATAATTTTAGGCAATCCAACATCCAGACCCATCACCAGCTCAGCTACTGAACTACGGTTTGGATTCATCTTATCATCCCGTCCCACAATATAAAAACTACTGTCTACCATCACCACATTGTCACGAAGAACTTTGATACCTGCTTCTTTCAGATATGGAGTCATAGCCAAAGGCTCCTCAGCCATGTATTCGTGATTTCCATTGATAGCATATACTCCATACTTTGTCGTGATAGAGCTTAGTTCCTCTTTCATGTTCTGACGTACAATTGGGGAAACTGGACGGTCGGAAATATCTCCTGCCAAAAGTACAATATCTGGCTGTTGATCGTTAATTAGTTTAACGTAACTTTGAAGTCGTTTCTTGTCTATTGAAAAACCCAAATGTACATCACTCACTGCCACTATGCGGAGATTTTTATGCTGTTTTGGCTTTTCTAAGCTGATATTCAACTTTACCACTTGAGGGTGATTGAACTTATAATTACCCACCACCAAGGCTATAGATATTGCAATAGCACTCACCACCAAGCTATAAAACCGAAATGCTAACATCCCATTTTCTAGAAATGGAAATACCATATTTAGCAGTCGCACTACATCCACCACCATGAATGAGAGTAATAAATAGATAAGTACGACTACATAGGTATTGCCAAAAAATGATACAGCCTTCGCAATCCCCACAGGCATTTTTGCACCAAACATCATTGTGGACATAAATGCAACAAACATACTAATAATCAATATCGGAATTACAAACTTCAATATTCCAAAAGTTGATAATACTTGCCATCCTCTAAGAGATACATAGTAATTCATCAACCCAAAAACCGAAAACATGATTAGAAAAAATATTGCTCTCATATCGTTATACATCTTGTTTAATAGGAATTGTTTTACGTCCAAAATTAGATGAAAATACATCGTTATATCTGATTATCTAGTGTATAACTACATTATTTATAGGATTTTATTTTACATCTTCAAAACTATACCCTACTTTGTCTCCACTCACATTCAGTTTCACCCAGCTAGCCTTGGGATGTCCATCCAGTAGTGCATCCATGGTCACATAGGTAGTATAGCCAAGTTGATTGAGCGATCGTTCATGGTCATGCCCCATCAGTACTAAATTAACATTGCTTTTAAAAAACAAATCAATCATAACCTCAAGCTCAATTGCCAAAGGATTTGTTGAACCTGTATGTCGGTTTCTAAAAAAATTAACATGGGTAAAAACCACACAGTTTCTACAATTTGGTCTTACAGTAGCCAATACATTTTTGAGCCACGCTAGCTGTTTATCACCCAATGTACCACTCCCCGAATCCAGACAAATATAAAGATCTGAAGCCGAAGGAGTCTGAACTGTAAAGTAATAGATGGACGACCCAAAAAGCTTAAAAAATGAATCCCAACCCTCAAAAAACAAGTCATGATTACCCACCATTATAAAACCAGGTTTTTGTGTGTATCTAGGCAATACAGAATCCAATCTCATATAATCTTCTGCCTTACCTGTTACCACATCACCCACCAAGACATAAGCTAAATTTTCAGGCTTTTTAGCCTCGTTCAAAAACAATTCTAGATTATGCATCGGTCCTACATGAATATCAGCTGCTACCATTAACTGATAGTTTTCGGTGGTAGATGTCACTTTTTTGAATGGATGATTGGAGTTCCACTGTTCTGATTGGTCAAAACGAGTGTTAATTTTATCAGTTGTGTAGAAGTAGCCAGATGGATCAATCGTGCTATTGTTGCAAGCAAAAAATCCTATTACCAGTGAAAATACAAAGCTAATTCGTTTTATTATATTTCCCATATAAGACCTCCTCTCCCATTGTACCCAAAGTAATTAACTCTCATATTGAGAAGTCCAGCTTGCATATAATACAACTCTGCATACAGACGCATCTTGGGAGCTACTGCATAGTCCATACGGGTCATAATCATAGGGTTGGTTTCCTGTAAAATCATATAATTATCATAATTGGTAATTCTCACTTCCAGATTACACTTGGCAGTCAATGGCTGATAAAATGAAAACTGATACATCACATTCACAGGTTCCCATATAGTGAATGAAACCGAATCATTAATATGATATTTCATCATTGCTGCTTTGGATAGTCCATACACCCGTGTGTTTACTCCTAGCTTTACTTCAAAGTATCGGAACTTTGAGCTAGCAATAAAGCCACCGTTATATTCACGTATGTTTTCAGAAATTGGCATCCAACGATAAAATCCATCAATCATCATTTTCAACTTTTTTATTTGAATATCGGCTCCTACTCCTACTGTCAAAGTTTTGATAACACTCGATTGGGGATTTATCACAGAGACTAAAGTTCCTCCTTGAAAATTGAATTGTTTATATCTTGCTTCAATTATAGTTGAAAAATTACCATAAGATCGATTCGAGACCATATTTGAACCCCATTCGACATAATGATCCATCTTAAGTTGAGCAAAGCAGGGGTAAACAAGTACCCAAAAGAGACAAAGTATTTTAAATTTCATCATTTCTTGTTACATAATCTAGTCTTATTTACTTAATCATTTAAAGCAAAGATAACATAATTTTAAACCTTAAAAATCATTAGAAGTTTTGAAAAAAACATAAGAATGATTCTATGAGGGTCAAGCCCGCTCATATATCGTTGGCAAAATTATTGACCAAATAACTTATAAAAAAAGATAATAAAAACTAATTTCAAAAATTATAATAATTCCAATTTAATAACTAGTTTTGTAAATATACAATAACAGCTAATATTTAAATTGTTATGAATACAAAACATTATTTCATATTACTCATAACCATTGTTTGCTATTCTTGTGCACCCAAGGAATCAGAAAATGCACCTATTAAACAATCAGATGGTAGTTATTTAGTGAAATCTTATTGCAAAATTCAGGATGCATTGTATATTCTTAGAGATTCGGGTGGTGTAATAAAGGTAGAACCTGGTACCTATTACGAAAACCTGACACTCTATTCCAATATTAAACTTGTATCGACTACCAAAAATGGTGCAGTAATCAAACCTCTTCTAACTACCAAATACACTGTTACTGGATGGGGTGTAAGTAATGTATCCATCTCCAATTTCAAAATTGAAGGGGGTATACAAATTGGTCAAGAATCAACTGATTTCAGCCTAATTGCTAAACAAATTTTAATTCAAGATAACAACATCACCAATCTCGGCTCTAAAGATGGAATACATATAGGGGGTGCTGATTCGGTTACAATATTGAATAATGAGATTTCTAATTCAGTTAGCGAACAAGGGATTGACTTAGTGGGAGTCAAAAACTTTATTGTAAGTGGTAACAAAGTTCATGATATATTAAACAGTACTGGAATGGGAATTGTTGCTAAAGGTGGATCTAAAAATGGCGTTATTACTAAAAATGAGGTTTATAAGTGTGGCAACGCTGCTATAGCGTGCGGGCAAACCAGCACCGAAACATGGATTTTCCCAGAAGCAATTACTGCAAAATATGAAGCAAAAAACATTACCATAACTCACAATAATATTCATGAAAATTCAAAATTCGCCTGTATTGTTCAAGGAGCTACAGACTCTAGGATTGACTCCAATACTATCGGAGCATCCAATTATTATGCAATTTTAGCAATTTACAATTCATCGGATACTCACTCACCTGCTTGGAAATCGTCAAATATTGATATTCATCAATCATCACTCTTACCTTCCAATATCGACATTACTACAACAGGAACGAATATCAAACTTAATGGTATTTTGCTTAAATAATCATATCTTTCGACCTGATAGCCTATTTTACAAAATAGATTTAATCATACGCCCCTTACATCTTAGCTTCGTAGCATCTATTGTTCAACGGTTTTAAATTACAATATCTCATTCAAACCTAATTCCAAAAAGCTAAACCAGGTATTCATAGTATTTCTTTTCTCTTTTCAATCTTCATTTTTGATCTAAATTTTTCCAGTGCTTTTAAACCAATTTAAACTTTCAAAAATGGACTCACTCAAGTAAGTATCTTTCATATCCAACTCTCTTTTAGCTTTTTCACCAGTGTAATACTCTTGTACTAATAGTTGATCTATGTTCATAGTACATAGTTCGGTCTCAATTCCAGCTTTACGTACCATATCTCCAACATAACCAGCACATTTTAGCGCCCAATCTGGGATGTGAATTATCCATTGCTTGTATCCTCCTAGTTTACGTTGATGTTTGAAAAACTCAATAAATGACAGATTAACACCTGCCACCAAATAACGCTCTCCACTCCTACCCTTTTCCAACGCATTACACACCACATGAGCCACATTTTCAGCAGATACAAAATTTTTTCCTCCTCCTGTTACTATCATTATTGGTTTTTTATATCCCATCAACATCAATTTCCCAGAACTTGGCTTTGGGTCAAAAGCTCCTATCATAAAACATGGATTGATTATAATGAGTCCCATAGCCGAATCTTTAGTTTTTTGTAACAACTTTTGCTCAGCTTCCTGTTTACTCCGAGCATAAAAAGAATTCTCAAAAGGATAACTTATTTTCGACTCCTCATCAGCTAACTTAGCCTGTGTACCATTTCCAATCGTATTGGAACTACTAATAAAAATAAATCTTTTTACACCATTTTCTAATGATTTCTGATACAATAATAATGTTCCTGTTACATTGATAAGTTTGTAATTTTCATAGTTCAAGCCTTTTTGAGATACACAAGCTGCTATATGTATTACGGAATCACATTCATACAAAGCTCTTTTTAATATTTCTTCATCTTCAAAACTTCCTAAAACTAGCTCTACTTTATTGATATCAAAATATATATCATCAATTTTTCTTACTAAAATTCTTACATTATATCCTTCATTTAGTAATTTTAAAGTAACATGATGTCCAAGTAATCCATTAGCTCCTGTAACCAATACTTTCATAATTTGCAATTTTGTATAATAGTAAAAACTATTACAAATGTATATTATTTTTTTATTTTCATCCTTTGTTCAAAATTAATGCTTAACATCATCTATTATTCAGAACTTTTTGTAATATAATTTTCATACATAAAAGCCAAATTTATAAGCATTGACTTAATTTTGATAACCATATTATTCCGTATCTTTGCACAAAAAACAACAACTTTATGGAAACAAAAGTAGTATTACTTACTGGTGCTAGTGCAGGTATAGGTCTGGCTACTGCCAATTTATTAATGAATGCAGGAGCAGTTGTATATGCTGCTTCTAGGAGAGGTGGCGAAAATAAAAAAGCATCTGTCGGAGAAGGTCAAATAATCAATATTGCCTTGGATGTAAATAATGAAGAAAGTTTGAAAATGGCTGTTGAAAATATTATCAAACAGCAAGGTAAATTGGATGCTGTAATCTGCAATGCTGGTAATGGAATAGCTGGAGCAATTGAAGATATTACATCTGAAGAAGTAAAATATCAATTTGAAACCAATTTCTTTGGAGCTGTTAAAACTATTCAAGCTTGTCTCCCAGTATTCAGATCACAAGCATATGGTAAAGTGATTACTGTTTCTTCAATGGCTGGGGTTATTCCTATTCCATTTCAAACACTTTATTCAGCTAGTAAATCAGCACTACTAACATTTATGAATGCATTAAGTTTGGAAGTTAAACCTTTCGGTATACAGTGTTGTACCGTACTTCCAGGTGATACAAAAACCGATTTCACTGCAGCTCGTATATTTGCTGAAAAAGCTAATGATTCCAATTCTGCTTATTATAAATCCATGTCTGCATCTATTGCCCGTATGGAAAAAGACGAGCAAAATGGACGTCCTGCCGAATTTGTAGCAAAGCAGATGGTAGCTCAAGTTTTCAAAAAGAAAATGTCCTTTACTGTAATACCGGGTATAGAATACAAAATTTTTAATTGGCTTTTCAAAGTTCTACCTTCACGTTTATCTAATTGGATTGTAGGTTTACTTTACGCCTAAGTTAATTATAAGTAAACTTATTCATTATCAATGGCTAACAATGATTATATTGTTAGCCATTGATATATTAATAATATATTAAAAATATGTTGAAAACTCATTAAAAACATATTACAAAATCATAACAAAATATCTTGCTTCTTCATAATTCTGTTGCTATTATATATATTATTTAAATAAACAAAATTGTTATTCATTTTTATTATAATTTTTTTAAGCACTAAATTCATAGTTATCAATACTTCAAATCACGAAAACTTTTTAACTTTGCAGTTTTAAACATAATGTTAATAAAGTTCATAACTTACATTATTTCAAATATATAATGAAATGATATTTGTTTATATAAACAGCTTAAACTTTAATAATAAAACCAAGCAAGTTAATCATAGAAAATTTATCAACCTTATCAACACTCTATTATTATCTTCAAAAGGTTTTTTAAAAAATTGAAAAATAATATTAATATAGTTTTGAAAATTTGACAATGGATAAAACTCAACTTATAACTTCTATCAATAAACTAAAAATAGAAAAGAAGGCCGTAATTATGGCCCATTATTATCAAATGGGTGATATACAAGATATTGCTGACTATGTAGGTGATAGTCTTGCTTTAGCTCAATGGGCTGCAAAAACTGATGCTGATATCATTGTGCTATGTGGTGTACATTTTATGGGTGAAACAGCAAAGATACTTTCTCCAACTAAGAAAGTATTGGTACCAGATATGAATGCAGGTTGTTCTTTGGCTGACAGTTGTCCTGCTGATTCTTTTGAAGCATTTATTAATGCCAATCCCGATCATACTGTTATTTCGTATGTAAATACTACAGCAGCTGTAAAAGCGCTTACTGATGTTGTCGTAACTTCTACTAATGCAAAAAAAATTGTAGATCAATTTCCAAAGGATGCCAAATTAATTTTTGGTCCGGATCGAAATTTGGGTAATTATATCAATAGTGTTACTGGTCGTCAAATGCTACTTTGGGATGGTGCTTGCCATGTACATGAACAGTTTTCTGTTGAAAAGCTTGTAAAACTTAAAGCAGAAAATTCTAATGCACTAGTATTAGCTCATCCTGAATGTAAACAAACAGTTTTGCTAATGGCTGATTTTATTGGTAGTACGCAAGCTTTACTAAATTTTGCTACTTCATCTGACAAACAGCAGTTTATTGTTGCTACTGAATCTGGAATTCTTCACGAAATGCAAAAGAAGAATCCATCAAAGACCTTCATTCCTGTTCCTCCTAACGATAGTACTTGTGCTTGCAATGAGTGTAGTTTTATGAGATTAAATACACTTGAAAAATTATATCAATGTTTATTAAATGAAAAACCTGAAATTTTAGTTGATGAAGAGGTAAGATTAAAAGCCGTAAAACCAATACTTAAAATGTTAGAGATGAGTTGAGATTTATAGAATTTGTTATTTTGAATGTTTGGTAGTTACAATTTTAAATAATTTGTCATTTCTCCTTACTAATTCATTTGTTTTCATTGAAAAATAAGTTCCTTTTTCTACCATTGATACAGGTTCAAGTTTAACACGAATTTCTTTTACATGGTCTTCGTATGCACCTGTAGTTTCACCTGTTATGAGAATTTCATCACCTAATTCTAAATTCTGCGCTTCAAGCAAAAATTCTGCTACTCCTAATTTTTGGAAATAGTTAGTTACTTTCCCAATGTATATTTTTTTGTGAGTTGCCTCAGAACCGTAGTTTTTACTCCATTCACCCAATCGTTGACCAAGGTAATATCCATTCCAAAATCCACGATTAAATACCTTACTTAATCTTTGATTCCATTCTTCAATTTTTTGGTCTGAAAACGTCCCTATAAGGCTTGAATCGATGGCTTCATTGTAACATTCTACTACTGTTTTTACATATTCAGCACTTCTTGCTCGTCCTTCTATCTTAAAAACTCTAACACCTGCCTCTAACATCTGATCTACAAAACTTATAGTTTTTAAATCTTTTGGAGACATGATGTATTCATTTTCAATATCAAGTTCAATTTCTGAATCTTTATCTTTAACATTGTAAGCTCTTCGACATATTTGATTACATGCTCCTCTATTAGCTGATACATTTTTTTCATGTAAGCTTAAATAACATTTTCCAGATACAGCCATACAGAGTGCTCCATGACAAAACATTTCTATTTTTATATGTTCACCCTTTTTTCCAATAATATTATCTTTATATATATTATTATAAATATTTTTTATTTGATTTATATTAAGTTCTCTTGCAAGTACTACAACATCAGCAAATTGAGAATAAAATTTTAATGCTTCTGTGTTCGATATATTCAATTGTGTGGATAAATGTACTTCAACATTTATTTCATTTGCGTACATCATCGCTGCAACATCTGATGCAATAATTGCACTTACTTCAACTTCTTTTGCAACATCAATTATTTCTTTCATCAATTTTATATCATCATCAAACAATATTGTGTTAACTGTCAAATAACTTTTTAAATCATTCTCTTTGCAAATTCTTACAATTTCTCTAAGATCTTCAGTTGTAAAGTTACTACTAGATTTACTTCGCATATTTAGTTTTTCAATACCAAAATATACTGAATCTGTTCCAGCTTTAATAGCTGCCCACAAACTTTCCCATGAACCAGCAGGAGCCATTATTTCAATATCACGTCTTAACAATTTGTCCATTTGTATGTTATATTTTTGATTTACAAAGATAGAAAATCATAAGCTATTACATATTTGAAAAATCAATTGTTTTATACTATACTTTTAATATTAATCATCTAGCTGATATAAATTTTTATATTAGTTAGATGTCTAATAATTTATTTCCATTAATCAATTATTAATTACTATTACCTAACTTTGCATTTTATTTTTAAATGAAAATAGCAAATATTGATTTTCCAGATTTTCCTCTTTTTCTTGCACCTATGGAGGATGTGACCGATTCAGCTTTTCGTTTATTATGTAAACGTTATGGTGCAGATATGGTATGTACTGAATTTATTTCAGCTGACGCTCTTATACGAAATGTAAAACGTACTGAACAAAAATTATCAATTTTTGATGAAGAACGTCCAGTTGCTATACAACTATACGGTAGAGAACCAGAAGCTATGGCTCAGGCTGCAAAAATTGCAGAAGAAGCTAATCCAACTTTTATTGATTTAAATTTTGGTTGTCCCGTAAAGAAAGTTGCAGGTAAAGGTGCAGGTTCTGGTCTTTTGAAAGATATTCCCAAATTATTATCAATTACAAAAGCTGTAATAAATGCTGTAAATAAGCCAGTTACTGTTAAAACTAGATTAGGGTGGGATGAAGATTCAAAAGTAATTGTTGAATTAGCAGAACGTTTACAGGATCTAGGTATAGCAGCTCTGGCTATTCATGGTCGAACACGTTGTCAGATGTATACTGGAAATGCTGATTGGACAATGATAGGAGAGGTTAAAAATAGTCCGCGAATTAAAATACCAATTATAGGTAATGGAGATGTAACAACACCTCAGCGTGCTAAGGAATGTTTTGACAAATACGGAGTTGATGGTGTGATGATTGGGAGAGGGGCAATAGGTAAGCCTTGGGTATTCCAAGAAATTAAGCATTATTTATTGACAGGTGAAATGTTACCTTCAATTTCTTTTGATGATCAAAAATCTATTATTAAACAACAAGTTTTAGATTCTATTTCATTGTTAGATGAACGTAGAGGTATTGTGCATTCACGTCGTCATCTTGCTGCGACTCCGGTTTTTAAAGGAATACCAAATTTCAAAGAAACTAGAATAAAAATGTTACGTGCCGAATCACTCGACGAATTGTTTACTATTATTGATGGTATTCAAAGTGTTGATATTCAGAATTATAGTGAATTTTCTACTCATTTTTTAAATAGATTTACTTGTTGAAAGTTTTATATTTTCTATAAATCATCTTCTAGTTTATTTCTTTTTCTATTATATATTTTTTTGTTTTCCATTATTTTGTTGTAATTGATAGCTTTTCCATGTAATTTAATTTCTTCTGTTCTATTTCTTTTTTTTATCGCTCTAACTTGTTCCAGTATCGAATTTTTTTTACTCTTTTTCATCTGTTTATAATTTAATTTTAGTAGTCAGATGAGATTCTCATGACAAAATTTAATCATGCCCTAGTGAGTCAAAATAAATTAAATTTTGACATGCTCGTTTCATTGTATTTGTATAGTTCTTTTTCCATTTGTAATTTCTTCAATATTTACATTTGTATAATTGAAGGGTAGGAGAGGTGCAATGTTTTCTGCCCATTCTATAAAGCATAAATTACCACTATTTAAATATTCTTCTATACCAATTTCATATGCTTCATTTATATTGTTTATTCTGTAACAGTCAAAATGAAAAATTATTTCACTATTTTCAGTTTCATATTCATTTACAATTGAAAAAGTAGGGCTATTTATTGCATCTTTTACACCCATCTTTTCACAAATAGCCTTAATAAATGTAGTTTTACCTGCACCCATTTTACCATTAAAGGCAAATATTTTTTTTTCACCTATAATATTAATAAATGCTTTTGCAGTAGTTTCAATATTTTCTAAAGAATCAATTGTTAGTATTTTCATGTTTTTTTATGGATAATTATTTATCTTTTTATAATCAACTTGCGGGAAACTACTTATCAACTTTAATATTTTAGGGAATGAGAATTTCAAATGATTTATAATTGATATATTTAATTTAATCATTATTTTCGATTATTTTCTTATTCTAATTAATAATCCTATAAAGTGCAGTGATATTTTATCAGCTTCTCATTACTTTAAATCAGAATTAAAATAATCATAAACTATTGAAGCTCTGCTATTTCCAATCACTTTAGAAAGTTCATCTATACTCGCAGTTTTAATTCTTTTTACGCTTTTAAAATGGTTTATTAGATCTTTTTTTGATTTTTCTCCAATTTTTTTTATTGAATCTAATTCTGATTTCACTTGAGATTTACTCCTTTTATTTCTATGATGACTTATACCAAATCTATGTGCCTCATCTCTTAAGTGTTGAATTAGTTTTAGTGTTTCTGAATTTTTATCCAAATAGAGTGGAATTGAATCTCCAGGAAAATAAATTTCTTCCAATCGTTTAGCAATACTTATTATAGCAATTTTATTTTGAATTTCTAAATCATTTATTGCAGATACAGCCATTCCTAATTGACCTTTTCCTCCATCTATGATAATTAATTGTGGTAGTTCTTCTTCTTCATCTATCATTCTTTTATACCTTCTATATACAACTTCGTACATCGATGCAAAATCATTTGGGCCTTCCACTGTTTTTATATTAAAATGTCTATAATCTTTTTTGGATGGTTTTGCTTTTTTAAAAACAACACATGCAGCAACTGGATTTGTACCTTGAATATTAGAATTATCGAAGCATTCGATATGTAAAGGCAAGTTTTTTAATCTTAAATCTTTTTGAGCAGTACTTAGTATTCTAATTATTCTTTGATCAGGATTTAATTTTTCTGCTTGATTTAATTTTTCTAGTTTGTATTGTTTGACGTTTTGTATTGCCAAATCTAATATTTTTTTTCTGTCGCCTTTTTGAGGAATTGTAAATGTTGTATTTTTTATTTTGAAATCAATATCGAAAGGAATTATTATTTCTTTTGAATTACTGTTCAACTTTTCTCTGAGTTCAATTATTCCTGTAGCTAATATATCTTCCTTTGACTCGTTTAGTTTTTTCTTATATTCAATTGTGTATCCTTGAATTATTGAACCTTTAGAAATTCGCAAAATGCTTATGTATGAGTTGTTTTCTAATTCATCATAACCAAATACATCGGTATTTTCTATTATCGTATTCGATATAATTGATTTTGCTTTATAGTTTTCAATAAGTTCATATTTTAATTTTAATTCATGTGCTTCCTCATATTTATATTGACTAGCTAATTCTTGCATTTTTTGGTACAAAACTTTACTTATTTCATTTGCATTCCCTTCAATTATTTGTTTTAC
>Ga0233425_10000074_pt1 | contig 243229 bp, 228 predicted proteins | sample Watercolumn_Towu_2_FD_181712 | JGI IMG/M metagenome (GOLD analysis project Ga0233425, IMG submission 181712) | Freshwater microbial communities from Lake Towuti, South Sulawesi, Indonesia - Watercolumn_Towuti2014_140_MG | ecosystem: Environmental > Aquatic > Freshwater > Lake | place...
GAGATGAGGACAATGTCGGCTCATCTCATTCTGCCGGGGCTAGCCCCGGCAGAATGAGATGAAAGGGCCACCAACTAGGGAATTTTCAAAGCCCACTTTTGCGGAGAATTGCACGACCGATGACAACGTGCCGGCCTCGATCATTCGCTGAAACTCAGGGCGACGATCGTTGGTGGCGGACGCGCCAGCCTCCACGAAGGTTTCGACGAGCTGGTAGCCGCGCGAGGCGCAATAGGTTTCGCCCTGCTTGCGCTGATCGGGGATCGACACGTCATGCTCGGCCTGTCGCGTGGTCGAGACGCGGAGATAGAGAGCGGCGCGCTGCGCGACGTTCGGGTTCTGAACGTTCATGCGTGGCCTCCCTTCGCTTCGCTACGATGCAGCAGCGGCAATTCCAGCGTCACGCGGTCATGCAGTACCTTTGGCACGAGCTTTCGGCCCTGGCCCGGCTCCATGCGGACAAGCCCATAGGTCGCCATGGTCTTGAGGGTGCGCGACAGGCTGGGCTTCGTCCGTCCGGTGATCTGCGACAGTTCCTCCAGCGAGGTGGGAGCCTGGTCGTGGATGACGCGCAGCAGTTCGCGGTTTCCGCTGGACAGGATTTGCGCGAAGGATTCGGTCGAGGTGAACCATACCTTGGGATCGTCCGGCGCGGGCTTTTCCTCGCCCCTGGCGATCCGCATCGTGCGGGCCTTCATTTCCTCATAGTCGGCGATCCCGACTTTCAACGTGGTCATAACACGCCCCGCTCCTTCAACACCGCGTCCACCGCCTGCCAGAAGTCGGCTAGCAACGTGGCCGCGTCCGCCCAGGCATAAGGCTTCACGGTCTGGAGGCGGTGGCGATGATCCATAGGCTCGCCGCGCCTGCCCCGGCCGACCGGATGGGCGTTATCGAAACCGATCAGCCGTTCGCCCGAAGGCCCATGAAGCGTGAGCGAGTAGTCGAGGCCGTACGGCTTTTCCGGCGACGCCGGAACGCGGGTGACGATGAACTTCACCCAATGGCCGCCCTTGGGATCGACGACGAGCATTTGGCCGTCGAGGTCCAGAAGCATGTCGAGGCTCGGGTCACGATCCTCACTCACGACTTTTAGTTACCATCAGATGGTAACGTATGCAAGGCAGGTTCACCGACTTGCGGTGCAGCGACCGGGTGGAAGAGCCGATCGAGAACGTCGCCGAAATAGCGTTCGAAAATATCGACCTCCGCTACCGTGACCGGGACGTGCTCAGGCCAATCGTCGAAGACGGGTAGCTTCTCGATGTCCAATGCGTCCGGCGAAGGGTTGCGCCTTTGCCGCGCTGGGCCGTCGTTATAGTCGTAAAGGTCGTCGGGGAGCGCCCTTGGCGCTAGATGGCGGGGCCGTCCCCTCACGGGGCGTCGTCGTTGCGCGGGCATGGAATCCTCCGTGGTTCGCGGCTGGGTTCCGGGCAATGGACAGCCCGGAATTAAGCGAACCATGGAGTGCAGTCGGCGGCCTGTAGCGTGCCGCATTCGCGCTCATGCGGTCGCGGCACCCCGCACGATCGGGGTGCCGCGATGGGGTCAGATGGCCGATCGCCGCGCTTTCGCGAAACCGCGATCTGTGGCGATGAAGCGTTCGAGCATCGGCACGATGAGCTTCACGGGATCGGCGGCAGGCTGACCCGTCTCGCGGGCCAGCACGGCGGCATAGGCGGCGAGATCGCGGTGAAGCGTCGCCGGCAGCTCCACCGCGATCTTCACGGGCTTGTCGTCGGCGATCGGGCCGAGTTTCAGCTTGGTCATGGTCAGTTCCTGTAGGGTTCGAGCACGAGGTCGCGGGTGACGATGACGCGGACGGGGAAGCCCGGCCGGATGGTCAACGTCGGCGCGACGTTGAGCTGCCGGCGGACGATCTGCTGGCCGGCGTCGTTGATGGTGTCCTGCCCGCCGTTGCGGATGGCGCGAAGCAGCCGGTCCTGGTCATCGACGGCGAGTTCGGAGCCGACCGAGAGCAGGGTCGAAAGGCCGGCGGCCTTCGCCAAATCCCACCAGTGATAATCGACGCCATCCTCCAGCCCGGCATAGCCCTGGCCGTCCGCGCCGGGCTGGCGTTCGAGCACTATGGATCGGCCGTTCGGCATGATGAGCCGGTTCCAGACGAGCAGGACGCGGCGCTGGCCGAACTGGACGGCGTTGTCATACTGGCCGACGAGCCGCGCGCCCTGGGGCACGAGCAGGATTCGCCCGGTCGGGCTGTCGTAGACGTTCTCCGTCACCTGCGCGGCGATTTGGCCGGGAAGATCGGAACGGATGCCGGTGATGAGCGCGGCGGGAATGACGGCCCCGGCTTGAAGGACGAAGGGCGATGCCGGCGGCGTAACGCGATCCGGCGTCACGGTGCGGCGGTCGGCGGCGGCGTTGAGGAACGCGAGTTGCTTGTCCTGTGCCGTTGCCCGTCCCGCTTGCGCCGCCATGTCGAGGCCCGGCATTCCCGGCGTGGCATTGCTTCCGGGCGTCGTGGCTGGCCCGCCCCGCGTCTGGAAGAACACGGTGCTGGTGCGCGCGGCTTCTTCCTCGGCACGGCGGCGCTGTTCGGCTTCGCTGATGCCGGGCGCGGGAGTGGCGATGGCCGGTGCGACCACGGGCTTGCCGACGTTCTGCGCATCGAGGATCGGACGACCGAGATCGCCGGGCAGCGGTGGGCCGAGCACCGGCCCGGTATAGTCCTTCGGCAGCCCGGCGAGGCCATCGGCGGACTGACGGTTTGTCGTCGAGTAGAGTTCTTCGCTTTGCGGCCCGGTGCCATGCGTCTGGAGCGAATAGATCAGCGCCCCGCCGATGCCGACGAGCGCCACGGCGGCGGTGCTGGCGAGCACCTTGCGCGACAGGCGGGTGACGCGCGGCGGCGCGGCGCGAAGCCGCATCGGCGCGGCGTTGGTGCTGGTTTCGGTGTCGCTCATGATTGCGGTCTCCCGTCCGTGCGGACGATCCCGACGGTCTGCTGGCGGTCGCCGCTGCCGAGACGCAGTTCGGCCGCGCCGAACAGGCGGTCGACGATCAGGATGTGTCGGTAGATGCGGCTATTGGCGATCTGGGCTTCGCCAGCCGGGCCAATGACGAAGAGCGGCGGCATCTCGCCCTGGACGATGCCGGCCGGGAACTCGACATAGACGTGGCGGCCATCGTCATAGACCGCGACGGGCTTCCACGGCGGATTGCCGGTGCCGGTCAGTGCGTAGCGATAGTTGCGCGCGGACGCAGGCGGAATGACGGGCGTTGCCGGCACGCTCTGGCGCTGACCGGCGGGCGGTGGCGGATAGGACCAGGCGACGGCCGGCATATAGGGTTTCTCGCCCGATCGCAGTTCGAGCATGTAGATGCGTCGATCGGTCGTGACGACGAGATTGGTGGTGATGTCCGGCCGGCTCGGCTTCACGAGGATATGGACGCGCCGCGTGACGCCCGAGCCAGATTCCGTGTCGCCGATGATCCAGCGGGCGGTGTCGCCGGCCGCGATCGGTCCCGCGCCGGTCAGGCTCTCGCCCGGTTCGAGCGCGATGTCGGTGATCTGGCCGGGCGCGGCATAGACCTGATAGAGCGCGCCTTCGCTCCACGGATAAATCTGGATGGCGTTGTAATAGCCGTCGCGGCGCGGCTCGACGCGGGCGGCCATGTTGGCATTCTCGACACGCGCGGTCGGCGTGCTGGCGGCGGTGCCCCCGCGCGCCACGGTCCAGGCGGGCGGGATCAGCACGGGCTTCGGCCGGTCGTCGGTGACGGCTGCCGGGATCGCCGGCAAAGGCGGGACGCTGGCGTCATAGGCGATCGCCGGGGGCTTCTCCATGGTCGCGCAGCCGGCGAGCGTGGTTGCGGAAAGCATGGCGGCGGCAATCGCGGCGCTATGGGGGATCGCTCTCATTGGCCGATCTCCCGCGACCATGAGATGGCGTTGACGTAGATGCCGAGCGGATTGGCCTTGAGCCGTTCGGCATCACGCGGCGGCTGTACGACGATGGTCAGGATCGCGGACCACCGTTCGGTCGCGGAAAGCTGGCCGTTCTCGTAGCGGCGCTCGATCCAGGCGACGCGGAAGCTGTCCGGCGATGCGCGGATGACGCTCGATACTTCGACGGCGATCTGTTGCTTGCCGACCTTCGTGAACGGGTCGTTGGTGCGGGCATAGTCGTTGAGCGCCGCAGCACCCCGATCGGTCGTCCAGTCATAGGCGCGAAGCCAGTTCTGCCGCACGATGATCGGATCGGCTGGAATGCTCCTGACCTGTTCGATGAAGCGGCCGAGATGCCATGCGATCTGCGGATCGGTCGGGCGGAAACCGGCCGTGGCCGGAGCCACGGCCTGCGCTTGGCCGAGCTTGTCCACCTGCACCACCCACGGAACGACCGTCCCGCGCGCGGACTGATAGACCAACGCCCCGGCGAAGCTCGCCGAGAGGGCCAGCGAGCCGAAGGCCATGATACGCCAGTTCTTCGCCTGGACGCGGGCCGAGCCGATACGTTCGTCCCAGACCTGGGCGGCGCGCTGATAAGGTGTCTCGGGTTCGGGGGTCTTGCCGTAATGCACGGCGGGTCGTTTGAAGAGGGTCATGAGCGGTCGCTTTCGGAAAGATTGACGGAAGAACCGGAGCCGTGGCCGTCGCCGGAGCGGACGGCGTGGGCGGCGGTCTGGACGGCGTGGAGAGTGTTCCCGCCCTGACGCATCCGCTGCGCCCATGCGGGCGGCGTGTCGGATGATTGTGCAGATGCAGGCGCGGCTTCGCCCGCGCCGCCGACGCTGCCGGCGGTCGAGGAACCGCCCGACGCACCGGAACCGGCCTTTGCGCCATCGGCGAAGCTGGATTTGACGCTATCGACGGCTTTGCGAAGCGGTGAGGATGCCGCGTTGCCGGCCGCACGGCCGACGCCTGCAAGGCCGGACGCCATACCGGACGCGCCGGACTGGCCGAGCGAGCCGAGACTGTAGGCAGCGGAAGCCGCGCCCGCTGCGGTCGCGCCGCCGCGCACGGCGGCGGCCCCGCCCGACAGCACGGCGGCTCCCCCTCTTGCGGCAAGTCCGACCGCGCCGGCCCCCGCCATCACCATGCCGCCAGCGGCAAGCCCGGTGCCGACCGCCGCGCCCGCGCCGAGCTGCGGGCCGCCCGAGACGAGACCGGATGCGATGCCAGGGCCGAAGATGCCGAGACCGACCAGCGACAGCGCGGCGAGCACGATCGCCATGGCATCGTCGATGGTGGGTGTCTGGCCGCCGAATCCTTGCGTGAACTGGCTGAACAGCGTCGAGCCGATGCCGACGATGACGGCCAGCACCAGAACCTTGACGCCGCTGGAAATGACGTTGCCGAGCACGCGCTCGGCCATGAAGGCGGTCTTGCCGAACAGACCGAAGGGGATCAGCACGAAGCCGGCGAGCGTCGCGAGCTTGAACTCGATCAGCGTCACGAAGAGCTGGATGGCGAGCACGAAGAAGGCGAGGATGACCAGCGCCCAGGCGAAGAGCAGGCACACGATCTGAATCAGATTCTCGAACACCGAGATCCAGCCCATCAGCGGGGAGATCGCGTCGAGCAGCGGCCGGGCGGCGTCGAGGCCGGTTTGCGCGACCTTGCCGGGGCGCATCAGGTCGGCGGCCGTGAAGCCGGTGCCGCTCGCCTTCAGCCCTAACCCGGCGAAGCTGTCGAATACGATCTTCGCCAGGTTGTTCCAGTTGCCGATGAGATAGGCGAAGACGCCGACGAACAGCGTCTTCTTCACCAGCCGGGCGATGATGTCGTCGTCGCCGGCCCAGGACCAGAACAGCGCGGCGAGCGTCACGTCGATGACGATGAGCGTGGTCGCGATGAAGCCGACCTCACCGCCGAGCAGGCCGAACCCGGTGTCGATATAGCGGGTGAAGGTGCCGAGAAACGTGTCGATGACGCCAGCGCCGCCCATGGCCTATCTCCCTTCCGGCATGGTCGAGCGGCGCAGGAAGCGGTCGCGGGTCTCGGCCCAGACGCGCAGGCATTCCGCGTCGCTCGCGGCCGCTTCCCCGAGTTGCTGGCACCGGCGCTGGCGTTCGCGCAGCGGATCGGAGTCGGATTGGAGCGCACGCGAGGGCGACGATGCCGGCGCGTCCTCCTTGCGGGTCAGTTCGATCGCGGTCGCCGTGATCGCGATGGCGACGAACGCGATCGCGCCGAGGCGGGCCAGCATCTTGCTATCCATGGTGATGCTCCGCGATCAGTGGCCGTTGAACATCTGCGCGTTGCCGGGCGTGTAGCCCGCGCCCGGCGTCAGGAAGCGGCGGCGCTGTTCTCGGCCCTGTTCGGCGGCCGTCGCCTGCTCGGCGTCCCGCAGTGCCTGCGCCCGGCCATTGGCGGCGACGACGGCGGTAAGGTCGGCGAGCTGCTGGGCCTGGAGCGCGAGAAGCTGGTTGCCGGCCTGCGTCGCCTGGAGCGCGCCGGTTGCGCCCTGGCTCGCCCCGACCAGCCGCGACATCTCGGTGCGGTTGGTGTCGATATTGCCGACGACGGTGGCCTGCACCTTCATCGCATCCTGCAAGCCGCCGACCGTGTTCTGCCAGCGGCTTCGCGCGTCCTGCACGAGCTGGCGGTCGGTAGCCGACAGCGAGACGTTGCCGTATTTGGTCTGGAACGCCTGGTCGATTTGCTGGACATTGTAGGCGATGTTCTGCGCCTGACTGAGAAGTTGCTGGGTGCGCTGCACCGACTGCTGGATTTGTTGGAGCGACGAAATCGGCAGGCTCGCCAGATTGCGCGCCTGGTTGATGAGCATCTGCGCCTCGTTCTGGAGCGAGGTGATCTGCTGATTGATCTGCTGGAGCGCGCGGGCAGCCTGGAGGACGTTCTGTGCATAGTTCGACGGGTCGAACACGATGATGGCGTAGGCCGGCGTGGTGACGATCGGCGACAGGGCCAGCGGCACGGCGAGCAGTGACGCGGCCGTGAACACGGCGCGCGAGCGGAAACGGCGAAGGATCATGAGCGGGTCTCCTGTTCGGGTTGGGGAATGGGCGTCGGAAAGGTCGGGAGAAGATCGATCGCCCAGCCGACATCACGGGCGCGAAGCCAGGCGGCGAGAAAGCCGTCGCGGCCGTGCTCGGCGACGATCTGCGCGATGCGTGTCTGGTCGGATTTGGAGGATGCGGCGCAGAGCGCTAGGCCGATTTCGGACAGGCCCAGCTCGAACAGGCGATTGCCGCGCCGCGACTGGCAGTAATAGTCGCGCTTCGGGGTTGCCCTTGCGAGAATTTCGATCTGCCGGTCGTTGAGGCCGAAGCGGCGATAGATGGCGGTGATCTGCGGCTCGATCGCACGTTCGTTAGGCAAGAGCAGCCGCGTCGGGCAGCTTTCGATGATGGCCGGCGCGATCGGCGAATTGTCGATGTCGGACAGCGACTGCGTGGCGAAGATGACGCTGGCGTTCTTCTTGCGCAGCGTCTTCAGCCATTCGCGGAGCTGGCCGGCGAACCCCTCATCGTCGAGCGCCAGCCAGCCCTCGTCGATGATGAGCAAGGTCGGCCGTCCGTCCAGCCGGTCGCCGATGCGATGGAACAGATAGGCCAGCGCGGCGGGCGCGGCCCCGGTGCCGACCAGCCCCTCGATCTCGAACGCCTGCACGCCAGCCGCGCCCAGATGCTCGATCTCGGCGTCGAGCAGGCGGCCATAGGGACCGCCGACGCAATAGGGTCGAAGGGCTTGTTTCAGGTCGTTGGATTGCAGCAGCACCGACAGGCCGGTGATGGTGCGTTCCCCGACCGGCGCGGTGCTGAGCGACGTCAGCGCCGTCCAGAGATATTCCTTCACCTCCGGCGTGATCGCGATACCCTCGCGCATCAGGATCGCCACCAGCCAATCGGCCGCCCAGGCGCGTTCGAACGTGTCGTCGATCCGCGCGAGCGGCTGGAGCGAGACGGAGAACTCGTCGCCCTCGGTCAGCCCGCCGCCCAGGTCGTGCCAGTCGCCGCCCATGGCGAGCGCGGCGGCGCGGATACTGCCGCCGAAATCGAAGGCGAAGACTTGGGCTTGGTCGTAGCGGCGGAACTGCAAGGCCATGAGCGCCAGCAGCACCGACTTGCCCGCGCCGGTCGGGCCGACGACGAGCGTGTGGCCGACATCCCCGACGTGAAGGGAAAACCGGAACGGGGTCGAGCCTTCGGTCTTGCCGTAGAGCAAGGGCGGCGCGTCGAATTGCTCGTCCCGTTCCGGCCCCGCCCACACCGCCGACAGCGGGATCATGTGGGCGAGGTTGAGCGTGCTGATGGGCGGTTGCCGGACATTCGCATAGGCATGGCCGGGCAGACTGCCGAGCCAGGCGTCCACCGCGTTGACCGTCTCGACCATCGCGGTGAAGTCGCGGCCCTGGATGACCTTTTCGGCGAGGCGCAGCTTCTCGTCGGCGATGCGGGGATCGGCATCCCACACCACGATCGTCGCGGTGACATAGGCCATGCCCGCCGCGTCGGCCCCCAGCTCCTGCAACGCCATGTCGGCGTCGGCGGCCTTGTTGGCGGCATCCGTATCGACCAGCGCCGATGCCTCGTTGGTCATCACCTCCTTCAGGATCGCCGCGATGGACTTGCGCTTGGCGAACCATTGCCGCCTGATCTTCGTGAGCAGCTTGGTCGCGTCGGTCTTGTCGAGCAGGATCGCGCGCGTGCTCCAGCGATACGGAAAGGCCAGCCGGTTCAAATCGTCGAGCAGGCCCGGTGTCGTCGCGGTCGGGAAGCCGATGATGGTGAGGACGCGCAGATGCCGGTCGCCCAGGCGCGGCTCCAGCCCGCCGGTCAGCGGCTGGTCGGTGAGCAGCGCGTCGAGATAGACGGGCGTCTCGGGGACGCGGACGCGATGCCGGTTGGTCGATACCGTCGAGTGGAGATAGGTCAGCGTCTCGGGATCATCCAGCCAGCGGCATTCCGGCATGAAGCCGTCGAGCAGCGCCAGCACGCGGTTGGTGCGGTCGATGAAACCGCGCACCACCTCATGGGGATCGACGCCGTTCCGTTCGCGGCCCTCGTACAGCCAGGTCTCGGCGCGGGCGGCGTCCTCGGCCGGCGGCAGATAGAGGAAGGTCAGGAAGTAACCCGACACGAAATGCGTGCCCGCTTCCTCGAACGCGGCCTTGCGCTCTTCGTCCACCAGACCGGATGCCGGATCGGGGAACTGGCTCGCGGGATAGGTGTTAGCTTCGCTGCGCTGCGCCTCGACGAAGATGCTCCAGCCGGAGCCGAGACGGCGGAAGGCGTTGTTGATGCGGCCGGCAACGGCGACCAGCTCGGCCGCGACGGCGCTATCGAGATCGGGACCACGAAACGTCGCGGTGCGCTGGAACGAACCGTCCTTGTTCACGACGATGCCGGGGCCGACCAGAGCGGCCCAGGGTAGGAAGTCGGCAAGGCGCGTGGCGGTGCGGCGATATTCTGAGAGGTTCATCATGGCCGCGCCCCTCAAACCGACAGATGACCGGGGACGCGCAGATGCCGCCGCCCGACCTCGACGAATTGCGGATCGCGCTTCGCCGCCCAGACCGCCGCGACATGGCCGATCGCCCAGATGACGAGGCCGACCAGCCAGAGGCGCAGGCCGAGGCCGACGGCTCCGGCCAGCGTCCCGTTGAGGATCGCGATGGAGCGCGGCGCGCCGCCGAGCAGGATATGCTCGGTCAGTGCGCGGTGGACAGGCACGTTGAAGCCCGGCACGTCCAGTTGCTCGAAGGCGACCGCCATCAGACGAGCGCCCCGCCGCCGAACGAGAAGAACGACAGGAAGAAGCTCGACGCGGCGAAGGCGATCGACAGGCCGAACACGATCTGGATCAGCTTGCGAAAACCGCCCGACGTGTCACCGAAGGCGAGCGCCAGGCCGGTGGCGATGATGATGATGACGGCGACGATCTTGGCGACCGGGCCTTCGATCGATTCGAGGATTTTCTGAAGCGGCGCTTCCCACGGCATCGACGAGCCGGAGGCATGGGCGGCCGGGACCATCACGACGTTGATGGTGACGAGTGCGACAGCAGACGCGGCATGGCGGCGCGCGCGCGTTAGGTTACGGATCATGATGGGTCTCCTGTGCTGTTGGGGGTGGCTGGAATGACGCGGTAGTCCCCGTCCGGGCCGAGACCTTCGACGCGGGCGAGTTCGGTGAGTCGGCGCGCGGCACCGCGACCGGCGAGCACCGCCACGAGGTCGATGGTCTCGGCGATCAGGGCGCGCGGGACGGTGACGACGGCTTCCTGGATGAGCTGTTCGAGGCGGCGCAGCGCGCCGATGCCGCTGCCGGCGTGGATGGTGCCGATGCCGCCGGGATGGCCGGTGCCCCAGGCTTTCAGCAGGTCGAGGGCTTCGCTGCCGCGCACCTCGCCGATCGGGATGCGATCGGGGCGCAGGCGAAGCGACGAGCGGACCAGATCGGAGAGCGTCGCTACGCCTTCCTTGGTCCGCATGGCGACGAGGTTCGGCGCGGCGCATTGCAGCTCGCGCGTATCCTCGATGATGACGACGCGATCCGACGTGTGCGCCACCTCGGCGAGCAGCGCGTTGGTCAGCGTGGTCTTGCCGGTCGAGGTGCCGCCTGCAACGAGGATGTTGGCGCGGTCAGCAACGGCGCGGCGCAGGATGTCCACCTGTTCGGCCGACATGATCCCGGCGGCGACGTAATCGTCGAGCGTGAACACCGCGACGGCGGGTTTGCGGATGGCTAAGGCGGGTGCCGCGACGACGGGCGGCAACAGCCCCTCGAACCGCTCGCCGGTCTCGGGCAGTTCGGCGGAAACACGCGGCGACCGTGCATGAACCTCAGCACCGACATGGTGCGCGACCAGGCGGACGATGCGTTCGCCGTCGGCAGGCGACAGCATCTCGCCGGTATCGGCCAACCCTTCTGAGAGGCGGTCGATCCAGATGCGCCCGTCCGGGTTCAGCATCACCTCGACGACGGCCGGGTCTTCGAGAAAGCGGGCGATGGCGGGGCCGAGCGCGGTGCGCAGCATCCGCGCGCCCCGCTGGATCGCTTCCGGTTTCTGGTGTGATGTGGTCATGGCGGCCCCGCTTTTTCGGGGCGCGCGACAAACGATCCCCGGATCGGGGTCGATTAAAAGAGCCTGAAATCAGGCCGGTTCAACAAGTATCCAACGCCGTGCGGGGAACGGCGGCTATCGGCAGCGAATAGGACGGGTTGAACCTTCAGTCGGGATCGCCATTCGGCTCTTCGTCTGTTTCGAAACCGGCTTCGAGCGGTCGGACATCGCGCGACAGTTCTCTGAGAAACCTGTCGCCGGCCGCCAATCGCCTGCCGAGCGTCTGCATGTATCCCTTGTAGCGTTCATTGCCCATGGCGCGGGCGGCGGCCTTTCCAGACTCCGGCACCGGCGGCGTGGTGGTCAGCCAGAAATGAACGAAGAGCGAGATGGCTTCCCCGAGCACGGCCAAGTCTTCGTCCAGCCCGTCGATCTGTCGGCCGAACTTGTCGAGACGGCGCGACATGGCCGCCTCCAGCCGCTCGGTCGTATCGCCCGAAAGGAAAGACGCGACGGCCGCTTCCACGATCGCGGATTTCGAGACGTTGCGTCGTAGCGCCAGTGCCTCGACCTGTTTCAGCAAGGCCGGGTCGAAATAGACGTTCATGCGGGTGCGCGTCGTCATCGGCGTCCCCCTCAAAGCTCGATGCCGTCGCCGGGGTCGAGCGACGCTTGCCGCGCCACCACCCGTATTCGAGCGCGCATGGCCTTCGCCTTCGCGGCGTCAACGTCGGGTTCGTCGTCGAGAAGGTCGAACTCCTGAGCGGGCGATGGCGGCGGCGCGACGATTTCCTCATGCTCGGGCAAGTCCGGCTCGCGGCGGATGCCGGCATTGGCGGGATCGCCGCCCATGTCGTCGGCAGTCGCCGGAGGCGTGTTGTTCCCCGCCATGGCGACGCGACCGGTCCAATCATCGGATGGGACGGTTGCAGCCGCCGCCAGTTTCGGCGGGGTCAGGATACGCTCCTGCAAGCGCGCGTCCTCGAAATAGCGGGCCTTGGTGGCGCGGATCGGCGGTGTGCCGGCGACCATGACGATTTCGTCGGTCGGCGGGAGCTGCATGATCTCGCCCGGCGTCAGCAACGGCCGCGCCGTCTCCTGCCGCGACACCATGAGATGCCCCAGCCACGGCGACAGCCGATGACCGGCATAGTTGGTGGAATCGCGCATTTCCGTCGCCGTGCCGAGCGCGTCCGACACGCGCTTGGCCGTGCGCTCGTCGTTCGTGGCGAAGCTGACGCGCACATGGCAGTTGTCGAGAATGGCGTTGTTCGGCCCATAGGCCCGTTCGATCTGGTTGAGGCTCTGCGCGATGAGGAACGATTTCAGGCCATAGCCCGCCATGAAGGCCAGAGCGGACTCGAAGAAATCCAGCCGGCCGAGCGCCGGAAACTCGTCGAGCATCAGCAGCAGGCGATGACGCTTACCGGAGGTTTTCAGTTCCTCGGTCAGCCGGCGGCCGATCTGGTTGAGGATCAGGCGTATCAGCGGCTTGGTCCGGTTGATGTCGGACGGCGGCACGACGAGGTATAGGCTGACCGGCTCCTTGCCGCCGACGAGATCGGCAATGCGCCAATCGCATCTTGCCGTGACACGGGCCACGACGGGATCGCGATACAGTCCTAGGAAAGACATGGCGGTGGACAGCACGCCGGAGCGTTCGTTGTCGGATTTGTTCAGCAGTTCGCGGGCCGACGAGGCGATGACTGGATGCACGCCGGCATCGCCCAGATGCGGCGTGTCCATCATGGCTCGCAAGGTCGCCTCGACCGGGCGGCGTGGATCGGACAGGAAGTTGGCGACACCCGCCAGCGTCTTGTCCGGCTCGGCATAGAGGACGTGCAGGATCGCGCCGACGAGCAGGCTATGGCTCGTCTTTTCCCAATGGTTGCGCTTGTCGAGGCTACCTTCGGGATCGACGAGAATGTCCGCGATGTTCTGCACGTCGCGGACTTCCCATTCGCCTTGCCGCACCTCCAGCAGCGGATTGTAGGCGGACGATCCGGCGTTGGTCGGATCGAACAACAGGACGCGGCCGTGCCTGGCGCGGAAGCCCGCCGTCAGCGTCCAGTTTTCACCCTTGATGTCATGGACGATCGCCGATCCCGGCCAAGTCAGCAGCGTCGGCACGACGAGGCCGACACCCTTGCCCGATCGGGTCGGCGCAAAGCACAACACATGCTCGGGACCGTCATGCCGGAGATAGTCGCGCTCGTAGCGGCCGAGCACGACGCCATCGGGATCGAGCAGGCCGGCGGCGCGGATTTCCTTGTCGTCGGCCCAGCGCGCCGAACCATAGGTCGCGACGTTGCCGGTTTCGCGCGCGCGGATGATCGACATGGCGATGGCTGCGACGATCGCGATGAACCCGCCGGACGCTGCGATCATCGCGCCCTCGGTAAAGATCGCTGGCGCATAGGCGTCGTAGGAAAACCACCACCAGAAGAAGACGGGCGGATGGTAGATCGGCCAGCCGGCCAGCTCGAACCACGGATGACCGAGCTGCGGCTGAAACCCGAGCCGCCATGCCGTCCATTGCGTCGCCGCCCAGATCGCCACCACGGCGATAGCGACGACGACGGCAATCTGACCCCAAAGTATTCGGCCCCCGCGCATACAGGCTCCAATCGGCAAAAATGTCGGAGCCGATCAGAGAATGGGCGAATTTGGGACTGGCAACGGCCAACATGAGCCGAGAGGGCTGCCGGCTGCTATCGGCGGCGAATAGGATGGTTTGCCCCCGCGTCGATGCCTATGCGGCTTGCGTCGCCGGGCTCATCTCGCTCGCCAGCGCGAAAAGATTTTGGAGTGCGACGCTTCGGTTGTGCGGCGACCATACCGCCGAGAAGACGATCGGCCCCGGCTCGTCCGTGATTGGCAGCAATACGATGCCGGCTGTAGGGAACAATCCACTCGCCTTGCCGACAAGAGTGACCCCGAAGCCCTGCGCGACCATAGATAGCAATGTCCCGCGCTCGACCTCGAAACGCCGGATCGCGGGTTGCGACCATCGGCCAGCTAGGCGCAGCACGATATGGTCGTGGACTTGCGGCCCGGTGCCGCCTCGACGGACGAGGAATTGTTCGGCAGCGAGATCGTCCCACGTCAGGCTAGGTTGATCCGCAAGCCGGTGATCGACCGGCAGAGCCGCCATCAACGCCTCCGTCCAGATCGGCCGTGAGTGGCAGTCGGGCAGCTCGAACGCGCCGACGACGAATGCCACGTCAATCCTGCACGCTCGAACCTGCACGACCGCATCGCGCGCGGTGGCTTCGGTCATCTCGATGGCGATGCCGGGATGATTTCTACGATAGTCGGCCAACAGGTTGTCGAGAAAGCTGCCCGCGATCAGGCCATGGACGCCGATGCGCAGGCGACCGCATTCTCCCGCCGCCGTCATGCCGGCGATCTTCACGGCATGGTCGAGCTGTTCGATCCCCGCCGCGACCTGTTCGACAAAAAGGCGTCCGGCTTCCGTCAGCCGGACGCCGCGCGTGTTGCGCTCGAAAAGCAGGACACCAAGTTCCACCTCCAGCGCCCGGATACGAGCGCTGATCCCTGACTGGCTAATGCCGAGAGCATGGGCGGCATGATGAAAGTTCAGGTGCTCCGCGACGGCGAGGGTTTGGATAAGCGACACGAGAGGGATACGCGCACCTAGTCGAGCCGGCTGTCCCGATTCGCGATCAATCATTGGTGCAGAATGCCACCGCCGCCGCATCGCTATCCGCCTTCCGTCATCGGACGGTTGCCATGGGCGGAATATTCGCCACGGCCGCGACCGAATATTTCCAGAGCCGTTCGGCTTCGTCGGGATCGGTTGCATAGGAGCGAACACCAACGAATGGCTCGTCGGTCGTTTCGGCACGCAAGGCCACATCGCAGTCTTCGCAATACAAGCCGCCAAGTTCGGCAAGCATGGGCGACGTTGCGGCCCATACCGCCGTTGCCGCCCCCTGTTCCGGTGTCTTGAACGTCGGGTCCGCCGGAGCGCCGTCCCTATCCAGCCAGCCGGCTTCGACCATTTCCGCCTGCGACAGATGCCGTTGCAGCGGGGTAAAAATTTTGCCCGGATGCAGCGAGAAGGCGCGGATGCCCGCCTCGTGGCCAGAACGGTCAAGGTGGACGGCAAAGAGCGCGTTGGCTGTCTTCGACTGGCCGTAGGCGAGCCATTTGTCGTAACCGCGCTCGAAATGAATGTCGTTCCAGCGGATCGGAGAATTGTGATGGCCGGCGGACGACACCGATACGACGCGCGCACCGCCTTCAAGCGCGGACCACATCCATGTGGTCAACGCGAAATGGCCGATATGGTTGATTGCGAATTGCGACTCCCAGCCCGGCCCGATGCGCTTTTCCGGGCAAGCCATGACACCCGCATTGTTGATGAGCATGTCGATATGGATGCCTGCCGCAAGGATGCGGTCGGCAAAGGTGCGAATGCTGTGCAGGTCTGAGAGGTCCAGTTGCTCGACGCTGACGTTTGGAATGCTGGCGGTGGAGTTGGTGGCCATTGCCGGATTACGCGACGCGACAATCACCCTCGCGCCGGCTGCGGCTAACGCTTTGACAGCTTCGAGGCCCAGGCCGGAATGACCGCCGGTAACAATCGCACTTTTGCCGGATAGATCGAAACCGGCGAGCACTTCGCTCGCAGTTGTTCTTGCTCCGAAGCCGGAGCCGATCGGCTTTTGATGATTGGTCATGCGAATCTCCTGTCGTCTCTGACGTTCAGGAGAAGATGGACACTGGAAAGTGGACGATCCATGCTGTAAGATACGAAATATCTTCTCTATCGTTCGGAATTGCTTCTCTTGGACCCTCTTTCCGATGTTCTTTCCCTCTTGCGACCGAAGAGCGCGATCAGCGCCGGCCTCGACGCGGGTGGCGATTGGGCCATCCGCTTTCCTCCGCATGAGGGCATCAAGTTCAACGCGGTCATGCGTGGATCTTGTTGGGTGCAGGTCGAGGGAGAATCGGAGCCGCAGAGGATCGAGGCCGGCGACTGCTTTCTCCTGACGCGAGGCCGTCCTTTCCAATTTGCAACCGATCTTTCGCTGCCAGCAATAGATTCCCCTTCGATCTACGACCGTGCTGTCGATGGCATCGCAACGTGTAACGGAGGCGGAGATTTCTTCCTGATCGGTGGAAGGTTTTCCTTTGACGGCGATCATACTGCATTGCTGTTCAATGCTCTGCCGACGATCCTGCACGTTCACGACGCATCGGCTCAAGCCGCCGTGCTACGCTGGGCGCTGGAACAACTCGCTGGCGAACTCAAAGCGCGGCCGCCGGGCGGCGCGCTGATGGCAGAGCATCTGTCGCAAATCATGCTGTTGCAGGTGCTTCGCCTGTGGCTCGCATCCGAAGGCATCAAAGCGCCGGGGTGGCTTGGGGCGTTGGCGGACCCTCGGCTGGCGCGCGCTATCGGAGCGATGCACGCTGATCCCGCCAGGAAGTGGGCGCTCGCTGAACTTGCCAATATGGCGGGCATGTCGAGAACCAGTTTCGCCGAACGCTTTCGCAACGTGGTTGGCCAGACACCGCTCGACTATCTCATCCATTGGCGTATGAGATTGGCGGCTGACCGACTGCGGCGAACTGACGAGCGTGTTTGCATGATCGCCTCGTCCGTAGGCTATGAGTCCGAAGCCGCGTTTAGCACGACCTTCCGCCGCATCATGGGAACCTCGCCTGGGCGCTACAGGTAAGTAAGCCATGAATGAATCCAAGATCGGGGCGGTATCGGTTCGGCGAGCCGGCCATCGGTTCGATCCGCGCTGCTAAAGCCCAACCCCTCGCTGCCGCCCCAGCTGCCACGACACCGAACCGCTCTGAGCGATGCCACTGATCTCCTTGCCAAGCTGACGGTCGATGACCGGCCGCCAGGGGACAAGGGTGAACTCGTGGCTCTGCTCGACCACGGCGAACTTGCCGCTCGATAGCTGGACGGTCCCGGTGAACTTGCCGCTGACCCTCTCGCCGTCGCTCGCAGTGTGGAACGGGAGGTTCTTGCTCATCGCCATCTCCGCCCCGACACGGGCGACTTCGCGCTCGCGCAACGTGCCGAGAAGATTGCGCCGATAGAAGACGCGGCCATCCGAGTGGCGCTCGGCGTCGCCCCGGCCGATGTGATGTTCGCGGCGACGGTCCATCGCCTCGGCGACCCGCTGACCGAAGCCGGATGGCGACAGGTCCGGCGACGCGCCCGATATGAGGCGGCGGTCGAGCCAGGTCGCGCCATCCGCGCCGATCTGCTTCTCGAGATCGAAGGTGGAGAGGACGCGCACGCTGGCCTGCCGGTTGCGGCCGGCGTCATAGGCGGCGGCACGGTTCTCGAAGTCCTGCGCGATGCGCCATCGGTCGGGGTCGATCTGTTCGGCGATGCCGGCGCGGCGCAATGCCTCCAACCGACGAACATGCGCATCGACGAAGCCCTCATAGTCGCCGCCCGGAACGCGGCCCTCGAACTTCGCCTGTTCGAGATGGCGGCTCGGCCGATACGTGCCGTCTTCGGCGATGGCTGCGATGGCGCGGTCGGATGGCCGCTGCCTGGTATCAGGCGGGCCGATCTCGATGATGCTGCCGATCCGCGCATCTTCGACGCGGGCCGGGTCTATGCCGGGAACATGGTGGGTCCGTCCGTCGATTCCGTCGAGCACGACGGTCAGGGTCTCGCCCAGCTCGTCCGTCAGATACTTATCGACGACACGGCCGACGATCGGGACTTCGGGCGCGGTGTCGTGAAGCTGGAAGGTCGCCGGGTCTCGGTCGAGGCCATCGGCCTTCAGCGCCTCGTGCATGGTGCGGATGATGTCGCCGCGCTCGCCCATTTCGCGCAAGGTCGGCTCCATCCGCTCGCTCAGTTCCCAGACGCCCGGCGCGTGCTCGGTGGCGAGGCCCATCGTCTCCAGCCTGGCGAGACGACGCAGGCGGAGAGTCCGGTCGAACTGACGCCTGGGATCGGCCGGCGTGTCGCGCAGGTCGAGCAAGCGGTCGTCGGCTTCCTCGGCCATGGCGCGGTCGATGCGGGTGAAACGGTCCTGGTCGATCTCGGCCGACAGCTTGCGGTTCTGCTCCATCTCGGTGACGGGGCCAAGCTCCAGCGTTGCCAACTCGCTCGCCCGCTCGCGGATGCCGTTGGCGAGATAGTCGCCGTTGATGACCAAATTCGCGCCCAGCTCGTCCTTGCCCCGGACGATGACATGCACATGGGGATGGCCGGTGTTGTGGTGATTGACCGCGACCCAATCGAGTTTCGTGCCGAGATCGGCTTCGACCTGGCGCATCAGGTCGCGGGTATGGGCGGTCAGGTCGGTGAGGTCCGCGCCGTCCTCCGGCGAGACGATAAACCGGAACTGGTGACGGTCATCCGCGCCGCGCTCGACGAAGGCATCACCATCAGCGCGATCCTCGTTGGCGGAATAGAGCTGGCCCCGCTCGCCGTCGCGCGCGGTGCCGTCACGCTGGATATAGCGCAGGTGGGCGGCGGACTTGCCGTTCTTGCCGGCGCTCTGGACATAGCGGGTCTTGACGATGACGCGGCGCATTCCCTGCGCGCTGTGACGCCAGCCACCCGACAAGGTGCGCGACCGGACGAAGGCCGCACCGCGCCCGCGCTTCAAGCCCGGCCCGCCGCTCGTCCGCGCGGTCTTGCCGCCCGTGGTACTCGGCTTCGATCTGGACCGGGACGACGATGGCGACGATGACCGCGACGGGCTGTTGCTCTGCTGGCGGGCGATCTTCTTCGCCTGGGTCAAGAAGCTCCTGGCCTTGCCCAGTTTCGGCGCATCGGATCGGACACGGCCGGGCTTTGGCCGGAAGCGGATTTCGTCATCGGCACTCATGGGCGCGGCTCCGGCGGGAATCTCTGACAATCGACCATCTGGCGGCCACGGTGCCGGCCCAAAGGTAACAACGCCAAGGTGTTGAGCGACATCGCGGCACTACAGATCGAAGGACAAGGTGCCATTCGCACCGCTCCAAAACAGTGTGCAGACAAGGGCTTGCCCCGAAACCGAGCCAACGGAGTGCCGGTTTCTTTTATCTTGCCCTCCGCTCCTTCGTCCCTTTCTGCCCTTACGACCCCATATGCCGACAGACGAACACCCGCCGGCCAGCACATCGGAGCGAACCCCATCGCGAACGGATGCCCATCCGTCATCGCGTGCTCCCGATGCTCGTGCGAGCAATGAAGATGCCGCCGCCCTGTGCCTCCGCATCGACGGCCACGCGCACCGGGGCGGCTGCACGACCGTTGTTGGATTGCGCCCCGGATGACGACAAGACGGCAGGCCGAACGTTGGTCGAACGCGCGACGAAGATCGCCGCCTCGCGCCAATCGGGCGGCGGTGGGGTGTTCTCGACCGTCGTTTCAGGCGCCACCACACCGCCGATCACGGGCGCGAGCGCGGCGACATAGGCGCGTGTCTCGGCGGGCAATGCGCGGCCCGTCGAACGATGGTCGTCATAGCGGCCGGGACCAGCATTGTAGGCGGCGAGCATCGCCGTGACGTTGCCGTAGCGATCCCACATTTCGCGCAGATAGGCCGCGCCCGCCATGATGTTGTCGCGGGGGTCATGAGGGTCGCGACCGAGCTGATAGCGGATGCGCAACGCCGCCCAGGTGTCGGGCATGACCTGCATCAGCCCCATCGCACCCGCTGGCGAAATCGCACGCACGTCGCCCGCGCTCTCGGCGCGCAGCACGGCACGAATCCAGCGTTCAGGAATGCCGAACCGCTGCGCCGCCTCGGCGATATGGGCGGCATAGGGAACGACGGCGACCCGGCGTGTAACCGACGCGGACTGCGCCATCGCCATGTTCGGCCCTGCGCAGACTGCGAGCGCGCCGAGAACCACGAGAACGGCATCTCGCCATGCCGATCTCTCAAACGAATTGAGCACGAATAGCCTCCTTGATTGGGGAAATCAGCGCGTCGCCGCGTGCCATACGAAGCGGCCGTCGCCGCCCTCGTCGGTCAAGAGCGGCAGCGCCCGGCCGATGACGGTGTTCGCGGGAACGGGGCCGAAGTAGCGGCCGTCCAGGCTGTCGCGGACGCGCCCGTTCATCAGGAAGAGTTCGTCGCTGGCGATGACGCGACAGCCCCGCCAGACGGGCAGCGCGCGGCCGATCCGATCGCGCTCCAGCGCCTCGCCCATCTCCACGCCATCGACCGTGATCGTGGATCGCGAGCGGCAAACCCGCTGCCCGGGAAGCCCTACGACGCGCTTCAGCAACGGCACGCCGCGCCCGATATAGCCGCGCTCGACCATGAAGGTTACGAGCGGTTCAGGCGGCATGACCGCGACCAGTTCCGGCACCGCGAGCTGGTCGGCCGGCTCGATGGTGTAGAGACCAATCGGCGCGCTGGCCGTGACGTTCCAGACGAGTTTCGTCGGCGTCGGGATGATGGCGGCGACCGCGACACCGAGCACCGCGAGATACGTCGCCATGACATAGCCGAACCGGGTCATGGGTCGATCCTCCGGCGACCGATCCATGCGGCATGACGCTCGGGCGTGTAGGCGTTCGGCTCCTGATTGGCGGTCAGCCGGTTGTGGACGTGTCGCCAGTGGTCGGGCGAAGCATCGGCGGGATCGACGCCGAACGCCTCCACGGCGTCGATAGCCGCGAGCACACGCTGAACCTTGTGCCACCCGTTGAGACGCAACAGGATGTCGCCGCCCGGACGGACGAACGGCAAGGTCTGGAACGGTTCGCCGCGACGGACGGCGCGCACGATGTCGATGCGCGAGACGACCGTGCCATGCTCGCCAGCCGCCCAGCGGACGAAGGCGAAGACGCTATCGGGCGTAAAGCCGACGACGCTGCGGCGACGGTCGATGATCCGTTCGTAGCTCTTGTGGCCGAATCTGATCCAGTGCTCGACCCTCTGCTTCTGGAAGGTCAGTTCGACCAGTGTGGTGAAGGGCGCTGGCCCGTCTGGTTGCGGGCGACCATGCGCGTGACGGGATGCCCTGCCGCTCATCGCCGCCCTCCGTCGCTGTCCGAAGGGTCGGGCGTCAGCATGTGGCGCAATTCGTCGGCGACCGACCTTGCGGCACCGGCACCACGCCTCGCCTGCGCGTGCGTCAAAGAAGAAAAGTTAGATTCTCTGTTAGACTCTAAGTTAGCAGCCGGATTCCGCTTTTCGGGCCAAAGGCTTAACTGCGATCCGTGCGCCTGATGTGCCGATAGTGCTGCGCCTGATGTACCGATACCCTTTGCGCCTGATGTGCCGATGGTTTTCACACCCTTATCAACAGGCACTGTGGACGGGATTTCGGGCCGGATTTGCAGCAACTCGCGCCGCCCTTCGCGACGAATGTCGAGGCGATAGCCGAGCAGCGATTGCCGGGCGGCGATGCGGCGCAGGTCGAGGGCGAAATCGGAAATCCGCGCCAAGCTGCCCGACTTCTGGTGCAGATGCGCGATCTCGAACAGCCAACCGTGCGGCTGGTGTCCGGCGTGTTTGCGCGCGACACGATAGAGCCAACGCTCGATGCCGCCGGTCAGCCGGAAATAAGCTCGGTCGATGGTGAGAACGAGCGAACGATCGACGACGCCGGAGTAGAACCATTCGGGCAGGACGAATTCCATGCCCTCGACGCGGCCGTCGCGCGTGGTCATCTCCTCCCATTCGCTGATCCAGGAGAATTGCCGTCGCCGCCAATGCTCGCCGTGGCGGATCGTCGTGCGGATCGAAGTCGATTGCAGCCGGGCGAGCGCGGCTTTCAGCAACAGATATTGGCGATTGCCGGTCGGCCGGCCAATGGCGCGCAGCAGATGGTAGGGCGTGAAACGGAAGAAGCGCGATGTGTTCAGGCCCGCGTTCCTGGCGGCCACGATCTGCGAAGCCGCCCATATCAGTACGTCGGCGTCCCAGATGGTCGCCATGCCGTGCTCAGGCATGGCAAAGACTTGCACCTCGATGTCGGCCGCCTTGTAGAGAATGGGCGTGGTGCGCGGCGTCTTCGCCAGCGAGAAGAATGGCCGCTCCATCAGGTCGCGTTGGTCGCGCGGCGGGGCGTCGCCGGTCGCGACCACGAAGGGAGCGAGGCGGCTGCGTTCGCTGGTGTCGCACGGCTGCGCGGCGGGTTCATGATCCTCGTCGCGCAGCATTAGCACTCGCCCCGCTCTTGCGGCGTTAGCGGACGGGCGGGAAAGACCGTGCCGCCGGTCGTGTCGCGCGTGGATTTGCGCGAGCCGATCTCGGTCCAGGCTTCGAGGTCGTGGACGGTATAAAGGACGCGCCCGCCGACCTTGCGATAGGTCGGGCCGGTGCCATAGGTGCGATGCTTTTCGAGGGTGCGGATGGAAATGCCGAGGAAGCGGGCAGCTTCCTGAGTGCGCAACATGCGCGGCGGCAAATCCGCGTTGGGGCGGACGGCCATGGATCACCTCTGGTTCGTGGTCGATGCCGCTGCCGTCTGGCGAGCGGGCTGTGGCGAACCATGGCGAGGGATCGGCGGCCGGTAGCGTGCCGCATTTGCGGCCATACGCTGACGGCACCCCTTTCGAGCACAAAAAGCCGAACGTTTTCAGTGAGGCTCTATCTGCCGCGCTGAATAGGCGAAGACATTTCCGGCCATTTCGGATAAGGCTGGGGAAGGAGCAGTGACGCGCTGTTCCGGGGGCGTAGTAACCCCTGACTAGCGGTTGGTGTCGGCCGTGACGGCACCACACTCCTTGACCCTATGGTCGGGGAGCCTGTGGCGTATGCAACAGGCTTTCCAGCTAAAGGCCATGGGGCCGTCTAGTCACGGTTACTAACTCCCCGATCACCAGGAGTCAGAGAGAACGTTTGCGGGGGCGCACCGCAGACAAACCTCTCCGAAGGCGGAGGGAGCTGCTATGCGAACCCCTATCGAACTCGACCCCGATGTGGCTGACGAAGCGCCGACCGGCAATGCGATCACGCCCTATGACGAACGGCATTTCGTCACCTACATGCGGCTGCTCGATGCCGAGGCCGAGCACGCGGACTGGCAGGAAGTCGCGCCGATCGTGCTGCATCGTGATCCGATCGCCGATGCGCTGCGCACCCGTCGTTGCTGGCAAAGCCATCTGGAACGCGCGCAATGGCTGTCGCGCGAAGGCTATCGGCAGATATTGAAACAGGCGGCCGACCAACCCTGACGGTTTGGCGTCACGGCCGCGTTGTCGGCTTGATGGGATAGTGCAGTAACAGGCGATAGCCGCCGCGCATCATCTTGATGCCATGCGCGACGAGGCGGCGCACCTTGTTCTTGCTCGAATCGACCTCCCAATCCTCCTTGCTGCCCTGGAAGCCGAGCAGCACTTCGGCAATGGCGCGATAGCTCTCGCCGCGTAGCCGGGCATCGAGCGCGCGCAGCGACAGGATATGCCATTGCCGCAATTGGGCCGGCAGCGCCCGAAAGTCCGCGCCTGGCGGGCGTCCTGTCATTGCGCGCCAGAGACGGCGCGCGGCGTGGGCGCGAAGCTCCAGCCAGGAATCCATCGGCAGGGTCGCGGCATAGAAGGCGGCGGCGTCCGGCACGGCTTCGCGCAGCCAGAATTGATGCACGACGCCATCGGCCTGCCAGATACCATGCCAGCCGTCTTCGGCCTGCCGCAGTCGAAGGCCGTCGAGATGCGCGAGGACGATCATAGGTTCTGCTTCGCCGCCCCGATGCTCGGCAGGCGACAGCATGACCGCTTGCGGCTGCAATCCGGGCGACCAGACCGGCGGCTCGAAGTCAGGCGATGCGTCGGGGTCGCTTGGGAAATCGCAACCCCCAGCGCCGAACGAAGCGTTCGAGGCGGTCAGCGCGGGGGTTCCCGTCCGCGCTGGCGGCCAGGAAGTCCTCCTGATATTCTTGATTGCGACGAAGATACTCCCAAGCAAAACCGGCGGCGGAAATGGTTTTCGTGTGTGCGTATGCCGCCGGCGAGCGCCAGTCGATACTCAGCATTGAGTCACCTCCCCAATTCCGGGCGGTGTATGACGAAGCCCGGATAGGGATGCTCATGGAGAAAAAGCGATCGGTGTAGCCGCTCTATCCAGATAACTGGAGCGTGTAAGACAATCACAATTATAGTTAATTTATATCCGTTTCGTTGTTCTATCTCGGCATTGGGAAAACCGGCAAGCGGCCGTCATTCCGCCGGGTCAAACGCTTCTTGCCGCGCGCCTCCATGCAACAGCGGGCCGCCGCATTCCGTCGCTTTGCCGGCAGAGGCTGGCAAGGCGACGGAAGCCTTTCAGCGGCGGGAAAAGACATGCACTTCGTCATGCGCGGTTTCCACCGTGAACAGGTCGCCGCCCAACTCGGCATCGCGCGCCATCGCCTGCCAGTCGATGTAGTAGCGCAGGGCGTCGGGGATCGTGAACGTATCGGCGGTCAGCTCTTCCATGTAATCGGCCAGGCTGGTGAACTGGCCATGGTAGCAGTCCCGCATGGCGGTCTCGGCCTGGTCGATGTCCCCGACGAACTCGTTCAGCAAACCCGCGCCTAACGCGCCATGCTCGGCGACGAATGCGGCGATCCGCGCAACGTTCTCGATGCCGGCGTATTCCTCGATAGCGACGCCCTCGAAGCCCTCGTAATCATGAATGGCATATTCCTCCGCACGCGCGACCGGCGAGCGGGAGAGCATGGCGACGATTTCGCTTCTGATCTCACCGGCATCCTGATCCGCGTCGATCCATACACCATGCAGATAACCGTTGTTGTAGGCGGCAAGGCAGGCGACGTAGATGCGGGGATCGCTTTCGGCTGCGTTGGTCATCTCTCTGTTCCTCGGGGTTTGGGGTTCAGAGCAGCGAAGCGCCGCTCCTGAACCCCTGCCCGTCGGCGAGACCGGGGGTAGCAAGGGGCAAGGGCGACCGGGCCGGAGGGGGATCACCCGGCCTGCACGGAACGGCGGAACGACGTGGAGGAAGGCTGGGGATACCGGCCTGGACGAGCGTCAGCGATCCCTTGTCCCGCGCGTGGGGCAGCGCCCCTAGCGACCCATCAAAGAGTGCAGAAACTATGTCGGAGCTACTTCCTACCGGCGGTCGGTCGGTAACGCTCGACCCTCGGTAGCTTTTTTGGAATGAGTGGCATCAACAACGACCTAACGAATCTCGAAAGCAGCCCCGATCTATGGCATTCAAAAAGAACACCGCGACCCTGAGCGCGCCCGACTCCCCTGCAAAGCTTTTTCAGACCCTGACCCGGCGGAAGCTGCCGGATGTCATGACGCACCAACGCGATATGCTTCGCGCCTACGGCGAGCAGATGGTCGATGAAAAAGATGTTGCACTTCAACTGCCCACAGGAAGCGGCAAGACGCTGGTCGGTCTGCTGATTGCGGAATGGCGGCGGCGCAAGTTCAAGGAACGTGTCGTTTATCTTTGTCCCACGCGGCAACTCGTCAACCAGACCGTCGATCAGGCGCAGAACCGCTACGGTATTGATGCCGTTGGCTTCACCAGCGCGAAGAAGAATTACTCTGCGGCATCCAAGTCGGACTACACCACTGGGGCCAAGGTCGCTGTCACCACCTATTCCAGCCTGTTCAACGTCCGCCCCTTTTTCAGCAATCCAGATGTGGTCATCATCGACGATGCCCATGCTGCCGAAAACTACATCGCCAAGATGTGGTCGCTGGAAATACCGGCCGGCGACGACGACCATGCCGCGCTTCATGCGGCCGTCAGCGATCTGCTGCGTCCCTATCTGACTGGCCAGTCCCATGCCCGCCTCACCGGCGACTGGAAAGACCCGTCGGACGCGACATGGGTGGACAAGCTGCCATCGACGGTCCTTCAGGAAATTGCGCCGAAACTCACCGACATCATCGACGCTAATTCCGATGCCAGCGATGATGTCACATTCCGCTGGCAATTGCTGCGCGATCATCTGTCGTCGTGTCACGTCTATCTTGCGTCGCGTGAAATCCTTATCCGCCCGCTGATCCCGCCGGTCTGGGATCATGCTCCGTTCGCCAACGCGAAGCAGCGCATCTTCATGTCGGCGACATTGGGTGCCGGCGGCGATCTGGAACGACTGACCGGCACGTCGGCAATCCGGCGACTGCCTGCTCCCGAAGGATTCCGCTCGACAGGCGTTGGGCGACGTTTTTTCATCTTTCCAGGCCTTTCGCTCGAACCGGCCGAGTGCGAGAAGCTTCGCCTTAAAATGCAGAAGCTTGCCGGACGGTCTGTCGTTCTGACCCCGAACGACGCTGCGGCGGCGACGATCCGCGCGCAGGTGGAGGAACTCGACGGCTTCGAGATTTTCAACGCTGCCGACATCGAAGACTCGAAGGACGACTTCGTCGGTGCCGATAAAGCGGCTGCCATCATGGCCGGCCGCTTCGACGGCATCGACTTTCCTAATGATGAATGTCGCCTCCTATGTCTTGACGGACTGCCGAAGGCGACCAACGCCCAGGAACGGTTTCTGATGACCAAGATGGGCGCGATGGCGCTGTTCAACGAACGGCTCCAGACGCGCGTGTTGCAAGCGGCAGGGCGCTGCACCCGCGCCCTTCAAGATCGTTCTGCGGTGTTCGTTACTGGGCACGAGTTGCTCGAATATTTGGCCGATGATCGTAACTGGGCGCATTTCCATCCGGAGCTTCAGGCCGAACTCGCATTCGGGGTCGAGCAGTCGAAGGATGTCGATACCGATGATCTCATCGGCAATTTCAAGAGCTTCCTCGCCAATAAGAACGACTGGGCCGAGGCCAACGCTGAAATCCTCGACAATGCGAACGACTACACCCAGACGCCCTATCCGGCGATGGACATTCTCGAAAGCGTCGTCGCCCACGAAGTGCGTTATTCGAAGGCGCTATGGATGGGAGACGCCGATACCGCACTCGTCGAAGCCCGAGCGATCACGGCAAAGCTGACCGCGCCAGAACTTCGTGGTTATCGTGCGCTGTGGCATTATCTGGCGGGAGCCGTTGCCTGGTCGATGTCAAAGGCGGCCAACGACGCGCACCAGCAGACGGCGCGCGAACAGTTCGGCGAGGCAATGAAGGCCGCGCCAGGCGTAGGCTGGCTGGCGCGGCTGGCGAAGGCGCAATCCACGGATGAGGCAGCCGAGTCCGAGATCGTTGACGAGGATGCCATCGTCCAAGTCGAACGTCTCGAAGCGACGCTGCTTGCGATGGGTACGGCGAACGACCGCGCGTTCGAGAAGAAGGCCAAGCGTATTCTCAAGAACCTCGTCAAGCCGGAGACGTTCGAGGAAGGCCAGCGCGAGTTGGGCGAGCTGCTTGGGTTCACCGCCGGAAACGGGGAGTCCGATGCCGCGCCCGATCCGTGGTGGCTCGGAGAAACCAAGGGAATCGTTTTTGAAGATCATGCAAATGGCAGCGCCACGACGGTGTTCGGCGCAGAAAAAGCGAAGCAAGCTGCGATGCACCCCGACTGGATCAAGGAAAATGTGCCGGGCGCCGGCGATCTGAACTTAACTGCAATTCTCGTCACGCCGTGCACTAAGGCCGGCATCGGCGCGAAGCCGGCCTTGAAGAAAGTACTCTATTGGTCGGTCGATGATTTCCAGAAGTGGGCGAAGAAAGCCATTCAGACCGTGAGGGAATTGAAGGCGAAACTGCCGCCGCACAGTGATCTGTTCTGGAAGGATGATGCGAAGGATCGCCTGCACAAGGACGGGCTGACCCAATCCACGATTGTCGAACGGTTGAAAAAGGCAGCCGATGCGATGGAGTTCGTCGGAAAATGATCGTTTGGGGTCACGGTCGATCAACGATCGTGCCCCAATTCTTCGACGCGCAATCCCTATTTCGCCTTCGTTCCCGCATTCAGGAACATCGGGAAGAAGCTGCGCTGGTTCTTCAGCTTGATGATGTCGTTCACCGCGATCGTATTGGCCTTGCGTCGTTCGCCGCCAGACGGTGTAATTACCTCAAGGTCCGGGTTCTCGATGATCGCCGCGTGAACGTCGTCCGCGTGCGCCGGGGTAACGTTGTAGATGCTTTCGTAGAACTCCATCACCGATATCGCGTCGCCCGCTTCGGTCACGAGACGGGGGATGTCGTCCAGCAATTGGGACTTCGCTGACGCCCGTCCGCTATCGTCGAAGAGATACAGCATCCCTTCGTCATGCCGAGGATCATAGGACAGCATATTGAGGCCCGGCCTGCCGACGTGTGCCTGCAAGCTCGCATTGTCGTGGAGGATGTTATTGTAGACCTGCCGCGCCCGATATGCATTGGCGAAGTGGATCAGCCAGTATCGCCATCCGCCGGGATTGTTGATCGAGAACGGGCTGACATAGGGAGCGCACAGGCGGAAGGCGTCGAAGACGATCTTCTCGGCCGTGCCGAGCCAGTCCTTCCTGCTCATTAGCCCGTCGAGCGCCTGCATGTCATTGGCCGGAATGCCGAGGTGGTCGAGTTGCGCGCGCAGGCGCTCGGGTTCGTCCTTCTGAAGAAACGCCAGTAAAGACGTGATAACGAAGGTGTAGAAGATTTCGGCAGCGGGCCAGGAGTGCATAATGTCGAGGATCGTGCCGCGTTCGACATGGCTATGGCCGCACTGGTCGAGATTGAAGATCACGCTCCGATAGCGGCCCTGTCCCAACAGCGCCTTGATCTTCGGATAAGCGACCTCGAAGAAGTCGTTCAGATACTCCACCTTTAGGTGAAGCTTGGGGCAAGTCAGCGCGATGTCGGCCTGCATCGGGGCGACATGCGTTTTCAGTAGCTCGATTGCGTCGCGGCTGGCGTCGTTGAAGACGAGCAAGCACTCGACGTCGATGACGCCGAGTCCCTGAACCACCCGCTGCGTGTTCACCGCTTCGACTGCCCGCTTCAGCTCCTCAATGAAGATCAGTGGCGAGCCAGCCGCCCCGCATTGATAGCGGCCGCCGCCGGCAAAGCCATCGACGATGGCGAGCCGAAACCGTTCCTGCTGCGGCAGCTTGCAGCGGACGGTGAGATAGTCGAACACATACTCGCGAAGGATTTTGTGCTTTCGGTGCGAATGTTCTTCGAGGACTGCGCCGTCCGCCCACTCATATCGCTTTTCGACCACACTGCCTCCCCTGTTCCCGGTTCCGTTACGCGACGGCGTGTGTCACGGCTGGCATCTCATCCCAGGTCTGCCCACGATACTCGCGGCCGTTCGCCTTCTTCGAGCGCTTCTTGTTGTCCTTGCCCCAAGTTCCCCATTGCTTGAAGAAGAATGCCGTGCCGGCCGACAGACATCGGGCATGAATTTCGTCGATCCATTCCTCGCGGATCGGACGGGCAGACTTGCCGCTCTCGCCGCCAACGATCGCCCAATGAATGTCGCTGAGATCAACAGCACCAACTGAGCCGATCAGTGGCTCGAACGAGATGAAGCGGATCGCAGCGGGCACTTTGCGCAGATGGTCGATACGATCCACGACATCGGCGTCCTCGATGCTGGTGCCGAGCCAGACATTGGGCAGGACTTCCTCGATCTGGCCGGCAACGAGTGATGCCATGCGCTCGGGCCGCTTGGTGAGAATCTGATAATTATGGCGCGGCGTGTCGCGCATCACCTTCCAGACATCAAGGATAAAGGCGTCACTCACCCGTTCATGGAACAGATCACTCATCGAGTTGACAAAGATCTTGCGTGGCTTGCGCCAGCGATGCGGGATCAACAGCGCCTCACGATCTTCGCGCACCACGCCGTTCCAGACGGTCCGCTTGCCGGTCTTTCGGGTCAGCCCGGCATATTTGTCGACGCCCATCGCTTCGAGACGCTTCGCCATCTCCATCGCATAGCAATGCGTGCAGCCGGCGGTGACGATTGAACACCCCGCGACAGGATTCCAGGTGGAGTCGGTCCACTCGATCTGGGTTTCAGCCATGCCGCCCTCCCGCCCGACGCCAGATGGTAATTGACATCACACCGCTCCCCCCAAGGAATTGATGGATCGAAACCCGGAAAAGTCCTTTTCGTTGTCAGCAAAAACGACGCGATTTTTGGCATCAGCGATCGAATGGACGATCATGGTGCGATGAAGCTCCTTTGCATCTTCGTCCCAATGATCGGCGGCGGGTTCAAGGCTGATAGCATAACTATTGAAGTCCATGCGCCAGCCTAAATGATGACAAAGTGCCGCTCTCAGGATATGAGATTCCCACTGTCCCAACGGGAAACTCGATGGCGCCTGAGCTATGGTCGGTTGAGTTGGCATAGACAAACTCATTCAAACATCTATCATCCTATAAATTTGATGCACCATGTTTCATCCGGCAAGAACTTCGATCTTCTTCGCTTCAACTAATGCCGTAACTTCGGAATAAAGATCGACCTGTTGACCCGGCGCGGAAATTGATATGATTAGCGCGTATCGAGCCTTGTCGGCGATGCGCTTTTGTCCAACATGCGACTTCCACCAACCGCCGACCGGATAAACGGCGATGGCGTCATGTCCGGCCAAGTCGATCGCCCGACCGCGCCAAAGGTCGCAGTGCAGCGAGCCGGCCTGGATCGCCTTCGGTCCTAATAGCCAGCAACTCGTTTCGCCATCGGCTTCCGTGCCGTCTTTCGCCTGGCTGGCGGAAATCCGACTGCGAAAGCGCGCACTCGTTTCGGTGCGCTTCTTCATGTCGAAACGCAGGCCGAACGATCGGTAGGTATCCGGCCGGGTCGCGGCCTTGCCGGTCAGGTTCGGCTCCACGAAATAAGAGAGCGTGACCTTCATGGTGACGATCTCATTTTCAAGTTGCTCCAAAGCCGTCTTCGGCCATGGTAGATCGTAGAAGTGCATCTCATTGAACACACCGGTCCGGCCGTCCGCACCGATGGCGAATGGCTGGATTTCGGCTTGGGCAACAAGCGTGGCATCGTTTTGAGCCGAGAGGATGGCTCGTTCGATGTCCGGTACTCCGTATCCAAACTCGCGGAGATGCTGCTGTTTCGCAGCCTTGGAGCCGGTTTTCCAATGCGCGCCGCGCCCGATGAACTTCTTGCGGATCGGCTCCGGCCATCGTGCGGAATCAACCGTCAAAGCGCGATGTGTTTCGGGCCATAGATCAGGGCGCGCCGATTGCAGGCGGCCGACGAAATTTCCCGCCATTCCGGCAGCGGCGCTGGTCGCCCAGAACGGCACTAGGGGTTCGGCCGCCACGTCCGACCCGGCCGACAGAAGCGAAACCGATGGGTCCCAGCCGCAGAACCCCGCCGCATCGGACATCATATTGCCAGCCTCGAACAGCACCTCCGGCTTGATGGGTGTCAGGTCGTCGGGAAGCGACTGCGAACCGCGACTAAATGGACTGCGATGATTGGCGGGTACGGCAGCATTTAGCACGGGCGGCGGCGCGGGCGATTGCTCCTTGCGGGTAAATCCGCCGATGGTCAGCGCATTCCAGCTCTGCGACGGGTCTTCCAGAGGCTGGGACGGCAGAACATCGACCGCCATTCCGCCCGAGACGTTCCCCGTCGCCACGACGATCAAGCGCTTGGGCCGCTCGGCGGCCGGCACGTTCGCATCGGCTTCGCCGGGCATCGCGCCAGCGGCGATCTGATCGAGTGCACCGCTCCAGGTCGATGGCCGGCTTGGCGGAAAGTCTGTAGCGGAAGTCGCAATGCAGAAACTGCGCAGCGCGTCGGGTCGTTCGATCTCGACCGAACTCACCGCACCCTGCGTCACGACGCCATAGCTGGGCGGCTTCGTCGCCGGGAAACCATGCGGCGGGAGCAGCTTCATGGATTCCACGCCGTGCGTCAGAACGACCGGCTGCGCGTCGTTCATCAACGGCTCGAAGTCTCCGTGCAGCACAAGACCAGCCAATGGCGTGCCATGGCCACCATTGGGCTGATGATCGTCGGCACCCCAGGCCGCATCATAGGCCCATGCGCCGCGAAGACCCGGCGCGATCAGCGGATGCTCGGCGGCGACACCCGTGTCGAGCGTACAAACGACCGGCGCATCTTGTGCGGGCGCTGCGACGCGCTGGGCCAGCTCGGCCACCCAATCTTGTTGACCAAGGCCGGTTTCTCCCCGGTCGAGGAAGGGTTCGATGGTTCCCGTAGCGCGTCGAATTTCGGTGATTGCACCGGGCACCCGAATGGCAAATCCGGCGACCTTGGCGGCGGGCGCATGGAGAAAGACAACGGTCGTATCGGGGAAGATGAGGCGATCGTCATGGACATCGATGTGGGCGTTGCGCGCAGCGTTGACCAGCCGGTCAGCTAAGGCGACCGGCTGGCGAACCCAAAGCTCCCACCAGACAATGTCCGGCGCAGCCAGATCGACGTCGCCGGTGAACAATGATCCGGTATCGATGGCTCGGACTTCCTCCACCACCTCGAAGCGTTCGACATCGGGGCGACGCTGATTGCCGGGATCGCTTCCATAGTCGCTAATTCTGCCCCGCAGGAAAGCTCGGGCATCGTCCGGCACGAACAGCAAGGCGCTTTCGGTGCGATCTTCGTTCCGTTCCGAGCGGAGCACCACGACATCCTGAGTCGGGAACTCCAACGCGGTCGGAACCTTGACGGCTTTCGTGCGGGAATCTTCGGCTGGCGGGAGCGTCGTGATCTCGACGATCGTGCCGGCTTTCAGCCCCTGAACGGTAAGGCGAGGATCATCTGCCGGCGGCGAAACATCGCCGAGCGCAGCAGCGAGTTGGTCGAGAAGCTGCGTGGCGTGCGCAGCGTAATCACCGCGAAGCGGCTTACGCTCCTGATTGCGTGACGGATAAGTATAAGCGGCCGTCTCACGGAAAACGTCGATGGCAATATGCGGACGGTCTCTCGTGTCGAAATTATCTGGCTCCGCCATAAGTTCCTGCTCGTTCGTTCGCGTCCCAGTCTATCCGTTGGCGGAGCCTGCCTAACGGCTGGATTGGCGACGGAACTTGCCCTTCAATGTCTGCCGGTTTTCCAAGGCTTCCCGTAGAGCATCCGGCGAGACCTTCGCCGACTCTGCTAGAATAGCATCCTTGACGACGGCATCGGCGGCGCGAACCAGTTCGCCTTGGCTCAGGCCATCGAGCGCGGATTCGAGCACGCCCCAAGCCTTCGCGGCAAATTTGAACTTGCCAAGCCGACGTTCGATGACCGCTCGCGCGGACGCCGTATCCGGCAACGTGTATTCGATCACTTCATCGAACCGCCGCGCCAGCGCTTCGTCCAGTATCTCGACATGGTTCGTCGCTGCCAGCACCAGGCTGTCGGTGGAGTTCGGTTCTTCCATGAAGGCCAGAACCGAGTTCAACACGCGGCGGATTTCGCCGACATCGTTCGGATCGCCACGGCGCGCGCCGATCGCGTCGAACTCGTCGAGCAGATAAACGCCGCGCGTCTGCGCGATCTGATCGAACAGAAGACGCATCTTGCCGGCCGACTCGCCGAAGAAGCGGCTGAACAGTGCCTCAAGCCGAACTGTAAAAAGTGGCAAGCGCAACTCGCCAGCGAGCGCCGAGGCGGTCATCGTCTTGCCGGTCCCAGGTGGACCGACGAGAAGCATATGCGTTGCCGGCGTCTGACCGTGTTCGCGCAAGGTCGTCCGTTCCTGCTGCTGGCGAACGATGCGCCCGAGCCGTTTGGCTATGCCGTCCGACAGCACCATGCTGGACAGCGAGACCTTGGGATAAGTGCTCTCGACCAGTCCCTGCAACTCGCCACGGGGACGGGCCAGCGGAATCGGGGTCTGTCCGCCAGCGGGTTTGCCGGTACGACGCTGATCCCGAGCCTTCTGGACAAGGCGCTTGAGCTTGTCGGCCTCGTCGGGTCGGCCTTGGCGGGCTTCCTGTGCGGCGATCTGCAAGGCGATCGACAGGAGTTGATCTTCATCCCCGTCGATATGCGAATTCAGGAGCGCGAGAATTTGCTTCGTAGACATGCTCGCCTCCTTTCTTCGATGGGCCTCGCTATACTGTTCTGTGCTTAAGACACCCAAGGGCAATCATCGGCTACAGCCGACGCTACCTCAGCGGGCCGAGAAAAGCCACCGTTTCCTGCGCCTGCCATATTAGCGACCTTCATCCTATCACGGTCTGCGGTGACACCGCCAACCTGAGCCGGCAGGCGGCGGTAGGCTGTCAGCATGACTCACGCCGATCGATCGATTGCGTGCGCACCACCCCGGCAGAGCTGAGATGGTATCCTTCGCTCAAAGGAGGGCTATAGCGTAGGCGTAGTTCTCATCATCACTCGGCATGGCGCGCCATTTCCGTTCAGGATCACGCGACCAGCGTCGCGATCCCGCAGCGCCGCTCATGCACGCGCACATCCGCCGATCCGACCCGCACGCCCAGCGTCGCGGTGACGCTGTTCAGCACGCCGTCGATCAGCGGCGCGGCCGTGCCCAGCAGGGCGCCCACGATGGGACTGAGCGGGCTGTTGCTGATGCTGAGGCCTAGCACCGACACCTGCACCTGCGTCCGGGTGGCAAGGCTGGCGGCGATGCCCTGCGTCAGGTCGCCGGTGCTGACGGTCTTGGCCTGCTGCGCCGCGATCTCCGCTGGCGAGAAATGCACGGCCTGCGCCTGCGTCCCGCCCAGAGCGATCTGCGTCTGGGCCGTCACGCGGGTGCCGATCGTCTGCGCCAGCAGCGCGGGGCGCACATTGGCCGCCGTCGTGAAGTTGGTGAGCGCGCCCAGATCGACGTCGCCCAGCGCCGCCGATCCCACCGATGGGGTTACGGCCAGGGTCACGCCTCCGTCCGCGCCGCATCGTATCTCGGACAGCCGCGCCTCCGCCGCCGCCAGCTCGACATAGATCGGGATCCGCACGGAGCCGAGACCGCCCAGCGCCGTGGCGATGGCCGTTTCCAGATAGACCCGCGTCTGCGCCGTGCGCAGCACCACGTCGCGGCTGGCGGTAACGCTGAGCAGCGGCGTGCGGGTCTGCCCTTCGCCCGTCACCAGCATCAGCCGCGTGGACGTGAGGCCCGGAACGGCCACGCGCAGGTCCATCGGAACGCTGGTGCCCGATGGCGGGCTGAGCACCATGCGCAGCATCGAGAAGGCGTCGAGCACGATGTTGGGCTGGCCGGTGCGGCTGGCCGCGCTGCGCATCGGTCCCAAGTCGATGATGTCGCTGAGGCGCACCGACCGGCCAGGTATCCGGCCCGCCAGCGTCAGCAGCGTGGCGGCGGCCGGAGTGCCCGCCGCGCCGTCCGCCATCGCGCCGAGCAGGTCGGAGACGGGAATGCTCCGGTCGAACAGGTCGCCATAGGCGTCCCCATCGCGGCCCAGCCGCACGCGAAGGGCATCGGCCACGCCCAGCAGGTCCAGATTGGCGCCCGCCAGCCCGTTATAGTCCATCACCGACAGGTTCAGTTCGGTCCCCGCCAGGCTGGAGAGCAGCATGTTGGGCACGCCTCCGTTCAGCGACGCCAGCCCGGTGCCGAGGGAAAAGGCAGCCGCGTCGCTCTTTGCCGCAGTGGCTCGAGCGGCAAGATCGACCCCGTCCCGTCCGACCAGCAGCCGCGCGAAGAAGAGGGGCACGCGCCGCTGCACCTCGACCCGCATCGCGCCGCCGCTCGCGTCCCCCGCCTGAAACCTGGATGGGACCGGAAGGGCAGGATCGGCACTGTAGCGCCCCGGCTCGGCCGACGCGAGCGTGACGCCGGCAACGCCCGTCTGGCTGACCAGCTGCACGGCGGCGCTCCGTCCGCCCTCGACCGCGGCGAGCGCGGCGGCGTCCGCGATCCCCTGCAATTGCCGCCGGGCGAGATAGACCGAGCCGAGATCGACCGCGACCGTCGCCGCCCCTGCCAGCATGAAGGTCGATCCGGCAAGGATAACGCTGATGCCGCCGCGCCGGTCACGCAACAGCCTGCGCATGGGACGCCCCCCCGGCATCAGCCGCTGATCCGCACCACGGCGCTGCGTTCCAGCGCGCTGCCGGGCAGAGGGAAGGGGATGGCGGCGAAGATCGCCGCGTTCGACAGATTGTAGCGCAACGTCACCGTGCAAAAGCCGCTGCTTTCGCCGACGGTAACCGCGATCGTGTCTGCGCCGGGAACCGGAAAGGCGGCGCGGCTGGCTAGCAGGCTCTGGTCGATCAACTGGCGCCGTTCCGTCCCCGTCAGGCCGGCGACGGCCGCCCGTGCGGCGTCGTTGGCGGCCTGTTGCAGACTGTGCGCGGTCATGAACCAGCTGCCATAGGCCAGGATGCCGAGCAGCAGCAGGACGAGCAGCGGCAAGGCGAAGGCGGCCTCGACCAGGGTGCTGCCCGCCCGGTCGGTCAGGAGCGATTTCAGCGAGCGTCGCGGCAAGGCGGACATGGTGAACATGCCCGGCAGAGTATCGGGCGGCGGTCTACGCGGGGTTTGCGGCGATGGATGCCCAAATTGCGCGATATACATGCCGAAAGCGGGCGACCTTTCGCCGCATGACGGCACATTATCGAAAACCTGACCGCTCCCTCCACTTCGGACGCGAATCTATGCAGTTTCAGCCGGGGTCATCAGCATCACCGCGCCTTCCGTGCCGTAAATGCCATGAAGCCGCGCGATCGCCGCGTCGATATGGATGACGGCTCCATCATTGGTCAGCAGCCGGGTCGCAATCCGCTGGTCGCCGTCGCCGCGCAACACTTGCTCAAGCTGCGCGCGGAACAGCGGGCGCGCGGACAACTCCACCAGGTCGGCGATCGCCACCTTGGCCAGCCGCTCCTGCGGCAGTCCGATCAGCGCGCAGAACCCGTCGTCCACCACCTCGATGAACCCGCGCACCGACACGCGGGCATAGGCCATCGCGCCATGGACGCTCATCGCCTTCAGGATCGCGGATTTGACGTCGGCCAGCCGGTGCCGCTGCATGTCTGCGGTGATGTCGCGCATCAGGATCGCGACGCCCTGCCCGAAGGGAAAGGTCTGGAGATGCAGCCAGCTATCGTCACGGAAGGGTGAGGGAATGTCGGCCGCGCTCGCTTCGCCGGACGCCAGGCTGTGGCGGATATGCGCCTCCGTCAGCGTGCCCGACAGTTCGGGAAAGGCGTCCCACAGCAGATGGCCCTGCAATTGCCGGTCCCAGCGCCGGGTCATGGCGAGCGCCACGCCGTTGGCATAGTCGATCGTCAGGTCCGCGCCGCACAGAATCAATCCCTGATGGATGCGCGCGGCCAGCTCGATCATCCGGTCCGGCGCGGGCGGGGCGCCATCCTCGACCGCCATGGTGCGAAACCGGTCCAGCCCCATGAACACATGGGTTTCCCGTCCATGGTGCGTCACCATCACCGGCTCGCGCGACCCGACCTCGCGCCAATGGGCGAAGTTGCGCACCAGTTCGGCGGCGGGCACGCTCCTCCTGCGGCGATCGTCCAGCATGGCTCCCTTGCTCCTTCCTGTTGAGGAACGCAGGATAGGGGACGCGGCGGTTGCGGTAAGGCGGATTTCCGTCCGTTATGGCGGCAAGGCGCTCAGTAGCTGCGCTGATAATCCAGCGCGTCTATGATCTTGCCGCCCGCCATGAACACCGCGCCCGAACAGGCGAGCGCCAGCATCTGACCCCCCACGCCGGGATAGGTCTGCATATAGACGACGCCGCGCTCCGTCGCGCCCAGAGCCAGCGCATATATGACCAGAAAGGCCTCGAACTTGGTCTTGATCGTGAAGAGGCTCTTGATCTTGTCCATGGCGACTCGTCCGGCGGCGTCCCCCGACGCTAGGGCAACAAGTCTCCCGAAAGCGCCAGATGGTCAACAAGCGTTAACCATGATTGTTCGATGCGCGCGATGAGGCGGGTGTCGCCCAGGTCATCGGGCGCGATCCGTTCGGGCCAATAATCCGACACGATCCGCGCGATGCCGTCGATGCGCGCTTCGTCCACCAGAAAGCGGGGGTCTATGTCGGCCGGATCGGCGACCACCCGAAGCCGCAGGCAGGCCGGGCCGCCGCCATTCGCCATCGACTGGCGCACATCGACCGGCACCAGCCGCCGGATCGGCCCGTTGCCCGCGACCATCTGCTCGAGCCAGCGCCACACCGCCGGCACGGCTTGCGCCTCGCTCGGCAGCACCAGCGCCATGCTGCCGTCCGGCACCGTCACAAGCTGCGCATTGAACAGATAGGAGGCGATGGCGTCGGCCAGGCTGACGGCGCTGGCGGGGACCTCGACGATCTCGACGCCGGGCAGGACCTCACGCAGGTCTGCGTAGAAGGCGTTCTTGTCGGCAAACGCCAGTTCATGGGCGAACAGCACCCGTTCGTTGGCGACCGCGACGACATCATTGTGGAACGCGCCCGCCGCGATCGCCTCGTCCGATTGCGCGACGAACAGGGTGCGGGCGGGGTCTAGGCCGTGCAGCCGCGCCACCGCCTTGCTCGCCTCCACATGCTGGCGCGCCGGAAAGGCGCCGCCCGACCGGCCATAGACGAAGACTTCGACGCCGGGCAGGTCGTGCCGCTGCGTCAGGCGCATATGATTGGCCGCGCCCTCGTCGCCGAAGGGTGGGGGTACGGGCTCATGCACGGCAAAGGCGCGGCTGTCGGAAAAGGCGACTCGAAGCTGCTTGAGCGTCTGCGGCCATTCGTGGCTGCGGTGCGGCATGGTGACGAGGTTCGTGACGGTCAGGTGCGTGCGCCCGTCTGTGGTGTCGCTGGCGGGCGACACGGTCGCTGCATTGGCCGCCCACATGGAGGACGCCGACATCGCCGCCGCCCGGACATGCGGCTCGGCCGCGCCAATGTCGGTGCCCAGCCGCGCCAGCCAGTCGCTGTCCGGTCGCCATTGCGGCAGGAAGATGCCCTGGCTGAGGCCCAGCCGCACATTGGTGCGCATCTTGTCCAGCCCCTGAAGCGCCGCCGCGCGCGGATAGGACAGTGCGCCGGCATTGCGCGCGGAGGCGAGGTTGCCAAGGCTGAGACCCGCATAATTATGGCTCGGTCCGACGATGCCGTCGAAATTGATCTCGCGCACGCTCATGCCCGGTCCGCCCCTCGTCCGGCAATCGTGAAGACGTCGCCCGGTTGCAGCCCCAGCCGCGCCGCGCTTGCCGCGTCGAGCGAGATCGCGCCGCCGTCGCCCTGCTGCACATGACCCCATGTGCAGCGATAATGCGCCAGTCGCCCCGTCGCGATCAGCATCCGCTCGCCCCCTGCCTCATGCGTGGCGGCCAGGGTCACGTCCTGCGCTGCCGCGATCGTCCTTAGCTGGTCGATCTGCCCAATCATCGTCGGGCCTCCGTCGAATATGTCGACATAGCCGGTATTTTCGAACCCTTCGGTTTCCAGCATCCGCATCGCCGCCCGGCCATTGGGGTGGGGCAGGCCGATGACCGCGCGCGCGCTGTCGGTCAGCATCGCGGTATAGATCGGCGTCTTGGGCATCAGGTCGGCGATGAACTGGTTGCCGTTCACCGCATTGAACTCGTCCGCCTCCTGAAAGCTCATGCCGAAGAAGCGGCCGGCAAGGCCATCCCAGAAGGGCGATCCGCCCGCCTCGTCGATGACGCCGCGCAATTCCGCGATCACCCGGTCGCCAAAGCGCGTGCGATGGTTGCGGATGTAGAGGTAGCGACTGCGCGCCAGCAGCAGGCCCAGTCCTTCAGCCCGCTCGCGCGGGTGCAGGAACAGGCCGCCGACCTCCACCGATCCTTCCAGATCGGTGGTGAGCGAGAGCATCTGCGCCCGGAACGTCCGCCCCAGTTCCCGGCTGTGCTGCGTCAGCACTCCCAGGCGATAGGAGTAGAAGGGGTAGCTCTGCCCCACGGTCGAGAATATCTGGCAGGTGCCCCGCACCTGACCCGTCGCGACATTTTCCAGCACCATCACGATCAGCTCGTCGGCGATGCCGTCGGTGTCGCGCGCCAGCGCCTGCTCGGTGCGCTCGAGCTTGGCGGCCAGCGCCTTGCGGTCGGGCGGCAGGTTGGTGAAGCCGCCGCCGGTCAGCTTCGCCATCTCGTAGAGCGTCTGCAAATCGTCCGCGCGCGCGATGCGCATGATGAAGCTCAAGCGGTCGTCCTCTCTCTCATAATCGACCCTGCGCGATCCGCAGCAGCGCCAGCGCGGACAATTGCGCGCGCTCGGGCAGGCTGTCGGTCAGCAGATATTCCGCGTCGCTGTGGATCGCGCCACCGCGCGCGCCCATGGTATCGACGACCGGTACGCCGCAGGCCGCGATATTGTTGCCGTCGCACACCCCGCCGGTGTCGCGCCAGCCGATCGGTAGTCCCAGATCCGCGCCGCACCGGCGCACAAGGCCGAACAATCGCTCCGCCTTTGCGTCCATCGGCTTTGGCGGACGACCGAACCCGCCATGCAGGTGAAGGCTGACGTCATGGTCGCGCGCCACGTCCGCCATCGTCCGGTCGATCAGGATGCGGGCGGCCTGTTCATCCTCCGGCGTCCGGGGCCGGAGGTTGACGCGCAGCACCGCATGATCCGGCACGACATTGTTCGGCCCGCCGCCGTCGATCTTCGCCGGGTTGCAGGTAAAGCCCGAACCGCTTGCCGCCTTCAGCCGCAGCGCAAGGTCGGCAGCGGCAAGCACGGCGTTGCGACCGTCCTCAGGATTGCGCCCGGCATGGGCGCTCCGGCCCATGACGGTGATCGAGAAGTTGCCGCTCCCCGCCCGCGCGCCCGCCAGCGTGCCATCGGGCAAGGCCGGCTCGTAGGTGAAGGCGGCGACCTTGGCCTGCGCCGCCTCTCGCAGCAGACCGGCGGAGGAGGGGCTGCCCACTTCCTCGTCGCTGTTGATGACGATGTCATAGCCGAGGTTCGGGGCAAGGGCCGAATGCTCCAGCGCCGCCAGCGCCGCGAGCATCACCGCGAGTCCCCCCTTCATGTCGGCGACGCCGGGGCCGTTCAGCCGCCCCGGCTCCAGCCAGCGGCTCTGTTGAAACGAGTGGTCCGCGGCAAAGACGGTGTCCATATGCCCGGTCAGCAGCACCCTGACCGGCGCATCGGGCCGAACCGACAGATGCAGATGGCGGCCATGCCCGACCGGAGCCACGCGCCCGTCCGGCATCACGGCATCGACCGGAGCCGGCTCCACAAGCCGGATGTTACCGGGCAGGGCGGCAAAGGCGTCCGCCAGCATGGAGGCCATCCGCGCCAGTCCCTCCAGATGGCGGGATCCGCTGTTGATTGCAGCCCATTGCTCCACCTGAGCCAGCATCGGCGCGGCGGCCGCCTGCTCCAGCAAAGTCTGTTCGGCCACGGACAAACGGGTCATGCCGCCGGTCTATCAGACCCCGGCGCGTCCCTACAACCCCGCACGAAAATTGCGTGGGTTAGAAATCATATGTCAACGTCAGCCGGCTCAGCGTGTCGAGGTCGCGCGATTGGAGCAGCGTTTCCGACTCATACTGGACATTGTAGGAGAAAGCCGCCGACCAGCGGTTGCTGACCTTCGTTTCCAGCGATGTGAGCGCGTTGAAGGTATAGACGTCGCTTTCCGCATAAGCCGACGCGGTCTGCTTCACGGTCAGCGTCGGGGTCGCGCGCCAGGCGAGCGCCATGGACCCGCGAACGCCCAGCTTCGTCTCCACCTCGCCGGTGACATAGCGCGCGTGCCGGATCGAAGGACCGATGTCGGCCGACAGGTCCAGCGGCTTGGACACGATCAACTTGTAACCGACGCCCGCCGACGCCGTATACCGCTCGTCATAGCCGATCGACGTATCCCGCTCGAACTGCGCCAGGCCATAGGCGAAGCCGCGTGGATCGAACTGATATTTCGGCTCGTAGCTCCCGAAATAGCGTTCGCGCGACGTGACCCCATTGGCCCGGCGATAATCGGCGCTGGCGGTCAGCTTGTGGGTCCATTCTATGCCAGTGCGGGTGGCCGTCGCCGCCGCGCTGATCCCGAGTTCGCTCGTCGATCCCGTCGATCGGAACCCGCCGGCCTGAATGCGGCCGGTCCACAGGTCGGTGAAGCGTGCCTCGCGGATAATGGTGTCGCGCGTCGCCTTGGTGCGATCCTTCCAGCTGTTGACCATGCGCTGGATTTCGCCCGCCGACCCCGGATTGGTCTGGCGGGCGATCTTGGCGACGGTCGCGATCTCCGTCTCGTTGCCGTTGGCGATGGCTGCTTCCATCATCTCGCGCACGGCCGGAGGCAGCAGCGTATCGTCGGCATTTGCAATGCCGGGCAGGGCGGACAGCAGCAGGGGCAGGATCAGGCGGGCACGCATTCCCCCGTCATACCGGCCTGACCGCGGAATTTAAGCCCCAATTGGCCGACCGCTTCAGATAAGCGCGCGGAATTCCTGCAGGATATCGCGGTAGAGCTTGCGCTTGAAGGGTACGATCATCTCCGGCAGCGATTCGGGCGCCGCCCATTTCCATTCGCGAAACTCGGGATGCTCGGTCGCGATGTTGATGTCGCTGTCCTGACCGACGAACCGGGCCAGGAACCAATATTGCCGCTGGCCGCGATATTTGCCGCCCCACAGCTTGCCCACCAGATCGGCCGGCAGGTCGTAGAAATGCTCGTCCTTCGCCTTGGCGATGATTTCGACATGCTCGCGCCCGATGCCGGTTTCCTCGCGCAGTTCGCGCAGCGCGGCGGCCTTGGCATCCTCGTCCTCGTCGATCCCGCCCTGCGGCATCTGCCATGCTTCGGCCCGGTTATCGATCCGCTGACCGACGAACACCTGGCCGTCCATATTCACGAGCATGATCCCGACGCAGGGCCGGTACGGCAGGTCTTTTTCGTTCGGCGTGGAAGCCATGTCGTCCCCAAAACTGATCGCGCCGCCTCATTTCCCGGAAGGCAGCGGGTAACGCAAGGAATAGGCGGCACGCGCCTGCGCGTCCATCGCCCGAATCGCAATCGACGGATTTTGCGGCGGGTTGTTGAAAGGCAAGATGGCCCAAATGCCGCTTGGAACCCCCTCCCGGGCCGCGCATTGGCCGGAAATGACCGCTCCCGTTCTCCTCTGGTTCCGCCAGGATCTGCGCCTGTCGGATCAGGCCGCCCTGCTCGCCGCCGCCGCCGAGGGACCGGTCATTCCGATCTACATCCTCGACGACGAAACGCCCCGCCAGTGGGCGATCGGCGGTGCGCAGCGCTGGTGGCTGCATCACAGCCTGGCCGCTCTGGACGCCAGCCTGCGGGCGAAGGGATCGCGGCTGATCCTGCGCCGGGGCGGATGCGCCGACGTCCTTTCGCGCCTCGCGAAGGACGTCGGCGCACGGCGGGTGCACGCGCTGCATCATTACGAACCCTGGTGGCGCAACGCGGAAAAGGCGGTCGCGCGCGACCTCGACCTCTGTCTGCATGACGGCGCGCTGCTGCTTCCGCCCGGCGCGGTGCAGACCGGCAGCGGCGGCAGCTATCGCATCTATACGCCCTTTTCCCGCGCGGTGATGGCGCTGATGCCGCCGGCCGATCCGCGCCCGGCGCCGCACCGGATCGACGCGCCCGGGCGATGGCCGTCCAGCGATTCGCTCGATACATGGGGGCTGTTGCCGACCCGACCCGACTGGGCCGCCGCATTCGGCCGTGACTGGACACCGGGCGAGGAGGGCGCGCGGCGCAATGTCGCCGACTTTCTCGAGGCGGTGGCGGACTATCCCACCGCCCGCAATCTGCCCGCGCTGGCGGGCACGTCCCGCCTGTCTCCCCACCTGCATTTCGGCGAAATGTCCCCCGCCTATGTCTGGCACCGCGTCGAAAGCTCAGGCCATGACGCAACGATCTTCCTCAAGGAATTGATCTGGCGCGATTATGCCCATACGCAGATTTGCACCTTCCCGGCCTATGGGTCGCAGAATGCGCGGGATCAATTCGACGCCATGCCTTGGCGCGACTTGCGCGAAGCGGCGGGCGACTTCGCCGCATGGAAGGAAGGGCGTACCGGCTACCCGATCGTGGACGCGGGTATGCGGCAGCTGTGGGCCAGCGGGTGGATGCACAACCGCGTGCGGATGATCGCAGCCAGCTTCCTGATCAAGCATCTACTCATAGACTGGCGTCATGGCGCGCGCTGGTTCTGGGACACGCTGGTCGATGCGGACTACGCCAACAACAGCGTCAACTGGCAATGGGTCGCGGGCAGCGGCGTGGACGCCAACCTCTTCACCCGCATCATGGCGCCGCTGACCCAGTCGGAAAAATTCGATGCGGCCGGCTATATCCGCCAATGGGTGCCGGAACTGTCCCATCTGCCCGATGAGGCGATCCACGATCCTGACGCACATGATGCGCGTCCCGACGCCTATCCCGCCAAGATCATCGGGCACAGGGAAGGGCGAGAACGCGCGCTTGCCGCCTATCGCGCCATGAAGCGATGATTGCGGGAGGCGGCGGCTTGCGGCAGGATCATCGGCATGAACGCCGCTTCGCCCGTCCGCGCCCGTCGCGCCCCTTCGGTCCAGCACCCCGCCCGGCGTAATGCTCCGGGTCGGATCGCGCGCTGGACGGCCCCCCTGTTCCATCGCCTGCTCGACCGCATCCACCGGGGGCTGGAGCAAGGCGCACTGGAAGCGGCCTTGCCGGACGGTACGCGGCGGCTGCTTGGCGGGCGGGGCGAGGGGCCATCCTGCGTGGTCGATCTGCACAGCTGGCGCGCGCTGCTGCGGCTGGCGGGCGGCGGGTCGGCCGGCTGGTATCGCGCCTGGGCGGCGGGAGAATGGTCCAGCCCCGATCCGGTGCCGCTTTTCGCCCTCTTCATGCGCAACGCCGCCGCACTGGGCGAGGTCGCCCGGCCGCGCGGGCCTGCGCGCTGGGCCGGGCGATTGCTGCACTGGACGCGCCGCAACAGCCGCGCCGGCTCGCGGCACAATATCGCTTTCCATTATGATCTGGGCAACGACTTCTACCGGCAGTGGCTGGACGAGGATATGCACTATTCCAGTGCCTTGTTCCTTGATTCTGAGACAGATACCGAACCGCTGGAAACCGCGCAGCATCGCAAGGTCGACGCCATTCTGGACCGCCTTGATCTGAGCGCGGGCGACTCGCTGCTGGAAATCGGTTGCGGCTGGGGCGGCCTTGCCGAACGGGCGATGGCGCGCCATGGCGTGAGCTATAGCGGCCTCACCCTGTCGACGGAGCAGGCCGACTATGCGCGCGACCGGCTCGGGTCCGGCGCGCAGATATTGCTGACCGACTATCGTGACGCGCGCGGCCAATATGACGCCATCGCCAGCGTCGAAATGGTCGAGGCGGTCGGGCAGCGCTACTGGCCCGACTATCTGGCCGCCATCCACCGGCTGCTGAAACCGGGCGGCCGGGCGGCGATCCAGTATATCCTGATCGACGACGCCATTTTCGAACGCTATGCGCGCGGAACGGATTTCATCCAGACCTATATCTTCCCCGGCGGTATGCTCATCTCGGAAAGCCGCTTCCGCGCGTTGGCCGAGCGGCAGGGGCTGCTATGGCAGGACGTCCACCGCTTCGGCCTCCATTATGCGGAGACGTTGCGACGCTGGCGGGAGCGGTTCGACGCGGCGATAGAGGCCGGGCAACTCCCGACCAGTTTCGACCAGCATTTCGTGGCCTTGTGGCGCTACTATCTGATGTATTGCGAAGGCGGTTTCCGGGGCGGCGGCATCGACGTCGCGCAGGTCACGCTGGTCAAGTCCGGCTGATGGTTCAGCCGTCCACCCGCATCCGGTGCCCGGTCGGCGTGTCGGCGCAGACAAGCGCGACAATGGCCTCCGCGACCGCCTCCGGTCCCTTCAGCGTCGCCGGGTCTTCGCCGGGGAAAGCGCGGGCGCGCATCGCCGTCCGCGTCGCGCCGGGATCGACGATGTGGGTGCGGATGGCGGAAATGTTCCGCACCTCCTCACCATAGGCGCCGACAAGCGTCTCCAGCGCCGCCTTGGACGCGCCATAGGCGCCCCAATAGGCGCGGGGGCTGGCGACCGAGGAGGTGAGGGCGATCACGCGCGCGTCGGCGCTCGCCCGCAACATGCCGTCGAACGCGGCGATCAGGGCCTGGGGCGCGCCGACATTGAGCGTCAGCAGACGGGCGAATTCCTTGGCATCGATCGCCTGCACCGCAGCCAGCGACCCCAGCGTCGCGGCGTTGAGGACGAGAATGTCGAGTGCGCCCCAGCGCCCACCGATCGCCTGCGCCAGCCGGCCGATGCTCTCGCCGTCAATCAGGTCGAGCGGGGCGATGGTCGCGCTGCCGCCGGCCGCATGGATGCGCTCCTCCACCTCTTCCAGGCCGCCCGCCGTGCGCGCCGTCAGCACGACATGCGCACCGGCCGCCGCCAGCGCCTCGGCCGTCGCGGCCCCGATGCCCCGGCTCGCGCCGGTAACAAGGGCGAGGCGGCCGGAAAGGGGGAGGGCGTCTGTCATGATTTGTCCATCATTGTGCACGTTCGTCACCCCGGACTAGATCCGGGGTCCGGCTTCTTCCGACTAAGGCAGCGGGTGTCAAACCACCCGTTCGGCGAGCAGTTCGAACTGGTTGGTGACGACCGCCTCGTCCTGATCGGTCAGGGTCGTGGGATAATCCCCGGTGAAGCAGGCGTCGCAATATTGCGGGCGAATATCCGCGCGCTTCGCTTCGCCGAGCGCCTTGTACAGCCCGTCGATGGAGATGAAGGCGAGGCTGTCGGCATGGATGAAATCCTGCATCCCGCCGATGTCCAGCTTGTGCGCCAGCAGCTTGGTGCGCTCGGGCGTATCGACACCGTAGAAGCAGCTATGCTTGGTCGGCGGCGACGCGATCCGCATATGCACCTCCGCCGCGCCGGCTTCGCGCATCATCTGCACGATCTTGAGCGACGTCGTGCCCCGCACGATCGAATCGTCGATCAGCACGATCCGCTTGCCCTCGATCAGCGCGCGGTTGGCATTGTGCTTCAGCTTGACGCCCAGATGGCGAACCTTGTCGCCCGGCTGGATGAAGGTCCGGCCGATATAGTGCGAGCGGATGATGCCCAGTTCGAAAGGAATGCCCGACTCCTGCGCGTAGCCGATGGCGGCGGGCACGCCGCTGTCCGGCACGGGAATCACATAGTCCGCCTCGACCGGCATTTCGATCGCCAGTTGCGCGCCGATCGCCTTGCGCACCGAATAGACGCTGGAGCCGTCGACGATCGAATCGGGGCGGCTGAAATAGACATGCTCGAAGATGCAGGGGCGCGGGTGGGTGTCGCCGAAGGGGCGATGCGTCCGAATGTCCCCGTCGTTCGTCACGATGACCAGCTCGCCCGGATCGACCGTGCGGACATAATCCGCGCCCACGACATCCAGCGCCACCGTTTCCGACGCAAAGATCGTCGCGTCGCCGAGCGTCCCCATCACCAGCGGCCGGATGCCCAGCGGATCGCGGCAGGCGATCATCCCCTCGGGCGTCATGACGATCAGCGAATAGGCGCCCTCCACCTGCTTGAGCGCATCGATGAACTTGTCGAGCAGGGTACGATAGCTGCTGGTCGCGACCAGATGGATGATGACTTCGGTGTCCGACGTCGATTGAAAGATCGACCCGCGCCGAATCAGCTCGCGCCGCAGCTTCGCCGCGTTGGAGATATTGCCATTGTGCGCTACCGCGAACCCGCCGGACGACAGTTCCGCATAGAGCGGCTGCACATTGCGCAGCGAGGTTTCGCCCGTGGTCGAATAGCGCACATGGCCGCACGCGCTTTCGCCCGGCAGTCCGCGAATCACCTCATCCCGGTCGAAATTGCCGGCGACATGGCCCATCGCCCGGTGGGTGTGAAAATCATGCCCGTCCCAGCTGGTGATGCCGGCGGCTTCCTGCCCCCGGTGCTGGAGCGCATGGAGGCCGAGCGCGACGATGGCGGACGCCGTTTCTCCACGGGAGACGCCGAAAATGCCGCATTCCTCGCGCAACTTGTCGTCGTCGAAGGGATTGGTCGTAAACATGGGTGCGAGCCGGTTCCGTTGCCGTTCTTGGCGCGCCCAGCCGGACCGCCGTCGAGCGCGCATATAGTCGCTCGGGTGCCGTTTGTCGCCTCCCTGTCACAAAAAAGCGGAACGGCCGCGGGCAACGCAGCGTTTCCACCTGTCGGTCCCGCTGCCTTTGGCCCACTGGCGCTCCGCCACGGCCGCCGCTACACAGGCCGCCTGATGCACCGTTTCGCCAATCCCGCCCGCTTCCTGAAGATCGCGCGTCCCCTGACCGGCTGGTTGTTCTGGCCCGGCCTGGTGCTGCTGGTCGCGGGTGCGACGTGCGGGCTGTTCGTGACGCCGGCCGACTATCTGCAAGGGCAAACGGTGCGCATTCTCTACATCCATGTGCCCGCCGCGTGGCTCGGCATGGGCGGCTGGACGGGCATCGCGATCGCGGCGCTGATGCAACTGGTATGGCGGCATCCGCTCGCCGGCGTGGCGGGGCGGGCGATCGCCGCGCCGGGCGCGCTGTTCACCGCCATATGCCTCGCCACCGGCTCCATCTGGGGGCGGCCGACCTGGGGCACCTGGTGGGAATGGGACGGGCGCATGACCTCGATGCTCGTGCTGCTCTTCCTCTATCTCGGCTACATCGCGCTCGCCAACGCCAGCGCGCGGGACGGGCAGGGCGGATCGAGCAACGTCACCGCGATCTTCGCGCTGGTGGGCGCGGTCAACATTCCCATCATCAACCGATCGGTCGTGTGGTGGAACAGCCTGCACCAGGGGCCGAGCATCACGCTACGCGGGTCGAGCATCGAGCCGGCGCTGCTCTGGCCGCTGGGGCTGACCTTGCTTGGCTTCTCGCTCTGGTTCGGCGCGATCGTGCTGATGCGGATGCGCGCGATCCTGGCGACGAACAAGCTGGAGGCGCGGATGCAGCGTCTCGCGAGAGGATGAGATGAACCAGTGGGCTTTCGTGATCGCCGCCTACGGCGTGACCGCGCTTGGAACCGCGCTCGTCAGCGTCACAAGCTGGCGCGCGATGCGCCGCGCCGAAGCAGCGGCCGAGGCGCTTTGACATGAAGGCGAAGCATCAACGGCTGATTCTGGCGCTGGTGGCGCTCGCCGCGATCGTCGGCGCGGGGTTGCTGGCGGCTTCGGCGCTCAAGGACGAAGCCGCCTATTTCTACGCCCCCACTGACGTCAAGGCCAAGGGGGTGGAGCCGGGCAAGGCCATCCGGCTGGGCGGCATGGTGGTGAAGGGCAGCCTCAGGCGCGGCGGCGACGGCGTCACCATCCGCTTCGACGTCACCGACGGCAAGGCGACCGTCCCCGCGACCTTCAGCGGCATCACGCCCGACCTGTTCAGGGAAGGCAGCGGCGTCGTTGCGGAAGGCGCGTTCGATGCTGGCGGCACCTTCGTCGCCACCAACCTGCTCGCCAAGCATGACGAGCGCTACATGCCGCGCGAACTGGAGGGGATGCAGTATAACGAGGCCACCCACGAGATGAAGGTGAAGAAGTGAGGGGATGGAAATTCATCCTCCCCTGCAAGGGGAGGGGGACCGTTCGCGAAGCGAATGGTGGAGGGGTGTCCCGCTATCGTGAGGGTGACACCCCTCCGTCAACCCTGCGGGTTGCCACCTCCCCTTCCAGGGGAGGACGGGCCGTAGGAGAAGCCAACCCATGATTGCCGAAGCCGGCCTCGCCGCCCTCTGGCTCGCTGCCTCCCTCGCGCTCCTGCAACTCTTTCTCGCCTTCGCGGGCCTCAAGGGCGGCAAGCCCGACCTGCTCGCCGCCGTCCGCCCCGCCGCCGTGGCGCAGGGCGTGCTGACGGCGCTGGCCTTCGCGCTGCTCATCACCCTGTTCATGCGATCGGACATGTCGATGCTGCTGGTCGCGACCAACAGCCATTCGGCCAAGCCCTGGCTCTACAAATTCGCGGGGACATGGGGCAATCACGAAGGCTCCATGCTGCTGTGGGTCACGGTGATGGGCGTCGCCGGTGCGGCCGTCGCCCTGTTCGAGCGCGCGCTGAAGCGCGACACGCATATGGCGACGCTGGGCGCGCAGGCGGCGATCAGCCTCGGTTTCTACGCCTTCCTGCTTTTCTCCTCCAACCCCTTCGCCCGGCTCGATCCCCCGCCGGCGGACGGGCAGGGGCTGAACCCGTTGCTTCAGGACCCGGGCCTCGCCTTCCATCCGCCGACGCTCTATCTCGGCTATGTCGGTTTGTCGGTCGCCTTTTCCTTCGCCGTCGGCGCGCTGCTGACCCGACGGGTGGACGCGGCCTTCGCCCGGGCCATGCGCCCGTGGGTGCTGGCCGCATGGATATTGCTGACGCTGGGCATCACGGCGGGCAGCTACTGGGCCTATTATGAGCTGGGCTGGGGCGGCTGGTGGTTCTGGGATCCGGTGGAGAACGCCTCGCTTATGCCATGGCTGGCCGCCACCGCGTTGCTGCACAGCGTCACCGTGCTGGCGACTCGCGACGCGCTGCGCGCCTGGACCATCATGCTGGCGGTGGTGGCCTTCTCCATGTCGATGGTCGGCACTTTCCTCGTGCGCTCCGGCATCCTGACCAGCGTCCACGCCTTCGCCGTCGATCCGACGCGGGGCAGCTTCATCCTCGCGCTGCTCGCGCTCTATATCGGTGGCGCGCTGGCCCTGTTCGGCTGGCGCATCGGGTCGGTGCGCGAAGGCGCGCCGTTCGAACTGGCGAGCCGCGAGACGTTGCTGGTCGTGAACAACCTGCTGCTGTCGGTCATCCTCGGCATCGTGCTCATCGGCACGCTCTATCCCCTGATGACCGAAGCCTTCGGGCACAAGGTGTCGGTGGGCGCCCCCTATTTCGACCGGATCGCCGGGCCGCTGGCGCTGGCGCTGATGGTCGCGATGGCGGTCGGGCCGCTGCTGAGATGGCGGCGGGCCCATTTTGTTACCGAAACGAAACGATTGTTCGTGCCGGGCGCAATTGCTGTTTTACTGTCTATGTCGCTGTTCGCCTTTTCGACGCAACCCATTGCGATATTGCCTTTTTCCGGCCTTGTGATCGCTACATTCACTGGTGTCGCCAGCGTGCTGCCGCTGTTCCGGCGCAGGCTGCTGCGCACGCCCCTGTTTACCTGGGGCATGGTCGTGGCGCATCTCGGCTGCGCCGTCAGCCTGGCCGGGATGGCCTGCGATTCCGCCTTCACGACCGAAAAGCTGGTCGCCGCCCGCCCCGGCGACACGATCCGCACCGCCGGATGGACCCTGCGCTTCACGCGCATCATGCCAGTGGCGGGCGACAACTGGACGGCGTTGCAGGCCGACATGACGGCGACGCGCGGCGGCGCGCCGGTGCTGATCCGCCCGCAATCCCGCTTCTTCGCCTCGCCTCCCACCACGACCAGCGAAGCGGCGCTGCTGACCCGCTGGAACGGCCAGCTCTACGTGGTGCTGGGTGACGAGGTGGAGGGCGGCCGCTGGCAGCTGCGCATCTGGTGGAAGCCGTTCGTGACGCTGATCTGGCTGGGCGGGGTGATGATCGCGCTGGGCGGCGCACTGGCGCTGGTCGGCCGGGAACGGCGCGGCTGGCTGCTCAAGTGGCGGTCGCGGAGGGCGGTGGCATGAGGCGGCTGCTGATCTGGCTGCCGCTGCTGCTGTTCCTGGGCTTTGTCGGCCTGTTCGCCAGCGGCCTGTTCCGGCCCGACGATCGCGTCATCCAGTCGCGCCTCGTCGGCCAGCCCTTACCACCCTTCATCCTGCCGCCCGGCGCCAGCGACCGGTCGCCTCTAGCCAGCGCGCAACTGGCCAGCGGCAAGCCGCGCCTGCTCAACATCTTCGCCAGCTGGTGCGTGCCTTGCGCCGCCGAAGCGCCGCAGCTCATGGCCTTGAAGCAGGCGGGGGTGGAGATCGACGCCATCGCCATTCGCGACGCGCGCCCCGACGTCGACCGCTTCCTCGCCCGCTACGGCAATCCCTATGCCCGGGTCGGCCTCGACGCGCGCAGCGCCGTCCAGATTGCGCTGGGGTCGTCCGGCGTGCCCGAAACCTTCGTCATCGACGGGCGCGGGCGCATCGCCTACCAGCATATCGGCGAGATCCGCGCCGACGACGTGCCGATGATCCTCCAGCGGCTCGAGGACGCGCGATGAGGCTGCTCCTGCCCCTGCTGCTCGCCCTGGTCGCCGCGCCGCTGGCGGCGCAGACCGCGCTGCCGCCTGCGCCCTGGGCCGACCGGCAGATTCCCGATGCGGCGAAGGAACGGCAGGCCAAGGCGTTGATGGAAACCATCCGCTGCCTCACCTGCCAGAGCCAGTCGATCGCCGATTCGAACGCCAGCATGGCCGGCGACATGCGGTCGCAGATCCGCGAGCGGATCATGGCCGGGGAGCGGCCCGAAGCGATACGGGCCTGGCTTGTTTCGCGCTATGGCGACTGGGTGAGTTACGAACCCACCGCCGCGCCGATCCTCTGGCCGCTCTGGGCCGCGCCGCTGTTGCTGCTGGCGCTCGGCCTGCTGCTGATGCGCGGGCGGATCGGGAGGCGCCGCCCATGACCGGCTGGATCATCGCCTTCGGCATTGCCGCGCTCGCTTTCGCCGCATTGCTGCTGGTCGGCCGCATTCCCCGCCTGACGCGGGAACTGACGGCCGCCGCATTGCTGCTCGGGCTTGCCGGCTATGCCTGGCAGGGGCGTCCCGCTCTGCCCGGGGCACCACGCGCCGTGGCCGATACAAAGGGCGCGGCCTTCGACGAGAAACTGGCGGAGCGGCGGCGCGGCCTTGCCGAACGGTTCGGGCCGGCGGCGCAATGGATGATGCTGTCGGACGGCCTCGCGCGCCAGGGCAAGACCAAGGAAGCGGCCAACGTCCTGCTGTCGGGCCTGCGCGATTCGCCGGACGACGCCAATCTGTGGCTCGGCCTTGGCAATGCCCTCGTCGCCCATGCTGGCGGCACCCTCTCGCCGGGCGCCGAGTTCGCTTATCGCCGGGCGCTGGCGTTGGACGCGAAGGGGCCGGCGCCCCGCTACTTCTACGGGCTGGCGCTGGCGCAGGCCGGGCGATTGCAGGCCGCGCGCGATCAATGGGCGCCGCTTGCCGCCAGCGCGCCAGCCGGCAGCGCGGTCAAGGCGGAACTGGAGGCGAACATCGCGCGTATCGACGCCATGCTTTCGGCCCAGCCGTCCGCGCAGCCGTAAGACCATGGCCGGTCCGCATTGCGTGCTCCCGTGAGCCGTGATAGGGCGCGGCGGTTTGCGGGGGTCGGCGGCCGGTTTTCGTCTGCGTGCCTTCGATCGGGTACCGAAACTAGCATGACCATCCGGCATTTCCTCCATGGCTGATCTCCTTCCCAACACCGCCCCGCACGGGGGCGAGGAGGAGGGTGGTCATGGCCACGCCCGCCAGAAGGCGACGGCGAAGCTGGTCGTGGGCGCGATCGGCATCGTGTTCGGCGACATCGGCACCAGCCCGCTCTACGCCTTCCGCGAAACCTTCGCCGGCCACCATCATCTCGACCTCGACCCCGATCACATATTGGGCGTCATCAGCCTGATGTTCTGGTCGATGATGCTGGTGGTGACGCTGAAATATGTCAGCATCATCATGCGGGCGGACAATAAGGGGGAAGGCGGCAGCCTCGCCCTGCTGGCGCTCATCAACGGACAGACCAAGACGCCGCGCTGGTCGCGCGGCATCATGCTGCTCGGCGTGTTCGCGACCGCGCTCTTCTACGGCGACTCGATGATCACGCCGGCGGTGTCGGTCCTGTCGGCGGTCGAGGGCCTGGCGGTCTACAACAGCGACTTCGCGCCCGCGATCCTTCCGGTCGCGGTCGTGATCCTGCTCGGCCTGTTCTGGATACAGGGGTTGGGCACGAACCGCGTCGCGGCCTTTTTCGGGCCGATCATGCTGACCTATTTCGTGACGATCGCCGCCCTTGGCGTCATCTCGATCATCAAGACACCCGGCATCCTGTTCGCGTTGAACCCCTATTGGGCGTTCATGTTCTTCGTCACCGACCCGCTGCCCGCCTTCCTCGCTTTGGGGTCGGTGGTGCTGGCGGTCACCGGGGCGGAGGCGCTTTATGCCGACATGGGCCATTTCGGCCGCAGCCCGATCCGTGTCTCCTGGCTGTTCTTCGTGCTTCCGGCGCTGATGCTCAACTATATGGGGCAGGGGGCGCTCCTGTTCCGCGAAGGCGCGGCGGCGTTGCACAGCCCCTTCTACAACCTCGCCCCGCAATGGGGGCAGTTGCCGCTGATCGTGCTGGCCACGCTCGCCGCCATCATCGCATCGCAGGCCGTCATCTCCGGCGCTTTCTCGGTCACGCAGCAGGCGATCCAGCTCGGCTTCATGCCCCGCCTGCGCATCGCGCACACCAGCGCGTCGACCGCCGGGCAGATCTACATCCCCCTCATCAACTGGGGGCTGATGGTGATGGTCATTCTGCTGGTCATGGTGTTCAGGACCTCGTCGAACCTGACTGCCGCCTACGGCATCGCGGTGACGGGCGCGATGTTCATCGACAATGTGCTGCTGACGGTCGTGCTCTATCGGCTGTGGCAGTGGAAATGGTATTATGCCGCGCCGCTCCTCACCATCTTCTATCTGGTGGACGGCGCCTATCTCGCCGCGAACCTGACCAAGGTGCCGGACGGCGGCTGGTTCCCGCTGCTCATCGGTTTCATCATCTTCACCCTGCTGACCACCTGGTCACGCGGTCGGCGGCTGGTGCAGGACCGGCTGCGCGAGGCGGCAATGCCCATCCCGGTCTTCGTGGCGTCGGCCGCCAACAGTGCGGTGCGGGTGCCCGGCACCGCAGTCTTCATGACGTCGACGCCCGACGGCGTGCCCCATGCGCTGCTCCACAACCTCAAGCACAACAAGGTGCTGCACGAGCGGGTCATCCTGCTGACCGTGAAGATCAAGGACGTGCCGGTGGTCGAGGACGACAGCCGCGCCAAGCTGGAGGATCTGGGGCGCGGCTTCTTCCGCATGGTGCTGCATTATGGTTTCATGCAGGAACCGGACGTTCCGGCGGCGCTCAAGAATGTGACGGGGTGCGGGCAGGCGTTCCGCATGATGGACACCAGCTTCTTCCTTGCGCGCCAGACACTGCTGCCTTCGGCCAAGCCGGGGATGCCGCTGTGGCGGGAAAAGATTTTCGCCTGGATGCTGCGCAACGCGGAAAGTGCGATGGAATTCTTCCGCCTGCCCACCAATCGGGTGGTCGAACTGGGCAGCCAGGTCGAAATCTGACGCGGCGTTGATGAACAAGTTCACACCGTTCAGGCCGTAACGATCGGCAACCATCGTTTCCGAACAGCACAAAAAGGGCGCGACCAGCGGCCGCGCCCTCTTGGTCTTTCGATCCGGCCGATCAGGCGGCGCTGCGGTCCTGGGCGTTGATGTCGACCAGCTGACCGCCATTGACGGCGATCTTCTTGGGCTTCATCGCCTCCGGCACTTCGCGCAGCAGCTCGATCGTCAGCAGGCCGTCGGCCAGATCGGCCTTTTCCACCCGCACGAAGTCGGCCAGCTCGAACCGCCGCTCGAAGCTGCGGTTGGCGATGCCGACATGCAGGAACTTCGAGCGATCCGAAGCCGCGTCGTCCTTGCGACCGACCACCTGGAGCAGGTTCTGCTGCGCGGTGATGTCGATTTCCTCGGGACGGAAGCCGGCGACGGCCAAGGTCACGCGATAGCGGTCCTCGGACAGACGCTCGATATTGAACGGGGGATAATTGTCGCCCTGCGCCAGACGGCTGTTATTTTCGATCAGGTCGAACAGACGATCGAAGCCGACGGTCGAGCGGCGGTAGGGGGTCAGGTCAAAACCACGCATTGTCATAATCTCCATACGAAGCAGAATGAACCATGCCGGACCCTTCACGGCGTCCGGCGATACGATGCCCGGCCCCATGCGGCGACCGGACAGCGTTGATATGGTTGGGGCAATTGCGGTTTCAAGAGGGGAGGGCGGCAGCGTGGCGCATGAAGGTCCTCCCCTGCAAGGGGAGGATCGGGTTTGCACCGTGCATAATCGCGGAATAAAAAGCGCCCGGACCGTGTTTTCACGATCCGGGCGCTTAATGGACGATTGCTCGTCTCCCCCTTGGCCTGCCTCGACCGCTTCTTAGCCCCCTAAGCTCGAAGCGGGATGCAGTATCCCTGAACCACGGCCTTTCACCTGTGCTTCGACTGTTTTGCTATGCGCGCCACAGGCCGCTGTCACGGCCAAAAACGGGCGCTGATGATTTTGCGTCCGAGCCTGTGGCGACGATGCAACAATCGGGCAACGCTTGCCGTTGGGGTGGCTGGACCCTAGACCGTCCCGCAAAGCCATTCCAAAGGGCCGCACGCGCCGCATGATTCTATCCCGTTACGAACGCATGATCGCCAAACGCTACCTGCTGCCGGGCAAGGGCGAGGGTTTCATCTTCCTGGTCGCCGGCATCAGCCTGGTCGCGGTCATGCTGGGCGTCGCCGCGCTCATCATCGTGATGAGCGTCATGAACGGCTTTCGCGCCGAACTGTTCGACAAGATCGTCGGCCTCAACGGCCATGCGGTGGTGCAGGGCTATGGCGGCCGGCTGCCGGACTGGCAGTCGGTGCTCCGCCAAGCGAAGGCGACCCCGGGCGTCACCAGCGCCACGCCGTTGATCGAACAGCCGCTGCTCGCGACCTATCAGGGCCGGGTGGAGGCGGTGCTGGTGCGCGGCATGACCGTGCCCGACATCCGCGCCAACAAGACGCTGAAGGGCAAGATCATCGCCGGCAATCTCGATGCGCTGACCGCCAATGCGGGCAAGGTCGGCATCGGGTCGCGGTTGGCGGAAAATCTCGGCATCCAGCTTGGTGACAGCCTGACCGTCATCAATCCGGCGGGCCGTTCCACGCCGTTCGGCACGGTGCCGCGCCAGATCAGCTATCAGGTCGCGGCGATCTTCGAGGTCGGCGTCTATGATTATGACAAGGCGTTCGTGGTCATGCCGATCGAGGACGCGCAGACGCTGCTGCTGCTGAACGATGTCGTCAGCATGATCGAGGTGGAGACCGTGAACCCGGACAATGTGGGGCCGATCCTGGAACCGCTGGCGGGCAAGGTGGCGGGCCGGGCGGTCATTACCGACTGGCGGCAGATGAACGCCAGCCTGTTCGAGGCGCTGGCGGTGGAGCGCGTGGCGATGTTCGTCGTGCTGTCCATCATCGTGCTGGTCGCGGTGTTCAACATCCTCTCCTCGCTCATCATGCTGGTACGGGCAAAGACGCGCGACATCGCTATCCTGCGGACCATGGGGGCGAGCCGGGGCGGGCTCGTCAAGATTTTCATGACCGTGGGCGTCACCATAGGGGCGCTGGGCATGGCGGCGGGAATCGTGCTGGGCTTCACCTTCCTCTTCTTCCGCCAGAGCGTGGTGAACGCGATCCAGTTCGTGACGGGGCAGAACCTCTGGGACCCCTCGATCCGCTTCCTGACCGAATTGCCGTCGAAGGCCGATCCGGTCGAGATCGCCGTCATCTGCATCATGGCGCTGCTCTTCAGCTTCCTGGCCACGCTCTATCCCGCGTTCAAGGCCGCCAATACCGATCCCGTGCAGGTGCTGCGCTATGAATGAGATTTTGAAGGTCACGGGCCTGTCGCGCAGCTTTACCCAGGGCGGCGTCACCATCGACGTGCTGCGAGGCGTCGATCTTTCGGTCGGGCCGGGCGAGATCGTCGCGCTGCTGGGGCCATCGGGGTCGGGCAAGTCGACCCTGTTGCAGGCGGTCGGCCTGCTAGAAGGCGGGTTCGAGGGGTCGATCCGCATCGGGGGCGAGGAGGCGGCTAAACTGGACAATGACGGGCGCACCAGGCTGCGGCGCGATGCGCTGGGCTTCGTCTATCAGTTCCACCATCTGCTGCCGGACTTCAACGCGATCGAGAATGTGGTTCTGCCGCAAGTGATCCGCGACGTGGAGCCGGGGGTGGCGCGCGCCAGGGCGGAGGCGCTGCTGACGGCGCTGGGCCTTGGCCACCGGCTCGACCACCGGCCGAGCCAGCTGTCGGGCGGCGAGCAGCAGCGGGTCGCCGTCGCGCGGGCGCTGGCGAACCGGCCGGCGCTGGTGCTGGCGGACGAGCCGACCGGCAACCTGGACGAGCGTACCGCCGACGTGGTGCTGGCCGAATTCCTGCGGCTGGTGCGGCAGGAAGGGTCGGCGGCGCTGGTGGCGACGCATAATGAGCGGCTTGCCGGCAAGATGGACCGGGTGGTGCGCCTGCACGAAGGCGTTCTGGAAGGCTAAGCCGCCGCCGATCCGCTGTCGCGCGGGGCGGCGACGACGATTCGGTCTCGCCCTTCGCCCTTCGCCCGGAGCAGGGCTGCGTCCGCGGTCCGCAGCAGCCGGTCGGCATTGCCATGGTCGGGATAGGTGGCGAGGCCGAAGCTGGCGGTGATCGGACCCAGCGCCTCGCCGCCATGATCCACCCGGAGCGCGCGGATGCGGCGCTGCACCTGCCCGGCCCGCTCCAGCGCCTGATCGAGGGTGAAGCCCGGCATCAGCAGCACGAACTCCTCGCCGCCCAGGCGGAAGGCGCAGCCATCCTCGCGCAGCGAATCGTCCAGCACGCCGCCGACCGCGCGCAACACCGCGTCGCCCGCGTCATGGCCGTGCCGGTCGTTGAACTGCTTGAAATGGTCGATGTCGATCATCAGGCAGGCGAGCGGCCTGTGCTGGCGCTGCGCATCCTCGACCTGCGCGGCGAGGGCGATGTCGAACTGGCGGCGATTGGCAAGGCCGGTGAGCGCATCGGCCATCGCCATGTCGCGCAGCGCATCGCGCAGGCGCAGATTGGCGAGCGCGAGGCCGATATTTTCCGCCAGCATCTCCAGATAGGTCTCGGTGCGACCGAGGTCATCGGGGGCGATGCCGTCCGGCTGCTCCAGATAGAGGAGGCCGATGCTTTCGCCCTGCGCCGCCAGCGGCAGGCAGATGGTCTGCGCGACGGTCTCGCCGCCCAGATGATCGCACGGCACGTCGATCGCGCCGCCGCCCGGCCGGTGCGTCTGCCCCCGGCGCAAGGCCCAGCAGGCGGATGGCGGAAACTCGCTGCGGGATGCGGTGGGGGACAGCCACTCGGCCGCCTGGCTCATGGCGTTGCGGCGGCTGTCGAGAATGTAGAGCCGGCCCGCGAAATCCGGCGCGATGCCCGGCGTGAAGCGGCGCACCACCTCGGCAAGGTCGGCCATGCTGTCGCAGCCCTGCAACCGCTGGGTCATGCGTGACAGCAGGTCGCGCAGCGCCCAGTCGCGATCCCGCTCCCGCTCCAGCCGTTGCCGTTCGAGGCCGTTCTCCCGGAAGATGCGGATCGCCTGCGCCATGTCGCCGATCTCGTCGGCCTGGCGGAAATCGGGCGGGATGGCGGCATAATCCTGGGCCGCGAGACGGGTCACCACGTCGCTCAGGCGCACGACGGGATGGAGGATGCGTTGCTTAAGGATGAAGTAGAGGACGCACAGGAACAGCAGCGCGGTGATGCCCAGCATGATTTCCGACATGCCGCGCCACAGCCGCGCGCTCTCCGTCCCCGCCTGCACCGCATTTTCGGCGCGCTGGTCGAGCAGATACTGGAATTTTCCGACCTGCGCGGCGATGCGGTCGAGTTCGCGGCCATATTCGTCGCCGAACAGGATGGCGCGGGCGGTGGCATCGTCCCCCTTGCGGCGCGCGGCGATGGCGGCTTCCTGCTCGCCGGTCAGCGCCTGCGCCCAATGCAGCGCCTGCTGCAAGGCGCGCAGTTCCGCGTCGCCCGCGCCCCTGTCGCGCAGATGAGCCATGCGGCGCTCGACTGGGACAAGCGCCGCCTTCTCATGCGCATAGGCGACGAGGTGGCTCGGATTGCCGGTGATGACATAGCTGCGCGCCTGTTCGGACAGGCGATAGACATCCTCCTCCAGCGCGGCGGTCAGCTGGTCGAAGCTCTGGCGCTGGGCGACGGCCGCACGCTCGCGCTGTTCCGCGCCCGACGCCATCAGCATCGTGGCGCCCGAAGCGAGGGTCAGGGCGACGGTGGCCCCATAGGCCCAGTTGGTGATCGTGGACAAACGCATGATGCGCGCAGAATAGGGGCCAGAGGTTCGCAAGCGGTTAAGCACGCGGCCAATATGGCTTACCCACAGATTTCCGCGTGCCGGGACTGGCGTCGAATCGCCCCACGCGCCACATTGGGCCGATGCCTCACGCCGCCTTCGTTCCGCTCCGCGTCTTTTCCTCCTTCACCATGCTGGAAGGGGCGATCGATCCCAAGAAGATCGCCAAGCAGGCGAAGGCGCTGGGCTTTCCGGCAGCGGCGATTACAGACCGGAACGGCCTCTACGGCTCGATGGCCTTTTCGGACGCCTGCAAGGACGAAGGCGTTCAGCCGATCATCGGTGCGATGCTGGGCGTGCTGCGGCCCGGACGCCCCGCCAATGCGGCTCCAGTGCATGACTGGCTGGCGCTCTACGCGCAGGATGCGGCGGGCTACGACAATCTGTGTGCGCTCGTTTCCATGGCGCATCTCGACCGCCCGGTCGAGGACGTGCCCCATGTCACCCTCGATGCGCTGGAAGGGCGGACCGACGGGCTGATCGCGCTGACGGCGGGCGGCGAAGGCGCGCTTGCCCGGCTGTTCGCCGAGGATCAGCCGGAGGCGGCGAACGCCTATGTCGAGGCGCTGGAGCGGCTGTTCCCGGACCGTCTCTACATCGAAATCTGCCGCCGGCTGGACCCGGTGGAGGGCAGGGCGGAGGCGGCTCTGCTCGACCTCGCCTACGCGCGCAACCTGCCGCTGGTCGCGACCAACCCGACCTGTTTCGCCGAGCCGCATTTCCATGAAGCGCATGACGTGATGCTGTGTATCGCCGACAGCGCCTATGTCGACACCGCCGACCGCCGCACCAGTTCGCCCGACGCATGGATGAAGCCGGTGGGGGAAATGAAGCGGCTGTTCGACGATCTGCCCGAGGCGCTGGCCAACACGCTGGTCGTGGCGCAGCGCTGCGCCGTCGCGGCGCCCAGGCGCAAGCCGATCCTCCCGAGCCTTGCCGGCGACATAGAGGGCGAGGCGGCGATGCTGCGCGAGCAGGCCGCCGCCGGGCTGGAGGCGCGGCTGGACAAGGCGGGGATCATCGGGGCGGAGGCGCGTCAGCCCTATTATGATCGGCTCACCTTCGAGACCGACATCATCATCCAGATGGGGTTTCCGGGTTATTTCCTGATCGTCGCCGACTTCATCAAATGGGCGAAGGACAATGGCATCCCGGTGGGGCCGGGCCGCGGATCGGGCGCAGGGTCGCTGGTCGCCTGGGCGCTTACCATCACCGATCTCGATCCCTTGCAACTGGGGCTGCTGTTCGAGCGGTTCCTCAATCCCGAGCGCGTGTCGATGCCCGACTTCGACATCGACTTCTGCGAAACGCGGCGCGGGGAGGTGATCCGCTACGTCCAGCAGAAATATGGGTCCGACCATGTGGCGCAGATCATCACCTTCGGTAAGCTGAAGGCGCGCGCGGTGCTGAAGGACACCGGCCGCGTGCTCCAGATGAGCTATGGGCAGGTCGATCGGCTCGCCAAGCTGGTGCCCAACCACCCGACCGATCCCTGGACGCTGGAGCGGTCGCTGAACGGCGTAGCCGAGTTCCGGGCGGAATATGACAATGACAATCAGGTTCGCCGGCTGATCGACTATGCGATGAAGCTGGAGGGCTTTCCGCGCCATTCGTCCACCCATGCCGCCGGCGTCGTGATCGGCGACCGGCCGTTGCAGCAACTGGTGCCGCTTTATCGTGATCCGCGATCGGACATGCCGGTGACGCAGTTCGACATGAAATATGTCGAGGGCGCGGGTCTGGTTAAGTTCGACTTTCTCGGCCTCAAGACGCTTTCGGTGTTGCAGAAGGCGGTGCAATTGCTGGCGGCGCGGGGTGTCCATGTCGATCTCGACACGCTCGCCTGGGACGATCCGGCGGTTTATGAGCTGCTCCAGCGCGGCGACACGGTGGGCGTGTTCCAGCTCGAATCGGAGGGGATGCGCAAGACGCTCGCCGCCGTGCGCCCGACGAACTTCGGCGACATCATTGCGCTGGTCTCGCTCTATCGTCCCGGCCCGATGGATAATATCCCGATGTTCGGCCGTCGCAAGAACGGCGCGGAAGAGATTGAATATCCGCACATATTGCTGAAACCGATCCTTGAAGAAACCTACGGCATCTTCGTCTATCAGGAACAGGTGATGCAGGCCGCGCAGATCCTCGCCGGCTACAGCCTGGGCGACGCGGACCTCCTTCGCCGCGCGATGGGCAAGAAGGTGAAGGCGGAGATGGACGCGCAGCGATCCCGCTTCGTGGAAGGCTGCGCCGAGAAGAGCGCCATTCCCGCGGCCAAGGCCAACGAACTGTTCGACTTGATCGACAAGTTCGCAGGCTATGGCTTCAACAAGAGCCACGCTGCCGCCTACGCGCTGCTCGCCTATCAGACGGCGTGGCTGAAGGCGCATTATCCGGCGGAATTCTATGCCGGGTCGATGGCGTTCGACATCCACCTGACCGAAAAGCTGACCGTGTTCGTCGATGATATGCGGCGCATGGGGCTGACCTGCCTGCCGCCCGACATCAACCGCAGCGAGGCCGATTTCACCGTCGAGCCGGTGCCGCACGAGGGCGAGGACAAGCGGCTGGGCTTTGCCGTGCGCTACGCGCTGGGCGGCCTGAAGGGCGTCGGCGAAAAGGCGATGGAGCAGCTGGTCGAGGAGCGCGACAAGGGCGGGCCGTTCAAGAGCCTGGACGACTTTGCCGACCGGATCGAGCCGCGCCTGCTGAACCGGCGGCAGCTCGAAAGCCTCGCCGCGGCGGGCGCGTTCGACGGCATCCATGCCGACCGCGCCGGGGTCCACGCGGCGGCGGAAACGATCCTGTCGGTCGCGTCGAGCAACGCGGCGGCGCGCGAGAGCGGACAGGGCGGCCTGTTCGGCGACGTCGAAACGCCGCACGCCGATGTGCGTATCCCGCCGCATCAGGCATGGACCGTGGCCGATCGGATGGCGCAGGAAAAGGAGGCGTTCGGCTTCTATTTCTCCGCCCACCCCGTGGATCGCTACAAGCATCTGGCCGACGCGCGGGGGGCGAAAAGCTACGGCCTGGTCTGCCAGTCGCCCATGCCCGCGCCGAATGCCGAAGGCCGCGCCATGACGATCATGGCGGCGATGGTCGAGGATGTGCGCTGGCGCGAAACCAAGCGCGGCGCGCGCTACGCCAGCGCCACCTTCTCCGACCAGAGCGGGCAGTTCCAGGCGAGCTGCTTCGAGGAGGAGGCATGCAAGGCGATCGAGGAGCTGGCGCGAGACGGCGACTGCGCGCTGCTGGTGGTCGAGCTGGATCGCCTGCCCGGCGAGGAGACGCCGCGCGTCACCGTGCGCGGGGTGGAGCCGTTCCGGGCGATCGCCAGCGCGTCGCGCATGGAACTGACCGTAGACGTCGAGACGGTCGAGGCTGTGCAGGCGCTGGCGGCGCTGCTGGCGGGCGCTGGCGGAGGGCGGAGCGAGGTGTTCCTACGCGCGCCGGTGGAAGGGGGGCAGGCGGCGCGCATCTTCCTGGGCGACAGCTACAGTCTCGGCGCCGATCAGGTGGACGCCATCGCCACCATCCGGGGTCTGTCCATCCACCGGTTCGAGCGGATGGACGTGAAGGCCGACGGTTATCGCACCCGCACCCGCCGCACGGCGATGCGGCTGGTGGGGTGACGGCGCGCCTAGAAGTGCGTCGCCAGCGCGACCTCGAAGCTGCGCGGTGCGCCGATATACACGTTGGTGGTCGGATAGCCTGAATATTCGCCGTAGAAGGCATCCGTCAGGTTGCGCCCGCGCACCGTCAGGGACGCTTGGGGCGTGACCTGCCAGGCGACCGCCGCATCGAAGGTCGTGCGCCCTTCCACCCGGATGCTATTGGCGGTGTCGGTGTAGAAGCCCGATACATGCCGCACGAAGCCGCTCAGCGTCACTGGCGCGCCTGGCAGGCGCCAGGCGACATGCGCGTTGGCGGTGGTGGTCGGCGTGTTGATCGGCCGGTTGCCCGACCGGTCAATATTGCCCGCCTCGATCAGTTCATCGTAGCGCGCCCTGGTATAACCGATGCTCCCGCCCAGCGAGACTGCGTCCGTCAGCGCCGCGCCGAGGCTCAACTCAATGCCGCGCGACGACTGCACCCCGCCCTGCACCGTGAGTGCCGGATTGGCCGGGTCACGGGTCAGAATGTCGCTCTGGCGGATGTGATAGGCCGCGCCGGTCAGCGTCAGCCGCTGATCGAAGGCAGCCAGCTTGAACCCCGCTTCATAGGAGCGCCCTTTGGTCAGGCGGAAGCCGGTGTTGACGATCGACTGGAGCAGCATCGAGGACACCGGCACGGCAGCCGTCGTATATTGGGCATAGAGCGTGAAGCCCGGCGTCAGCGCGTAGGTCGAACCCACACGCCACGAAAATGGCCGATAGGTCGGGTTGGCGCGTTGCACGCTGCCCGGCGTCACGTAGAAATTGGTGACGGCGCGGCGCAGATCGATGTCGTCCACCCGCGCGCCGCCGACCAGCAGCCATTGCGGCGTCAGGTTCAGCGCGTCCTCGGCGAAAGCTGACAGGGTCTTGAGGTTCGAATCGAAGTTGACGTTGCCGGCGGTGTAGGCGCGGTCGCTGGTCGGGAAGGTGCCGACGGCCGGCGCGTAGGGATCGACGGCGGCGACCGCGCTGTTGGGCGCGGACTGGCGCAGGCTGGCAAAGTCGGTGCGGTTATATTCGAGGCCGATTGTGGCGCGATTGCGCAGCCCGCCGATAGTGCCATCATTGGCGAGGGCCATGCGGACATTCCAGAAGCGATGATCGTGATAGAAGCGCTGCAAGGTGCGCAGGAAACGGCCGTTGGGGAAAGCGGCGGTCGGCGCGGCATAGCTTTGCGTATCGCTCAGCACGAAGGCGCGATCGGCCTCATACCAGCTCAGGTCGGTGGCGAGCGACCATCCATGGCCGAATGTCCAGTCGATCCGGGACCGCAGCGTAGTTTCGTCCGCGCCGGAATAGGCGCCGGCCGGGTTGTAATTCTCCCGCCGCAGCGCCCTGTCCAGCACCAGACCGCTGGCGCTGGTCAGGGCGCTGCTCGGGCGGCGAGCGATCGCGGCGGGAACCAGCGGCAGACCCTGATAGCTGCTGTCGTACCGGTCGTTATAGTGATCGACCGCAATCAGGATGGAAAGGTCGTCGGCCGGACGGATCAGCAGGCTGGCGGTCAGGCCGGACGAGCGCGTTTCATTGTCCCTGACATCGTACAGGCTGTCGCTGCGCATCATGCTGGCGTCGGCACGCAGGGCGATGATGTCGGACAGCTGAAGGTTGACCCCGCCGGCCGCCGTCAGCGTGTCGAAGCTGCCATAACTCAGCAGCCCGTCCATATGGTCGCCGTCGAACTGCGGCTTGCGCGTCACCTTGTTGATGACGCCGGCCAGCGCCCCTTCGCCGAACAGGACGGACGCCGGCCCCTTGATCACCTCGATCCGGTCATAATGCCAGACATTGGTGTCCCGCTGCACCACGGTAGAGGTCGACACGCGCACCCCGTCCTGAAGGATGGAGACCACATCGCCGGAAAAGCCGCGCATCATCACGGCGGCCGGATTGCCCGGCACATTGCCCGAAATCGCGCCGGGAATGTCGGCGAACGTCTCCCGCGCGGTACGCAGGCCGCGAAACTGGATGTCGGCCTGCGTCAGCGTCTCGACTGTGGCGGGCGTTTCCATGACGGTAAGGCCGAGGCGACTGCCGGTGTCGCTGGTGTGATCAAGTTGCAGCGCGTCGCGCTGGCCGGTGACGACGATCGCGGGGCCGGCTTCGGCGGCGAGGACGGGCTGCGCCAGCAGGCAGGTGGCGAGGGCGAGAATAGACGGACGCATCATGTGTGAACTCCGATGGAAGGCGCGCGGCGGGCGCGGCGCAGGCGCCAGCGCCACAGGCCGGTCGTAAAAAGGATGGCGGGGAGCAGGCCGGCGAGGAACGCGAGCAGGCGGGTGGGCAGGCCGCCGACCGACGCATCATGCAGCGGATGCAGCCAGTTGGTGATCGTCGTGGCCAGGCCGCTGGTGCGGGCATCCTGTATGGCGAGAACCCTGCCGCTATATTGATCGATGTGGATGTAGCTGTGCGGGAAGCGCCGGCTGGGGTCGCCGGGCACCTGCACCCGCAGCTTGATGACGCCTGCGCCGGGTGGCGGCACCTCGATCCAGGCGAGCCGCGCCTGCGGCAGTGCCCGGTGACCGGCGGCCAGCGCAGCGGTAAGCGAGATTTGGGGCGCATCCAACACCGTGGATCGAGGTGCGGGCGGGGTGTCCACCGGCCCGACCAGCCCGGCCAGCAGCCTGTCGCTCTGCGCCGGCAGCGCCAGCAGGAAGCCGGTCAGGGCAAAGAGCAGCAGCAGCGGGAGGCCGATAAGCCCCGTCAGCTTGTGGATGTCGTGCAGCCGGCGCAACGGCACGGCGCGGCGCTTGAATGCGGCCGCCTTGCGCCACCCGCCCCTCGGCCACCAGGCGGCAAGGCCGGTGAGCAGCAGCAGCGCGAACACCAGCCCGGACCAGCCCACCAGCTGATGCCCGGCCTCCCCGGACAGCAGGTCCATGTGCAGCTCGTAGATCCAGCTCATGGCATAATCGCCCCAGCGGTCGTGCCGCAGGATGCGCGCGCCATCGGGGGACAGCCAGATCATCATGCGCCTGGTCATATGCCCGGCCGCAGTGCCGCCAGGATAGTGGCGGGCCGGAATGGGACCGGGATCGCCGGTCGCCTCCAGCCGCCACTGCCCCCCGTCATCGGGCCAGCGTGCGCGCAACGTGCCAAGGGCGCGGTCCCACACCGGCGAATTCCATCCCGGCGCGGGCGCTGTCGCCTGACGCCGGATGGCGGGATGCAACGCTGTGTCTATCTCCTGGTAAAAGACCAGAGCCGAACCGGTGAGGCCGAGCAGCACGAACAGCAGCCCGACGGACAGGCCGATCCACAGATGGATGCGCCGCACGACTATGCGGGACGTGGACGCCATGTCAGGCCGTCCGGCCGGAAAGAGGCGCGTGCGCTAATAGGCAATACGATGATGACATGACCGAAAACTCGCTCGCTCGCCTCCATTATGGAGGCGGAACCGGCAGAGGGGGCGGACCCATCTGCTATCCTGCGGCAAACGAGAGATCGTTTATGCGCCGCGCGACCTTGAAGGATCAGGCGCGGGCGGGCGGTCCCTGCGCCGGGGGTGGCGGCGCGGCAAGGCGGTGGACAGTGAGGTCGGCGATGGCCCGGCTGGTCGGCGGAACCGGGGGCAGCGGCGCGTCGACCCGAAGAAGCGCATCAGGCGGCGCGATCATTCCGCCGCCCAGGCCGACGGCAAAGGCGCAGTCGCTTGGCTTCCCCTGATGGTCGCCGGGCGCGTCGTCCTTCTGGATCGGCAGCGTCGCCTTCACCGCCCCTTCGCCGGTGCAAAGCGTGATGACCAGCCCGTGGACGGATTGGGTCGGCATGAAGCCGGTGGGGATGGCGACGCGGATCGCCAGCGCGCACAGCAGCAGCAGGGCGAACATGCCCTTTGCGCCCTGCGATCGCCTGATCCAGCCGTTCATCGGAATTGCGCCGTCCCCCCGAAGGCCATGACGAAACTGTCATGGTCGTCGCTGCCATAGAGACGCTTCGGCGCCAGTGCAATCGCTCCCTCGCACCCCCGTGTTCGACCGCGCTGCGCGACAATCATATGCAAATACTATGCGGCTCCCCCGTCCCGTCTCTCGATTTCAAATGCGCGGCCCGCCTAATTGCCCGGGCGGCGGATGGCCCGTCGCGGAGAAGCGAGACATGCAGGATTTCTACTGGATCGCCCTGGTGCTCGGCCTGCTGGCCGCGACGCTCGGCTATGCCGCGCTGTGCGACCGCGCCTGAACCCCGGAAGGAGCGCATCCCATGACAATCGACCTGTGGCTGGCCGCGATCACCGCGGCGGGCCTGCTCATCTATCTGCTGGCCGTGCTCGCGCGGCCGGAACGCTTCTGAAGGGCGGAACGACATCATGACATGGCAGGGATGGATATTGATCCTGGGCTTCGTCGCCGCGATCGTCGCGCTGGCGCAGCCGATGGGGGCGTGGCTGTTCGCGCTCTACGAAGGGCGGCGGACGCCGCTTCATGCGCTGCTCGGTCCGGTCGAGCGGGGCTTCTACCGCCTGTCGGGCATCGATCCGGCGGAGGAGCAGGGCTGGCGGCGCTATGCCGTCCACATGCTGGCGTTCAACGCGGTGCTGCTGCTGTTCACCTATGCGCTTTTGCGGTTGCAGGCCGGCTTGCCGTTCAATCCGCAAGGCTTGGGCGCGCTCGGCCCTGACCTGTCGTTCAATACAGCCGTCAGTTTCACGACCAACACCAACTGGCAGAGCTACGCCGGGGAATCGACCCTATCGAACCTCAGCCAGATGATGGCGCTGACGATCTACAATTTCCTGTCGGCCGCGACCGGCATCGCGCTCGCCTTCGCGCTGTTCCGGGGCTTTGCCCGGCGTCAGGCGGCGGGCATCGGCAATTACTGGGCCGACATGGTGCGGGTGACGCTTTACCTGTTGCTGCCGCTTTGCGTGGTCGCGGCGATATTCTACATCGCCAGCGGCGTGCCGCAGACGCTCGCGGGATCGGTCGATGCGACCACGCTGGAGGGCGCGCGCCAGACCATCGCGCTCGGCCCCGTGGCAAGCCAGGAGGCGATCAAGATGATCGGCACCAACGGCGGCGGCTTCTTCAACGCCAACAGCGCGCATCCGTTCGAAAATCCGAGCGCCATCACGAACATCGTGCAGATGCTGTCCATCTTCCTGATCGGCGCGGGCCTGACCGTGACCTTCGGCAAGGCGGTGGGGGACGCGCGGCAGGGGCGGGCGATCCTGGCCGCGATGATGCTGCTGTTCCTCGCGGGCGCGGCCATTGCCTATTGGCAGGAAGCGGCGGGCAACCCGGTGCTGCACCATCTGGGCGTCACGGGCGGCAATATGGAGGGCAAGGAAGTCCGCTTCGGCATCGCCGCCTCCGCGCTCTTCTCCGCCATTACCACGGCGGCGAGCTGCGGCGCGGTCAACGCCATGCATGACAGCTTCACCGCGCTTGGCGGCCTCGTCCCGCTGTTCAACATGCAACTGGGCGAAGTGGTCATCGGCGGCGTGGGCGCGGGCATCTACGGCTTCCTGCTGTTCGCGATCCTGGCCGTGTTCGTCGCGGGCCTCATGGTCGGGCGGACGCCCGAATATGTGGGCAAGAAGATCGAAAGCCGGGAGGTGAAGCTCGCCGTGCTGGCGATCGCCGTGCTGCCGCTCGTGATCCTCAGCCTTGCCGCGCTGGCGAGCGTGACGCCCGACGGGCTTGCCGGACCGCTGAACAAGGGACCGCACGGATTTTCCGAAATCCTCTATGCCTTCACCAGCGCCGTGGCGAACAACGGATCGGCCTTTGCAGGCATCAGCGCCAACACGCCCTTCTACAACGGGCTGCTCGGCGTCGCGATGTGGGTCGGCCGTTTCTTCGTGATCGTGCCGATGCTGGCGATCGCCGGAAGCCTGGCAGCCAAGCGGCATACGCCCGAAACCGCAGGCAGCTTCCCGACGACCGGGCCGCTGTGGACCGGGCTGCTGGTCGGCATCGTGCTGGTGGTGGGTGGCCTCACCTTCCTGCCCAGCCTCGCGCTCGGGCCTGTCGCCGATCATCTCGCGATGGTTCGCGGCCAACTCTTCTGATCGTTCGGAGCATAATCATGGCACGCACCGCGTCCCCTTCGCTCTTCACCGCCGACCTCATCCTGCCCGCCTGCCGCGAGGCGGTGCGCAAGCTGCATCCCCGCGACCTGATCCGCAACCCGGTGATGTTCACGACCGCGATCGTCGCGGTGCTGCTCACCGTGCTGCTGGCGGTGGGGCAGGACGGCCTGTCTGCCGGCTTCAAGATCCAGCTGGTCATCTGGCTCTGGCTGACCGTCCTGTTCGGCACCTTCGCCGAAGCGCTCGCCGAAGGGCGCGGCAAGGCGCAGGCCGCCTCGCTGCGCGCGACGAAGGCGGAACTGACCGCCAAGCGGCTGAAGGGCGAGGGCGGATCGGTCGAAGCCGTGCCCGCCAGCGCACTGCGCCAGGGCGACATCGTGCTGGTGGAAACGGGCGACCTGATCCCCGCCGATGGCGAGGTGGTGGCCGGCGTCGCGTCGGTGAACGAAGCGGCGATCACCGGCGAATCCGCGCCGGTCATTCGCGAAGCGGGCGGCGACCGCTCTGCCGTGACCGCCGGCACCCGGGTCATATCCGACGAAATCCAAGTGCGCGTCACCGTCAATCCGGGGCAGGGCTTCCTCGACCGCATGATCGCGCTGGTGGAAGGGGCGGAGCGGCAGAAGACGCCGAACGAAGTCGCGCTGACATTGCTGCTCGTCGGCCTCACCATCATCTTCCTGATCGCCGTCGCCACCATTCCCGCCTTCGCGCACTATGCGGGCGGCGAGATCCCGGTCGCGATCCTCGCCGCGTTGCTGGTGACGCTCATCCCCACGACCATCGCGGCGCTGCTGTCGGCGATCGGCATTGCCGGGATGGACCGGCTGGTGCGCTTCAACGTGCTCGCCAAGTCGGGCCGCGCGGTGGAGGCGGCGGGCGACATCGACGTGCTGCTACTCGACAAGACGGGCACGATCACCGTGGGCGACCGGCAGGCAACGGAGTTCCGCGCCGTGGGCGGTGCGACGACCGATCAGCTGGCCCATGCCGCGCTGCTCGCCAGTCTGGCCGACGAAACGCCCGAGGGGCGCTCCATCGTGCTGCTGGCACGCCAGTCCTTCGGCCAGACGGCGCAGGCGCTTGCCGAAGGCGCGGAGGTCATTCCCTTCACCGCGCAGACCCGTGTGTCGGGCGTCAGTATCGACGGCGTGACGATCCGCAAGGGTGCGGTGGATTCGATCCTCAAGGCGCTTCCCGGCGTGGCCGGCACCCCGGCGGCAGCGGAACTGCGCCGCATCACCGACGAGATCGCCCGCGCCGGCGGCACCCCGCTCGCGGTGGCGCAGGACGACCGACTGCTCGGCGCGATTTTTCTCAAGGACATCGTGAAGGCCGGCATCCGCCAGCGCTTCGGCGAATTGCGCGCCATGGGCATCCGCACCGTCATGATCACCGGCGACAATCCGCTGACCGCCGCGTCGATCGCGGCGGAGGCGGGGGTGGACGACTTCCTGGCGCAGGCGACGCCGGAGGACAAGCTCGCCCTCATCCGCAAGGAGCAGGCGGGCGGGCGGCTGGTCGCGATGTGCGGCGACGGCACCAACGACGCACCCGCACTGGCGCAGGCCGATGTCGGCGTCGCCATGAACACCGGCACGCAGGCGGCGCGCGAGGCGGGCAACATGGTCGATCTCGACAGCGATCCCACGAAGCTGATCGAGGTCGTCGGCCTCGGCAAGCAACTGCTGATGACGCGCGGCGCGCTCACCACCTTCTCGGTGGCCAACGACGTCGCCAAATATTTCGCGATCATCCCCGCGATGTTCGTCGCCCTCTATCCGGGCCTTAGCGTCCTCAACCTCATGGGCCTCGCGACGCCGCAGAGCGCGATCCTCTCGGCGATCATCTTCAACGCGCTCATCATCCCGATGCTGGTGCCCCTGGCGCTCAAGGGCGTGACCTATCGCCCGATCGGCGCCGGGCCGCTGCTGGCGCGCAACCTCGCCATCTATGGTCTCGGCGGCCTGATCGCGCCGTTCGTCGGCATCAAGATCATCGACCTCGCCGTCACCGGCCTTGGCCTCGCCTGAAGGAATTGCACAGATGAAAGACCTGTCCACCGCGTTGCGACCGACCCTGGTGATGACCGTGCTGTTCGCCCTCCTGCTGGGCCTTGCCTATCCGCTGGCGCTGACCGGCGTCGGCCAGCTGATCTTCCCGGCGCAGGCGAACGGCAGCCTGATCCGGCAGGACGGGCGGATCATAGGGTCGGCGTTGATCGGCCAGCGTTTCGGAAGCGCCCGCTATTTCCACAGCCGTCCTTCGGCGGCGGGGTCGGGCTATGACGCCACGGCCTCCTCCGGCTCCAACCTCGGCCCGACATCCCGCGCCCTCGCCACCCGCGTCGCGCAGGATGTCGCCGCCAACCGCACCTCACCCGGTCCATCCGTTCCGTCCGATCTGGTGACTGCCTCCGCATCGGGGCTTGACCCCCATATCAGCCCCGATGCGGCCTTTTATCAGGTCGCCCGCGTGGCAACGGCGCGCGGGCTGCCGACCGCGCGGGTGCACGCCCTGGTGCAGGAGAGCGTCGAGCCGCCGTTGTTCGGTGTCATCGGCGAAGCGCGGGTCAATGTGCTGGAAATCAATCGACGGCTGGACCGCATCGGCGCTACCAAGCAGGAATGACCGACCCGACCCGCCGCGATCCCGAAGCCTTTCTGCGCCAGGCGGCGCAGGAAGGGCGGGGCCGCCTGAAAATCTTTCTCGGCGCCGCGCCCGGCGTCGGCAAGACGTGGGAGATGCTGACCGACGGGGCGCAGCGGCGGGCGGCGGGCGTCGATGTCGTCGTCGGCGTGGTCGAAACGCACGGGCGGCGGGAAACGGAGGCGCTGGTCAAGGGGCATGAACTGGTGCCCCGGCGCATGATCGATCAGGGCAGCCGCACGATCGGCGAAATGGATCTGGACGCCATTCTCGCGCGCCGCCCGCAACTGGCGCTGGTGGACGAATTGGCCCACAGCAACGCGCCGGGCAGTCGCCATCCCAAACGCTATCAGGATGTCGAGGAGCTGCTGGACGCCGGCATCGACGTCTATTCGACCGTCAATATCCAGCATGTGGAAAGCCTGAACGACGTCGTCGCGTCCTTCACCCGCATCCGCGTGCGCGAGACGGTGCCCGATTCGATCCTCGAAATCGCCGAGATCGAGGTGGTGGACATCCCGCCCGACGAACTGATCGAGCGGTTGAAGGAAGGCAAGGTTTACGTGCCCGAGGAGGCGAGCCGGGCGCTCAACCACTTTTTTTCCAAGTCGAACCTCACCGCCTTGCGCGAGATGGCGCTGCGCCGCGCGGCGCAGGCGGTGGACGCGCAGATGCTCGATCATGTGCGCGCTCATGCCCTGGCGGGCAGCTTCGCGGCGGGCGAACGCATCCTGGTCGCGATCAGCGAGGCGCCCGGGGCGCAGGGGCTGGTCCGCGCCGCCAAGCGGCTGGCGGACGCGCTCAAGGCACCCTGGTCGGCCATCCATATCGAGACGCGGCGCAGCCTCGCCCTGACCCCGGCAGAGCGGGCGCAGCTCACCGACACGATGGCGCTCGCTTCCCGGCTGGGGGCGACCACCGCCACCGTCGCCGCGCTGAACGTCGCGGACGGGCTGCGGCAGGCGGTGGCCGACGCGCGCGCCACCCAGATCGTGATCGGCAAGTCGATACGCCCATGGTGGTTCGAGTTACGCCATGGCTCCGTGGTGGACCGGCTGGTGCGCGACATCGGCGACGTTGCCGTCCATGTCCTGCCCGCCGGCGACGCCGTTCGTTCGCGGCCGGCGAAACGCCGGGCGATGCAAAGCTGGGGCAAGCCGACCCATTATCTCTGGTCGCTGCTGCCGATCGTCGCCGTCACGGCGGTCGGCCGGCTGCTGCTCGAAGCGATCGACCTTGGCAACATCGCCTTGCTCTATCTGGTGCCCGTCATGTTCGCCGCCGCCTCGTTCGGGCTGCGCATCGGCCTGTTCGCCGGGCTGTTCTCCAGCCTCGCCTATAATTTCTTCTTTCTGCCGCCCACCGGCACGCTCACCGTCAGCAATCCCGAAAATGTCGTGAGCATCCTCGTCTTTATCGGCGTGGCGATCGTGACCGCGCAGTTCGCCGCCCGCGTGCGCGCGCAGGCCGACCTCGCGCGGTGGAGCGCCCGCCAGAATGCCGCGCTCGCCGGCTTTTCCCGTCTGCTCACCAGCTGCGCCAGCCGTGAGGAGCTTATGCAGGCGATCTGCGCCGAGGTGGCGCGGCTGCTGTCGGTGCGGACGGTGCTGCTGCTCCCGTCGCGCGACGGGCCGCAACTGGCCGCGGCCGTTCCGCCCGAGGACCGGCTGGGCGACATAGAGCGCGCCGCCGCCCAATGGGCGATGGACAACCGGCAACCGGCGGGCCGCGGATCGGCGACGCTGACCGCGTCCGACTGGCTGTTCCATCCGCTGCACACCACGCGCGACCTGCTGGGGGTGCTGGGCTTGGCGCGCGAGGATGCCGGAGAGCCGCTGCGGTCCGACCAGATGCCGCTGCTGATGAGCCTGATCGATCAGGCGGCGATCGCGCTCGATCGCATGGCGCTGGAGGAGGAGATGCTGGACGCGCGCCAGGTGCGGGAGCGTGACCGGCTGCGCGCGGCGCTGCTCTCGTCGGTCAGCCACGACCTGCGCACCCCGCTTACCACCATCCTGTCGGCCACGCAGGAACTGCGCCATCGCCAGTCGGCCGACCTGCTCGACAGTGTGGAGGCGGAAGCGCGCCGATTGAACCGGTTCGTCGCCAACCTGCTCGACATGGCGCGGGTGGAGGCGGGCGCGCTGCCGCTCAAGGCGGAGGCGACCGATCTGTTCGACGCGGTCGCCAGCGCGGTGCACGACACGCGCCAGTCGCTCGCCGGGCATGAGGTCGTGGTGGACATTTCGCCCGACATTCCGCTGGTGCGGGTCGATCCGACGCTGCTGCACCATATCCTCATCAACCTGCTCGACAATGCCGGCCGCTATGCCGATCCCGGCACCCCGGTGACGATCCGGGGCGAACGCCGCCCCGACGCCATCGACCTGTCCGTCATCGACCAGGGGCCGGGCATCGCGCCGGGCATGGAGACGCGGCTGTTCGACGCCTTCGCCCGCTTCGAAGGGTCAGACCGGGCGAAGCACGGAACCGGCCTTGGCCTGGCGATCGTCAAGGGCTTTGCCGAAGCCATGGGCCTTGCCGTTTCCGCCGCGCATCAGCATGACCCGTCCGGCGCGCGCTTCACGCTCACCTTTCCGCAGCCGCTGATCGTCGCCAGCGCGACGGAGGACTTGCCATGACCGCCCGCCCGAAAGTGCTGATCGTGGATGACGAGGCATCTATCCGCCGCCTCATCCATGCCGCCCTGACCCGCGCGGACTATGCCGCGATGGAGGCCGCGACTGCGCGTGAGGCGCTCGACCAGCTGAAATCGCAGCAGCCCGACATCTGCCTGCTCGACCTTGGGCTGCCCGACCGGGACGGGCTTGAACTCGTGCCGCTCGTCAAGCAGCAGTCCGACGCCGTTCTGATCGTGGTGTCGGCGCGCGAGGCGACGGAGGAGAAGGTGGCGGCGCTCGATCTTGGCGCGGACGATTATCTCACCAAGCCGTTTGACACCGACGAATTGCTGGCCCGGCTGCGCGTGGCGCTGCGCAATCGGGTGACGCGGGAGGGGGGCGCGGTCGCGATCCGGGCCGGCGACATCGAGATTGATCTGGTCCAGCGCATCGTCCGCAAGAGCGGGCAGGAGGTGCATCTGACGCCGAAGGAATATGGCGTGCTGGCGCAGCTCGCGCGCTTTCCCGGCCGCGTCATCACCCACCGGCAGATCATGGCGGAAGTCTGGCCGCGCGAACATGCGCATCATGTCGAATATCTGCGCGTGCTGGTCCGCACATTGCGCCAGAAGCTGGAGGATGATCCGCAACGGCCGCGCATCATCACCAATGAGCTGGGCGTTGGCTATCGCCTGCGGTTGCCGGCGGACGATCCGGCATAGGCGCGCCATAGCGCGCCGATTATGCTTGTCCCGTCCCTCCGCCCTACTACAATAGGACGAAGGTTCTTTGGGGGACGGCATGGGCATCCTGGATTTTCTGTCGAAACAGTTCGTGGATGTCATCGACTGGGTGGAGCAGCCCGGCCAGCTGGGCTGGCGCGTGCCGCTTGCCGACCGGGAAATCCAGAACGGCGCGCAACTGACGGTGCGGGAGGGGCAGGTCGCGGCCTTCTTCAACGAAGGGCGGATCGCCGACATGTTCGGCCCCGGACTCCATACGCTCGACACGTCGACGCTGCCGCTGCTGACCGCGCTCCAGAACTGGGACAAGGGGTTAAAGTCTCCGTTCAAGTCCGATGTCTGCTTCTTTTCCGAAAAGGAGCAGGTGGGCCTCAAATGGGGCACGGCGCAGCCGGTGACGCTGCGCGATCCCGAACTCGGACCGCTGCGGGTCCGGGCGTTCGGCAGCTACAGCTTCCGCATCGCGCAGGTCGCCCCCTTCGCGTCGCGCATCATGGGGACGCTGGGCGAGGTGAAGGTCGCCGACATCGAGCCGCAACTGCGCGCCGCGATCCAGACCGCGCTGGCGACTGGCGTCGCGGGCGGCGGCACCCCCTTCCTGGACCTTGCCGCCAGCCAGAGCGCGCTGTCCGATGCGCTCAAGGCGGCGGTCGCGCCCGCCTTTGCGCAATGGGGCCTGTCGGTCGAGAGCTTCTTCGTCGAAAGCCTGTCGCTGCCCGAGGAGGTGCAGAAGCATCTCGACAAGGCAAGCTCGATGCGCGTGCTGGGCGACCTCGACCGGTACGCGAAGTTTCAGGCGGCCGAGGCGATCGAGACGGCGGCGGCGCAGTCCGGCGGTGTCGCGGGCGTGGGGGCTGGCGCGGCGGCGGGCCTTGCCATCGGCCAGGCGATGAGCGGCGCTCTGGGCGGTGGCAGCGCGCCGGCCGCGCCCGCCGAAGATCCTTTCGCGCTGATCGAGAAGCTGCACAAGCTGCTCGACATGGGCGCTCTCACCCAGGCGGAGTTCGACGCGAAGAAGGCCGAACTGCTGGGCCGCATCCGCTGACGACCCGATGCAGTCGGTCGCCTGTCCCACCTGCGGCGCGGAGGTCGTCTTCCGCTCGCCCGCGCTGCCGGTGCGGGTGTGCGACTATTGCCGCACGCTGGTCGTGCGATACGATCAGAGCGCGCAGGCGATGGGGGAGGCGGCGGTTCTGCCCTTCGACATCAGCCCGGTCCAGATCGGCACGCAGGGGCAGTGTTTCGACCAGTCCTTCGCCATCATCGGCCGCGTCCGCTGGGCCTGGGAGGACGGCGCCTGGAACGAATGGCTGATGCTGCTGGCCGATGGCAGCCACGCCTGGCTGGGCGAGGCGATGGGGCAGTTCATGGCGCTGCGCGAGGTGCCGCTGGAAGGATCGCTGGCGCAGGTCATCCGCCGCCTGATGAACGACACGCCGGTCCAACCGGGCGAAAGCGGCAACATTTCCGGTCACAGCTATGAGGTGGCGGACATTCGCACGGTGCGCTGCATCGGCTGCGAGGGCGAACTGCCCTTCACCGCGCCCGCCGGCTGGGAAGCGCTGAGCGTCGATTTCCGCAATGCCGAGGGTCGCTGCGCCTCCTTTCAGAAGGACCGTCGCGGGGCGTCGCTCTATGTCGGCCATTATGTGACGCTGGCGTCGCTCAGCCCCCGCGACCTGCGCCCGCTACCCGGCTGGAGCCTGCCGGCCGATGCCTGAGGACGCCAGCGTCCGCACGCTGTCCTGCCCGGCCTGCGGCGGGACCATCGCCATGCGGGCGGCGGGCTACACCGTCACGCTGGCCTGCGAATATTGCGGCACGCTGATCGACGCGGCGCATCCCGACGCGCGCATCATCACCCGCTACAATGAGGTGCAGGCCAGCCTCGCCATCCCGCTCGGGACACGCGGCACGTTGCGGGGCGTGGAGTGGGAGGCGGTCGGCTGGATGCAGCGCACCGACGGCTGGGCGTCGTGGGACGAATATCTGCTGTTCAATCCCTATGCCGGCTATCGCTGGCTGATCGCGCAGAGCGGCCAGTGGAGCCTGGGCACGCTGCTCACCACCCCGCCGCGCCGCAGCGGCGGCGACCAGATCGTCGGGGGAAGACGCTTCACGCCCTTTTACAGCGGCAACACCGCGCGCGTGACCAGGGTGGCGGGCGAATTCTACTGGCGCGTGAAGATCGGGGAACAGGTGCGGGCCAGCGACTTCGTTCGACCCGGTTTCATGCTGAGCCTGGAGCAGGATGACCGGGAACGCAGCTGGACGGTGAGCGAACTGCTGACCGGGCGGGAGGTTCGGGCGGCGTTCGACGTCGATCCGCCGCCGATATGGCTGCCCGGCATGACGCCGCTCGCGCATCAGCCCTCGCCCTTCGCCCGCGCGCTCAAGGGCTGGTGGCCGATCGCGGCGCTCGCCTTCGTGGCGCTGATCGTGATGCTCGGCCTGTTCGGCAGGACGATGCAGCCGCAGAGCTTTGCCTTCCCGCTGGTCCCCGACGGACCGCAGGTGTCGCAGACTTTCGGCCCGGTCGTGCTGCCGCTCGCGCGTCAGGCGCTGACGGTGGAGGCCGTGACGCCCGATGTCGAGCAGGGGTGGGTGGATGTCGACATATCCTTCGTCAATCGCAAGACGCAGGACAGCTATGACGCCTACGCGCTCAACGAACGCTATTCGGGCCAGGATTCGGACGGTTACTGGTCGGAAGGATCGCGGTCGCAGACGCTCAAGGTCGCCAGCCTGCCCGCCGGCACCTATGACATGGTGGTGGAGGCGCAGGCGCATCGCTGGGGCGGAAGCGAGGGCGGCAACTGGACCTATGACACGGCGAGCGGCACCTATCGCGCGCTTGACGTGCCGCCCGTCAACCTGACGATCACCGTCGCGCGCGGCGCGCGCTTCGCGTCCAACTTCTGGCTCGCCGCGCTGATGATCCTGTTGCCGCCGCTGCTGATGCTGGCGCTGCACATGATGTTCGAGAATGCGCGCCTCGCCCAGAAGGACGGCCCGGCGGCAGACGCGGACGACTGGTGGCAGGGGATGCAGTCGCCATGAGCCGGAGCAGCTTCCTCTACGCGCTCTGGTGCCTGGGCGTCCTTGGCCTCTACCTCGTCGCTGCCTCGCAGGGCTATTCCCCTTTCGCCGACGGCGGACGCACCGCCGGGGCCGCCCGCGCCTATGGCCCCACCCATAAATAGGAGACGATCATGGTCACCTCGCTTCCCACGTTGCTGAACTCGCTTCTCTATGCCGGCGTCGGCATCCTCGTCTTCGTCGCAGGGTTCGTCATCCTCGACCTGCTGACACCCGGCAAGCTATGGGAGGAAATCCGCGACAAGCAGAACATCGCCGTAGCCCAGTTTGCGGGCGCCATCGCCATCGCGCTCGGGATCATCGTCGCCGCCGCCATTCATGGCTGAACCCGTCCCGCCGACCGAGCGCCGCCGCACCGCGCTGGTCGGGCTGCTGCTGGCCAGCGTGTTCGCGGTCGCGGCCTGCGGCCTCATCTACGAACTGCTCGCCGGGACCATCGCCAGCTATCTGCTGGGCGACAGCGTCACGCAATTTTCGACCATCATCGGCACCTATCTTTTCGCCATGGGGGTGGGCAGCTGGTGCTCGCGCTATGTGAAGCGCGACGAATTGCGGCTGTTCATCCGGGTGGAGATCCTCGTCGCGCTGCTGGGCGGCTGGTCGGCGGCGGCGCTGTTCCTGCTGTTCCCGCTGGTGGAGCAGTTCCGGCCGATCCTTTATCTTCTCGTGTTCGTCATCGGTTTTCTGGTCGGCCTCGAAATCCCGCTGCTGATGCGCATCCTGCGCGACCGTTTCGATTTCAGCGAGACCGTGTCGAACGTCCTGACCTTCGACTATGTCGGCGCGCTGGCGGCCTCCTTGCTGTTCCCGTTGCTGCTGGTGCCGCATCTGGGCCTCATCCGCACGGGCCTCATGTTCGGGCTGCTCAATGCGGGCGTCGCGTTGCTCCTGCTGCTGCTCGTACCCGCGCGGGCCAGCCTGATGCGGGAGCGGGTGCTGGCGCTGCTGGTGATCGCCAGCCTGATCGCCGGCTTCGTCATGGCCGACAGCATCCAGCGCTGGTCGGAAATCGCCGCCTATGGCGAGCGGGTCATCTATGCGACGTCAAGCCCCTACCAGCGGCTGGTGCTGACCCGGCATGACGACGACATCCGCCTCTATCTCAACGGCAATCTGCAATTCTCCTCGCGCGACGAATATCGCTATCATGAGGCGCTGGTGCATCCGGCCATGGGGCGGGTGGCGAACCCCGCGCATGTGCTGATCCTGGGCGGCGGGGATGGCCTCGCCGCGCGCGAGGTATTCCGGCATCCCGCCGTGCGCAGCGTCACGCTGGTCGATCTCGATCCTGCGATGACCGGCCTGTTCAGCCGCACCGGGCTGCTGCGCGCGCTCAACAAGGGGGCGCTCACCGATCCCAGGATGCACGTCATCAACGCCGACGCCTTCCGCTGGGTGCGCGAGACGAAGGCGCGGTTCGATGTCATCATCGTCGATTTTCCCGATCCGGTCGATTTTTCGGTGGGCAAGCTCTACACCGAAAGCTTCTACCGGATGCTGCGGCCCCATCTGGCGCCGGGCGGGGTGGCGGTGATCCAGAGCACGTCCCCGCTGGTCGCGCCCGCCGCCTTCTGGACGGTCGCGCAGACGCTGGAGGCGGCGGGGTTTCGCACCCGGCCCTATCATGTCTATGTCCCCAGCTTCGGCGAATGGGGCTTCATCCTGGCGGGCGCACATGATCCGGGCGCAGCCGCGCGCCTGCTGCCCGGCAACCGCTTCCTGTCGGACTCCACTGCGCGGCAGGCACAGATTTTCCCGCCCGACATGGCGCGCCGCCCCGTTCCGGTGAACCGGCTCGACAATCAGGCGCTGGTGCGCAGCTTTGCCGAGGAATGGGCGCGCTATGAAGGCTGACCGGCGCGGCTTCCTGCGCGGCGGGCTGGCGGGAGCCGCGGCTATGGCCTTGCCGGGCTGCGAGAGCCTGCCCGCAGGGACGAGCGGCGGCGCGGACATGGCGCTCGGCCACCGCCTGCGTGATGGCGCATTTCCCGAACCTGTGCGCGACGAGCATGTGCCGCTGCTGATCGCGGGCGGGGGCGTCGCGGGCCTGTCGGCAGGCTGGCGGCTGCGCGAGGCGGGGTTCGGCGACTTCCGCCTGATCGAATTGGAGCGCCAGCCCGGCGGCAACGCCCGCGCGGGTCGCAACGCCGTCTCGGCCTTTCCGCTGGGCGCGCATTACCTTCCCGTTCCCAACGAAGAAGCGCGGGGCCTGCGCCTTATGCTTCGGCAGATGGTGCTGATCGTCGGTGAGCGGGAGGGCAAGCCCGTGTACGACCCGCTCAGCCTGTGCGCGGACTTGCAGGAACGGCTGCTATGGCAGGGCAAGTGGCAGGAAGGGCTGATCCCGCGCACCGGCCTTTCGGCAACGGATCGGGCGGACCTTGCCGCCTTCGACCGGGCGATCGCGGTCTATTCCCGTCGCCGCGACCATCAGGGTCGGCCCGCCTTCGCCATCCCCATCGCCTACAGCGCGCGCGATGCCGACCTGCTGGCGCTCGACACGATCAGCTTCGCCGACTGGCTCGACGCGCGCGGCTGGACCTCGCCGGTGCTGCGCGCCCATGTCCGCTACGCCTGCCGTGACGATTACGGCACTGAACCGGCGGCAGTCTCCGCCTGGGCCGGCATCCATTATTTCGCCAGCAGGCGCGGTTTCGCCGCCGATGGCGCGGGCGACAATGAACTGACCTGGCCGCAAGGCAATGGCCGCCTCACCGCGACAATGGCCGGGCACCTCGGCGATCGGATAACGACAGGGCAGGTTGCCTTCCGCGTCCGCCGGGCGGGGCAGGGCGCGAGCGTGGACCTTTTCGACACGGCGCAGGGAGAGAGCGTCCGCATCCACGCCGATGCGCTGATCCTCGCCATGCCGCACTTTATCGCCGCCCGGCTCATGAACGAACCGGCGGGCGCGGCGCACAGCTACGCGCCTTGGCTGGTCGCCAACGTCACAGTCGATCGGCCGCCCGGCGGCAAGGGCGCGGCGCTCGCCTGGGACAATGTCTCGGCCAGCAGCGCCTCGCTCGGCTATGTCGTGGCCACGCACCAGAGCGCGTCGCGCGAGGGACCGACGGTTCTGACCTGGTACATGCCGCTGTCCGACCTGCCGCCCGCTTCCGCGCGCCGGCTGCTGGTGGAGCGATCGGACGCGGACTGGCGGCGGATCGTGCGCGACGATCTGCTGGCGATGAACCCCGAACTCGACGGCGCGATCCGCTCCATCGACCTGTGGAAATGGGGTCACGCGATGATCCGCCCGACGCCCGGCTTCGTCTGGGGCGAGGCGGCCCGCCGGCGCGCTGCCGTACGGCCGCCCATCTTTCGCGCCCATTCCGACATGAGCGGCCTGTCCCTGTTCGAGGAAGCCCATTATCAGGGCATGGCCGCCGCCGAAGCCGCCCTGACGCACTTGGGCCGACCGTTCGAAAGCCTGTTATGATTGCCACCTATGATGGCCGGCACCTGCTGGCGGACCTCTATGACTGCCCGGTGCTGGACGACGTGGCGCTGGTGGAACGCGCCCTGCGCGCCGCCGCCGACAGGGCAGGGGCGACCGTGATCGGCCTTCACCTGCATCATTTCGGGCCGGCGCAGGGCGTCACCGGGGTTGCCCTGCTGGCGGAATCGCACATGTCGATCCACAGCTGGCCCGAACATGGTTATGCCGCGATCGACATCTTCCTGTGCGGCGCGCGCCATGATCCCGCCGCCGCGCTGGAGAGTCTCGTCGCGCATCTGAAGCCCGGCCGGATCGTCGAGCGGCTGATCCGCCGCGGCGATCCGGCCTGAGCGTCGCGGCTCAATCCGCTGTCGCCGCCGCGAGCATCAGCGCGTCGAGCGCCACGGCGCCCTGCGGATAGACGATCACCGGATTGAGGTCGATCTCGCGAATGGCCGGCTCCGCCGTCAGGACGCGGCCAAGCGTCGCGATGATGTCCGCCACGGCCGCCACGTCGAGCGCGGGCGCGCCGCGAAAGCCGCGCAGCAACGCCGCCTGCTTCAGCTTGTGCAGTTCCGCAACGATGGCTTCGTGCGTCAGGTCCGGGGTCAGCAGCCGCACGTCCTGAAGGATTTCCGCCGTCACGCCGCCGAACCCGACCAGGATGACCGGTCCCCAGTCGGGATCGCTCTTCGCGCCGATGATGAGTTCGACGCCCCGCGCGCCCATGCCCTCGAGCAACGCGCCGTCGAGCGTCAGCCCGGCGTCATAGGCCGCGACGTTGGCGAACAACCGCGTCCATCCCGTGCGCAAGTCCTGCTCGTCGCGCAGGTTCAGCACCACGCCGCCGGCATCGCTCTTGTGGCTGAGGTCCGCCGACTGGGCCTTGAGCGCCACCGGGTAGCCGATGCGGTTGGCGGCGGCGATCGCCTCCTCCACATTGGTGCAGAACGCGCCGGTCGGAAATGGGATGCCGAGCGGACCGAGGATCGCCTTCGCGCGATATTCGGGGACCACGCCGCCATCGGCCGGCAGCCCTTCGGCGTGCAGCGGCGCGGCGTCGGCTTGCGTGAAGTCGCGACGCGCATGGTCGTTCAGTCGCTTCAAAGCGCGCAGCGCCCGTTCCGTCGAGGGGAAATAGGGGATGCCGAGCGTGCGCAACTGATCGATCATGTCGCGCCCGATCACTGCGCCCTCGTCCAAACCGGCGAAGATCACCGGCTTGGCGGGCTCCAGTTCCCGCACCGCGCGCAGGATCGGGGGCAGCTTGATGCCGACGGTCACGGGATCGGTCTGGATGATGCCGGCGACGATGCTGCCGAACCGGTCGTCGCCCATCAGCGCGGCGAGCGTGCGGTAATAGAGGTCCGGCTCCACCAGTCCCTGCGCGGTGAGGTCAAGCGGGTTGGACACGCCGACGAAGTCCGGCAGCGCGGCGCGCAGGGCGGGCGCGTTGTCGTCATCTACCGCTGGCAGGTCGAGGTCCAGACTTTCGGCCAGATCCAGCGTCAGCGCCTTGAACGCGCCGGATTCGCCCAGCACGGCGACGCCGCCAGCGGGAACGGCGGGGCAGCGCAGCGCGATCTCCGCAATGTCGCCCAGCTCCTCCAGCGTTTCGGCGAAGATCACGCCCGCGCGCTCCACCTTGGCGCGCATCAGCTGATAGTCGCCCGCCATCGCGCCGGTATGGGTGGCGGCGGACTCGCGCGCGGCGCTCGACTTGCCCGGATGAAGCAACACGATCGTCTTGCCCAGCGTTCGCGCCCGCCTGGCGGCCGCAAGGAAGCGGGCGGGCTTGCGGAACTGCTCGACGATCATCGCAATCAGCTTGGTGACGCCGTCGTCCAGCAGATAATCGACATAATCCTCGACCCCGCTCGCCGCCTCGTTGCCGGTCGAAACGGAGAAGGAAAGGCCGACGTCCCGGCTTGCGAGCGTGGTGCCCAGCACACAGGCCATCGCCCCGCTCTGCGATACGATGCCGATGCCTGGCCGATCCCCGAGCGGCTTGGCGTCCGTCTCCACGAAGGTCAGCGGGACCCGGTCAATGAAGTTGGTCATGCCCAGGCAGTTGGGGCCTTCCACCACCATCCCGGCCTCGGCCGCCACCCGGCCGATCTCCCGCTGCTCCGCCAGTCCTTCCTCACCGCCCTCGGCGAAGCCCGCCGAGAAGATCACCGCCGCGCCGACGCCGCGCGCCGCGAGCGCCCTGATCGCCGGCAGCACCGCCGCGCGCGGGATCGCCAGCACGGCCGCATCGACCCCGTTCGGCAGCGCATCGATGGAAGGCAGGCACGGCCGCCCGCCAATCTCCTCGCGCTTGGGGTTGATGAGGTGGATGTCGCCGGCAAAGCCGTTGCGCACGAGATTGGAGAGCACCGATGCGCCGAGCGCCCCGGGCTTGTCGGACGCGCCGACGATGGCCACCGAACGTGGCCGCAGTAGCCGGTCCAGCGCGGCGCTCCTGGCAGAAATGCCGGGCGGGGTGAGGGTATCAACCGTCATGATGCTCTCCACTGATCCCATGCGCGTCCTGTCAGGCGCCCTGCTTCGACTTGTCGTACGCGCCCAGACCCGGCTTGTAGGTCTTGTCGTCGATGAACTGCTTGATGCCTTCCTTCCGCCCTTCATTGTCGAAGCTGTTGGCGGCTTCCTGCGCGCGGATCAGATAATCCTCGGCATTGTCGTAGGTCATCTCGCGCACGCGGCGGATGGCGTCCTTGGTGGCCTTGAGCGCCACGGGGTTCTTCGCGAGCAGCACTCCCGCGACTTCCGCGACCCGATCCTTCAACTGCGCCAGCGGCAGCGCCTCGTTGACGAAGCCCCATTCGACGGCGGTCTTGCCGTCGATATTCTCGCCCATCAGCGCGTGATACATGGCCCGGCGGAAAGACGTGAGTTCGGTGGCGACCTTGGCCGCGCCGCCGCCCGGCAGGATACCCCAGTTGATCTCGGACAGGCCGAACTGCGCTTCCTCCGCCGCGAAGGCGAGGTCGCAGGCGAACAGCGGACCATAGCCGCCGCCGAAGCACCAGCCGTTGACCATAGCGATCGTCGGCTTCTGATACCAGCGCAGACGCCGCCACCAGCCATAGCTTTCCCGCTGCGCGCCGCGCGTTCCGCGCAGACCCTGCGCCTCTGTCTCGCGGAAATATTCCTTGAGGTCCATGCCGGCCGACCAGGCGGTGCCCTCGCCGGTCAGCACCAGCACGCCGACATCGTCGCGAAATTCGAGCTCATCGAGCACGCGCATCATCTGACGGTTAAGCCGGGGGGACATGCAGTTGCGCTTGTCCGGGCGATTGAAGCTGACCCAGGCGACCCCGTCCTCGACGGTGTAGGCTACGGTGGCCAGTTCGACCGGATCGATTTCGCTGCTCATGATGCTAGTCCTCTGTTCGATGGGGAGGGAAATGCGCGGTCACTCGACCGCATAGACATGGATGACGACCTCGGTTGGCCGGCGGATGCCGCGCGCCACGAAGACCGCGCGCCGCATCCATTCATGCGGCCCGGCGGTAACGGTGAAGCGCGGCGTGGTGCGGAAATAATAGGCGGATGGATCGACCGGCTCGTTGCGGGCGAGCTTGTCCGTCACCTCGGCGCTCGCGACCCGGACGCCGGGATTTTCGATGCCGATCACGGTGCCGTCATCGGCGCGGATGAAATAGCGCGCGACCACCTGCGTCAGGCCGCCGGGCAAGATGGTCTGCCAGTCGCCGCCGCCCGGCAGAATCGTGCCCTTGAGGCGCGGCCCATCGATCGTGCCGCCGGTGATGGCGATGAAGCGCTGCCGCCCGCCATCGACCACGCCCTGTTCGACCGGCGCGGCGATCTGAACATGGGCGGTGAAGGCGTAGGACAGGCCCGGCGGCGCGGCCGGCGCGGCGTCGGCAGCCGGAGCGGTCGCCGCGGTGGCGGACGCGGCGGTCGCGAGCATCGCAGCCGTCGCAGCGGTGGCAAACTGGCGGGTCGGACGGGACATGATCATCCTCCTCAGATCGGATAATGGCCCGGTTCCGTCTCCATCGTGATCCAGCGCAGCTCGGTGAAGCTGTCGATCCCGGCCTTGCCGCCGAACTTGCCATAGCCAGACGCCTTCACCCCGCCGAAGGGCATTTGCGCTTCGTCATGGACCGTCGGCCCGTTGACATGGCAGATGCCCGACTGGATGCGCCGCGCAACCTTCAACCCGCGCGCGGCGCCGCGGGTGAAGACGGATGCCGACAGGCCATATTCGGTGTCGTTCGCCAGCTCGATCGCATGGGCTTCGTCACGGGCGCGCACGATGCCGACCACCGGCCCGAAACTTTCGTCGCGGAACAGCTTCATGGCGGGCGTCACGCCGTCGATGACATGGGCGGGCATCAGCACGCCGTCGGCTTCGCCCCCGTTCAGCTGCGTCGCGCCGGCCGCCAGGGCATCCTCGATCAGGCTGCGCACATGGGCGACCGTCCTGGTATCGACCACCGCCCCCAGCGGCGTCTTGCCCTCGCGCGGATCGCCGACCGCCATGGTGCCGACCTTGGCCCTGAACTTCTCGACGAAGGCGTCCGCGATGGCGTCCACCACGATGATCCGCTCGGTCGACATGCAGATTTGACCCTGGTTCATGAACGCGCCGAAGGCTGCGGCCTTGACGGCCTCATCCAGGTCCGCGTCCTCCAGCACGATCAGCGGCGCCTTGCCGCCCAGTTCGAGCAGAACGGGCTTGAGATGCTCGGCGCAGCGCTTGGCGATGATCTTGCCGACAGCGGTGGAGCCGGTGAAGTTGACGCGACGCACAGCCGGATGGTCGATCATCGCGCCGACGATGTCGGCCGCGTCCTGCGGCGCATTGGTGACGAGGTTGACGATCCCGCCGTCCAATCCCGCTTCGACGAAGGCTTCCACGATCAGCCCATGGGTGCGCGGGCATTGCTCCGATGCCTTGAGGACCACCGTATTGCCGCAGGCGAGCGGCACCGCGATGGCGCGGGTGGCAAGGATGATCGGCGCGTTCCAGGGAGCCATCGACAGGACGACGCCCGCCGGCTCACGAATCGCCATGGCGATGCAGCCGGGCTTGTCGGACGGAATGACCTCGCCCCCGATCTGCGTCGTGAGCGATGCGGCCTCGCGCACGATCGCGCTGGACAGCATCAGGTTGAAGCGCGCCCAGCCTTCGGTCGCGCCGATCTCGCCCATCATCGCGTCGATGAAGTCGGCGGCGCGGGCGTCGAGCGCATCGGCCGCCTTCATGAGCGCGGCCCGGCGGGCATTGGGGCCAAGTGCAGACCAGGCCGGGAAAGCGGCCCTGGCGGCATCGACCGCCGCGACCGCATCATCGACCGACGCGGCGGCCGCCCGCGTGGCGACCCCGCCGGTCACGGGATCGGCCCGGTCGAAGGTCGTGGCCGCACGGCGCTGCTCGCCGCCGATGGACAGGAGGATTTCTGCTTCAGGCATATCCGACTCCGTTTCTTATTGTTATGAAACATATCAATGTTGATTGCTCTGCGCAATAGCGATATTTGCAGGTGATGGACGACATGACGAAAGGGGCCGGCCTGCGCGACACGATCGCGCCGCGCCTCGGTTATCTGCTGCGGCGGGCATCGGCGGCGATGATGGGCGATCTGGGCGAGCATCTCGCCGCGGTGGCGCTGCGCCCGGTCGAGGCGACGATCCTCATTCTGGTCGGCGACAATCCGGGCTGCATTCAGAGCGATCTGGGCCGGGTGCTGGGGATAAAGCGGGCCAACATGGTCCCGCTGATCGCCGCGCTCGCCGGGCGCGGCCTACTCGTCAAATCACCCGTCGACGGGCGGTCGCTGGCCCTGTCGCTGACTGACGCGGGCGCGGAGATGCGCGCACGGGCGCAGGCGATCATGGACGCGCACGAGGCGCGCTTTCACGCCTTGCTCGGTCATGAGGAGGAGAACGCCCTGCGCGCGGCGTTGACGATCATCGCGGCCAGCGGCGCGGGCGAGGACGAGGCTCCTGCGCCCTCGCCGCCGGGAACTCGCGGCGCTCAGGCGCCCTTGGCGCGCTGATCCTCGGGATAATCCTCCGGTTTCACTTGCCCCACGAACGGGCGGTCCTCCACCTTCTCGGGCGGCAGGCTCGGGTTGGCGCGGGGGTCGGGATCGTTTTCGCGCGGCTGCACGTCGCCCAGCGGGCCGGTGCGTGGCGTGTCTTGCAACGGCTTGGCCGACGGGTGGATCTCGTCGCTGGTCTTTTCGGGCATTCTCTCTCTCCTTGGCTGACCGGGATCAGCGCTTGTCCGCCCGGTAAAGATGGCAGGGCGGGATGTTGCGCCATTCGAAATCCGAACGCACCGGGCCGATGTGCCGTTCGAGCAGCGGCCGGATCGCGGTGCGCATCTGATAGGCGAGGAACTGGCCCTCGGGGCCGAGGGCGTCACGGCTCGCCGCCATGATCCGTTCGGCCTGTTCCTGCCCGACGGTCGAGAAGGGCAGGCCCGACAGGATATAATCGGCCGCAGGCAGCGCCATGTCGTGCAAAAGCCGCAGAATATCGCCGGCGGACCCATGCACCGCCCGCAGGCGCGGATCGGGCAGGGTGAGGCGCAGATGTGCCACGAAGTCCGGGCTGGTGTCGATCGCCAGCAATGTCGCGCGGGCGGGCAGGCGATCGAGCACGGCGCGGGTGAAGACGCCCGTGCCCGGGCCATATTCCACGAACAGGCGCGTGGAGGAGAGGTCGAGCGGAGCCAGCATCCGCTCCACCATCCATCGGCTCGCCGGGAAGGCCGAGCCGACCATGTTCGGGTGACGCAGGAAGGTGCGGGCGAACAGCAGCGGCGGTGCCCTGCCCAGATCGCGGGCCGGTGCAACATGCGCGGGATCGAAAATAGACGCCATCGTCAGTCCCTCCGGTCCGGCAGTCGCTGCGCCATCGCCTGATCGGCCGCCTCGATCAGCCGCTCGCCGGTCACCCGGGCCGCATGGGGGGTAAGCGATATGGCGATGCCGTCGGGTCCGTCGAGCAGCACTTCGCCTTGCTCGGCCGTGGCGTGCCCCGGATCCTCATAGGGTTTACGCAAAACTGGTTCTCCTTGCCTTCCGTCCGCCGTCATATGGGTTGGGGCAGGCTCTGCTGGTCGATGAACAGGTAGGCCGGATCGAACTCCGCGAGCGTCCACAGCCGTTTGAGGTCCAGTATCTCGACCGTGCCGCTCCCTGTCCTCAGTATGCCGTCCGCGCGCAATGCGCGCAGCATCCGGTTCACATGAACCGGGGTCAGGCCGCACGCTTCGGCCATGTCCATCTGGATGATCGGCATGGCGAAGGACTTGCCATCGCTGCGGTCCACGGCACGGAGCCTGATCTCGGTCTCGGCAAAGAAATGGGCGAGCCGCGCCGCCGCTCCGAGCCGCCCGAGCCGAAAGACCCACTCCCGGTGCATGGCCGCGTCCAGCAGCGTCGAGAACCAGAGCGATCGCGCCAGCGCGGGGCGCTCCGCCACCAGCACGTCCAGCCGCGCATGGGGCACGATCGCCACGCGACAGGGCGACAGGGTCGCCACATCATGGTCCAGCCGGCCGAGCGGATAGCCGTGCAGATCGACGAAATCGCCAGGCACATGCACCGCGACCAACTGCCTGTGCCCGTCATGATCGTCCATGTACCGGCACATCAACCCGTCAATCAGGAAGGTGCTCACGCTCAGCGGATCATCCTTGCGCACCAGCGTATGCCGGGCGGGAAGGTCGCGGGTCTCGATGACGAGGGACTGGAGAGCGGCACGGTCGGCGTCCGTCAGGCCGGCCCGCTCGCGGCGGCGCAGGAAATCTGCAAATATCATTCGGCTGCCAGGCTCCTTTGCCCACAAGAACGCCGGAGCCGCCAGAACCGATCCCGTCACCTTTCATTCCTCGCCCGATCCCGGCTCCGCCATCTTGCGGTGCCGCTCGGCAAGCACGGCCGCCGGGGCCACATGCGCGGCCGCGACCTGGAGCTTGTTCTTCCATCCCGACACAATGTGCGCCTTGCCCGCCAGCAGCGCATCCCACCCGTCGCGCGCGACTTTCGCCGGATCATCCTTGTCCTGCTGGCCGACGCTGGTGTCCATCAGGTCCGCGCGATCGAAGAACTCGGTTTCGGTGGGACCGGGCATCAGCGTGGTGATGGTCACGCCCTTCGCGTCCTTGATCTCGTTGCGGATCGCATCGGCGAAGCTGTCGATAAATGCCTTCGATCCGTTATAGACCGCCTGGAACGCGCCGGGGATGAAGCCGGCGATCGACCCTGTGATAAGCACCCGGCCATCATCCCGGGCGACCATGGGCGCAAGCACCTTCTGCAACAGGTAGAGGGTGCCGACGATGTTGGTGTCGATCACCCGCCGCCAGTCCGCAACATCCTGTTCCAGAAAGGGGTGGCCAAGCCCGCGCCCGGCATTGGCGCACAGCAGATCGACCTGCCGCCCCTGCGCCGCCGCGAGCAGGCGGTCGACTCCCTCGATGGTCGCAAGGTCGGTTTCGATCGCCTCCACCTGCGTCCCATATTGGCCAAAGTCCCTCGCCGCCGCCTCGATCAGCGGCTCGTCCGCCGCCACCAGCAGGTCATAGCCGTCCTGCGCCGCCAGATGCGCCAGCTCAAAGCCGATGCCGGTCGACGCGCCCGTGACGATCGCCATTTTTTGCGCCATGCCGGCTCTCCTTACACGCCGCCCGACATGGTCCGGTCCATGCCGGGCTTCAGCACGATCTTGGTCACGTCATTCTGCTGGTCATGGAACATGCGATACCCTTCGGCCGCCTGCTCCAGCGGCATCCGGTGGGAAATGAGGAAGGTCGTGTCGATTTTTTCCTCCATGATCGCGTTGAGCAGGGCGGGCATATAATGCTGCACATGGGTCTGGCCGGTCTTGAGCGTCAGCCCCTTCTCCATGAACGCGCCGAGCGGGAACTTGTCGACGAAGCCGCCATAGACCGCCGGCATCGACACTCGCCCGCCCTTGCGGCAGGCGAGGATTGCCTGGCGGATCGAATGGGTGCGGTCGGTGGCCATGAAGGTGGAGACCTTGATCTGGTCCCACACATTGTCGGCGAAGAAGCCGTGCGCTTCGAGGCCCACCGCGTCGATGCAGGCGTCCGGGCCGATGCCGCCGGTCATCTCCATCAGCGCGTCGTAGGTCTTGGTTTCCTCGAAGTTGATCGTCTCCGCGCCGAAGCGGCGGGCGAGTTCGAGCCGGCGGGGAAAATGGTCGATCGCGATGACGCGCTCCGCCCCCATCAGGAAGGCGGACTGCACCGCGAACAGGCCGACCGGGCCGCAGCCCCAGACGGCGACCGTGTCGCCCGGCTCGATCTGCGCGTTCTCGGCCGCCATCCAGCCGGTGGGCAGGATGTCGGACAGGAACAGCACCTTGTCATCCTCCACCCCGTCAGGGATCACGATCGGCCCGACGTCGGAGAAGGGCACGCGCACATATTCGGCCTGCCCGCCGGCATAGCCGCCGGTCATGTGGCTGTATCCGAACAGGCCCGCCATCGGATGGCCATAGGCCACCTGCGCGATGTCCTGATTGTCGGCCGGCAGGCCGTTGTCGCAGGCGGAATATTGGTGCTTGGAGCAATGGAAGCAGCTGCCGCAGCTGATCGTGAAGGGCACGACCACCCGCTGGCCCTTCTGAAGCGTCGAGCCGGAACCGGTCTCGACCACTTCGCCCATGAACTCGTGGCCCAATATGTCGCCGGCCTTCATCGTCGGTATATAGCCGTCGTAAAGATGCAGGTCCGACCCGCAGATCGCGGTGGACGTGATCTTGATGATCGCGTCGCGCGGATTGAGGATTTCGGGATCGTCCACCGTATCGACGCGGACGTCGTGCTTCCCGTGCCAGGTCAGTGCGCGCATCAGTCGGTCTCCTCGGCGAGTTGAGCGTGGGTGTGGGCGCCAGTCGCGATTTCCCCGGTTTCCATCAGTTGCTTGAAGCGGCGCAGTTCGCGTCGGGCCTGGATCGCCGGCTCGCGCTGGAACATCTTGGCGATGACCTTGCCGATGATGCCGGCCGGCGGATCATAGGCGATGGTCGCCGATACCCAGGTGCCGCGTCCGCCGGGCGCGTCGGTGAAGCTCACCTGCCCGCTATTGGGCACGTCCGCGCCGTCCTCCGATTGCCAAGCGATGAGAGTGCCCGGTTCATCCTGCGTCACGGCGGCGATCCATTCCACCGTCTGGCCCGCGGGCGCCTTCACCACCCAGCGGGAGCGGCGGTCGTCGATCGGCTCGACCGAGACGACATTCTCCATGAAGCGCGGCAGGTTGGCGAAGTCGCGCCAGAAGGCGTACAGCTCCTCGCGCGGCCTGCTGATCGTCACCGTCTTGGCGACGACGCTATCGCCTTCATCGCCCTGCGCGGCGCGCGCGGCGGCGGCAAGATCGCCGCTCTGCTTGGAGGTGGTGGCCGGCGCGTCGTCGGCGCGCGGCGGAGTGCGCAAGTCGCCCATCGCTCGTCTCCCATGGGATCGTGGATAGATGGAGCGATGAACCGCGTGCATCGCGGCCTGTTCCCCGCCACGCCCTTGGCGGGGCAGGGAAATCAGCCGCGACTAACCTGGGTGAATGGAATTCGGGCGCGGGTCAGTCCTGCGCCTTCACCAACGCGCGGAAGCGGTGCAGCAGCGGCTCGGTATAGCCATTGGGCTGCGCCACGCCATCGAACACCAGCGCCCGCGCCGCCTGGAAGGCGAGGCTCTCCGCCTCCCGCCCGCGCATCGGCCGGTAGAGCGGATCGCCTGCGTTCTGCGCATCGACCTTGGCGGCCATGCGGACGAGCGCCGCATCGACCTCGGCCGCCGAACAGACGCCGTGCAGCAGCCAGTTCGCCATATGCTGCGACGAAATGCGCAGCGTCGCGCGGTCCTCCATCAGGCCGATGTCGTGAATGTCGGGCACCTTGGAGCATCCGACGCCCTGATCGACCCACCGGACGACATAGCCCAACATGCCCTGCGCATTATTGTCCAGCTCCTCACGGATGTCCGCCTCCGACCAGTTCTTGCCGTCGGCGACCGGAATGGTGAGCAAGGCTTCGAGCGGCGCGATGGCTTCCGCCTTGCGCTCCGCCTGCCGCGCGAACACATCGACCCGGTGATAGTGGGTCGCGTGCAGCGTCGCGGCCGTGGGGGAGGGCACCCATGCGGTGTTTGCGCCGGTGCGCGGGTGGCCGATCTTCTGTTCCAGCATGTCGGCCATGCGGTCGGGCGCGGCCCACATGCCCTTGCCGATCTGCGCCTTGCCCGACAGGCCGCAGGCAAGCCCGATCTGGACGTTGCGATCCTCATAAGCCTTGATCCAGGCGGCGTTCTTCATATCGCCCTTGCGCATCATCGGCCCGGCGTGCATCGATGTGTGCATCTCGTCACCCGTGCGATCGAGGAAACCGGTGTTGATAAAGACGATCCGGTCCTTCACCGCATGGATGCAGGCGGCGAGGTTGGCGGAGGTGCGCCGCTCCTCGTCCATGACGCCGACCTTCAACGTATGGCGCGTCAGGCCCAGCAAATCCTCGATGGCGTCGAACAGCCGGTCGGTGAAGGCCGCTTCCTCCGGCCCGTGCATCTTGGGCTTGACGATATAGACGCTGCCCGCGCGGGAGTTGGCCAGCGATCCCGTGCGCTTCAGGTCATGCATCGCGATGAGCGACGTCAGGATACCGTCGAGAATGCCTTCGGGCGCCTCTGCGCCATCGGCAAGACGGACGGCGGGCGTCATCATCAGATGGCCGACATTGCGCACGAACAGCAGGCTGCGGCCGGGCAGGGTGAAGGTCGATCCGTCCGGCGCGGTGTAGCGGCGGTCCGGGTTCAGCCGCCGGGTCATGATCGCGCCATTCTTCTCGAACGATTCTTCCAGGTCGCCCTTCATCAGGCCCAGCCAGTTGGCGTAGGCCGCAACCTTGTCCTGCGCATCGACCGCTGCGACTGAGTCCTCAAGGTCGCAGATAGTGGTCAGCGCGGACTCAAGGATGACGTCGGCGATCCCGGCAGGATCGTCCCGTCCGATCGGATGCGCCCGGTCGACGACGATCTCGATATGCAGCCCGTTATGGCGGAAAAGATGCCCGTTCCCGCTGCTGCCGCGATATTGACCCGGGTCGGCCAGAGCCGTCCCGCTCCCGACCTCGGTCAGGTCGGTCCAGCTGCCCTGCGCCAGCGGGACCGCCTGGTCCAGAAACGCTTTCGCCCAGGCGATCACCTGCGCGCCGCGTGCCGGGTCGTAGCCCTTGCCCGCGGGCGTTCCCGGCAGCGCGTCTGTGCCATAGAGCGCGTCGTAGAGGCTTCCCCAGCGCGCATTCGCGGCATTGAGCAGGAAGCGGGCGTTGAGGATGGGCACGACGAGCTGCGGCCCGGCCATCGTCGCGACTTCGGCATCCACATGGGTGGACCCGATCGTGAAGGGGGCCGGCTCCGGCACCAGATAGCCGATCTCGGTCAGGAAGGCGGTATACGCGCCGGGATCGATCGGCTGACCGGCCCGCGCCTTATGCCACGCATCGATCTGCGCCTGCAAAGCATCGCGCTTCGCCAGCAACGCGCGGTTCCCCGGGGCGAAGCGCTCGAAAATGCCGGCGACACCCGCCCAGAACGCCTCCGCCGCAAGGCCGGTGCCCGGCAGCGCCTGATCCTCCACAAAGGCGGCGAGTTCGCACGCGACCTGCAATCCGGCCTTCTGCATCATCGCTGTCATATCGCGGTCCTCATTCGATCTTCAGGTGCCACCGATATAGACGCGCTGCATCATAGCCGGTAGACGCTATAAAGGAACGACAGCTTGTCATCAGGGGAAAAGATATGATGGACCCCGACTATGAAGTGTTCATGGCGGCGGTCGCTGCGGGCAGCCTCTCGGCCGCCGGTCGGCGGCTCAACATCTCGCCGGCGATGATGTCGAAGCGGCTGACCCGCCTCGAGCAGCGGCTGGGCGTTCCGCTCGTCCACCGCACCACGCGCCGGCTGGCGCTCACGGCGCAGGGCGAATGGCTCCACGCCGATCTTGTCGGCATCTTCGCCGACCTCGCCCGGTCGGAGGCGCGGGTGCGCGGGGAACCGGGCATTCCCTCGGGTCCGCTGCGCCTCTCCGCCCCGACATCCTTCGGCCGGATGCACCTCGCGCCTTATATCGGCCGCTTCCTCGAAGCCTGCCCGGCGGTCGCGCTTTCGCTCGATCTGTCAGACGATTTCCTCGATCTCACGCGCGCGCCGATCGACCTCGCGATCCGCATCGCGCCCGCCCTTCCGCCGGGCCTCGTCGCCCATCGCCTCGCCGGCAGCGAGCGCATTCTCTGCGCCGCCCCGGCCTATCTCGCCCGCCACGGTACGCCGCCTGACATGGCCGCGCTCAAGGACCACCGCCTGCTGGCCGCGTCGGGTCAGCTCCCCTGGCGGCTCGATGGCCCCAACGGCGAAGTGCTCGTGGCGGGCACCAGCCACGTGCCCACCAACAGCAGCGATCTCGTCCGCGAACTCGCCATCGCCGGTGTGGGTATCGCGCTGCGATCGCTCTGGGACGTCAACGATGCCGTCGCCTCGGGCGCGCTGGTGCGTATCCTGCCGGACTATGAGGGCGCACGCGGCAGCGCCATCTATGCGGTCCACGCGCCGTTCCCGGCGCCCGGCGCGGCGCTGGTGGCGATGGTCGATTTCCTGCGCGATCTCTATCAGCCGGCACCTCCATGGCAGCGCTCCGCATGAGACAGTTTATGTCGCGGCATTGATCTTTTCTTATCCGGCGCGCTAAGTCGTCGGTCTGTCACGGCGCACCCGCGCTGCGCCCGAAAGGATGATTATGCGGCTCTCTCTCGCCACCGGCGCAGCCATCGGCGCGCTTCTGCTTTTCCCCGCCGCCGCGCCGGCGCAACAGCCGCTGACGCTGGAACGGGTGTTCGCCAGCCCCGATCTCGCCGGGCCGCAGCCCCGTGCGCTCAAGCTGTCGCCAGACGGGTCGCTGGTCACGCTGCTCAAGCCCCGCGCCGACGAGAAGGAGCGGCTCGACCTCTGGGCGATCGACAGCCGCACCGGCGCTGAGCGGATGCTGGTCGATTCGAAAAAGACCGGCAGCGGCGCGGCGCTCAGCGAAGCGGAAAAGATGCAGCGGGAGCGGGACCGCACCGTCGCCGGCAGCACCGGCATCACCAGCTACGACTGGTCGCCCGACGGCAGGACGATCCTGGTGCCCGTGGACGGCGATCTCTACCTTGCCGGGCTGGACGGTCAGGTCACGCGCCTCACCGATACGGCCGACGGGGAACTCAACGGCGTCGTCAGCCCCCGGGGCGGCTATGTGTCCTTCGTGCGCGGCGGCAACCTCTTCACCCAGCCGATCGGCGGCAAGGAGCGCCAGGTGACGCAGGGTGCCAGCGATACGCTGAGCTGGGGCGTGGCCGAATTCGTCGCGCAGGAGGAAATGGACCGCCGCACCGGCTATTGGTGGTCGCCCGACGACAGCCGCCTCGCGGTCGCCCGCGTCGATGAAAGCCCGGTCGGCATCGTCACCCGCACAGCGATCGGCGGGGAGGGTACGAAAGTCTATCAGCAACGCTATCCCGCCGCGGGCACGCCCAACGCCATCGTCGACCTGTTCGTCATGAACCCCGACGGATCGGGTCCGGTGCAGGTCGACCTTGGGCCGGACAAGGACATCTATCTGGCGCGGGTCGACTGGTCGAAGGACGGCAAGACCCTCTATGTCCAGCGCGAGAACCGGGCGCAGACGCGGCTCGACCTGCTGGCCGTCGATCCCGCGACCGGCAAGGCGCGCGTGGTGCTGACCGAGACGGCGAAAAGCTGGATCAACCTCTCCAACAATTTCCGCCCGCTGGGCGACGGCAGCTTCCTGTGGTGGTCGGAACGGAGCGGCCACGGCCATCTCTACCGGATCAGGGGCGGCAAGTGGACCGCGCTCACCAGCGGCGACTGGGAGGTGCGCGACGTGGTCGGCGTGGATGAGGGCAGGGGCCTCGTCTATTTCACCGGCAACCGCGAAACGCCGCTGGAGCAGCAACTCTATGTCGCCCCGCTGGGCAAGCCTGGCGCGGCGCGCGCGCTGACACAGCAAGGCTGGTGGAACGATGCGGTGATGGACGGCGCGGCCAGCCGGGTCGTCGTCACCCGCCAGAACAGCGACCAGCCCAAGCAGGTCTATCTTGCCGACAGCGCGGGCAAGCAGCTGCAATGGCTGTCGCGGAACGCGCTGACCGGCGATCATCCCTACGCGCCCTATGTCGCAAGCCATGTCAAGACGACGTTCGGCACGGTGAAGGCGGCCGACGGATCGACCCTCTACACCAAGATGATGACCCCGCCGCTGGAGCCGGGCAAACGCTATCCGGTGTTCATGATCCACTATGGCGGGCCCAATGGCGGGCGGCAGGTGACGAACATATGGGGCGGCGCGCTCAACCAGTATCTGGTGGATCGCGGCTGGATCGTCTTCGCGATCGACAATCGTGGCACGCCCGATCGCGGCAAGGCGTTCGAGGACCAGCTGCACCGCAGGCTCGGCACGGTCGAGGTCGAGGATCAGCTGAAGGGCGTCGAATGGCTCAAGGCCCAGCCGTTCGTCGATCCGAAAAGGATCGCAACCTATGGCTGGTCCTATGGCGGCTATATGTCGCTCAAGCTGCTGGAAAAGGCGCCGGGCGCCTTCGCCGCCGCCATCGCCGGCGCGCCGGTGACGAAATGGGAACTGTACGACACCCATTATACCGAACGCTATCTTGGCCAGCCGCAGGAGAAGGCCAGCGCCTATCCCGCCGCCGGTGCGATCGACGATGCGGTGAAGATCGCCGATCCGCTGCTGCTGATCCACGGCATGTCCGACGACAATGTCGTGTTCGACAATGCGACCGCGCTGATGGCGAAGATGCAGGGCACGGCGACCCCGTTCGAGATGATGGCCTATCCCGGCCAGACACACCGCGTGGGCGGGCCGAAGATCAGCGTTCATCTCTGGCGGACGATCGAGAATTTCCTGGCGCGGCACGGCGTCGCGCCGGAATGAGCCGGACCCGGTGCGCTGTCCTACCTCCGCCGCGCGAGGCTATAAGGAAGGCAGTGTTGCAAGGTCGGAAACATCAGGCCAGCTAATTTAATTTCCTTCTCTTCTCACATAATTTCACGATTTGCGGGAAATGTGCGAAGTTAAGCGCGGACAAGCGCAGTTGCCTGTCCGCTTTCCCGCGCCATAGCCCTTCTTTCTGGACAATCGGCCCGGCATCGCTATGGCGCGCCCTGCGCAATTTTGCGCTGCACATGGAGTCTGTTGTCATGGGTTATAAGGTCGTCGTCGTGGGAGCCACCGGGAATGTGGGCCGCGAGATGCTGACCATTCTCGCCGAACGCGAGTTCCCGATTGACGAGATTGCGGCGGTTGCCTCGTCGCGGTCGCAGGGCACCGAAATCGATTTCGGTGACACCGGCAAGACGCTCAAATGCAAGAATATTGAACATTTCGACTTCACCGGCTGGGACATCGCCCTTTTCGCGGCGGGCAGCGGGCCGACCGCCGAATATGCGCCCAAGGCGGCGGCGGCCGGCTGCGTCGTGATCGACAATTCGTCGCTCTATCGCATGGACCCGGACGTGCCGCTGATCGTGCCGGAGGTGAACCCGGACGCGATCGATGGCTACCGCGCCAAGAACATCATCGCCAATCCCAACTGCTCGACCGCGCAGATGGTCGTGGCGTTGAAGCCGCTGCATGACGCCGCGACGATCAAGCGCGTCGTCGTCGCCACCTACCAGTCGGTGTCCGGCGCGGGCAAGGCGGGGATGGACGAGCTGTTCGAGCAGAGCCGCAACATCTTCGTCGGCGATCCCGCCGAACCGAAGAAGTTCACCAAGCAGATCGCCTTCAACGTGATCCCGCACATCGACAGCTTCCTGGACGACGGATCGACCAAGGAAGAATGGAAGATGGTCGCGGAAACCAAGAAGATCCTCGACCCGAAGGTCAAGGTGACGGCGACCTGCGTGCGCGTGCCGGTGTTCGTCGGCCACTCCGAGGCGATCAACATCGAGTTCGAGAGGGAGATTTCCGCGAAGGAAGCCCAGGACATCCTGCGCGAGGCACCCGGCGTCATGCTGGTCGACAAGCGCGAGGACGGCGGCTACGTCACCCCCGTGGAGTGCGTCGGCGACTATGCGACCTTCATCAGCCGCGTGCGCGAGGATTCGACCATCGACAACGGCCTCAACCTCTGGTGCGTCAGCGATAATCTGCGCAAAGGCGCGGCGCTGAACGCGGTGCAGATCGCCGAGCTGCTCGGCCGCCGTCACCTCAAGAAGGGCTGAGTCTGGTATGACGGACCTGCCCCTCGAACGCCATGAGATCATCGGCCTAGGCGGACTGCCGATCGCCGTGCACATGGTGGGCGAGGGGCGGGATCTGGTCCTCATCCACGGCTATTTCTCCAACGCCTGGACCAACTGGGTGCGCTATGGCCATGCGGAAAAGCTGGTCGCGGCTGGATTTCGCCTGATCCTGCCGGACCTGCGCGGCCATGGCGACAGCGGGAAGCCGCACGATCCCGCCGCCTATCCGGTCGATGCGCTGACCGATGACAATCTCGCGCTGGTGGAGCAGCTTGGCCTCACCGACTATGATCTGGGCGGCTATTCGCTCGGCGCGCGGACGGTGTCGCGGATGCTGGCCCGGGGGGCGTCACCGCGCCGGGTCATCATGGGCGGCATGGGGCTGGACGGCCTCACACGGACCATCGGTAATGTCGGCTATTACACGAACGTTCTCACCAACCTCGGCACGTTCCAGCGCGGCACGTCGGAATGGATGACCGAAGCCTTCCTCAAGACCACCAAGGGCGATCCCGTCGCGATGCTGCACATCCTTGGCACCTTCGCTGACACGCCTCTCGAAACGATTGAGGCTATCGAGCAGCCCGTCGCCGTCATCTGCGGTGCGGACGATCGCGACAATGGCGACGCGCGCGAGCTGGCGGAAACGCTGCCCCACGGCCGCTACTATGAGATACCGGGCAATCACATGGCGGCGGTCACGAAAAAGGAGCTTGGCCTTGCGATGGTCGATTTCCTGACCGCTTGACTGTATCGCCGGGCCAAGTCACCTTCCCTGCATAAACCGATAAGGGGAAGCTCCATGAAAAGCCTGATCTCTCTGGCCGCGCTCGCGGCCGCTCTCGTCGCCGCTCCCGCACTGGCGCAGCAGGCGTCTGCCACGCCGACAGCGGCCGAAGCCGAAGCCTTCCTCGCCAAGGCGGAAAAGAGCCTGTTCGACCAGTCGATCATCAGCGGCCGGGCGGCGTGGATCAACGCCACCTACATCACCGACGACACCGATGCGCTCAATAGCTATTTCGGCGCGATCGATACGAAGATGCGGGTCGACTATGCGCTGGAAGCGGCGAAGTTCGCCACCGCGCCCGGTCTGACGCCAGAAACGAAGCGCCGGCTGACGCTGCTGCGCACCGCGCTGACGCTGCCCGCGCCCACGACGCCCGGCGCGGCCGAACAGCTCAACGACATCGCGACGCGCCTCCAGTCCGCCTATGGCAAGGGCAAGGGGACGCTCAAAGGCCAGCCGATCAACGGCAGCGACATCGAAGAGCAGATGGGGATCAACCGCAATCCCGAAGAGCTCAAGGAAATGTGGGTCAGCTGGCACGACAATGTGGGCGCGCCCATGCGGGCGGACTACGCCAAGCTGGTCAGCATCGCCAACGCAGGGTCGAAGGAACTGGGCTTTGCCGATACCGGCGCGATGTGGCGGTCCAAATATGACATGCCCGCCGACGAGTTCGCCGCCCTGACGGATAAAATCTGGGCGGAGGTGAAGCCGCTCTACGACAATCTCCATTGCTACACCCGCACCAAGCTCAACGAAAAATATGGCGACGCGGTGCAGCCGAAAACCGGCCCGATCCGCGCCGACCTGCTCGGCAATATGTGGGCGCAGGAGTGGGGCAACATCTACGACGTGGTGGCCCCCGCGGGTGCGGGCGATCTCGGCTACGACGTCACCGATCTGCTCAAGGCGAAGGGCTATGACCCGGTCAAGATGGTGAAGACCGGAGAGGGCTTCTACAGCTCGCTCGGCTTTGCGCCCTTGCCCCAGACCTTCTGGGAACGCTCGCAGATCACCAAGCCGGCGGACCGGGAGGTCATCTGCCACGCCTCCGCATGGGATCTCGACAACAAGGACGACATCCGCATCAAGATGTGCACGAAGGTCAATGGCGACGACTTCGTGACCATCCACCATGAACTCGGCCACAATTACTACCAGCGCGCCTACAACAAGCAGGCTCCGCTCTATCTCGACGGCGCCAATGACGGCTTCCACGAGGCGATCGGCGACTTCGTCGCCCTGTCGATCACGCCCGACTATCTGGTCAAGATCGGCCTGCTGGACGCCGGCAAGGTGCCCGGCGCCAACAAGGATCTCGGCCTGCTGCTCCGTCAGGCGATGGACAAGGTGGCCTTCCTTCCCTTCGGCCTGCTGATCGACAAGTGGCGCTGGGGTGTGTTCGACGGGTCGATCCCGGAAAGCCAGTATGAGAAAGGCTGGACCGACCTGCGCCTCAAATATCAGGGCATCGTGCCACCCGTCGCGCGCGACGAGACGAAGTTCGACGCGGGCGCCAAATATCATATCCCCGGCAACACGCCCTATACCCGCTACTTCCTTGCGCGGGTGCTGCAATTCCAGTTCTACGAGGCCGCGTGCCGGCAGGCCGGCTGGAAGGGGCCGCTGCACCGCTGCTCCTTCTACGGCGACAAGGCGGTCGGCGCGAAGCTGAACGCGATGCTCGAAATGGGCGCGTCGAAGCCCTGGCCCGACGCGCTTCAGGCGTTTACCGGCAGCCGGCAGATGTCGGGCAAGGCGCTCGTCAATTATTTCGCGCCGCTTCAGAAGTGGTTGATCACGCAGAATAAAGGCAAGTCCTGCGGCTGGTAAGCCGGAGTAAATCTTGGTAAATGGCTGGCGATGAACGCGCCAGCCATTATCCTTTCGCTTCTTTTCGGAACCGCCACGGTCATGACGCTCGCGCTTGCGGTGGCGTGGCAGCATTTCGGGCGGCAACGTCATGTGCTGACCTGGACGGCGTCCTACGCCGTCGGCATGGCGCAGTGGGTCGCCAATGCGGGCGGCTTCTTCCTCAAAAGCCCCGGCTTCTTCATCGCCACCGGTGTCGGCCTGATCATCAGCGGGTCGCTGCTGGCGATCGGCATCCGGCAACGCTCGGGCAAGCCGCTGCGGCTGGCGGCCTTTGCCCTCCCGGCGCTGGTGGTGATCGGCGCAATGGCCTTCGCCATTGGCCCGGCGGGCAGCCAGGTCATGCAGGGTTTCATCATCCCCACCTATGTCGGCATGTTGCTGGCGGTCAGCGCGGCGTCGCTTTGGCCCAGAAGCCGCGCCTTCACGCCGCCCGAAATGGCGTTCTTCGCCGCGCTGGTCGCCTTCGTGGTCGTTCAGCTCGCGCTCGCCGGGTCGGCGCTGCTGATAAGGGGGCCGGAGGCGGGCAAGGAACTCTACCGGCTGTTGTTCAGCATCTTCATGCCGACCGTCTATGTCGCAACCGCGGTCACCGCCGTACTGGTGGTCGCCGGCGATCTGGCGCAGCAGTTGCGCGAACAGATGCGCCACGATCCCCTGACGCAGGTGCTCAACCGGCGCGGGCTGGACGAAGCGGCGGCGCGCGCCATCGCGCAGGCGCGCCGGCATGGCCGGCCGGTGGCGCTGGTGGTCTGCGACCTGGACGGGTTCAAGGCGCTGAACGACGGCCACGGCCATATCGCCGGGGATCAGGCGCTGCGGGCCTTCGCCCAATTGCTGACCAGTGCGGTGCGGCGGGGCGACGTCGTCGGGCGCATGGGCGGGGACGAGTTCGGTCTGCTGCTGCACGATACGGACGCCGCCGCGGCGGCCGAGGTGATGGAACGGGTGCGGGTCGAGGTAAGCCACGTCATCCTGCCGCGCGTGCCGGGCTCGCAGCTGCGCGCCAGTTTCGGCGTGGCGGAGATCATGCCATCGGACACGCAGCTGGAGGATATGGTCGCCCGCGCCGACGACGCGCTCTACGTAGCGAAGAAGGACGGCAAGGACCGGATCAGCATCTGGCGCGAAGCCGCCTGATCCGGCCCCATGCCGCTTACCGGAATGGCGGTTCGTTAAAGGCGCGCAGCTTGCGGCTGTGCAGCTTCGCGCCTTCCTGCCGCAGCAGATCGCACGCCATCAGGCCGACACGCAAATGCCCGGCGATCGCCTCCTCATAGAAGCGGTTGGCCTGTCCCGGCAGCTTCAATTCGCCATGGATCGGCTTGTCCGACACGCACAGCAGCGTGCCGTAGGGCACGCGGAACCGGTATCCCTGCGCCGCGATCGTCGCCGACTCCATGTCGATCCCCACCGCGCGCGACAGGCTGAAACGCAGCGCGGAACTGGAATAGCGCAATTCCCAGTTGCGATCGTCGGTGGTGACGACGGTCCCGGTGCGCAGCCGCCGTTTGAAATCCTCCCGGTCGCCGCCGCCCAGGATCGCTTCTGCCGCGGACGCCATGGCAACCTGCACTTCGGCGATCGCCGGCACCGGGATTTCCGGCGGCAGCATGTCGTCCAGCACCTTGTCGTCACGCAGATAGGCGTGGGCCAGCACATAATCGCCGATCCGCTGGCTGGGGCGCAGGCCGCCGCAATGACCGATCATCAGCCAGGCTTCGGGGCGCACCACCGCCAGATGGTCGCAGATCGTCTTGGCATTGGCCGGACCGACGCCGATATTCACCAGCGTGATACCGCTGCGATCAGGCGCGATCAGGTGATAGGCGGGCATCTGGTGCTTGCGCCAGGCGCTGTCCGCGACCATGCGGGCGGGGTCCGCCGTCTCCGGCGTCACATAGACGCCACCCGCGCCCGACAGCGCGGTGTAGCGGCTGCCCTCCCGTTGCAGTTCGTCGCACGCCCAGGCCACGAACTCATCGACATAGCGGTGATAGTTGGTGAACAGGATGTAGCGTTGCACATGCTCGGCGGGGGTGCCGGTATAGTGCTTTAGTCGCGCCAGCGAAAAGTCGGTGCGCAACCCGTCGAACAGCGCCAGCGGCCGATCGCCCTTCGCATCGGGAATGAACAGCCCGTCCGCGATCTCGTCCCCGATCTCGGCGAGTTCGGTGGCGGGAAAATAGCGCGCCAGTTCCGTCGGCGGCGTTCCGTCCAGCGCGCTGATGTCGAGACCATCGAGCACGTAGGGGAAGGGGATCTGCTGGTCGCTGAGGCCCGCTTCCACCTCGACGCCATAGTCGGCCACCAGCAGGTCGATCTGTTCGGCGAGATAGTCGGCGAACATCGCCGGGCGGGTCACGGTGGTGACGTAACGCCCGGGCTGCGACAGGCGCGCGAAGGAGCGGCCGGGCGGCGGGGCGTCGCTGTCGTCGCGATGGGTGATGCGCAGTTCGGGGTAGCAGAAGCGGCGGTCGCTGCGCGCCTCGGGCGGCGGGATGCTGCCGTCGCGGGCATAGGCGCGCATGGCCTCCCGCAGGGTTTCGATGGATGTCTGGTAAATCTGGTCGAGGTGCGCGACCGTCGCGGTTCCGATGCTCTGTGTCATCGCCCCCTGTTACCGCCTTTGCGTGACGGATGAAAGACCACCCCGCAAGAAGGCGCGCGGCATGGGATTGGCCGCGCGCCTGCTGCCGATCAGAGCTGTTCGAGCAGATGCTCCGCCGACGACAGTTTGAAATCACCGGGCGCTTCGACGTTCAATTGCTCGACCACCCCGTCGCGCACCAGCATCGAGAAACGCTGGCCGCGCGTGCCGAGGCCGAACTTGCTCCCGTCCATGGTCAGGCCGACCGCCTTGGCAAAGTCGCCGTTGCCGTCGGCCAGCATCGTGACCTTGCCGTCCGCGCCCGCCGACTTGCTCCACGCGCCCATCACGAACGGATCGTTGACGGCGGTGCAGGCGATCTCGTCCACGCCCTTGGCCTTCAACTCGTCCGCCTTGTCGATGAAGCCGGGCAGGTGCCGGGCGGAGCAGGTCGGCGTGAACGCGCCGGGCACCGAGAAGAGCGCCACGGTCCGGCCGGCGAAATAGTCGTCCGATGCCACGGCTTCCGGTCCGTTCTCGGTCATCTTCGTGAAGGTGGTGCTCGGCAGGCGGTCGCCCTTGGAAATGGTCATGCTCGGTCTCCTGGCTGAATGACGGGCGGGAGGTCGGGCCTGCCGCCGCATCTGTCAAGGCGCAGCTGCTGCCCGTGACCCGACCCGCCGCCCGCTGCGTGCGACGGCGCGCGCTTGGCAAGGCTGGGCGCTCGCCTATATTCGAGGGCATGACAGCAGCACGCTTCTACGGCGGGCATTTTCTGCTCGCTCTTCCCGGCATGGAGGACATGCGGTTCGACCATTCGGTGGTTGCGCTGTGCGTCCATGACGAAAATGGCGCGCTCGGCATCGCGGTGGACGAGGAAATGGAGGGCGTGCGCTTTCGCGACCTGCTCGACAGTTTCGACATCGACGCCAGCGCCGTGCCCGACGTCCCGGTCCTGCGCGGCGGCCCGGTCGAGCCGCGACGTGGGTTCGTACTCCATTCCCTCGATTGGGGCGGGCAGGACATGGTCGATGTCGGCGGCTTGTGGGGCCTGTCCGGCTCGCTCGACATCTTGAAGGCGATCGCGGAAGGCCGGGGACCGAGCCGATACCTGATCGCACTCGGCTATGCCGGCTGGGGCGCGGGACAGCTGGAGCAGGAAATGACCGGCGAGAGCTGGTTCCTGGCCGAGGGGAACGCCGATTTGCTGTTCGACACGCCCGCGCGCCGGAAATGGGCGGCGAGCTTTGCCGCGTCCGGGGTGGACGCCTCGCATCTGGTCGGCGGCGCGGGATCGGCCTGATCGGGTGCCCGGAATTCGCCACATAAAGGAAACTTTATGTCGGGTTGTAACTGTGGCCGCCGATTGGTAAAGGCGGCGCATTGCCGACCGTCAAGCGGACGGCCCATTCTAGACAGGACGGAGACAGGCTCGTGGCCACCGCACCCGCCACTCAGGCGCAGGATTATGTGATTGCCGACATCGGCCTCGCCGGCTTCGGCCGCAAGGAAATCGAGATCGCCGAGACCGAGATGCCGGGTCTCATGGCGCTGCGCGAAGAGTTCGGCCCCAGCCAGCCGCTCAAGGGCGCCCGCATCACCGGATCGCTGCACATGACGATCCAGACCGCAGTGCTGATCGAGACGCTGACCGCACTGGGCGCGCAGGTCCGCTGGGCGACCTGCAACATCTTCTCGACGCAGGACCACGCCGCCGCCGCCATCGCCGCGTCGGGTGTGCCGGTCTTCGCGATCAAGGGCGAGAGCCTTCAGGAATATTGGGATTATGTCGAGCGCATCTTCGACTGGCACGATCATGAAAGCGGCGTGTGCAACCTGATCCTGGACGATGGCGGCGACGCCACCATGTTCGCGCTGTGGGGCGCGCGGGTCGAGGCGGGGGAGGAATTGTTCACCCCCTCGAACGAGGAAGAGGAAATCTTCTGTTCGGTGCTCAAGCGCGTGCTCAAGGAACGTCCCGGCTTCCTGACCAAGACCGTCCAGTCGATCAAGGGCGTGTCGGAAGAGACCACCACCGGCGTCCACCGCCTCTATGAACTGTCGAAGAAGGGCAAGCTGCCTTTCCCGGCGATCAACGTGAACGACAGCGTCACCAAGTCGAAGTTCGACAATCTCTACGGCTGCAAGGAAAGCCTGGTGGACGCGATCCGTCGCGGCACCGACGTGATGCTGGCGGGCAAGGTCGCGTGCGTCGCGGGCTTCGGCGACGTCGGCAAGGGGTCCGCCGCCTCGCTCCGCAACGGCGGCGCGCGCGTGCTCGTGACCGAAGTCGACCCCATCTGCGCTCTCCAGGCGGCGATGGAAGGCTATGAAGTCGTGACGATGGAGGAGGCCGCGCCGCGCGCCGACATCTTCGTGACCGCGACCGGCAACGAAGGCGTGCTGACCGTCGACCATATGCGCGCCATGAAGAATATGGCGATCGTGTCGAACATCGGCCATTTCGACAGCGAGATCGAGATTGCGGGCCTTCAGAACTTCAAATGGACCGAGATCAAGCCGCAGGTCGATGAAGTCGAATTCCCCGACGGCAAGAAGATCATCGTCCTGTCCAAGGGCCGCCTCGTGAATCTGGGCAACGCGACCGGCCACCCCAGCTTCGTGATGTCCGCCAGCTTCACCAACCAGACGCTGGCGCAGATCGAGCTGTGGACCCGCAGCGAGCAGTATAAGAACGAGGTCTATGTGCTGCCCAAGCATCTGGACGAGAAGGTCGCCGCGCTGCACCTCGAAAAGCTGGGCGTGAAGCTGACCAAGCTCACCCAGCGCCAGGCCGACTATATCGGCGTGCCGGTGGAAGGGCCGTTCAAGCCGGACCACTACCGCTACTGACCGGAATGAGAGGGGAGGGCGCTGCGCCTCCCCTTTTTTCTTGGCGCCACCGCTTCCCGAGTCCGCCGTTCTGCATTAGGCGGAGGGGCATGAGGATCAGCGACGGGCAGCTTTTGCGGACGGGGGCCGCGCGGTCTTGACGGCCCTGTCTCCCTTTGCCGCGATCATCCTGGGCGTTGTGCTGGCCGTGTGGCTGGGGGCGGCGATCTGGGCGCTGACCAGTGGCCAGCGGATGCGGCGCGAAGGAACGCAGGCGCAGGGCAAGCTCGACCGCCTGGCCATCCTGCTGGCGTCCGCGCCCGCCGCACCCATCATCATCCATCCCGACGGACGGGTGGAAGCCGCCGACCGCCTCGCCAAATGGCTGGGCAAGACGCGCGTGCCGGCCTTCGCATCCGAACTCACTGCGGCGGATGGCGGGCTGGAGCCGGACGACGCGGCGGCGCTGGCGCGTGAGATCGCAGCGGCGCAGCGGGCCGGCCGCACCTTCTCGCTGCCCGTGCGCGCGGCGGGATCGGCGCGGCTGCTGCTGGTGCGCGGTGCGCCCGCCGGGCCGGGCCTGGCCGAAAGCGGCGGCGTGGTTCTGTGGATTTTCGACGCGACCGACAGCCAGGCCGAAATCGAATCGCTCAAGGGCCATGTCGATCAGTTGCGCGAGGCCCTGGAAGCGCTGGCCGGGCTGGTGGAGGCCGCGCCGTTCCCGATGTGGCACCGGGGGGCCGACCTGCGCCTCAGCCTCGTCAACAGCGCCTACGTCCGCGCCGTCGACGCGCCGAGCGCGGCGGAGGTCATCGCCGGCGGCATCGAACTGGTCGAGGCGGCAGGCGGCGTTTCGCCCCAGGCCGCGGCCGCCGATGCGGTGGCGCAGGACCGCGCCGTCGAGCGCATGGTGCCGGCCACCATCGACGGAGAGCGGCGCACGATGCGGGTGGTCGACGTGCCGCTCGGCCCGGCCGGCGTCGCGGGCTATGCCGTCGACCAGCACGATCTTGAGCAGGCGCGGGTCGAGCAGCGCCGGCTGGAGGCGGCGCAGCGCGATCTGCTCGACCGGCTGTCCGCCGGCGTTGCCCGCTTCGGCCCCGACCGCACGCTGCGCTTCTGGAATCAGCCCTTCATCAGCCTCTTCGCCCTCCGTCAGGACGCGCTGGTGGATGCGCCGCTGTTCGAGCGGGTGCTGGACCAGATGCGCGACGCGCGCCGTCTGCCCGAACATCGCGATTTCCCCGCCTGGCGCACGGAACGGCGCAACTGGTTCCTCTCGCCCGAGCCGCGGGAGGAGAACTGGCTGCTTCAGGATGGCACCCATCTGCGCGTCTATGCGCAGCCGCTGCCGGACGGCGGGCTGCTCCTGATCTTCGAGGATCGCACCGAACAGGTGCAGCTGTCCAGCGCGCGGGACACTCTGTTGCGGGTGCGGACGGCGACCTTCGACAATCTGTTCGAATCGATCGGCGTCTTTTCCGCTGACGGCCGGCTCCAGATGTGGAACAGCCGCTTCCGCGCCGTGTGGGGCGCGAGCGAGGAGTTGCTGGCATCCCACCCGCGCATCGACGATCTGATGCGCGCGGTGCAGGCCCAGCTTGCCAAGCCCGCCCAGTCCAATCTGGTGCGCGAACTGGTCCGCGCCGCCACGGTGGAACGCAAGCAGCGCGCCGGCAGGGTCGGCTTTGCCGACGGGCGGATTTTCGAGTTTGCGGCGATGCCGCTGCCCGACGGCAATGCGCTGTTCACGATGCTCGACATCACCGACAGCCGGCGCGTGGAACAGATGCTGCGCGACCGCAACGAGGCGCTGGAGCAGGCGGACAAGGTCAAGACCGCCTTCGTCACCAATATGAGCTACGAACTGCGCACGCCGCTCACCACCATTGCGGGTTTCGCGGAGATGATGAGCGCCGGCTATGCCGGTGACCTCAGCGAAGCCGCGAAGGGCTATGTCGATGGCATCCTGCAAAGTTCGGCGCGCCTGTCGATGCTGATCGACAATGTGCTGGACCTGACGCAGGGCGAAGTCGGCAACCTGCCGATCGAACGCGCCGCGGTGGACCTTGGCCTTGTGACGCAGGGGAGCGTAGCCCGGCACCGCGAGCAGGCAGCAGCCAAGGGCATCGATCTGGCCGTCGCCGTGCAGGACAGCCTCGGCACGATCCAGGGTGACGCACGCCGCATCGGGCAGGCGATCGATCATCTGCTGGAAAATGCGATCCGCTATTGCGCCAGGGGCGCGCGCATCCTGATCCATGGCGACGGCACCGCCGAGAACGCCCGCATCGTCGTGTCGGACAGTGGCCCCGGCATTCCGCCGGCGCAGCAGAAGGCCGTATTCGATCCAGCCGCCCGCGCCGGGCAGGCGCGCAATGGCGGGCGCGCGGGCATCGGCCTGCCGCTCGCCCGACAACTGGCCGAAGCGCATGGTGGCCGGCTCGACCTTCTCTCGCAGCCGGGGCAGGGAACGATGGTGACGATCGAGCTTCCCCGTGGCTGAGCCGGCATTCGATCTCGCGGGCGAGGCAGCGATGCTCGATTTTGGCCGCCGCATCGCAGCGCATGTCCGCATCGGTGACGTGATCGCGCTCGAAGGCGGCCTGGGCGCGGGCAAGACGACGCTGGCGCGCGGCATATTGGCGGGCCTCGGCCTCGAAGGCGAAGCCCCCAGCCCCAGCTTCTCCATCGTCCAGCCCTATGATGTGCCCGAGGTGCGGCTTCCGGTCGCTCATGTCGATCTCTACCGGCTCGACACAGCCGACGAGGCCGAGGAACTGGCGCTCGGCGATTATCTGATGGATAGCCTGCTGCTCATCGAATGGCCCGATCGCCTGGGCGACCGGCTGTGGCCGCAGACGCTGCGCTTGTCGATCGAGACGCTCACCGACGACGCGCGGCGCTTGACAGCGGCGGTGCCGGAGGCTTGGACGGAGCGATGGTCACAGATATGATCCCCCCCGCCGCCGCGCCCGCTTTCCTCGCCGACGCGGGCTGGGGCGGGGCGGCCATCGTGCCGCTCGCCGGAGACGCCTCCTTCCGTCGCTATTTCCGCGTGGTCGATGGGGGCCGCCGCGCCGTCCTGATGGACGCGCCGCCCCCGCACGAAGACCCGCGCCCCTTCATCGCCATCGCGGAACATCTGCTGGCGGACGGGTTTGCCGCGCCCCGGATATTCGCGCGAGACCTTGAGGAAGGCTTGGTGCTGATCGAGGATTTCGGCGACCTGCGCGTCAAGGAACATCTCGACGCCGATCCGGCCGACGAACCGGCGACCTACCGCCGGGCGGTCGATCTGCTTGCCGACCTGCATCGCCTGCCCGCCGCCGATCTCCCACCCTACGACCGCGCGGTCTACCAGCGCGAGGCCGGGCTGCTGACGCAATGGTATTGTCCGGCCGTCGCGCTCGACGTCGATGGCGAAAGCTATACTCGGGCCTGGGACATGGTGCTGCCGATCGTGGAGCGATCGGCCAGCCCGACCGTCACGGTGCTGCGCGACTATCATGCCGAAAACATCATGCTGATCGACCGGGCGGCGTCGCACGGCCTTGGCCTGCTCGATTTTCAGGACGCGCTGGCCGGTCACCCGGCCTATGATCTTGTGTCCCTTTTGCAGGACGCGCGGCGCGACGTGCCCGCGGAGATCGAGGCGGCGATGCTCGCCCACTACAAGGCGATCGCCCGTCCGCCAGCCGATTTCGATGCGGCCTATGCGGTGCTGGGCGCGCAGCGCAACGCGAAGATCATCGGCATCTTCACCCGGCTGTGGAAGCGCGACGGCAAGCCGCGCTACCTGTCCTTCCTGCCGCGCATGTGGGAACTGCTGGAGCGCGACCTCAATCATCCGGCGCTTGCGCCCGTCGCCGACTGGTTTGCCGCCAACGTGCCCGCAGACAAGCGCCACCATGCCCTCGCGGAGCATGTGCCGGCATGATCGAGACGGCGATGTTGATGGCGGCGGGTCTGGGCAAACGGATGCGCCCGCTCACCGCCACCCGCCCCAAGCCGCTCGTCAAGGTGGCGGGCAAGCCGCTCATGGACCATGCGCTCGACCGGCTGGAGGCGGGCGGCATCCGCAGGGTGGTGGTGAACGTCCATTACCTCGCCGACACGGTGGAAGCGCATCTGAAGGCGCGCCGGTGCGGCCTTGAATTTCAGGTGTCCGACGAACGGGCGAAACTGCTGGAAACCGGCGGCGGCCTCATCAAGGCGAAGGCTCTGCTGGGCGACGCGCCCTTCTTCTGCGCCAACAGCGACAATCTGTGGATCGACGGACCACAGGAGACGCTGGGCGTGATGCAGCGCTTGTGGGATCCTGCGCGGATGGACGCGCTGCTGCTGCTGGTGCCGCTCGCGCGCGCGACGTGCCATAGCGGGCAGGGCGACTTTCACATGGATGCGGCCGGACGCCTGACGCGCCGCAAGACCGCCCATGTCGCACCCTTCGTCTTCACCGGCGTCCAGATCCTGTCGCCCGACCTGCTGGTCGATCCTCCGGCCGAGGTGTTTTCAACCAACATCTTCTGGAACCGGGCGATCGAGCGCGGCCGGCTCTACGGCGTGTCGCATCAGGGCTTGTGGTTCGACGTCGGCACGCCGCGCGCGATTCCGGTGGTGGAATCGATGCTCGCCCATGGGTGATCGCAGCCGCCCGGCGCTGTTCACCATCCCGGCGCACCGCGCCTTCGCCGACGCGCTGGTCGCGGGCCTGCTGGCGCAGCATCGGGGCGAACCGATGGCACTGGCGCAGGCGATGCTGCTGCTGCCCAACAACCGCGCCATCCGCGCCGTCAGCGATGCGTTCGTGCGGCAGTCGGGCGGCGGCCTTCTGCTCCCCCGGCTGGTTGCGATTGGCGACCCGGACCTGGGCGAGCAGGTGGGCGGCGCGCTGGACCCGATCGGCGAGGAGGAGGGCGTGCCGCCGGCGATCGCGCCGATGCGGCGGCAGATGATGCTGGCGCGGTTGGTGCAGCAGGCGCGGCCGGATACCGACGCGGGGCAGGCGCTGCTGCTGGGGCAGGCGCTGGGCGCCGTGCTGGACCAGATGCAGGTCGATGAAGTGTCACCCCGTGCCCTGCGCGATCTCAGCTTGTCGGAAGAGCTGTCGAAACATTGGCAGACATCGCTGCGCCTGTTCGAGATCCTGATCGCGCGATGGCCGGAGGCGCTCGCGCGCACCGGCTGCATCGACCTTGCCGAACGGCGGAACCGGCTGTTCGACCGGCTGACCGGTCGCTGGGCGGCGCACCCGCCCGCCCATTCCGTCATAGCGGCGGGCATCTCCACGACAGCGCCGGCGGTCGGGCGGTTGCTGCGGCGCATCGGCATCATGCCGCGCGGCATGGTCGTCTTCGCCGGCCTGGACCAGAATATGGACGAGGAAGCGTGGCAGGCGATCGGGCCGTTCGATCCCGATCCGCTGACCGGCCAGCGCAAGCCCGGCCACGAAAGCCATCCGCAATATGCGCTCAAGCGCCTGCTCAACGCGATGAGCGCGACGCGCGATGACGTCGCTCAATGGCGCTGGGGCAGCGAACATGATGCGCGGGCCGTGCGGGGGCGCAACATCTCCAACGCCATGCTGCCGCCCCGGCTGACCAGCCGCTGGCGCGATCTCAAGACCGCCGACCGGTCGCTGGCGGGAGTGGAGGCGCTGGAGGTGGCGACGCCCGGCGAAGAGGCGCAGGCGATCGCCATCGCCCTGCGCGAAGCGCTGGAGACGGAGGGGCGCACCGCCGCCCTGGTCACGCCGGATCGGCAGCTGGCGACGCGCGTGTCCGCCCATCTGCGCCGCTGGGGCATCGAGGCGGACGATTCGGCGGGGTCGCCCCTGTCGCGCCTGCCGCCCGGCACGCTGCTGATCGCGATGGCGGAGGCGGTGGCGGAGCGGTTCGCGCCAGTGCCGCTGCTGACCCTGCTCAAGCATCCGCTGGTGATGAAGGGCGAGGGCCGGCTTGCCTGGCTGGAGGGTGTGCGCGGGCTGGACCTGCTGCTGCGCGGCCCGCGACCGCAGGCAGGGCTGGTCGGCATCGACCTGCTGCTGACGCCGCGCGAGGACGACCGCCAGCGCGGATTGCGCGAGACGGTGCGCGCCTGGTGGCCCTCGGCGCGCGCGCTTCTGGAGCCGCTGGAGAGGACATTTTCGGCGGAACCCGATCTCGGCGGGCAGCTTTCAGTGCTTCGTGAACAGGCCGGGGCGCTGTCGGGCGACGCCGTGTGGGCCGGGCATCAGGGCCATGCCGCGGCCGAATTGTTCGCCGAAATGGAGGCCGCTGCGCCCGACGGCCCGCAGCGGGCGGACGCGCGTGCGCTGCCGGCGATGCTCGATCATCTGCTGGGCGGCGTCTCGGTCCGCCCGCCGCAGGGCGGCCATCCGCGCATCAGCATCCTGGGCCTGATCGAGGCGCGGCTGATGCAGGCCGACCTCATGATCCTGGGCGGCCTCAACGAAGGCACCTGGCCCGGCCTGCCCGCGCCCGACCCGTGGCTCGCGCCGCGCATCCGGCGCGAACTCGACCTGCCGGGGCTGGAAACCCGCATCGGCCTTGCCGCCCATGATTTCGCCAGTGCGCTGGGCGCGCCGCGCGTCCTGATCACCCGTGCCCGCCGCGGCAGTGGCGGGCCGGCGGTGGCGTCGCGCTTCTGGCTGCGGCTCAAGGCGATGGCGGGACCGCAGTGGAAGACGGCGGATCGCTATGCCGGCATGGCGCAGGCGATCGATCGGCCGCCGGCCTGTCTGCCCGCCCGCCGCCCTTCGCCCGCTCCGCCTGTCGCCGTGCGGCCGACCGTGATCCCTGTTACCGATGTAGACCGGCTGAAGGCGGACCCCTTCGCCTTCTACGCCCGTCGCGTGCTGCGGCTCGCGCGGCTCGATCCGGTCGATGCGGACGCCGGCCCGGCGTGGCGCGGGACGGCGGTGCACGATATACTCCAGAAATGGGCGGAGGCGGGCACGCTCGACCCGGCCGATCTGGAGGGCCGCGCGCGCGCGATGTTCGACCAGCCGCATGTCCACCCCTTGCTCAGCGCGCTGTGGCAGCCGCGCCTGATGGAGGCGGTGCGCTGGATCGCCGCTGAAGTCGCGCGCGACAAGGCGGAAGGGCGCACCATCCTCGCCGTCGAGCGCGAGGGGCGGGCGGAGGTGGCCGGCGTCACGCTGATGGGCAAGGCGGACCGGATCGACCGGCTGGCGGACGGCAGCATCGGCATCATCGACTACAAGACCGGCAAGCCCCCGAGCGCGCGGCAGGTCAAGGCGGGCTTCTCGCTGCAACTGGGGCTATTGGGTGTGATCGCGGAACTGGGCGGGTTCGAGGGGCTGGGGGCGCAACCGCGCGCCGGCGATTTCGAATATTGGTCGCTCGCCAAGAAGGGCGACCAGTTCGGCTATCGCGAACGTCCGGTCGATCCCATGGGCAAGCGGGACAAGATCGTCACCGATGCCTTCACCGCCCATGCCCATGAACATTTCGAGGCGGTGGCGCGCGACTATCTGCTCGGCGCCGCGCCCTTCGTCGCGCAGATCAACCCGGAAGTCGCCAGCTACGGCGATTATGACCAGCTGATGCGGCTGGAGGAATGGTATGGCCGCGACGATGGCTAAGGCGCGCGCCCTTCAGAAACTGCTCGGCGATCAGGCGCGCGCCGCCGCGCCGGACGCGCATGTCTGGCTGTCGGCATCGGCCGGCACGGGCAAGACCCATGTGCTGACCGCGCGGGTGTTCCGGCTGCTGCTGCAAGGGGTGCGGCCGGAGAATATCCTCTGCCTCACCTTCACCAAAGCGGGCGCGGCCGAAATGGCCGACCGCATCCATGATCGCTTGGCGGCCTGGGTGCAGATGGACGAGGGCGACCTTTTCACCGATCTGGAGGCGCTCGGCGAGGAGTCCGGGCCGGACGCGCGGGATCAGGCGCGACGCCTGTTTGCCGAGGTGCTGGAATCGACCGGCGGCGGCCTGCGCATCCAGACGATCCACGGCTTTTGCCAGCAGTTGCTGACCGCCTTCCCGCTGGAGGCGGAGCTGACGCCGGGCTTCCGCCCGCTCGACCAGCGCGAGCAGGCAAGCCTTGCCCGGCAGGCGCTGGCCGACCTGGTGGTGACCGCGCAGCAGCAGGGCGACGACGCGCTGATGCGGGCGCTCCAATCGCTCAGCCTGCGGCTGGGCGAGGGCGGGGCGGAGCAGTTTCTGATGCGATGCGCGGCGCGGGGGGATGCGCTGGCGGGATTGCCGGACGCCATCGCGCCCTGGCTTATGGCCGAACTGGGGCTGCCCGAAGGCGACATCGACCAATGGCTGGCAGAGCAATGTTCCGACGCCGCGTTCGATATGCGGACGCTCGACGGAATCGTGCGCGCCAACAGCGATTGGGGAAAGGCACGCGGGCTGGAGCGGTGCGAGCGAATAGCGGCGTGGCGCGCGCGCGACGGGGCAGGGCGGGCGGCCGCCCTTGCCGACCTGCACCGCGCCTGGGCAAAGGCGGACGGTGACCCGATCGACGCCAAGGGATGGGTGCCGCCGGTCGATGGCTATATGGACATGGCGATGCGGCTGCATGGCCGCTGCGCCGACCTCATAGCCATGAAGCTGCGGGCCGACTATGCCACCGGCCTCGCACAGGCGCTCCATGCCGGCCGCGCCTATGCCCGTGCCTATGCCGAAGCGAAGCGGCTGGCGGGCGCGGTCGATTTCGACGACCTCATCGCCCGCACCGCCGCCCTGCTGGAGCAGGAGGGCATCGCCGACTGGATCCGCTACAAGCTCGACCAGCGCATCGACCATATCCTGGTGGACGAGGCGCAGGACACCAATGTCCGGCAATGGACGATCGTCGCTGCCCTGACCGCCGAGTTTTTCGCCGGTGAGGGCGCGAAGGGCGACAAGGTTCGGACCATCTTCACCGTCGGTGATTTCAAGCAGGCGATCTTCGGCTTCCAGGGCACAAGCCCTGAAGCGTTCCGCGTCGCGCAGATGGCGTTTCAGCGCCATGCCGAGGCGGCCGATCATGATTTCTTCACCCTCTCGCTCGACCGCAGTTTCCGCTCGACCCCGGCGGTGCTGGAGGTGGTGGACCAGACCATCGCCACCCTTCGTGGCGAACGGCTCGGTCTGGACGATGCGGAGGTCCGCCACGTCAGCGCCAATCGCCATCCGGGTGAGGTGCTGCTGTGGAAGCCGGTGATAGCCAACCTGTCTGAAGAAGCGGAAGGCGAGGAGGATTGGGCCGACGATCAGGAACGGGTGCTGGCGCAGAAGATCGCGCGACAAATCCGTCAATGGATCGACGACGGGTTGATGCTGGAGAGCAGGGGCCGTCCGGTCCGCGCGGGCGACATCATGATCCTCGTCCGCCGCCGCAGCGAACTCGCCCGCCTGATCGTTGCGCGGCTTTATGAGGAGCAGGTGGCGGTCGCGGGCATCGACCGGCTGCGCCTCAATGCGCCACTGGCGGTGCGCGACCTGCTCGCCGCGCTTCGTTTCGCGGTGCAGCCGGAGGATGAGCTGAACCTCGCCGCCTTGCTCGTCTCACCGCTGATCGGGTGGACGCAGGACGAGCTGATGACGCGCCTGATCGGGCGGAAAGTCGGGCTGTGGCGGCACCTGAACGCGACACTCGATCCGGCATTGGTGCAGCCGCTGCGCGACCTTTTGGCGGTGGCGGATTTCACCACGCCCTATCGCTATCTGGAAGCGATCCTGTCCGGGCCGATGGACGGTCGGCGGCGGCTGGTGGAGCGGCTGGGCGCCGAAGCCGTCGATCCGATCGAGGAACTGCTCAATGCCGCGCTCGCCTTCGAGAGCGACGACCATCCTTCGTTGCAGCGGTTCATCGACTGGTTCGACCGGGGCGAGGTGGACATCGTGCGCGACGCGGCGGCGGCGGGCGACATGCTGCGGCTGCTGACGGTGCATGGGGCCAAGGGGTTGCAGGCACCGATCGTGATCCTGGCCGACGCCTGCATCGATCCCGACGCCGGCAATCGCGCCGATGCGCTCGAATGGAACGGCCTGCCGATCCTCCCCCCGCGCAAGGCCGAGCGGCAGGGGCCGATCGGCGATGTGGCGGCGCAGGCGGCTCGGATAGAGCGGGAGGAGCATTGGCGGCTGCTCTATGTGGCGCTGACGCGCGCCGAGGAAAAGCTGGTGGTGGCGGGATCGCTTGGGCCGCGCGCAAAGGGGGAGGTGAAGCCGGAAAGCTGGTTCGCCGCTGTAGAGGGCGCGATGGCAGCGCTGGGTGCGGAGTGGGAGGCCGATCCGCTCTGGGGCGCGGCCCGGCGCTGGCGCGGGCACGAGCAGCTGACGCCGAAGAAGGCGGAGCCGGAGGCGGCAAGGGAGGCTGCTCAAGTCGCGCTACACGACTGGCTCAGGCGGCCCGCGCCGATGGAGGCCCGCCCGCCACGACCGCTCGCCCCTTCGGCGCAGGTCGAGGACGATGTGCCCTATCCGCCGCCGACCAGGACGATGCAGGCAGCGGCCGAGCGTGGCCGGTGGCTGCACGCCCTGTTCGAACGCCTGCCCTCCGTGCCGTCCGACCGCCGGCCCGACGCCGCCGACCGCTGGCTGGTGCAGCAGGGCCTGGTGGAGGCAGCGCAGCGGCAGGAGATCGTCGATCAGGCGTTGCGGGTCATCGACGCTCCCGATTTTGCCGCGCTGTTCGGGCCGGATGCCCTTGCCGAAGCGCCGATCGCGGCGGTGGTGGGGCAGGCGGTGATCGCGGGAACGGTCGATCGCCTGTGCATCGGCCCTGACCGGGTGCAGTTCGTCGATTTCAAGACCGGCCGGGTCGCCCCCCTCGGCCTGGCCGACGTGCCGCTTGCCCATGTGCGCCAGATGGCGGCCTATGCCGCGGCGCTGGCGGTGATCTTCCCCGATCGCGCGATCGAAGCCGGCTTGCTCTACACCAGTGCGCCGCGCCTCATCACCCTTCCGCCCGACCTGCTGGCGCAGCACAAGCCCGGCTTTTCGCCAGCGCAGGAGAATTTGCCGCTCCGGCCCGTTGAGCCGGATGCACGCCCATCCTAGATACGCGCCAAGCAAAGGAGACGCACATGGCCACCAAGGCAGTTACCGATGTCAGCTTCAAGGAAGATGTGATCGATTCCGACAAGCCCGTGCTTGTCGATTTCTGGGCCGAATGGTGCGGCCCGTGCAAGATGATCGGTCCGGCGCTGGAAGAGATTTCCGAGGAACTGGCCGACAAGGTCACGATCGCCAAGATCAACATCGACGAGAATCCCGATGCGCCGGGCCAATATGGCGTGCGCGGTATTCCGACGATGATCCTGTTCAAGAATGGCGAAGTCAGCGCGACCAAGGTCGGCGCCGCGCCCAAGAGCGCGCTCAAGGGCTGGATTGAAAGCGTCCTGTAACGCGCGGAAGGCCGGGCGATGCGCCATTTTCGGCCTGAGTGAGACAGCGAAGTAGACAGTTGAACGCGGTTTCGCGAACATGCGGATGAAAATGCGTTGAAGCTGTCTACTTCGCTGTCACGCGAATAGGATTTTTGCGGCCTTGTCCCACATCCGGGGCGACGACGCGCCCATCAGCCCGCGCCGCGTGTCACCCACGACATAGGGCGTGCCGTCCAGCCGCTGGCAGCACCCGCCCGCCTCGTTCAGGAACAGCGTGCCCGCCGCATGATCCCACGGCAGGGTTCGGGCGAAGACCGACACGTCATTCTGCCCCAGCACCAGCCGGGGATATTGCTCGGCGGCGCAGCGGGGTATGTCCACCAGCGTGAACACGTCCTGCGACCGGTGGCGGATGTCGGCACGTTCCTCATCGGTCATGAAATAGACGGCGAGCGCCGCGATCGGCAGGTCCGCACCGCTCTCGCGCGCCTGCACTTTCTGGCCGTCGACATGGCTGCCACCCCCCAGAATCGCGTGGCACAGCCGCCCGGTCAGCGGGTCGAGGATCCAGCCTGCCAGCGTGGTTCCGGCATCGGCCAGCGCGATCATGATGCCGAACGGCGGATTGCCTGCCGCAAAATTGCCGGTGCCGTCGATGGGGTCGATGATCCAGTTCAGCCCTTCGCCCGCGCGCGCGAGGATGGTGGGATTGGCAGCGCAGGCTTCCTCGCCGATGATGCCGGCTTCCGGCAGGATCGCGGCCAGCCCCTCCGCGAGGCGCAGCTCGCTCTCCTTGTCGGCGATGGTCACGAAGTCGTTCGCGGCCTTCTCGCTGATCTCATCTTCAGAAAGGTTGCGGAAACGGGGCATCACGATGTCGCGGCCAACCTGCCGCATCAGCGCGACGACGCGATCATGCAGGTCCAGCAGCATCAGCTGCGATAATCCGCGTTGATCGAGATGTAGCCGTGGGTCAGGTCGCAGGTCCAGATGGTCGCACGCCCCTCGCCCAGGCCGAGATCGACGCCGATCGCGATCTCCTGTCCCTTGAGATGCGCGGCCACCGGACCTTCGTCATAGCCTTCCACCGCAAGGCCGCCGGTCGCCACCTGCGTCGCGCCGAAGCGGATCGAGAGCTTGTCGCGGTCCGCCGGCTCGCCGGCCTTGCCGATCGCGGCGACCACGCGGCCCCAGTTGGCGTCCTCGCCAGCGATCGCGGTCTTGACCAGCGGGGAATTGGCGATGGAGAGGCCGATGCGGTGGGCGCTTTCGTCACTGGTTGCGCCCTCGACCGTGATCTCCACGAACTTGGTTGCCCCTTCACCGTCGCGCACGACGAGGTGGGCCAACTGGCGGCACAGGTCGGACAGCGCGGCGGCGAAGGCATCCGCGCCGGGATCGTCCATCGACGTCAGCGGCGCATGGCCTGCCTTGCCGGTGGCGAAGGTGAGCACCGTGTCGCTGGTCGACGTGTCGCTGTCCACCGTGATGCAGGAGAAGGTGCGCCGGTTGGCGGCTGACAGCATCTGTTGCAGCAGGGCGGGTTCGATCGCGGCGTCGGTGAAGATATAGCCGAGCATCGTCGCCATGTCGGGGGCGATCATGCCCGACCCCTTGATGATGCCGACCAGATCGACCCGCGTGTCGCCGATCATGGCGGAAACATGCGCGCCCTTGGGATAGGTGTCGGTCGTGCCGATGGTCGTCGCCGCAGCCTCCCAGTCGCAGGGCGCGGCGATGAAGGCGGCCTCCAGCCCGGCCTCCGCCTTGTCCACCGGCAGCGGCACGCCGATCACGCCGGTCGAGGAGATGAATATGTCCGACGGCTGGCAGGCGAGGTGGTTGGCCACCTTCGCCGCGATCGCCTCCACCGCCGCGCGGCCGCGGTGGCCGGTAAAGGCATTGGCGTTGCCGGCATTGACCACCAGCGCCCGCGCCTGCCCCAGCGGAATGGCGTCGCGGCACCATTCGACTTCGGGGGAAGGGCATTTGCTCTGGGTCGTGACGCCCGCGACCGCCGTCCCCGCGTCCAGTTCGGCATAGGTCAGGTCGCACCGTTCCCATGCCTTGTACCCGGCGCGGGCGACGCGCAGCGTGACGCCGGCGATGGGGGGCAGGACAGGGAAGGCGGCGGGCGCAAGGGGGGAGCGATCGGTCATGGCGGCGGGATGAAGAAAATCCGCCGGGCCGTCAATCGGCGTCCGCCAATCGGCGATGGCACGCGCGGCATTTCATGGCATGAAGGGGGATGATCGGGCAGCGGACACGCGAAGTCATCATTGCTCTGGCAGCCATGGGCTTGCTGGGCGCAGCCGTCCATCTGTGGCAGGCGCAGTTCGAGGCTGACTTGCCGCCCCTCGGCCCCGCGCGGCCGATGGACGAAGGCAATGGTGAAGTTCCGCATCCTCCTCGCAGGACCATCGGGAACGGTGGACCGGAGCGGGCGAAGCCGGCCGGCTCTCCGGGCGGATGGCTGTCCGACCGGGATTATCCGGCCGAGGCGCTCACAAATGGATGGGAGGGAACGGCGGCGTTCAGTCTTACCGTCGGCCCGAGCGGCGGGGTGGAACATTGCACCATAACGCAATCGTCCGGCCATGCGGTGCTTGACAGCGCGACCTGCATGGCGCTGACCCGCAGTGCGCGTTTCCATCCGGCCCGCAACGCATCCGGCGAGGCGATCGCCGACAGCTATAATGGCCGGGTCACATGGCGAATGCCGGTCTAGCGGAAATTTCGGGACGGACCTCATCCTGTCATGCCGTCCCGCTTTAAGACCGCCACGATGGAACAGGATCAAGTGACGAGTGCCCCCAAATCCCGCGTCGCCTTCTACGCCGCGCGCTATTCCCCGCGCAAGGCGAGCATCCGCCTGCGCGTGCTGGAACCGATTGCGGCGCTGCGGGACATCGGCGTGGAGGCCGGCCGCTATCCCCGGTTGCGAAGCGTGGACGATTGTGCCGCGGTCGTCATATCCAAAGCGTTCGGGCGCGGCGCGATCAAGGCGGCGGCAACGGCGCGGCGGCAGGGCTGCGGCCTGATCTTCGACATTTGCGACAATCGCTATGCGGGCAAGCAGACGCCGCTGCGCGCGGCCAAGGCACGTCGGACCAGCGCGTTGCTGGCGAGCGCCGACATCGTGACGGTGCCGACGCAGCGCATGGGCGACCTGCTGGTCGAATGCGCGCCGGACATTGCAGGCCGCGTCCGGGTCGTGCCGGACATGCTGGACGACGTGGCGGGCGGCAGCGGGGCGAGCCTGTCGCTGCTGGACCGCTTCTGGCTTAGCCGGCTGGACCGCTTCCACATGATGCACGACGGCGCGCTGCATTGCGTCTGGTTCGGCAACAATATGGCGGGGGTATCGGGCCTCGACCAGATCGGTCCCGCCATCGCGGAACTGCGGCATTTCGCGCAAACCCATCCCGTCACGCTGACGATCATCAGCAACAAGGCGGGCCTGTATCGCCGCGCTTCTCGCGAGTGGGGCATTCCGAGCTTCTACCTGCCCTGGTCGCTCGGCAGCTTCGGCACGGCGCTGCGGGCGCACCGCGTCGCGATTATTCCGGTCGCGCGCAACGCCTACAGCGCAGGCAAGTCGATAAACCGGCCCGCGACGGCGATCATGGCGGGGCTGGGCGTGATCGCGGATTCGATCCAGTCCTATGAAGAGCTGCGCCCGTTCATCGCTCTGGATGACTGGCAAGGGGGGCTTTCGCGCTACGCCTATGGGTGGGAGGCCGAGGCCGACCGACTGGCGCAGGCGCGGGCGCACCTCGATGCGCGCTATGGCCGGCAGCGTGTCGCCGAGCGCTGGCGCGAAATCTTCGCCGAACTGGCGGCGCGATCCCTGCCTGACGCCTGACGCCCTCGACATACACGCCCGAATTGACGCGGCGCTGGCCGATCCCTATTTGCCGCTCAATCGTTGCAGGCGCAGGTCGAAGCGCGCCCTTCATGTCTTACGCTCAAGGGAGAGCTCATGTTCGGCGCACTCGCCAAGTCCATCTTCGGTTCGTCCAACGAACGCTACGTCAAGTCTCTGGGCAAGACCGTCGACAAGATCGCCTCCTTCGAGCCGGCGATGCAGGCGATGAGCGACGAGGATCTGATCGCGCAGACCGTGCGGTTCCGCGAACGGCTGGCCAATGGCGAGACGCTGGACGACCTGCTGCCCGAAGCGTTCGCCACCGTGCGCGAAGCGTCGGTGCGCGTCCTGGGTATGCGCCATTTCGATGTGCAGATGGTGGGCGGCATCGTCTTGCATCGCGGCGAGATCGCGGAAATGCGGACGGGCGAGGGCAAGACGTTGGTGGCGACGCTCGCCACCTACCTCAACGCGCTGGAGGGCAAGGGCGTCCACGTCGTCACCGTCAACGACTATCTGGCCACGCGCGACTGCGACTGGATGGGGCAGGTGTACCGTTTCCTCGGCCTGACGACGGGGGTCATCGTGCCCAACATCAGCGAGGATCAGCGGCGCGAGGCCTATGCCGCCGACATCACCTACGCGACCAACAACGAACTCGGCTTCGACTATCTGCGCGACAATATGAAATATGATCGCGCGTCGATGGTGCAGCGGCCCTTCAACTACGCGATCGTGGACGAGGTGGACTCGATCCTGATCGACGAGGCGCGCACCCCGCTCATCATTTCCGGTCCGACCGACGACAAATCGGAACTCTACGTCGCCGTCGACGCGATCGTGAAGCAGATCACCGAAGCCGATTACGAGAAGGACGAGAAGCAGCGCAGCGTCACGCTGACCGAGGACGGGACCGAGAAGGTCGAGCGCCTTCTGGAAGCGGCCGGGCTGCTCCAGGGCGACAATCTCTACGACTTCGAGAACACGCAGGTCGTCCACCATGTGAACCAGGCGCTGCGCGCGAACGTCATGTTCCGCCGCGACATCGACTATATCGTGAAGGACGGCAAGGTCGTCATCATCGACGAGTTCACCGGCCGCATGATGGACGGGCGTCGCTGGTCCGATGGCCTGCACCAGGCGGTGGAAGCCAAGGAAGGCGTGCAGATCGAGCCGGAAAACCAGACGCTCGCCTCCATCACCTTCCAGAATTATTTCCGTATGTATCCAAAGCTCGGCGGCATGACCGGCACGGCTGCGACGGAAGCCACCGAATTCTACGAAATCTACAAGATGAACGTCGTCACCATCCCCACCAACAAGCCGGTGCAGCGGATCGACGAGGAAGACACCTTCTACAAAAGCCTGGAGGACAAGTTCCGGGGCATCGCCCGCACCATTCGGGAGCATCAGGAAAAAGGCCAGCCGGTGCTGGTCGGCACGGTGTCGATCGAAAAGTCGGAAATGCTCTCCGCCTTCCTCGATCAGGAAGGGGTGAAGCACGCCGTGCTCAACGCCCGCTTCCATGAGAGCGAGGCGCATATCGTCGCGCAGGCGGGCCGCAAGGGCGCGGTGACGATCGCCACCAACATGGCCGGGCGCGGCACCGACATCAAGCTGGGCGGCAATCTGGAGATGCGGGTCGAGGACGAGCTGCGCGACATGCCCGAGGGACCGGAACGCGACGCGGCGATCAAGCGGATCGAAGCCGAGATCGAGGCGGAGAAGCAGGAGGTGCTGGACGCCGGCGGCCTGTTCGTGCTGGCGACGGAGCGGCATGAAAGCCGTCGCATCGACAACCAGCTGCGCGGTCGTTCCGGTCGTCAGGGCGACCCGGGCCTGTCGCGCTTCTACCTCAGCCTCGACGATGATCTGATGCGCATCTTCGGCCCGGACACGATGTTCGCCAAGATGATCCGGTCGAACCTGGAGGATGGCGAGGCGCTGCCTCCGTCCAAATGGCTGAGCAAGGCGATCGAGACGGCGCAGAAGAAGGTCGAGGCGCGCAACTACGACATCCGCAAGCAGGTCGTCGAATATGACGATGTGATGAACGACCAGCGCAAGGTCATCTACGAACAGCGCAGCGACATCATGGATGCCGACACGGTGGACGATGTCGTCACCGACATGCGGCACGAAACGGTCAACGATCTGGTTGGCGCATCCTGCCCGCCCGGCACCTATCCCGAGCAGTGGGACCTTGCGCGGCTGAAGGCGCGGACGGCCGAAATCCTCGGTCTCGAACCCGATTTCGACGCCTGGCTCGCCGAGGATGCCGTTGACCCGGAGATGATCGAGGAACGGCTCGTCGCGCTCGCCGACGCCGCGATCGCGGAGAAGGTGACGGAGGTCGACGCCAACGACTGGCACATGATCGAGAAGTCGATCCTGCTCCAGAGCCTCGACCATCATTGGAAGGAGCATCTCGCGACGCTTGACGCGCTGCGGCAGGTCGTCCACCTGCGCGCCTACGCCCAGAAGACGCCGATCAACGAATATAAGCAGGAAGCCTTCGCCCTTTTCGAGCGGATGCTGGAGAATATCCGCGAGGATGTGACCGGCTCCATCGCGCGGGTGCAGTTCCGCATGGAGCAGCCGCCGCTGGAGGATTATGGTCTGCCGGTGCTGCCGGACTTCATCACCACGCACATCGATCCCTTCTCCGGCGAGGATAACAGCGCGGACATCGACGCGGCGACGCGCGCCGGCCTCATCACCACCGCGCCGCGCGCCGCCATGCCGCAGGGCGAAGGCGAATTCGCCAATCTGGACATCAGCCGGAACGCGCCTTGCCCCTGCGGATCGGGCCAGAAATACAAGCATTGCCACGGCGCGCTCGCCTGACGCGCCCAATCGGACGCAGCGTGCTGTGCGTTAACCACGCCGTTTAGGGCTTTGGTCATCTCTTGTCGTAACCCTCCGCCTATCGCCGGGGGGTGCCGGGAGATGATCGCGTGGACAGCGTTTCCTATCGCGCACGGGCGGATCGACGCCGCGAATCCCGCTACGCGGCGGGGATCGACGCGACCCTGCTGTGGAACGGGATCAGCCAGCCGGTCAAGATCCGCAACATCTCCATTTATGGCGCGCTGCTGATCGGCGCCTGGCTGCCGCCGATCGGGCAGCGGGTGACGCTGATCGCGCAGGGGCTGGAAGTCTGCGGCACCGTGATCTGGGAAGGCAGCGACCGGTGCGGTCTGCTGCTCAGCCGCGCCGTCGATCCGATCGCGATCATAGGGCGGGCAGGAGCCAGCGCCGACGATCGGCCGATCATCACCCTGCATCGGGTCGGTCCCGGCCGTCATGGGTGAGGAATGGCGGAAGCGGTGGGATTCGAACCCACGGTGAGCGTAAACCCACGGCGGTTTTCAAGACCGCTGCCTTAAACCACTCGGCCACACTTCCGTTGCCCGCTTCCTAGCGCGCCGGGGCGGCTTGCCAAGCGATAATTCGCGTCGCCGCTCGGTTCGTCGTCTTGGCAAGGCGCGGGCGCGATAAGGGATTCACCTCCCGCCCGGCCTGTGCAAGAACGGGGTCATGGGAGATTCTTTGCGTTCCATCCTTACGCCGTTGATGCTGGCCGCGGTCGCCGTGACCGTGGGCACCACGCCGCCACAGGCGGCGCAGTCGCAGGAACCGGGTGACTTCCAGGCCTATCTGGAAAGCCTGCGGCCCAAGGCGCGGGCCATGGGCATCGCCGACCGCACGCTCGACAGCGTGTTTCCCAGCCTGACGCCCAATCCCCGCGTCATTCAGCTGGACCAGAACCAGCCGGGCGGCGGCGCCTACTCGCCCATTCCGAATTTCGAGCCATACCGGCGCACCCACGTCGACGCCGCGCGCATCAGCCGGGGGCGCGCGGTGTATCAGGCGAACCGGGCGCGGCTGGCGCGGATCGAGGCGGAGACGGGCGTACCCGAGGAGATCATGGTCGCCATCTACGGTCATGAAACCAACTATGGCTCCTACACCGGCGATTTCGACCTGATCCGGTCGCTGGCGACCTTGTCCTGGGAAGGGCGGCGTCGGGCGCTGTTCGAGCCGGAGCTGCTCGCGACCCTGAAGATGCTGGACAATGGCGTGCCGCGCAGCCGGCTGGTCGGCAGCTGGGCGGGGGCCACCGGCTATCCGCAGTTCCTGCCGAGCGTCTATCTGCGCATCGCTAAGGACGGGGACGGGGACGGCCGCGCCGACATATGGACGAGCGAGGCGGATGCGCTGGCGTCGATCGCCAATTATTTCGTGCAGTCGGGCTGGCGGCGGGGGCAGCCCTGGGGCGTGGCGGTGACCGTGCCGACGGGCTTCGACCGCAGCGCCGTGGCGGCGCGGACGACGCCTGCCCGCTGCCCGCGCGTGTTCAATCGGCACAGTCGCTGGCTCACGATGGCGGAGTGGCGGCGGATGGGTGTGCTGCCGGTTGGTGGCGGCTGGCCGGTGGACAGTATATTGGCGACCCTGCTGGAACCCGACGGGCCGGGCAAGACGGCCTATCTGCTGACCAGCAACTATCGGGCGATCCTCGATTATAATTGTTCCAACTTCTATGCCTTGTCGGTGGGATTGCTGGCGGATGCGGTTAAACAATAGCTATCTGGGTGTGACGGCGGCGCTGCTGGCGAGCGGAATGGCGGCGCAGGCGCAGCCGCCTGGCCGGCCAGCGATGGTCAGCGATACGCCGGTGGTGCTGGGCGACCCTTATGTCGTGGGCGGCACGAGCTACCGCCCGGCCGATCCCGCCTCCTATGATGAGGTCGGGATAGCCAGCGTCAGCGACGCGCCCAGCCGCGGCGAAACGACCGCGAATGGCGAGGCCTTCGCACCCGATGCCATAACCGCCGCGCACAAGACTCTGCCGCTGCCCGCCTATGTCGAGGTGACGGCCCTGGGCAGCGGGCGCACGATCCTGGTGCGGGTGAATGATCGGGGGCCGATGCGCAACGACCGGATCATTGGCCTGTCGCCGGGGGCTGCGGCGCAGCTTGGCGTGGCCGACGGCGCGCCCGTGCGGGTGCGGCGGGTCAATCCGCCCGAACAGGAGCGCGCGGTGCTGCGAGCGCGGGGACGGGCGGCGGAGCGGCTCGAAACGCCGCCCGCGTTGCTGAAGGTGCTGCGCGCCAAGCTGGGCGCGGCGGAGATGCCTTCGGCTGCGCCTGCGCTCCCGGCCGCTCCTCCGGCCAAGACGCCCCCGGTGCCGGCGAAGGCGCGACCTGGCGCGGATTTCGATGTGCCGGCCGTTGCTGCCGCCAAGACGAAGCCGGCACAGCCGCCCGCCGCCAGGCCAGCGCGCGCCACCGCCGCCGAAAAGCCCGTCGCCCTTTCGCCCACTGCCGGCACCTATGTCGTGCAGGTGGGCGCCTTTTCATCCCGCGCCCGGGCGGAGGCGCTGGCGGCGTCGATCGGCGCGCTCGCTGAAGCCAGCGGTGCGCTGTGGCGGGTGCGGCTCGGCCCCTATGCGACCCGGCAGGCCGCGCAGGCAGGCGTGCGCAAGGCAGCCGCCAAAGGCTTTGAGAAAGCAACCATTCTCGCTAATGACGGGCGGTGATGCGCCCGCGCTCCCTTACCGAATCCAATCAGTCGAAGGCATTTTCCCGATGAAGAAAAGTGTTGCAGTCCTCCTGGCCGCCGGGCTGCTGGTCCAACCCCTCATCGCAGCCGCGCCGCCCTATACGAGCGAAGCGCCGATTGCCTACATGAAGGATCTCTCCTCGGGCGCGGTGCTTTACGACAAGGGCGGGCAGACCCGGATGCCGCCCGCCTCCATGGCGAAGATGATGACCGCGCATGTCGCCTTCCGCCTCATCCAGAAGGGCGACCTGAAGCTCGACACCAAGTTCACGGTTCGACCGGAGACGTGGAAGCAGTGGCATGGGCCGCAGGCCGGCTCCACCATGTTCCTGTCGGCGGGCGAGCAGGTGTCGGTCGAAAATCTGCTGCACGGCATCGTCACCCTGTCGGGCAACGACGCCTGTGTCGTGCTGGCCGAAGGGATCGCCGGGACAGAGCAGGCTTTCGTCGCGCTGATGAATGAGGAGGCGAAGCGCCTGGGCCTCAAGAACAGCCATTTCGGCACCAGCAATGGCTGGCCCGATGAAGGCGTGACCTATGTGACGGCGGAGGATCTGGCGAAGCTGGCGCAGGCGACGGTTGAGGAAACGCCCGATCTCTACAAGCGCTTCTATGCGACCCGGTCCTTCACCTGGGGCAAGACGATGGGCGGGTCCGACATCCAGCAGGCCAATCGCAACCCCATATTGGGCAAGATCGCCGGCGCCGATGGCCTCAAGACCGGACATACCGAGGAAGCGGGCTTCGGCTTTACCGGATCGGCCGAGCAGGATGGCCGGCGTCTGGTGATGGTCGTGGCGGGTCTGCCGAGCTTCAACGGGCGCATCAGCGAATCCGTGCGCTTCATGGACTGGGGCTTCAAGGCGTGGAAGGCGCAGCCGCTCTTCAAGAAGGGGCAGACGGTCGAAACCGCCGAGGTGCAGCTGGGCAGCGCGACGAGCGTGCCGCTGGTCGCGCCGCAGAATCTGGCCGTGACCCTGCCACGCACGGCGTCGGCCAATGTGCAGGTGAAGGTCGTCTACACCGGGCCGATCAAGGCGCCCATCGCCAAGGGGCAGCAGATCGCGCAGCTGATCGTGCAGACCCCCGACACGCCACCGCAGGTCATGCCGCTGGTGGCGGGAGAAGAGGTGGCCGAGGCGGGCATCTTCGGCCGCATCTGGAACGGCGTGAAGTCGCTGTTCGGGTGACGCCGCCGCGGTTCATCACGCTGGAGGGCGGCGAGGGCGCGGGCAAATCGACCCAGCTGCGCGCGCTGGCCGCAGCCCTGCGGGCGCGCGACATCGAGGTGGTGGAAACCCGCGAGCCGGGGGGCAGCGAAGGCGCGGAGGCGATCCGCGCCCTTTTGCTGACCGGCGGCGCGGACCGTTGGAGCGCGCGCGCCGAAGCGCTGTTGTTCGCGGCGGCACGGGCCGACCATATCGAAAAGACGATCAAGCCCGCGCTGGCGCGCGGCGCATGGGTCTTGTCCGACCGGTTCCTCGATTCGAGCCGTGCCTATCAGGGGCAGGGGGCTTTGACCGACGCCGACATATTGGCGCTCCACCGGATCGGCAGCGCGGGCTTCCTGCCCGACCGGACCCTGCTGCTGACACTGCCCGAAGCAGATGCGTCGGCGCGGGCGCGAGCGCGCGACGGCGAGGCGAGCGACCGGATCGGCGGGCGGGCGAGCGGCTTTCATCGGGTGGTCGCCGAGGCATTCGATCGCTTTGCACGGGACGAGGCGGACCGGGTGCGCGCGATCGATGCGTCCGGCCCGGCGGAGGTGGTGACTTTGCGGCTGATCGACGCCATCGCCGACCTGCTGCCATGACCGTCATTCTCGGCCATGATGCGCAGGCGCAGGCGATGCTGGACGCGGCGCGCGGGGGGCGGATGCATCATGGCTGGATATTGGCCGGGCGGCGCGGCATCGGCAAGGCGGGCTTTGCGCGGGCGCTGGCGATGCGGATGCTGGCGGAGGCAGCGGGGCCTGCGATCAATGCCGATGGGCTGGCGGTGCCCGAGAGCCACCCCATTCGCCGGCTGATCGAGGCTGCCGCCCACCCGGACTATGCCGAACTGTCGCCGCTGGAAAAGGACGGCGTTACCGCCCGCAACATCAATGTCGATCAGGTGCGCGGGCTGGCGCGGCTGGTTCAATCCGCCTCGTCGCTTTCCAGCCGCCGGATCGTGGTGATCGACAGCGCCGACGATCTGGAACGCGGCGCGGCCAATGCGCTGCTCAAGACGCTGGAGGAACCGCCCGCCGACATGCTGTTCCTGCTGGTCAGCCACGCGCCCGGCCGGTTGTTGCCGACGATCCGGTCGCGGTGCAGGACGCTGCGCTTCGATCCTCTGGAGCCGGCGCTGATGCGCGCGGCGCTGAAGGCGGTGGACGACACGCTTGACGCCGGCGAGATCGACGCTCTGGTGCGGGTGGGGGACGGATCGCCGGGGCAGGCGCTGCGCTTTGCCGGGCTGAACCTGTCGGACATGGAGCAGGCGCTGAGCCGACTGGCGACGCAGGGTGATCCCGACAACCAGCAGCGGCTGGCGCTCGCAAAATCCTTGTCGCCCAAGTCGGCCAAGGCCCGGTACGAGGCGTTTCTGGAACGGGTGCCCGCCTTCATCGCGCAGGCGGCGCGCGCGCGGCAGGGGTCGGCGCTGGGCGTCGCGCTGGACCGGTGGGAGAAGGCGCGGCATCTGGCCGGTGGCGCGCTCATCCTCTCGCTCGATCCCGGCGCGGTGGTGTTCGAGCTGGCCGATCATGTCGCCGCGCTTGCCGCGGACGCCTGAAAAGCGGCTTCCCGCCGCGCGCTTCAATCGTTAGGGAAGCGCCATGTCCAAGCCCTTCACCATCACCACCGCCATTTCCTATCCCAATGGGCGGCCGCATATCGGCCATGCCTATGAGGTGATCGCCACCGACGCGATCGCGCGGTTCCAGCGGATGATGGGCCGCGACGTCTTCTTTCAGACGGGCACCGACGAACATGGCCTCAAGATGGCGCAGACGGCGCGCGCGCGGAACATGGAGCCGCGCGAGCTGGCCGATGAAATGGCGGGCTATTTCAAGGATATGAACGAGAGGCTGAATATCAGCCATGATCGCTTCATCCGCACCAGCGAGCCGGACCACCATGCCGCCAGCCAAGCGATCTGGCAGGCGATGGAGGCCAATGGCGATCTCTATCTCGGCCGCTATGAAGGCTGGTATTCCGTTCGCGACGAAGCCTTTTACGACGAGAAGGAAATCGTGGAGGGGGAAGGGGGCGCGAAACTCTCCCCCCAGGGCACGCCGGTCGAATGGACGGTCGAGGAAAGCTGGTTCTTCCGCCTGTCGGCCTATCAGGATCGGCTGCTGGCGCTGTATCAAAGCCAGCCCGACTTCATCCAGCCCGACAGCCGCCGGAACGAGATCATGCGGTTCGTCGAGGGCGGGCTGTCCGACCTCAGCGTGTCGCGCACCAGCTTCGACTGGGGCGTGAAGGTTCCGGGCGCGGATGGGCACGTCATGTATGTGTGGGTTGATGCGCTCACCAACTATCTGACCGGCTGCGGCTATCCCGACGACGCGGACCGGATGGCGCGCTACTGGTCGGAAGGCGGCGACATCACGCACATTATCGGCAAGGATATTGTGCGTTTTCATACGGTTTACTGGCCGGCTTTCCTGATGAGCGCGAAGCTGCCGCTGCCGGCTCGGGTGTTCGGCCACGGTTTCCTGCTGAACCGGGGCGAGAAGATGTCCAAGTCGCTCGGCAATGTCGCCGATCCGATCGAACTGGCGGATCGCTTCGGCGTGGATCAGCTGCGCTATTTCCTGCTGTCCGAAGTCACGTTCGGCAATGACGGCAGCTATAGCGCGGAGGCGATCGTCGCCCGATCCAACAGCGACCTGGCCAACAGTTTCGGCAATCTGGCGCAGCGCACGTTGAGTTTCATCGCCAAAAATCTGGACGGGCGGTTGCCCGCGCCTGCGCCGCAGGACGTGGATCGCGCGTTGCTGGCAACTGTGGGGGAGGCGGCGCAGACCTTCCAGACCGCGATGGCGGACCTCGCGGCGTCGGTCGCGATCGAGGCGTGGATGCGGGCAGTGTTCGCCTGCAACGCCTATATCGACGCGCAGGCGCCATGGGCGCTGCGCAAGACGGACCCGGCGCGCATGGAGGCGGTGCTCGCGTCGCTCTACGAGGCCATTGCGAGCCTGGCCATCATGATCCAGCCGGTCATCCCAGCGAGCGCGGCGGCGCTGCTCGATCAAATGGGTATCGGCCCGGAGAAGCGGGGATATGATGTGATCGGCAGCAGCGTCTATACCGACCTGCGGGGGTCCGGCTTCGTTCTTGGCGCGCCCAAGCCCCTGTTCCCCCGCCTCGACCTCGCCGAGGTGGAGGCATGACGCGATGTTGATCGACAGCCATTGCCACCTGAATTACAAGGGCTTGGTCGAGGATCAGGCCAATGTGCTGGAACGAGCGCGGGCGCGGGGCGTGGCGACGATGCTCAACATCGCGACCCGCGAAAGCGAATGGGACGCGGTGCTGGAGACAGCCGTCCGCGAACCCGATGTGTGGGCGACGGTTGGCATCCATCCGCACGAGGCGGACGAGCATCCGCACGTCGATACCGCCAAGCTGGTCGAGCGCGCGGCCCATCCGCGGGTCGTCGGCATCGGCGAGACCGGTCTCGACTATTATTACGACCATAGCGACCGCGAGCGGCAGCAGAAGAGTTTCCGTTCTCATATCGCTGCCTGCCGCGAAACCGGCCTGCCGCTGATCGTCCATACCCGCGACGCGGAGGAGGATACGCTGCGCATCCTGCGGGAGGAAATGGAGAAGGCGGCCTATAGCGGGGTCATCCACTGTTTCACCGCGAGCGGCGCCTTTGCCGACGCGGCGATGGAGCTTGGTTTCTACATCAGCATTTCGGGCATCGTGACCTTCAAGAGCGCGAAGGATTTGCAGGAGACGGCCGCCCGGCTGCCGCTCGACCGGTTGCTGGTGGAGACGGATTCGCCCTTCCTCGCGCCGGTGCCGCATCGGGGCAAGCCGTGCGAGCCGGCCTTCGTCGCGGACACGGCCCGCTTTCTTGCTGAACTGCGCGGCGAGGGCGTGGAGCAACTGGCGGCGGCCACATCGGCCAATTTCCGCGCGCTTTTCTCGAAGGTCGCATGAGCCTGACGCTCACGGTCCTGGGCAGCGGCACCTCGTCGGGGGTGCCCCGGATCGGCAATGACTGGGGCGATTGCGACCCGGCCGAGCCGAAGAACCGGCGCACCCGCGCGTCCATCCTGATCGAGAGCGGAACCACGCGCATCCTCGTCGATACATCGCCGGACATGCGGGCGCAGCTGCTGACGGCAGATGTTATCGCCATCGACGCCATATTGTGGACGCACGACCATGCCGATCATTGTCACGGCATCGACGATGTTCGCCAGATTTTCCATCACCGGCGCGCGCCCGTACCGGCCTATGCCCGCGCGCCGACGCTCAAGCCGCTGCGCCAGCGCTTCGGCTATGTGTTCGAGGGGCGGGAGGGCTACCCGCCGACGATCGCGGCGCATGTGTTGCCCGACAGGCTGCGGATCGGCGACATCGACATCGCCTGCGTCGATCAACCCCATGGGGCGATCTTCTCGACCGGCTTCCGCTTCAGCCATGGGGACCAGAGCATCGGCTATGCCACCGATTTTCATGCGCTTACGCCCGATATGCTGGCGCTCTATGCCGGGGTGGACGTGTGGGTGGTCGATGCGCTGCGGGCCAAGCCGCATCCGACGCATCCCCATCTTGCCATGACGCTGGACGGCATTGCGGCGACCCGCCCTGGGCGAGCGATCCTGATCCACATGGACCAGAGCATGGACTATGCGACGCTGCGGCGGGACCTGCCCGAGGGGGTCGAGCCGGGCTATGACGGCATGGTCGTGACGCTGGGCGGAGAGACGGCCCGATGAACGGCGGCGACCAGGCGGCATCGACCATCTGGTATGTGCTGGCGATCGTGCTGGTCGCGTCATCGCTGATCGGGCGTCGGCTGGCCTGGGGCGGTCTGCTACGAATGCTCCTGCTCTGGGTGGCGATCTTCGCCGGGCTGCTCGGCCTGTTCACTTTTGCGCAGCGCCAAGGCTATCTGACCGGGCGATGGGCGGACCAGAGCGGCGGCGCTCCGTCCTCCAGCGATGCACCGGCAGCGGCGCCGCGTGCGCGGGCGGATGGCGAGGCGATCCGGGTGCCGGTCGGGCCGGACGGGCATTACTGGGTGGAGGGCACGATCAACGGGACGCCGGCGCGCTTCCTGATTGACAGCGGCGCGACGGTGACCGCCTTGTCCGACACCACGGCCCGCGCGTCGGGTCTGAACTATGATGTCGGCGAACCCGCCGTCGTGCTGACCACCGCCAATGGCAAGGTCGAGGCGCGGCGGTCCAACATCGCGAGCCTGGTCATCGGACCGGTCAGGCTCAACGACCTGCCGATCGTGGTGTCTCCGGCCTTCGGCGATGTGAATGTCATCGGCATGAACGCGCTGTCGCGGCTGAAAAGCTGGGGTGTGAGGGATGGCGAGATGGTGCTGGCGCCATGAAAGCGAGACAGGGAGTGAGACAGTTGAACGTACATTTTCGAATGAGTGATTTTACATAATATATATTATCGGACTTCAATTTTCAATCTGGCGGCGTCGGGGGTGAACCCCTATCGCCTTGGAAGCCTCCCACACCGGAACAACGCCCATGTCCCATGCCAGTCCCGCCAACATCATGCCGATTGCGGAGGTCATGGCCCGTCTTCGCGACCCGGACCAGGGATGCCCATGGGACATTGCGCAGGATTTCGCATCGATCGCCCCCTACACGATCGAGGAGGCCTATGAGGTCGCCGATGCCATCGAGCGCGAGGATGTGGCGGCGCTGCGCGATGAACTGGGCGACCTGCTGCTCCAGGTGGTGTTTCACAGCCGCATGGCGGAACAGGCAGGCCATTTCAGTTTGCAGGATGTGATCGACGGCATCACCGCCAAGATGATCCGCCGCCACCCGCATGTGTTCGGTGAGGGCGCGCGGCGCGAGGACGGCCATGCGCAGTGGGAAGCCATCAAGGCAGCGGAAAGGGCGGAAAAAGACCCCGACCCGAGCGCCCTGGCCGGTGTCGCCCGCGCCCTGCCCGCATTGCTGCGCGCGGAAAAATTGCAGAAGCGTGCTGGCCGGACGGGGTTCGAGTGGCCCGACACGGACGGGGTGTACGCCAAGATCGAAGAGGAACTGGAGGAGGTACGCACCGCCTCCGGTCAGACCGAACGGGAGGAGGAAATCGGCGACCTGCTGTTTGCCGTCGTCAACCTCGCCCGCTATCTGAAGGTCGACCCGGAAGCGGCTCTACGCGCAGGCAATTCCAAGTTCGAGCGGCGGTTCCGGGCGATGGAGGACATGGCCGGGCCGGCCTTTGCCGCCCTGTCGCTCGATGACAAGGAGGCGCTGTGGCAGCGGGCGAAGCGACAGGAGAAAGCGGGCTGACGCCCTGCCCGGTTTACGCCGCGCCGCGCTTGGTAAAGCGCGCGAAGGCGGCGTCGGACAGGCGGACGTCCACCCGCGTTTCTTCGGCCTCGACCGCCGTGGACAGCACTTCGCCATGTTCGTGCAGCCAGGCGAGCGCCGCGCCGTCCGACACCGGCAGGCGCAGGCCATAGACTTTCGCGCCGCGCGTCATCCGATCGCTGATCGTCCTTTGCAGCGTATCAACGCCCTCTCCCGTGAGGGCCGACAGGATCACCACATCGTCGCGACGCGCCGCCTGCTCGCGCACCAGCGCTTCGGTCTCCGGGTCCAGCAGGTCGAGCTTGTTCCATGCCTCGATGATCGGTGGGGGCGCGTCGTCATCCTCGGCTCGGTCAAGTGCGGCCTCCCCGGCGACGCCGAGTTCGCCCAGCACATCGAGCACATCGTCGCGCTGGGCGTCGCTGTCGGGATGAGCGATGTCGCGAACATGGACGATGAGGTCGGCGGACAGCACTTCCTCCAGCGTCGCGCGGAAGGCGGCGATCAACTGGGTCGGGAGATCGGAGACGAACCCCACCGTGTCGGACAGGATCGCTTTGTCGAGGCCAGGCAGCGCGATCTGGCGCATCGTGGGGTCGAGCGTCGCGAAAAGCAGGTCTTCCGCCATGACGTCAGCGCCGGTCATACGGTTGAAAAGCGTCGATTTTCCGGCATTGGTATAGCCCACCAGCGCGATCACCGGCCAAGGAGCGCGCTGCCGCCGAGCGCGGTGCAGGCCGCGGGTGCGCGTCACCTGATCCAGTTCGCGACGAATCTTCGCCATGCGATCGCGGATCATGCGACGGTCGGCCTCGATCTGGGTCTCGCCCGGCCCGCCGAGGAAGCCGAAGCCGCCGCGCTGCCGCTCCAGGTGGGTCCAGCTGCGCACGAGGCGGCCGGCCTGATAGTCGAGATGGGCGAGTTCGACTTGCAGGCGGCCTTCGTTGGTGGCCGCGCGCTCGCCGAAAATCTCCAGGATCAGGCCGGTGCGGTCGATGACCTTGGCCTCGCACGCTTTTTCGAGGTTGCTCTGCTGCACCGGCGACAGGCTGTTGTCGACGATGATGAGTTCGGCCTCTTCCTGCCGCGCGAGGGTCGCGATCTGGTCCACCTGCCCGCTGCCGAACAGGGTCGCGGGCTTGCGGTCGCGAACGCGGAAGGATTGCGCCGCGCGCACGTCGATGCCGATGGCGAGGGCGAGGCCGCGCGCTTCCTCCAGCCGGGCGTCGCTATCCCGGCGGTCTGCGCTGTGGGTTTCGGCATGGACGACGACGGCGCGCGCGCCACGCGCCACTTCGTCATCGGAGTCGCGGTTGAATATGGCCATGCCGGCTTAAAGCACTGGCAAGCGCGCCGGTCCACCGGAATGGAACCGGCGCATAAGGTCGATCAATCGTCCTGCTCGTTTTCGCCGCTGAGGTCGAGCGTGTGGAGCGGCTGCACCGTCGAAATGGCGTGCTTATAGACCAGCTGCACCATGCCGTCGCGTTCCAGCAACATGCAGAACAGGTCGAAGGCGGCGATTTCGCCCTGAAGCATCACGCCGTTCACCAGGAACATCGTCACCGGGCTGCCCGACTTGCGAACCGCCGACAGGAAGATTTCCTGAAGCAGCTTCGAGCGGCCGTTGCCGTCGCTCGCCTTGCGCAGGTCCGTGAGGTCCATCGACTGGGCCGGCATGACCGTCGAAATGGCATGTTTGTACACCAGCTGCGACTGGCCATCGCGGCGCAGCAGCACGGAGAAATTGTCGAACCAGGTGATGATGCCCTGCAACTTCACGCCCTTGACCAGGAACATGGTCACCGGGGTCTTGCTCTTGCGCAGGCTGTTGAGGAAAATATCCTGAAGATTGTTCACTTTGTCGGCCATGGTCTTCGCCAGTCCTGTATTGGCGGGACGTTACCCGCTCTCGCATCCTTAAGCAGAATGTCTTGCCCGCCCCCGCGCACCGGGGACGGATGGCTCTTACCGCAATTGCGAACAGTCGTCCATGGCGGAGCGCGGCGCGCCCCGAAAATCCGGGTCGCCCCCCTCTCCCGTCAGTCCTTGCCCTCGGTGATGCCGAGCAGCTTGAGCTTGCGGTGGAGGGCGGAGCGCTCCATGCCGATGAAGGTCGCCGTGCGCGAGATGTTGCCCGAGAAGCGCCTGATTTGAATGCGCAGATATTCGCGCTCGAAGCTCTCCCGCGCCTCGCGCAGGGGGGCGCCCATGATGGCCGACTGGCCCATCCCCTCTCCGCCGCCGCCGCTGGTTAGCTCGGCCGGCAGCATGTCGAGTTCGATCCGCCCGATCCGGTCGCCTGGCGCAAGGATCATCGTGCGTTCGATGACGTTGCGCAGCTGGCGGACATTGCCGGGCCACTCATTCGCCTGAAGCGCGGCCATGGCGTCGCTTGCAATCTCCGGCGGCGCGACGCGGCGGTCGGCGGCGAAGCGCGCGAGATAATGCTCGACGAGCGGCGGGATGTCGTCGCGCCGGTCTGACAGCGGCGGAATGGCGAGCGGCACCACATTGAGACGGTAGAACAAATCCTCGCGGAACCGGCGCTCCTCGATTTCCTGCGACAGGTTGAGCGCGGTCGAGGAGATGACGCGCACGTCCACCTTCACCTGCCGCTGGCCGCCGACGCGGGTGAAGCTCTGGTCGGTGAGGACACGCAATATCTTCCCCTGCGTCGTCAGCGGCATGTCGGCGATTTCGTCGAGATAGAGGGTGCCGCCATGCGCCTGCTCCAGAAAGCCGGGGCGCACGAGGCCGCTCGGGTCTTCGACGCCGAACAGTTCCTCCTCGACCCGATCGGGGTCCATGCGCGCGGCGGCGACGATGATGAAGGGCGAGTCGGCGCGGCCGCTCCAGCTGTGCAGCATCCGGGCGGCGACTTCCTTGCCGACGCCGGCGGGACCGGAAATGAGGACGCGGCTGCCGGTGCCGGCGACCTTCTTGATCGTCGCGCGCACGCCGTTGATCGCGGCGGAGGTGCCGGTCAGTTCGTCATCCTGACCGAAGCGGGCGCGCAGCACCTGATTTTCGCGCCGCAGCCGTTCGGTTTCGGTCGCCCGGCTGACGAGGTGGAGCAGACGATCGGCCTCGAACGGCTTTTCGATAAAGTCGGTCGCGCCTTTGCGGATCGCGGCCACCGCCGTGTCGATATTGCCGTGACCGGAGATCATCAGCACGGGGATGGTGGCATCGCGCCGCTTGATCTCGTCTAGCAGTTCAAGGCCGTCAAGCCGCGACCCCTGCAACCAGACGTCGAGCAGCACCAGCGACGGGCGCCGCGTGTCGAGCGCTTCTATCGCGCTGTCGCTGTTCGCGGCGGTGCGGGTGGAGAAGCCTTCATCCTCCAGCACGCCCGCGACCAGATCGCGAATATCCTCTTCGTCGTCGACTATCAGTATATCAAGCGCCATTGGCCGTCACTTTTCCTTTGGGCAAGGCAATCACCTGCCCCTCTTCCAGTTTTTCCAGCGCCCCTGCGGCAAAACGCAGGGTTACGCGCGCGCCGCCCCCTTCGGCATCGTCGAAGCGGATCTCCCCCAGATGCTCCTCGACAATCTTCTTGACGATGGCGAGGCCAAGACCCGTGCCCTTGGTCCGCGTCGTCATATAAGGTTCCATGATCCGCTCCCGCTCGGGCGGCAGGCCGATGCCGTCGTCGGCCACGGTGACGATGATGTCGTCATCCTTGCGCATGAGCGCCATCCGAACATGACCGCGCGGGCCGCCTTCATCGGGATTGGCTTTCGGTTCAATGGCTTCGACGGCATTCTTGACGATGTTCGTCAAAGCCTGCGCCAGTTGGCGACGGTCGCAGACCATTTCGATGCCTGGATCGTCAGCCTGATATTCGAACCGGATGTCCGGGTGCGCGACTTCGTGCAGGAACAGCGCGTGGCGGGCGATGTCGTCCAGCGCCTCGCGCCGGAACACGGGCTTTGGCATCCGGGCGAAGGAGGAAAATTCGTCGACGATGCGGCGCAGGTCGCCGACCTGGCGCACGATCGTGCTGGTCAGGCGGGTGAAGGTGCCGGCGTCGCTGCTGATTTCACCGGCATAGCGGCGCTGGAGCCGTTCGGCCGCAAGCTGGATCGGCGTCAGCGGGTTCTTGATCTCGTGGGCGATGCGGCGCGCTACATCGGACCAAGCGGCGCGGCGCTGGTCCGACAGCTGCTGGGTGATGTCGTCGAAGGTCAGGATATGGCGCGAGGCGTCCTGCGCGACCTTGACCGCCAGCGTGCGCAGGTCGCCATGGGCGCGCACCTGAACGATGCCCGCGGCTTCCTCCGCCGCGATGAATTCGGCCAGTTCAGGCGCGACCTGGGCCAGCGGGCGGCCGACGGGATCGTCGCCATCCTCCACCAGAATTGCGGCCGCCGAACTGTTGAGCAGAAGGATCGTGCCGGTAAGGTCCACGGACAGCACGCCGGCGCTGACCCCGGACAGGATCGCCTCGATGAACGCGCGGCGCTCGTCCAGCTGGCTGTTGGCGGCGACCAGCGCGCCGGTCTGCGCCTCCAGCCGCTGGGTCATGCGGTTGAAGGCGGACGCCAGGGTACCGATTTCGTCGCGAGCCTGCGGGCTGGTGACGCGGGCGGACAGGTCGCCGGCGGTGATCCGCCGCGCGGCCGTGACCAGTTCGTTCACCGGCCGCACCATCCAGTCGGCGACGGTCAGCGCGATATAGACCGCAATTCCGACCAGCAGCAGCGATCCCACGAACAGCGCCACGTTGAACCGCAACTGGAGCGCGCGGGACTGGGCGGCGAACTGGTCGTAATCGGCAATGACCTTCTGCGCCCGCTCGACATTGGAGAAGGAGGTCGTGACCGCATTGCGGGTGGCGTAGAGATAGATTTTCGACTTGGGGTAGAGCAGCGTCACCGCTTCCACCTGATTGGGGCGGACGCGCACCACGATATTCTCGCCCTTCGCCAGCCGGTCCACTGCGCCCTGCCACAGCATGTCGGAGGCCGGGCGGTTTTCCGGGTCGACGGTGGCGGCGGTGCGGGCGATGCCGTCCTTCCCGATCTCGATGATCGCGGACCGGTTCAGCTTCCGGGTGACGACCTGATAGATATAGCCTTCCGCGAAGCGCGGGCTGGAAACCGGCGATTCGCGCAGATAGTCGCGCAGGTCGTCCGCCATGGTGACGGTCTCGTCGCTCACTTCGCGCAGATTCTGTTCATAATAGCCGCGCGCCAGATCGCCGGCGTTTTGCAGCATCCCCCGCGCGCTGTCCGAAAACCAGAATTGCACGCCATATTGGAACAGCAGCGAGGCGAAGATCACCACCAGCAGCATCGGCACGCTGGCGACAATCGAGAAGATCGCCACCAGCCGCACATGCAATTGCCCATCGCTGCCGATGGCGGAGGCGGCGGCGCGACGCTTGGCAACGCGGCGGCCGAGCAGCACCAGCAGCGCGATCGCCGGCACCAGATTGGCGACCAGAAGCAGCGCAACGATGGGCGGCGTCAGCAGCGCGTAGGACTGGCCATTGCCCGAAAGCAGATAATAGGTCAGCCCCGCCATGCCGAGGAACAGCGCGAGCGTGACGCCTTCCACAACCGCCGCAAGCCGCGGGCTGCGCAGCAGCGGCGGCAGGCGCCGGCGCCATGGCACAAGCCGGCGGGGGATGGTGGTCGCGCCCTTCATCGTGGCTTTGTTACAACAACCCCGTGCCCGCTCAAACACAGTATTTCATGCAAAGGCATGACGTTGGTCGATGGGGTGCGTCGGTTCGTCCTGATTTGCTACCGATCCTTCAGTCCATCAGCCGCATCTGTGCAGGGTCAAGACCATAGTCCGTCAGCTTCTTGCGGAGCGTATTGCGGTTGATCCCCAGGACGCCGGCGGCGCGAATCTGGTTGCCGTCCACGCTCGCCAGCACTTCCTGAAGCAGGATCGGCTCGACCATCGCCAGCAGATCATCGTGTAGCGCGCGGTGCGGCTGCACAAGGCCGACGCCAAGCTGCCGCCGCGTCCAGTCGCGCACCGCCTGCGCCAGCTGGTCCGACGGCACGGCATGGTCGGCGGGCAGCGCATCGAGCGGCAGCATGTTCCGCAGCATGTCGGCGGTGATGACATTCTCCCGCGTCAGCACCGTCAACCGCTGCATCATGTTCTGAAGCTCGCGGACATTGCCGGGCCAGTGCCACGCCATCAGCAGCGGCGCGGCATCATCCGCCAGCGTCTTGCGCGGCAGTCCCTCCCGCGCCGCCAGTTCGAGGAAGTGCAGGGCGAGCAGCACGATGTCCTCGCGCCGTTCGCGCAGCGGCGGCAGGCCGATCGGCACGACGTTGAGACGGTAGTAGAGATCCTGCCGGAAACGCCCCTCGTCGATCAGCTGCGGCAGATCCTTGTTGGTCGCGGCGATGATGCGGACGTTGACGCGCACGGGCTTCGAGCCGCCCACGGTCGTCACCTCGCCCGACTGAAGCACGCGCAGCAGCCGCGTCTGCGCCTCCATCGGCATGTCGCCGATCTCGTCGAGGAACAGTGTCCCGCCCTGCGCCTGCTCGAACTTGCCGGCGGTGCGGGCGTGGGCACCGGTGAAGGCGCCCTTCTCATAGCCGAACAGCTCCGCCTCGATGAGTTCGCGCGGGATCGCCGCCATGTTGATGGCGACAAACGGCTTCGTGCGGCGCTGGCCAAGGCTGTGGATCGCTTCGGCCACCAGTTCCTTGCCGGTGCCCGATTCACCCAGCACCAGGATGGAAAGGTCGTTGGAGAGGACGCGGGCGATCGTGCGATAGACTTCCTGCATCGCGGGCGAGCGCCCCACCAGCGGCAGGCCGTCATGCGGCAGCCCGCCCTGCCCGCCCGGCTCCTCCGCGCTGTCCCGGGTGCCGATGGCATCGGCGACGGCGCGGGTCAGCTCGTTAAGGTCGAAAGGCTTGGGCAGATATTCGAATGCGCCCTTTTCCGTCGCGCGGATCGCGGTATTGAGCGTGTTTTGCGCCGACAGGACGATGATGCTGAGGTTCGGCCGTTGGGCGAGGATGTCGGCCACGCCATCCAGTCCGTCACCGTCCGGCAGCATCACGTCGGTGATGAGCACGTCGGGCATGAAACTGTCCATCAGCGCCGTCCGCTCCCGGATGGAGGCGGCGGTCTTGACCTTGTGCCCCTGCCGCCGCAGCGCTTCGCCCACGACGACGCAGATGGCGGGATCATCGTCCACCACCAGCACGGCACCCGCCGCGCCCGTCATGCCATCCCCATCGGCAGGAGGATACGGAAGGTGGATTCGCCGGCTTCGGTATCCCGGGCGTACTGGACGAAGCCGTTCATGTCCCGCACCAGCTTGTCCACCAGCGCAAGCCCCAGCCCCTGCCCGTCGCGCTTCCCGGTGATGAACGGGTTGAACAGATGATCGAGAATATGTTCTGGCACGCCGGGTCCGTTGTCGACCACCAGGATTTCGATCGGCAGCACCGCGCTGCCCTTGCCGCCGCCGACCACGACCGACACGCCGTGGCGGAACGCGGTTTCCACGCGGATGCGGGGATTTTCGCTATGGTCGAGCGCTTCCGCCGCGTTCTTGAGCAGGTTGATCATTACCTGCACCAACGCATCGTCGTTGATCGTAGCGAATGGCAGGGATGGATCATAATGCTTTATGATCTTTATGTTTTTGGCGAAACCGGCTGCCGCGATGCCGGCGGCGCGGTCGAGCAGCGGATAGATGTTGCCCGGTCGGCACTCCAGCGTGCGGTCGGTGGTGAAATCCTGCATCCGGTCGATCAGCGCGGCGATGCGGTCGACCTCGTTGCAGATCAGCTGAGTCAGCGCGGCGTCGCGCCCGTCATGGCTCGATTCCAGAAGTTGCGCCGCGCCACGGATGCCCGACAGCGGGTTCTTGATCTCGTGCGCAAGGATCGCCGCCGCGCCCATCGCGGACCGCGCGCCGCCGGCCGATCCACGGTGCCCGATCTTGCGGGCATGGCTCTGTGCGTGGAGCGACACCACCCGCCAGCCGTCATGATCGACGATCGGCGCGATCATCAGGTCGACCTCCATCTCCGCCGTGCGGCCGGCATGGACCTTTATGTCATAGGCGGCGACCGCCTTGTTGCTGTGCCAGATGTCGAAGCGCGCGCCGGCCTCGGCAATGCGCACCGTGCGGGCGATGTCGCTGCCCACGATCGCGGAGCGCGCCATGTTGAGCAGCGTTTCGGCCCGGACATTCGCTTCCGCAATGACATTGTCCGGCCGCACCAGCATGGTCGCGACCGGCAGCGCCGTCATCTGCTCAGCCAGTGACGGTCCGTCCTGCGGCATCCGCAACAGATGCGCCGCCGGCATCAGGCTGCTCATGCCGCCCGGCGCAGCTCCGCCGCGCTTGCGCCGCCGGCAATCAGCGGCTCGTAGAAGCGGGCGAGCATGTCCAGCACCACGTCGGCGTCCGGCTGCTGGTTGACGGCATGGCGGAATTCGGCCGATCCGGGCAGTCCCTTGGTATACCAGCCAATATGCTTGCGCGCCATGTTGACGCCCGTATGCCTGTCATAATGGTCGAGCATCGCGTGATAATGCTCTACGATCACGGCATATTGTTCTGCCAAAGACGGGTCCGCCAGGCGCGTGCCATCGCGCAGCCAGGCCATCACCTGACCGATCAGCCATGGGCGGCCATAGGCACCCCGTCCGATCATCACGCCATCCGCGCCGCTCTGTTCCAGCGCGGCGTCGGCGTCCTCAATCGAACAGATGTCGCCATTGACGATGACGGGGAGTTTCACCGCGTCCTTGACGTTGCGCACGAAGGCCCAGTCGGCGCTGCCCTTGTACATCTGATTCCGGGTGCGGCCGTGGACGGTGATCAGCTTCGCGCCAAGATCCTCCGCGATGTGCGCGAGTTCGGGGGCGTTGAGGCTGCTGTGATCCCAGCCCATCCGCATCTTGACGGTGACGGGCACGTCCACCGCCTCGACCGTCGCCTTGATGAGCGACGCGGCGAGCGGCAGGTCGCGCATCAGCGCGCTGCCCGCGTCGCCATTCACCACCTTCTTCACCGGGCAGCCCATGTTGATGTCGATGATCGCTGCGCCACGATCCGCGTTCAGCTTGGCGGCTTCGGCCATTTCGGCGGGCGAGCAGCCGGCAAGCTGCATCGACACCGGTTCCTCCAGCGGATGCCACGCCGCCTTTTGCAGCGACTGGCGCGTTTCGCGGATCATCGCGGCGCTCGCGATCATCTCCGTCACGTTGAGACCCGATCCATAGCGGCGGACGAGGGTGCGAAACGGCATGTCGGTAACGCCGGTCATCGGCGCGAGGACGACCGGCATGTCGATGGTCACGGGGCCGATGGCGATGGGAGCAAGTTTGCGCATATATCTGTTCTGGTTAAGCTGCCTAAAAAACAGGCAGCCCTTAGCGGAAAATGGGTGCGGCGGCAAGCGAGGGGCTGGCGGCCCCTGCCCGGCTCGGCTATGCGCCCGCCATGACATCGACCCGCCCCCGCATCGTCGCGCTGATCGTCGCCGCCGGGCAGGGCAGCCGCGCGGGCGGCGACGTTCCGAAGCAATTCCGCAGGATCGGCGGCAAGGCTGTGCTAGCCCATGCGGTGGACGCACTGGCGGCGCATGACGCCGTGTCGAAGATCCAGGTCGTGGTGGCGTCTGGTCAGGAAAGCGCTGCATCCGCGCTGATCGGAAATGATGCGGCGTTCTTCTGCGCCGGAGCGGAGAGCCGGCGCGGGTCGGTTCGCGCCGGGCTAGCGGCGATCGAGGCGGCTGGCGGGGCGGACATCGTGCTGATCCACGACGCGGCGCGGCCTTTCGTGCCGGCGGCGGTGATCGATCGCCTGCTGGACGCTCTTGCGCAGGGGGACGGTGCGATACCGGTGCTGCCGGTTGCCGATACGCTGGTGCGCGCGACTGGAGTGCATGTGGGCGAAACTGTGGATCGCGCCACGCTGCACCGGGTACAGACACCGCAGGCGTTCCGGTTCGACGCGATCCTTGCCGCGCATGACAGCTGGAATCCCGCTCTGGAGGCGACGGACGACGCGCAGATGCTGCGGGCAGCGGGTCACGATGTCATGCTGGTCGCGGGCGATGAAAGGCTGGAAAAATTGACCTATCCTGAGGATTTCGCGCGGGCGGAGGCGCAATTAGCCCCGCCGCGCACCACCCGCGTTGGCATGGGCTATGACGTGCATCGGCTGGCGGCGGACGAGGAACTGTGGCTGGGCGGCGTGCTGGTGCCGCACGACCGCGGCCTTGCGGGGCATAGCGATGCCGACGTGGCGCTCCATGCCATTGTCGATGCGCTGCTCGGCGCACTGGCGGACGGCGACATTGGCAGCCATTTCCCGCCCTCCGACCCGCAATGGCGCGGCGCGTCGTCCGATCGGTTCCTGGCCTATGCCGGCGATCGGGTGGTGGCGCGCGGCGGACGGATCGAGCATGTGGACCTGACCATCATCTGCGAAGCGCCTAAGATCGGCCCGCACCGCGACGCCATGCGGGCGCGGATCGCGGGCATTCTGGCCATTCCCGTCGACCGGGTGAGCGTGAAGGCGACGACAACCGAGCGGCTGGGGTTTGCCGGGCGGCGCGAAGGCATCGCGGCGCAGGCGGTTGCCACCCTCTCCCTGCCCGCGCTATCCTGACGCGATGCCCGATACCGTCCTCCCCGCCCGCCTCGTCGAACTGGCCGACAAGGTGATCGTCGCCAACCGCCGCGCGGGACGCACCATTGCCGTGGCGGAAAGCTGCACCGGCGGCCTCGTGTCGGCGGCGCTGACGGAGATCGCCGGATCATCTGACGTGTTCGAGGCAGGTTTCGTGACCTATTCCAACGACATGAAGGCCGAAATTCTCAAAGTGTCGCATGATGTGCTGGACACGTTCGGAGCGGTGTCGATCGCGACGGCATGGGCAATGGCGCAGGGCGCGCTGCATCGCAGCCATGCCCATGTCGCCGTCGCCATCACCGGCATTGCCGGGCCGGGGGGCGGAAGCGAGCAGAAGCCGGTGGGCACGGTCGTGTTCGCGCGGGCGGAGCGCGATGCGCCGGCGGACAAGGTCGTCGCCGACATGCGCCATTTCGACAATGACGGCCGCGGCGGCGTGCGCCTTCAGGCGGCGCTGTGCGCGCTCGAACTGCTGCTGCCCGAAGGAGCGTAAAGCTGCGCGGCGCGGGCTTCGAACGCGCCGATCATCTTGCGGAGCGCCTTGTCGAAAAACTGGCCGGCGAGCATTTCGAACAGCCGGTTCTTGAATTCGAACTCCACCTCGAAATCGACAAGCACGCCGCCCTGCCCATCGTCGCGGAAGCCCCATTCATTATGGAGATGCTTGAGCGGCCCGTCGAGATAGTCGACCCGGACATGGCCGGGGCGTTCCTTGACCACGCGGGACGTGAAGCTCTCCTTCACGCCCTTGAACCCGACGATCATGTCGGCGACCATTTCCGTTTCGCTGTTCGAGCGGACGCGGATCCCGCTGACCCAGGGCAGGAACTGCGGATAGGCGGCGACGTCCGACACAAGATCGAACATCTGCGCCGGAGTGTAGGGCAGCTGGCGGGTCTCGGCGTGACGGGGCATGGGCGGATCAGACCTTCGCCGCCGCCTTCGCCAGTTTCGCTTCGCGCGCGGCGCGCATTTCGGCAAAATCCTTGCCCGCGTGATAGCTGGACCGGGTGAGCGGGCTGGACGCGACCTGAAGGAAGCCCTTGGCCCGCGCGATCCCCGCATAGGCGTTGAAGGCGGCGGGAGTCACGAATTCCATTACCTTGGCGTGCTTGGGCGTGGGCTGAAGATATTGACCCATGGTGAGGAAATCGATGTCGGCCGAGCGCATGTCGTCCATCACCTGATGCACCTCCAACCGCTCTTCGCCAAGACCCAGCATGATGCCGGACTTGGTGAAGATCGATGGGTCCAGCCGCTTCACCGATTCGAGCAGGCGCAGCGAGGCATAGTAGCGCGCGCCGGGGCGGATGGTGGGGTAGAGCCGAGGCACCGTCTCCAGATTGTGGTTGTAGACGTCCGGGCGGGCGGCGACGATCATCTCGATCGCGCGTTCATGCTTGTTGCGGAAATCGGGTGTCAGGATTTCGATCGTCGTCTGCGGCGTCGTACGGCGCAGCGCCTCGATCACCTTGACGAATTGCGACGCGCCGCCGTCGGGCAGGTCATCGCGATCGACGGAGGTGATGACGATATGTTCGAGGCCCATTTCCGCCGATGCGTCCGCCAAATTCTGCGGCTCGTTGACATCGACCTTGCGCGGCATCCCGGTCTTGACGTTGCAGAAGGCGCAGGCGCGGGTACACACGTCGCCCAGGATCATGACGGTCGCGTGCTTCTTCGTCCAGCATTCGCCGATATTGGGGCAGGCCGCTTCCTCGCATACGGTATTGAGGCCCTTTTCCCGCATCAGCTTGCGGGTCTCATGATAAGCGGGACTCGTCGGCGCCTTGACGCGGATCCAGTCGGGCTTGCGGGCGCGTTCGGGCCGAGGTGCGGGGATCGGGCTGATGTCGGTCATGGTCCCCAGATAGCGATGCACGGCCGCTCTTGCCAGTCCCGACTTTGTGCGGCAAACCCCGACGCCATGACCGACTTTGCAGACATGCTCAAAGGCTATCGCCGCTTTCGTGAAACCGGCTGGGCGCGGCAGCGTCAGCGCTGGGACGAATTGAACGAAGGGCAAAGCCCGCGGGTGATGGTGATCGCCTGTTCCGACAGCCGGGTCGATCCGTCGCAGATATTCGACACGACTCCGGGCGAGATTTTCGTCGTGCGCAACGTCGCCGCCCTGGTGCCGCCATTCGAGACGACGCCGGGTCTGCATGGCGTGTCGGCGGCGCTGGAATTTGCGGTTCAGGTGCTCAAGGTTGGTGAGATCGTTGTCATGGGCCATGGCAAATGCGGCGGCTGCAAGGCGGCGCTCAGCCATGACCTGAAAGATGCGCCGCCCGGCGAAGGCGGTTTCGTCCATAACTGGATCCGGCTGCTGGACGGTGCGCGCGAAACGGTGATCGACCAGTTCGGCGACGATCGCAGCCGCGACGCGGAGCGCGCCATGGAGCAGGAGGGGGTGAAGGTCAGCCTCGCCAACCTGCGCACCTTCCCGTGCGTGCGGGCGAAGGAGAAGAGCGGCGAATTGAAGCTCATCGGCTCCTTCTTCGCCATCGCGGACGGGCAATTGCATCTGCTCGACGAAGCGTCCGGGACTTTCAGCCCGGCCGCGACCTGACCATGGCGATCCGGCAGGAAGGGCGCGGCAATATCGCGTTGCTGATCGACGCGGACAATGCCTCCGCCGCCCATTTCGACCCGGTGATGACGGTGCTGGCGGAGCTGGGGACGGTCAACATCCGCCGCGCTTACGGCAATTGGAGCAAGGCGACGCTCAAGACCTGGGCGGCGCTGTCGGTCGCGCAGGCGATCGAGCCGCAGCAGCAGTTCGACCTGACCAAGGGCAAGAATGCCACCGACATGAAGATGACGATCGACGCCATGGACCTGCTGTCCAGCGGGCGGGTCGACGGGTTTGGCCTGATGTCGAGCGACAGCGACTTCACGCCTTTGGTCACGCGGCTGCGGCAGGATGGCATTCCGGTCTACGGGTTCGGCACGGCGAATACGCCGGAGGGGTTTCGCCGCGCCTGCACGCGATTCATCGACGTGGCGGCGCTGAAGCCGGCCGAGGTGCCGGTGGCGAAGAAGCCGGCGGCGGCGAGCACGGCGAAGGCGAAAGCGCCGTCCGCCGCCAAGGTTGCGGCGGCGGCACCGCCCGCCCCTGCCCCCGCTGCTTCCCCGGCGGCAGGCACGGTGGACCCGGAGGTCGTGCGGCTGCTGATCGACGCCTATGACGAGGCGAAGCGCGACGAGCGCGGCTTCGTGGCGCTGGGTCCGGTGGGGCAGCGGGTCGGCAATCGCTCCAGCTTCGACGTGCGCAACTACGGGTTCAAGCGATTGTCGGACCTGGTGGCGGCGATCCCCAACTTCATCACCGAAGTGCGCGAAGGCGGACAGACGTGGATCAAGCGGGTGCGGTGATGCCCGGTGAGGTGATCACCCGCCGGTTGGACGTGGCGGTTGCCCAACGCACCAGCTTTGAGAAACGAGCGACCTGCTGGAACAGCGGGATGCCGGGTCCGGCCCGGCATGACGAGGGAGGAGAACCCTCCCCCATCGCCATCAAGCCGGCACGCGGGCCAGCGCAGCCTTCACCGCATCCAGCGCGGCCTGCGCCTTGTCACCCTCCGGGCCGCCGCCCTGCGCCATGTCGGGACGACCGCCGCCGCCCTTGCCGCCCAGCGCCTCGACACCCGCGCGGACGAGATCGACGGCGCTGAAGCTGCCGGTGAGGTCGTCGGTGACACCGACCGCGATCGTGGCGCGACCATCGACCACCGCCAGCACCGCCGACACACCGCTGCCCAGCGTATTCTTGTTGCCGTCCACGATGCCGCGCAGTTCCTTGGGATCGAGACCCTCGATCACCTGACCGATGAAGCGGACCGCGCCGACCTGTTCGGGGCCGGCCGCCTGCGCGCCGCCCCCGCCACCCAGGGCCAGCGCCTTCTTCGCTTCGGCCAGTTCGCGTTCCAGCCTGCGGCTCTGCTCGACCAGGGCCGCGATGCGCGCGGGCACATCCTCCGGCGTCGTCTTGAGCGCGGCGGCCGTCTGGCGCAGCTTGTCGTCGCGTTCGGTCAGCCACAGGCGCGCGGCCTCGCCGGTCAGCGCCTCGATGCGGCGGACGCCCGAAGAGACGGCGCTTTCCGAAACGATCTTGAACAGCGCGATGTCGCCCGTCGCGCGGACATGGGTGCCGCCGCATAGTTCGACCGAATAATGCGCGTCATCGCCCCGCCCCATCGACAGGACGCGAACCTCGTCGCCATATTTCTCGCCGAACAGCGCCATGGCGCCCGCCGCTATGGCGTCGTCCGGGGTCATCAGGCGGGTCGTGACCTCTTCATTGTGGCGGACCTGCGCGTTCACGTCCGCCTCGATCCGCGCGATCTGCGCATGGGTGAGCGCTTCGGGATGCGAGAAGTCGAAGCGCAGGCGGTCCGCGGCGACAAGGCTGCCCTTCTGCGTCACATGCGCGCCCAGTTCCTTGCGCAGCGCCGCGTGGAGCAGGTGGGTGGCGCTATGATTGGCGCGAATGCGATCGCGGCGGTCGACATCGACGGCGAGATGGACCGTGTCGCCGACCTTCACGCTGCCTGCCTCGATCGTGGCGCGATGCGCGTGCAGGCGGCCGAGCGGCTTGGACGTATCCTCCACCTTCGCGGACAGGCCGCCCTGCGAGGTGATGACGCCGGCGTCGCCCATCTGGCCGCCGCTTTCGCCGTAGAAAGGCGTCTGGTTGGTGACGATCGTCACGGTCTCGCCGGCGCTTGCGCTGTCGAAGTTCACACCGTCCTTGACGATGGCCAGCACCTCGCCCTCGCCCTGCGTATGGGCGTAGCCGATGAATTCGGTGTTGCCGGCCCGCTCGGCGATGTCGAACCAGATTTCGTCTGACGCCTTCTCGCCCGACCCCTTCCAGGCGGCGCGGGCGGCGGCTTTCTGTTCCGCCATAGCGCTGTCGAACCCGGCGCGGTCGACCGTCAGGCCGCGCGAGCGCAGCGCGTCCTCCGTCAGGTCGTAGGGGAAGCCGTAGGTGTCGTAGAGCTTGAACGCGGTTTCGCCCGGCAGCGTGCCGCCTTCACCGAGGTCAACGGTCGCTTCGTCGAGCAGTTTGAGGCCGTTTTCCAGCGTCTTGCGGAACCGGGTTTCTTCCCGCAGCAGCGTTTCCTCGATCAGCGGCTGGGCACGGACGAGTTCGGGATAGGCGCCGCCCATTTCCGACACGAGGCTGGAGACCAGCCGATACATCAGCGGCTCCTTCGCGCCGATGATATGCGCGTGCCGCATCGCGCGGCGCATGATCCGGCGCAGCACATAGCCGCGCCCCTCATTCGCCGGCAGCACGCCATCCGCGATCAGGAAGCTGGTCGAGCGGAGATGGTCGGCGATGACGCGGTGGCTGGCCTTATGCTCGCCGTCGGTCGCGGTCTTGCTGAGCGCGCCGCTCTCCGCGATCAGCGCCTTGAAGGTGTCGGTGTCATAATTGTCGTGGACGCCCTGAAGCACGGCCGCGATGCGCTCCAGTCCCATGCCGGTGTCGATGCTGGGTCTGGGCAGCTCCGAAACGATCTCGTTCGCTTCCTGCTCATATTGCATGAAGACGAGGTTCCAGATTTCGACGAAGCGGTCACCATCCTCTTCCGGGCTTCCGGGCGGGCCGCCCCAGATATGATCGCCATGGTCGTAGAAGATTTCCGAGCAGGGACCGCACGGCCCGCTGTCCCCCATCGCCCAGAAATTATCCTTGGTCGGGATGCGGATGATGCGGCTTTCGGGCAGGCCGGCGATCTTCTTCCACAGGTCGAACGCCTCATCGTCGGTATGATAGACGGTCGCGATCAGCTTGTCCGCCGGCAGACCCCATTCCTTGGTCAGCAGCGTCCACGCATGGGTGATCGCTTGTTCCTTGAAATAGTCGCCGAAGCTGAAATTCCCCAGCATTTCAAAGAAGGTATGATGGCGCGCGGTGTAGCCCACATTGTCGAGATCATTGTGCTTACCGCCGGCGCGCACCGACTTCTGGCTCGACGTCGCGGTCTTGTAGGGACGGGTTTCGAGGCCGGTGAAGACATTCTTGAACGGCACCATCCCTGCGTTGACGAACATCAGCGTCGGATCGTTGTGCGGCACCAGCGGCGCGGACGGCACGATGGTGTGGCCGTTGGCCCCGAAATAGTCGAGGAAGGAGCGGCGAATGTCGTTGGTCGATGTCATGCGCGCGATTTAGGCGCAAGCGGCTCGCCGCACAAGCGGGGGATTTGGTCGCGCGACGCCTTCGCCGCCCGTGCCTGTTCACGCATAAGCGTAAGGACCGCCGAGCTTGAGCGCCGCCTGATAGGCCGGGCGGGCGTGCATCTCCTCCAGCCATGCGATGAGGCGGGGGCGGGTATCATCGAGGCCGCCGCGCGCGCGGGACGCTTCGAGCGGGAAGCTCATCATCATGTCCGCCGCGGTGAAGCTGTCCCCGGCGAAGTAAGGACGGTCTTGCAGTTCGCTTTCCAGCCAGTCGAGATGATCGTCCAGCATCCGCTGCACGGTCGGGCGCGCAGGGCGGCCCAGCAGGCCGAGCTTTCGCACGACGAGCAGCGCCAGCAGCGGCGGCATCATCGACCCTTCGGCATAATGGAGGAACTGGCGGTAGCGGATCGCGCCTTCGGGCTCGGCAGGCGGGCCGAACCGGCCGCCGCCCCGCGCGACGAGATACTCCATGATCGCGCCGGTCTCGATCAGCCGGTGCCCGTCCACCTCCACCACCGGGGAGCGGCCGAGCGGATGCACGGCGCGCAGCGAAGCGGGCGCGCGCATCGTCCTCGCGTCACGCTCGTACCGCCGCACCTCATAAGGCTCGCCCAGTTCCTCCAGCAGCCAGAGGATGCGTTGCGACCGGCTGTTGTTGAGATGGTGGACGATGATGGTCATGGTGGGCCTCCCATGCTGTGCGGTCTCCTGGCTAACCCGGCGCGGCGGGCGTCGCAACAGCAGGAGAGGCTGGTCCAATAAGGGCTTTGCATCATTTCGTTGCTGGCGCATGACCGCAGGGCGGGCGGGCCGTTCGACCATTGCCCTTGCGCAATGCACTGGGTAAGGGCCGGGGACATGGACGACAATACACGCCGCGCCGCGCTCGATTATCACCGCTATCCGCAACCGGGCAAGCTCCGCATCGAGCCGACCAAGCGGATGGTCAACCAGCGCGACCTGGCGCTGGCCTATTCGCCCGGCGTCGCTGCCCCCTGCGTCGAGATCGCCGCCGATCCCGACAAGGCGATGGACTATACCGCGCGCGGCAACCTCGTCGCGGTCATCTCCAACGGCACGGCGGTGCTGGGCCTCGGCGCGATCGGCGCGCTGGCGTCCAAGCCGGTGATGGAGGGCAAGGCGGTCCTCTTCAAGAAATTCGCCGACATCGACGTGTTCGACATCGAAGTGGACACGACCGATCCCGACAGGTTCGTGGATGCCGTCGCCCTGCTGGAGCCGACGTTCGGCGGCATCAACCTTGAGGACATCAGGGCGCCCGAATGTTTCGAGATCGAGCGCCGGCTGAAAGAGCGGATGAACATTCCGGTCTTTCACGACGACCAGCATGGCACCGCCATCGTGGTCGCCGCCGCCGTGCGCAACGCGCTGGTGTTGCAGGGCAAGACGCTCGCGGACGCAAAGCTGGTGACGTCGGGCGCGGGCGCGGCGGCGCTGGCCTGCGTCGATCTGCTGGTGTCGATGGGCCTGCCGATCGAAAATGTCACCATGACCGACAAGGATGGCGTCATCCATTCGGGTCGCGACGGGATGTTGCCCAACATGGCGCGCTATGCCCGCACCACCAATGCGCGCACCCTGCCCGACGTGTTGCCGGGCGCGAACCTGTTTCTGGGGCTGTCCGCGCCGGGCGTGCTGAAGCCGGAATGGCTGCCGCTGATGGCCCCCAATCCGCTGATCTTCGCGCTCGCCAACCCGGAGCCGGAAATCCGCCCGGAGGCCGCGCGCGAGGTGCGCCCGGACGCGATCATCGCGACCGGCCGGTCGGATTATCCGAACCAGGTCAACAATGTCCTGTGCTTCCCCTATATCTTCCGCGGCGCGCTCGACGTCGGCGCGACGCAGATCAACGAGGCGATGAAGGTCGCCGCCGCCGACGCCATCGCGAGCCTCGCGCGCAAGCCCGCGCATGACAGCGTCGCGCAGGCCTATGGCGGGCGCAAGCTGGTGTTCGGCGCGGACTATATCATCCCCACCCCCTTCGATCCGCGCCTGATCGGCGAGATCGCGGTCGCGGTCGCCCGCGCGGCGATGGACAGCGGGGTCGCGAAGAAGACGCTGGACCTCGACGAATATAAACGCAGCCTCACGCGGCAGGCGACCCGCTCGGGTCAACTCATGCTGCCCGTGTTCGAGGCGGCGCGCGGCACCGATTGCCGCATAGCCTATGGCGAAGGCGAGGATGAGCGCGTGCTGCGCGCCATCCGCGACGCATTGGACGAAGGGATCGTGCGGCCCACCATCGTCGCGCGCCGGCGCATTCTGGCGCAGAAGCTGCCCGAACTGGGTATCAGCTTCGACCTGGACCGGGATGTCGAGGTGATCGACCCGGAAACCGACCATCTGGTGATGGGCGAACTGGTCGAAGCCTATCGCACGGTCGCCGCGCGCAAGGGGGTGCCGGCGGACGAAATCCTGCGTCATGTCTACAGGCGGCCGACAATCACCGCCGCGATGCTGCTGCACACCGGACGGGTCGATGCCGCGCTGGTCGGCGGCCGCTCCGAATATTGGGGTCAGGTCGAGCATGTGCTGCGCATCATCGACCGGGTGCCCGAACACAGCCGGGTCTATGCGCTGTCCGGCCTGATCCTCGACGCGGGCGCCCTGTTCATCACGGACACGCACATGGTGCCCGATCCGACGCCGGAACAGGTGGCGGAAATGACGCTGACGGCCGCCGCCGAACTGCGGCATTTCGGCCTCACACCGCGCGTGGCGCTGCTGTCACACTCCAACTTCGGCGCGTCGCATACCGACAGCGCGCGCAAGATGCGCAAGGCGTTCAAGATCGTGCAGAGCGCCGCGCCCGATCTGGCGGTGGATGGTGAAATGCATGCCGACGCGGCACTCAGCCAGAGCCTGCGCGACCGGCTGGTCCCCGACAGCCGGTTTGAAGGGCCGGCCAATTTGCTGGTCATGCCGAACCTAGACGCCGCCAATATCACGCTGACCGCGCTGTCCGCCTCGTCCAGCTCGCCGACCGTCGGCCCGATGCTGATGGGCCTCTCCAAGCCCATCCATGTGCTGACGCCCGGTGTCACATCGCGCGGCATCCTGAACCTGACGGCGATCGCGGCGGCGGAAGTGGCGCGGGAAGGCTGACCTTAACCTTTGCGCTCTAGGCTGCCGCCCGATGCAATCGTGAGGACGCACATGGCGGGACTGCTGAAGGCGCTGGGCAAGAGCGTCGCCCCGAAGCTGGCGATCGGCGGGCTGCTGGGCGGCGGCATCCTGCTGGCGGCCCATCTGATCGAGCGACCTTCGGCAAAGGAGGAAGCGCCCGCGCCTGCCCAGGCTCGCCCGGCCCCCGAACCCGAGGCTGTGAAGCCGACCGAGCGGCGCAGCGATCAGCCGATGGCGGTCGATCCCCGCGCGCTGATGGTCAAGCGCGTGCTCAGGATCGATGGCCCGTTCCGCCATGGCGATTATGTGTGGGACGAAAAGGGCGCGCCCGCCACCGGGCCGGTCATCATCACGGTGGACCTGAAGGCGGAGACGCTATCGGTGTTCCGCGCTGGTTACGAGATCGGGGCGGCGGTGATCCTGTACGGCGCGACCGACAAGCCCAGCCCGCAGGGCGCCTTCCCGATCACGCAGAAGGATGCGGATCATGTGTCGAACCTCTATGACGCGCCGATGCCCTTCGCGCAGCGGCTGACGAGCGACGGGGTGTTCATCCATGGCAGCGATGTCCAATATGGGCGCGGCACCCATGGCTGCATCGGCGTGCCGGTCGATTTCGCGCGCAAGCTGTTCGCCGTGACGAAACTGGGCGACATCGTTATCATCACCAACGGCAAGATGCTGGACGTCAGCAAGGCGCAGGTCGGCGGCTGAGCCATCGTCGATTGCGCCGCACGCAACCGTAACGACGCTAAACTCATACGAATGCAGCATTGACCCGCGTTGCCATAGCGCCCATCTGCGCCCCATCCGCAAATATTGCATTGCAGCATGGAGCCGCCCCGATGGGAGCCATCCGCCCAGCGCATCCCGCGCTTGTCCTGTTCGCGCTGTCGGTCGGCGCTTTCGCGATCGGCACCACCGAGTTCGCGGCGATGAGCCTTCTGCCGTTCTTCGCGCGCGATCTGGGGATAGACGTGCCGACCGCCGGCCACGCGATCAGCGCCTATGCGCTGGGCGTGGTGGCCGGTGCGCCGGTGATCGCCGCTTTCGGCGCGCGATTGCCGCGCCGGACGCTGCTGATCGGGCTGATGACGCTGTTCGCGATCGGCAATGCGCTGTCGGCACTATCGCCGAGCTATCCCTTGATGCTGCTGTTCCGGTTCCTGTCCGGGCTGCCGCATGGCGCCTATTTCGGGGTGGCGGCGCTCGTCGCGGCCGGCCTTGTCCCGGTGGAAAAGCGCACGCTTGCCATCGCCAAGGTGATGACGGGCCTGACCGTCGCAACGGTCATCGGGGTGCCGGCGGCGAACTGGATGGGCCAGGCGCTGGGCTGGCGATCGGGTTTCTTTGTCGTTGCCGGACTTGCGCTGGCGACCGTCACGCTGGTGGCGCTCTACGCGCCGCGCGACGCCGGCGATCCGCAGGCCAGCCCGATGCGGGAGCTGACCGCCCTTGGCAAGCCGCAGGTGTGGCTGACGCTGCTGACCGGGGCCATCGGCTTTGGCGGGTTGTTTGCGGTCTATACCTATGTCGCGTCGACCATGATGGACGTGACGCATGTGTCGGAGGCCTATGTGCCGCTGGTGCTGATGATCTTCGGCCTTGGCATGACCATCGGCAATCTGCTCGCCGCCTGGGCCGCGGATCGGGCGCTCAATCGTACCGTCATCGGCGTGCTGCTGTGGAGCGCGGCGGCGCTGGCGCTGTTCCCGCTGATGGCGGGCAATGTCTGGACGCTGGGCCTCATCGTGTTCCTGATCGGCATCGGCGGCGGGCTGGGAACGCCGTTGCAGGCGCGCCTGATGGACGTGGCCGGCGACGCGCAGACGCTCGCCGCCGCGCTCCATCACAGCGCCTTCAACGTCGCCAATGCGCTCGGCCCGTGGCTTGGCGGGATGTCGATCGCGGCGGGATATGGCCTTGTATCGACGGGCTGGATCGGAAGCGCGCTGGCGCTCGGCGGGCTGGCGGTGTTCGTGACGGCGATCGCGCTCGAACGGCGGCAGGCGGCGCTGGTGCCGATGGCGGCGGAATAAACGGCTTTCGTCGCATCCCCCCGCCCGATAGAGCGGGCGCATGACCGATCAGGCGAGAGAGGCGGCGCTGCGCGACAGCGCGATCACGGCATTGCGCAGCGGCGATCCGGCCAGGGCAATGGCGGCCCTACGAGCCATGACCGATCCGCCGGCGATGCTGTTGGCGCAGGCATGTAACAGGATCGGCGATCTGGAGGGCGAGGCGGCGGCGCTGAGGCGAATTCTCGACAGCGACAAGCGCAACCTGCCCGCCCTGCTCGCCATGGGCCAGAACTGCCTGCGCCGCGCCGACGAGCGCGCGTCGATCAGCTGGTTCCGCGCGGCGCTCGCGCAGGCGGCGGCGACCGGAGCGCCACCGCAGCTCAAGCCGCTCCTCGACCAGGCGCAGGCCAGCGTCGCTGCCTCCAGCCGCAAGTTCGAGGACCACCTGACCGCCGCGATCCGCGGCCTGCCGCCGCTGCCCCGCATCGCGCAGGCGACCGATCTGCTGCTCGGCAAGACCAGCCTTTACCTTCAGCAGCCGAGCATGTTCTACTTCCCCGGCCTGCCGCAGCGCGCCGTCTACGAGCGCGCGGAGTTTGACTGGGTGCCGGCGGTGGAGGCGATGACAGGGGCCATCGTGGACGAACTGGCGGCCGTGCGGGCGCAGGACGGCGATTTCGCCCCCTATGTGCAGACCGACCCGAATCGCCCGACGCCCAACAACCCACTGCACGATGACCCGAGCTGGGGCGCGCTGTACTTCTGGCAGCGGGGTGCGCCGGTCGAGGCCAATGCCGATCGCTGCCCGGCGGTGATGGCGGCGCTCGCCCATGCGCCGATGCCGGTGATCGCCGGGCGATCGCCGATTGCGATGTGGTCGCTGCTGAAGCCCGGCACCCATATCCAGCCGCATCACGGCCTGCTCAACACCCGCCTGATCTGTCACCTGCCGCTGCTGACGCCCGAAGGCTGCGCCCTGCGCGTCGGCGCGGAAACGCGGCCGTGGCGCAGGGGCGAGATGCTGCTGTTCGACGACAGTGTCGAACATGAGGCATGGAACCGCAGCGACCAGACGCGGGTGGTGCTGCTGTTCGAAGTGTGGCGGCCGGAAATCGGGATGGAGGAGCGCGCCGCCCTTGGCCGCCTGTTCGAGGCAATCGACGAATTCGGCCCGGCTCAGGTGGATACGGGCGGCTGACGCCGGCTTGGCAAGCCGCCGCAACGTCGATATCGGTTCACGCAATAAAATAACAGGAGGATGCGAGGCGCACCGCAAACGGATTTCGCCCCATGTCTTCTTCAATCCCCTCGCCCCTGCCAGCTGCCCGGCCGCACAGCCTGGCCGAAGACGGATACGCCATCGCGATCGGCTGCGCGTTCATCGCCATGGGGCTGCTGCTGCTCAAGCAGGCGAATCTGGTGACGGGAGGCATGGCCGGCATTGCGCTGCTCTTGTCCTATCTGGTTCCCGCGTCACCCTCGACGCTGTTCCTGCTGATCAACATCCCCTTCTTCCTCTTCGCCGGGCGGGCGATGGGGATGGCGTTCGGCCTCAAGACGCTGTTCGCCAATGTGGCGATCATGGGCGTGGGGCTGCTGATGCCCGCGGCGCTTGCGATCGCACGGGTCAGCCCGTTGTTCGCCGCGTTGTTCGGCGGGTCGATCATCGGCTTCGGCATCCTCGCCATAGCGCGCCATGGGGCGGGGGTCGGCGGGGTGGGCGTCGTGGCGCTGATCCTGCAAAAGGCGCGGGGTTGGAACGCCGGGCGGACGCAGATGGGGTGCGACATATTGATCCTGCTCGCGTCGCTGCCGGTGCTGAGCCCGGAGCGGTTTGGCCTGTCGATCCTGTCCGCCGCCGCGATCAACGCCGTACTGATCGTCAACCACCGGCCGGGCCGCTATATCGGCCATTAACCGCCGCAGAGCGGCGCATCGTCCCGGTCGCGCGCGCGCAGGGCGCTGGCGGCGTCGCCGGCGATGCGCGGGAAACTGACCCCCTCCAGCGAGCCGCGTCCTTCGCACAGGTCCGCGCAGGCCATGTCGACGACACCGGGCAGCGCCACCTGATCGCCATCATATTGCGCGACGATGATGCAGCGGTCGCCGCCCCGAAAGCTGAGCACGAGCTTGTCGCCTGCCCGCCGCGCGGCGCCATGCCCCCGGCAACGCGGCTCCTCACCGAACACCGCCTCCAGGCCGAAGCGATAGCCGCCCGCCGCGTCAGGCACCACGCAAAGGGCGTCGCGGCCCGCCTCATGCCGGCGCTGGTAGAGACCGACCGGGGAGACACGACTGGCGTCGGGGATCGCGCCGCTTTCGATCGCCGCGCGCTCCAGCGCGGATTGCGGCGTGGCACCGTCCCCCGCAGCGGTTTCACCGGCGGGCGCGCGCTGGCACGCGACCAGCATCAGCAGGAGCGCGAGGCTAGTCCGCCGCATCGACGCTGCTGAGACCATCCGGCCCGATGCGGCGGAAGAAGCAGGAGCGCGCACCGGTGTGGCAGGTCGGCCCGGCCGGCGCCGCCTTCACCCACACGGCGTCCTGATCGCAATCGATGCGCAGGTCGCGCACGGCGAGCATATGGCCCGACGTCTCGCCCTTCTTCCAGAGCGCCTGCCGGCTACGCGACCAGAAATGGGCAAGGCCGGTATCGATGGTGAGGCGGAGCGCCTGCGCATTCATGTGCGCGACCATCAGCAGCTCGCCGCTCGCGTCGTCGGTGACGACCGCGGTGACGAGGCCGTCGCGATCATATTTGGGATCAAGGGTGAAGCCGGTGTCGCGCGCGTCGCTCATGGCCGGGCTATACCGGGCCGGCGTCGCGCTGCGAAGCCCTGTTCGTGGGCCGATATGACAGAAAATGGGGCGATCGACGGGATCCGAACCCGCGACCTCTGGTACCACAAACCAGCGCTCTAACCAACTGAGCTACGATCGCCACGGGGGCAGCTTGCCCCGAGAGAAGGGCCACATATGCGGCCACCTGCGGCCCGTCAAGCGCGCAAAGCGGCCGTGACGCAATTTCCTCCGGTCAGTGCGGGGCGGCATCGAGCTGCGCGCGCAGCCGGGCGAGGATGGCTGCCGAAACACGCGGCCGATCGGCGGCAGGCTTGCCCTTGCGCAGCCGTTCGCGGTCCTTTTCCGGCGGGTCGGCGATCCGCACCCGCACCGGTGCCTGGCCCTGCGCGCGAATGCCAAGTTCCTCCGCCGCGCCGCGCGACAGGTCGATGATGCGGCCGCGCCCGGAAAATGGCCCCCGATCGTTGACGCGGACGAGGATGGTGCGTCCGGTGTCGAGCGCCGTCACCTCGACATAGCTGGGCAGCGGCAGCGTGACATGCGCGCCGGTAATCCATTTCGCGCGGAAGCGTTCGCCGTTTGCCGTGCGGTTGCCGGATTCCGAACCATACCAGCTGGCATAGCCCAGCATGTCGTAGCGCGGATCGACGGCGGGAACATAGGTGACCCCGCGCACGGTATAGGGCGGCCCGACCCGGACGGGCGTGTCGCGCACGGGGCGATAGTCCCCTCCCGCACAGGCGGCGAGTCCAAGCGCCAGCAAGGCCCAGCCCGCGCGGCTCCTGTCACGTCCGGCATTGGTCATGCGCCAGTCCTATCGTCCCCATCCGCGAGGGTCGAGGGGCGCGGCACAAGAAGAAAGGGACGAACGCCGATCCGGCATTCGTCCCTGTCCGCCTTTTTACATTCCCGCGCGGCTGTCCGGGCCATGCCCATGTGCCGCGTCACTCTCCCGCAAACTTTCCGGCCGCGATGCCGGTAATCCGCTGATGGTGGACGCCCGCTAAGGCAGCAGGCGTCCTGCCGATCAGTTGACCGAATCCTTGAGGCCCTTGCCGGCCTTGAACTTCGGCTGGGCCGAAGCCTTGATCGTCATGGTTTCGCCGGTGCGCGGGTTGCGGCCGGTCGACGCCTTGCGCTGCGAGACGGAGAAGGTGCCAAAGCCAACGAGGCGCACTTCGTCGCCCTTCTTCAGCGCGCCGCTGATGGCGTCGAACACGCCCTCGACAGCCTTAGTCGCGTCATTCTTGTTAAGGCCGCTGCTTTCGGCAACCGCGCTGATCAGATCCTGCTTGTTCATGCCTTGGGAACCCCCTTGTGCTGTTTGGTTGGTTTAGGAATCGCGGCTTAGGGCGGGCAATAAGGCGCGGATTTCCGCGCCTGTCAAAGGGAAAGCGACGAAGACCCGGAGGCAGGCGCGAATTTACGACCTGCGGGTCGTTTCGCCTGCGATCATAGGGTTAACCGCCGCTTTCCCGGCCTCTTCAATGCCGCAGTGCGGCATCGCCATCGCGCCCGGTCGCGGGCGAGGGCTGGGCGGCGAGATCATCTTCCTCGGTCCAGGCGATCGCCTCCGGCGCGGAGGCCAGCGCGCGCGCCAGCACCTCGTCGACATGGGACACCGGCACGATTTCCAGCCCCTCACGGATGTTGGCCGGAATTTCCGCCAGGTCTTTCTCATTTTCCTGCGGAATCAACACGGTCTTGATGCCGCCACGCAGCGCCGCGAGCAGCTTTTCCTTCAAGCCGCCGATCGGCAGAACGCGCCCGCGCAGCGTGACCTCGCCGGTCATCGCGACATCCTTGTGCACCGGAATGCCGGTCAGCGTCGAGACGATCGTCGTGACCATGCCGATGCCGGCGGACGGGCCGTCCTTCGGCACTGCACCCTCGGGAAGATGGATGTGGATGTCCTTGCGGTTGAACAGGCTCGGCTTGATGCCGTAGCCGGGCGAACGCGCCTTCACATAGGAGAAGGCGGCCTGAACCGACTCGGTCATGACCTCGCCGAGCTTGCCGGTGGTCCTGATCTGGCCCTTGCCGGGCACGGTCACCGCCTCGATCGTCAGCAGCTCGCCGCCGACTTCGGTCCAGGCGAGGCCGGTGACGGCGCCGATCTGGTTCTCCTCCTCGCCCACGCCGTGGCGGAACTTCCGCACGCCGGCATAGTCGGCGAGATTGTCGGGCGTGATGACGACTTTGTCGAACGCGCCTTCGAGGATCTTGCGCAATGCCTTGCGGGCGAGGCGCGCGACTTCGCGCTCCAGCGTGCGGACGCCGGCTTCCCGGGTGTAGTAGCGGATAAGGTCGCGGACGGCGGCTTCCGTCACCTCGAACTCGCCGTCCTTCAGGCCATGCGCGTCGATCTGCTTGGGCACCAGATGGCGCTGCGCGATCTCGACCTTCTCGTCCTCGGTATAACCTTCCAGCCGGATGATCTCCATGCGGTCGAGCAGCGGCTGCGGCAGGTTCAGCGAATTGGCCGTCGTCACGAACATCACGTCGCTGAGATCGACGTCGATCTCCAGATAATGGTCCTGGAACTTGCTGTTCTGTTCGGGGTCCAGCACCTCCAGCAGGGCGGATGCGGGATCGCCGCGGAAATCCTGGCCCAGCTTGTCGATCTCGTCGAGCAGGAACAGCGGGTTCATGGTGCCCGCCTTCTTCAGGTTCGACACGATCTTGCCCGGCAGCGACCCGATATAGGTGCGGCGGTGGCCGCGAATCTCCGCCTCGTCGCGCACGCCGCCCAGCGACTGCCGCACGAATTCGCGGCCCGTCGCCTTCGCGATCGAGCGGCCGAGCGAGGTCTTGCCGACGCCGGGCGGGCCGACGAGGCACAGGATCGGGCCTTTCAGCTTGTTGGTGCGCGCCTGAACGGCAAGATATTCGATGATCCGGTCCTTGACCTTCTCCAGCGCGAAATGATCCTCGTCGAGAATGTCCTGCGCCTTCTTGAGGTCGGTCTTGACCTTACCCTTCTTGCCCCAGGGCAGGCCGAGCAGCACGTCGAGATAGTTGCGCACGACCGTTGCTTCGGCGGACATGGGCTGCATACCCTTGAGCTTCTTCAGCTCCGCCGTCGCCTTGGATCGCGCTTCCTTGCTGAGCTTGGCCTTGGCGATCTTTTCGGTGAGTTCGGCAAGTTCGTCGCCTTCCTCCCCCTCACCATTGCCCAGTTCGCGCTGGATCGCCTTCAACTGCTCGTTGAGATAATATTCGCGCTGGGTCTTTTCCATCTGGCGCTTCACGCGGCCGCGGATCTTCTTTTCGACCTGGAGCACGCCGAGTTCGCCTTCCATGAAGGCGAACACCATTTCGAGCCGCTTGACCGGATCGGCCTCGGTCAGCAGTGATTGCTTGTCCGACACCTTGACGTTGATGTTGGCGGCGACGGCATCGGCGAGTCGCCCGGCATCCTCGATCTCGCGCAATTGCACCGGCGTCTCGGCCGGCAGCTTCTTGTTGAGCTTCGCATAATTCTCGAACTGTTCCGCAACCGATCGCATCAGCGCGGCGGCTTCCGGCCCTTCGGCGGCGGCTTCCTCAACCGGGGCGACATCGGCGACCAGATAGGTCTCATTCGCGCTCATGCCCTCCAGCTGGGCGCGATGCTTGCCCTCCACCAGGACGCGCACGGTGCCGTCGGGCAGCTTCAACAGCTGAAGCACGATGGCGACGACGCCGGTGTCGTAGAGCGAATCGCGGCCGGGATCATCCTCCGCCGGGTCGAGCTGCGACACGAGGAAGATTTCCTTGGAACCTTCCATCGCCGCCTCCAGCGAAGCGACGCTCTTGTCGCGCCCCACGAACAAGGGCACGATCATCTGCGGAAAGACGACGATGTCGCGCAGCGGCAGAAGGGGATATTGCACAGTCATTCAGTCTCCGGGGCCGATTGGAAGCGGCCCTCTTCTCTCACGGTTCATCGCCATTATGGGGATGGCCGCTCCGGCAATCAATCGCGGCCGTCATAGCGGCTCAAGCATGAACCCGCGCTGATCAGAAAGGCAGCTTGAAGCCGGGGGGCAGCGGCAGGCCGGCGGTCATCTTGCCCATTTCGGCGTTGCTGACCTCATCCGCCTTCTTGCGCGCGTCGTTGAAGGCGGCGGCGACGAGGTCTTCGAGCATCTGCTTTTCCGATGGCGCGAGCAGGCTGTCGTCGATCGACACGCCGATGATCCGTCCTTTGGCCGAAGCCTTGACCTTGACCAGCCCGCCGCCGGCCGCGCCTTCGACCTCCAGCTTGTCGAGATTGTCTTGCGCGCGTTGCAGTTCCTCCTGCACGCGGCTGGCCATCCCCAGGATTTCATTCAGATCCTTCATGTCTCACGCACTCCATTGTTCGAGCGTTCCGTCCAGCTCGGCATCGGGGAAGGCCGCCATCGCCGCCTTGACCACCGGGCTTTCCAAAATCGCGGCCCGCGCTTCCGCCGCCGCGCGCTGTTCCTGCTCCAGCAAGGTGGGCTGCGCGGGCGCGTCGCTTTGTGCCACCTGCCAGGCGCTCCCCGTCACCTCGCGCAGCGCGGGCAGCAGGCGGGCGGTGAAATCGCCGGGCAGCTGCGGGGTCGGGCTATAGTCGAGCTGCGGCGGCGCGTAGCGGACGACGCGCACGCAGTCGTGCAGTTCCTGCGCCAATTGCCCCTTGCCCTTCTGCCAGAAGGCTTCGATCAGGTCGCCGAACGTGGCGGGCAGGCGCGCGGCAGGGGTGGCGCTGGGTGCGGCCTGCCCTGCATCGACCGCCGCCGGCGCGAGCGTGGCCCCTTCCCGCAGCAGTCGCGCCAGCTCGCCCGGATCGGGCATGGTCGCGGCGTGCATGACGCGCAGCAGCGCCATTTCGCAGCTTTCGATCGGCAGGACGGCGTTCGCCACCTCCTCATGCCCCTTGACCAGCAATTGCCACAGGCGATGCAGCGGCGCGAAGCCAAGCTGCGCCGACCAGTCCGCCAGCGCTTCCCGCTCCTCCGCCGACTGGCCGGGGCTGGCGATGTCGCGCCCGGCCTTGGCCAGCGTCACGGCATGGACGAGTTCCATAAGGCCGCGCATCAACGCCAGCGGCTCGACCCCCAGCGCATATTGGTCGCGCAGGCCGGCAAGCAGCGCGGCCGTATCGCCGCCCAGGAGCAGCGCGAACAGGCGGCGGGTCGCACCCCGATCCGACAGGCCGAGCATGTCGCGCACCTGCGCGGCGGTGACGAGCGGCGCGGCGCTGTCCTCCCCGCCGCTGGTCTCGGCATGGGCGATCGCCTGGTCGAGGATCGATAGGCCGTCGCGCGCGGACCCTTCCGCCGCCTGCGCGATCAGCGCCAGCGCGTCCGGTTCGGCGGCGACGCTTTCGGCCTCCACCACATGCGCGAAATGGGCCGCCAGCAGTTCGGCGGGGATGCGGCGCAGGTCGAACCGCTGACAGCGGGACAGGACCGTTACCGGCACCTTGTTGACCTCGGTCGTGGCGAACAGGAATTTCACATGCGCCGGCGGCTCCTCCAGCGTCTTCAACAGCGCGTTGAAGGCGTTTTTGGAGAGCATGTGCACTTCGTCGATGATGTAGATTTTGTAGCGCGCCGACACGGCGGCGTAGCGCACCGCTTCGATGATCTCGCGCACATCGTCCACGCCCGTGTGGCTGGCGGCGTCCATCTCCACCACGTCGATATGCCGGCCCTCGGCAATCGCGCGGCAGGGTTCGCACAGGCCGCACGGGTCGATGGTCGGGCCGCCCTGTCCGTCCGGGCCGATGCAGTTGAGCGCCTTGGCGATGAGGCGCGCGGTGGACGTCTTGCCCACGCCGCGCACGCCGGTCATCAGGAAGGCGTGGGCGAGCCGTCCGCGACGGATGGCGTTGCCCAGCGTCTGGACCATCGCATCCTGCCCGATCAGCTCGCGGAAATTGCGCGGACGATATTTGCGCGCGAGAACGCGATAGGGCTGCGGGGAATCGGACATGGGGAAGCGTTCTAGCCGGTCGGCCGGCCCTTGTCGAAGCGCGATGCGGGGGAAATGGTGGGAGCCGGAACGACCCGTGACGAAATCACTGTGGCTGCTTCCGTCAGGACCTGACCAGGTTCGCGACGGCCACGCCCGCCCGACTCCCGCGCCGGCATATGGCGAAGGGCGACGGCGATGGCAAGGGGAACTCACCCGCACCCGTTCGTTTCGCGCGAGGCCGAGAAACGCCGGGCCAGCGCCATCTGCTTCTCGACTTCGCTCGAGGCGAACGCAAACAGGGGGATCAGTTCAGCCCGCTCTTCTGGGCGCTGGCGACGAATTGCAGCGCGGCGCGCGCGGTTTCGGCGATCGCGGCTTCCGCCTTCTTCGCATCCACGGTGGGCCGGTCGAGATAGACGGCAAGGATATATTCGTCGCCCGAGGGCGATTTCACCAGCGCCACGTCGTTGTAAGCCGTGCCGCAGGTGCCGGTCTTGCTCCCAGACGTCCAGCCTTCGGGCAGGCCGGCCTTGATCCGCTTGTCGCCGGTGCTGCTGGCGTTGAGCCAGGTGCGCAGCCGCGTCGCGCTGTCGGGGGCCATGTCGCGGAAGAGGAGCCGGCCCATCAGCCCGGCCATCGCGGCGGGCGTCGTCGTGTCGCGGGGATCGCCCTCGACATTCTCGTTGAGGGCGGGCTCGGTGCGGTCGAGCCGTGACATGCTGTCGCCATGGGCACGCATGAAGGCGGTCAGCCCCTCCGGCCCGCCCAGCATCGGCAGCAGCAGGTTGGCGGCGCTGTTGTCGCTGACCTCCACCGCCGCCTGCGCCAGTTCGGCCATGCTCATGCGCCCGCGCTTCAGGTTCTTCTTCACGACCGGCGCGTAGTCCAGCACGTCCTCCTTGCCGAAGGGAATGGTGCCCTCCAGCCCGAACTTGCCGCCTTCCGCGCCGACCAGAACGGCGGCGGCCAGCGGCGCCTTGAAGGTCGAGCACATGGCGAAACGCTCGTCGCGGTTGAAGCCGAGCAGCAGCGCCCCCTTGCTGTCGACCAGCGCGACGCCGAGACGGCCCCCGGTTTCCTGTTCGATCTCGCGCGGGTTGCGCACCTGCGCCAGCGTCGATTGCGGCACCAGATAGCGCGGCGCGGGCGGCAGGAGGGAGTCGAGGCGGCCCGTGGGGGCAGGCTCCTTCGCGGGCGCCTTCTTCTTGTCGGCGGCGGTGGCTGGCGCGGCGAGCAGCGCCAGCGCAAGGAGAGCGGAAAGGCGTTTCATCGTGACGGTCACATGCCCTGCATATTGTAGGATTCGCCGGGGATGCGGACGGTCAGCCGATCCAGCCCCGCATCAAGCACGATCTGGCAGGACAGGCGGCTGGTGCGCGTGGCGGCGGCGGCGAGATCGAGCATGTCCTCCTCATCCTCGGTCGCGCGGGGCAGCCGGGCGAAATCGTCGGCATCGACGATGACATGGCAGGTGGAGCAGGCCATCTGCCCCTCGCAGGTGCCCTCCAGCGGCTGACCGGCGGCCTGGGCGACCTCCAGCAATATGGCTCCGGCGGGCGCATCGACCTCCTGCCGCCGCGACCCGTCAGCGCTGATGAAGGTGATCCTGGTCATTGCTGCGACGCTCCCTTGTCACGGCCCTTCTTCACGGCACCGCTTGTGCGGTCGCCGCCTCGTTCAATGCCTGTGCTGCCCTCTCCAGTTCTTCCCGGCGCGTGTAGCGGCCAAAGCCGATCCGCACCGACCCGCGCGCCTGGGCATCGGTCAGCCCCAGCGCGCGCAGGACATGGCTAGGCCGCCCGGACCCGCTTGCGCAAGCGCTGCCGAGCGAAAAAGCGATGTTGCGGCAATCGGACAACAGCCGCGCGCCGTCGATCCCGTCCCGGCGCAGGTTGAGATTGCCCGGATAGCGGTGGGTCGCGCTGCCATTCAGGGTCCAGTCGGCGAACAGGGCGCGGGCGAACGCGGCAAGGCTTTCGACATGGGCGCGGTCCGCTTCCGCCCGCTCGCGCATCAGCCGGGCGGCGACGCCGAACCCGGCGCATAGGGCGGGCGAAAGCGTGCCGGGGCGCAGGCCGCCTTCCTGCCCGCCGCCATGAATCAGCGGCGCGGGCTTCACGCCATCGCGCAGCCACAGCGCGCCGATGCCCTTCGGCCCATGGATTTTGTGCGCGCTGATCGCGACCATGTCGCAGCTGGCGCGGATGGGCACGCGGCCATAGCCCTGCACCGCGTCGCACAGGAACAGCGCGCCGGCGGCATGGGCGAGCGCGGCGAGTTCCGCGACCGGCTGGATCACGCCGATCTCATTGTTCACCAGCATCGCGACAACGAGTGAGACAGTTGAATCGATTTCCGCAGCGGCGGATTCGAGGTCGACAAGCCCGTCCGTGCCGACGGGCAGGATGGTGACAGGGCGGCCAGCGCGGCCCAGCGCCTCAACCGTGTCGAGCACGGCGGCATGTTCGGTGGCAATGGTGACGATGCGGCCGGCAGGCGCGCCCTGGATGGCGATGTTGAGCGCCTCGGTCGCGCCGGACGTGAAGATCACTCGGCCGCCGGGTGGGAGCAGCCGTCCGATTTCGTCCCGCGCAACCTCGACCTGCGCGGCGGCGGCGCGGCCAAGGCGATGGGCGCTGTGCGGGTTGGCGAACTGGTCGCGCAGCAGCGGCACCATGGCCTCGAACGCTTCGGGCGCGGGCGGGGTCGTCGCCTGATAATCGAGATAGATCATGCGTTTGCCCGTTTCGCCATCGCGGTCCAGACATCGAGGAATCTGTCCACGTCGCTGTCGCAATTTTGTGGTCCAAGGCTGACCCGCACCACTTGCGACGCCGCTTCGTCATCCCAGCCCGTCGCGCGGAGCACATGGCTGGCCTTAAGCGATCCCGACGAACAGGCGCTGCCGGCCGACACGGATATGCCGGCAAGATCGAACTGGATCAGTTGCGCGCGGGCGGACAGGCCGGGCATCCGGTAGCTGGCGATGGTGGGGATGCGCGGCGCGTCCTTTGCGACCACAGTGCCGCCCGCCGCCTCTACGCCAGCGTCGAGCCGGGCGCGCAGCGCGGCGGCGCGCGGGAGCCAGTCGTCGGTGCCTTCAAGCGCGGCGGCCATGGCGAGGATGGCGGGCAGGTTTTCGGTGCCGGCGCGATAGCCCTGCTCCTGGCCCCCGCTGGCTTCGATCAGGGCAAGATCGCGGACCAGCAGCGCGCCGATGCCGGGCGGGCCGCCGAATTTATGCGCGCTGATCGCGATCATGTCCGCGTCCGGCAGGGGCAGCTTGCCAGCGCTCTGGGCGCAGTCGGCGAACAGGAGGGCAGCGCCGCGCTCGATCCGCTCCAGCGGCTGGATAACGCCGGTTTCGTTGTTGACGTGCTGGACGGCGAGGAGATCGCGCGCATCCGTTCGGGCGGAGCTTGTCGAAGCCCTGTCCTCTTCGTCCGACGAGAAGGATTGCCCTTCGACAGGCTCAGGACGAACGGGCGTTGAAACAATGCCGTCCCGATCCACCGCCAGGCGGTCCGCGTTCTTCGTCACCCGCAACACCGCGTCATGCTCGACGGGCGACGTAACGATGCGGCCTGCCTTCGCGCGCGTCAGGGCAATCGCGATCGCCTCGCTCGCGCCGGAGGTGAAGATGACAGGCCCGTTCCACCCCAGCGCCGCAGCGATGCGGGCGCGGGCCTCCTCCAGCACGGCGCGCGCGGCCCGGCCGTCGCCATGGGGGCTGGAGGGGTTGGCCCATTGGCCCATGCCGGCGACCATCGCCGCCTGCGCCTGCGGCAGGATGGGGGTGGTCGCGGCGTGATCGAGATAAAGGCGGTCGGCGGCCAAGGGCACGTTACTCATTGATTGCGGAAATGGCGGCGACTTCTATATAGGCCACTTGCCGCGCCGCGCCAGCACGAAGCCCCTTCCGGGCGCCCCGTGCCGGCTGTGCCGCCCACTCCATCGCGTCGCATGTCTTGCGGCCCCAAAACGATAACAGGTGCCATGCCCGACGTCATTTTCCCCGGACCCGAAGGCCGTCTCGAAGGCCGTTTCAGCCCCCCGCCCCGCCCGCGCGCACCGGTCGCCATGATCCTGCACCCCCACCCGCAGGGCGGCGGCACGATGAACGACCGGATCACACAGGCGCTCTACAAGACCTTTGTGAAGCGCGGCTTTGCGACGCTGCGGTTCAACTTTCGAGGCGTGGGCCGCAGCCAGGGCACGTTCGACAACGGCATCGGCGAACTGTCCGACGCCGCCGCCGCGCTGGACTGGGTGCAGAGCTTCCACCCCGAGGCGCAGACCACATGGATCGCTGGCTTCTCCTTCGGCGCGTGGATCGGGATGCAGCTGCTGATGCGCCGGCCGGAAATTCGCGGCTTCATCTCGGTCGCGCCGCCCGCCAACATGTACGACTTCTCGTTCCTCGCGCCCTGCCCGTCCTCCGGCATCATCGTGCAGGGCACGGCGGACGAGGTGGTGACGGCCAGCGCGGTGCAGAAGCTGGTCGACAAGCTGCGCACGCAGAAGGGCATCACCATCCATCATGACGAGATCAAGGGCGCGAACCACTTTTTCGAGCATGAACTCGATCAGCTGATGAAGTCGGTGGACAATTATCTGGACATGCGGCTCAGCCCGGATTCGCCGATCCGGTGAACATTCTTGCAACCGTTCAGTTCGAGCTTGTCGAGAACTCCGCGCGTCGTTCTCGACAAGCTCGAACCGAACGGAAGAATTTCAGGCTGCCGGAAGCGTTAGAATGAACCGCGCGCCCTGCCCCGGCGCGCCGCCGATCACGATGTCGCCGCCCATCGCGCGGGCGAGGCGGCGCGAGATGTAGAGGCCAAGGCCGCTGCCGGCCGCATCGTCGCGCCCCAGCCGTTCGAACTTGTCGAAGATGCGTTCCCGGTCGGCGGGCGCGACTCCTGTGCCCTGATCGATGACGGCGATGCGCGCCTGGCCCGCTTCCCATTCGGTGGCGACGCGCACCTGCGTCCCCTCGGGCGAATAGCGGACCGCGTTGCCGATCAGGTTGACGAGAATCTGGAGCACGCGGCGAAACTCACCCGTCGCCAGTAGTTGCGCATCGGGTGCGGGCGGCACGATCTCTATGTCGCGGTCGAGCGCCTTGACCGCCAGCAGCCCGGCGGCGCGACGGCCGAGATCGGCAAGGTCGACCTCCTCGGAAATGACGCTGAAATCCGGCCGGTCGATCGCCTGAAGATCGGCAAGATCATCGACCAGCGCCAGCAGATGCCGCCCCGCCGCCGCGATGTCATCGGCGTAACCGGCATAGTCGGCGCGCAGCGGCCCTTCCAGCTGGGCGCTGATGGTGTCGGCATTGGCGATGATGCGGCCGAGCGGCTGGCGCAGCGAGCGGTCGAGCCGGCGGCCGAACTCGGCGGGATAAAGGCTGAGCGGCGGATCGGCGGCGGGCGGCGCGGGCGTGGCGCGATCTAGCGGCAGCGCGGTGCCGCGATAGCCGGTCAGCTGCCCCGATAGGTCGAACATCGGGAAGGCGGACAGCGTTACGATCCCCGCCGGATCGGCAGCGAGCGCCGCACGCTGGTCACGGAACGGGCGGCGCTGGGCGAAGCCGCGCAGCATCGCCATGTCCCCGTCGGCGTCGGGTTGAAGCTGGAAATAGCTGGAAAAGCGGGTGCCGGGCACGGGCGGATCGGGCGGCAGCGCGCCGCTCTCATCCGGGCCGGCCATGGTCATGACGAAGCGCAGCTGGGTATCGATCTGCCAGGTCCAGCCCTCCGCCAGCGCGGCAATGTCTGCGTCGCGGCGTCCGAGATCGGCGGGCGGCGGCGTCGCGGGCCGTTCGCGCCAGTCGATGATCGACAGCGCGACGCCCGATCCGTCAGGCCGCGCCCGCACCCACATGTCGATGTCGCCGCGCTCGGCGGCGGCGGTGGCAGGACGCGACACCATGACGCCGAGTCGCATCGCGAGGCGCGCGATAGCGGCCAGCTGCGGGACGGCCAGCGGTTCGCCAAGCGCCGCCCCCGCTTCCTGCTGCAACGCCAGGAGCGGCGCGTCCGCGCTCAGCAGCCGGCCTTCGGCAGAGAGCGCCGCGCGCACGACAACGGGATGAAGGGGCGGCGTCATGATCCCGCCGACCCGCGCAGATGATCCAGCCGGGCACGGAACTGCGGCGCGGTGCGCAGTGCGGCGACGGCGGCGTCGGCTTGAGCCTGGCTGACCTGCGCATAGGCTTCGGCCGCCGCCACCACCGCTGCATCGGACACCGAGGGCCGCACCGGGCGGAGCGACAACAAGAGCTGACGATAGTCGGCATCGGACCCGCCGAGGGACCGGCACAGCAGCGCCACATCACCGACCGGGCCAAGCAGCAGCGCATCGACCAGCAAGGCGGTATCGACGCGCAGCCGGCGCGCGGCGAGCGCCGCAAAGAGCAGGAAGCGCCGCTGGTCCAGCGCCGCGCCCAGCAGCAGCGGGTCGTCCGCGCCCTCCCCCATGCGCCGGACCAGATGATCGGCCTGCGCCAGCGGACTGGCATCCTCGTCATGATCGGCGAGCAGCGCCCAGCCCGATCGGTCGAACCCGGCGTAGAGTGCGTCGTCCGCGCCGCCCGTCGCCCGTTCCGCCGCGCGGGCGAGGCAGGCAGCGACGGTCCAGACCAGATCGGCAAACAGTTCGGCGGGCAAGTCGGCGCGGATCGGCTGATCCTCCCCCCCCGGCGCCAGCCAGCGCCCCTCCGCCAGCGCCAGCGCGGCGACCGCATGGCCAAGCTCCGCATCGTCCGCGGCAGGCAGCGGGCCGGGCAGCGCATCGCCTGCCGGATCGAGATCGCCTTGCCCATATTGGCGCAGCATCAGAGCCACAGCCGCGCGCATCCGCATGTGGGCGAGCAGCGCGGGCGTGATCAGCGATGGCTGGGCGCGGATGATGGGCCACGCCAAAGGCGCAGGCGACAGATCGAGCGCCGCGACCACGGCGGGCGCATGCGCGAGCGAGAGGCGCAGGGCAATCTCCACCGCCGCGACGCAGCCACCCAGCTGCCGCCGCGTCTCGCTGACCAGCGCATCCCGCCGGGCATCGCTGTCGTGGGAGAAGAAAAACGCCAGATCGATGGCATGGCTGACGGGCACGGCGGACGCGCCGGCCATGGCCCGCGCCATCGACCCGCTGCCCGCCAGACCCGTGCCGGTATAGGTCGAAGTGGCGCTCATTCCCGGAAAGATAGGGAGATGTCCTTAAAATGCCCTAAACCGTGGGCGCGAAAAACGTCACGTCTTGCGCCACAGCAGGATCGTGCCGATCGACCCGATGCCGAGCAGCATGGCGACGCGGATGCCGACGCCGACCATGCCGAACGCGCCAAAGAGGATCAGCAGCAGCAATGCGCTGGCGGGGGTGAAGATCATCCATGCGCGCGCGTGCCCGGTGCGCCGCCATCGATCGGCGAGCATGACGATGCCGAGAATCAGCGCCAGATCGACCGCGAGCGGCGTAGCGGCCGCCAGCACGATGCCGAGCAGCGCCAGGAGCGGCGGGCAGAAGGCGAACCAGCCGGTCGGCGGCGTGCGGAGCGCCAGTTCATCCAGCCGGTCGCTGACCTGCGCCAGCAGGAGCGCCGCAAGCAACAGCACAAATCCCGTCGCGGGCCATTGCAGTTCGATGGGCACCAGGCCGATCGCAGCCAGCGCGACAGCGGCGATCCGCATCTGAAACGCGGGCACCTGCATCCGCATCAACGCCGGGCTGATGATCCGCGCGAGCGGGCCGAGCAGATAATGGTCGATGCCCCCGCTCCGCCGGTCGCGTGGCGCACCCGCTGCCATGACCGCATGGGCGACCAGATCGGCCTGTTGCTGGCTTTCCACCAGCGCCACCCGGCCCTCCAGCAGATCGTCCTGCGGCACGGTGATGCGCCGCGCGCCCTTCTGCACCGCGGCGCGGATCAGGGTAAGCGCCAGATCCCAGTCGCCGATCATGTCGAGCGTGCCGAACAGCAGGGCCGGGCTGACCCGGGCGAGGCCGGCCCAGCGCTGGCCGGCGTCGATCCGCTCGAACGGAGCGCTGGCGCGGCTGTCGTCGGTGACGAGCAGCGCGTCGCCCTCGGTCCCGCCCATGGCGTTGACATGGCCCTGCGCGACGATCGCGCCATCGGCCACCAGCAGCACGTCGCTGTCGCGCGGCGCGTCGCGCACCATCGACACCATGTCGCGCACCAGGGCGACGGCGATCCCGTCCGCGCTCAGCCGGTCGACGGCCTGCGAAATGGCTGGCGTGATGACGCTGACCAGGATCAGGATGCGGTCCGCGCCGGCCTGCGCCGCCTGCCGCGCCTGATATTCCACCAGCGTCTGGCCCGCAAAATGCAGGCTGGCGCGCAGGCCCGCCGGCGAATCGGCGGATGCGCGGCTGGCGCTGAGAATGGCGGCGAAACCCATATCGTTACGCTTGTCGACCCGGTTGTTGCGTGGCCGTCCTTGTTGCAAGGCCGCCCGCGCAACGCAAGCGGCGCTTTGCCCCCGCGGCGTTCAGCCCTGTTCCAGCGCGGCGAGCGCGGCGCGCAGCCGGCGCAGGATGGCCGGATCGCCCGGCGCGGCCTCGGCCGCTTCCTCCGCCATCGCCATCAGCGCGGTGAGGCCGAAGCTGGCGGCCAGCCCCTTCAGCCGCCATGCCGCCAGTTCCCAGTTGGCGTCGCACCGCGCCCTTCCGAGCAGATCGACCTGACGCGCGGCGCTTTCGATGAAGGCCACGCGCAGGTCGGCGATCAGCGCGCTGTCTTCCCCGACAGCGGCGGCCAATGCGGCATGGAGGGCGCCTGGATCATAGGACATGGCGGCCAACGCTATCGGGCGTGGGTTAAGTTTTGGTAACAGGGCATTTCCGGCAGCGCAAAAGCTGCTAGGATGCTGTCCATGACAGGGGGCAGCACCATCGTGGAATTCTGGCGCGACGAGGATGACGCGCGCGGACGGAGCCGGCAAGAGGAGGACATCCTCCTTCTGAAACAGGCCGTTCTGGACATCGACACCGAGGAGGAAGGCGCACCCGGCGGAGGCGACCGGGCGGCGCAGCGGGCGCGGATCGTGCTTGGCGTGCTGGCGATGCTGTGGACGGGGGTCGCCTTGTGGGCGATGATCGCGTCGGGCGATCTGGCGGCGGGGCCGTCGGCCTGGGTCAACGCTGTCGTCACGATCGCCGTGCCGCTGATCCTGATGGGCGTCGTCTATCTTTTGCTGGTGCGCAACAGCCGCGCGGAATCGCGGCGCTATCTGGACACGGCCCGCGCGTTGCGGACAGAGGCCGATTTGCTGGACATCCGCCTCGCCCGGCTGAGCGCGCAGCTGGAGACGGCGCGGCAGGCGATGCAGGATCAGGCGGAACTGCTCGACAGCTATGGCGCGGCGGCCAGCAGCAACATGGAAGCGTCGGCCGAACTCATCGCCGCGCGAGCGGCGAGCACCGCGCAGCGCGCCGAGGCGGCGGAGCAGGCGGGCCTCGCGCTGGCGCAGCGCATGGATCAGCTGATCGCGGCGATCCCCGAACTGGAGGACCGCACGGGCCGGATGGCGGCGCAGATCATGGACAACGGCCATGCCCTGGCCGAGCGGATCGACATGCTGGAGGCGCGGCTCCATGCGCTCGGCGAAGTGTCCGACGACGCGCGCGCCCGCACGCTGGCGGCGACCAAGAGCCTGTCGAGCCAGCTGACCCAGTTGCAGGAATCGACCCGCGCGGCAACGCAGGAGGTTACGGGCATGGCCGAGATCGCGTCGAGCCGTATCGACGCGACCGCCGCCAGCGCGCGGCAGGCGATGGACGAGAGCCGGGAACAGCTGGAGGCCCGGGCGGAAGCGCTCGCGGCGCTGGTGGCAGGCGCGCAGGCGGGCGTCGCGCGGACTGGCGAGGACGTCCGCGCCCGCCTTGCTGCCGATCTCGACGCGATCGAGGCCGATCTGACCCGGCGGGTGGACGCTGCGCTGCAATCGGTGCGGGGCGCGTTCGCGACCACCGACGAGGGCATCGCCCGCCGCGCCGAGGCGCTCGAAACGCTGGCGGCCGCGACCCGGCAGGGCATTGCCACTGTGGGAGAAGAGGCGCTCGAAACGCTCGCGCGCGACATGGAGGCGATCGACGGCGACCTGCGGCAGCGGCTCGACGCGGCGTTGACTCGCGCGCGCGAAGCGCTGGCCGTGACGGACGCGGGCCTGACCGGGCAGGCGGCGGCGCTCGACCATCTGCTCGCCCGTTCACGCACCAGCCTGGAGGCGATCGGCGACGGGACGGTGGCGACGCTGAGCGATGCCGTCAGCGATGTCGAAGGGCGGCTGCACCACCTTGCCGACATGATCGAGGGGCAGCGCAGCCTGATGAGCGGCATCCATGCCGGCTTGCAGGATACCATTGCGGCGACCGAAAGCCGGTTCGCGGCGCTGGAGGACAGTGCGCTGGCGCGCGGCGAGCGGCTGACCGAAGCGCTCGGCCGGCTGACGGAGGAGACGCGGCGGATCGACGCGGCGCTGACGGCGGGCGGGCTGACGGCGGAGAAGCTGATCGGCTGCGCCGAGACGTTGCTGGTGGCGCTGGATTCGAGCGTGCGCGAACTGGACGAAACCTACCCGGCCGCGCTGGAGCGGTTCGACGCCCGACTGGAAACGAGCCGCGCCCTGCTGAACAGCGCGACGCCGGAGATGGAGCGGCTGGAGGCGATCTCGCAAGCGCTGGTCGGACGGGCCGAGGAGGCCGAAGCGCTGCTGCGCGGCCAGGGCAGCCGGCTCACCGAATGGCTGGAAAGCACCCAAAGCGGGCTGCACGCCAACCGCGAACTGGTCGAGCGGCTGCGCGCCGCGCTCGATGCGGCGGACCAGGATGCGCGGCGGATCACCGAAGGCGCGGGACCGTTGCTGGTGACGGCGCTGCTGCGGGTCAAGGACACGGCCGATCAGGCGGCGGAGCGCGCGCGGCAGGCGCTGGGCCGGGCGATCCCGGAGGCGGCGCAGCAATTGGCGCAGGCAAGCGACGCCGCGCTGGACTCTGTCGTGGGCGACAAGGTGACGGCGCAGATCGAGCAGGTGGCCCGCGTCGCCGAAGAAGCGGTCAAGGCGGCGCATCAGGCATCCGAACGGCTGACCCGGCAATTGCTGACCATCGCCGACACCAGTGCCAGCGTGGAGCAACGCATCGCCGACGCGGAAAAGGCGTCGGAAACGCGCGATCGGGACCATTTCGCCCGCCGCTCCGCATTGCTGATCGAATCGCTCAACAGCACGGCGATCGACGTGGCAAAAATCCTGTCCAACGATGTGACCGATTCCGCCTGGTCGGCCTATCTGAAGGGCGACCGGGGCGTGTTCACGCGGCGGGCGGTCAAGCTGCTGGATGCGGGCGAGTCCCGCGAGATCGCGCTGCACTATGACGAGGACGCCGAGTTCCGCGATCATGTGAACCGCTACATCCACGATTTCGAGGCGATGCTGCGCATCATCCTGTCGGCGCGGGACGGCAACGCTCTGGGCGTCGCGATCCTCTCGTCCGACATGGGCAAGCTCTACGTCGCGCTGGCGCAGGCGATCGAACGGTTGCGGCAGTGATGCTTGCGCTTCATCACCCGATCAGCTTGCGGAAGTAGACGACCCGCTCCGTCTCGGTGAAGCCGATCGCATGGTGGAAGGCATGGCTCGCGTGGTTGGCGAGGTCGGCGTCGGACGCGAGTTCGGCGCAGCCCCGCGCAGCGCCCCACCGCGCCACCGCCTCGGCCAGTGCCTGAGCAACCCCGGCGCGGCGCGCGCAAGGTTCGACATAGATGCCTTCGAGAAAGGCAACCGGGCTGGTGTCACATCCGTTGACATAATCGTGCCGGATCGTCGCTTCGGCAAAGCCCACCGCCTCGCGCCTATCATCGAAGGCGATCAGGGCGAGCATTTCGTCTGACGCATCCCGGAGCAGCGCCAATATCTCCTGGCGATGATCGTCGATCGGCGCGTCAGGCCACAAAGCCGCGCGCATCAGTGCCCAGCGCTCGACATGCTCGACACGGGCCGGTTCGATGATCAGCCCAGCGCCTTTCATCCGGCGCGGTGATAGCCGGGCAGCATATCGAGGGTCAGCCAGCCCTGCACATAATTGGCGTAATAGAGGCCGAACAGGGCCGCCGACAGGATCGTCGCCCGCAGCGCGACGATGCCGGGGCGGAAGTTGCTCGGGGCGCTGTCCGCCTGCCCCTTCAGCAGCGCCTCGCCCGTTTCATCGGGCGTTCGGATGCCGAAGGGGAGCATGACGAAGGCGCTGATCACCCACATCAGGAAATAGATGGCGAAGATGGCGTACCAGTTCATCGCCCGCCATTTACGCCCGGATGAGCAGCACGTCCACCACCGGCTTCTTGCCGGTCCATCGGGTCGCGGTGCGGCGCACGGCCAGGCGGATGCGCTCACGCAGCGCTTCTTCGTCCGGCGACCCCTTCGGCACGGCCGCCGCCGCTTCGTCGGCCGCTTCGGCGAGGAAGGCCGCCTTGTCCTCCTCCACCGGAACGCCCTGGGTGCGGAGCGCAGGTTCGCCGATCAGCTTGCCCTTGCGGTCCAGCGCGATTCCGACGCTGATCTGCCCATGCAGTGCGACCTTGCGCCGCTCGTTCATGGTCGATCCGTCGGCGGGCAGGATGACGTCGCCGTCCAGCACCAGGCGGCCAGTGTCTTCATGCCCGATGATCTGCGGCGCGCCGGGTGCGAGCCGGAGCAGGTCGCCGTTGGACTGGACCACGGCGTGACGGATGCCGCTCGCGACGCCAAGCCGCGCCTGTTCGGCCATGTGGCGGCGTTCGCCATGCACGGGCAGCAGGATTTCCGGCCTGATCCAGCGATACATCGCCTCCAGTTCCGGGCGGCCGGGGTGACCCGACACATGGACTTCCGCCTGCCGGTCGGTGACCATCAGGATGTTCTTTTCGGCCAGCGCATTCTGGATGCGCCCGATCGCGATCTCGTTGCCGGGGATCTGCTTGGAGGAGAAAACCACCATGTCGCCCGCCGCCAGCTTGATCGGATGGCTGTCGAAGGCGATGCGCGACAGGGCCGCGCGCGCCTCCCCCTGTCCGCCCGTCGCGACGATCATCACTTCGTCGCGCGGCAGCGCCATGGCGTCGTCCCAATCGACCAGCGGCGGAAAGTCCTTCAGATAGCCCGCCGCCTTCGCCGTGTTGATGATCCGGTCGAGCGAGCGGCCCGCGACGCAGAGCTTGCGCCCGGTGGCGATCGCCACTTCGCCCAGCGTCTGCACCCGCGCGGCATTGGAGGCGAAGGTGGTGACGAGTACGCGACCCTTCGCGCCGGCGACCGTCTGCATCAGCCCTTCGCGCACGTCGCTTTCGGAGCCGCTGGCTTCGGGATTGAAGACATTGGTGCTGTCGCACACCAGCGCCAGCACGCCTTCGTCGCCGATCGCGGTCAGCTGCTGCGGCGTCGAGGGCTGGCCGAGCAATGGCTGCTCGTCCAGTTTCCAGTCGCCGGTGTGGAAGATGCGGCCATGGGGCGTGTCGATAAGGACGGCATTGCCCTCCGGGATCGAATGCGCCAGGGGCACATAGCGAAAGCCGAACGGACCCAGCGCGAAGCTGCCCTCATTGTCGATGACGTTGAGGTCTACGTCGGCGGTCAGCCCTTCCTCATCCAGCTTCTGCCGGATGAGGCCGGCGGTGAAGGGCGTGGCGTAGAGCGGCACGCCGAGATCGGCGGCGAGATAGGGGATCGCGCCGATATGATCCTCATGCCCGTGGGTGAGCACGATGCCGAGCAGGTCGTCGCGCCGATCCTCGATGAAGGAGAGGTCCGGCAGGATCAGTTCCACGCCCGGATAGGCCGGATCGGCGAACGTAAGGCCGAGGTCGACCATGACCCATTTGCCCTGGCAGCCGTACAGATTGACGTTCATGCCGATCTCGCCCGACCCGCCGAGGGCCAGGAAGAGCAGCTCATCCTTGGGTGTCATTATCGTTTCAAACTCCGTTCGTGCAGCAGCGCCAGCCCCTGAATGGTAAGGTCGGGCGCGATCGCATCGAAAATATCGCTGTTGTCGTTGAAGAGGACCGCGAGGCCCCCGGTGGAAATTACGCGGGCCGGGCGACCGATTTCGGCGCGGATGCGCGCCACCAATCCTTCCATCATCGCCACATAGCCCCAGAAGACGCCGATGTGCATCTGCGCTTCGGTCGTGCGTCCGATGACCGAGCGGTTTTCCGGCGCCGCGATCGCGATCTTGGGCAGCTTCGCGGCCGCCGCGACCAGCGCGTCGAGCGACAGGTTGATGCCCGGCGCAATGATGCCGCCCTTATAGGCGCCGGTATAATCGACCACGTCGAAGGTCGTCGCTGTGCCGAAATCGATGACGATCAGGTCGCCCTGATAAAGATGGTGGGCGGCGATGGCGTTTACAACCCGGTCGGCCCCCACCGACGCCGGTTCGGCGACATCGAGTTCGATACCCCATTCGACCGGAGCCTGCCCCGCGATCAGCGCGGTCGTCCTGAAATATTTGTCGGCGAGCACCTGAAGATTGTGGAGCGCGCGGGGCACCACCGTCGCGATGATCACCGCATCGACATCGGCGATCCTGTAGCCTTCCAGCATCAGCAGCTGGTTGAGCCACACCGCATATTCGTCCGCCGTGCGGCGCGGGTCGGTGGCGATGCGCCAGCGCGCACGAATCTCGCCGCCGTCGAGCAGCGCGAAAACAACATTGGTGTTGCCCGCGTCGATCGCGAGAAGCATGGGGACCGTCCTTCAGGTCAGAATGATGTCGCCGGCGTGAATGGCACGGCTGTCCCCATTCGCCAAGCGCAGGATCAGCATTCCGTCGCGGTCGAGCGTATGGAACGCGCCCTCGACCACCGCGCCGTCGGGCAGCGCGACGCGCATCGCCGTGCCGGTCGGGTGGGCATTGAGCAGCCAGTGAGTCCGCACCGGCTCCGGCCCCTGCGCGCGCCAGACGGCGAGCCAATGGGCGAAAAGCTGCGCCAGCCGCTCCAGCAGCGCGCCCGCTTCCGCGCCGGTCGCGCCTTGCGCTGCAAGGCTGGTGACGGGGCGGTCTAGGCCAGTCGGATGACCGGTGACGTTGATGCCGATGCCGACGACGATCGCGTCCCCCACCCGCTCCAGCAGGATGCCGGCCATCTTCGCCCCATCGACAAGGACGTCGTTGGGCCATTTGATCCGCGCCTGCCCGCCGCATAGCGGCGCGACCAACGCATGGACAGCATTGGCGGCGACCAGCGCAAGCGTGTGCGGGGCCGGATCATTCGGCCCGACCCGCACCAGCGTCGAACAATAGAGATTGCCGTCCGGGCTTTCCCAGGCGCGGCCCATCCGGCCCCTGCCCCCGGTCTGCCGTCCGGCGCGCAGCCATGTCCCTTCCGCCGCACCCTGCTCCGCCAGCGCCAGCATGTCGGCGTTGGTGGAGCCGGTTTCCGGGACGAAGCGGATCGCGTTCAGAAGAGCGAGGCCGCCGCCGCCGCGCTGGCGGCGTCGAGCAGAGGGTTGAGCAGATAACCGAAGACGATCACGACGGCACAGGCGGTCAGGATGATGTTTTCAACCGCCCCGCCCTTCGCCTCATAAGCGGCGGCCGGTTCGTCGAAATAGATCGTCTTGATGATCTTGAGATAATAAAACGCGCCGATCACGGACGCCGCGATGCCGAACGCAGCGAGCGCGGTCAGATTGGCGGCCACGGCGGCGTCGAACACCAGGAACTTCGCCCAGAAGCCGAAGAGCGGCGGGATGCCGGCCATCGAGAACATGAAGATGGCGAAGGCGGCCGCCAGACCCTTGCGGCTTTGCGACAGGCCGGCAAGGCTGGCGATGCTTTCGACCGGACGGCCATCCGCATCGCGCATCTGGAGCACGCAGGCAAAGCCGCCGATGGTCATCACGACATAAATCGCCATGTAGCTCATCGTCGCGGCGACGCCGGCAGGCGTGCCGCAGGCGAGGCCGATAAGCGCGAAGCCCACATTGTTGATCGACGAATAGGCCATTAGCCGCTTGATGTTGGTCTGGCCGATGGCGGCGACGGCACCCAGGATGATCGAGGCCAGCGCGACGAAGATCACGATCTGCTGCCAGTCGAGGCCCGCCGGACCCAGCGCCTCGATCGCGACGCGGACCGCCAGCCCCATGGCCGCGACCTTGGGCGCGCTGCCGAAGAAGGTGGTGACGGGCGTCGGTGCGCCTTCATATACGTCGGGCGTCCACATGTGGAAGGGCACGGCGCTCATCTTGAAGGCGAGACCGGCGAGCAGGAAGACCATGCCGAACAGTTCGCCCTTCGACACGCCGTCGCCCATGGCGACTGCGATGCCGTCGAACGCGGTGGTGCCGGTGAAGCCGTAGAGCAGCGCCGAACCGTAGAGGAGGATGCCGCTCGCGAGCGAACCCAGCACGAAATATTTGAGGCCCGCCTCGGACGAGCGCCCGTCCTGCCGCATGAAGCTCGCCAGCACATAGGCGGCAAGGCTCTGCATTTCGAGGCCGACATAGAGGGTCAGCAGGTCGCCCGCCGACACCATCATGCCCATGCCGATGCTGCTGAACAGGATCAGCACGGGATATTCGGGCCGTTCCTTGCCATCCGTCTGGAAGAAACGCGGCGCGAGCAGGATCGCCGCCGCCGCCGCGCCATAAATGAGAGCCTTGGCGAAGGCGGAGAAGGCATCGGCGCGAACAAGTCCGTCGAAGGCATCCGGCCCGTGCGCCACCGAGGTGGAGATCGCCACGCCCGCGATCGCCAGCGTCAGCACCGACAGCCAGTTGATGACACGGGCCGTGCCGTCGCCGCCGAACGCCGCGACCAGCATCAGGATGAGGCCACCGGCCGTCAGGACGAGTTCCGGCAGGACCGCCAGAAGGGAAGCGGAATCGATCATCAGTGCGCCTCCCCGTGCGCGGATACGTCTTCATGATGGGCCTCGCCGGCAGGCTTGGCCGCACTCATCTTGATGTGAGAGTCGCCTGCGGGCGCCGCAGGAGCGAGGCGCGCTTCGAGCGCGCGGATGTCGGCGCGCATCGGCGCGAGGAAGCTTTCGGGATAGACGCCCATCCACAGCACCGCCGCCGCGATCGGCACCAGCAGCGCGACTTCGCGCGCCGACAGGTCCGGCATGGCCGCCGCGTCCGCATTCACCTGCTCGCCATAGGCGATGCGGCGATAGAGGTAGAGCATATAGGCCGCGCCAAGGATGATGCCCGTGGTGCAGACCAGCGCCACCCAGCTCGACGCCTGATAAATGCCCATCAGCGACAGGAATTCGCCGACGAAGTTGGACGTGCCCGGCAGGCCGACCGACGCCATGGTGAACAGCAGGAACAGCACCGCATATTTGGGCATGTTGATGCTGAGGCCGCCATAGCGGCTGATCTCACGGGTATGCAGCCGGTCGTAGATGACGCCGACGCAGAGGAACAGCGCGCCCGACACAAGGCCGTGGCCCAGCATCACCATCATCGCACCCTCGATGCCCGCCTGGTTGAATGCGAACAGGCCGACCGTCACGATCGCCATGTGCGCCACCGACGAATAGGCGATCAGCTTCTTCATGTCGGACTGCACCAGCGCGACGAGGCTGGTATAGACCACCGCCACCATCGACAGGCCCCAGACCAGCCAGGCCAGTTGTGACGAGGCTTCGGGGAACATCGGCAGCGAGAAGCGGATGAAGCCGTAGCCACCCATCTTCAGCAGCACGCCCGCCAGGATGACCGAACCGGCCGTCGGCGCCTGAACGTGCGCGTCGGGCAGCCAGGTGTGGACCGGCCACATCGGCATCTTGACCGCGAAGCTGGCGAAGAAAGCCAGGAACAGCCAGGTCTGAACATGGGGATCGAAATTATAGGCCATCAGCGCCGGAATTTCGGTCGTGCCCGCCTCATGCACCATCCACATCATCGCGATCAGCATCAGCACGGAGCCGAGCAGCGTGTAGAGGAAGAATTTGTAGCTGGCGTAGATGCGGTCCGCGCCGCCCCAGATGCCGATGATAAGGTACATCGGGATCAGGCCCGCTTCGAACATGACGTAGAAGAGGTAGATGTCCTGCGCCGCGAAGACGCCGATCATCAGCACCTCCATGAACAGGAAGGCCGCCATATATTCGCCGACGCGCTTGGTGATCGCTTCCCAGCTCGCGCCGATGCAGATCGGCATCAGGAACACGGTGAGCGCGATCAGCATCAGGGCGATGCCGTCGATGCCGAGCGCCCAGGCGAACCGACCGAAGACCGGATGATATTCCTGGAACTGCCACTGCGCCGCGCCGCCCGACTGGTCGAAGCCCGCCCAAAGCACGATGCCGAGCAGCAGATCGACCAAAGTCGCGATCAGCGCGATCCAGCGCGCGGCGTTGGCGCCCGCGAAGAGACAGGCGATGGCCCCCGCCATCGGCACTGCCATCATCAGGGAAAGGATGGGGAAGCCGTCCATTATCGTGTCATCGCCCAGGTTGCGGCCGCGGCGAGCCCGATCAGCATCACCAGCGCGTAGGTGTAGAGGTAGCCGGACTGAACCCGGCGGGTGATCTTGTTGCCCTGCACCACCAGGCTGGCCAGCCCGTTGGGACCGAAGCGGTCGATGAAGCCGATGTCACCGAACCTCCAGAAAAAGCGGCCGATGGCGAAGGCGGGCTTCACGAACAGGACATTGTACAGCTCGTCGAAATACCATTTGTTGAGCAGGAACTGGTAGAGCGCGCCGAACTGCGAGACGAAACGCTGCGGCCAGTCGGTATTCTTGATGTAGCTCAGCCACGCGATGATGAAGCCGAGCGTCATCACCGTGAACGGCCCGAACTTGACCCAGGTCGGCACTTCGTGCGCCGCATGCATCAGGTGGCTATCGAACGCGAGCGCGCCCTTCCAGAATTCGATGCCGCCTTCCGGCCCGATGAACTGGTCGTGGAAGATAAAGCCGGCGAATACCGCGCCCAGGCTCAGCACCACCAGCGGCACCAGCATGACCCAGGGGCTTTCATGCGGATGATAGCCACCGGTGCCACTATGCAGAGCGTGCGCGTCGGCCTCATGCCCATGGGGATCATGGCCCGCATCTTCCTGCGCCGGGGCATTGTCATGTTCCGACCCGTGGCCGTGCGTCGCATGATCGTCATGCCCATGCGAGTCATGCAGCGCGTGCTGTATATGCTCCGACGCGGCCCAGCGAGGCTTGCCGAAGAAGGTGAGGAACACGAGCCGCCAGCTGTAGAAACTGGTCAGCAGCGCCGCGAACACGCCGACATAATAAGCGCCGACGCCCGATCCACCCGAAGCGAAGGCCGCCTCCAGTATGCCGTCCTTGGAATAGAAGCCGGCGAAACCATAGCCGATGAGCGGCAGGCCGACACCGGTGATGGCGAGCGTGCCCAGCGTCATCGTCCAGAAGGTGATCGGGATCTCTTTCCGCAGGCCACCATAATAACGCATGTCCTGCTCATGGTGCATCGCGTGGATGACCGAGCCCGCGCCCAGGAACAGCAAAGCCTTGAAGAAGGCATGGGTGAAGAGGTGGAACATCGCCGCGCCATAAGCGCCGACGCCCGCCGCAAAGAACATGTAGCCGAGCTGCGAACAGGTCGAATAGGCGATGACGCGCTTGATGTCGTTCTGCACTGTGCCCACCGTCGCCGCGAACAGGCAGGTCGCAGCGCCGATGAAGGTCACGAAGCCGAGCGCCGTCGGCGAGGTCTCGAACATCGGCGACAGGCGGCACACCATGAACACGCCTGCCGTCACCATCGTCGCCGCATGGATCAGCGCGGAGACAGGCGTCGGGCCTTCCATCGCGTCGGGCAGCCAGGTGTGCAGGCCAAGCTGTGCCGACTTGCCCATAGCGCCGATGAACAGCAGCAGGCACAGCACCGTCATCGTGTCGAAGCGGTGGCCGAGGAAGCCGATGGTCGATCCCGCCATAGAAGGCGCTGCGGCCAGAATTTCCGGGATCGAGATGGTGTTGAACACCAGGTAGGTGCCGAAAATCCCCATCATGAAGCCGAGGTCGCCGACGCGGTTGACCACGAACGCCTTGATCGCGGCGGCGTTGGCCGACGGCTTGCGGAACCAGAAGCCGATGAGAAGATAGGAGGCGAGGCCCACGCCTTCCCAGCCGAAGAACATCTGGAGCAGGTTGTTCGCCGTCACCAGCATCAGCATCGCGAAGGTGAAGAGCGAGAGATAGGCGAAGAAGCGCGGCTGATCCGGCTCTTCCTCCATATAGCCCCAGCTATAAAGGTGGACGAGGCTGGAGACGCTGGTGATCACCACCAGCATGACCGCCGTCATCGTGTCAACGCGCAGCGCCCATTGGGCGTCGAAGCTGCCGCTTTCGATCCAGGTGAACAGCGGCTGCACATAGGCTTCGCTATGGCCGGTCAGGAAGCCGATGAAGATCGGCCAGCTCATGGCGCAGCTGGCGAACAGCGCGCCGGTGGTGACGATCTTGGCGGGCAGCTTGCCCAGGGCCTTGTTGCCAAGACCCGCGATGGCGGCCGCCAGCAGCGGAAGAAGGACGATAAGCTGGATCACAGGCTCTTAGCCCCTTCAACGACAACCTCCGCTCGCCCTGAGCCTGTCGAAGGGCTCAGCCGAACGAAGTGAGGCACTTCGCTGCGCTCAGTGAGGGGCTTCGACAAGCTCAGCCCGAACGGATTATTTGGTTCGCTCTTCCGCACCGGACTCAGCCCTTCATCTGGTTGATGTCGTCGACGGCGATGGTGCCGCGACCGCGGAAGTAGATGACGAGGATGGCAAGGCCGATGGCCGCCTCGCCCGCCGCGACGGTCAGCACGAACATGCTGAACACCTGTCCCACCAGATCGCCGAGGAAGGCGCTGAAGGCGACGAGGTTGATGTTGACGCTCAAGAGGATCAGCTCGATCGCCATCAGGATGATGATGACATTCTTGCGATTGATGAAGATGCCGAGAACCCCCATCACGAACAGGATCGCGCTGACCACGAGATAATGTTGCAGGCCGATCATCGGGCCTCCTCCCAATAATCCGTTCGCTTCGAGCCGCTTCGAGCGAAGCCGAGAAGCGATGGTCGAGAAGTCTGCGCGCCGTTCTCGACAAGCTCGAACCGAACGGGAGTGCGTGTACGTGGCTGAGAGATCACAGCTCCACCCCCTGCCCCACGGGCTGATTGACGTTGCGCACCGCGTCTTCAGGCCGGCGGCGGTTCTGCTTCGCGATGTTCTGCGGACGCACGCCGCCGCGCGCGCGATGGGTCAGCACGATCGCGCCGATCATCGCGACCAGCAGGACGATGCCCGCCGCTTCGAACAGGAAGATGTAGCGCGTGTAGAGAAGGCCGCCGATCGCCTGGATGTTGCTGAGTTCCGCGTTGGCCGGCGCGGCGCGCTGCGCCAGTTCGATGGGACCGGCGCTCCAGAGGCCAATGCCCAGCACGATCTCCGCCAGCAGCACCAGCGCGATCAGCAGGCCGAAGGGCAGATAGTCGACGAAACCGGCCCGCAGCTCGGCGAAGTCGATGTCGAGCATCATGACCACGAACAGGAACAGCACCGCGACCGCGCCGACATAGACGATGACGAGCAGCATCGCGATCAACTCGGCACCCAGCAGCACCATCAGGCCCGCCGCGTTGAAGAAGGCGAGGATCAGCCACAGCACCGAATGGACCGGGTTGCGCGACAATATGGTGAGCGCGCCGCTGCTCACCACCAATATGGCGAACAGGTAGAAGGCGATGACGTGGATCATGTCAGATGACCAGCCCCTTGTAGCGGTATTGAACCAACCGCCGTTCGTTTCGAGCGCAGTCGAGAAACGCTGCGCCCAGACCCAGTTTCTCGACTTCGCTCGAAACGAACGGAATCGAGGTCGTTGGCAAGCCCGTGCCCATTACCGATAGGGTGCATCGGCGGCAAGGTTCGCGGCGATCGCGCGCTCCCATTTGTCGCCATTCTCAAGGAGCTTCGCCTTGTCGTAGATCAGCTCCTCACGGGTTTCCGTCGAAAATTCGAGGTTCGGCCCCTCGACGACCGCGTCCACCGGGCAGGCTTCCTGGCAGAAGCCGCAATAGATGCACTTGGTCATGTCGATGTCGTAGCGCGTGGTGCGGCGGCTGCCGTCCTCGCGCGGCTGCGCCTCGATGGTGATCGCCTGCGCCGGGCAGATCGCCTCGCACAGCTTGCACGCGATGCAGCGCTCTTCTCCGTTGGGATAGCGGCGCAGGGCGTGTTCGCCCCGAAAGCGCGGCGAGATCGGGTTCTTCTCATAGGGGTAGTTGATCGTCGCCTTGGGCTTGAAGAAATATTTCAAGGTCAAAGCGTGCGCCTTCACGAACTCCCAGAGGGTGAAAGACTTGACGTAGTAACCGAGGCTCATTGTGCGCCTCCATAGCGCGTCAGCATGAGGAAGCCCGACACCAGGAACACGAACAGCAGCGAGGTCGGCAGGAAGATTTTCCAGCCCAGCCGCATCAGCTGGTCGTAGCGGTAGCGGGGCACCGTCGCCTTCACCCAGGAGAAGACGAAGAAGAAGAACAGGATCTTGGCGAACAGCCAGAGGATGCCCGGCACGTAATAAAGCGGCGCCCAGTCCACCGGCGGCAGGTAGCCGCCCCAGAACAGGATGGCATTGAGCGCACACATCAGGATGACGTTGGCATATTCGCCCAGCCAGTAGAGCGCGAACGCCATGGACGAATATTCGGTCTGATAGCCCGCGACCAGTTCGCTTTCCGCTTCGGTCAAGTCGAAGGGCGCGCGCGCGGTTTCCGCCATGGCGCTGATCAGGAACATGATCGCCATCGGGAAGAGCAGCGGGTTGAAGCCGTTGCCGTTGAGGAAGCCGTAATAGCCCTTCTGGCTTTCCACGATCGCGGTCAGGTTGAAGCTGCCCGCCCACAGCACGACGCAGATCAGGATGAAGCCGATCGAGACTTCGTAGCTGATCATCTGCGCCGACGCGCGGATCGCGGAATAGAAGGGATATTTGGAGTTGGACGCCCAGCCCGCCAGCACCACACCGTAAACGCCGAGCGACGAGATGGCGAGGATGTAGAGCAGGCCGACATTGATGTTCGCCAGCACCACGCCCACCTGGAACGGCACCACCGCCCAAGCCATCAGCGCGACCGTGAAGGTGATGATCGGCGCGATCAGGAACAGCGTCTTGTTGGCGGCCGACGGAACAATGGTTTCCTGAAGGAAGACCTTCAGACCATCCGCGAAGGACTGGAGCAGGCCGAACGGGCCGACCACGTTCGGGCCGCGCCGCAATGCCATCGCCGCCCAGATCTTGCGGTCGGCATAGATGATCATCGCGACCGCCAGCATCACCGGCAGCGCGATCAGCAAAATACCGATGATCGTCGACAGGAACCAGGCGCCCTCGAACGGGAGGCCGAGATTTTGGAAGAAAGCGGTCATTATTCCGTATCCCCCTTCCCGTTCGCTTCGAGCAGCTTCGAGCGAAGTCGAGAAGCGTCAGTCGAGAGGTCTGCGCGCAGTTCTCGACAAGCTCGAACCGAACGGATGTGGGTGGGTGAGGCCAGAAACATCATTCCGCCGCCTCCGCGAATGTCTCGCCGTGGATCAGTTCGGCCGAGCATTGCTGCATCGTCGGGCTGGCGCGGCAGATCGCGTTAGTGAGGTAGAAATCCTTGATCGGCGACGCAAGTTCGCCGGTCGCGCCGGTCGGCAGCTTCGGCACGGACCAGCCATACTCCGCCAGCCCTTCGACGCCCAGCGCCGGAACCGCCGCCACCATCTGCGCGCGCAGCTGATCGAAGGTGTCGAACGGCAGCTTCGCGCCAAGCGCTTCGGACAGCGCGCGAAGGATCGACCAGTCCTCGCGCGCGTCGCCCGGTGCGAACACCGCCTTGTCGCCACGCTGCACCCGGCCTTCGAGGTTGACGTAGGTGCCCGCCTTTTCGGCATAGCTTGCGCCGGGCAGGATCACGTCCGCCGCATGCGCGCCCTTGTCGCCATGATGGCCGATGTAGACTTTGAAGCTGTTCGGAAAGAGCGAATAGTCGACCTCGTCCGCGCCCAGCGAGAAGATCAGCTTGGGCGCGGCCTGCGCCATCGCCCGGATGCCGCCGTCCATCGCATAGCCCAGCATCAGGCCGCCCATGCGGGCCGCGGCGAAATGCAGGACGTTATAGCCGTTCCAGCCCTGTCCTGAGCCAGTCGAAGCGGCGTCCTTGATGAGGCCCAGCGTCTCGACAAGCGCCAGCGTGTCGCCATGCGCGCCCTCCTTCGCCAGCACCCCGCCGCCGACGATCATCGCAGGACGGGCGGCGGCGCCGAATGCGTCAAGCACTGCCTGCGGCAGTTTGCCGAGGAGAGCGGCGTCGTTCCCCAGCCATTCGACCTTGTAGGTTAGGTCGAACTCAGGTCCAACCGCAAAGACCTTCGCGCCCTTCTTGATCGCCTTGCGGATGCGCGTGTTAACCAGCGGCGCTTCCCAGCGCAGGTTGGTGCCCACCAGCAGGATGACGTCCGCCGTTTCAAGGCTGGCGAGCGGCGTGTTGAACACCACCGCCGACAGGCTGGACACGTCATAGGAGAGGCCCGTCTGGCGGCCTTCCAGCATCGTGCCGCCGAGTTTTTCAACCAGCGCCTTGCCGGCGAACATGGTCTCGCAGTCGAGCAGGTCGCCTGCGATGGCCGCGACGCTGCCGCCATGCTGGACCGCCGCGATGGCAGCGAAGGCTTCGCCCCAGGTCGCAGGCACCAGCTTGCCGTCCAGCCTCACATAGGGCCGGTCGAGCCGCTTGCGCACCAGGCCGTCGACATTGTGCCGGGTCTTGTCCGACGCCCATTCCTCGTTCACGTCGTCATTGATGCGCGGCAGGGCGCGCAGCACCTGGCGGCCCCGGCTGTCGAGGCGGATGTTGGTGCCCACCGCGTCCATCACGTCGATGGCGTGGGTCTTTTTCAGCTCCCAAGGACGCGCCTCGAACGCATAGGGCTTGCTCGTCAGCGCGCCCACCGGGCACAGGTCCACCACATTGCCGGACAGCTCACTCTTGGCGGCATGTTCCAGATAGGTGGTGATCTGCATATTTTCGCCGCGGTAGATCGCGCCGATCTCCGGCACGCCGGCCACTTCCTCGGCGAAGCGCACGCAGCGGGTGCACTGGATGCAGCGGGTCATGACCGTCTTGACGATCGGCCCCATATATTTCTCGGTGACGGCGCGCTTATTCTCGTCATAGCGCGACGCGCCGCGGCCATAGGCCATCGACTGGTCCTGAAGATCGCATTCGCCGCCCTGGTCGCAGATCGGGCAATCGAGCGGGTGGTTGATGAGCAGGAACTCCATCACCCCTTCGCGCGCCTTCTTGACCATTTCGGTCTGGGTGAAGATTTCCTGATTGTCCGTCGCGGGCAGTGCGCAGGACGCCTGCGGCTTGGGCGGCCCAGGCTTCACCTCGACCAGGCACATGCGGCAATTGCCGGCGATGCTGAGGCGCTCATGATAGCAGAAGCGCGGGATTTCCTTGCCCGCCAGTTCGCACGCCTGGAGCACGGTGGCGCCTGCGGGAACTTCGATCTCTACGCCGTCTACTTTGACTTTGGGCATGTCAGTGTTCCGTATCCATCAAGCCGATGCGCTGTTCGATCCGCTCGACGCGATCCTTTAGGTGCGCGACGTCAACCTCTACTCCGTGAATCGAAGTCAGTACGCCGTGGAGCGAGGTGATGATGCCCCGCTGATGATCTTCCATCGCAAGGAGCCTGATCGCCTGCGACGACTGCTCTCTGCGGATAAGAGCGATGTCGCTCTGGAGCTTCTTCAATATCTCCAGCATCAGTTCAGCCCGGTCATCCGTCACTCCGCCGCCTCCATCACGGGCGCGCCGCGTTCGGCGATCCGGCGCTCGATTTCCGGCCGGAAATGGCGGATCAGTCCCTGGATCGGCCACGCCGCCGCGTCGCCCAGCGCACAGATGGTGTGGCCCTCGACCTGCTTCGTCACCTGGAACAGCATGTCGATCTCGCTCTGGTCGGCGTCGCCGCTGCGCAGCCGCTCCATCACGCGCCACATCCAGCCCGTGCCTTCGCGACAGGGCGTGCACTGGCCGCAGCTTTCATGCTTGTAGAAGTAGCTCAAACGGCTGATCGCGCGGACGATGTCGGTGGACTTGTCCATGACGATGACGGCGGCGGTGCCAAGGCCGGAGCCAAGCGCGCGCAGGCCGTCGAAGTCCATCGGCGCGTCCATGATCTCCTTGGCCGGCACCAGCGGGACCGAAGAACCGCCGGGGATCACGGCGAGCAGATTGTCCCACCCGCCGCGAATGCCGCCGCAGTGGCGGTCGATCAGTTCGCGGAACGGGATCGACATCGATTCCTCGACCACGCAGGGCTTGTTCACATGGCCGCTGATCTGGAACAGCTTGGTGCCGCGATTATTCTCGCGCCCGAAGCTGTTGAACCAGGCCGCGCCGCGCCGCAGGATCGTGGGGCTGACCGCAATCGATTCCACATTGTTGACCGTGGTCGGACAGCCATAGAGGCCAGCGCCCGCCGGGAAAGGCGGCTTCAGGCGCGGCTGGCCCTTCTTGCCTTCCAGGCTTTCGATCTGCGCGGTTTCCTCGCCGCAGATATAGGCGCCCGCGCCGCGATGGACGAACACGTCGAAATCATAGCCCGAACCGCAGGCGTTCTTGCCGATGAAGCCCTTTTCATAGGCCTGCTCGACCGCGGCGAACAGCACCTTCGCCTCGTAGATGAACTCGCCGCGAATGTAGATATAGGCGGCGCGCGCCCGCATCGCGAAACCGGCGATCAGCGCGCCTTCGATCAGCTTGTGCGGATCGTGGCGGATGATCTCACGGTCCTTGCACGAACCCGGTTCGGATTCGTCCGCGTTGATGACCAGGAAGCTCGGGCGGCCGTCCTTGCTTCCCTTGGGCATGAAGCTCCACTTCATGCCGGTCGGGAAGCCCGCGCCGCCACGGCCGCGCAGGTTCGACGCCTTGATGATGTCGATGATGGCGTCCTGCCCCAACTCCATCAGCTTCTTGGTATTGTCCCAATCGCCGCGCTTCATCGCGGCGTCGATGCCCCAATCCTGGAAGCCATGGACGTTGGTGAAGATACGGTCCTTGTCGGCCAGCGGGCCGACGAAAGGTGCGGGTGCTGCGGGTTCAGTCATTGGCGTTCCCCATCCCGTTCGCTTCGAGCCGCTTCGGGCGCAGCCGAGAAGCGTCAGTCGAGAAGTCAGCGCTCAAGGTTCTCGACAGGCTCGAACCGAACGGAGGTCGGATGGAAGGCATCAATGTCATGCCCACTCTCCCCGATAGTCGTGATTTTCCGTGACCATCTCTTTCAGCGTGGTCGGGCCGCCCTCGGGCGCGCTGGTCTGGCGGTCGATCTGCGGGCCGATCTTGGGCTGGCCGCCGGCAGCGAGCGTTGCCAGGATGGCGCTCATGCTATCGTAGGTCAGGTCTTCGTAATTGTCGTCGTTGATCTGGACCATCGGCGCGTTGGCGCAGGCGCCCAGGCATTCGACCTCGGTCAGCGTAAAGAGGCCGTCGGGCGTCGTGCCGCCCTTCACCAGCCCCTTGTTCTTGCAGGCAGCGAACACATCGTCGGAGCCGCGCAACATGCAGGGCGTCGTGCCGCACACCTGCACATGATAGCGGCCGACCGGCGCGAGATTGTACATGGTGTAGAAGGTCGCGACCTCATAGACGCGCATGTACGGCATATCGAGCTGACGCCCGATATATTCCATCACCGGCACGGGCAGCCAGCCCTGCGTCTGCGTCTCCGCCCCGACCTGCCGCTGAGCGAGGTCGAGCAGCGGCATGACGGCCGACTGCTGGCGGCCAGCGGGATAGCGGGCGATGATCTTGTCGGCCTGCGCGGCGTTCTCCGCCGTCCACGCAAACGCACCCCAGCGCGCGCGGGTTTCGGCCTCGTCGGGGATATGCACTGCGTCAGCCATTCTTTTTGAACCATTCACGCTGGCGATTGACGGACCATGCCGTCCACAAGGTGGTCGCGAGGATCACGACGCCCATGCCGAGGCCGGGACGAACCTGTCCCAAGGCAAAAGCCGTCAGGGCGATCAGCAGCGCGGCGATGCCATAGACCCAAAGGGGGAACACCCCGCCCTTCACCGGTCACACTCCCCGAACACGATGTCCATCGCGCCGAGGACGGCGGTGGTGTCGGCAAGCATGTGACCCTTCATCATGAAGTCCATCGCCTGGAGGTGCGAGAAGGCGGTCGGGCGGATCTTGCAGCGATAGGGCTTGTTGCTGCCGTCGCTGACCAGATAAACGCCAAATTCGCCCTTAGGGCTTTCGGTCGCCACATAGACCTCGCCGGCGGGCACGTGGAAGCCTTCGGTATAGAGCTTGAAATGGTGGATGAGCGCTTCCATCGAGCGCTTCATCTCGCCCCGCTTGGGCGGCGCGACCTTGGTGTCGAGCGACAGCACCGGGCCTTCGGGCATCTCATTGAGGCACTGCTTCATGATGCGCGCGGACTGGCGCACTTCCTCGACCCGGACCATGAAGCGGTCGTAGCAGTCGAAGTTCGTGCCGACCGGAATGTCGAAGTCCATCCGGTCATAGACGTCATAGGGCTGCGCCTTGCGGATGTCCCAGGCGATGCCGGAGCCGCGCAGCATCGGGCCGGAAAAGCCCCATTTCAGCGCGTCTTCCTTGCTCACCACGGCGATGTCGACGTTGCGCTGCTTGAAGATGCGGTTGTCCGCCACAAGGCTGATCGCATCCTCGAACAGGCGCGGCAGGCGGGTGTCGAGCCAGTCGGCGATGTCGGTCAGCAGCTTCAAGGGCACGTCCTGATGAACGCCGCCGGGCCGGAAATAGGCCGCGTGCATCCGGGCGCCAGACGCCCGCTCATAGAAGTTCATGCAGTCTTCGCGCAGCTCGAACAGCCACAGGTTGGGCGTCATCGCGCCAACGTCCATGACGTGCGAACCCAGGTTCAGCATGTGGTTCTTGATGCGGGTCAGTTCCGCGAAGAAGGTGCGCAGATATTGCGCGCGGATCGGCACTTCCAGGTTCAGCAGCTTCTCGACCGCCAGCACATAGCTATGCTCCATCCCCATGGGCGAGCAATAGTCGAGCCGGTCGAAATAGGGCAGGGCCTGAAGATAGGTCTTGTACTCGATCAGCTTCTCGGTGCCGCGATGCAGCAGGCCCACATGGGGGTCGCACCGCTCGACGATCTCGCCGTCCAGTTCCATGACGAGGCGCAGCACCCCGTGCGCCGCAGGATGCTGCGGACCGAAGTTGATCGTGTAGTTCTGGATTTCCGTGTCGCCAAAGGCCGGATCGGCGGCGTCGGTGCGGTGCTCCAGTTCGCTCAGATAGTCGGACATCACGCCTTATCCTCAGGCTTGGATGCGCCCTTGCCCTTGTCGGCCTCGACATCGGCGGGGTTGTGCGCAGGCTCGACCTTCACATCGCCGCCAGCAGATGCGGCGCCATGGGGTACGGGCTTGTCTTCGGTGGGCCTGGCGGCTTCCTTGTTGGCCGGCTCGCCAGCGCCGGTGTCCTCGGTCTTTTCCGTCACCTTGGGCGTCGCGGCGGCCGCATCGCCCCTGGGCGCGGCAGGCGGCGGCGGGGGCGCGGCGGCGGGCGTTGGCGCGCCGGGTGCCTGCGGCGCCTTCTCGTCGCCGGGCAGCACATATTGCGCGCCTTCCCACGGCGACATGAAGTCGAAGCTGCGGAAGTCCTGCGACAGCCGAACCGGCTTGTAGACGACGCGCTTGTCCTCCTCGCTATACCACATTTCGACATAGCCGGTCAGCGGGAAGTCCTTGCGCTGCGGATGCCCCTTGAAGCCATAGTCGGTCAGGATGCGGCGCAGGTCGGTATTGCCTTCGAACACCACGCCATACATGTCGAACACCTCCCGCTCCAGCCAGCCGGCGACCGGCCAGAGGTGGGTGACGGTCGGCACCGGTGTGTCTTCATCGGTCGAGACCTTGACGCGGACGCGGTGGTTCCGCGTGACGCTGAGCAGATGATACACCACTTCGAACCGCTCGGGACGGTCGGGATAATCGACGCCGGCAATTTCCATCAGCTGCTGATAGTGCGCGCCGTCGCGCAGCGCGGTCATCGCGGTCGCGAGCTGGTCGCGCGCCACGATGAAGGTCAGCTCGCCAGCGTGCTCGACCGTGTCGATCAGCGTCGCGCCCAACAGCGCGCCGATTTCCTGCGCGATGCCGTCGGGATGTGCGATCCGGGGTGCGGAATGGACCATCTTAACGCTCGATCGTTCCAATGCGGCGGATCTTCCGCTGCAACTGCATCACGCCATAGAGCAAAGCCTCGGCGGTCGGGGGGCAGCCGGGGACGTAGATGTCCACGGGCACGATGCGGTCGCATCCGCGCACCACCGAATAGCTGTAGTGATAATAGCCGCCGCCATTGGCGCAGCTGCCCATCGAAATCACATATTTCGGGTTGGACATCTGGTCATAGACCTTGCGCAGCGCAGGGGCCATCTTGTTGCACAGCGTGCCGGCGACGATCATCACGTCCGACTGGCGCGGCGACGCGCGCGGCGCCACGCCGAAGCGCTCCATGTCGTAGCGCGGCATGTTGACGTGGATCATCTCCACCGCGCAGCAGGCAAGGCCGAAGGTCATCCACCAGAGCGAACCGGTGCGCGCCCACTGGAACAGCTCCTCGGTCGAAGTGACGAGGAACCCCTTGTCGGTGACTTCGCTGCTGAGCGAGTCAAAGAAGGTCTGATCGGGCTGCGTGCCGGCGGGCAGAAGCGTGCCGGGCGCGGGCCGTTCGAGTTCTACTCCCAATCGAGTGCTCCCTTCTTCCACGCATAGACGAGGCCGAGCACCAGCTCCGCTATGAAGATCATCATCGTCGTCCAGCCGGCCCAGCCAATCTGGTCGAGGCTTACCGCCCAGGGGAACAGGAACGCAGCCTCAAGATCGAAGATGATGAAGAGGATGGCGACCAGATAGAAGCGCACGTCGAACTGGCTGCGCGGCTCCTCGAACGCGGGAAAGCCGCATTCATATTCCGACAGCTTGGCCGGATCGGGCTGATGCGCGCCGGTCAGGCGGCCGACCAGCATCGGCAGGAACACGAAGGTGCCGGAGAGCAGCAAGGCGATCCCGAGAAAGATCAGGATCGGCAGATATTGGGCAAGATCGACCAACGGAATCCCCTGGGCGAAAAGGTTGTGGGCGCGCTTTAGGCCCGCTGCATATGCGAAGCAAGGGGCGAAGCCGGTGAGAATGAATCGCAAAAAGGGCAAGCCGTTGAAGCGCTTGACCCTTTATACGTCAGCGCAACGCGCCAGCCACCAACTTATGTAATTTGGAATGAATGGCGTCGTTTCCGGCAATGACTTCCTTGCGCTCGATCATCTGGTCGCCGCCGCGAAAATCGCTGGTGAAGCCGCCCGCCTCCCGCACCAGAAGCAGGCCAGCCGCCATGTCCCACGGCTTGAGGCCGCTCTCCCAGAAGCCGTCATAGCGGCCCGAGGCGACATGGGCCAGGTCCAGCGCCGCTGCGCCGAAGCGACGGATGCCGGCGACCGAAGGCGCGACCGCGCCGAAGATGCGCGTCCATTGCGCCATGTCGCCATGGCCCATGAACGGAATGCCGGTGGCGATCAGGCAGTCGCCCATGTCGCGCCGCGAAGAGACGCGCAGCCGCTGGTCGTGCCGCCAGGCGCCCCGGCTCTTTTCCGCCCAGTAGCTCTCGTCGGTTACCGGCTGATAGACGAGGCCGGTGGTGACTTCCCGCTTGCTGCCGCCGAACAGCGGTTCTTCCACCGCGATCGAGATGGCGAAGTGCGGGATACCGTGGAGGAAGTTTGTCGTGCCGTCGAGCGGATCGATGATCCAGCGCGGCTTGCTGGGATCGCCGGCGATCTCGCCGCCCTCCTCCAGCAGGAAGCCCCAGTCGGGCCGCGCCTTCTGCAATTCCTCGACCAGCGTGCGCTCCGCCTGCTGGTCCGCCTTCGACACGAAGTCGGCCGGTCCCTTGCGGCTGACCTGGAGATGTTCGACCTCGCCGAAGTCGCGGCGCAGCTTGGCGCCCGCCTTGCGCGCGGCGCGTTCCATGACGGTGAGGAGGCCGGAGTGCGATACCATGGTCTTGTCTCCCTTCCCCTTCGATCGGGGGAAGATGGGTTTGGGGGATTTCTAGCGGCTCTTGGGCTGCTGCTGAGGAGCGGATTTGGACGGCACGCCGGGCGGCGGGGTAGCGCTGCCGCCGGGGCGGAAGCCGCAGACGCCCGCCATCACCGTCAGCACCTTGTTCGGGTCCTTGGGGTCCAGCTTGTTGCCGGCCAGCACCTTCGTCGTCGCGTCGCTGACCTTGCCGAACGGATTCTCGTAGAGGCAGACGAACAGCGCGTTCTTGATCGGCTGATCGACGTCCTTGGATTGCAGCGCGCTCATCAGCACCTTGAGGTGGAAGGCGGCCGTGTCCAGCTGCGCCTTGGACGGCGCGGCGGGTTCGGCGGCAACCGCAGGCCCGGCGAGGGCGGCGGCCAGAAGGATGAGCGCGCTGCGAGCCGTCATCAGTCGGCGCGCTTCACATATTCCCGGGCATAGACATCGACGACGATGCGCGTGCCGGTGACGATGTGCGGCGGCACCATGACCCGCACGCCATTGTCGAGGATCGCGGGCTTGTAGCTGGCCGACGCGGTCTGCCCCTTCACCACGGCATCGGCTTCGACCACGGTCGCCTCGATCGTTTCGGGCAGCTGGACGCTGATCGGGCGCTCGTCATACATTTCCAGCACGACCATCATGCCGTCCTGAAGGAAAGCAGCGGCGTCACCGATGAGGTCGGCGGCCAGGTTGATCTGCTCGTAGGTTTCGGTGTCCATGAACACCAGCATGTCGCCTTCGGCGTAGAGATACTGGAAATCCTTGGTATCGAGGCGGATGCGCTCCACCGTTTCGGCCGAGCGGAAGCGGACGTTGTTCTTGCGGCCGTCGATCAGGTTCTTGAGTTCCACCTGCATATAGGCGCCGCCCTTGCCGGGCTGGGTGTGCTGAATCTTCACGGCGCGCCACAGGCCACCTTCATATTCGATATTGTTGCCGGGACGGATGTCCACGCCGCTGATCTTCATGGGAAGAGCCTGCCTATATGTCTGATAGTGGAAAAGAGCCGGCCTCGGGGAGGCTGCGGCGCGTTTACAGCGCGGCGAGCGGAAGGGCAAGGGGGAGGCGCGCGGCGCTTAACTTCGCACATTTCCCGCAAATCGTGACAGAAAATTTCCTATGTTGGAAATCTTCCCATAGCGGCGGCCGCATGATGGCACGGGTGGGGGCGAATAGGACAGGTCAGCGGCGGGCGAGCAGCGGATAGGGATTGACCGGCCGGCCGCCATACCAGGGATCGCTCGGCCGAATGGCGTGGACAGCGAAGTGGAGATGGGGCGCGGCGGGATCGGCATTGCCGGTGCTGCCGACCATGGCGATGCGCTGACCGCGCCGGAGCGCCTGCCCTTCGTGGAGGCCGGGCGCGTATCCGTCCAGATGGGCGTAATAATAGAGCGTCCGCCCGTCGCGGGATCGCTGATACAGCGTGCGGCCGCCGTCCCTGCTCCAGAACAGTTTTTCGACGCGGCCGTCGGCGGCGGCCAGTACCGCCCTGCCCCGCGCCGCCATGATGTCTATCGCATCATGGGGCCGCGCGCCGCCCGCCCGCGATTGCGTGAAAGTGTCGGTGAGCGCAGCGGGCGGCACCCCTTCGACCGGGATCAGCAGCGGGCCGGCATCGACTGGACCGTCCACCCCAGTTTCGGCGGGCGGCGGCGCCCCGCCGGGCACGATGCGGACGCAGAAATGCGCGAACGCCACGCAACCGACCAGCGCGACCGCCACACCGCCCCACAGGCGCGGCGTCATGCCTGGAAAATCGCCTTCACCCCGCTCTTCACCATCTGCGCGAGACGGGCGGCGTCCCAGTTGGTCAGGCGGATGCAGCCGTGACTTTCGGTGCGGCCGATCGTCTGCGGTTCGGGCGTGCCGTGGATGCCGTAATGATCCTTGCTGAGGTCGATCCACACGACGCCGACCGGGCCGTTGGGGCCGGGCTTGAGCACCGCCTTCTCATCCTTCGCCGATGCGTCCCAGAAGAGGGCGGGATTATAGTGGAAGTCGGGATTGCGGCTGACACCCTTGATCGTCCATTCGCCGATCGGCAGCGGATCATGCTGCGACCCGGTGGTCACGGGGAATTGCGCGATCAGCCTGTCGTTCGCGTCATAGACCTTGAGCAGGCCCTCGGACTTGTCGACCAGCAGGTGATCCGCCTGCGGCTGGTCCTTCGCGATGGCGAGGCTGGCGAGGGTCTGGCCCCAGCCGCGATCGTCGCCTTCAATTCTGGCGACGGGCTGATTGGCGACGGCGGGCACGCGGATGGTTGCGCCAGCGCCCACCTTCGTGTTCGGGGCGTTGAGCGCCACCAGCACCTGCGGCGTCGTGTGAAAACGCTCAGCCAGCTTCTCCAGCAGGTTGCGATAGGTGATCGCCGGCAGCTTCGCCTGTTCGTTGAGGTCACGGGGAATGTTGAAAAAGGGGCCGCGCGCAAAGCCTGCCGGGATGCGGACCAGCCAGGTCGTGGGCTGCGCCTCGCCTTCCAGCAAGGCCGCCGCGGTCTTCGGGTCATAGGTGCCGGTGACGGGCAGACCGTTCGCCTGCTGGAAGCCTCGCACTGCCGCCTTGAAGCTCATCCCGTCCTTGCCGTCGATGACGCCGGGCGAGAAGCCGCGCCGGTCGAGCGCGACCTGCGCCTGCAGGACGGGGTTTGGTTGGACGGCCTTGCCGCCCGGCTCTTCTACTGCCTGGAAGGTGTAGGCGTCCTCGGCCGGGCCTTGCGCGGCGGCGGGCCGGGCGTTGTCCGGGGCTGCGCTGTCATTGGCGTCGGTCACGGACACGTTGCACGCGCTGCACAGCAGGGCGGCCACAAGCATCGGATATTTCAAGGCGTTCGTCTCCCAAAGTCGGGGAGAACAACGCGCAGACGCGGGAAAAGCTGCCTTTAGCGGGCGCGGCGTGCGCGGATTTGCGCTTGCGCCTCGTTGAAGGGAGCGCAGACTGTTGCCGGACCATGTCCGGCCAAGGCCAAGGGGATTATGGATGCTCGACCGCCGTTCCTTTCTGGGCAGCGCGGCTGCCACTTCGGTGGCAGCGCCGTTCGGCGCCCAGGCCCTCGACCAGGTGCCGCTGCCGGCCGGCGACATGGCCGCGAAAAACCCGGACGCCTATTGGAAGGCGCTGCGTGGCCAGTTCCTGATCCCGGCGGATGTCGTGAACCTGAATGTCGGGACCGTCGGCTCCTCGCCCCGCCCGGTGCTGAAGGCGATCTTCGACGGGTTCATGGACACCGAACGCATGACGCAGGCGGGATCGGAGGATTATCCGATCTGGGGCTACGGCCCGTGGGAGGAATATCGCAGGCCCTTCGCCGAATTCATGGGCGCGCGGACCGAGCAGATGGCGATCCTGCGCAACTGCACGGAAGCCAACAGCTATGTCGCCAACGGCTTCGACATGAAGCCGGGCGACGAAGTGCTGATCAGCGACGAGGAGCATGGATCGGGCGAGATGCCCTGGATGCTGCGGCAGAAGCGCTATGGCGTGGTGGTGAAGAAATTCGCGATGCCCAAGCCGCCCAAGAACGCCGCCGAGATTTTGAACCGTATCAACGACGCGATCACGCCCAGGACGCGGATCATCTTCGTCAGCCATATCAGCACCGCGACCGGGGTGGTCCTGCCGGCGAAGGAGATCGCCGCGCTCGCCCGGTCGAAGGGGATCGTCTCCGCCTTTGACGGCGCCCACGCGCCGGGCATGATCAAGGTCGACCTCAACGACATCGGCTGCGACATCTATACAGGCTCCATGCACAAATGGCTGTTCGCGACCAAGGGGACGGGCTTCCTCTACCTGCGCGACAAGGGGGTGATGGACCGGGTGTGGAACACCATCGCGACCGGCGGCTATGACGATCCGGCGCGGATGGCGGACCGGTATATGCAGATCGGATCGTCCTGCATCCCGACGCTGATGGGCCTCAATGCCGCCATCGCGCTCGCCAACCAGATCGGCATGGACCGGATCGAGGCGCGGGGGCGTGCCCTCGCCGATTACATCCACGCCGAAATGGTGAGTCGCGGCGCGGAAAGCTGGACCTCGCCCGACCCGTATCTGCGCGGCGCGATCGCGACGGTAAACGTGCCGGGCGTGCAGCGGATGGACTTGCAGGACTGGCTCTGGACCAACCACAAGGTCCGCATCCGCGGCGGCAACCCCAGCAAGCTGCGCCTCGCCACTCCCTATTTCCTGAGCAAGGCGGACATCGACCGGTTCCTTGGCCTCTATGACGAATATCGGAAGATGAAGAAGCTCGCCTGACGGTTCGTTGCGTCCGATGGCGCTTTGTTCTATGTGCCGCGCTGAAAGCCCCGGCGCCCGCTGATCCTCAGACGATTCGCGTTGCCGGGGCGAATTGTTTTTGCAGCACAGACAGGAACGCGCATGGCCCGTCGCCGCCAGATCTACGAAGGCAAGGCAAAGATCCTCTACGAAGGCCCGGAGCCGGGCACGATCATCCAATATTTCAAGGATGACGCCACCGCCTTCAACGCGCAGAAGAAGGGCACCATTTCCGGCAAGGGCGTGCTCAACAACCGGATTTCCGAGCATATCTTCACCCTGCTCGGCCAGATCGGCGTCCCCACCCATTTTATCCGCCGCCTCAACATGCGCGAGCAGCTGGTGCGCCAGGTCGAGATCGTGCCGATCGAGGTCGTGGTGCGCAACGTCGCCGCCGGATCGCTCAGCAAGAAGCTGGGGATCGAGGAAGGCACGCAGCTGCCCCGCACCCTCATCGAATATTGCTACAAGGACGATGCGCTGGGCGACCCGCTGGTGTCGGAGGAGCATATCGCCTGTTTCGGCTGGGCGACGCAGGAGGAGATGCACGACATCGCCGACATGGCGATCCGCGTGAACGATTTCCTGTGCGGCCTGTTCGCCGGCATCGGCATCCGCCTGATCGACTTCAAGCTGGAGTTCGGGCGCCTCTATGACGGCGATTACAGCCGCATCATCCTGGCCGACGAGATCAGCCCGGACGGATGCCGCCTGTGGGACATGGCGACCAACGAGAAGCTGGACAAGGACCGGTTCCGCCGCGACCTGGGCGGCGAGGTGGAAGCCTATCAGGAGGTCGCGCGGCGGCTGGGTCTGCTGCCCGAGGGGCTGGACACGACGGTGCTGGACCTCGACACCCATCGCAAGAAGCGCGAGAAGGAATAGGAGGAAAGGGAGGGGTGTCCTGCCATCGACAGGGCGACACCCCCTCCGTTTGTCCTGCGGCCAGTTCGACAGAGGCTCGTGACTCTGTTGAACTCCCCTGCAAGGGGAGGATGGAGCGCTACGAATTTCGGCAGCGTTCTTTCACGCCAGCAGCGCGTCGGCGACCAGCTTGATGCCCAGCAGGATCATGAGGACGTAGATCAGCGTGTAGAAGCGCGCCGCATCGACCCGCCGAACCAGCGCCACGCCCGCGAAGGTGGCGACGATCGCGAGCGGGGCCAGCATTGCCGTCGCGGTCAGATTTGCCCGCGTGAACTGGCCGAGCGCGGCATAGGCCGGCAGTTTCATCCAGTTCATCGCCGCGAAGGCGAGCGCGGTCGTCCCCACCAGCATGTCGCGCGGCAGGCGCTTGGGCAGCACCCACATCTGGAAGGGCGGTGAGCCGGCATGGGCGATCTGGCTGCTGAACCCGCTGGCGATACCGAACAGGGCGCCGACCCAGCCGGGCGAGTCCGACGGCAGCACCACCGCCCTGCCCCGCTCGACCCACAACCGCTGAAGCCCGAACAGGATGGAGATGCCGCCCAGCACGCCCAGCACCGCCACTTCGGACACGCGCGCGGCGAGCAGCCAGCCAAGCGCGATACCGATTGCCGCGCCGGGGAGGATCGCCCGGAGGATGGCTCCGTCCCAGCTATGACGATAGGCCCAGACGCTCACCACATCCTGGATGATGAGGATAGGCAGCAGGATCGCCGCCCCCTGCACCGGGTCCATGCCCAGCGCCATGATCGGCATGGCGAGCGCGCCCACGCCTGCAAAGCCCCCCTTGGCGAGGCCGGAAAGAAGCACGGCGACGATGGCGCAGGCGAGAACGAACGGGTCGTCGAGCATCCCGCCGCTCTAGGGCATCGCTGCCGCGAAGCGAATCATTTGTTGGCGCGATAGCCGACGGTCAGGCCGAACGCGAAGGCCGCGAGCAGGGCGATCTGCACCTTGCCGTGCGGATCACTATATCCCACGGCCTGCTGCCCGAATGCGAACAGCCCGACAAACAGCGCCAACGCCAGACCCGACATGACTGGTCCATCCCTCAAGAACCACGCACGATAGGGGGGCGCCGCCTAACAAAAGCATAATGGCTTGCCTCGCCGCGTCGCCGAGCCTAGGGGGTGCGGCAAACGCCCCGGCCGCGCGCCGCGCTGCATCCCTGTCGATTTCAAGGAGTCCGCACCCCATGAAAGCCCGCATCTTCGTCACCCTCAAGGGCGGTGTGCTCGATCCGCAGGGCAAGGCGATCCACCATGCGCTGGAAGGGCTGGGCTTCGGCGGCGTCAACGATGTGCGCGCCGGCAAGCTCATCGAACTGGACCTGGCGGACGACACCAGCGACGCGGACATCGACGCCATGTGCCGCAAGCTGCTGGCCAACACGGTGATCGAGAATTACCGCGTCGAGAAGGTGGGCTGAGGCGATGAAGAGCGCCGTCATCGTCTTTCCCGGCAGCAATTGCGACCGCGACCTGGCGGTGGCGTTCGAGGCCGCGACCGGCACGAAGCCGGCCATGATCTGGCACCGCGACACCGACCTGCCCGCCGGCATCGACCTGATCGGTGTGCCCGGCGGCTTTTCCTACGGCGATTATCTGCGGTCCGGCGCGATGGCGGCGCGATCGCCGGTGATGCAGGCGGTGGCGCAGGCGGCGGCGCGCGGCGTCCATGTGCTGGGCGTGTGCAACGGCTTTCAGGTGCTGACCGAGAGCGGCCTGCTGCCCGGCGCCCTGCTGCGCAATGCGGGGGGGCATTTCGTCTGCCGCGACGTCGCGCTGACGGTCGAGAATGCGGACAGCGCCTTCACGCGCCTGTACCAGCCGGGCGAGCGCGTCGCTTTTCCGGTCGCCCATCATGACGGCAACTATTTCGCGGACGACGCAACGCTCGACCGGCTGGAGGGCGAGGGCCGGGTGGCTCTGCGCTATGCGGAGCGGGTCAACGGATCGGCCCGGAACATCGCGGGCATCCTCAACGAGGCAGGCAATGTGCTGGGCATGATGCCGCATCCCGAGCGGGTGATCGAGCCGGCGCATGGCGGCACCGACGGCCAGCGGCTGTTCCGGGGGCTGGTCGAAGGGCTGATGGCGGGAGCCTGAGCCGGCCGACCGGATGATCGCGAAGAGCGCCGCCCACGGGCCGGCGCTCTTTTCTCATCCGGCCCGGTGATAATCGTAATCGAAGGCCCGGCCCTGCTGCTTGGTGAGGATCGCGCCGATCACCGCCCCGCCCGCCCGGCGCAGGCGGTCGGCGGCGGCGCGCAGGCCGCCATGATGGTTGCGGCCCCATTCCACCACCAGCAGGCTGGCCTGCGCCTTGTCCGCCAGCAGCGGCGCGTCGGCGAGGCCCAGGATCGGCGGCGCGTCGATCAGCACGGTGTCATAGGTCTGCGTCACCTCCGCCATAAGGGCGTCGAGCGCGGGCGTAGCGAGCAGTTCCGCCGGGTTGGGCGGCACGGCCGCGCAGGGCAGCAGCGCCACGCCAGGCGCATCGGTCGGCATGATGGCATCGCGCGCGCGCGCCTGCCCGGTCAGCACTTCGGCAATGCCCGCGGACGGGGCCAGGCGGAACAGGCGGTGCTGGACCGGCCGCCGCATGTCGCCGTCGATCACCAGCACGGCTTTGCCCATGCCGCCGAGCGCCAGCGCCAGCGCGTGGAGGGTCAGTGACTTGCCCTCCCCCTCCTGCGCGCTGGTGACGAGGACGGAGCGCGGCAGGCCGCCCGAGGACGCGAGCAGCAGCGAGGCGGCGATCGGCGCGAACAGCTCGGGCGGCTGCGGCACGTCGCCGGTCACCGGCACCGCACCCAGCAGCGGCAGATCGACCCGCTCCGCCAGCGTGTCGGCGGAGGTGACCGCATCGTCAAAGACATGGCGCGCGGCCACCAGCAGCAGGCCAAGAGCGAGACCGCCCAGCGATGCGAACAGCAGAGTGACGCCGATGCGCGGCGAAAAGGGCTGATCGGGCACCGCCGCCCGGTCGAGCGGCTGGATGCGGCCGGCCTGAAACCCCGCCTGCGACGCCATGTCGCGATAGCGCTGGAGCAGGCTGTCATGCAGCATCCGGTAGGTGTCGACCTGGCGTTGCAGGATGCCGGTCTGCACGTCCCGACCCTTTTCCGCCTGCGCCTGTTGTTCGAGGGCGGCGATTTCCTTCGCGATCTGCGCTTCGCTCCGGGTCGCGACCTCATACTGGTCGCGCACGGACGCGCGGATGCTGCCCGCCATGGCGTCAGCCTGTTCGTCCAGGGCGGCGAGTCTGGCGCGGGCCTCGCGCATTTCGGGATGCGCGTCCTTGCGGAACTGCCGCTCCTCGGCGATCAGGGCGCGGGCCTGCGCGCGCTGGGCGATGATCTGCTGCATCGCGCCGTTGTTGAGCGCATCGGGGAGCGTGTCGGCGCTCGCGGCGCGGGCGCTCTCCCATCGCTTCTGCGCGGCGATACGATCGGCGAGCGCCTGCGCGCGGAAGGCGTTCAATTGCGCCAGCCGCTCCGAGATGTTGCCCTCGACCGCCTTGGGCGCGGTATCCGTCGGGTCGGCCCCCCGCGCGGTATAGACGGCGAGATCGCGCTCCGCCCGGGCAAGGTCGCGGCGCGCGCCATCCAGTTCGCCAAGCAGGAAGCGGCGGGCCTGAACCCCGGAATCGAATCCGCGCTTGAGATCGGCGCGGATCAGGCTGTCGGCGTAGCTGTTGGCGACGCGCGCCGAGAGTATCGGGTCGGCGCTGACGAAGCTGATGCGCAGCACGCGGGACTTGCCGGGAAGATCGACCTCCAGATGGTCGCGCAGCAGCTGGATCACCCGCTCCTGCTCGACCTGGCGCTGCGACAGGCCGGCCTTGCCCTCGGCCGGGCGGGCCTCGTCCATGCCCTGAAAGAAGGTCGGCGTGCCGACCAGCGCCAGATCGCGCGCGACGTCTTCCGCCAGGGCACGGCTGCGCAGCACTTCCAGTTCGGTCTGCATCATGGATTCGGTGTCGGCGGGCGCGCCCATCCGCTGGGCGGTGCCGGACCCGGCAGCGCCTGCGGGCACGTCCTCCACCTCGACCGAGGCGGTCGCGCGGTAATCCGGGGTCGAGAGCAGGATGACGAGCACGCCGGCGAGCAGGCACAGCGCCATGGTCACGAACAGGATCACCCGGTGCCGCCGCAGCACCTGCCCCGCGCGGCGCGCGCGATCGGCGACACGGGCGCTCCAGCCCTGCGTCTGTGTGCCAGCTTCGGCGTGAGACAGCGCGCGCGACAGGTCCATCACCGCCCCCCGTCGAGGGCGATGAAGCCGGTGGCGAGCGCCGGCACCGCGACCAAGGCGCCGCCGAGGATGGCCTTCGCGCGCGACAGGCCGATGATGACCTGATCGCCGGGCAGGATTTCAGGATCGGGGGCTTGCCCCTTGCGGATGGCGGCAAGGTCGAACATCGCCGCCTGCCGCGTCCCTTCGATCCGCCGCACGACGACGATTTGGCTGAGGCTGGCGAGGCGCGTCGGCCCCCTGGCCATCGCGACGGCCTGACTGAGCAGCAGCCGGCCTTCCACCGGATAGAGGCCCGGTTCGCGCACTTCGCCGTCCACCGTGATGCGGCGGCCCACGGCCTTCTTCACGAAGAGCGTCACCTGCGGCGAATTGAGATAGCGCTGCCCGAGGCGACCGGCGATGACGTCGGCTGCTTCGCCGGCGGTGAGGCCCGCGACCGGCACGTCGCCGATCCACGGCATCCGCACCATGCCCGCCGCCGTAACCTGTGCGTCCTCAAGGCTGAGGCCCGGCTCATGATAGACCTGGATACGCAACACGTCGTCGGGGGCGAGGCGATAGTCCATGCCCATCGCCGGCGCAGGCGGGATGGCGGCATAGGCGGCCTCGCCCTTCGGCGCATCCTCCACGGTCGCGCAGCCGCCCAGCAGAACGCAGCCCGCCAGCCAGCCGATCGATCGATTGATGTCCGCTTCGCGCTTCATCCGCGCTCCCGCCCGATAAGGTTCCTGTCGTGGCGGGGGGTTAACGGCGCGGCGGCCCCATGGCAACCGCGCGCACAAGGCGATGCGGCGGCCCGTTGCCGGTCAGACCGCGATGCGATCCGGTGCGGGCCGGGCGATCCGGCGCGGCTGGTCGGGCCAGATTCCCCGCGTGTCATACACCGCCTTGTCGGCGCGTTCGTCGACGGGGACCGATTTGAACATGTCATGATCGACAAGAATGACGAAGACGCCGCATTGTTCCAGAGCCGTATCGAGATCGATCAGTTCCGCGCCGGTGCCGGCGAACTCCATCGGCAGCGCCTGGGCATAGGGCTCGACCAGCTTGATCCGGCGGCCGTAGCGGCGTGCAAGGCGGGCGGCGACCTTCACCGCCGGGCTTTCGCGGAAATCGTCGATGTTCGCCTTGAAGGCGAGGCCGAGGCAGGCGACGTCCTCGTCGCCAAATTCATCGATCAGGTCTGAGGCTTTGGCGACGACATGGTCGGTCTTGCCGTCATTCACTTCGCGCGCGGTGCGGATGATGCGGGCGTTTTCGGGATCGCCATGCACGATGAACCAGGGATCGACCGCGATGCAATGGCCGCCGACGCCCGGCCCGGGATTGAGGATGTTGACGCGCGGGTGGCGGTTGGCGAGGCGGATCACCTCCCACACGTCGATGTCCATATTCTCGGCGATCACCGACAGTTCGTTGGCGAAGGCGATGTTGACGTCGCGGAAGCTGTTTTCGACGAGCTTCACCATCTCGGCCGCGCGGGCGGTGGTCGTGATGCACGCGCCGCGGACGAACTGGCGGTAAAAGCCCAGTGCCTTGCGCGCGCAGCGGGGCGTGATGCCGCCGATGCAGCGATCATTGTCGATCAGTTCCACAAGGATGCGGCCAGGCAGAACCCGCTCCGGGCAATAGGCGATGGCGATGTCGCCCTGCGAACCCTGCCCCGGCATCTTGAGGTCCGCGCGGAGCGATCCGATCATGTCGCGCATCGCTTCGGTGGTTCCGACGGGCGAGGTGGATTCGAGAATCACCGTGTCGCCGGCTTTCAGCACCGGCGCGATGGTGCGGGCGGCTTGCAGCACGTAACTGATGTCGGGCGCGCGATCCTCCGCCACCGGGGTCGGCACGGCGATGATGAACACGTCGCTTTCCTCGACCTCAAGGCTCGCGCGCAGATTGCCGCGCGCGACGACGCCCTGGACGAGGCCGTCGAGATCCACTTCCTCGATATGCACGCGGCCCGAATTGACCGTCTCGACCACATGCGCCGACACATCGACGCCGACCACCTGCGCCCCGCCCCGCGCGATCAGCGCAGCGGTCGGCAGGCCGATATAGCCAAGACCGATGACGGAAACCTTCTGCTTGGAATCTACGGGCATGGATGGTCCTTGATCGCCGATATTTCGGCCGATCTTCTGCCCGGAAATGCTGAAGATTTCGGTAATGTTGTGAAATCCTCCCCCAATGGGGGAGGTGGCAGGCGCGGAGCGCCTGACGGAGGGGTGTCCCCGTCTCGAGAGGGCGACACCCCTCCACCACCAGCTTTGCTGGCGGTCTCCCTCCCCTTACAGGGGAGGATGCGTTCAGCCAGCCACCACGTCCGCGATCCGCTCCGCCGCCTTGCCGTCGCCGAACGGATTATGCGCGCGCGCCATCGCCTGATAGGCCGCTTCGTCGTCCAGCAACGCCAGCGTTTCGCGCACGATCAGCGCTCGGTCGGTTCCGACCAGCTTGGCCGTCCCCGCCGCGACGCCCTCCGGCCGCTCGGTCGTCTCGCGCATCACCAGCACCGGCTTGCCGAGCGAGGGGGCTTCCTCCTGCACGCCGCCGCTGTCGGTGAGGACGAGGGCGCACATATCCAGCAACCGCACGAAATGCGGATAATCCAGCGGTTCGATCATCGCGACGTTGGGGAGGTCGCCCAGCACCGCGTCCATCACAGGGCGGACATTGGGGTTGGGGTGGACGGGGAAGATCACCGCCACATCCGGACGCGCGGCGATGTCGGCGATGGAGCGGGCGATCGCCTCCATGCCGCCGCCGAAATTCTCCCGCCTGTGGCTGGTGACCGCGACGATCCGCTTGCCGGCGAAACGCGCGGCGAGATCGTCGAGACCGCTCGCCAGCGCCGGATAGGCCAGCACCCGGTCGCGCGTCGCCAGCAGCGCGTCGATCACGGTGTTGCCGGTGATGTGGATGCTTGACGGGTCACGATTTTCCTTGAGCAGCGCATCCGCCGCCGCCTGCGTCGGCGCGAAGTTCATGTCGGCGATGCAGGCGACGACGCGGCGGTTCACCTCCTCCGGCCAGGGATGATGGATGTCGCCGCTGCGCAGCCCCGCCTCGACATGGCCGACCGGGATCTTGCGATAATAGGCGGCAAGGCTCGCCACCATCGTCGTCAGCGTGTCGCCATGGACCAGGATGCGGTCGGGCTTCTCCGCGTCGAACGCCTTGCCCAGTTCGACGATCAGCTTGGCGGTGAGGCCGTCGAGCGTCTGGTTGGGCACCATGACGTCGAGGTCGATGTCCGGCACGATCCCCGCGATCTCCAGCACCTGATCGAGCAACCCGCGATGCTGCGCCGTTACGATGACGCGCGTGTCGATGCCGGCGCGTGCGCGCAGGGCATGGACGACGGGAAACATCTTGATCGCTTCGGGGCGCGTCCCGAACACCAGGGCAACCTTCATCATCATCCTTCGTTTACCGGCAGATCGGGATGAGGCTGTGTCAGAAAAATGTGAATGGACGATTTAACCACGCGCCCTTTCGTAACGATGCGCCGCTATGCTAGAGGCCGCCATCCCCACGTTCCTTTCAAAGGCGATACGGATTTTATGAAGATCACGATGATCGGCACGGGCTATGTCGGCCTGGTGTCGGGAGCCTGTTTTGCCGACTTCGGTCATGATGTCGTGTGCGTCGACAAGGACGCGGGCAAGATCGCGGCGATCGAGGCGGGCACGATGCCGATCTTCGAACCGGGCCTCGATCAACTGGTCGCGACCAACGCCGCGGCCGGACGGCTGACCTTCACCACCGATCTGCCTGCCGGCGTGAAGGGCGCGGACGCGATCTTCATCGCGGTCGGCACCCCCTCGCGCCGGGGCGACGGCCACGCCGACCTCTCCTATGTCTACGCCGCCGCGCGTGAGATCGTGGAGGCGCTGGACGCCCCCGCCGTCATCGTCACGAAATCGACCGTGCCCGTCGGCACCGGGGACGAGGTGGAGCGGATCGCGCGCGAACTGAAGCCCGACCTTGCCATCCAGGTCGTGTCGAACCCGGAATTCCTGCGCGAAGGCGCGGCGATCGGCGATTTCAAGCGGCCCGACCGCGTGGTTGTGGGCACCACCGGAGACGAGCGCGCCATCGCGGTGATGCGGCAGATTTACCGCCCGCTGAACCTCAACCAGGCGCCGGTGATGTTCACCGGGCGGCGCACCGCCGAACTCATCAAATATGCCGCCAACGCCTTCCTCGCGACCAAGATCACCTTCATCAACGAGATGGCGGACCTGTGCGAGGCGGTCGGCGCGGAGGTGCAGGACGTGTCGCGGGGCATCGGCCTGGACAACCGGATCGGCAGCAAATTCCTGCACGCCGGGCCGGGCTATGGCGGCTCCTGCTTCCCCAAGGATACGCTGGCGCTGGTCAAGACAGGCCAGGATTATGACACGCCGATCCGCATCGTGGAGACGGTGGTGCAGGTAAACGACCTGCGCAAGCGGGCGATGGGGCGCAAGATCGTCAAGGCGCTGGGCGGCGATGCGCGGGGCAAGACGGTGGCGCTGCTGGGCCTCACCTTCAAGCCCAACACGGACGATATGCGCGACGCACCAAGCCTCGCCATCGTGCAGGCGCTGGAGGATGCAGGCGCGAAGGTCGTCGCCTATGATCCCGAGGGCGCGCATGTCGCCGCGCCGATGATGCCGGGCGTCACCATGGCGAAGGATGCCTATGAGGCGGCGAAGGGCGCGGACGCGCTTGTGCTGGTGACGGAGTGGGACATTTTCCGCGCGCTCGACCTCAAGCGGCTGGCGGCGTCCATGACGCAGCCGGTGCTGGTCGATCTGCGCAACATCTACCCGGTGGAGGAAGCGGCGGACGCCGGCTTTTCCGTCACCCGCATCGGCAGCCAGACGCTTTGAAATGGCCTTGGGACGAGGAGGGCGGAACCGACGCCCTCCCCCGCGTCCATCACTGGCTGATCGCGGGCGTGACGCTGTTCGTCATGAGCCATGTCATGCCGCTGTTCGCCGCCTTCGTCTGACGGCTCAGGCCTTGATCTTCCAGCCGCGCTTGAGCAGCGTGTAGCACAGCCCCCCCAGCAACAGGTTCAGGCCCAGCAGCACGGCGCTGCCCACCGCGACATCGGTGTCCGCCGCCGCGACGAAGCCATAGCGGAAGCCCGAAATGATGTAGAAGAAGGGGTTGGCGTGGCTGATCCCCTGAAAGAAGGGGGGCAGTCGGTCGATCGAGTAGAAGGTGCCCGACAGCAGCGCCAGCGGCCCGATCACGAAATTGGTGACGGCCGCGCCATGATCGAACTTTTCCGCCCAGATCGACGTCAGCACACCCATAAACGCGATGAAGCTGGTGCCGAGCAAACCGAACCAGATCACCGCCCACAGATGCGCCGGGGTGACATGGACGCCCGGCCACAGCGCCATCGCCAGCCAGAGCGCGAAGCCCACGAACACCGCGCGGGTGAGCGAGGAGGCGACCAGCGCAAACAGCAGTTCACCCACGGAAATGGGTGGCATCAGATAATCGACCAGCGTGCCCTGCACCTTGCCCACCATCAGCGAGAAGCTGGCGTTGGCGAAGCAGGCGTTGATCATGCCCATGATGATGAGGCCGGGCGCGATGAAGTCGGCGAAGGGCACGGCTTCCCCGCGCAGGCTGACGGTGCGGCCCGCGCCGCCCAGCGCCACGATGAAGATGACGAGGAACATCAGCGTCGTGATGGCCGGCGCCCAGACGGTCTGGAGCTGCACCTTCATGAAGCGGCGCACTTCCTTGCGATAGAGCGCCCATGTGCCCGCCCAGTTGATGTTGCGGATCTGCGGCACGCCGGGTTCGGCGAAGGGCGGAAGAGGTGCGGGATGCGCGGTAATTTTGGGCTGGTCGTTCATGGGTGGATCGACTATCGGCTGGTTCGTTGTGCTGCAAGGGGGCAGGTCGCGTGATTTGAACCTGCGGGGCGCGCTTCCCATATAGGAAGCCGAACGAGATTTGTGAGGAGTTTTTCATTGTCCTGGACCGACGAGCGTATCGACCAGCTCAAGACGATGTGGGAGCGCGGCCTGACCGCGAGCCAGATCGCCGATGAACTGGGCGGGGTCAGCCGCAACGCGGTGATCGGCAAGGCGCATCGCCTGGGCCTTCAGTCGCGTCCATCGCCCGTGAAGGCGAACGAGACGCCCAAGAAGGCCGCACCGCCGCCGCCGCGCAAGCCCGCGCCGGTCCCCGAGGTCGAAGCCGCGCGCCCAGCGCCGCAGGCCGCCCCCGCACCGGCTCCCGTGCGCGCGCCGGCACCGGCTCCGGTGTCCGCCGCGCCGGCTGCGCCTGCCATCGACAGCGCCGCCGCCGATGCGCCGACGCCCGCGCCGCAGCCGCGCATCATCTCTGTCGGGCCCGGCGGTTTCCTGCGTCAGGGTCCAGGCGATCAGCAGGCCCCCATTCCGCCCGCGCCGCCCCGCCGGCTGGTGCCTGCCAAGCCCAGCGCCGAAATCGCGGGCAAGACGACGCTGCTCGACCTGACCGAGCGGATCTGCAAGTGGCCGATGGGGCATCCGGGCGAGCCGGACTTCCACTTTTGCGGCGAGGCGGTGAATCCCGGTTTCCCCTATTGCGTCGAGCATTGCGGTCGCGCCTATCAGGCGCAACTGCCGCGCGGCACGCGCCGCCCGCCTCCGCCGCTGCCATTCGGCGGCCCGCGGGTGCGCTGACATACTGGCATGAAAAAAGGCCGGCCCCATCGGGACCGGCCTTTTTCTTGTCGTCCGCCGGGGCGATCAGAAGCGGAAACTGGTGGTGACCATCACGCTTTGCGTGTCGAACTTGTCGCCGCGGTTGATGCTGGCGCCGCCGGTCAGGACGAAGGGGTTGGTCGCAGGCGCGCTGCCCTGGCCCACATCGACGCGATAGTCGCCGACATTATAGCGCGTCCACAGGTAGCGCGCGCCGATGGAGAAGTTCTTCGACACCTTCGCCTCGATGCCGCCGCCCATGTTCCAGCCCCACGCCTTTTCCTCGGCGTTGACAGCGGTGAAGCTGTTGGCCGTGTTGCTGGTGCGGAAATAGTTCTGGACCTGCGCGTAGGAGACGCCGCCAGTGATGTAGGGCATGATGCCGCCGGGCGTCGTGTAGCCGAGGCGGACGCGGCCGTTGGCGTTCCAGTCGATCTTGCGGCGCATCGTGTAGAAGGCCGGCGTGGTCGAGAATTCGCTCACCTTGTCGTCGATGAACGCCTTGCCGCCTTCCAGCACGACACCGGCGACGAAGCTGCCGAACTGCTTGTCATAGCCGACATGGCCCATCCAGCCGATCGCATTCTTGTCGCTGTTGCAACCCGACGCCGGCGTCGGGCCGCGCGCCGCGCCGCCACATGTCCCCGGCGAGAAGGCATTCGCGCCGGCGGCCGTGCGGATCGTATCGTTGAAATTCCCGTCGCGGTTCGTGTCGAAGCGGAGATGTTCGCCACCGTCCTTCTTCTGCCAAACCTTGCCGAACGACACGCCGACATAGGGGCCGGTCCAGTCGACCGGGCCATCATCCTGCGCCATGGCAGGGGTCGCCAGGACGAGCGCAAGGGTGGCGCCGATCGGCGCGATTGCAGTCAGTTTCATAAACTTACTCTCCTCACCTGAGCGGAGGCGCAGCCTCCAAGTTCATGCCGCTAACGTATCGAGCGGCGAATTTGTTTCACGACCCTTTGTGACATAGCATTGCTGCTGTGGCCGCCATGCAACGCTTGCGCGCCTCGCGCCGCCGCTTATAGCTTTGCGGCATGTCCCAAGACCTGTTCGCCGCCCATGCTTCTGCCGTTCCGCAATATGATGCATCCACCATCGAGGTGCTGGAAGGGCTGGAGCCGGTGCGCCGTCGGCCGGGCATGTATATCGGCGGCACGGACGAACGCGCGCTGCACCATCTGGCGAGCGAGGTGCTCGACAACAGCATGGACGAAGCGGTGGCGGGTCACGCCACGCGGATCGAGGTGACGCTGGAGGCGGGCAACAGGCTGACCATCGTCGACAATGGCCGGGGTATGCCGATCGACGAGCATCCCAAATTCCCCGGCAAGTCGGCGCTGGAGGTCATCATGACCACGCTCCATTCCGGCGGCAAGTTCGAGGGCAAGGCCTATGCCACGTCCGGCGGCCTGCACGGCGTGGGCGCGAGCGTCGTCAACGCGCTGTCCACCGAAACGGTGGTCGAGGTCGCGCGCAACAAGGAATTGTTCCGCCAGAGCTTTTCGCGCGGCATCCCTTCGACGGGCCTGGAGCGGATCGGGGCCGCGCCCAACCGGCGGGGCACGCTGGTCAGCTTCGTGCCCGACACCGAGATTTTCGGCGAGCAGAAGTTCAAGCCGGCACGCCTTTACCGCCTTGCCCGGTCGAAGGCCTATCTGTTCGCTGGCGTGGAAATCCGCTGGAAATGCGCGCCCGAACTGGTGACGGACGACACGCCGGCCGAAGCGGTGTTCCAGTTTCCCGGGGGGCTTGCCGATCATCTGAAGGAGCAGGTCGGCAATCGCGAATGCGCCACCAGCACCTTCTTTTCGGGCAATCAGGATTTTCCCGGATCGGCCGGCCGTGTGGAATGGGCGGTCGCCTGGCCGCTATGGTCCGATGGCAGCTATAGCTGGTATTGCAACACCATTCCCACGCCGGATGGCGGCACGCATGAAGCGGGGCTGCGCGCGGCGCTGGTGAAGGGCATTCGCGCCTTTGCAGAGCTTGTCGGGCAGAAGAAGGGCAAGGACATCACCGCCGACGACATCATGACGTCATCGGAGATCATGCTGTCGGTCTTCATCCGCGATCCGCAGTTCCAGAGCCAGACCAAGGATCGGCTCACCAGCCCCGACGCGGCGCGGCTGGTGGAAAATGCGGTGCGCGATCATTTCGACCATTTCCTCACCGACCATATGGACCGGGGCAAGGCGCTGCTCTCCTATGTGCTCGACCGCATGGACGAGCGGCTGCGCCGCAAGCAGGAAAAGGAGGTCAAGCGCAAGACCGCGACCAACAGCCGCAAGCTGCGCCTGCCCGGCAAGCTCACCGACTGTTCCAACGACGACCCCGAAGGCGCTGAAATCTTTCTGGTAGAGGGGGACAGCGCGGGCGGCTCCGCCAAGCAGGCGCGCGACCGCAAGACGCAGGCGATCCTGCCCCTGCGCGGCAAGATATTGAACGTGGCGTCGGCCAATACGGCCAAGATCCTGGCCAATCAGGAAATCGCCGACATGATCCTGGCGCTGGGCTGCGGCACGCGCAAGGATTGCAACCCGGACCTGCTACGCTACGAACGCATCGTCATCATGACCGACGCCGACGTCGACGGCGCGCATATCGCCACGTTGCTGATGACCTTCTTCTTTCAGGAGATGCCCGAACTGGTGCGGCGCGGGCATCTCTATCTGGCGCAGCCGCCGCTGTATCGGCTCGTGGCTGGCGGCAAGAGCCTCTACGCCAAGGATGACGCGCATCGCGAGGAGCTGCTGCGCACGGAGTTCAAGGGCAAGAAGGTGGACATCAGCCGCTTCAAGGGGCTGGGCGAGATGAACCCGATGCAGCTGCGCGAAACCACGATGGACCCCAGGACCCGCAGCCTCATCCGCATCACCCTGCCCGACGACATAGAGGACCGGCAGCAGGTGCGCGAACTGGTCGACCGGCTGATGGGCACCAACCCGGCGCATCGGTTCGCCTTCATCCAGGAAAATGCGGCGGCGGTGGACGAGGAAGCGATCGACGCATGAGGGCGCTGGTCGCGGTGCTGATGCTGGCGATGGCGTTGCTGCCGTCGCCGGCACCGGCCGCGCCCTCCGCCTCCTACCAGGCGCGGGCCGACCAGCTGCTCACCCTGCTACGCGGGCCAGGGGGAGAGGCGGATTTCTTCTCCAGCCTCTTCCTCGACGCCGTGCCGGTGGCGCAATGGCGGGCGCTGGCCGCCGATCTGCGCGCGCGGCACGGGCGACCATTGGCGCTGGGTGCCGTGCGGGTCGAGAGCGCGACCGCCGGGCAGGTCGAGGTGCGCTATGAGCGGGCGATCGTCGGCTTCACGCTGGTCGTCGCGCCGCAGCCGCCGGGGCTGGTGGTCGGCCTGCATGTCGTGGGGGTCAGGACCAGCGGCGACACGATCGACAAGGTGGCAGCCGAGATTGCCGCCCTGCCCGGCTCCACGGCCTTTGCCGTGGCGCAACTGGGCGACGGCGCGCCGCACATCATGAAGGACAAGGCCGGCACCGCACAGATGGCGACCGGCTCCAGCTTCAAGCTCTATATCCTCGCCGAGCTTGCCCGCGCCGTGGCGGCGGGCGAGCGGCGCTGGAGCGATGTGGTGCCGCTCGGCCCCAAGAGCTTTTCCGGGCGGCTGCGGACATGGCCGGACGGTGCCCCGATGACGCTGCACAGCCTCGCCACGGCGATGATCGCCGAGAGCGACAACAGCGCGGCCGACACGCTGCTGCTGGCGCTGGGCCGCGACAAGGTGGACGCGATGCTGGCGGCGAGCGGCCATGCCGAGCCGGCACGGGCGCTGCCGCTGCTGACCACGGCGGAGGCGTTCGCGCTCAAGATGCCGGGCAATGGCGATCTGCGCCGCCGCTATGCCGCCGCGACGCCGGACGAACGGCGCGCGTTGCTGCGGGAGGAGGCGGCGCGTCTGACGGCGGACCGGGTGGATGTGGGCAGCGTCGCGGAGACGCCGAGTGCGATCGACGAGATCGAATGGTTCGCTTCGCCGCGCGACATGATCGCCCTGCTCGACCGGCTTCGGCGGGAGGGTGGCGACGCGCTGCCGATCCTGGCGGTCAACCCCGGCATAGCGCCCGCGGACGCCAAGCGCTGGCGCTATCTTGGCTACAAGGGTGGCAGCGAGCCGGGGGTGATGGGGATGAATTTCCTGGCGCAGGCTGGCGACGGCCGCTGGTATGCCGTCAGCGCCGCCTGGAACAATCCCGCCGCGCGGGTGGATGAACCCGCCTTCGCTGCGTTGCTGACCCGTCTGCTCAACCTGCTGTCGGACGGGACGGGCGACTGACGGGTCGCCCGTCCCTTCTCCCTCATGCCGCCAGCGTGGCGCTGTCGATCACGAAGCGATATTTGACGTCGCTCTTCTGCATCCGGGCGTAGGCGGTTTCGATGTCCTGCATCGGGATCATCTCGATGTCGGCGGTGATGCCCTTTTCCGCACAGAAATCGAGCATCTCCTGCGTTTCGGCGATGCCGCCGATCAGCGATCCGGCGATCGCCTTGCGCCCGAAGATCAGCACGCCCACGGAGGGCGAGGGATGGGGATGTTCCGGCACGCCCACGACCGTCAGCGTGCCATCGCGCTTCAGCAGGGTCGTGAACTGGTCGAGATTATGGCTGGCAGCGACGGTGTTCAGGATGAAGTCGAAGCTGCCGGCATGGGCGGCCATCTCGTCTGCATTGCGCGAGACCACGACCTCGTCCGCGCCAAGGTCCAGCGCGTCCTGACGCTTCGATTCCGACGTGGTGAAGGCGACGACACGCGCGCCCAGCGCGTGGGCGAGCTTCACGCCCATATGGCCGAGGCCGCCGATGCCGACGATGCCGACCTTCTTGCCCGGCCCGACATTCCAGTGGCGCAGCGGCGACCAGGTGGTGATACCCGCGCACAGCAAAGGGGCGACTGCCGCCAGTTGATCGGCCGGGTGGCTGATCCTGAGGACGAAATCGTCCTTCACGGTGATGCTTTGGGAATATCCCCCCAGCGTATGACCAGGCGCATCCGGCGTCGGGCCATTATAGGTGGCGACGAAGCCATTCTCGCAATATTGCTCCAGTCCCTCGTCGCACGATGCGCAGTGCTGGCAGCTGTCGACCATGCAGCCGACGCCCACCGTGTCGCCCACCTGGAACCTGGTGACGGCGCTGCCGACGGCGGTGACATGGCCGACGATCTCGTGCCCCGGCACGCAGGGGTAGAGCGTGCCGCCCCATTCGGAACGGACCTGATGCAGGTCCGAATGGCACACGCCGCAATAGGCGATGGCGATCTGAACATCCTTCGCGCCGACCGCGCGCCGTTCGATGTCGATGGGTTCCAGCGGCTTGTCGGCGGCGTAGGCGCCATAGGCTTTGACGGTCATCGGGTAGTCCCTTTGATGCTGGGGTGGAAAGGTCGCGGACGGAAAGGGCCGGGTTCGATACGGCAGCGCAAAGATAATCCGGCATGGCACCCGATCAAGGGGGGGCGCGCACGGCCATTGCGAAACAGGACGGGAACGCTATCTGTTCCCCATGTCCGGCCCGCAATCCCCCGACCGCTTCAACGAAGACAAAGCCAGCTTCACCATCACCGGCAGCCAGCCCGACATCGATGCGGGAGTGCAGGCGATCCGCACCGTGCTCAAGACGCTGCCGATCCGCGCCGGTGTGTACCGGATGCACGATGCGCGGGGCGACGTGCTGTATGTCGGCAAGGCGCGGGCGCTCAGAAACCGGGTCGCCAATTACACGCAGGTCGACCGGCTGCCCAAGCGGCTCCAGCGCATGGTCGCGCAGACGCGCAGCATGACGATCGTCACCACCAACAGCGAGGCCGAGGCGCTGCTGCTGGAGGCGCAGCTGATCAAGCGATACCGCCCGCCCTACAATGTCCTGCTGCGCGACGACAAAAGTTTTCCGTTCATCCTGCTGCGCGAGGATCACGCCTTTCCGCGTGTCCAGAAGCATCGCGGCGCACGCAAATATCAGGGCCGCTATTATGGGCCGTTCGCCAGCGCGGGATCGGTGACGCGCACGATCAACGCGCTGCAAAAGCTGTTCCTGCTGCGGTCGTGCACCGACAGTTTCTTTTCCAACCGCTCGCGCCCCTGCCTGCTTTACCAGATCAAGCGCTGCTCCGCGCCCTGCGTCGGCCGGATCGACGAGGCGGGCTATGCCGACCTGGTGCGCGATGCGCAGGATTTCCTCGGCGGCAAATCGACCGCCGTTCAGAAAAAGCTGGGCGCGGCGATGCAGGCGGCGTCGGACGCAATGGATTTCGAGCAGGCGGCCACGATCCGCGACCGGTTGAAGGCGCTGACCTTCATCCAGGGGTCGCAGGCCATCAATGCCGAGGGGCTTGGCGACGCCGACATCTTCGCGCTGGCGGAGAAAGGCGGGGCGATGTGTATCCAGGCCTTCTTCATCCGCGGCGGCCAGAATTGGGGGCATCGCAGCTTCTTCCCGGTCCACACCGCCGATGTGGCGACGGAGGAAGTGCTGGAGAGCTTCATGGCGCAATTCTACGAGGAGGTGCCGCCGCCCAAGCTGATCCTGGCCGACCGCCAGCCGGCCGAGTGCGAGCTGATGGCGCTGGCCCTGTCGGAGCGCGCGGGCGGCAAGGTGCGGATCGAGGTGCCGCAGCGGGGCGAGCGCACACGCCTCATCAAACAGGCGCAGCGCAATGCGGTGGAGGCACTCGACCGGCGGCTGGCGGAAACGACGAGCCAGGGGCGCATTCTGGACGAGATGGTCGAGACGTTCGGGCTGGAGGGCGTGCCCGACCGCATCGAAATCTACGACAACAGCCATATCCAGGGCGCGCACTCGCTGGGTGCGATGGTGGTGGCGGGGCCGGAAGGGTTCCGCAAGAACGCCTATCGCAAGTTCAACATGAAGAACCCGGAGACCAGCAACGACGATTTCGCGATGATGCGCGAGATGTTCGAGCGGCGGTTCGGACGGGCGGCGCGCGAAGACCCGGATCGCGACGGCGGCGAATGGCCCGACCTCGTCCTGATCGACGGCGGCAAGGGGCAGTTGTCGGCCGCGCGCGGCATCCTGGAAGATCTGGGGATCGAGGACGTGTGCATGATCGGCGTCGCCAAGGGACCGCATCATGGCCGCGAGGGGCGCGAGGTGTTTCACCTGATGGACGGGCGAGAGATCACCTTCCCGCTCAATCATCCGGTGCTGTTCTACCTCCAGCGCCTGCGCGACGAGGCCCACCGCTTCGCCATCGGCGCGCATCGGGCGAAGCGCAGCAAGGCGATCACCGTGTCGTCACTGGACGAGGTGCCGGGTATCGGCCCGGCGCGCAAGAAGGCGCTGCTGATGCATTTCGGCACGGCGCGCGCGGTGCGCGACGCCGCGCTCGACGACCTGCAACGCGCGCCCGGCGTGTCGAAGGCGGTGGCGCAGCAGGTCTATGACTATTTCCATGGATAGGGGAGCGGGCCATTAAGTGGGCCTTAATCCCTCCCTGACAGGACTGCTGGGCTGCCGGAGGGAAACATACCGATGCGCCTCATGCTCACCGCAATCCTGCTGGCCCTGGCGGGTACGCCCATGGTCCACGCGCGAGAGATCACGCCCATTGCGCCTCTGGCGCTATCCGCAGGCCATCCGGTTCGGATCACCGGCATGGACCTGACCTTCGCGCCCGCGGTTCTGCCCGAGATCGCCGAAAGCGACGCCAAGGCGGCGCGCAAGCGCACCGACGCGGGCTTGCCGCCGCTCGATCGCAACAGTTATCCGGCAGGACTGGACGGCTCAGCCTATGCCACCATGCCGTTCAAGCAGATGTTTCCGCTGATCCTGCGCGACGTCGTGCGGGAATGGCGGCTGGACGAAGGGCGGCCGGTATTTCTTCGCGTCGCCATCGACCGCCTCAAAACCGCCGATGCCGCCGTCGCGCTTCTCGCCGGCAGTTCCGATGTGCTTGAGGGTACGGTCGAAGTGATCGATGCTGCATCCGGTCAGTCAGCCGGCGCGTTCAAGGTGGAGATTCGCACCATGCGCAGTGGCTGGGCAGACATGCTGGTGCGCGGCGGGGGTATTCGGGAAAAGCTGGCCGAGCAGTTCAGCGTCGCCGTCGCCAGGCAGGTTTCGGGGCGCAAGAAGATGGCCGGCTGAACGCACCCTATCACCGCTCCGCTCCATCCCCTATGATCGGGCGATGCCGACCCTCACCACCTCCGCCATCGTCTGCGCCGTGCGGGGGCATGGCGAGCATGGGGCGATCGCGCGGCTGCTCACGCCCCATCATGGGCTGACGCCCGGCTATGTGCGCGGGGGCCGGTCGAGGGCGATGCGCCCAGTGCTGCTGCCCGGCAATATGGTGAAGGCGGAGTATCGCGCGAGGACGGACGAGCAGCTTGCCGGGCTGACGGTCGAGCTGGCGCACAGCCGCGCGCCGCTCCATGCCGAGCCGCTGCCGGCGGCCGCGATCGAGTGGAGTTGTGCGCTCACCGCGGTGGCGCTGCCGGAGGGGACGCCCTACCCCGCCTTGCACCAGGCGCTCGGTGGTCTGCTCGACGCGGTGGAGGCGGCCCCGGCGGCGCGCGGCTGGGCGGTGGCGCTGGTGCGCTACGAACTGCTGCTGCTCGCCGAACTGGGCTTCGGTCTCGACCTCACCCGCTGCGCTGCGACCGGGGAAGCGGAAAACCTTGCCTATGTCAGCCCCCGCAGCAGCGCCGCCGTCAGCCGCGCCGCCGCCATCGGCTATGAGAGCCGGCTACTGCCCCTCCCGGCCTTCCTGCTGGAGGGCGGCGCGGGGGACTGGGGGCAGATACTCGACGGACTGCGCCTCACTGGCTTCTTCCTGGAGCGATCGGTGCTGACGGAACGCCGCGCCGACGTGCTGGCGGCCCGCGAACGGCTGGTGGGCCGCCTCAAAAGGGCGGTTGCCTAGAGGGCTTGCCTACTCCCTCCGTTCGGTTCGAGCTTGTCGAGAACCCTTGCGCAGGGTTCTCGACAAGCTCGAACCGAACAGAGCTTTGGGTTGCGCCGGGGCGAGGTCGCTCATATGGCGCGCATCACCGAAACGAAGGAGTGCCGCCATGCTCATTGCCCTTTTTCCCGGAGACGGCATCGGTCCCGAGATCGTCGCGCAGGCGAAGCGGGTGCTGGACGCGCTGGACATTCCGGGCCTCACCTACGAGCATGGCTTGGTCGGCGGCGCGGCCTACAAGGCGGTGGGTCATCCCTTGCCGCCCGAGACGCTGGACATCGCGAAGCGCGCCGATGCGATCCTGTTCGGCGCGGTCGGCGATCCCGATTGCGACGCGCTGGAACGCCATCTGCGCCCCGAGCAGGCGATTTTGGGCCTGCGCAAGGAACTGGGCCTCTTCTCCAACCTGCGCCCGGCGAAGGTCTTTCCCGAACTGGCGCATGAAAGCGCGCTCAAGCCCGAGGTTGCAGGCTCCATCGACCTGCTGATCGTGCGGGAGACGAACGGCGACGTCTATTTCGGCGAGAAGGGCTTCCGCACCACCGCCGATGGCCTGCGCGAGGGCTATGACATCATGTCCTATAATGAGGCCGAGGTGCGGCGGATCGCCCATGCCGGTTTCCAGGCGGCGCGGGCGCGGCGTGGCAAGCTCTGTTCGGTGGACAAGGCCAACGTGCTGGAGACGAGCCAGCTGTGGCGCGACGTGGTGATCGAGGTGTCGGCCGACTATCCCGACGTGGCGCTCAGCCACATGTATGTCGACAATGCCGCGATGCAGCTGGTGCGCAATCCCGGCCAGTTCGATGTCATCGTCACGGGCAACCTGTTCGGCGACATTCTCTCCGATCAGGCGAGCATGTGCGTCGGCTCGATCGGGATGCTGGCGTCGGCGACGCTGAACGGCAGCGGCCAGGGGCTGTACGAGCCGATCCACGGCTCCGCCCCCGACATCGCCGGGTCGGGCAAGGCCAATCCGCTCGCCACCATCCTGTCGGCGGCGATGATGCTGCGCTACTCGCTGAGCCTGCCCGAGCCTGCCGACCGGATCGAGGCGGCGGTGGCGCAGGCGCTGCGCACCGGGGCGCGCTCGCCCGATCTTGGCGGGACACTCTCGACCGTCGAGATGGGCGACGCCGTGCTGGCGGCGCTTTGATCGCTCGATTCGTCGCAAAGCGGTAAAGTCCGGCGATCCCGTGCCGATCTTAGGAAAAACGGGATCGCTTTATCATGCACATGGAATTGGCGCGCGAACATGACGGTCTGCGCGCGTTGATGCGGGATTTCCGCCATCTGATGGACCGCGCGCGGCCGCAGGACATGCCGGAGGTGGCGCGGCTGCGCATCGCCTTCTCGCAAAGTTTCCGCGCCCATCTGGCGCAGGAAGATACGCTGGTGCGCGATATGCAGCGCCGGTCGCCGGCGGCGGAAACGCAGCAGGTGGTGCGCGCGCATGGCCGCGCGATGACCGCGCTGTTCCTGCGCTACAGCGATCATATCAAGACGTGGACACCGGCACAGATCGCCGCCGACTGGGCCGGCTATCGCCGCGCGGTGATCGATCTTCAGAACGGGCTATACGAGCGGATGGAATGGGAGGAGGCGCATCTCCATCCCCTGCTTGCCCCGCCGGCGCGGCGCGCCGCCTGACGGCAGGCCAATTGCCGGCCATCGGTCCTGTTCCTGCCCGAGCGCGATCGATAAGGGCGCAGGATGACCGACCTGTCCCTCGCCTCGCTCCGCTCCGCCGCCGCCATGGTCCATGCGCAGATGCCGCCGACGCCGCAATATGCCTGGCCGCTGCTGGCGCGGCGCAGCGGGTGCGAGCTGTGGGTCAAGCATGAGAACCACACCCCCACAGGCGCGTTCAAGGCGCGGGGCGCGATCACCTATATCGACTGGCTGCGCCATACCCATCCCGACGTCAGCGGCATCATTACCGCCACGCGCGGCAATCATGGGCAGGCGCAGGTGCGCGCCGCGACCGCCGCCGGCCTTACCGCCACCATCGTCGTGCCACATGGCAACGCGCGAGAGAAGAACGCGGCGATGCGCGCGTTCGGCGCGACGCTGATCGAACATGGCCATGATTTCGACAGCGCAAAGGCGGAGGCGATCCGTCTGTCGCGGGAGCAGGGGCTGTTCATGGTGCCCGCCTATCATGGCGAACTGGTGCGCGGGGTCGCCAGCTATGGGCTGGAACTGTTCGACGCGGTGGCCGAAATTGATACCGTCTATGTGCCAGTGGGTTGCGGATCGGGCCTGTGCGGCACGATCGCGGCGCGGGACGCGCTCGGCCTCGGAACCAGGGTGGTGGGCGTCGTTTCGGCCCATGTGGACGCCGCGAAGCGCAGTTTCGAGGAAGGCCGGCTGATCGCGTCCCCCACTGCCTACACCTTTGCCGACGGGGTGGCGGTGTGCACCCCGGTGCAGGCGGCGCTCGACTATTTCGGCCCGCGCGCCGACCGCTTCGTGGCGGTGACGGACGATGAAGTCGCCGAAGCGATCCGCATCTACTGGGAGGACACGCACAACCTGGCCGAGGGCGCGGGCGCGGTGGCGCTGGCGGCACTGCTTCAGGAAAAGGACGCGATGCGCGGCAAGCGGGTTGCGGTTATCCTGTCGGGCGGTAATGGCGACAGGAGCCAGATGGCCGAGATACTGGGCGGCGCGACGCCGCGCGTCACGATGGATATGCGGAAAGCGATATGAAGCGGAAGAGCGGGCAGAACCCTCACATCACCCGGAACTGGAAGCCGGCGACGCTGGCGGTCCGGGGCGGCACCGCGCGCAGCGAATATGGCGAAACGTCCGAGGCGCTGTTCCTGACCAGCGGCTATTGCTACGACCGGGCGGAGGACGCCGCCGCGCGCTTCGCGGGCGAGCAGGTCGGCATGACCTACAGCCGCCTCCAGAACCCGACCGTCGAGATGCTGGAGCAGCGGATCGCCCTGCTGGAAGGGGCGGAGGCGTGCCGTGCGACGACGACGGGCATGGCGGCGATGACCGCGGCCTTGCTGTGTCAATTGTCGGCCGGCGACCATGTGGTGGCGGCAAAGGCCGCCTTCGGCTCCTGCCGCTGGCTCGTCGATACGCTGCTGCCCAGGTTCGGCATCGAGACCACCACGATCGACGGCGCGAACGTCGATGCGTGGGAAGCGGCGGCTCGGCCCAACACGAAGGTCTTTTTCTTCGAGACGCCCGCCAATCCGACGATGGACGTGGTGGACATCGCCGCCGTGTGCGCGATCGCCAGGGCGCGCGGCATCACCACGGTCGTCGACAACGCCTTCGCCTCACCCGCCTTGCAGCGCCCGATGGAATTCGGCGCGGATGTCGTGGCCTACAGCGCCACCAAGATGATGGACGGCCAGGGCCGGGTGCTGGCCGGCGCGGTGTGCGGCACGCGGGAGTGGATCGACAACGTGCTCCTGCCCTTCCACCGCAACACCGGCCCGACGATCAGCGCGTTCAACGCCTGGGTCGTGCTCAAGGGGCTGGAAACGCTGGACCTGCGAATCCGCCGGCAGAGCGAGAATGCGCTTAAGGTCGCCCGCTTTCTGGAGACGCGCCTGCCCAAGGTGCTCTATCCGGGGCTGGAGAGCCATCCGCAGCACGACCTTGCCATGCGGCAGATGGCGATGGCCGGGCCGATCTTCTCGCTCTACACCGGCGGCGGCCGGGCGGAGGCCCATGGGCTGCTCAACGCGCTGGAGCTGGTCGACATCAGCAACAATATCGGGGATTCGCGATCGCTGATGACGCATCCCGCCTCCACCACCCATTATGGCATGGCGGAAGCGGCGCGGCTGGAGGTCGGCATCACCGAGGATATGCTGCGCCTCAACGTCGGCCTTGAAGACCCGGACGACGTGATCGCCGATTTCGATCAGGCGCTGCGCACGATAGGGCGTTGACGGGCAAGGGGGTTGCAGCGCATTTCATGGGCGTGAACGCGCTTTTCCCCTTCCACGCGACGACGCGGGACATCACCGTCCATGTCGCCGTCACCTTCCTGCCGGAACAGTCGGAGCCGGACCGGGGCCGCTGGTTCTGGGCCTATCATATCCGCATCGAAAATCAGGGCGAAGACCCGGTGCAGCTGCTGACCCGCCACTGGATCATCACCGATGGCCGCGGCGGACAGCATCGCGTCGATGGCGACGGCGTGGTCGGCGAACAGCCGGTGGTGCAGCCGGGCAAGAGCTACGACTATGTGTCGGGCTGTCCGCTCAACACGCCGACCGGATCGATGAAGGGCAGCTATCGCATGATCGGCCTTGGCGGTGAGATGTTCGAGGTCGCCATCCCCCATTTCGCCCTGATCGCGCCGGCGGTGGCCGAATGAAGCGCACGCACCTGCCATTGAACGGCCTGCGCGTGCTGGATGCGGCGGCGCGGCACCTGTCCTTCACCCGCGCGGCGGACGAGCTGGCGGTGACGCCGGCGGCCGTGGGCCAGCAGATCCGCGCGCTGGAGGACATGCTGGGCGTGGTGCTGTTCCGCCGCACGCCCAAGGGGCTGGAACTGACGCCGGAGACCGAAGCGGGGCTGGACGCGCTGCGCGCCGGGTTCCTGGAGTTCGAGGAAGCGGTGCGCGCGATGCAGGCGGGCCAGTCGAGCAACGCGCTCACCATCGCCGCGCCGCGCGACATCAGCGCCAAATGGCTGCAACCGCGCCTGGCGGTCTATGCCGTCGGGCAGCCCGACCTGACGTTCCAGCTGATCGCGGCCGACGAGGCGCTCGACTTTACCGAAGCCAATCTCGACATCGCACTGCGCCTGACCGACGGCGCGGGCGAGCATGAGGGGGTGAAGATCGGCGAAGCGGCCTATGTCACCGTGGAAGCGGCGGGCGGTGGGCCGGATCAGCGGATCGACTGGCCCGGATGCCCTGCAGGCGACGGGGCGGCGGTGATCCGTGTGGCGGATGGCGGACTCGCGATCGAGGCGGCGGCCAACGGCTTCGGCCGGGCGCGGGTGCCGCTGCTGCTGGCGCAGGCCGACCTCGCGGCGGGGCGGGTGCGGCAGGTGGGTGAAGCCTCGCCAGCCACCCTCGCCTATTGGCTGATCGCGCCTTTGCCGCAATGGCGGCAGAAGAAGGTCAAGGCGCTGGTCGAGGCGCTGACGGCGGCATAACAGGCGGGCGATATGTTGGAATTCGCCCGCTTAACTTCGCATATGTCCCGCTGATTTCGATTTTTCATTTCCTATTCTTGTTCGATTCTTATGCGGCTCGAGATTGGCTGGCATGGCCGATGAGGGGCGTCACGGCCATCCATCCATGTCAGCAGCCTGCCATGCATCTGTGAAATAGGACAGATTGCGCGAACGGTCCGCACAACGACAAAAGGGCCGGTGCGACATTACGCACCGGCCCCTTGTTCTGAGCGTCGTCGGACGGTCAGTTGACCGTGCCGAGTCCGCCGATGGCGCGATCGACCAGCGCCTTATCGGCACTGGCGTCATGGCCCTGCGTGATCAGGGTGGCGGCGGCGCTGGTGGCCGCGTTCACAGCCTTGGCGCGGATTGCCGCCAGCGCGGCGCGCTCGGCCGCGCCGATCTTGTCCTCCGCCATCTTCTGGCGGCGGGCGACGAGCGCTTCGGCGTTGACGCGGGCGTCGGCGATCAGACCTTCGGCCTCATGCTCGGCGGCCTTGCGCATCGCGTCCGCCTCACCGGCGGCAGCGGCGAGCTTCGCCTCATACTCGCCCTTGAGCGCTTCGGCTTCCGCGCGCAGCTTCGACGCTTCGGCGAGTTGCTCCTTGATCTGGGCGATGCGATCGTCCAGCGCCTTGCCGATCAGGGCGGGCACCTTCTTGACCAGCAGGATGACGATGAACGCCGCCATCGCCAGGCTGACCCAGGCGGTCGCGTCCATGCCGACAGCCTTGGGATCGGTATGCGGCGCGACGCCTTCGTGCGCGACGGTGCCGACCGGCTCCAGCCCCTCGGAATGGATCGCCTGATCGAGGTTCGGGGCATCGCCCCCGTTGGGTTGTGCTGCTGCCTCAGCCATGGGCCAGTGCCGCCTTTACTGCGTTGCGGGCGGCTTCGTCCGACGCTTCCACGCCGGAAATGCGGGCCACCATGTCGCGCGCCGCATCGGCGGCGACGGTTTCGATTTCGGCCAGCGCCGCATTGCTCGCGGCCTGGATGCGCGCTTCGGCGGCGGCGATCTTCGCCGCCACTTCGGCATCGGCGGCGGCCAGCTTCGCTTCCGAAGCCCTGGCCGCATCCGCCTTCGCCTTTGCCACCACAGCCTGGGCGGCCGTGCGGTTGGCGGCGTCACGGGTGCGATAATCCGCTTCCGCTTCGTCCGCGCGGGCGAAGGCCGCCTTGGCCGCGTCCAGATCGCCGCTGATCTTCGCATCGCGCGCGTCCGCCGTGCCCTGCACCTTGGGCACCATGCCAAGGCCGATGACGAAGAAGACGAGGCCGAAGGTCAGCAGCAGCCAGAAAATCTGGCTGGAGTAGGTTTCGGCGATTTGCGCGATTTGAGGCATTTTGAGCGGTCCGTCCGGTCAGAGGGCGGTCAGAAAATCAGGGGAGCGGACGATGGCCGGCGACATGCCGCCCTGGCCGCTCCCTTGTCGTGCAATCAGGCCACGAACACCAGGATCATGGCGATAACGAACGCCAGCAGACCCAGAAGTTCCGCCGCGGCGAAACCGATGAACAGGCGGCCCTGCTGACCGTCAGCGGCGCCCGGATTGCGCAGCGCGCCTTCCAGGAAGCTGCTGAACACGTTGCCCACACCGAGCGCGGCGATGCCCGCGCCGATCGCGGCCAGGCCAGCACCGAGCAGCTTTGCGGCTTCTGCGTCCATGTCGTAAACTCCCTTGTTAAATCGGTTGAAAAGGTTGGAAAAACTCAGTGAAGATTTTCGGCGTCGTTGAGGTACACCGAGGTCAGCAGCGCGAACACATAGGCCTGGATCACGGCGACCAGCATTTCCAGCGCGCTGATGCCGATCATCAGGATGAAGCTGGCCGAGCCGACGGTGAGGCCCAGCGCCGGGGATGCGTTGGCGCTGTTGATGACGAAGCCCGCAAGCACCTTCAGCAGCACGTGCCCGGCGGTCATCGCGACGAAGAGTCGCAGGCCAAGGCTGAACGGGCGCACCATGAAGGACACGAGTTCGATGAAGAAGAGCGGCACCACCATCAGCGCCGGCGTGCCGTGCGGCACGAACAGCGAGAAGAAGTGCAGGCCATGCTTGTAGAAGCCGACGATCAGGACGATCGAGAAGCTCATGATCGCAAGCACGCCGGTCGCGGTGAAGTGGCTGGTGAAGGTGAAGGGGTGAAGCCCGACCAGACCCAGCGGGAGCAGACCCAGCAGGTTCGCGAGCAGGATGAACATGAACAGCGAAAAGACGTAGGGGATATATTTCCGGCCCTTGTCGCCGATATTGGCGATCAGCAGGTTCTTGATGAAGCCGGTCATATATTCGACCGCCATCTGCCAGCGGCCGGGCACCAGTTCCCGCTTCATGCCGCCGACGACGAAGATCCACAGCACGATGGCGGCCAGCACCATGTAGAGCGCGCTGTTGGTGAAGGCGATGTTGAAGCCGCCGAGCGACCAGTGATCCGTACCGAACAGCGGTTCGATAGCGAACTGGTGCATCGGATCGATCTTGCCGGATTCTGCCACGTTCACCCCTGTAGCGTCTGAGCCTTCGGACTAGGGCGTCTGCGATCCCTGTTCGTCAGGACGCTTCGCCGTCGTCAATCTGATGATGTTCCTGAACGCCGCCACGATCCCCAGACCGAGGAAGACGAGCAGGAGCCAAGGCGTGGTGCCGATCAGCCGGTCGAGAACCCAGCCTATCAACGCGCCGCCGACAAGACCGCCGATCAGTTCCGCAAGCACCCGATTGCCCAGCCGCGTCCCATCGTCCGCCTGCTGCTCGACCGCCCCCTGCCTGACCTTTTCGACATGCTCGGCCTGCGCGATCCGTTCCTCAAGGGAAGCGATCCGCGAGTCCTCGCCCGCCGGGTCCTGTCCGGGTGTGTCCGTCGCCATGCATCGTCTCCGTCGGGCTGTCTTACCCGTGGCGTCGGCATGGCGCTTGCGGCTGCACCCGTCAAGGCGACGCCCCTCTAGGAAGGGCTGGCGTAGGTGTCAACCCTCATGAAAGCCGCAGAAACGCGCGATTTGCCATCGAGCCACCAACGCCTTGCCTTTCGCCAATTTCCTATTTAGCTAAATGCGAATGGACAAGATCTTCAAGGCGCTGGCGTCCGAACCGCGGCGCCGCATCCTGCATCATCTGGCCGACGAGCCGATGACCGTGGGTGAAATCGCCGACAATTTCGAGATGGCGATGCCCTCCATCTCCAAGCATCTGGCGATCCTGAAAGAGGCGGGACTGGTCCGCGACCAGAAGCGCGGACAATATATGCTCTACACGCTGGCGACGGAGCAGCTGACCGGGCAGCTTTACCGCTTCCTCGCGCCCTTTTGCGCGGATGCGGCAGCGCTGGCAGAAGCGCGGCGGGGGCGCAAGGGCCGGTCGTAAATGGGCGCGGCGAGAGCGCGCCACGCCCTTTCGACATGGATGAAGCGGCGGATCAGCCCGCCGTTGCGCAATAGGACGGCAGCGCGATCGGGTCCGCGCCCTTGGTCTGCCATTCGCCGCCGCCGATACGGTAGGCCTGCCCCTGCTTCAGGCGGCCGAGCGTCTGGCAGGCGGTCGCGGCGGCGACATCCTGCACCGTGACGCCGCGCTGGCCCGCCAGCTGGGTGTAGGCGGCGCGACGCTTGATGTTGATCGACTCCACCTCGGAACGAACGTCCGCGCCGACCGATCCGACGATGCCGAGATAGCCGTCGCCCTGCTCGCCCACCGTGCCGGCGGCCAGCGCCGATGCGACCGCGCCGGACTGGGCGCGCGCCGGGGCGCTCAGGACAAAGCCGCTCGCCAGCGCAACAGCCGCGCCGGCGGCGATCAGGAGGATCTTGCGTGTCATTGCGGGAACAGCTCCGGGTTGTTCTGGATCAGCGTCTGGGCGTCGCGCTGGAGGCGCACGACGACTTCCTGCTGAACCTTGACGTTCAGGTTGATCTCGATCGGCTTGTCGGGCGCCTTCACCTGGATGCAGCCCGTGAGCGCGACGCCGGCAAGCCCGGCCAGAATGAATGAACGTGCTTTCATTTCGCTTCCCTGTTTATTGCCTTGTCGCTTTCCGCAGGCTGAACCGCAAGAGCCTGCGTGTCGGCGGCGCGCATCTTTTCCTGCGCCTGCCGGCCGATCTCGTCGCGGATCGTCTCGGTCGGGTCGACATAGGATTTGGCGGTCTTGAGCAGGCCGCGGAAGGGGGCGGCGATGCGGACGTTGAAGAGGAAGGGCAGGCCGACGAAATTGCGCGCGAGGCCCGCCGGGGCGTCCCCGATCCGGTTGCGGTTGACCCCGTTGAACACGACGTTCGTCACCATCTCGCCGTCCAGCGCGCCGTCCATCAGGATGGTCAGACACTTATATTGCAGGTTCTTGAGCGCGTCGAAGGCGATCTTGCCCATGACGCCCACCTGCTCGTTCGACACGGGCCCGACATAGGACAGCACGCCCGACTGGCGACCGGGGTCGCAGGCGGGAATGGTCGGCAGCACGCCTTCGGGCATGATGAGCGGCGGCAGCCCCTGTTGCCGCGCGACCAGCACGCCACCCGCGATCCGGCCGCCCTGCGCGTTGAAGATCAGCGGCATGATGCCGTCGAAGGTGCCGGTGGCGGAGATATTTTCCAGCTCCATCGCCTGGATGAAGGCGCCGGCGTCAAGGCCGACGACGCGGAAGGTGAGGTAGCGGTCCACGTCGGCGCTGAAATCCATGACCGTGGGCAGCAGCACCAGTTGCCCGCCGGAAAAGGGCCATCCGCCCCCTTCGACATGCACCTTCATCCCCGGTTCGATGCGGTAGCGGACGGTGCCGTCGCGCACCTCGACACCGGGATTGACCGATTTGAGCGTCACCTCCTGCCCCGGCGCGGTGACGAGATTGAGGAGATCGGTGAAGCGGATGGCGCCGGACAGGCCCTCCACCGGGCCGAAGGCGGCGGCCAGACTGGCATTGTCGGTGCGGAAGGTGCCGGTGCTGGTGACGGCCGACCCGGTCCAGTCGATCCGGCCCTGCCCCGTCACCGTGCCCGCGACGTTGGCGACCACGCCTTCGGTCAGGCGGGTGAGCTGTTCGGGCTGGAGCGAGGGGCCGAACACCAGCCCCGGCACCAGGAGGTCGGCATGGCCCGCGCCACTGCCCAGCGCATGGGCGATGTCGACGGTCGCGACCCTCGTGCCGCTGCGGGGCGCGGCGAGCGTGCCGGTCGCGGTGATGCGGCCCTCTTTCATGCGGAGCGCGAAATCGGGCACGGCCAGCGGGTGGAAGCGCGTCGGCGCCTGCGAATCGCGCACGGTCATGGCGGCGTCGAGCGCCAGCGCGGCGTCGGCAAAGCGCCATCTGCCCCGGCCCTGCTCCACGATCAGCGGCACCGCCCCGATCTGCCCGCCCGCGCCTGCCAATGTTCCCCCGAAGCCCTTTGCCCCGAGCGCACCGTCGAGCGTAGCAGCGGAGAGGCGCACCGGCGCATCGCGCGGGCCAAGCGTGAAGGCGGCGTCGGTCAGGCTGAAACCCGTGTGGCCAAAGAGCGCGCGCGCCCGGCTGGCGGTGAGGCGCATCGGGCTGTCGCCGCTGCGGCCGTCGAGCGAAAGGTTGCGGGTTTCGACCCCGCCGCGCAGGCCGGCCCCATCATAGGCCAGCATCGCGCCTCCGCCCGCGGGACAAACCGTCTGGCGCAGGGGGCCGAGCGCGAAGCCACCATAGCGCGCCTCCACCAGCGAGACCGGCGCGCAACCGGGATTGAAGACGATGCCGCCATCCGCCGCGAGCCTTCCCGTGAGCGGCAGGCTGAGGCCGCGCAGGCGTCCATCGGGAAGCGGTCCGTCCAGCCGCACGACCGTCTGGAAGCGGGTCGCGCCTCCGGCGTCGGCGGTGAAGCGCACGCGGTCGAGCGCCAGGCGCGCGTCGGCGGCGGCGTAGGGATCGACGAACAGGTCGCCGCCAAAGCCGCCGCCCGGCCGCCGCGCGAGGCGCAGCGCGCCGTGCGGCAACCCACCGCCGCCGGTCGTGAGCGCGCCGTCCAGTGACCAGTCGAGGCCGCCGCCGCGCCCCGGCCAGGCAAGCGCCAGCTGGGTGCCCGGCGCAGTGCCGATCCGCGCCCCGCTCGCCGCGTCCAGAGCGGTATCGGCGACGACCAGACTGCCGCGTCCCCCTTTCTGTACGAACGCGAAGCGGCTGCGCAGGCGATTGCTGCGCCCGGCCTGCTCCACGGCGTCGGCGAGCCTGGCGGCGAGCGGGCCGACCGGCGTGCTCGCAGCGCTCGCGCGCAACCGGCGCAGGGGATCGCGGCTGGCGAGGTGCAGGTCGCGGCCGCTGAGATCGCCGCGCAGGGTGGCGCCGGCTTGCCCCAGGTTCCACTGGCCGGCGAGCGCCAGCGCGCGCAGGCTGCCGCCCCGGCCGGTGGCTGCCTTTGCCGTCAGCCGGATACTGCCCGCCGTGCCGGCCGCCGTCCCGTTGAGATCGGCATCGCCAGCGGGAGCAGCCAGCACCAGCCCGCTCGTCCGCAGCGCCTCACCGGTGACGGACACATGCCCGCTCCAGCTGTCGAGCGCCGGGCCAAGCGTCAGATCCGCGATGAGCGCCGGCCGCGCCACGGCCAGGCCGGCCGCGCGGCAGGCGATCGCGTCGGCGCGCACGGGGCCGCGCACATGCGGCCGTCCGCCGGTCGTCGCCAGATCAATCGTCGCCACCGCACCGCTGGCCCCACAACCGGCCACCGCCGCACGCGGCATCGCTGCGGCGAGCCGTCCCCGAAAGCCCGAACGCAGCGGCCCCTGCCCGTCCAGGGCAATGCCCAGCCGTCCCGCGTCGGTATCGAGCGTCAGCCGCGCGTCGGACAGGCCAAGCACCAGGTCGGGCAGGCTGAACGGCGCGGCGGACTGCGGATCGCGGAACTTGTCCAGTTCGCCCAGGCGCAGCACGCCGTCGTGCAACGAGCCGCGCATCCGCACGCCGCCCGCACGCACCGCGGCGACCTGCGGCGTCAGGCCGGCAAAGGCGATGTCCACCTCGATCCAGCGGGCGGTCAGGTCCGGCCGGGCGGGATCGCCGAGCACGATATTCTCGATGCGTTGGGTGCGGAATCCGACATCGACGAGGTCGTAATTCGCCTGAACCCCGCGCCGGTTGAGTTCGCGGCTGACGAAATTCTCGGCAATCGGGGCACGTTGCGTCCACAGCGCGATCAGCACCAGCGCCAGCGAGCCGCTGCCCACGGCCAGCCAGCGTCCCCACGCCCGGCGGACCGTGTCTTCGCCGCTGTTGTCTTCCATTCCCTTGCCAACCCCGGCTTGCAACGACGCCCGCGTCCGTAACGGGACCATAACGTCCTTGCGTCGGTAAATATCCTTGCCGCGCCAAAGCGCAACGCATAGCGTCCGCCACGGGGCCGTGAAGGGGAATGCTTTGGCGGATATGGAAGCAAAGGTCGCGCATGACGGGGCGGGCCACCGCGCGCGCTTGCGCCAGAAATTGGCGGAGAATGGCGGCGAGGCGCTGCACGACCATGAACTGATCGAATATCTGCTGGCGCTGGCGATCCCCCGGCGCGACACCAAGCCGCTGGCCAAAGCGCTGCTGCGCGAATTCGGCGGGATCGGCCGGCTGATGAGCGCCGACTGGCAGGCGATCGCGCGGGTGCCGGGGATGGGCGAGACCAGCATCGCCGCGATCAAGATCGTGCAGGCGACGGCGCTGCGGATGCTGCGCAATGATGTGGCGGCGCAGCCGGTGCTGGGAAGCTGGCAGGCCTTGCTGGACTATCTGCGCGCCGACATGGCGTTCCTGACGGTGGAGCGGGTGCGGGTGCTGCACCTCAACAGCCGCAACATGCTGATCCGCGACGACCATATGGGCGACGGGTCGGTCGATCAGGCGGCGATCTACACGCGGGAGGTCATCAAGCGGGCGATGGATTTCGGATCGGCGGCGCTGATCCTGGTCCACAATCATCCCAGCGGATCGCCCGAACCCAGCCGGCAGGACATCGACGTCACCCGCCAGATCATCGACGCGGGCAAGCGGCTTGGCATCGCCGTCCACGACCATGTCATCATGGGCGCGCAGGGGCATGTCAGCCTGCGCGCCAAGGGACTGTTGTAGGAAGCCGGGAGCTTAACTTCGCACATGTCCCGCAAGTTCGGACATTTCCGAACAGATGTTGGAAATTTTATGACGCGAAGGCCCTGCGAGCAACCATCTGCGGATTAGCGCGATCGGCACGGATAGGACAGGTGTGCTCTGTGCGCCCATAGCGCGGCGGAAACAAGCGGGACCCCGGATCAAGTCCGGGGTAACGATGGGTCGTTACCCCGTGAAGCCGACCGAAAGAAATTCGGGAACGGGTCCGTTCCAGCCATCGTCCGGGCCTTCATCCACGGGATCGCGGCGGCGCGGCGGCGGCGCGGTGCGATCGCGGCGGTCGTCGCGGGGACGTTCGGCATGGCGATCGTCGCGCGGGCGATCGTCCCGGCGTTTCTCTTCGCGCGGGCGCCCCTCGCGGGCCTTTTCCTCGCGCGGCTTCCGTTCGTCCCGACGATCGTTCCGGCGCTCGCGCGGTTCGTCGGCGGGGGCCTCGTCGCCGCCGGGAAGATCGGCATAGGCGATCTTGGTGCCGATCAGCTTCTGGATATTGTCGATCGCTTCGGCGTCTTCGGACGTGACGAAGGTATAGGCGACGCCCTTCGCCCCGGCGCGGCCGGTACGGCCGATGCGGTGGACATAATCGTCCGGGTGCCAGGGCGCGTCGAAGTTGAACACATGGCTCACGCCCTTGATGTCCAGGCCGCGCGCCGCGACGTCCGACGCGACGAGGATGTTGACCTTGCCTTCGCGGAACCGCTCCAGTTCGGCAATGCGCGATGCCTGGTCGATGTCCCCATGGATTTCGCCCGAGCGGAAGCCGTAGCGCTGAAGGCTCTTGTTAAGCTCCCGCACCGTGGTCTTGCGGTTGCAGAAGATGACCGCGCTCTGCACGTCCTGCGCCGTCAGCATCGAGCGCAGCGCCTCGCGCTTCTTCCGCGAATCGACCTTCACCAGATGCTGGGTGATATTGGTGGAGGCGGTGGCGGGCCGCGCCACCTCGATCGACTTGGGGTTGGACAGGAAGCGGTCGGCCAGTTTCTTGATGACCGGCGGCATGGTGGCCGAAAACAGCAAAGTCTGCCGCTGGGCGGGGAGCTTGGTGCAGATTTCCTCGATGTCGGGGATGAAGCCCATGTCGAGCATCCGGTCCGCTTCGTCGATGACCAGCATGTTGCAGCCGTTGAGCAATATCTTGCCGCGCCCGAACAAATCCATCAGCCGGCCCGGCGTCGCGATCAGCACATCGACGCCCCTTTCCAGCGCCTTGACCTGATCCCCCATCTGCACGCCGCCGATCAGCAACGCCATGGAAAGCTTGTGATATTTGCCGTATTTCTCAAAATTCTCGGCGACCTGCGCGGCAAGTTCGCGCGTCGGCTCCAGGATCAGGCTGCGCGGCATCAGCGCGCGGGCGCGGCCATGGGCGAGGATGTCGATCATCGGCAGCACGAAGCTCGCCGTCTTGCCCGTGCCGGTCTGGGCGATGCCGATAATGTCCTTCATCATCAGGACCGGCGGGATCGCCTGCGCCTGAATGGGGGTCGGCGTGTCGTAGCCGGCCTCGGTTACGGCCTTGAGCAATTCGTCGGAAAGGCCGAGATCGGCAAAGGTCATTCAGGTGTCCGGGACAGGAGGGCCGTCCGCCAGCGCCTGGCGCACGGAAATCGGCCGGCCCATGCGGAAATATCGCCCTGCTGTCAAGAAAATCGCGCCGGAATGCGGCAGAAATCGCGGTTCAGTCCCCATCGTCGGCGGGGATCAGGCGACGGAAACTGTCGATCGCGCAGCTGAGGCCGCTGCGCGCCTGCAACTCGTCCCGCCCCGAACAGAGCGAGCCGTCCTCATGCGGTTCGACATAGAAGCCGGAATAGAAACCGATCGAGTCGCACCCTTTCTGCAGGCGCGCGCGGTAGCGGTGATTGTCGGCCAGGATGAGATCGACGCCATTTTCGACGAGAATCGCCGCCGCCCGGATCGACCGCAGCGCGACGCAGCGCGGCCCCTTCTTCTCGTCCCATTGCTCCTGCGCGTCGGGCGCGATGCGGGCGGGCGCCTTGCCCTTGCGCGCCATCGGCACGCGAATGATGACGCGCTGCTGGATGGTGAGTTGCGCCATCTGCACCGGCTCCCCGGCAGGCGCGATCAGCAGCAACAGGATGGATGACAGCAAGACGAACCCCTTTTGGGCGTGGAACGCTATCGACCGGTGGTTGAACCGTCGATGAATTTGGGGGCATAGCATCGTCCCATGATTGGACAGGACATCATCGACCGCTTCGCCGCGCTGCTCGGCCCCAAGGGTGTGACGCGCGATCCCGACGACATCGCGCCATGGGTGCGCGACTGGCGGGGCCGTTACCAGGGCGCGGCTGCGGCGATCCTGTCGCCCGCCTCGACGCAGGAAGTGGCGGCGGTGGTGACGCTGGCGGCGGAACTGGGCGTCGCGCTGGTGCCGCAGGGGGGCAATACGTCGATGGTGGGGGGCGCGACCCCGCCGGCGGACGGATCGGCGCTCATCCTGTCGCTGCGCCGCATGAACCGCATCCGCAGCCTGTCGGCGCAGGACAATCTGGCCGTGTGCGAGGCCGGCGTCATCCTGAGCGTGCTGCACGAGGCGGCGGAAGCGGAAGGGCGGCGTTTTCCGTTGAGTTTGGGGGCGAAGGGGTCGGCCACGATCGGCGGCCTCGTGTCCACCAACGCTGGCGGCACGCAGGTGCTGCGCCACGGGACGATGCGGTCGCTGGTCGAGGGGATCGAGGCGGTGCTGCCGGACGGGAGCATCTTCGACGGGCTGGACGCGCTCAGGAAGGATAATCGCGGCTATGACATCAAGCAGCTGCTGATCGGCGCGGAAGGCACGCTGGGGGTCGTGACGGCCGCGTCGGTGCGGCTCGTGCCGGCGATCGCCGCGCGGGCGGTGGGCTGGGTCGGCGTGAGCAGCCCCGCCGATGCGCTGACGCTGCTGCGGCTGACGGAGGCGATGCTGGGCGACAGCGTGGAGGGTTTCGAGGTGATCGCCGACGATGGCCTGGGCCATGTCCTGTCCCACATTCCCGGCACCCGCTGCCCGATCGGGACGCGCACGCCCTGGCATGTGCTGATCGAGGTCGATCATGCCGACAGCACCGAACCCGGCCCGGCCGAACGGCTGGAGGCGGCGCTCGCCGCCGCGTTCGAGGCCGGCCTCGCGATCGACGCCGCCATCGCCGCGAACGAGGGCCAGGCCAACGCCTTCTGGCGCATCCGCGAATCCCTGTCGGAATCGGAGAAGGCGCAGGGACCGGCGCTGCAATATGACATCAGCGTGCCCGTGGCGAAGATGCCGGCCTTCATGGTGGAGGCGGCGGCGGCGGCGGAACGCGCCTTTCCGGGCACCACCGCCTCCTCCTTCGGCCATCTGGGCGACGGCAACGTGCATTTCCACGTCCGCGCGCCCGAGGGGACCGGCGACGGCCCGGCGTGGATCGCGGCGGAGGGCCAGGCGATCAACGCCTTCGTCCACGACGCGGTGGTCGCGGCGGGCGGGTCCATCTCCGCCGAACATGGCATCGGCCAGATGAAGCGGGCGGAACTGGGCCGACTGGCCGGGCCGGCGCGGATCGGCGCGCTGCGCGCGATCAAGGCCGCATTCGACCCCCAAGGGCTGTTCAATCCGGGCAAGCTCATCCCGCTACCGGGCGAGGACGGGGCGGCTTCCTGAACGCGCGTCCTGAACGCGCGCCCCATCCACAAACAATTTGCCTAAGCCCGGCCGGGCCTTTATCGCCCTGCCCCAATATTCGAGCCGCGACGGCACACAGGCCGCCGCATTTTTTGACAGAGTGGACCAGACCATGGCCAGCGCGCCCGCCAACAACCTGCCGATCTTCTACCACGACCTGCTGCCGCTGAGCAGCGCCGATCATGTCGATTACAAGGTCCAGCCCGCCGAGTCGGCGCCCTTTCTGGTGACGCAGCACGCCGTGCCGCTGACCGTCGACGAATTCGTGCCCGCGCAGCGCTTCGCGCCGATCATCTTTTCGGCCGGCGACGACAGCGTGCCGCTGCTGCTGATGGGTCTCAACGAAGGCGTCAACGTGTTCGTCGACGACGAAGGCAAGCTGCATGGCCCCGCCTATGTGCCCGCCTATGTCCGCCGTTATCCCTGGATGCTGGCGAAGCTGCGCCCGGAAGGCGACGAACTCTCGCTCTGCTTCGACCCCACCAGCCCCACCATCGGCGCGTTCGACGAAGGGCAGCCCCTGTTCGAGGACGGCCAGCCGAGCGAGCTGACGCAGGGCGTGCTCAAATTCTGCGAGGATTTCGAGCAGGCCGCCGCCCGCACCGGCCAGTTCGTGCGCGACCTTCAGGAGATGGACCTGCTGATGGACGGCGAAGTGTCGATCCAGACGCCGATCGCCGACCAGCCCTTCATCTATCGCGGCTTCCGCATGGTGAACGAGGAGAAGCTGCGCGAGCTGCGCGGCGACCAGCTGCGCAAGATCAACCAGAACGGCCTTCTGCCGCTCATCCACGCGCATCTCTTCTCGCTCCAGCTGATGCGCGACGTGTTCGAGGCGCAAGTGGCGCAGGGCAAGGGGCCGATCGCCCTCCCCGCTACGCCGGAAGCCGTAGCGTAAAGCGACGGAAGGCCGATCGCCTTTCCCGCGCGGTCGTAAAATTCGATGGGTGCAGGTCGCTTCGGCTCTTGAAAGGCGATCGAACCTGCCCTATCTTCGATACATATGGCGCACCTGCCCCCCTTTCGGGTGTGTCATATGGGCGCCTCCCCCTTTGGAGGCGTCTCCTCCCTGAACCTTGGCCACCCCATGCTTGCATGGGGTGGTTTTTTATGGGTGACGGTTGGCCGGTCCTTGTTTCGCTTGACGCGCGCGCCGGGACTGCTACACGCCACCCCCTGCCGGTCGCGAGAGAGCGACCCAAGGCCCCTTCGTCTAGCGGTCAGGACGCGGCCCTCTCACGGCTGAAACACGGGTTCGATTCCCGTAGGGGTCACCAATCTGCTTAAAATCGGCAGAATTGGCGGTTTTCCGAACATTTAAGTCTCTGTGGGTACACCTGATGAGTACACCGGAGACGTTCGATGACCAAGATCAAGGGCCTATGGCAGGATCCCCGCAGCGGCATCTTCTACCTTCGCCGGAAGGTGCCCGAGGCGCTGCGGCCGATGTTCAACTGCGGCGAGCTCTACAAGGTGACGCTCGGCACGTCGGATGCGCGTGAGGCCGGGAAGAAGCTGGCGATCGCCAATGGCGAGTTCGAGAAGAAGCTGGCCACCTTCCGTGAAACGCTGAAGAACCAGGGCGGTGGCGCCCTTTCGGCTGAGGAGGCTCAGGCGCTGGTCGAGCGGCACCTTACGCGGCGATCGGGAAGCGGCTTCGCTTCGGGCGGGGTGGATGTCGCGTTCGTGCTGCGCGAGCTCGATGATGCGGTAGCAGATCTCGCGGGTGAGCGCCTGCCGACCGCCCAATCGATGCCGCCAGCAGAATGGATTGCCTATCGCAAGCGCGTGGCGGGCAGCGACACCGATGACGAACTGTCCGAGGAGACCATCGCGCGGCTCGAAGCGGAAATGGCGGCTCGTCATCGCCATCTGGGCGAGCTCTGGTTCGACTATCAACGCCGGACGCCACGTCGGCGCTGGCGGGCGCTGCTTACCGAGCAGGTCGCCGCGCTCAAGCGCCAGATCGGTCTTGCAGAGGGCAACATCCCCGGCATCGACGAGCCGTTGGCCGACGCGATCGCGGCGGCGCTCGCCGCACCTCAAGTGCGAGAACAGTTGCCGCAGGTGCAGTCTCTGCGACGTCGCCCCAACGCGACCCGCGCGCGCCCCGACATGAAGCTGCGCGACCTCGCCAAGGAATGGAAGGCGGCACGCAAGCCGGGCAAGAAGGCCGTTGCGGCGGCCGACAAAGCGGTCGAGGACTTCACCAGCTACATCGGCGACATCGGCATTGGCGAGATCACGGCCGATGACTGTTTCGAGTTCCGCGACGCTGTGGCCAAGATGCCGGCAAGCATGTCCCGCGCGCATCGCAGCCTCGCATTCGTCGATCAATACGCACTCTACGCCCGGCGCGAGGATCTCGAGCGGGTCAAACCCGCATCGGTCAAGAAATATCTGGGCGCGATGGTGACACGCCTCGAAGAGGAGACCCGGATCGGCAAAGGCGGGACCCTGGCGGCGCAGCTGTCGCGGCTCGACCTGATCGTTCTCGACGAGCTCGGTTATCTGCCGTTCGCCCGCTCGGGAGGGC